>Ga0207708_10000019_pt1 | contig 187745 bp, 161 predicted proteins | sample KBSK5101metaG_FD_184340 | JGI IMG/M metagenome (GOLD analysis project Ga0207708, IMG submission 184340) | Corn, switchgrass and miscanthus rhizosphere microbial communities from Kellogg Biological Station, Michigan, USA - KBS K5-10-1 metaG... | ecosystem: Host-associated > Plants > Roots >...
GCGAACACCGGCCGGGCGTCGCACACCGTCACCCGGTAGCCCAGGAACGAGCCGATCCGGGCTACGGCGGAGGCGAAGTCGATGGCGCCGAACACGATCATCCGCGGCCGCGGGGCGTAGCTGGCGACGAAGACCGCGATGTCGTCCACCCGGCGCTCGCCGTCCGAGCCATAGTGCAGCACCGCGGTCCGGCCCTGCGCCAGCAGGCCGCGGGCATCGTCGCGCAGCGCGTCGGTCAGCCGCCGCGACCCCGCGGCCAGCAGGTTGCCGGTCACCTGATCCGGCGTGATCACCAACCGGCGGCCGAGCAGCTCTGGCGGCGCCTGCACCACGGTGGCGACCGCGACCGGACGACCGTCGGAGATGTCGGCGGCCACCGCGCCGAACTCTGCGAAGGTGGCGGGCGAGATCTGCTCGCAGAAGACGTCGAGGATGCCGCCGCAGGTCAGCCCCACCGCGAAGGCGTCGTCGTCGGAGACCCCGTAGCGCTGCAGAACCGGCGGCCCGCCGTCGCGCACGCCGGTGGCCAGCTCGTAGACCGCGCCTTCCACGCAGCCGCCGGACACGCTGCCGACGGCGCTGCCGTCCGGGCCGACCAGCATCGCCGCCCCGGGCTGGCGGGGCGCGGAGTTCCAGGTCGCGACCACGGTGGCCAGTCCCACCTCGGCACCCTGCTCCCACCAGCGTCGCAGCTCGGCCAGCACGTCACGCATCGGCGATCACCTCCACCAGTTCGGTCAGCGCCGCGAAGCTGTGTCCGGCCACCAGCGAGTCGATGTGCGGCAGCGCGGCCACCATGCCACCGGTGACCGGCGCGAAGCCGTCCTTGCCCTTGTGCGGGTTGACCCACACCACCGCGTGCGCCAGCCGGGCCAGCCGGGCCAGCTGCACGCCGAGCTCGGCCGGGTCGCCGCGCTCCCAGCCGTCCGAGCAGACCACCAGCACCGCACCGCGGGCCACCCCGCGCTGACCCCAGCGGTCGGTGAACGCCTTCAGGGTGTCGCCCAGCCGGGTGCCGCCCCGCCAGTCCGGCACCGCCCGGCCGGCCGCGGCCAGTGCCCGGTCCGGATCGCGCAACCGCAGCTCGCGGGTGACCCGGGTCAACCGGGTGCCGAGGGTGAACACCTCGGTGTTCAACGGCGCGCTGCGGACGGCGGCGTGGCCGAATCGCAGCAGCCAGTCGGCGTACGGCGCCATCGAGCCGCTGACGTCGACCAGCAGCACCAGCCGGCGCGGCTTGTGCCGGCGGCGGCGGCGCAGCAGTTCGGCCGGCTCGCCGCCCCGGCTCAGCATCCGGCGCACGGTGCGTTCCAGGTCCACCCGGCCACGCGGCGCCCGGGTGTAGCGCAGCGATCGGCGCCCCGACGGCCGCGGCGCCAGCAGCGCGAACAGCCGCTGCAACTGGGCCCGCTCGGCGGGGCTGAGCGCGGTGACGTCCTTGTGCCGCAGGATCTCGTGCCGGCTGGCGTGCACCGCGAAGCTGGGCCGGTCCTCGGTCTCCTGGTCCTCGCCGGCGCCGGCGTCCGGCTCGAACGCGGCCGGTCGCAGCACCGCCGGCGGTTCGGCCGCCGCCCGGCCGCGGACCGGCCGGCGGCCACCGAAGTACAGGGCGAACGCCGCGTCGTAGCGGTCCAGGTCCTCGGGGTCGGCGCACAGCGTCAGCCGGCCGGCCCAGTACACCTGGTTCGGGTCCAGCACGTCCAGGTGGCCGAGCGCGGCCAGCATCGCCTGCACCCGGTCCGGACCAGCCGGCACCCCGGCATGCCGCAGCGTCCGGGCGAAGCCCAGCACCACGTCGATCACGTCCCGCGGCGGCCCCGCGGCCGGCGGGTCGGCGGCCTGCTGGTCGGCGGGCGCCCCGGCGGTTGGCGGATCGGCGGGCGCCCCGGCGGTTGGCGGATCGGCCGTCATCCGGCCAGCTCTGCCAGCACCGTGTCGCGAATCCGCACCGCGTCCTCCTGGTACTTCAGCACCGCGCCCAGGGTGGCCGCCGCCCGGTCGGCGTCCAGGGTGTCGGCGCCGAGCAGGTGCAGCGCCTGCGCCCAGTCGATCGACTCGGCCACGCCGGGCGGCTTGAGCAGGTCCGCATCCCGCATCCGGCGGACCGCAGCGGCCACCTCGCGGGCCAGCCGCTCGCTCACCTCCGGCAACCGGCGGCGCAGGATCGCCACCTCGCGCTCGTAGGACGGGTGCGCCACCCAGTGGTAGAGGCAGCGCCGTTTGAGCGCGTCGTGCACCTCGCGGGTGCGGTTGGACGTCAGCACCACCAGCGGCGGCGTGGCGGCCCGGATGGTGCCCAGCTCCGGAATCGTCACCGCGTTGTCGGCCAGCACCTCGAGCAGGAATGCTTCGAACTCGTCGTCGGCCCGGTCGATCTCGTCGATGAGCAGCACCGACGGGCTGTGCTCCAGCGCGCGCAGGATCGGCCGGGCGATCAGGAACCGCCGGTCGTACAGCGAGCGCTCCAGTTCGGCGGCGTCGGTGCCGGCGGCAGCACCCGGGTCGGCCCGCACGGCGGTCTCGGCGGCCCGCAGGTGCAGCACCTGGCGCGGGAAGTCCCAGTCGTAGAGGGCCTGCGCGGCATCGATGCCCTCGTAACACTGCAGCCGGACCAGTTCGGCGCCGAGCACCTCGGCCAGCGCCTGCGCCAGGCTGGTCTTGCCGACGCCGGCGTCACCCTCCAGGAACAGCGGCCGGTGCATGCGCAGTGCCAGGAACGCCGCGGTGCTCAGGCCCTCGTCGGGCAGGTACCCGGTCGCCTCCAGGGCCCGGCCGATGTCGGTAGGGCCCAGTGCTGCCGGGTCGAAGGTGTCCGCGGATGCCATCGCCCCAGCATGGCCCCAACCGCTTCCGGACGCCACGTCCGCCACGGGTGGCCAGTGCCGGTACGGCTGCCGCTACGGTAGGCGGATGGAGCCGGTGTACACCTCGGTGATCGGGTTCGCCCGCGGCCTGTTCGCGCTGCAGGGCCTGCGCTGCACCATCACCGGTGCCGAGAACGTGCCGGTCAGCGGCGGCGCGGTGATGGCGATCAACCACACCGGCTACCTGGATTTCGTCTTCGCCGGCATGGCCGCTCGCCCGTCCGGCCGGCTGGTGCGGTTCATGGCCAAGGAGCAGGTGTTCCGGCACCCGGTCTCGGGGCCGCTGATGCGCGGCATGCACCACATCCCGGTCGACCGGGAGGCCGGTGCCGCCTCCTATCGGGCGGCAGTCGCCGCGCTGAAGTCCGGCGAGATCGTCGGGGTGTTTCCCGAAGCCACCATCTCGCGCTCCTTCGAGCTCAAGGACTTCAAGAACGGCGCGGTCCGGATGGCGGCCGCGGCCGGGGTGCCGCTGCTGCCGACGGTGATCTGGGGGTCGCAGCGGATCTGGACCAAGGGCCTGCCGAAGCGGCTCGGCCGGACCCGGACCCCGGTGACGATCAGCGTCGGCGCGCCGATCCCGGTGAGCCGCAAGGACGACGCCGAGCAGGTGCTGGACGAACTGCGCAAGGCGATGACCGAGCTGCTGCACGCCGCGCAGGACGGCTACCCGCCGCTGACCGGCGCCGACCTGCGGTTCCTGCCGGCCCGGCTCGGCGGTACCGCCCCGACGCCCGCGCAGGCCGAGCAGCTCGACCGCGCCGACTCGGCTCCGCCGGCCGAGCAGTAGCCCGTCCGGACCAGCACGGCACGGTCAGGAAAGCCACCTGCAGCCACCCCGAACTAAACTGGCCGGCGATGACCAGTCAGCAGCACCTGGAGCGGGCGGACCCGCACGAGCTGCCGCAGGCCGCCTCCGGGTCGGCGCCGCTGACCGAGCCGGCTCGCTTGCGGTTCCCGACCAGGCTGGTGGTCCGCGCGCTCACCCTGCTCGCCCTGGTGCTCACCCCGGCCGCGGCCGGCCTGGTCGCGGTCGCCTACGCCCCGCCGGCGCACGTTCGCGACGTCGGGCTGGACGGCCTGAGCGCCCAGGTGAAGCTGCGGATCGGCAGCAACACCGTGCAGGTCGACTCCGGGCTGCTCGGCGGCGTGCGCCGGCCCGGCCCGGTGGTGCTGGGCAAGCACGTCGGCCTGGACGTCCGCCCGACCGACCTCGACCTGAACCTGTTCTCCTCCACCGGCACCCTGGACCGCTCCACCATCGACGTGGTCGGCCACCTGTTCGCCGACTCCCAGGCCCGCCGGGACGAGCTGGACCGGCTCACCGCCGCGGTGCTGCGCTACTACGGCACGGTCGGCTTCGGCACCGCCTACCTCGTCGCGATGGCCGAGATCCTCGGCTACGCCTACCTGAAGTACCGGCGCCGCGCGCTGGACCGGCTGCCGGAGCGGCAGCGGGTAGCGGTGCTCGCCGACCGGGGACCCGAACGCCGGGCGGCACGGCTGGCAGCGATCGCGGCGGTGCTGGCGGTGCTGCTGCCGGCCGGCTACCTCTGCTCGCCGCTGTCGGACCGCCACCAGACGGTCGAGCCGGACCCGACGCTGGCGGGCACCTTCCTGTCCGGCTGGCAGATCACCGGGCCGTTCGAGTACCTGATCTCGCAGGCCGTCACCACCGTCGACTCGCTCGGCAAGAGCGAGCAGGCCTTCTACGACCGGGTCTCGGCCAACCGGGACGCCGCGTTCGAGGCCCGGTTCGGGGCGGCCAGCCCGGCACCGGAGGAGGGCCTGCTGCGGATCGCCGTGCTGGACGACCTGCAGGGCACCTCCGGCATGGCCCGGGTGGTGGGGGAGAGCGCCCAGCACGTGTCGGCCGACGCCATCCTCAACCTGGGCGACCTGACCGCCACCGGCACCGAGCAGGAGTCCTACCTGTCCTACCTGAAGAGCTACACCGTCGACGTGCTGGCGCACTATGCCGGCGACATCCCGGTCTACAGCTCGCTGGGCCGGCACGACACCCCGGCGGTCGCCGCCTACGCCAAGAAGGTGCACGTCTCGGTCGCCAACGGCAGCACGCAGAAGGTCGCCGGGGCCAAACTCCTCGGCGCCAACAGCCCGTACGTGGTGAAGTTCGGCTCGGCCGCCGAGCTGATCGACCCGGCGATCACCACCGAGACGGTGGCCGCCGGCCTGCGCCAGGCCGCCTGCGCCGAGCAGCCGCTGGCGGTCTACGCCCACGACAAGGAATTGCTCGACCAGGTGACCGGCTCCGGTTGCGTGCCGATCGTGATCGGCGGCCACGACTACACCGGCAAGCCGAGCACCGACGTGGACACCCCGAACGGGGTGGTCCGCCGGATCATCCTGGGCAGCACCGGCGGGCACGGCGAGGGCGACGGCTTCGGCGGGCTGTCCACCCCGCGCAACAACGCCCCGTTCGTGCTGCTCACCGTCGACCGGCGCGACGGCACCGTCACCGCCGACACCGTCACGGTGCACCCGGACGCCTCGGTCACCCTGACCACCGTGTCGCTGGCGCCGCTGACCGCCGAGCAGCTGTCCCGGCTGGGCTGACCTGGTCCGGACCGGCCCGCCGGCCGATGAGGAACACTGGAACCGATCAGCCGCGCCGCAGGAAGGGAATCCTCATGACCGCAGGACGGACCAGCAGCGCCGGCCCGCCCCCCGCCCGGCTGCGCAACACCCGGCAGGCCGAGGCGGTCGAGTCGATCCTGCGCTCCTCCGACGGCTTCCGCACCGCGCAGGACCTGTTCGCCGAGCTGCGCCGGCGGGGCGAGCGGATCGGGCTGACCACCGTCTACCGGCACCTGGCGCTGCTGGCCGAGCAGGGCAGTGCCGACGTGGTGCACACCGCCGACGGCGAGTCCCAGTACCGGCTGTGCGGGGTGCCGGCGGGGGAGCCGGCCGGCGACCATCACCACCACCTGGTCTGCCGGGAGTGCGGCCGCAGCGTCGAGGTCAGCGGCCCCGAGGTGGAGGCCTGGGCCGACCGGGTGGCAGCCGCCGCCGGCTACACCGAGGTCAGCCACACCCTGGAGGTGTTCGGGCTCTGCCCGCAGCACTCCACAGGCCGCTGACGGCAGCCGTCTAGGGCTTGGCGGCCCGGGACGCCTTGGTCGGCTTGACGACGAGTACCTCGCGGGCCGCGGCCAGGTCGATCGGGGTGCGGGGCGCGTCGCCCAGCCGGAACAGCCGGATCGGCCGGCCGCCGGCGCGGGAGATCAGCGCGGCGATGGAACCGGCCGGCGTGCCGCTGTCCAGGTCGCTTCCGGTGACGTGGATGCCGAGCTGCTGGTCGGTCTCGCGGGGCGTTCCCTTCGTGGTGGTGGCCTGCCGCGCCTCCCGGGCGGCATCCATCGCCAGCTGGTGCGGAAAGCCGTACCTGCCGCCGCCGGCCACCGAGGACACCAGCGCGATCGGTGCCGCCACCCGCTCCATCAGCTCCAGGTTGATCCCGTGCTTGGAGGCGTGGTGGGAGATCTTGAACAGGTCCGCCGACAGGTAGTCCTTGCCGATCGCGGTGCGCAGCTCCTTGGCCAGGGTGGCGTTGTGGGACTGCTGCAGCGCCGGGAAGTCCACCGTGGCCTGCGCCCACGAGGTGAACTGCGCGTCCGCGCCGAGCAGCAGCCGGCGGCCCGGCTGCGGAGCCGGCCGGCGGTCGGTGCGGTCGCCGGTCGGCTGGGCGAACATCTGGGTCGCCGGATAGTCGATCATCAGGGTGATCGAGGAGTCGTTGATGCCGACGCCGTAGGTGTCGAACCGGTTGCGCAGCCCGACGCTCGGCCCGAGCGCGGTGAGCCGCACCCAGTCCAGGGTGAGCCGGGTGCCGGCGGTGGGCTGCAGCCGGCGAATCCACGGGCTGCTCTCCAGCGCCACCATCAGGTTGTGGAAGGACGGCGTGGGAAAGATGTAGCCGGGTTCCCAGAACTGGTCGATGCAGCCGGACGGGCCGTTGTAGCGGTCCAGCAGGTCGCTGATGCCGCCGATGTGGTCGAAGTGCGGATGGGTGGCGACCAGCAGCCGGATCTGCCCGGCGGTGCCGGGCGCCTCGATCAGCCCGGCGGCGTGCAGCGCGTCCAGCAAGGCCGGCAGCTTGCCCGGAGCAGCCACGTCCACCACCACCAGCCGGCGCACCCGGTCGTTGGAGTCCGGTGGCAGCACCAGCAGCTGGGCGTCGCCGTCGCCGACGTTGATCAGGAAGTACAGCAGCGCGTCGGGGTCGTCGGCGATCGCGGCGAGCAGCGACCCGGGTGCTGGACCCACCGGGGCGAGGCTGGCCTCGGGCACCGGCCCGACTACCTGCGGGACGGTCATCGCGACCCCCGCGGCGGGGCGGTGATCCGCAGCGGCCGCAGCGGCCGGGCGGCCCGGGCCCGCAGCGTCTCGGCCTGCTTGGCGCGGACCTGCTCGTCCACCTTCTCGGCGGTGGGCACCGCGCCGAGCCCGGCGTGATAGGCCAGCTTGGCAGCCTCCCGGGCGTCGGCGGAGATGTCGTACACCGGGCCGGCGAACAGCTCGCGCAGGTCGGTCACCTCCTGCTCGTCGCTCGACCAGCCCCCGGCCGGGTCCGGCACCGCGAAGGCGTCACCGCACCGGGGCCGGCGGCGCAGCCGGTTCGGGACGTAGAGCTGGGTGCGCAGCAGGTCGACGTCGATCGCGGCGGCGGAGCAGTCCTGCTCGCTGCCCCCGATCCAGACCAGCCGGCCGTACTGGTCGACAGCCGGCCAGGGCCAGCGCCGCAACAGGGCCAGCCGGCCGACCAGCTCCTCCAGCACCACGTAGCTGTGCTGGTGCCCGGCCGGCAGCGGCAGGTCCACCGGCGCCCATCCGACCACGCTGTCCGGCGGTACCGCGGTCATGACCCTCTCCTCCGGCATCGGCGCACCCGTCGGGCGCCTCAGCCCATCAGCGATTCGAACCGCTGCCTGGTCGGCAGGTCGTAGAGCGGTGCGTCGAAGAAGATATGCAGGTTGGCCATGGTGAGCACGTAACCGAGCCAGAGCAGCGCGGCGGCCCGGTCCCGGCCCACCTTGGCCAGGGTGGTCGGCACCTTGTTGGCCAGCGGGCCGGCCTGGTCGATCCAGGACTGGTCGGGATAGGCGGCGAGCTTGGCGGCGACCGCCGCGCAGGCGGCCTGCTCCGGCGGTGAGGGCAGCCGGGCGGTGCTCGGCCAGCGCGGGTTGGTGGCGATGTTGGTCAGCGCACCGTTCAGTCCGGCGCTGGCGAGCAGGCTGTCGCGTTGCGGCCCGGACGGCAGCGCCAGGCCCAGCCGCACCGTGTCGAACTGCCGCACCAGGCCGTAGCGCCGGTTGGTGGTGCCGACCTGGTAGAGAATCCCCTTTTCCCGCAACAGGGTCAGCAACTCACCCAGCAGCGGCACCCGCATCAACCACGGCGCCGTCGACCAGCCCGCCCGCGCCGAGGCGTTGACCACCAGCAGGTTCTCCGGTGCGGTGCCGGCCAGCGCGGCGAGCTCGGCGTTGCCGGCCATCCGTTCGGCGAACCGCTGCGCCCACTGCTCGCCCATGTTGTCGTACACGCCGCCGTCCACCAGCCACAGCGTCTTGCGGTGCGGCGCGGTGAAGCCCAGCTTCGCCGCCGACAGCGACCGGGGCGCAAAGCCGCCCGGGAAGCACGCCGAGGCCTGCACCGCCGTCGACAGCGGCAGCCGGCCGGCGCCGGTCGAGGTGCCGAACTCGTAGCTGTAGGCGAACCCGCGGGACAGGTAGGCGTGCACCTTGGACTGCACCTCGGTGGCGCACAGCAGGTGGGTGACCGACGGGTTCAGGTCGGCCAGCCGGATCGCCCCGCCGTCCGGGGTGGAGAACAGCAGCCGCCGGAAGATCCGGTCCGCGACCACGCTGCGGGACTCCAGCAGCCCCAGCGCCAGCACCAGCCCGAGCAGGCACAGCACCAGCCGCAACCAGCCCGCCACCGGCAGGAACCAGGCCCCGATAGCGACCACGACGCCCACACCGATCCCGACCAGCAACGCCACCGCCTCCGGCGCCCACTGCACGGTGCCCTGGACGGCGCACCGTTTCACCAGCGGCGCCACCGCCGCGTCGAACTCCGGGCCGGACACCGCGGGATAGTCCAGGTGAGCGCCGAGGTAGCCGTTGGTCAGCGAGCCGCCGGACACCGAGGCGATCGAGGTGACCTCGGCGTTCAGCCCGGCGTCAGCCAGGTACTGCAGCGCACCCACCCCGAACAGGCTGGCGCGGTGCCCGCCGCCTGAGATTGCGACCGACCAGCTGGGCATCGTGGGTTCTCCTCGCCGACGTGCTGCGCCGCCACCGGCACCGAGCCGATCGGACCCCGCCAGATCCTGCGGAATCCGGGCAACGCGGTTCGCGCGTGCCGGAATGCTAGTACCTCGACGGGGGAGAGGCGCCGAACGAGGCCGGCGATACGCCGGACGGGTTTGCCGCGGTCAGGTCAGCTGACGGCCGCTGCGGCACCCGCCGCCGCCTGCATCTCAGAGATCACCTTCTTCACCACCGGCGCGACCGGCGTCGACTCGGCGGCCGCCCCGATGCGCTGCTTGGCGTGCCGGCGGTCGGCCCGAACCGGCGCGACCACCTCGAGCAGCCGGGCCGGACCGGCCAGTGCCAGCAGCACCGCGGTGCGCGGTTCCAGGTAGCCGTCCCCGGCGGCGGCCTGCTGCACCCGGCGAACCGGCTCGTCGCGGGCCTCCGGCCGCAGCACCGGGTGCCGGACCACCGACCAGAACAGCACCCGGTCCCGGCGCCGGCCCAGCACCCCCTGCTCGATCAGGCCGTCCACCAGCTCGGACCAGACCCCGCCGAGCGCCCGGTCCAGCCGGCGCAGCTGCCCGGGCGCCCGGCGGGCGGTGGTCGGCGACAGCAGGCCGTGCACCCGGGCCAGCAGCGGATCGGCCGGTGCCGGGCCGGTCGCGCAGAACCGGCCGCCGGACAGCTCCACCGCACCGGTCAGCGCCAACTCTGCGACCAGCGCACCGGACAGGCACACCACCAGGTACTGCCGGGTGGCCCGGACGGTGCCGCGCACCGGATCCAGGCCGAGCAGCAGCAGTTCCTCCGCGATCAGCATGCCGCCGGGTACCCGGGTACGCCGCTCACGCCGACGCCGATTGCAGCAGCACCGGCTCGGCGACGCCCTCCTCCCGCCGCCGGCCGGGGCCGTCGGCGAGCGCGTCGCCGAACTGGCCGGCGGGATCGGGATAGTGCGAGAGCAGCTCGGCGAGCCGGAGCGCGTGCCGCGGCCAGCCCTGCTTGCCGGCCAGGGTCGCCAGTGCCGTCAGGGTGGACCGTTCGGCGTCCAGCCAGTCGCGGGCCGCCGTCCGGTCGGCCAGCCGGACGGCCAGCGGGTGCCCGGGCGCCAGCTCCGCACCGTGCTGCCGGGATGCCGGGAACAGCAGGTCCACCGCGTGTGCGGCGCTGTCCAGGTAGTACTCCAACAACCGGTTGGCGGCCAGCCGCCGGTCCGGTTCAGCGTCCAGGGCCACCGCGAGTTCGCCGGCGTAGGCCTGCAGCAGCCGGTGCAGCGTGTAGCGGGCCGGCCCGCTCGGGAGCACCAGGTGGGCGCGCGCCAGCACGTCGAGCAGGTGGCGTGCCTCGGCGAGGCAGGTCGTGCCGAGCAGCGCGGCCAGGCCACCGGCCTGCACGCTGCCGCCCGGGTACAGGCCCAGCAACCGGAACGCCCTGGCCGCGTCGGGAGCCAGCCGGACGTAGGACCAGGACAGCACCGCGCGCAGCGAGGTCCGGGCGTCGCCGTCGGCGGCCAGCAGGTCCAGCGGTGCCTGTGGGCCGGCGAACTCGCGGGCCAGCGCGGCCAGCGGGGTGCCCGGCCGGTGGCCGGCGCGCTCAGCCGCGATCCGCAGCGCCAGCGGCAGCCCGGCGCAGTGGTTGGCCAGCTCCGCCGCGGCGTCCGGCTCGGCGGCGACCCGCGGGCCGCAGAGCGCGTGCAGCAGCCGGACCGCGTCCTCGGTCGGCAGCACGTCCAACCCCAGCCGGTGCCCGCCGTGCCGGGCCACCAGGCCGGTGAGGCTGTCCCGGCTGGTCACCAGCACCGCGCAGGACGGGCTGCCGGGCAGCAGGTTGCGGACCTGCTCGACGTCTCGGGCGTTGTCCAGCAGCACCAGCACCCGCTGGCCGGACAGCAGCGACCGGTACAGGGCGGCCCGCTCGGCGAGGTCGCGGGGGATCTCGGTGCTGGCCACCCCGAGGGCGCGCAGGAAGCCGGCCAGCGCCTGGCCCGACTGCACCGGCGGCTCGGGGTCGGTACCGCGCAGGTCGAGGTAGAGCTGGCCGTCTGGAAAGGCGCTGCGGCAGGCGTGTGCCCAGTGCAGGGCCAGCGCCGTCTTGCCCACTCCGGCGGTTCCGGTGATCGCCACGATCGGCCCGGGCAGGTCGCCCTCGTCCTGCTGGCCGGTACCGAACAGCAGGGCCAGCTCGGCGAGTTCGGCGGGCCGGCCGAGGAAGTTGCCGACCGCCGGGGGCAGCTGGTGCGGCGTGGTCGGCCGGACGATCCGGTCGGCGCCGGTGCCGCGGTGTGCCGCGTCGCGGTTCGCGGTCACCCGGTACCAGGCCTCGGCCCACTCGCGCTGCTCGGCCGAACCGGCGCCCAGCGCGATCACCATCCGGTCCAGCACCTCGGCCGGGGCCAGCCGCCGGCCGGTCAGGTAGGCGTGGATCGTCGATTTCGGCTCGCCCATCCGGCCGGCCAGCTCCTCCAGGCTGACCCGGGCCGACCGGGTACCGCGGGCGGCCCGGCTGCGGAGCAGGCCGAGCTCACGGGCCAGGTCGTCCAGGCTGCTGATCCGCACCGGGTCCGGACCGGACGCCGAGCCCTGACCGTCCACCTCGCATGCCTCCCGTCCGGCCGACGAGCCGGTACCTAACCGGCCCGTCTCGGCTTTCGGACGATATAGCGACAACCGCGACGGCGAAACACACTTATCAAATATGTGGAAAATCCCTGATTATGTGAACGCCGACCGGGACCGGTGATCAGGCGGGTGCGGGAGCGGGGGCCGGATCGAGGACCGGCACTGGCGCCGGTGCGGGCTGCGCGGTGGGCCGCACCACGTCGTCACTGGCCAGGAACTCCCGCATGGTGCGCTCCGGGCCGTAGTGCCGGCGCATCCACAGGTAGGCGACGAAGGCGGCCGGCCCGAACAGGGTCTGCGCCGGGATCGCCACGTCGGTGCGGGCGGTGACGAAGTTGTCCAGGATCAGCGGCGCCACGCACACCGCGACCACGCCGAAGGCGAAGATCAGGCCCATCGCGAACCGGGCCGCCGTCCGGCCGTAGGCCTTGAACGTCGCGATCAGGAACAGCGAGTAGACCAGCAGGTCACCCACTCCGATGGTGAAGTTGAACAGGCCGTACCGCATGCCGAAGGACGGGTCCAGCGGCCACCCGAGGAACTCCTCGGCCAGGTGGCTGTTCACCGGCAGGATGGTGGTGAACAGGATGTCGTAGAAGGCCAGGGCCAGCGCGAAACCTGACACGTGCTTGAGCTTCATGCCGCCCTGCACGTAGAGGTTGGACACCGCCATGGCAGCCAGCAGCACGGCCACGTCGCCTTCCAGCCAGGCGAGTTGCCAGCCGTACACGGTGCCGAGCATGGTCCGGTTCAGCCAGATATTGGCGCCGATCAGCGTTCCGATCAGGATCCACATCGGAACCTGGCGCATCACCGGCCGCAGCCCGATGGACAACGCCGAGGCGAAGGTGACGCTGAGGAAGCAGGTCAGGGCCCAGTGCGGCAGCAGCACGTACAGCAGCGGCAGCACCACGATGAAGGTGAAGAGGATTCGGATGTCGCGGCTGTTGAAGACCCCGATCGCGGGCCGCTCCAGCCGCACCCGGCGCAGGTAGAACAGCGCGGCGCCGCTGGTCAGCACCGCGCCCGGTGCCGCGACGGAGAACTCCATCGCGCTCTGCTGGAAGGAAGACAGCATGTCAGTCTCCGATGAGGGCGGGGGCGTTGACGAAGGTCGTTTCACGCAGGTCACTGCGCAGCGGGCGCAGTGACACGGCGTCGGCGTCGGGAACCAGTGCCAGGTCGACGTCCAGGCCGTACCGCGCGAAGTGGTCGTGAGCACCGACCTCGCTGAGGCCGTCCAGGGCCGACTCCGGCAGCGTCAGCCGCAGCCGGCCGTCGAGTAGCTGGGCACGGAAGCGTCCGGGCCACGGCTGGCTGGGCAATGCCTCGACGGCTTCGGCCAGTTCGCGCGGCGTGACCATCTGGGCGGCGCCCAGGTGCAGCAACTGGCTGGCCTTGCCGAGCACCGGGCCGGTGGCCGGCACGCCGGCCAGCTCGCAGTCCAGGTCACCCTCGGGCAACCGGCGGACCACGTCGCGGGTGTCGTAGCGGAAGACCGGCATGCACTCCCGGTAGGGGTAGTACGGCGTGATCACCACGGTGGCCAGCGCCCCCGGTTCGGCCGGCTCGCCGGTCTCGAGGTCGAGCAGTTCGACCAGCCCCATGTTGATGTCGTGGTGCAGGTGCCGGGCACTGCAGGTGCGCCCGGTCACCGGGATCACCTCGGTCATCGAGAAGACGTCGTTGACGTGGCTGACGCCGAAGGTCTCCCGGGCGGCCGCCGCCAGGGCGGGGGTCAGCACCTCGCTGCCGCCGTCGATGCGGCGCAGCTCGAAATCGTTCGGACCCAGCCCGCGCCGCCGGGCGGCGGTCACCAGCTCACCCAGGTAACTGGGGACGGTGGACAGCAGCGTCACGCCGCCGGAGGTCAGGCTGTCCAGCGCCTCGTCCGGCGAGACCAGGCCGATCACCCGGCAGCCGCAGCCGATCAGCCGGCAGAACGCGGCGTTCAGGTGTACCGACACGGTTGCCCGGGAACTGACGTTGAGTTGGATGATGTCGCTCTCGCGGACCTCGTCGCGCAGCACCGCGGCCAGCGCGCCCAGCCCCGACAGCAGGTCGATCTCGTAGCGGGACAGCCAGATCTCGGTCGGCTGGCCGGTGGTGCCGGTGGTGCGGGTCGCCAGGTAGCGGGTGGAGTCGGCGCATAGGAACTCCGACTGCCGGTCGACCAGGTCGCGCTTGACGGTGACCGGAATGGTGCGCAACGTCTCGACATCCAGCTTGTCCAGGGCGATGCCGGCCGCGGCGAAGCGGCGGGTGTAAAAGGGTGACTGCGCGTCCAGCCGGCGGGCGGTCCGGCGCAGGTTGCGGGTGATGAAGTCGGCTCGGGCGCCGGGGTCGGCCAGCGGGCCGTCCAGCACCTGCTGCACGTCCGAGCCCGGCTCGCCGAACTCGGCGAGGGTGGCGCGCGCGTCCTCGACCAGCCGGGCGAGGTTGGTGGTGTCGAGCTTGCGCCCCCACACCATGCCCATCGCCATCCGGAACTGCCGGATTCCGGTTTCGAACATTGCTCGCTCCGTTTCTACAAGGTGCCCGACGACCGCTAGGCCGGCCGGCTGTGCTCAGTGAGAGCGGTGCCGGCAGATCGTGCGATCTGCCGGCACCCGTCGGTTCGATTAGAAACCGGAGCCATCGACGGCGGCGAACAGCACCGCGGTCAGCGAGCCCATGGCGTAGCGGACGTGCTTGACGCTGCTGATGAGAGAAGACATTGGAATTCCTCCTTTCCACGGTCTAGGAGTTACGGGATCGACACCGCCGTCTAGCCGGTGACGACGACTGTGACATTCATTTCCGGGTGCACCGAACAGGTCAGTTCGTAGGTCCCGGGGGTGTTCCAGCGTCCGGTGGTGAAGGTCTGGTTGGTCTGGACCAGATGGGGCCCGGACACCGGGATGCCGGCCGCGTCGGCGAGGTGGGCGTCCTTGCCCGGGCCGATCGTGTGCGCGAAGCGCGAGCTGTTCTGCATGGTCAGGGTGTCGCCGCGGTGCACCGCCACGTTCTCGGTGGAGTAACCCTCGTGGGTCATGCCCAAAACGTCGTTGGCCGGCTTCTTGATCGCCGGACCGGCAGTCGGCAGCACCATGCCGATCAGCAGTGCCGGGACGGCGAAGAGAATTCGCGGAACTGCCACGTCGGGGGCTCCTTGCCACTACGTCGGCCGGTGCTTCACGGCCCGGATCGAGTGCCCCTGCTAGCTGCTCAGCCGGGATGGGCGAAGTACACCAGTCGTGCAGTCACCGGCGTTCCGTGCGGAACATTCGCAGATATTCGCAGACATTCGAAGACGGCCAGGGTGGCTTGTCGAAACGCACCGAGCTTTTTCCGTGACTGCGTCGAGGCTTTCGGAGGTGCCGCCGGTCGAACTGGCAGCATGATGGAATGCCGCCGGACGCCGATCAGCACCGCCCGCTGGTGGTCAGCCTGGAGATCGACGACGCGGCGCAGGCCCGGTTCGACGACGAGCGGGCCGCGCTGTTCCCGCCCGGACGCACCGTGCTGGGTGCGCACGTCACGCTGTTCCACGCCGTGCCCGCGTCGATCGAGGCGGGGGTGCGCGCCGACCTGGCCGCGGTCACCGGCGCCGGCCGGCCGTTGCCGATCGTGGTGTCCGAGCTGATGCCGCTGGGGCGAGGGGTGGCCTACCGGCTCCGGTCGGCCGAGCTGCTCGCCCTACACCGCGGCCTGCAGCAGCGCTGGCAGGACTGCCTGACAGCGCAGGACCGGCAGGGCTTCCGCCCACACGTCACCGTGCAGAACAAGGTCGACCCGGAGCTCGCCCGGCAGACCCTGGCGCAGCTGCGCGCCGGGTTCACCCCGTTCGCCACCACCGGGTGGGCGCTGCGGCTGTGGCGCTACGAGGGCGGTCCGTGGAGCCCGCTGGCCAGGTTTGCGTTCGGCTCCGGACCGCCAGCCGTCGCGCCATCGGCCGTCCCGGGTGCGCCGCGCAGCACCGAATAGCCTGCTGCCACGGCGAATTCGGCCGCGGCCAGGGTCACGATGGTGAAGCTGGGCGGCAGTGCCGGCACGGCGTAGGCCAGCACCAGGCCGGCCCACACGGCCAGCACCGCGAGTGCCGCGGCCAGTCCCAGCGCCCGCCACGGATCCGCGGTCAGCCGCCGGGCGGCGGCCGCCGGAGCGGCGAGCAGGCCGAACACCAGCAGCGCCCCGACGGCCTGGCTCGCCTCGCCGACGGTACCGCCCACGATCGCCAGGAACAGCGGGCCGAGCAGCCGGACCGGCACGCCGCGGGCGGCCGCCACCGCCGGGTCGATGCTGGCGAACAGCAGCGGCCGGGCGATCAGCAGCAGCAGCGCGGCCAGGCTCGCCGCCACCCAGCTGGCGGTCGCGGCGGCGCCGCCGTCGAGGGAGAAGATCGAGCCGAACAGCACGTTGACGTTGGCGGTGGCGTCGCCGTTGCTGCCGGCCGAGGTGTAGATCGACAGGAACAGCACGCCCAGGCCCAGCACCCAGGCGAACGCGGTGCCGATCAGCACGTCGTCGCCGACCCCGCGGCCGCCCAGCAATCCCAGCAGCACTCCCACCCCGACGGTGGCGGCGAACAGTCCCAGCCGCAGGTCCAGCCCGGCGGCGAGCGCGGCCAGCGCCCCGGCATAGGCGACGTGGGACAGTGCGTCGCCGGCGAAGACCTGGCCGCGCAGCACCACGAAGTACCCGACCAGCCCGGACAGCAGCGCGATGGCGGTGCCGGCCAGCAGGGCGTGCCGGACGAACGGCTGCCCGAGCATGTTCGCCAGCCCGGTCACCGGGTCCGCGGCCAGCAGCGCCGTCACCGCTCGCTCCCGGCCGGGCTGACCGCCGGGGCCGGCCGGCGGCTGCCGGCGCGCGAAGAACCCCAGCGGTCCCTGGCCTGCCGGTAGCCGAGCGCGAGGCAGAACGCCGCGAAGGCCAGCGTGGTCACCCAGAAGCCGATCGGGTACGGCGAGTAGAAGGCGATGCCCTCGCCCAGCCAGGTCACCGAGACCGCGATCGCCACCGACAGCAGCAGCCCGCGTCCGGGGCGCGCGGTCAGCTGGCCGGCCGCGGCGGCCGGCGTGACCAGCAGGGCGAACACCAGCAGGCTGCCGGTGATCTGGCTGGCGCCGGCCGCGGCAAGGCCGAGCAGCACCAGGAAAGCGGCCCCGACCAGCCGGACCGGCACCCCGCGGGCCCGGGCCACCTCGGCGTCGACGCTGGCGAACAGCAGCGGCCGGCCAAGCAGCGCCAGCACCAGCAGGCAGCCGGCGCCGGCGGCCAGCAGCGCCAGCACCTGGTCGTCGGAGACCCCGGTGATGCTGCCGAACAGCAGCCCGGTCAGGCCGGACAGAAAGCCCTGGTACAGCGTGACGAACAGGAATCCGCAGGCCAGCGCGAACGCCTGCACGGTGCCGATCACCGCCGAGGACTCGCCGTCGCCGCCCAGGCCGCCGGTCAGCCGGCCCGGGCCGGGCAGCGCGGCGATCACCAGCGCGCCGGCCACGCAGAAGCCGTAGTAGCCGAGGCCGGTGCTCAACCCCAGCCAGGTGGCGCCGGCGGCTCCCGGAAAGCCGATCACCGCCAGGGTGTGGCCCGCGAAGCTCTGCCGGCGCAGCACCATGAGGTAACCGATCGCGCCGCACAGCACCGCGACGATGGTGCCGGCCCGCAGCGCGTTGAGCATGAAGTGGTAGCTGAGCAACTGCCGGACGTCGGCCACCAGGTCGAGGCTGAAACCGGTCATCGCCGGTGCTCGGCATGGCTGTCGGGCTGCCCCACCACCACCAGCCGGCCGGTGCGATCGCGCAGCACGTCCACCGCGGTGCCGTAGAGCATGCTCAGGGTGTCGGAGGTGATCACCTGCTCCGGTGGCCCCATCACCGCCCCGCCGTGCGCGAGGTAGATCACCTGGTCCAGGTAGGGCAGGATCGGGTTCACGTCGTGCGCCACCAGCAGCACGGCCACGCCGGCGCTGCGGCACACCTGTTGTACCAGGGCGCTCACCGCCGACTGGTTGGACACGTCCAGGCTGTCCAGCGGCTCGTCCAGTACCAGCAGCCGGGGGCGCCGGATCAGCGCCTGGGCGATCAGCAGCCGCTGCTGCTCACCGCCGGACAGCTGGCCGATCGGCCGGTCGGCGTAGTCCTCGGCACCGACCAGCGCGATCGCCTCGCGGACCCGGTCGCGGGCCTGCCGGCTGCGCCGGCCGGGCAACGCCACCCCCCAGCGGTCGCCGTCCCAGCCAAGCCGGACCACGTCGGTGCCGCGAATCCGCATCGCCGGGTCGAAGGCGCGCCGCTGCGGCAGGTAGCCGATGCTGCTGTTGTTTCGGCCCGGCGCGGCACCGAGCACCCGGATGGTGCCGGCACTGGTCGGCTGCAGGCCCAGCATCGCCTTGAGCAGGGTGGACTTGCCCACCCCGTTCGGGCCCAGCACCGCCACGAACTCACCGGCCCGCACCCGCAGGCTGACGTCGGAGAAGATCAGCCGGCCGCCGGCGGTCACCGCGACCCCGTCGAGAGCCAGCACCTCCTCCGGACCGGCCGGCTCGGCAGCCGGTTGCCCGCTCACCGGGCGCCGCCTTCCAGCGCCGCCCGCAGCGCCTGAAGCTGGCTGACCTGCCATTGCTGGAAGGTGGCGCCCGGTGGGTTGACGGTCTCGGTGACCGGCACCACCGGCACGCCGGCCCGGCGCGCCGCGGCCAGCTGGGCGGCGACGTCCGGGGTGGCGTTCTGGCTGTTGTAGAGGTAGACCGCGACCGCCCGGTCGCGCAGCTGCGCCTCGCTGGTCGCCTTGTCGGCCGCGCTCGGCTCGCTGCCCTCGCTGACCGCCCGCAGCAGGCCGGCCGGGGTGATGAGGTTCAGCCCCAGGGCCTCGGCCAGCGGGGCGACGATGCTCTCGCTGGCACCGACCGGCCGGCCGGCGAACCGGGTCCGGATCTCGGAGATCAGCCGGTGGTAACCGGCCAGGTCGGCAGCCTGGAACTGGCGGCGCCGGGTTTCGAAGTAGCCGGCATCGGCGGGGTCGACCTGGGCCAGGCCGGTGCTGATCGCGGCCACCACAGCGTTGACGTCGGCGGGGGAGTACCACCGGTGCGGGTTGCCGTCCTCGGGGGTGCCGACCAGCCGGCCGACGTCGATCACCACCCGGTGCTTGTCGGGGCTGGCCGCCACCGTCCGGGCGGCCCACGGGTCGTAGCCGACGCCGTTGAGGACGAACAGCCGGGACCGGGCGATGGTGCGGGCATCAGCCGGGGTCGGCTCGTAGGCGTGCGGGTCGGTCTGCGGGCGGGTGATGACGGAACTGGTCCGGACGTGGCTGCCGCCGAGCTGGCTGAGGATGCTGCCCCAGACGCTGGTGCTGGCGGCCACCTCGATCATCCCGCCGCCGGTCGTGCTGGGTGAGGTGGCGCAGCCGGTGAGCAGCGGGACGAGCAGCAGCAGGCCGGCCAGCACCGGCCGTCCGGCGGCAGTCGGCATCGGAACCCTCTTCGGCGCGGAATCGGCAGCCGCCCACGCGGGCGGCGCTACCTAGCCAACCCTTAATGACATTGATTGTCAATTTCGTTAGTGCCGGCTGCCGTCCCGGTGCTCGCGCAGCTCTGTCATCGAACGGTGATTTGCCTTGTTCCGACAGGGCATCCGGGCGCGCCAGGCACGCCAGGGCACAGCAGCCGCCGAGCGGTTCGAGTGGGCGGAAGGGAAACCGGACCGCTGGCGCGGACGACTGGTGGGTCGGCCCGATCGGCTCGCGGTTTGAGCCGGCCGGGCCTGAACCGCCACTTCGCTGCAGCGACGCACGGCCTTCCGCCACTGTGCTCGCATTCCCGCTGTGATGGCAAGCGAGGCCGGCCGCTGCCGCCTCCGCCGCGACGCTGCGCACGGCCCCGGCAGCGACCGGGTGGCCACGCAGGCTAGGGTCGAAGTAGCCCGACCATGCCAAAACTCTCGGCACCCGGCGGGCGGATCGGGCCTTTGACAGGCACAGGGGATCGAACTGATGGCCAGCACCAGGCACGACCGCGACACGGCGAAGCCCGCGTCGCCGGGCAACTACGAGTTCGTGGTGGTGGCCAACCGGCTGCCGCTGGACCGGATCGAGGACTCCGACGGCCAGGTGTCCTGGCGGCGCAGCCCCGGTGGCCTGGTGACCGCGCTGCAACCGGTGATGCAGAAGGCCGACGGCGCCTGGGTGGGGTGGACCGGCTCACCCGGCAAGGCCCCGGAGCCCTTCGACGAGGCCGGCATGCGACTGGTCGCGGTCAGCCTGAGCGACGACGATATCCGCGACTACTACGAGGGATTCTCCAACGACACCCTCTGGCCGCTGTACCACGACGTGATCGCCCCGCCCCGGTTCCGCCGGGCCTGGTGGGACGCCTACGTCCGGGTCAACCGGCGGTTCGCGCAGGCCGCCGCCGAGCAGGCCGCGCAGGGCGCGGTGGTGTGGGTGCAGGACTACCAGCTGCAACTCGTCCCGGGCATCCTGCGGGCGTCCCGGCCGGACCTGCGGATCGGCTTCTTCAACCACATCCCCTTTCCCGGTTACGAGATCTTCGCCCAGCTGCCCTGGCGCCGGCAGATCGTCGAGGGGTTGCTGGGCGCGGACCTGGTCGGCTTCCAGCGGCAGGGCGACGCCACCAACTTTCTGCGGGCCTGCCGGCGGGCGGCCGGGCTGACCACCCGCGGGGCGCTGGTCCGGGTGCCACACAGCTGGCCGCACGACATCTCGGCCAACTCGGTGGGCCGGGCCCGCTCCGGCCGGGCCGCCGCCGACGACGACCGGACGGTGCGCGCGGCGACCTTTCCCATCTCGATCGACTCCGAGGGCTTCGAGGCGATCGCCCGTCGGCCCGAGGTGCAGGCGCGGGCGAGCGAGATCCGGCAGGCCCTCGGGCATCCGAAGCGGCTGCTGCTCGGGGTGGACCGGCTCGACTACACCAAGGGAATCGCGCACCGGCTCAAGGCCTACGGCGAGCTGCTGGCCGACGGCCGGCTCACCTCGCCGGAGGACACCTTGGTGCTGGTCGCCAGCCCCAGCCGGGAACGGGTCGAGCAGTACCGCCGGCTGCGCGACGAGGTCGAGGTGACGGTGGCCCGGATCAACGGCGAGTTCGGCGAGGTGGGCAGCCCGCCGGTGCACTACCTGCACCAGTCCTACCCGCAGGAGGAGATGGCCGCCCTCTACCTGGCCGCCGACGTGATGCTGGTGACCTCGCTGCGCGACGGCATGAACCTGGTCGCCAAGGAGTACGTGTCCTGCCGGTACGACGAGTCCGGAGCGCTGGTGCTGAGCGAGTTCACCGGCGCCGCCGACGAGCTCGGCGGGGCCTTCCTGGTGAACCCGCACGACATCGCCGGCCTGAAGGACGCGATCGTGCGGGCGGTCCGGATCTCACCATCCGAGGCCCGGCGGCGGATGCGGACGATGCGCAAGCGGGTGCGTGAGTACGACGTCGCGCGCTGGGCAGACACCTTCCTCGACGCCCTGCACGGCGGCCCGGAGGCCGCCGATCCGCACCAGCACGTGCAGGTGTGAACCGGCTTTCGGGTGGCGGGAGTCAGCCGCGCCAGCGGACCATCGCGCCGAACAGCGCGAGCACGTCCGGCTCCGGGTGCGCCGGGTCCAGCGCGCGGTAGCAGCTGTCGACGTTGATCACCAGCCGCTCCGGGTTACCCCAGCCGGCGAAGCGGCCCAGGTCGAGCTCGGCGGCCGCCTGCTCGACGGTCCGGCCCCGGGCGCGCAGCTCGGCGGCACCCGCCTCGACGTGGGCCAGGTAGGCGATCACCTCGTGCACCCCGGCGGCGTCGGTGACCGGGCCGTGCCCCGGAACGTAGTACTGGGCGTCCAGGTCCAGCAGCCGGTGCAGGGCGGCGATCCAGCTGCCGGCGGGGCCGGCCCACATGATCGGGGTGCCGCCGATGAACAGCAGGTCGCCGGCGAACACCACGCCGGCATCCGGCACGAACACCGCGACGTCGCCGTGGGTGTGCGCCGGGCCGAGCCGCAACAGCCGCACCACCCGCGAGCCGACGGTCAGGTCGGTATCGGCGATCACCGGCGAGTCGGGCAGCCGGGAGGTGATGCCGGCGAACTCGAACGCCCCGAAGGACCGTTGCAGGTAGGCCGACAGTTCCGGGCCGAAGTCGGCGCCCATCAGGCCGGCCAGCAGCTGCGGGGACTCGGCCTGCAGGTGGGCGCCGGCCTCCGGTGCCGCCCAGATCCGCACTACCTCGTCGAGCAGTTCGTTGCCGTAGCAGTGGTCGCCGTTGCCGTGCGTGTTCACCGCGTGCCCGATCGGCGAGCCGGCCGTCACCTGAGCCATCGCGGCCAGCATCCGCCGGGTGCGCGGCAGGTCGAACTGGGTGTCCACCAGCAGGCTTTGGCCGCCGCCGTCGACCAGGCCGGCGTTGCTCAGCCCCCAACCGCCGTCCGGCTGCAACCAGGCCCAGACGCCGTCGGCCAGCTGGTGCAACCCGTCGGTGTAGTCCACCGTGCTCATCGGCGGCGACCCCCTTTGCCATCGTTGCCGGACCAGCTCGACCCGGCGCCTGAGCTGACGCTACTGAGCCCGCGTGGCGGAGGCAGCGCCGCAGCCGAGCTAGGCTGGTCAGGTTTGCTCGATACCATGATCACCCGGTTGGGGATGTTTGTGCCTTCTCGTACGCGCCTGCTGCTTGCCCTCCTGACAGTGCCGCTCGCCCTGCTGGCGGCCTGCTCGTCGTCCGGCGACTCCGGTTCACCGGCATCCTCGAGCCCCGCGGCGAGCTCGACCGCGGCATCCTCGGGGGCGGCGTCCTCGACCGCCACCAGCGTCGACGGCGTGACGGTCAAGGGCGGCTTCGGCACCAAGCCCGCCGTCACGATCGCCGACAAGTCGGCCCCCGGCCAGCTCGCCGCGCAGGTGCTCACCAACGGTTCCGGTGCGGCGGTGGCCAAGGGCGACACGCTGGTGGCCAACTACAGCGGCCAGACCTGGGCCGGCAAGGACGGCAAGCCCAACGTTTTCGACAGCTCCTTCGACCGGGGCAAGCCGACCGCCTTCGTGATCGGCACCGGCGCGGTGATCCCCGGTTGGGACAAGACACTGGTCGGCAAGCCGCTCGGCAGCCGGGTGCTGCTGTCCATTCCGCCGGCCGACGGCTACGGCAGCTCCGGCCAACCGGACGCCGGCATCGCCGGCACCGACACGCTGGTCTTCGTGGTCGACCTGATCGCGGCCTACCACCCGGACGCCTCGGCGCCCGGCGTCGCGGTCAGCAGCCTGCCGGCCGGCCTTCCCAAGCTCACCAATGTGGCCGGCAAGCCGCCGACAGTCACCAGCACGGCCGGGGTGAAGGCCCCGAAGAAGCCGGCCGCGACGCTGCTGGTCAAGGGCAGCGGCGCCCCGATCGAGGGCACCAAGACGCTGGTGCTGCAGGTGATCCAGACCGATCTCGCCACCGGTACCAAGACCGAGTCGACCTGGGGCAAGGCGCCGCAGACGGTGGCCGCCACCAACGTGCTCTCGGTCGCGTCGGCACTCAACGGGCAGAAGGTCGGCAGCCGGGTGCTGATCCTGACCCCGGCGATCGCGGCCACTCCCGCGTCCGGCAGCCAGCAGGCCCAGCCGGCGTCTCCGGCCGGCATCCTGATCGTGGACGTGGTCGGCCAGTTCTGAGTCGCCGTCGCGGGAGCGCGGCCGATCGAGCACTGTCGCGGGAGCGCGGCCGATCGAGCACTGTCGCGGGAGCGCGGCCGATCGAGCACTGTCGCGGGAGCGCGGCCGATCGAGCACCGTCGCGGGAGCGCGGCCGATCGAGCACCGTCGCGGCCGCGGGCACAGCGTGGCGGGCAGGCGTGATCCTGCCGGTACGTTGACAGCATGGGGCACCTGCTGGAAGGCATCCTCTCGCTGCCGCCGTGGCTGGCGCTGGCCCTGGTCTTCCTGCTGCCGGCGCTGGAGGCCTCCGCCTTCGTCGGGGTGGTGCTACCCGGCGAGATCGGGGTGATCCTGGGCGGCGTGCTGGCCAACCAGGGCAAGCTGCCGCTGGCGGCCGTGCTGGTCGCCGCCATCTCAGGCGCGGTGATCGGCGACTCGATCGGGTACTGGGTCGGCAAGCGCTACGGCCGGACCCTGCTGGCCAAGCTGCCCGACCGGATCCTCAAACCCGAGCACGTCAGCCGGGCCGAGGAGACGGTCCGCCACTTCGGTGGCAAGGCGGTCTTCCTGGGCCGGTTCACCGCCGCGCTGCGGGCCCTGGTGCCAGGCATGGCCGGCATGAGCCGGTTGCACTACGGCCGGTTCCTGGCCTGGAACTTCCTGGGTGGCGCGGTCTGGGCCACCGCCTTCGTGATCCTCGGCTACCTGGCCGGCAGCCAGTACCAGCGGCTGGAGCGCTACGCGAACCTGATCGGCCTGGCGCTGCTGGTGGCGATCGTCGCGTTCCTTCTCATCCGGCACCAGCGCGCCAAGCACACCCAGCAGGCCGACCCGCCCGGGTAAGGTCGGCTGCAGGCTGACCGGCTTGTGAGAGCTGCGGTTGCGCCGATGCGCCCGAGGCGAGGAAAGGGGCCCGACGATGGCAACGACGGTCGAGCACTGGATCGGCGGCAAACCGGTCAGTGACCCGGACGGGCGGCGGGCGCCGGTGTTCAACCCGGCCACCGGCCAGCAGCAGGCCGAGGTGGCACTGGCCTCGGCCGCCGAGGTCGCCGACGCGGTCGCGGTGGCCGCCGCGGCGTTCGGCGACTGGTCGCAGAGCTCGCTGAGCCGGCGGGCCAAGATCCTCTTCGCCTTTCGGGAACTGGTCAATTCCCATGTCGACGAGCTCGCCGAACTGATCACCGACGAGCACGGCAAGGTGCTCAGCGACGCCCGGGGCGAGGTGCAGCGGGGCCTGGAGGTGGTCGAGTTCGCCTGCGGGATCCCGCACCTGCTCAAGGGCGAGTACTCCGACCAGGTGTCGGCCGGCATCGACACGTTCTCCTTCCGCGAGCCGCTCGGCGTGGTGGCCGGCATCACCCCGTTCAACTTTCCGGTGATGGTCCCGATGTGGATGCACCCGATCGCGATCGCCTGCGGCAACACCTTCGTGCTCAAGCCCAGCGAGCGGGATCCGTCCGCCTCCCGGCTGGTGGCCGAGCTGTGGCAGCGGGCCGGCCTGCCCGACGGCGTGTTCAACGTGGTGCACGGCGACAAGGAGGCGGTCGACGCGCTGCTGGACTCACCCGACGTGGCGGCGGTGTCCTTCGTCGGCTCCACCCCGATCGCCCGTTACATCCACGAGCGGGCCAGTGCCACCGGCAAGCGGGTGCAGGCCCTCGGCGGCGCCAAGAACCACGCCGTGGTGCTGCCGGACGCCGACCTGGACTTCGCCTCCGACCACCTGGTCGCGGCCGCTTTCGGCTCGGCGGGGGAGCGGTGCATGGCGATCTCGGCGACGGTCGCGGTCGGGTCGGCCGCCGACGAGCTGGTGCGGGTGGTCTCGGACAAGGCCCGCGCGGTGAAGGTCGGCCCGGGCCGGGACGACGGCGTGGAGATGGGTCCGGTCATCACCCAGGCTGCCAAGGACCGGATCGAGAAGCTGATCGGCAGCGGTGCCGAGCAGGGCGCCCGGCTCAGCGTGGACGGTCGCGGGTTGCGGTTGGACGGCAACGCCGACGGCTTCTTCGTCGGTCCCACCGTGATCGACGGCGTCACCCCCGAGATGGATGTCTACCGCGAAGAGGTCTTCGGCCCGGTGCTGTCGGTGCTGCGGGTCGAGACGGTGGAGGAGGCGATCGAGCTGATCAACGCCAACCCGTACGGCAACGGCACCGCGATCTTCACCTCCAGCGGCGACGCCGCCCGCCGGTTCCAGCGCGGTGTCCGGGTCGGCATGATCGGCATCAACGTGCCGATCCCGGTGCCGATGGCCTACTACTCCTTCGGTGGCTGGAAGGACTCGCTGTTCGGCGACAAGCACGTGCACGGCGCCGAAGGGGTGTCCTTCTACACCCGGGCCAAGGTGATCACCTCCCGCTGGCCCGAGCACCGGGTGGAGTCGGCGGCCAGCTACTCCTTCCCGACCAGCAGCTAGTCGGGCCTTGTCAGATGTCGACCGTTGCGCCGGAGACGATCCGCACCCGGCGGCTGGCGCTGCGCCGCTGGCGGCCTGCCGACCGCGCCCCGTTCGCCGCCCTGAACGCCGACCCCGAGGTGATGGCGCACTTTCCGAACCGGCTGGACCGGGCCGCCAGCGACGCCTTCGCCGACAAGATCGAGGCCGGCTTCGAGGCCAACGGCTTCGGCCTGTGGGCCCTGGAACGGCTCGACACAGCTGAGTTCATCGGCTTCACCGGGCTGTCGGTGCCGAAATTCTCGGCGCACTTCACCCCGGCGGTGGAGGTCGGCTGGCGGCTGTGCCGGGCGGCCTGGGGACAGGGCTTCGCCACCGAGGCCGGCCGGCAGGCACTCGCGGTGGGTTTCGAGAACTACCGGCTGGCCGAGATCGTCAGCTTCACCGCCACCGGCAATGCCGCCTCGCGGGCCGTCATGCGCAGGCTGGGCATGGCCGAGGATCCGGACGGTGGCTTCGACCACCCGTCGATCCCGGCCGGCCACCCGCTGCGCCGGCACGTGCTCTACCGGATCAGCCGGGGCGAGTGGCAGGAAACCACGCAGTCCGGGCAGGACCGCCGGTGACCGAACCGCAGTCCGAGCACCTCGCGGTGTTCATCGACCGGCCGGCTACGGAGGTCTACAACTACGTCTGCCAGCCGGCGAACCTGGCGAACTGGGCCGCCGGGCTGGGCAGCTCGCTGGAACTCCTCGACGGCCGGTGGACGGCCCGATCCCCGATGGGGCCGGTGGTGGTCGAGATGGCCGAACCGAACTCCTACGGCGTCCTCGACCACCAGGTCACGCTGGCCGACGGGCAGAGCTTCTACAACCCGATGCGGGTGATCGCCGCCGGCGAACGCTGCGAGCTGGTCTTCACGCTGCGGCGGCAGCCCGGCATGACCGATGCCGACTTCGAGCGGGACGCCGCCGCGGTGGCCGCCGACCTGCAGACCGTCAAGCGGCTGCTCGAAGCCGGCTGACCCGGCCCGGCGGGTCAGTTCCCGCCGGTCTCCCCGGCGAGCTCGTCCCCGGATGCCTTGGCGGCCTCGGTGTCGGTGCTGGCGCCCTCGGACTCCCGCTCGAAGAAGTCGGAGTGCTTCAGGTCGCTGGCGGTCTGGTCGGCGACCTGCTCCACCATCTCCTCGTCGCTGAGGCCTTCACCGGCCGGGCGCGTGTTCGGCTCGCTCATGCGTTGTTTCCTCTCGATGTTCTCTCGGTCTTTCTTCCGAGGCTAACCATGCCCGCGGCCGGACCGGCGGGCAGGTTGGAAGCCGGCCAGGCCCGGCACGGACGGGCCTACACTGCGCGCCATGAGCCTCGACGAGGAGAAGTACATCTCTGCCACCACCTACCGCAGGTCCGGCGCCCCGGTGGCGACCGCGACCTGGATCGTGCCCCTGGACGGAGGCCGGTACGGCTTCTGGACCTCATCGCGGTCCGGCAAGTACAAGCGGCTACGCAACAACCCGGCGCTCACGGTGCAGCCCTCGGACGCCCGCGGCAGGGTACGCAGCGACTCGGCACCGGTGGCCGCCACCGCGGAGCTGGTGACCTCGGGACCGGACTACGACGCCATCCAGAGCCGGGTCCGGGCGAAGTACGGCGTGCAGGTGCCGATCTCGAAGTTCCTCAACACCCTGGGGCACATCGGCAAGGGCACGTTCCCGTACGGCGACGTCGGGGTGGTGGTCACGCCGGCCCGGTCCGAGTCCGAGTCCGAACTGAGCTGAGCGTCTACCAGTCCTCCTCGTCGCCGGCCGGCACCTCGCGGTGCTGCTCCAGCACGTCGGCCGGGTCGGCGTCCGCGTCGGCGAAGGAAGGCGGATCGTTGCGGGCGCGCCGCACCGGTTCGATACCTTCCTCGGCCTCCTGCAGTTGCTCCAGGCGATCGGCCTCGGGCACCTCGGGACCGAATTCCTCCTCAGGCATGGCCGTTCCCCTCTCCTAGGTTGCGTGTCGGCTACCGGGCGCCCGAGCGGCTGCCCGGGGTGCCGCACGCCCCATTCTGGCCGGAAGCGCCTGGTCCGGCTCGGCCGGCCCGGCAGCCGTGGCCGTCCGGGGATGGTTCAGCTGCTCGGGCCGCCGACCAGCCCCGCGTCGAAGGCTCGGATCACCGCCGAGATGTCCTGGTCGCCGTAGCCGCGCTCGCTGGCCGTCCGGTACAGCGTGCCGAGTGCGGCCAGCAGGGTGGTGTCGACTCCGGCCCGGACGGCCGCCTCGGTGATCAGGCCGACGTCCTTGGCCGCGCCGTCCAGCTCGAAGGACGGGGTGAAGTCGCCGGCCAGCATCTGGCCGCCCTTGAGGTGGGCGTAGGCACAGTCGGACGGGCCGCCACCGATCGCCTCCAGGAACAGCCCCGGCTCCACCGCCAGCCCGGACGCCAGGGTCAGCGACTGGGCGGTGGCCGCCGTGATGGCGGCGATCCAGGCGTTGCAGGCGAGCTTGAGGGCGGTGCCCTGGCCGGGGAGTTCGCCGGCGTGCACGGTGCGGGAGCTGATCGCGTCCAGCACCGGGCGAAGTTCGGTGAGCAGCTCCCGGGGGCCGCCGGCCAGCATCACCAGCGCGCCCTGCTCGGCCGGTTGCTTGGTGCCGAGCGCCGGGGCGTCGAGCAGTCGCAGGCCGGCGGCCTCGGCCAGTGCGGCGGCCCGGGTGGTCGCGGCCAGCCCGACACCGCCTCGGATGCCGTTCCGGCGACCAGCGCGCCGTCGGCGGCCAGCGGCTGCGCCCGGCTCGCGGTGCGGTTCCAGGCCCGCACCCCAATTCCGTTGCGCAGCAACGAGCGGGCCATGCCGGCCCCCATGGTTCCGGTGCCCAGCACCGCCACGGTCGGCCGCCCGGTCACCGCGGTCACCGGCCCCGCCCCGTGCGGCACCGGCCGGTGGCTAGGATAGGTACCGCTCGGCCATGAGCACACGCTGTTCTGCAGTGGCCGGTTCGGGCGCACTGCGTCTGGAGTTGTTGAGTCATGAAATCCTCCTACCGGGTGATCCTCGTTACGCGGAGCGCCGGGTGATCGCCGCTGCCCTGCTGATCAGCCTGCTGGTGGTGCTGGGCACCCTGGCCCTGGTGACGATGTTCGTGCGGAACTGGGATCGGCAATGGTCCTGACCGACGTGCCCGACCTGGTCGTAGTCGATCGAAGCGTGCACGCCTGATCGGGAGATTGCGTCCGGGTCGCTGTTGCCCGGCCTCCACCGTAACCCCGGCTGCGGAGCCGGTGCGAGAACGGGTCAGCGGGTGATCCGGAACGCCTGCCCCGGGGCCCGGCCGGCCGGCTGGCCGGGGGTGGGGCGCTGCACCGCGACCGGTGGGATCGGCAGCTCGGTTTCGGCACCGACCTCCAGGGTGACCGGTGAGCCGTGGTGGTCGAACTCCAGCGCCGGATGGCTGCCGTCCACCACGGCGTAGCGCACCCGGTCGGCGTGCACCTCCACCCGGACCTTGCAGCCGCGCCAGCGCACCGCGAAGGACAGCCGCGACATCGCTGCCGGCAGCCGCGGTGCGAAGCTGAGCCGGCCGCGGTGGTCGCGCAACCCGCCGAACCCGCAGACAAGCGCGATCCAGGCGCCGGCCAGCGACGCGACGTGCACCCCGTCGCGGGTGTTGTGTTCCAGGTCGCGCAGGTCCATCAGGCCGGCTTCCCGCAGGTAGGCGTGCGCCAGGTCCAGGTGCCCCACCTCGGCGGCGACCACGGCCTGCGAACACGCCGACAGCGAGGAGTCCCGGACGGTGATCTGCTCGTAGTAGCCGAACGCCTCGGCCTTCTCGGCCAGGCTGAAGGAGTCCCCGCACCAGTGCAGTGCGAGCACCAGGTCGGCCTGCTTGACCACCTGCTTGCGATAGATCTGGAAGTACGGTGACCGCAGCAGCAGCGGATAGCCGCCGTTGGCCGCGCTGGCCTGGAAATCCCACCGCTCGTGTCGGTGGTAGCCGCGGTCCTGCTCCGGGATGCCGCGCTCGGCGTCGTAGGGAACCGCGATCGCGTCCGCGGCGGCCTGCCAGGCCTCGATCTCCTGCTCGTCCACCTCGAACTCGGCCGCCCGGTCCGGCCGGCGCCGGGCGGCGTCGGCGGCGTAGCCGAGGTTCCGGGCCGCCATCAGGTTGGTGTAGGTGTTGTCGTCGGCGATCGCCGAGTACTCGTCCGGCCCGGTCACACCGTCGATGTGGAACCGGCCGTCCGCTCCGTGGTAGCCCAGCGAGTGCCAGAGCCGCGCGGTCTGGACCAGCAACGGCAGGGCGCAGGTCAGCTCGAAGTCCTCGTCGCCGGTCCACTGCACGTACCGCACGGCGGCCAGCGCGATGTCGGCGTTGACGTGGAAGGCCGCGGTGCCGGCCGGCCAGTAGGCGCTGGTCTCCTGCCCGCGGATGGTCCGCCAGGCGAAGGTGGCACCGGATAGTTGCAGGGTGCGGGCCCGTTCCAGTGCCAGGTCCAGGGTCGAGTGCCGCCAGCGCAGCGCGTCGGCCGCGGCCTTCGGCGCGGTCGCGGTCAGCACCGGCAGCACGAAGCTCTCGGTGTCCCAGAAGGCGTGTCCGTCGTAGCCCGGCCCGGTCAGCCCCTTGGCCGGAATGGCGCGCTGCTCGGCCCGGGCGCCGGCCTGCAGCACGTGGAACAGCCCGAACCGGACGGCCTGCTGCACCGCGTCGTCGCCGTCGAGCTCGACGTCGGCACCGTCCCAGAAATCGTCGACGTAGCGGCGCTGCTCGGCCAGCAGCTCGGTCCAGCCGGTGCTCAACGCCGCCGACAGGGCGGCGTCGACCTGGTCGCGCAGCGCCGGGACGCTGCGCTGGCTGGACCAGCCGTAGGCGACGAACTTGGTCAGGGTCAGCGTCTGGCCGGCCGCCAGCTCGGCCCCGACCGTGGTGCGCGACCAGTCCGGCTGGACGTCGGTGTGCGAGTCGAGGTCGGCGTCGCTGTCGAGCAGGTGGTCGGCGGCGGCGGCCATCCGCAGCTTCGAGAGCCGGGTGCGGTGCACCAGCAGCGACCGGTTACCGCGGCCGCTGTGCTCGACCGCCTCCAGCGGTTGCTGCAGCACCGCGGCCACCCGCGGGTCGCCGGGCTGGGAGGGCATTTCCTCGTTCGCCACCAGTTCCGACTGCAGCACCACCCGGATCGGGGCGTCCACCGCCTCCACCCGGTACCGGATCGCCAGCACCGCCCGCTGGGTGAAGGACACCAGCCGCTCGGACTGCACCCGCACCCGGGTGCCGGCCGGCGACAGCCATTCGACATAGCGGCGCAGCGTGGCGCTGCGCAGGTCCAGCACCCGCTCGTGCCGGACCAGGGTGCCGTAGCGCATGTCGAACGGCTCGTCGTCGACCAGCAGCCGGATCAGCTTGCCGTCGGTGACGTTGACGCTCGCCTGGCCGGACTCCGGATAGCCGTAGCCGGCCTCGGCGTAGGGGAGCGGGCGGACCTCGTAGAAGGAGTTGAGGTAGGTGCCCGGCAGTCCGCTCGGGTCGCCCTCGTCCAGCGTGCCGCGCACCCCGATATGGCCGTTGGACAGCGCGAACACCGATTCGCTCTGGGCCAGCAGCTCCTCGTCGAGCCGCAGTTCGCGCACCTGCCAGGGCTCGACCGGGAACCGGGCGTCGGTGATCATCGGCCGTCCGGCGCGGGCTGCTGCTCCATCGGCCCATCTTCCGCCGTCCCGTCCCGCGCCGCGCGGTCCCGGCCCGGCGCGCCGTCCACCAGCTCGGCCAGGTCCTGCACCACCAGATCGGCACCGTGCGCACGCAGCTGGTCGGCCTGCCCTACCCGGTCCACGCCCACCACGTAACCGAACCCGCCGGCCCGGCCGGCAGCCACCCCAGCCAGCGCGTCCTCGAACACCGCGGCCCGGGCCGGTGGCACCCCGGCCAGCTCGGCACCGGCCAGGAACGAGTCCGGGCTCGGCTTGCCGGCCAGCTTCCGCTGCGCCAGCGTGACACCGTCGATCCGGCCCTCGACGAAGCGGTCCAGGCCGGTCACCCGCAGCACCAGTTCGGTGTTGGCGCTGGAGGAGACCACGATGCGGCGCAACCCGGCCCGTTCGGCGGCCTGCAGGTAGCGGCGGGAGCCGGGGAAGACCGCCACCCCGTCCTCGGCGATCCGGCGGGTCAGCTCGGCGTTCTTCCGGTTGCCCACCCCGTGCACCGTGGTCGCGGTCGGCGGATCGTCCGGGCTGCCCTCTGGCAGGGTGATGCCGCGCGAGGCGAGAAAGTCGCGCACCCCGTCCTCGCGCGGCTTGCCGTCCACATATCGCTCGTAGTCCGCGGACTCGAACGGCCGGAAGCTCGCGCCGTCGCGGGCCCGCAGGAATTCGTCGAAGGTGTGCTGCCAGGCGAGGGCGTGCACCGCGGCGGTATCGGTCAGCACCCCGTCGAGATCGAACAGGCAGGCCAGCACCTCGTCCGGCAGCCCCAGCGCCATCCCAACCTCCAGCAGAGGAATGTCCGGACCGGGTGGAATTTGACCTGATCGCGGCGGATCCCAGGCTAGTTGCAGTCAACAGAGGTGGTTCGTCGGGGCCGTCGGACGAAGCCTTTTAAATGTGATGGCCGGGTTATTCCAACCTCAATGACAGCAAGGTGCGAAGCGCGTAAGGTCTGCGGCAATCCTCCCCAGCCGGTGAGTTCCCCTCCTATATCTCTGCCATTTCAGTCACCCGCCGTAGTCAGTCAGTGAAGGTTTTTGGAGTTTACGCAATGACCATGGAGCAACGGGCGGATGCGGCTGCTCCACCAGAGGCGACCGAACCCGGCTGGGTCGACGAGGTACTGCTGGCCGGCCCCGACTCCGCGGTGTGCTTCCGCGTGCCCGATCCGATCACCCGCGGCCAGTTGCGCCGGCTGGTCGCCGACCGGCGGGAGCGGCTGACCGCCGCGGGGCTGCGTTCGGGCGGCGCCGCGGCGCTGCGGCTGCCGCCCTCGATCGCCTACGTGGCCAACCTGCTGGCCGTCTGGCAGCTGGGCGCCCAGGCGATCCTGCTCGACTACCGGCTGACCGACCACGAGGTGGAGCAGGCTTGCCAGCGGCTGCTGCCGCAGGTGGTCGTCGCCCCGCAGCGGGTGGCCGGCGGGCTGCGGGTGTTCTTCGACGTCGAGGACACCGTCACCGCGCACGGCAGCGGACCGGCGCCCAGCGAGCACGCGATCATCCAGTTGAGCTCCGGTTCCACCGGGCCGTCCAAGGTGATCGGCCGGACCGCCGCGGACCTGATCGCCGAGGTGCGCCGCTACACCCAGATCGAGGGGGTGGCCCGCCCCGGCGAGCGGATCATCCTGCTGCCGTCGATGGTGCACGTGCTGGGCCTGGTCGGCGGCCTGCTGTACGGCCTGCACGCCGGCGTCGAGCTGGCCCCGCCGCAGCGGCTGACCGGCGACAGCATCCTGGACGCGATCGAGAACACCGCGACGCCGGCGACCGTGCTGGGCGTGCCGTTCCACATCAACCTGCTGAGCGCCACCGCGCCGGACCGCCGGCCGCGGCAGCTGCGCCGGATGACCACCGGCGGCGAGCTGGTGCCGGCGGCCACCGCGGCCCGGTTCACCGACCGGTTCGGGGTGCCGCTGGGCAACATGTACGGCATGACCGAGGTCGGGGTGATCGGCACCGACCTGGACGGCAGCCACCGGCCCGCGGTCCGCCCGGCTCCGGGCATCACGGTGCGGGCGGTGGACGGCGAGCTGCAGATCGCGCGCGAGGCTTCGCCGTACCTGCTGCTCGGCGGCCCGGCGGTGCCGGACCGGTGGGCCGACGGCTGGTTGCGCACCCGCGACGCCGGCCGGGTCGATCCCGACACCGGCCTGGTGACCATCCTCGGCCGGCTGGACTCCCAGGTCACCATCGGCGGCCTGCAGGTGGACCTGGCCGAGGTGGAGAGCACCATCGGCGCGCTGCCCGAGGTGGCCGCGGCCGTGGTGCTCTACGACGAGGTGATCGTGGCCTACCTGCAGCTGCAACCGGGCTGCGAGGTCGCCGATGTCGAGGCCCGCCTCAGCACCCTGCTGGCCGGCTACAAGCGGCCGCAGCTGTACCAGGTCTTCGATCAGTTCCCGCGGACCACCACCGGCAAGCTGTCCCGCGACCGCGCGGTGCTCCGGGCGGGCACGCCATGACCGGTGCCGTCCTGCACGACGAGCGTCACGCCGCCCGAGCCGGAGGCGACCGCCAGTACGTAGCCCGGACCGGGTACCGGATGGGCCAGCCACAGCCCGTCCGGCACCGGACGGAAGGTGCCGTCGGCGACCGGCGGCAACGGCACCCCGCGCAGCAGCCCGGCTCCGCGCAGCCCGGTGCCGAGGGCCTTGCCGAGCGCCTCCTTCGCCGTCCACAGCAGCAGGAAGTCCACCGGCCGGTCGGCCGCGGGCTGGCCGCGCAACCAGTCGGCCTCGACCGGATCGAACCAGCGCTCGGCCAGCCGGCCGAGCTCGGACCGGCCGCTCTCGGCGTCGATGCCGCTCTCGACGTCGATGCCCACCGGGCCAGCCAGGCTGGCGGCCGCCGCGAGCAGCCCGCGGCCGTAGCTGAGGCTGACCCAGACCCGGGCACCGGTGCCGTCGGCGGTCCGGACGGTCGGCTGGCCGGACGGTTCGCGGCCGACGACGAGCCGCTCGGGCGCCACCCGCAGCAGCCCGGCAGCCGCCTCGGCCAGCAGCCGGTGCGCCTCGACGCGCGATCGGTGCGGGCACCGGATCACCCGGGCGTGCACAGTGCCCGTCCCACAATCTCCCCGCCCGGCAGCGGAAAGCCCGTTCCTGCCCAGCCCGTCCACGGAAAGAAGGTACCCAATGCAGAATGAGGTCCGCGATTTCGTCATCGCGTCGTTGATCGACATGAACTATGACGTCGAGGGACTCGACGACGACACCACGCTGGGCCCGTCCGGCCTGGACCTGGAATCGCTGGCCCTGGCCGATCTGCTGATGCGCACCGAGGACCACTACCGGTTCCGGTTCCGCGCCGAGGAGTCCGAGGCGCTGGCCCTGATGACCGTCGGCGAGTTCACCGCCGCGGTGGCCGAACGGGTCTCCCAGACGGCCGGCAGCAAGCAGGGCTGATGCCGGACTCCCAAGACCTGGACCGGGCGGACGTGCTGGCCATGCTGACTCCGCTGGGTACCCGTGGGCCGGACTCGACGCTGGAACGGCTGAGTTCGATGGAGGTCGCCTGGCTGGTGCACCAGGTCGAGCAGCGCTACGGCATCGAACTCGACCTCGACGACGAGCAACTGGCCAGGCTGCGCACCATCACCGACGCGGTGCAACTGCTGGGCGAGTCGGTGCGGAGCAGCCATGGCTGAGGTGCAGCCGGTCGGCATCACCGGCCTGGGCGTGCTCAGCGCGCTCGGCCGGGGTAGCGAGCCGCAGCTGGCGGCCGCGCTGTCCGGCACCGCGGCGTTCGGGCCGGTCCGGCGCTTCGACGTCAGCGGCCGGCGGGTCGGGCTGGCCGCCACCCTGGACCGGGTCGCGAGCCTGTCCGACGAACTGGCCGACGTGGTCGAGCAGGCCTGCCAGGACGCCGGGCTGACTGCGAGCCAGCGTGCCGAAACCCCGCTGCTGCTCGCCGTGCACGGCCAACCGGACGCCGGCGCGCAGGCAGCCCGGCTTGCCGAACGGGCTGGGCTGGCCGGTGCCTGCCGGATCTACATCGGCGCCTGCGTGTCGGCCAGCAGCGCGGTCGCCGACGCCGCGCTGCTGATCCGGCGCGGTGCCGACCGGGTGCTGGTGGCCGCCGGGTACCTGGTGGAGTCCGACCAGTTCGCGCTGTTCGACGCGGGCCAGGCGCTGGCCACCGACGGGGTGGTCCGCCCGTTCAGCGCCGGCCGGACCGGCCTGCTGCTCGGCGACGCGGTCGCCGCGGTGCTGCTGGAGTCCGAGGCGGCAGCCGCGGCCCGCGGGCGCCGTCCGGCCACCCGGTTGCTCGGCTGGGGTCGGGCCGGCGATGCCTACCACCCGTGCCAGCCGGCGCCGGACGGCGGCGGATTGGCCCGGGCGATCGAGGCGGCGCTGCGGCGGGCCGGCCTGGCGCCGGAATCTCTCGGCTACGTCAATGCAAACGCCACCGGCACCCAGCTCAGCGACGCCGCCGAGGCGGCCGCGCTGCGCACCGCGCTCGGCGCGGTGGCCGGCCGGGTGCCGATCAGCTCGACCAAGGCGGTGCACGGTCACGGACTGGAGGCCTCGGGCCTGCTGGAGCTGGTGCTCACGGTGCTGTCGCTGCAGGCCGGCAAGTTGCCGGTCAACGCCGGCTACCTGGGCCCGGACCCGTCCTGCCCGCTGGACGTCATCGTCGGCTCGCCCCGGCCGGTGGCCAGCCCCTACGCGCTCAGCCTGAACTCCGCCTTCGGCGGCGCCAACACCGCCCTGCTGGTGCAGGCCGCATGAGCGCCACCGCCACCACCTCGGGCCGGCTGGCCGTGCTGGCCGAGTACCGCTGGCCCGAGCAACCGGCCCGCGAGCTGCCGGTGCTGCCCGGCTACGTGCTGTCCTCCTTCAGCCCGCTGGTGGCGGCGGCCGCCGAGGGGTGCCTGGCCGGCCGGCCGGCCGATCCGGCGGTCCTCGAGCGCACCGCGGTGCTGCTGGTGACCGCAGGCAACGACGCGGTGAGTGCCGACCACGTGCGTGACCGGGTCGCGGCCGGCCGGCGGCTGGGACCGCTGCTGTTCTTCCAGATCGCGCCGAACAGCGTGGTGGGCCAGCTGACCGCCCGCTGGGGGCTGGCCGGGCCGGTGGTGGCTCTCAGCCCGGTGGGCGACCCGCTGGCCGACGGGTTGGCCGAGGCCGAGCTGCTACTCGAGGACGGCGACGCCGAGCAGGTGCTGCTGATCCTTGTCGAACAGGCTGATTCCGCGGTGCCGGACTCGATCGACCGGGCTCACGCGCTGCTACTGACCGAAAGGCCGATCTCATGAAGGTGCCCAGCCGCGGCGTGCTCGCCGCCGATCCACTCATCGGCGCCGGCAACGTCCTGCTGCGCCTGCTCCAGCTCGGCGCCGACCCGGACGGGCCCGGGTTGACCTTCGACACCGCGGTCGATCACTACCCCGCCGAGCAGCCGCTCACCCTCGGCCAGCTCGACGAGCGGGTCGCCGTCCGGGCCGCGGCGCTGCATGCCAGGGGTATCCGGCCGCGGGATCCGGTGGCGATCTGGTCGGCGACGGCGGCCGATCACATCCTGTCCTTCCTGGCGGCGAACCGGCTCGGCGCGATTCCCGCGCTGGTGAACGGCAACCTGCCGGCGGTTACCGCGGCGGCCTACATCCGCAACCTGCGGGCCCGTGCGGCGTTCGCCGACGCCGACCGGCTGGCGCAGCTACAGGGTTGCGATCTGGGGGAGGCGGTGCTGGCCGGCGTCGCCGAGCTGGGCGACGCCGACCCGGCTGACGCTCCGGCCCCGTACCGGCACCACCGCGACGACCCGATCGTGCTGACCCACACCTCGGGCACCACCGGCATGCCGAAGGCGGTGCTGCACACCCACGCCACCCTGTTCGCGGCCACCCGCCATCTGCTGAGCATGCCGCAGGCCCAGGGCACCCGGCGGATCCTCAACGCGCTGCCGGCCGCGCACACCGCCACCGTGCTGATGGTCAACCAGGCGCTGGCCAACCGTGCCGATTTCCTGGCGCTGTCCTCCCAGCAGGGCAGCCAGGTGCTGGCGGCGATCGAGCGCTGGCGTCCGGAGAGCGTGTTCGGCTTCTCGGTGACCTGGGCCGAACTCGCCCGGCTGGATCTCACCGGCTACGACCTGGATTGCGTCCGGCTGTGGTTCAACACCGGTGACTGCACGCACGAGCCGCACGTCCGGCACCTGGTGGCGGTCGGCTCGCACGACGAGATGACCCGGCAGGGGGTGGTGCGCCGCGCCGGCTCGAACTTCATCGACGGTCTGGGCTCCAGCGAGATGGGCCACTCGATGTTCCACATCACCCACCGCACCGACACCGACAGCTACGACCGGTGCATCGGCCAGCCGTACCGGTTCGTCGAGGCGACGGTGCTCGACGACGACGGCGAGCCGGTGGCCGACGGGGTGGTCGGCCACCTCGGCATCTCCTCGCCCTCGCTGTCGCCGGGGTACTGGAACGACTCGCTGACCACCCACCGGGCGCGCCGCAACGGCTACTACCTCACCGGCGACCTGGTACGCCGGGACGCCGAGGGCCGGTTCTACCACCTGGACCGGGCGGCGGACTCGATCACCGGCCCGGACGGCACCCGCTACTACACCGCGCTCGCCGAGGAGCGGATCCAGGCAGCCTGCCCACAGGTGCTGGATTGCACCGTGGTGATAAGGCGAATCGGTGACGAGGTGGTGTCCGAGGTGCTGCTGGACGTCGACCCGGATCAGGCCTCGGCAGCGGCGGACCAGCTTGCCGAGCAGGTGCGTGCCGCCCTCGACCCGGCCACTGCGGCGACCGTGCGCCGGGTCGCGGTCACGCCGGCCGCGCAGGTGCCCAGGGGTGCCACCGGCAAGGTGCGCAAGGCCGTGCTGCGGGAACAGGAGCCGGTCCGATGAGCGCCGGCGCAGCCCCGCCCGGCGTGGTGATCACCGGGATCGGCATGCTCACCCCGGTCGGCACCGGGATCGCCGAGGTGTTCGACGCGGTGTGCACCGGCCGCTCGGGACTGGCCCGCCCGCCGGCCGATCATCCGGTGGCCGGATCCATCGAGGTGGCCGGCATGATCGGCAAGGTCGACGCGACCGGCATCGGCTCCGGCCCCGAGCGCAAGACGCTGGACCGGACCATCGTGCTGGCCCTGCTGACCGCCCGGGCGGCGCTGGCCGATGCCGAACTGGTGGTCGGGCAGGACGTCGACGCCGGCCGGGTCGCGGTGGTGCTCGGCGGGGTGGGCGGCATGTCGACCCTGGAATCGCAGGTGCTCGAACGCGCGGCCCGCGGCCGGGTCGGGGTCAGCCCCTATCTGCTGACCGGAATCCTGCCGAACATGCCGTCGGCCCGGATCGCGATCGAGCACGGCATCCGCGGCTACACCTCGGTGGTGGGCACCGCGTGCGCCTCGGGTGCCCAGGCGATCGCGGACGGCATCCGGCTGATCCGGGCCGGCGAGGCGGACGTGGTGCTGTGCGGGGCCAGCGAGGCACCGCTGTTCCCGACCTTCGCCGAGGCCTTCGACAACGCCCGGGCACTGGCCCGGGACTGGGACGATCCGCGCCAGGCCAGCCGTCCGTTCGACCGCCGGCGCAACGGCTTCGTGCTGTCCGAGGGCGCGGCGCTGCTGGTGCTGGAGCGGGCCGCCCACGCCGAGGCGCGCGGTGCCCGCGGCTACGCCGACCTGGTCGGTTACGGCGTCAGCACCGACGCCCACCACCCGACGGCACCCGATCCGTCCGGTGCCGGCGCGACGGCGTGCATGCGGGCGGCGCTGGCCAATGCCCGGGTCGCGCCCGATTCGGTCGGTTACGTCAATGCGCACGGCACCTCGACCAGGCTCGGCGACCTCGCGGAGGCGCGCGCGATCGGTCAGGCGTTCGGCAACGCCCGGCCGGCGGTGAGTTCCACCAAGTCGCTCACCGGTCACATGCTCGGCACCTCCGGGGTGGTGGAGGCCGCCATCAGCGCGATGGCGGTCAACCGCGCGACGCTGCCACCCACCTACAACCTCACCGATCCCGATCCCGAATGCGAACTGGACCACATCCAGGAGCGACCGAGGTTGACTGCACCGCAGTACGCGATGTCGAATTCATTCGGCTTCGGCGGACAGAACGTGACCCTGCTGTTCGGCCGCAGCGCCACCCCCCGATCCCAGCCGACCGTCGCCGCCGTCGGCACCCAGCACGAGCAACGCGAGGAGAACACGCCATGAACATCTTCGAAATCGATCACCTGGAGTTGTTCGTCGGCGATGCCCAGCAGGCGGCCTTCTACTACGGCGCGGCGTTCGGCCTGGAGGCCGCCGGCCGCGGCGGCCCGGAGACCGGGCTGATGGAGCAGCGCTCGCTGCTGATGGTGCAGGGCGACGTGCGGCTGGTGCTCACCTCCGGCCTGGACGCCGAGCACAACGCGGTCAGCTACGTGCAGCGGCACGGCGACGGCGTGGCGGTGGTGGCGATGCGGGTCGACGACGTCGCGGAGTGCTTCGCCGAACTGGTCAGCCGCGGCGCGGAGCCGATGTCGCCGCCACGCACCTTCACCGACGGGACCTCCACGGTCACCTTCGCCGACGTCGGCGGCTTCGGTGACGTGGTGCACCGGTTGGTGCAGCGCGAGGGGGGCAGCTTCTTGCCCGGGCCGATCGAGATGCTCGAGCACCCGGTGCACGACCACCCGATGTTCTCCCGGATCGACCACCTCGCCATCTGCGTGCCGGCCGGCAAGCTGCAGGCCACCTCGGACTTCTACCAGCAGGTGTACGGCTTCGCCCAGATCTTCACCGAGTACATCGAGGTGGCCGGCCAGGGCATGAACTCGATCGTGGTGCAGAGCATCTCCGGCGGCGTGACCTTCACCCTGATCGAGCCCGACACCGAGCGGCGGCCCGGCCAGATCGACGACTTCCTGCAGTGGCACGCCGGTGCCGGGGTGCAGCACATCGCGCTGATCACCGACGACATCGTCTCGACGGTGGATCACCTCGGCAACCGCGGAGTCCGCTTCCTGACCACTCCGGACGCCTACTACCGCACCCTGGAGCAACGGGTCGGCCACGTGGACGCGCCGGTCGCCGACCTGGCCCGGCTGGGCATCCTGGTCGACCGCGACCACTGGGGCCAGCTACTGCAGATCTTCACCGAGTCCACCCACGTGCGCAGGACGCTGTTCATCGAGGTCATCGAGCGCCGGGGAGCCCGCACCTTCGGCAGCGGCAACATCAAGGCGCTCTACGAGGCCAAGGAACGCGAGATGGTGCACGCACCCACCCCGATGGCCGCCGACCCCGACCCCGAACCGATGGAAGTGTGACGATGACGACGACCAGCACCGATTTCCGCCTGACCGCCGAGGAGGAGGCGCTGCTGCCCTCCGACGACGACGTCCGCGCCTATGCCGAGCACGGCTGGTACCTGTCCGGCAAGCTCTTCTCCGACGCCGAGATCGACGCGTTGGTGGCAGCCAGCGACGACTACTACGCCGGTGCCCGGGACCGCCGGCTGCCGAACAGGCCGGCCAAGCTCGCCTACTGGGAGCCCGAGCACGGCCAGGTGCAGCGGCACAACGACTACGTGCACTACGAGAGCGACGCGATCGGCGAGATCCTGCGCAAGCCGCTGGTCGGCGCGGTGGCCGCCCGGCTGGCCCAGGCCTCGGAGATCCGGCTCTTCCAGTCCACCATGATCTACAAGCCGCCGGTGGCGGCCGAACCGACCAATGTGGTGCCCTGGCACTTCGACAAGCACTACTGGTCGTGCTGCAGCAGCGAGAAGATGCTCACCGCGTTCATCCCGTTCCACGACTGCGGCGTGGAGATGGGCACCATCACCATGGTCGACGGCAGCAACCGCTGGCAGGAGATCGGCACCGACGACAGCCAGGTACGGCACTTCGCCGAACGGGACAAGTCCCAGCTGGACGCCATGCTGGCCGAGAACGCCGCCTACAACGGCGCCGAGGTGGTCAAGGTCCCGATGGAGATTCCCAAGGGACACATGAGCTTCCACCACTGCCGCACCTACCACGGCAGCGGGCCGAACCTGAGCAGCCGGCCGCGCCGGGCGATCTCGCTGCACCTGCAGGACGGCGACAACGCCTTTCGCGAGTTCCGGCTGTCCACCGGCGAGCTGGCCGGCTACAACCACGACAGCCTGGTCCGGCGGACCGCCGAGGGCTACCCCGACTACTCCGACCCGGCGTACTGCCCGACCCTGTGGCGGGCATGAGCGCATCGACCGCGCCGACCTTCCGGTGGCCGAGCACCGGGACCGGCTGGGAGACGCTGCCGGAGCAGGTGCGCGAGCAGATCGTGGCCTGCGGGGTGCGGCACTGGCGCCAGGTGCACCAGAACGTGCCGAGCTACAACGAGAACTGGCGTCCGCTGCGTCCGGTGATCATGACCTCGTCGACGTTCGCCGCGCTGCACGAGGTGTCGTTGCGGGTCGCCGGGCTGATCCTGCAGGCCTGCCGGCGGCGGGCCGGCACCGCTGGTGAGCTGCGCCGGGCGCTGGGCGTGCCGGCCGGGCGGATCCGGCTGCTCGACGAGGACGAGCCGCTGACCGAGGAGCTGCTGATCTCCGGCCGGCCGGACGTGCTGTTCTGCGGCGGGGTGCCCAAGTTCGTCGAGTTCAACATCGACGGGGCACTGGGCGGCGCCTTCGACTCGGACAACCTGGCCGCCAACTTCGCCGCCGCGTACCGGGCCGAGGGCATCGACGAGGCGGCCGGCCTCTCCCGGCCGCCGTCGGCGGTGGACGGCCGGCTGCGCACCATCGCGCGATGGCTGGAACCGGGCGACGACCGCCGGGTGGTGATGGTGTCGGACTGGAGCGTCGGGCACGCCGGTCCCGCCGACCAGCGCGAGTTCCTGAACTTCCTCAAGCCGGTCACCGAGCGGGCGACGCTGGCCGGCTTCGAGCTGGTGCCGTACTGGCTGGACTGGCTGGATGGCGACGAGCAGGGCCGGCTGCTGGTGGACGGCCGGCCGTTCCGCAGCGTGCTGCGGATGTTCGTGCCCGACGTGGCACCGCCCGGCCACGGCGTGGACGCCCTGGAGCGGGCGGTCCGGGCCGGCACCGTGCGGTGCTTCACCTCGTCGGCGAGCTGGCTGCTCACCAACAAGCTGACCCTGGCGTGGCTGTGGGAGGACCTGCCGCGGCTGTCCGAGGCCGATCGCGAGCTGGTGCGGGCGCACATCCCGGTCACCGTGCTGCTCACCCCCGACCGGGTGGCCGAGGCGGTGGCCCGCCGTGCCGAGCTGGTGCTCAAGCCGACCGACGGTTCCAGCGGCCGGGACGTGCTGCTCGGCCGGGAAGCCGACCCCGAGGAGTGGGCCGCGGCGCTCGAGCGGGCCTGCGCCGGCGGCGGCTTCCTGCTGCAGGACCTCGTCGTGGGCGACCTGTTGCCGATGGACTTCATCCATATTTCGACCGGGGAAGTGGTCACCCAGGGGGTGCCGTGCTGCTTCGGGCCCTACCAGTTCGGCGGCGAGCAGTGCGGCGGCGAGGTGCGGATGGGCTTTCCGGGGGGCGGCTTCGTGATGAACGTGGCACACGGCGCGCTGGTCGACGGCTTCGCCCTGGTCGAGGGCTAGGTTCCGGCCCGCAGCCGGGCGCCCAGTGCCCGGATGACCTCGGCGGCGGCGATGGCGTCGCTGCGGGCGTTGCCGTGCTTGCCGTCGGCCGCATAGAGCTCCGGGTCGCTGGAGCGCGGATGCCGGCTCAGGTCCACGTGCACGCAGTCCGAGCCCGCGGCGACGGTGCGCAGCTGCTCGGCCAGCAACCCCAGCCGGCGCCGCAGCGACAGCCGGTAGGAGTCGGGCAGGAACGGGCTGTACGAGACGTCGAAGATGCCGATGGTCACCGGCTGCGCCCCGGCCGCCCGGAACTCGGCCAGCATGCCGGTCAGCTCCGCGGCGACGGCCTCGGCCTGGTCGGCGTAGTTCGGCCGGAACGCGTCGTTGCCACCGCACACCACCAGCGCCAGGTCCGGCCGGAACTCGCACGCCGGCTCCAACTGCCCGGCCCGTACCTCGCGGGTCAGCAGGCCGTCGACGCCGAGGTTGAGGTAGGCCAGCTCCGGCGCCGTCGCTCGCAGCTCGGCGGCCACCCGGTCGCTCCAGCGTAACGGGGTGAAGCCGGGCACCGGGAAGAACGGGCCGTGCGCGACGCTGTCACCGATCACCACTAGCCGTCGCCACGGATGGCCGGCCAGCAACGTCTCGGCCTCACCCGCGGACAGGCAGTCCGGGTCGGCGAGTTCGGCCGCCCGGTCGGCGGCGGGGTCGGACGTCATGCCGGGCTCACCGACAGATCCAGCCGGTCCCGTCGCTGGGCTGCCAGCGGGCCGGCCAGCGCCACCAGGCAGGCCAGCACCGCGGCCAGCAGCGCGGTGTGCAGGCCGAGCCCGCTGACCGCCCAGCCGGCGGCCAGCGCGCCGATCGGTATCCCGGTGAAGCACACCGTGCCGCACAGCCCGATCACCCGGGTCTGTAGATCGTCCGGCACCCGCTGGTAGAGCGCCGCGCCCAGGATCGGGTTGACCGAGCTGATGCCCATGCCAGCCAGCACGCTGACCGCGACCACCACCAGCACGTTGTCGCTCAGGGCGAGCACCAGCATCCGCGGCAGGCAGCTGATCAGGCCGCCGATCACGAACACCGGATACTGCGGCAGCCGGTCGGCGAGCAGCGTGAACAGCACGGTGCCGGCCAGCGCGCCGCCGGCATAGCCGCCCAGCGCCAGTCCCAGGGCCTCGGGGGAGTGCAGCACGTCCCTCGCCCACACCGGGATGAACACCGCCGTCGCCGCGGTGGCGAAGACGTTGAGCACGAACACCACCCGCACCATCCGGCCCAGCGTGCGGTCCTCGCGCAGGTACCGGAAGCCGCCGCGCAGGGCGGTCAGGTACGGCTCGACCGGCGCCTGCCGGCTGCCGCTGCCGGCTGGCGCGGCGGCCACCACGGCGGCCACCACCGCCGCACAGCCGACGAACGAGGCGGCGTCCAGCCACACCGCGCCGCGGGCGGAGAATGCCGCGATCAGCAGGCCCCCCAGTGGCGCACCGAGCAGCGCGGCCAGCCGGCTCAATCCCTCATAGGTGGAGGTCATCCGGATCGCCGAGTAGCCCGCCGCCAACCCCGCCGGGCGCAGCAGCACGTGCTTGACCCGGTCACCGACACCGCGCAGCGCACCAGCCACGGCCACCAGCACCAGCAGCAGCCCCAGGCCGCCGGTATGGAACGCGGCGATGCACCCGACCGCCAGGGCGCTGCCGAGGTCGCAGAGCACCGAGCTGATGCGCAGGCCGAGCCGGTCGGCGACCGGGGTGAGCAGCATGCTGGACAGCAGGTACGGGATCATCTCGGTAGCGGCTACCAGGCCCATGTCGGCGGCGCTGCCGGTGGTGGTCAGCACCAGCCAGGGGATGGCCACCAGCGAGATCTGGCTGCCCAGCGTGGATCCGATGTCCGCGCCGAGCAGGGCGAGATACCTGGCCCGGGGAGTCACGCAGGCCCGCTCGCCACGCCGTCCAGCGGTGCCGCGGCCGGCTGGGGACGGCGAGCTGCCCACGCCGCCCGCAGCGCCTGCTTGTCCACCTTCGCCGAGCGGTTGCGGGGCAGCGCCGCCACGAATTCCACCGAGTGCGGCGCCCACATCTCGTTCAGCGTCCGGCCGACCAGCTCGATCAGTTCCGCCTCGGTGGCCTGCGCGTCGTCGGTGGTCACCACGAACGCGTGCGGTACCTCGCCCACGACCTCGTCGGGCACGCCGATCACGGCCGCCGCACGCACCTCGGGATGTTCGGCCAGCGCGTCCTCGATCGGGCGGCAGAAGATCGCCCAGTTGCGCCGGGTGGTGACGATCATGTCGTGCACCCGGTCCACCAGGTACAGGTAGCCGTCGTCGTCGAGGTGGCCGATGTCGCGGGTGCGTACCCAGCCGTCCACGATGGTCGCCGCGGTCAGTTCGGGCTGGCCGGAGTAGCCGGAGAAGCTGAGCTTGCTCCGCACCCACACCTCGCCGGTGGCACCGGTCGGCAGCAGCGGGCCGCCGGGCGGGTCGGCCTCGGCCGGCCGGTCGAGAGCCGCCGTGTCGCGGATCTGGATCTGCACGTCGCCGTAGGGGGTGCCGCAGGAGCGCAACCGCTCCGGGTGCTCGGGGTCCTCCCGCAGGTTGGGCAGCGCGGTGATCACCACCGCCTCGCTGAGGCCGTACACGATGCGCAGCACCGGCCCGAACCGCTCGATGGCCTGCCGCAGCCGGGCGGGCGAGGCGGGCCCGGCGCCGACGTTGAACATGAACATGCTTGAGAAATCGGCCTGATCGCAGTCGGGGTGGTCCAGCACCTCGTACAGCATCGGCGGGGTCAGGAACGTCGAGGTGATCCGTTCGGTCTCGACCACCCGCAGGAAGGCGGCCGGGTCCCAGTCCTCCCGCAGGAACAGCACGCCGCCGGTGAACAGGTTGAACAGGCTGGTCATCTGGCCGCTGGCCAGCCACATCGGCGAGTGCGACAGGTGCCGCAGCACCGGGTAGCCGGCGGCCCGGAACTGCCGTCCCAGCTCGAGGATCTGGGCGTAGAAGCCGTGCTTGTGGTGCACCAGCTTGGGAGTACCGGTGGTGCCGCTGGTCTGCAGGAACGACTCCGGCTCCGCGACCGCGGGGTCCGGCGACAAGGCCGGTGAGAACGCCGGTGACACGGCTGGTGACACGGCCGGTGCATTCGCCGGCCGGGGTGCGGTCAGGTCCGGGCCGGCGCCGCCTGCTCCCATGCACAGCACCGGGATGCCGGGCAGTGCCGCGCTGATCTGGTCGCCGAGCTGATTCGGCGCGGTCGGGTCATAGACGAATTTGTCGGGCTTGGCCAATTCGGCGAATTGCATCATTTCGCGAGGCGCGGTTACCGAGGCGACCCACATCGAGCGGCATCCCAGCAGGTGCAGGGCCAACTGCAGGACGGGGCCCGCGACGGAATTGCTCATCATCACCAGAACGGCGTCGCCTGACTGCACTCCGTGATCGGTCAGTGCGGCGGCCAGGTCGAGCACGTCCCGATGCAGTTGCCGGTAGGTCAGCCGCCGGTCGCCGCCCACGATCGCGTCGCGGTCGCCCAGTTCTGCGAACAGTTCCAGGGCACCATGCACGTAATTGGGCCGGTCGCCGGAGCGCGGCTGCATGGCACCTCCAGGAGGTTGGCGGCTGACGGTTCGCACTCTACGAGAAATGCCATCCGGTACGACCCGAAGTCGTCGTAAAACTTTCTTTAACACTCCCTTGACTGCCGAAGTTCGGCAGTACTACCTTTCGTTCCCATTGACCAGGCGCGCTGCTGACAGTTCCACAATCCGGGGGTTCGAGCGCTGCGCCGTATGGAGGTTCATCGCGAAATGCCTATTTCGTTCAATGCGAAAGCAACCGCAGTCACCGGTTCGTTGGCCCTGCTCGGGTCGGCGTTTTTGTTCACCGGCTCGGGCGGCCTGGCTTCGGCCGCGGCGGGCTCGGCAGCCAACCCGCAACCCGTGCACGGCCGGCAGTGGGCCGGCACCTGGATGGCCGCGGTCACCCACGGCAACTCCTTCGGTTCGACCAACGCCGGCTTCAACAACCAGTCGGTCCGGCTGATCGTGCACACCACGGTGAGCGGCAGCGGAGTCCGCATCAAGCTGTCCAACGAGGACGGCGACCAAGCCGTCACCGTCGGGCACGCCACGGTGGCCAATCCGGATGCGAGCACCGCCACGCAGTCCGACATCGACGCCGCGTCCCTGCACCAGTTGACCTTCGGCGGCCAGCCGTCGGCAGTGATGAACAAGGGTGCCGAGCTGCTCAGCGACCCGGTCGACATGGCGGTCGGCAACGAGCAGGACCTGGTGGTCACGGTGTACTTCCCGACCCCGACCGGTCCGACCACCTTCCACGGCACCAGCCGGCAGACCAATTTCGTCGGCGCGACCGACCTCGCCAACGATGTCGGCGGCACCGGCTTCACCATCACCCGCACCTGCTGCTGGTTCTTCCTGTCCGGCGTGGACGTGCTGCGGCACACCAACTACGGTCCGGTGGTCGTGCTCGGCGACTCGCTGGGTGACGCCGACGGCAGCACCCTGGACGCCCACACCCAGTGGCCGGCCCAGCTGTACAGCCGGCTGCTGGCCGCCCGTGGCAACGACGCACCCGCCGTGCTCAACGCCAGCCTGTCCGGCAACCGGCTCAACCACGAGGGCACCGAGCCAGGCGCCGGGGACTTCCCCGGCTTCGCGCAACTGGGCACCAACGCGCTGGCCCGGCTGGACGACGACGTGTTCGACCAGATCGGCACCCGCACCGTCATCACCGACCTCGGCATCAACGACATCTGGATGTCGAACGACTCGGCGGCCGCGATCATCGCCTCGCTGCGCCAGATCAACCAGCAGCTCAAGGAGCACGGCGCGGTCAGCCTCGTCGCCACCCTGGCTCCGTACAAGGGCAACGGTGGTCCCGGGGTCTGGACGCCGGAGAAGGACGCCACCCGGCAAGCCGTCAACGCCTACCTGCGCGGCAGCGACGAGTTCGACGGCGTGATCGACTTCGACGCGGTCCTGCGCGACCCGGCCGACCCCGCCCAGCTGCGGCCGGCCTACGACTCAGGTGACCACATCCACCCCAACGACCTGGGCAACAAGGCGATGGCGGACGCGATCTCGCTGCAGTTGCTGCTGAAAGGCCCGGATTCGGTATCCTGAGCCGGCCGACAACCGCTTCCGTGCCCTGCCCGGCATCCGTCCGGGCAGGGCACGGATCGCGTGGGGCGCAAGCCGAGGCGATCTGAGAGGACCACCCACCCACCGTGACCGCCGATGAGATCCTCGCGCAGCTGCTGACCGATTCCGCTCGCGCCGATCCGTACCCGGTCTACCGGCAGCTGCGCGAGCTGGGACCGATCGCGCCGCTGACCAAGGAGATGGCCGGGGTCAGCCGGTTCGCGGCGGTGGCAACCGGCTACGACCTCATCGACACGGTGCTGCGAGATGTCAGCTTCTACAAGCAGGCCACCCCGGGCACCCGGGAGCACCCGCTGCTGAGCACCTTCGACACCTCGATGATGTTCACCAACCCGCCCGAGCACACCCGGATGCGCGGCCTGTTCGCCAAGACCTTCACGCCCCGGCGACTGGCCGCCATGGACCCGATCATCCGGACCGTGGTGGACGACCGGCTGGACCAGATGGAACAGGCCGGCGCCGGGGGTGCGGTGCTGGACTACGTCGAGCAGTTCGCCTCGCAGATGCCGTCGCTGGTGATGGCGGCCTTCATCGGCATCCCGGTCGAGGACCTGGACTGGTACCGGGCCCGGGTCCGTCCGATCGACGCCTTCATGGACCTGGACGGCAAGACACCCGACGCGCTGCAGCGGGCCGACGACGCGGCCGAGGAGCTGCGCGGCTACTACGCCGGGTTGATCGAGCAACGCCGCCGGAACCCGCAGCCGGACCTGCTCACCGCGCTGGTCGCCTCGGTCGACGCAGGAGAGCATCAGCTGAGCGAGGTCGAACTGATCAGCAACCTCATCGTGCTGTTCAACGCCAGCTTCGTGACCACGGTCTTCCTGATCGGCAGTGGCCTGCCGCTGCTGCTGTCCCGGCCGGACGTCACCGCGGCGCTGCCGGGCAACCCCCAACTGGCCTCGGACTGCTTCTCCGAGATGCTGCGCTGCGAGAGCCCGGTGCAGTTCCTCGCCCGGTCGGCGCCGGCCGACATCGAACTCGACGGGGTGCCGCTGGCCCAGGGCGGGGTGGTGTTGCTGCTGGTGGGGGCCGGCAACCGCGACCCGAACCGGTTCGCCGATCCCGACACCTTCGACCCGGGCCGGGAGCAGCTTCCCTCGCTGGGCTTCGGTGCCGGGGCGCACTACTGCATCGGTGCCGCCGTGGCCCGGGCCGAGTTGCAGATCGCCCTGCCCCGGCTGTTCGAACGCTTTCCGCGGCTGGCCCTGGCCGGCGAACCGGTCGGCAGTCACAGCCTGTTCCTGCGTGGCATGACGTCCGTGCCCGTCACCCTGAACTGAGGTCGCCGAGAATGCCGCTGGACCCGCAGGTGGCGCGCTGGCGGGAACGCCGGATCGCCGATTCGGTGCGCCCGCTCTACACCCAGACGCTGGCCGAGGCCCGGGCCGCGGACCTCGCCGAGATCCAGGCCGGCACCGGCACCCCCGAGCCGGTCCTCGAAGTGCGCGACCTGAGCCTTCCGGTGGCCGGCGCGACGTTACCGCTGCGGGTCTACCGTCCCAGCGACGCGGCGGCGCTGCCGGCGCTGGTGTACTACTTCGGCGGCGGCTGGACGCTGGGCCAGATCGAGACCTGTGACGGCATCTGCCGGACGCTGGCCAACGCCGCCGGCTGCGCGGTGGTCGCGGTCGGCTACCGGCTGGCGCCGGAGCACAAGTTCCCGGTCGCGGTGCACGACTGCTACGACGCGCTCGGCTGGGTGGCCGAGCACGCCGGTGAGCTCGGGATCGACCCCGGCCGGCTGGCGGTCGGCGGTGACAGCGCCGGCGGCAACCTGGCGGCGGCGGTCACCCTGCTGGCCCGCGAGCGGGGCGGCCCGGCGCTGGTCGCCCAGTTGCTGGTCTATCCCAACACCTGCTACCACGCCGATACCCCGTCGCTGCGCGACAACGACGACGAGAGCATGTTCAACCGCCGGTCGGTGGACTGGTACTGGGGGCACTACCTCGCCACCCCGGCGGACGGCACCGACCCGCTGGCCTCGCCGCTGCTGGCCGCCGACCACGCCGGCCTGCCGCCCGCCCTGGTGATCACCGCCGAGTACGACCCGCTGCGCGACGAGGGCGAGCGGTACGCGGAGTCGCTGCGGGCCGCCGGGGTGCCCACCGAATGCACCCGCTACGACGGCATGATGCACGGCTTCTTCCTGATGTCGTCGATGCTCGACGGCGGCCGGCGGGCGGTGCGCCAGGCGGTGGACTTCCTGCGCGCCAGGCTCGGCACCCAGCCGGACGCCGAACCGGGAGCGGTGTCACTGGCCGACTACGAGGCGCGCGCCCGGGCGGTGTTGCCCTCGCAGGTATGGGACTTCGCCGCCGGCGGTGCCGGAGCCGAAACCACGCTGCGGGCCAACCGGCAGGCGCTGGACGCGGTGGTGGTCTACCCCCGGGTGCTGGCCAGTGGTGGCCGGACCGATTCCCGGACCCGGCTGCTCGGCACCCCCGCCGCGCTGCCGGTGGCGGTCGCGCCGATGGCCTACCAGCGGCTGATGCATCCCGACGGCGAGCTGGCGATGGCCGAGGCCGCCGCCCGGGCAGGGGTGCCGATGATGCTCAGCGCGCTGAGCAGCTGCCCGATCGAGGAGGTCGCCGGCACCGGGGTGGCGCTGTGGTTCCAGCTCTACTGGCTGGCCGAACGGCACGCGCTCGTTCGGCTGATCGAGCGGGCCGAGGAGGCCGGCTGCGCCGCCCTGGCGGTGACCCTGGACGTGCCGGTGCTCGGCCGGCGGCTGCGCGACGTCCGCAACGGCTTCGCGCTGCCGGCCGAGGTGGTGGCCGCCAACCTGACCGACGGGTCAGGCAGCCGGGCACACGTGGCGCACCGCGGCGAGTCGGCGGTGGCCGCGCACACCAGCGCGCTGTTCGGTTCGGCGCTCAGCTGGGCCGACCTGGAATGGCTGCGCGACCGGACCAGTTTGCCCCTGGCCTTGAAGGGGATTCTCGATCCGCGGGATGCCCGGCGGGCGGTCGATCTCGGCGCCGATGCGGTGGTGGTGTCCAACCACGGCGGCCGGCAGCTGGATGCCGCGCCGGCCAGTGTCGCGGCGCTGCCCGCCGTGGTGGCCGAGGTGGGGCAGGCGTGCGACGTGCTGCTGGACAGCGGCATCCGCAGCGGCACCGACGTGCTGCGGGCGCTCGCGTTGGGCGCCGCCGGCGTGCTGGTCGGCCGGCCGCTGCTGTGGGCGCTGGCTGCCGACGGGGGAGCGGGGGTGGCCGAGGCGCTGGCACTGCTCGGCACCGAGGTCCAGGAGTCCCTGATCCTGGCGGGTTGTTCGGACCTGGCCGCGGTCCGGGAGTTGCGCACCACCCAGGAGGCCTGCCGATGAGTGCCACCGCCGACCGGCTGCACGCCGGGCCGTTGGACATCGCCGAGTTGTTCGGCGCGCTGGAAGACCCAGCGCTGAACTCGATGAACTTTCTCAACGAGATCGCCTCCCGTTACCCGGACGCGATCTCGCTGGCGGCCGGGCGCCCCGCCGAGCAGTTCTTCGAGATCGACTCCCTGGACCGCTACCTGCGCCGGTTCTGCCGGCACCTGGAGTCCGACCTGGGCTACTCGCCGGAGGAGGTGCGGCGCACCCTGTTCCAGTACGGCCGCACCAAGGGCGTGCTGCACGGCCTGATCGCGGCCAACCTGGCCCGGGACGAGGGGATGTCGGTCGATCCGGAGTCGGTGGTGGTCACCGTCGGCTGCCAGGAGGCGATGTTCCTGGTGCTGCGGGCGCTGCGCCGCACGCCGTCGGACGTGCTGCTGGCCGTCACCCCGACCTACGTCGGCCTGACCGGAGCCGCCCGGCTGGTCGAGATGCCGGTGCTGCCGGTCGCCGCCGGCCCCGGCGGCGTCGCCCTCGAGGACCTGGAGCGGCAGATCCGGGCGGCCCGGGCAGCGGGCCTGCACCCGCGGGCCTGCTACGTGATGCCCGACTTCGCCAACCCGTCCGGGATCAGCATGGATCTCGACGACCGGCGCAGGCTGCTCGCGCTGGCGGCCGCCGAGCAGGTCCTGCTGCTCGAGGACAACCCGTACGGGTTGTTCCCGCATGAAGACGAACAGCGCCGGCCCACCCTCAAGGCCCTCGACGAGCAGCAGGTGGTGGTCTACCTCGGCTCGTTCGCCAAGACCGCGATGCCGGGGGTGCGCACCGGCTACGTGGTGGCCGACCAGCAGGTCGTCGACGCGGCCGGCAACCGGAGCCTGCTGGCCGACCAGCTGTCGAAGATCAAGAGCATGCTGACGGTGAACACCTCACCGATCACCCAGGCGATCGTGGGCGGCAAGCTGCTGGAGAACGAGCACAGCCTGCTGCAGGCCAACGAGCGCGAGCGGGCGGTCTACACCGCCAACATGCGCCGGATGGTGGCGGGCCTGGCGGCTCGCTTCCCCGACCCCGGACTGGGGGTCAGTTTCACTGCTCCGGCCGGCGGTTTCTTCGTGGTGGTCACCGTGCCGTTCGAGGTCGACGACGCCCTGCTGGAGCGCTCGGCCGCCGAGTACGGGGTGCTCTGGACGGCCATGCATCATTTCTACGAGCCGGGCGTGCCGGTGCACGCGCTGCGGCTCAGTTGCAGCACGGTGACCCCGGAGCAGATCGAGGACGGCCTGGACCGGGTGGCCCGATTGATCTCTGACCAACTGGGCCACCGCGGGCCGGTCGGTCAGCGCAGCGGGTCGCCGTCGGAATCGCGATAGCGCGGGTCGCCGGTGCTGCCGTCGACGTCGCGGTAGGTCGGATCGGCGGTGGCACCGCCCTCGGAGTAGGCCGGGTCCACCGGGGCGTCGCTGGTGCGGTAATGGGTGCCGGCGGTCGTTGCGCCCTCGGCGTAGCCAGGCTCCACCGCGGCGTCGCCGGTGCGGTAGCCGGAATCGGCGACGGTCTCGCCGTCCCGCAGCGTCGGGTCGAGCGCGCCGGCCTGCTCCTGCAGCCGCTGGGCCTCGGCCCGGTCCCGCTCGGCGTCGGCCAGTCGCTGCTGGGCCTCCCGCTCGGCGTCGGCCGCCCGCTGCTCGGCCTCTACCCGCTCCCGCCGGGCCCGCGCGACCTGCTCCTCGGCGGCGGCCTGGGTGGACTCTGCCCGGGCCGAACGCTCGCTGGCCTCCTGCAGGTGCTGCTGGGCCTGGACCCGCTTACGCTCGGCAGCCTGCTCACGCATGCGTGGCAGCACGAACAGCGCGAGCGCGGCGAGCACCACCAGGATCACGATGATGACGATGACGACCGTTGTCATGAGGCACGTCCCTTCTGGTTGTCCAGACGCTAACGTGCACCACTGTCAGACGCCACCACCGGGTGGGCGCGGCGGGCGGCCGGCGGGTAGCACCCCGGTGCGGCACAGCTCCTCGCTGACCACCCGCAGCTTGGTGTGGGTGCGCTGGGATGCCTTGACCAGCATGGTGAAAGCGGCATCGGGCGTCACCTTGAAGCGCTCCATCAGGATGCCCTTGCCCTGCCCGATCAGGTCGCGGCTGCTCAGCGCGGCGGTCAGATTGACCCGCCACTCCTCGTTGCCCAGCGCGATCGTGGCGTAGGCGGCGAACAGGCCCGCGATCGCCCGGGACTCCTCGTCGAAGGCGTGCGGTCGGGTCGCGGTCAGGCTCAGCGCTCCCAGTATCCGGTCGCCACCCTGTAGCGGCAGGCACAGCATGCTGCCCACCCCCAACTCCCGAGCCGCCCCGGTGAACAGCGGCCAGCGCTTCTCGGCCGCCAGGTCGGGCACCGCGACCGGTTCGGGCCGGTCGACCGCGTCCAGGCCCGGCCCCTGCCCGGCCGCGTTCTGCAGATCGATCACCGGCGCGCCGGTCGGCCCGCTGGTGGCCCGGGTGGTCAACCGTGCGGGTCCGGCCGCGACGATCACGGCCGAGGACTCGGCGCCGGGAATCAGGTCTGTCGCACCGTCGATGAGGACGGTCAGCGGATCGAGGCGGCTGCTCTGGACGGACATCGTCAACCCGGTGAGCGCCCTGGCGAAGGCGGCGGTGTCCGCGGCGCCCCTGCCGGGCGGCCGGGCCGGCGCGGGTGGGTAACCGGGTTCGTGGGGTGAATCAGAGATCATGGTGAGCAGCCAACTTCCGGCACCGCTTTGTGATGCCTCGATGCCCGGCAAGTCTGACTCAGGTAGTGGTTGTAACAACAATCAGCAGCCGCACAAGTTCGGCGTGCCGCGGCCGGGGGTGGCTAGCGGGTGGTCAACCGGAACGTCATCCTGCCGCCGTCCGGCGTGGCCACCACGCTCATTCCCAGCGCGCCCAGGTGCTTCCAGTCAGCCTTGTCCTGGGCGGAGGTGTTCGGGTCGGTGTCCAGGATGGTGCCGATGTTGACGTAGCCGATCATGCCCGCGTGGTCCCGGTTCGGCACCGCCTTCTGGAAGTTCGGATCGTCGCCGAGCTTCTTGGCTCCGGCGGCCGCGCGCGGGTCATAGTCGGCGCTGGTGCTGATCAGATAGCCGCCGGGGGTCTGCCGGGGATGCAGGTTCTCCGACGGGAAGCCGAACGGCTCGCCCAGCGTGTCGAGCAGTTGCAGCGCCCGGGCGGCCCGGTCGGTGCTGACCTGGGCGGCCACCTGCGGGTCACCGCCGCCGGGCGGCATCCGCAGCGAGACGGTGATGTCGGTGCCGAACACCGCCTCGAGGTCCTCAGGCAGCTTCAACTGGAACTGGTCGACGAAGTCGGAGAACTCGCTGCCGAGCCCGAGTGCCGCCGAGGCGCCGTCCCAGGCCTGGCTCAGCGACCCGCCGAGGCCGGTGACCTCCAGCGCGGCGCTGGTGTCGGCCGCCGAGAGCTTGGCCAGCGCGCCGTTCGCCGGCGTGCTGGCCGGGCGCTTGCCACCGGCCGCCCCGTGCGAGACCGCCGCGATCTCGAGGTAGTCCGAATCGGCGTGCGCTCCCATGATGATCCGGCCCGAGGCCGCGAAGCTGTCCAGCCGGCGCAGGTCCTCCAACCGGGAGCTGGTCGTGGCACCGTGGCCGGCCTTGACCGCGGCCACCGCCGCGCCGGCATCGGCCCACCCGACGGCGATCTGGTCGCCGTGCAGTGACTTCAGGTCCGCGCTGTAGTGCTGGGACTTGGCCAGCGTGCCCTGTCGGGTACCGGCCAGCACCGCATCGGCGTGCGGCTGGCTGTCGCTGATCAGGACGTAGCTGTTCATGGTGACGTAGCCGAAGTCGCGCTCGGTGCGCGCGGCCTTGCTCATCGCCGCCTTCATCTTCGCCTCGTCGGTGTAGGCCACCGCAAGCACCGGGTCCAGGCCTGCCTGGCTGTTGCGATCCGGTACCGCCGCGACGGCGATCCGGTCACCCAGCCACGGCTTGATGTCGGTGCGGTAGTCCAGCTCGCTCTGGTCGTCGAAGAACATCGACAGCAGCTGGTGGCGCTCGTCGTCCAGGTTGCCGGCACCCTTGACAATCTTCGGGAACTTCTTCGACAGCCGGTAGACGGCGATCTTCTGCCCGGCGGCCGGGTCCAGGTCGAGCTTGGCGAACGCGACGGTGTTGGCCGGCAGCACCTTCTCCGGCTGGCTGCCGCTGCTGGCCAGCGCGGTGTAGGCGTAGGCGGCGACCGCGCCCGCGGCGAGCACCGCCAGCACCGCGCCGCCGGCGATCAGCTTGCGGCCGGGGCCGGCCTTGCGGGGCGGCGGGGTCAGCAGGTACGGGTTGGACAGGTAGATGTCCGAACCGGGCTGCTGCGCAGCGCCGGGCGCCGGATAGTCCGATGTCGGGTAGCCCGGCTGGTACGGCCCGGGCGGTGGCTGGGCACCCGGCTGGTACGGCCCGGGCGGTGGCTGGGCACCCGGCTGGTACGGCGCGGCCGGCGGCTGATAGCCCGGCTGGTACGGCCCGGGTGCCGAATAGTCGGGGCGGGACGGTTCGGCCGGCGCGTCACCGGCCTGGCCGCCGAAGCGCTGGCCCCAGTAGTCGGGCAGTGGCGCGGTGGCGTCCGGCTCGGACGTGCCGGCAGAGGCCGGATCCTCAGGCTGGTCCGGACCCTGGGTGGAATGTGTCATGAACCGTCTCCGCGGCCTTCCCTCGTGTCGGCGAGCTGCTCAGCGCACCCATCGGCTGACCGGGTCCGGACCTGAATCGACGGCAGGACGCAGCCGCGGTAGCCCGCACCGGTGGCCACGAGGGTAACCGGCCCGGGCTTGTGAACTCGCCAAGTCGGGAAAAACCGGTCGTCCGGCTGCGTTCCGCACGCTGCCCCGCTGTCAGGTCCGAGCCGGGTTCCGGCTGACAGCCGGGCTCGATCAGCCCAGCCGGGGCAGCGTCTGGTCGGCGGCCAGCAGCGGCCGGAACCCGTCGCCGCGCTCGGCGATGCGCTGCATCACGGTGCGCAACCCGAAGCCGTCCGGCCGCAGCGCGGGATCGTCGAGCTCGTCCCAGCCGATCGGCATCGACACCGGCGCGCCCGGAGCGGCCCGGGCGCTGTACGGCGCGACCAGCGTCTTGTTGATCGCGTTCTGGGTGTAGTCCAGCCGCGCCCTGCCGGCCCGGTCGCGCACCTCCCACTTCCAGCTCAGCAGCTCCGGCACCACCGCGCCCACCGTCCGGGACAGCTGCTCCACCCAGTGCCGGGTCTCGGCGAAGCTCGGGCCGCGGGTGATCGGCACCCAGATCTGGATGCCGCGCCGGCCGGTGACCTTGGGACAGGCCAGCACCTGTAGGTGCTCGAAGGCGGTCCGGTGCAGCCGGGCCAGCACCAGCACGTCCTGCCAGGAGGTGGTGGCGCCGGGGTCGATGTCGATCAGGGCGTAGCTCGGCTGCTGCGGGCGGTCGATCAGCGAGGTCCAGGCGTGCCATTCCAGCGCGCCGTAGTTGGCCGCCCAGACCAGGGCGGCGGGCTCGTCGACCACCAGGTAGGTCCGGCTCTCGCCCGGGTCGGCGTCCGGGTTCTGCCAGCGGGCCAGCCAGTCCGGCGCCCACCGGGGGAGTTCCTTGTGCCAGAAGCCCTTGCTGGCAGCGCCCTGCGGAAAGCGGTGCATGTTCAGCGCCCGGCCGGCCAGGTAGGGCAACGTCACCGGCGCGATCTGCGCGGCGTAGCGCAGGAACTCGCGCTTGGTGATCGGCTCGTGCTCGGCCGAACCGGGAAAGAGCACCTTGTCGAGGTTGGTGACCTTGAGCTCGCGACCGAAGACCTGCCACTGCCCGGACGCCGGCAGTTCCGCCAGCGCCGCCAGGTCGTCCGGGTCGGGTTGCCCCGCGGTCGCGTCCTTCAGGGCGATGGAGGCCTCACCGGCCGGCAGGTCCGAGCGCCACATCCGGTCCGGGTCGGCCAGCACCTCGTCGTTGGTGCGCCCGCTCAGCACCGAGCGCGGATGGTCCTCCGGATCCCAGCCGGGCACCGCGAAGTCGTCGCGCTTGTGCAGCATCAGCCAGTGTTCCTTGCCACCGGAGTCCGCGCCGGTGCGCACCAGCACGAAGGTCCCGCGCAGCTTGCCGCCGTGCAGCTGTGCCTGCAGCTCGCCACGGGCGACCGCGGCAGCCGGGTCGAGGCGGCTCTTGACCGGTTCCCAGGTGCCGGTGTCCCACACGATGACATCGCCGCCGCCGTACTCGCCGGCCGGGATCACCCCTTCGAAGTCGATGTATTCGATCGGGTGGTCCTCCACGTGGAAGGCCGCGTGCCGGGCGGCAGGGTCCAGCGTCGGGCCCTTCGGGACCGCCCAGCTCACCAGCACCCCGTCGATCTCGAAGCGCACGTCGTAGTGCAGCCGCCGGGCCCGGTGCCGCTGCACCACGAACCGGCGGCCGGGCGGCTCGGGACTGCCCGCCTCGCCTGCCGGCTCGGACGTGCGGCTGAAGTCCCGCTTGCGCCGGTACCGGGCGAGCTTCTCCGCAGCAGGAGGGTCGGAGGCCATGCCGAGAAGTCAAGTACCCGATCCCGGGCCGCCGCAACCAGGACGAGCCGAGGGATCAGCGGGCGACGGCCCGGCCGGCCTGCCGGTGGGCGGCGATCCGGTCGACCAGCACGGTGGCCAGCAGGCCGGCCAGCACCCCCAGTGCCAGGCCCGCCGCTACGTCCTGCAGGTGGTGCACGTGCGCGGCCACCCGGGCGGCGGCCAGCAGCACCGCGGCGCCGGCCAGCACCGCGCCAACCCGCCGGTGCCGGACGGCCAGCACGCCGGTGATCAGCCCGGCGGCGAGGCAGTGGTCGGAGGGAAAGCCGTTGTCGGCACTGTGCTTGATCAGCGGATGCAGCGCCGGGTTCTGCACGAACGGGCGCGGGTCGGTGTGCAGGCCGGCGGCGATCGTCAGCAGCAGAAAGGCGATACCGGCGCCGAGCAGGCCGGCGGCCAGCGTCCTGGTCCGGCTCGGGCCGTCCTCCCGGACCGCCCAGACGACCACGGCCAGGGCGGCCATCGCGTACAGCAGGTAGTTGGCCAGCCAGGCAATTGCGGTATCCATTGTCTCGAGTCTGCCGCCGCCGCCTTGGATTGCGATGTGAGCGCCCGAAGCGGGTGGGTCAGCGCAGCGTCAGCGCGAGCCACCAGCCGAGCGCACCGGCACCGAGACCGGCCCCCAGGGTGAGCAGCACGTTGCCCACCGCCTGCCACCGGTCGCCCACCCCGGCCAGTCGCAGCGTCTCGTAGCTGAAGGTCGAATAGGTCGACAGGGCGCCGCAGAAGCCGGCCCCGGCCAGCAGCGCGAGGTTCGCCTCGACCGCGCCGGCCGCCCCGGTCAGCAGGCCGAGCACCAGTGCGGCCAGCACGTTGACCGCCACGGTTCCCCACGGGAACTGGGTGCGATGCCAGGTCTGGATCGCCCGGTCCAGCAGGTACCGGGCCGGCGCGCCCAGTCCGGCGCCCAGCGCCACCAGCAGCCAGGTCATGCCGACTCCGCCGGCACGCGCCGGGCCTGCCAGGCACGTTCGGTCAGGGTGGCCGCCAGCCACACCGCGACGGCGCAGCCGAGCACGGTGGCGACCAGGTAACCGGCCGCCGGTCCCGGCCGGTGCGCGCGCACCAACTGCAGTGCGTCCAGGGCGAAGGTGGAGTAGGTGGTGTAGCCGCCGAGGATTCCGGTGCCCAGAAAGGGCCGGGCCAGCGAATGGGGCCGCGGCAGCTGGAGCAGGGTGGCCATCAGCACGCCGATCAGCAGGCACCCGGTCAGGTTGATCAGCAACGTCGACCACGCGAAGCTGTCCGGCCGGTGTGGCAGCGCCCGGCTCAGGCCGTACCGGGCCTCGGCACCGAGGATGCCGCCCGCCGCGATGGCCGCGAGCACCGCAGGCAGCGCCGGACCGCGCTGGGCCGGGTCATGCAGGTCGACGTCCGGATCGATGATCGGGCCGGCGGCGCGATCCGGCGGCTCCGGCGGGCAGGACACGTCAGTACCCTCCTGGCGGTCCGGGGTGGCGGGAGTGGGAACGCTGCCGTAGGCAGGATAGGCGCACCGGCCGCCGCGGCCGCCCGAGGCACGGGGAAGAATCGGGCGGTGACCTCCAACTCGCAGCGCAGCCTGGACGAGACCGTCCGTGCCTTGCGGGCGGCCGGCTGCGTGTTCGCCGAGGACGAGGCGCGGTTGCTGCTGGCTGAGGCGAGCGGGCCGGACGAGCTGGCCGAGCTGGTCCGCCGGCGGGCCGCCGGCCTGCCGCTGGAGGTACTGCTCGGCTGGGCGGACTTCTGCGGGCTCCGGGTCGGCGTGCAGGCCGGGGTCTTCGTGCCCCGGCAGCGCAGCGCGTTCCTCGTCGAGCAGGCGGTGGCCCGGTGTCGCCCCGGGGCGGTGGTGCTGGACCTGTGCTGCGGGTCCGGGGCACTGGGACTGGCGATGGCGGTCGCGCTGGGCGGCCTGCAACTGCACGCCGCCGAGCTGGATCCGGTTGCGGCCAGCTGCGCCGAGCGCAACCTCGAACAGGTCGGCGGCCGGGTGTATGTAGGCGACCTGTACGACCCGCTGCCGGCTGCGCTGCGCGGCAGCGTCGAGGTGATCGTGGTGAACGCGCCCTACGTGCCTACCGAGGCGATCGCACTGCTGCCGCCCGAGGCGCGCGAGCAGGAGCCCCGGCTGGCCCTGGACGGCGGCCCGGACGGGGTGGACGTGCACCGGCGGGTGGCGGCCGGGGCACCGGGCTGGCTGGTGCCCGGCGGCAGCCTGCTGATCGAGACCGGCCGGTCGCAGGCCACCCGGACCGCGGCGGCCGTCGCCGCGGCCGGCCTCGTCCCGCTGATCGTGGAGTCGGGGGACGGGTTGTGCACCGTCGTGGTGGGCAGCCGGGCCGAGGAAACACTCTCTTGACGCCGACCCCCGCGCGACGGACCATCGGCTCATTCCACGCGGGTCGCCCCGCGCGGTGAGCGGGCACTCGGCGCCGGGCAGCTGTGCGCCGAGGCTCCGGGTACGGGGGGCTGGACCGTGACTACTTCTCTTCGCGCTGCCGTTTCCCTCTGCGCTGCCGTTTCTCTCCGCGCTGCCATCCGCACCGGCCGGCGCGCCCGGTCCCGGCTCGCGCCGTCCGGCGGCGCGACCCTCGTCGCCGGCCTGGCCGTCGCCGGCCTGGTCGTCGCCGGCCTGCTGGCCACCGCACCGGCTGCGAGGGCGGCCAATGCCCTGCTGGTGCGGTACCCGTATCTCACCGATGTCACCACGACGTCGGTGCAGGTCACCTTCGACACCACCAGCAAGGTGACCAGCGCATCCGGGGCGGTGCAGTGGGGCAGTCCTGGTGCCGGCGCCGGATGCACGCTGACCGGCAAGTCGACCAGCAGCACCAGCAATACGGTCAACGCGCCGATCACCGTCGCGGGCGTTACCGAGTACCAGACCTCGATCCGGATCTCCGGTCTGGCCGCGGGTACCCGGTACTGCTACCGCGTCTACACCGGCGGCACGGCAGCGACCGATCTGCTCGGCAGCGACCCCGCCCCGCGGTTCTCGACGCTACCCACCGGCGGCCAGTTCACCTTCGACGTGCTGGGCGACTGGGGCGACAACTCCGTCGCCGCCGGCCAGAACCAGAAGAACGTCGACGCCCTGATCGCCGCCAGCGGCGCGCAGTTCGCCGTCTCCACCGGCGACATCGCCTACGACAGTGGCACTCAGACCAACTACGGCAACCTGGTCGCCACCGGCAGCGCGGTCAGCGAGGTGTTCGGTCCGGCCTACTGGAAGGTGCCGGGTGCGGAGATCCCGCTGTTCGCCAGCACCGGCAACCACGGCCGCAGCACCACCTTCCTGCAGAACTGGAAGCAGCCCGCGACGGTCGCGGGCTCAGGCGGCCGGTACGCGATGGACACCTACTCCGGCATCGACGCCACCACGGCGGCCAGCTATCCCTCGGTCTGGTACGCCTTCAACGCCGGCGGTGCCCGGTTCTACGTCCTGGACGCCGACTGGAACGACAACAACGCCGGCACCGCGCCGGGCGGTGCTTACCAGGTGGACCGCGACTACCACTGGCGGCCCGACAGCCCCGAGTACCAGTGGCTCAAGGCCGATCTGGAGAGCCACGGCAACAGCCTGAAACTGGCCTTCTTCCACTACCCGCTGCGATCCGACAGCGCCACCGAAAGCAGCGACCGCTACCTGCAGGCCGACCCGGACAACCCCGCGTCGGTCGCCAGCCTGGAGGGACTGCTGGCCAACAACGGCGTGGACCTGGTGTTCAACGGCCATGCCCACCTCTACCAGCGCAATCTCGCGCCGCCCGGCGGGGTCACCAGCTACGTCACCGGGGGAGGCGGGGCCAGGGTCGCCCCGGTGAGCAGGAGCCGGTGCAGCAGCACCGACGCCTACGCCATCGGCTGGGCCTACTCGACGCCGTCGGGTAGCGCCTGCGGGGCGGCCCCGGTGCCCGGCTCGGACGCCAAGGTCTTCCACTTCCTCAAGGTGGACGTCAATGGCACCACGGTGACGGTGACCCCGATCGACTCGACCGGCGCGGTCTTCGACCCGGTCACCTACCACTTCGCGGCCAACACCGTGCCGCCGTCCGCCCCCACCGCCCTGCTGGCCAGCGCGGTCGGCAGCACCGTCAAGCTCAGCTGGACGGCCAGCACCAGCAGCGACTCCAGCGCGCAGGACCTGTACCGCAACGGCCGGTGGCTGGCCACCGTCGGGCCCGCGGCTACCTCCTACCTCGACGCGGCGCCGCTGGCCGGGGCCACGTACACCGTCCGGGCGCACGACCTGGTCGGCAACCAGTCCGGCGACAGCGCGCCGGCCAGCGTGGGCAGCGGCACCGACTCGGCGCCGCCGTCCGCGCCCGGCAACCTGACCGCGACCACCACCGGCCCCACCTCGGTGCGGCTCGCCTGGACCGCCAGCACGGACAACGTCGGGGTCACCGGCTACGACATCTACCGCAACGCCACCGGCACGCCGCTGGCCTCGGTGGCCGGCACCGTGACCAGCTACGTCGACAACACGGTGGCGCCCGGAACCAGCTACAGCTACACGGTGCGAGCCAGGGACGCCGCCGGCAACGCCACCACAAGCACCGCGGCGCCGGTGACCACGCCGGCGGCCGGCGGCGGCGGCTCGACCACCCTCGCCAGCGACGACGTCACCCTGGACCAGGGCGTTCCGGACGCCCAGCCCGCCGCGACCGCGGCGCGGGTCGTCACGGACGGCAGTCCGGTCGACAACGCACTGATCCAGTTCAGGCCGGTACTGCCGGCCGGTTGCACCACCGTGACCGGGGTGACGCTGGCCCTCACCGTCGGCACCAGTACCGACGACAACTCCTCCAGGGGTGGCGAGGTCTTTCTGACCGACAACGCCGCCTGGACGCAGGCCGCGGTCAGCTGGAACACCGCGCCCAAGCCGGTCGGGACGGCGATCTTCAGCCAGGGTGCGGTGGCACTCGGGCAGACCGTCACCGTCGACCTGACCGGCCGGGTCAATGTCACGGCGCCCTTCACCGTCCGGATCTCCACCACCAGCGGGGACGCGGCCCGGTACTACTCCAGGGAGGGGTCGGCAACGCTCGGCCCGCGGTTGACCGTGACCTGCTGAGAGCGGCTCCGTACGCCACTCCGACACTGATCCCGGGCCGAGTTGCGCTGTGATATCGGACACGTTCTTTGAAACCAGTTGCGGCCGCTCGACTGCGGTGTCTTGAGGCAGCCTTGAGGAAATTCAGGGCGGTCGAGGTGGCGCAGCGGCCACCCGCGGTTCACCCGATACCTGGTTTCAACCCGCTTGTACATCGATGTACCCGCCGTATGAACGGCGTGTGTGCTCAGTCGGCCGGGTTCCGTCCTCTCCGGCACCCCATGATCAATCTTGAGCGGCAGTCCAGTCTGCTGCCACGACGGAGTGGCAGCGCGGCGACCGTGGCCCCGGAGCCCGCTCGGCGAGCCGGCCCGAGTCGGGTCTCCACATCTTGACCTTAGGCATCTGCCATGAATGAATGACGCGGTCGTTTTCCTTCACCCAACCCCTACAGGTGGATTGATGCATATATTGCGTGGCTCGAGGGCTCGCCGGAGCACGGTGGCCCTCACGGCGCTCGGAGCAATGGTCGTATCCGCGACCTCCGGCGTCTCCGCACAGTCGGCCTTCGGCGCGCCGAGCGCCAAGGCCGGCACCGCCAAGCAGTCCCAGATTGGCAAGCACGACCGGGAACTGCTGGCCACCGCCGTCGCCAACGGCAAGTCGACCGTGACGCTGCTGATCGCGGCCGCTCCGGGCCAGAACAGCACGGTCATCAGCGGCCTGCAGGCACTGGGCGCCACTGTCAGCAAGGCTGACAGCGACATCAGCTACATCCGTGCCACGGTTCCGACCGGCAAGGTCGAGGCCGCCGCCAACCTGGCCGGCATCGTGGCCGCCGACCTCGACGAGGTCATCGACCTGGACCAGCCGGAGCCGGAAGGCACCCAGGCCCCCACCCCGCAGACCCCGCCGAGCGCGAGCACCCCGCGCGACAACCCCTACATGCCGGTCGGCGAGACCGGTGCGGCCGCCTTCACCGCGGCGCACCCGACCTGGGACGGTCGCGGCGTCACCATCGGCATCATGGACTCCGGCATCGACCTGGACCACCCGGCGCTGTCGACCACCACGACCGGCGAGCGCAAGATCACCGACTGGGTGACCGCGACCGACCCGTTCACCGACGACGACCCGACCTGGCTCGACATGAAGACCCAGGTCAGCGGCCCGAGCTTCAGCTACAACAACGTCACCTACACCGCGCCGGCCGGTAGCTACCGGTTCGCCGTCTTCACCGAGAACGACCCGCGGCTCGGCGGTGAGCTGGGCAGCGACGTCAACCGCGACGGCGACAGCACCGACAGCTGGGGCGTGCTGTGGGACACCACCGCCAACACGGTGCGCGTCGACACCAACGCCAACCGCGACTTCAGTGACGACGCGGCGATGAGCGACTACGCCAAGAACTTCGACATCGGCCACTTCGGCACCGACAACCCGGCCACCCAGGCCCAGGAGACCCTGCCGTTCGTCGTGCAGACCGACGGCAAGAACAAGGTCGTCAACATCGGCATCGTCTCCGGTGAGCACGGCACCCACGTCGCCGGCATCACCGCCGCCAACGGCATGTTCGGTGGCGCCATGTCCGGCGCGGCCCCCGGCGCCAAGCTCAAGGCGGTCCGGGTCTGCATGTTCATCACCGGCTGCACCTCGCACGCCCTGATCGAGGGCATGACCTTCCTGGCCAAGCAGGGCAACGTCGACGTGATCAACATGTCGATCGGCGGCCTGCCGGCGCTCAACGACGGCAACAACACCCGGTCGGTGCTCTACACCCGGCTGATCGACCAGTACAACGTGCAGATCTTCATCTCGGCCGGCAACAACGGCCCGGGCCTGAACACCATCGGTGACCCGGCGGTCGCCTCGCACGTGCTGGCCGTCGGTTCCTACATCAGCAAGGCCAGCTGGCAGAAGAACTACGGCTCGGACTCCAGCTACGCCGACAACCTGCACCCGTTCTCCTCGCGGGGCCCGCGTGAGGACGGCGGCTTCAAGCCCGAGATCGTCGCGCCGGGTTCGGCCATCTCCACCACCCCGATGTGGGAGGCGTCCAGCCCGGTCGCCGGCACCTACTCGCTGCCGGCCGGTTACTCGATGCTGCAGGGCACCTCGATGGCCTCACCGCAGGCCGCCGGTGTCGGTGCGCTGCTGGTGAGTGCCGCCAAGCAGGCCGGCGTGCAGAGCCAGCCGGCCCAGATCCGGCAGGCGCTGAAGTCCACCGCCCGGTTCCTGCCGCGCTACGGCGCCTACGAGCAGGGCGACGGCCTGATCGACGTCAACGCCGCCTGGAACCAGCTCAAGACCAACATCAAGACGGTCGAGATCTCCTCGTCGGTGGACGTCCACTCCATCCTGTCGGGCTTCCTGGCCACGCCGGGCAAGGGTGAGGGCATCTACGACCGGGAGGGTGTCGCCGCCGGCGACAGCTACACCCGCACCTACACCTTCACCCGTACCGATGGTGGCGGTGGCACCAAGACCTACAACCTGAGCTGGACCGGCAACGACGGGACGTTCTCGACGGCGGGCTCCATCGCGCTGCCGCTGAACAGCCCGCAGACCCTCTCGGTCACGGTGCACCCGACCACTGCCGGAAACCACTCGGCGATTCTGAACCTCGACGACCCGGCGACCACCGGCATCGACAAGCAGACGCTGAACACCGTGGTGGCGGCCGAGCAGTTCACCGCGGCCAACAACTACGCGGTGTCGCACTCGGGCACCATCGGCCGCAACCAGTACACCACCTACTACGTCAACGTCCCGGCCAACGTGCCGGCGCTGAAGGTGGACCTGGTGGGCGGTGGCAGCACCCCGGGCGCCGGCCAGATCCGGTTCCTGCGGTTCCACCCGTACGGCATCAGCCTGGACGACAACTCCTCGCTGAGCTGCTACAACCCGACGTCGGGATCGTGTGCCACCGGTTCGCCGTCCAGCCGCACCACCAGCAACCCGCAGGCCGGCGTCTGGGAGATCACGGTCGAGGCGCGGCGCACCTCCGACGCGGAGAACGCGCCGTACACCCTGACCGCCTCCATCCTGGGCGCGTCGGTCTCGCCCAACCCGGACACCATCGCCTCGGCCACGATCGGCTCGCCGATCAGCCGTAGCTACACCCTGACCAACCTGTTCGGCACCTTCACCGGCCGGGCGGTCAGCTCCACCTTCGGTAGCGCCAAGCAGGACACCCCGAGCATCGCCACGGGCGTCCAGCAGCAGCGGGTGGTCAACGTGGCGGCTGGTTCCACCTCGCTGCGGGCCACCATCGGCAGCCCGAGCGACCCGGGTGCCGACCTGGACCTGTTCGTCTACAACTGCACCACCGGCAGCTGCGTGCTGGCCGGGCAGTCGGCGGACGGTGACTCCGAGGAGTCGGTGACCATCGCCAACCCGGCACCGGGTGCCTGGGTCACCCTGGTGGACGGCTTCGCGGTTCCCTCGGGCAGCACCACGTTCAAGTACGTGGACGTGTTCACCAACTCGGCGTTCGGCTCGGTCGCGGTGACCGACGCCAACGCGGTGCGGCCGGCGGGTAGCCAGTGGACGGTGCCGGCAACGGTGACCGCCAACTCGGCGCCGGCGGCTGGCCGGGTGCTGCTCGGCACCGTCCGGGTCGCGACCGACAGCAACGTGCTGGTCGGCACCGGCGACGTGGTGGTGCAGAGCGTTACCCCGTAAGCAGCAGGTGAGCTAGAACAGCTAGATCGCACAGGGGAGGGCCCCGCCGGAGCATCCGGCGGGGCCCTTTCGCGTCGGGTGCGACTGCCGCGCGAGGTGTGCGCACCGCCATGCAGTCACCGATGGGCATTTATTCGGATTGGCCGTAGTCAGCAGGTAGAACGCGGTAATCTGGCCCCTCGCCTGCCCTTCGGTGGGTGGGATGGCAGCCAGGGGCCGACCCTGGCCTCTGGTCCGGCAGGTGCCGTTCGATTCGGCCGGGCGCCGGCCGGGGCTAGAGAGTTTTCGTCTCTTCGACTCGTGACGGGGTGCATCTGATTGGGCGACTTCGACTTTCTGATCGGTAACTGGAAGGTGGCCAACCGCCGGCTCAAGGAGCGGCTGGCCGGGTGTACTGACTGGGATGAGTTCGAGGCCACCTCGGTCGCCTGGAGCCTGCTGGACGGCGGAGCCAACATCGATCAGTTCAGCTTTCCGGACGGCACCACCGCGCTCACCCTCCGGCTGTACGAGCCCGAACACGAGCGGTGGTCGCTCAACTGGGCGACCAGCACCGAAGGCACGCTGCTCCCGCCGGTCGTCGGAGCCTTCTCCGACGGGGTGGGCCTGTTCTACGGCGACGACTTCCACGAGGGAACTCCGGTCCGGGTGCGCTACATCTGGTCGGAGATCACGCCGAACTCGGCCCGGTGGGAGCAGGCCTACTCGGTGGATCAGGAACAGACCTGGGAAACCAACTGGATCATGGAGTTGACGCGGTCATGACGAAGGCACAGCAGCGGGACTTCCGGTTCGGGTTCACGCTGGGCACCCACTACTCCCGGCAGGACCTCGTCGACACCTGCCGGCGCGCGGAGGCCTACGGTTTCGACGCGGCGGGCGGTGTGGACCACCTCGGGCCCAACCGCACCTCACCGTTGCTGGCGGCGATGGCGGCCGCCTACGCCTGCGAGCACCTGCGGGTCGGCAGCTACGTGCTCAACGTCGGCTTCTGGAATCCCTCGGTGCTGGCGCGTGACGTGGCCACCCTGATGCGGCTGACCGACGGGCGGGTGGAACTGGGGCTGGGCACCGGCCTGCTCAAGAACCAGTTCGACGACGCCGGTTTCGAGTTCCAGTCCTTTCAGCAGCGCCACGAGCGGGTCGCGTCGACCATCGACAAGATCACCGAGCTGCTGGCCGTGGAGCAGGGCGTGAGCATGCCCCCGCTGCTGATCGGCTCCGGTGGCGAGCGGATGATCCGGCTGGCCGCCGAGCGCGCCGACATCTTCAGCCTCGGTGGCCGGCTGCAGGTGGCCGGCCAGCCACCCGCCACACTGCGCCTCAAGACCGCTGCCGAGGCCGAGGAGATGGTCGCGTTCTTCACCTCGGTGGCCGGCGACCGGGCCGACGAGATCGAGCGCAACGCCTTCATCCTGGGCGTCTACCTCACCGACGACCGGCGCAAGGCGGCCGAGCAGGCGATGGAGGACTTCGGCGCCTACCTCACCATGGAGCAGATGCTGGAGTGCCCGTTCCTGTTGATCGGGACGGAGGAGGAGATCGCCCGCCAGGTCATCGAGAGCCGGGAGCGGTACGGCTTCAGCTACTTCACCGTGCAGCGGCCGCACATGGACCTGCTCGGCCCGTCCATCAAGCGGGTCCGCAGCCTCGTCTGACGTCTGGTCCGTCTGCCTCCGCGCGGGCCGGCCGGCATCGATCGGCGGGGACGCCGGTTGCCGGCGGCCCGCCGTCCACCCCTCCCTTGTCGCCACCAGCGCTGGGCCGGCGGTGGCCGTCCTCGACCGTCGGCAGCCCGCGCAGCCATGCGCCAAGCAGGCAATGTCTGAGAACTCGGGGTGCGGCAGCTGCCGCATGCTGATACCCGACCAGCCCGCCGCGCCGCCGATTTCGTGCGATCGACCAGGGGAGATCCCGTGTTCCACACCTCCCGGCACCGGGATGAATCCACCCGGTGCAGTTCCGCGACGGTGTTCTGGCTCGCCAGCACCGTAGGCATTCCCGGCGTGGCGCTGCCGATGGCCGTGCCCGCGGCTGCCGCGGCACCTCCGACGATCGAGCGCCGGCCCGACTTGCTGGGCCTCTGGGCGCCGGTAACGGTCGCGCTGGACCTGGGGCTGTCACTGAACGGCTTGCTGCCGCTCGCCGTCCTGGCGACGGTGGCTACCTTGATCGCAGCGCTGGCGCTGGTCACCGAGTAGCTCGCCGCGCGGCAGTCAGCCGCGTTGTTCTCGGGCGCGCTGACCTCGTGCGCGGCCTGCGGGCGACGGGCCGGAAGCCTTGCCGCAGCTGGCGAATCGGAACGGCATCGGCAGTCGCCGGGGGGTGCCCCGAGAGGCACCCCCCGGCATCCGAACTCCGGCTCACACCTCGGTGGGATGCAGGTCGTGAAAGACCCCGTTGAAGAACAGCAGGGCGTCCTCCTCGTCGCGGAGCCCCATATCGAGAACTTCGCCCAGGAAGATGGAGTGGTCGCCGCCGTCATAGGTGGCGGTCAGCGAACACTCCAGCCAGGCAAGGGCGCCGGTCAGCAGCGGGGATCCGCTGGCCTGGCCGGGGGACCAGTCGAGAAGGTCGAACTGCTCGATGCCGCGGGGACGATGCCGGTCTGCGAAGTAGCGGGCCAGATCCTCCTGGCCCGCGGAGAGCACCGACACCGCGAAGTACCCGTGCTCCAGGACGGCCTCGTGCATCATGGCCTCCCGCAGCACGCAGATCAACACCAGCGGCGGGCTCAGCGACACCGAGGTGAAGGAGTTCGCCGTCATGCCGTGCGGCGCGGTGCCGCCGGTCGTCACGACGGTGACTCCGGTCGTGAACCTGCCGAAGACGCGGCGCAAGCCGGCCCGGTCCAGGTGCGGATTGCCGAGCGGTGATCCACCGCCCGGTGGGGTGGATCCCGCAACATACGTGCTGTTGGGAAGGGCCATCGGTCACTCGCTGTTCGCCACGTCGGCCAGCATCCGCACCTGCGCCGCAGGCACCGGTCGGCTGTAGGTCTCCAGTGCCTTGCGCAGGGTGGGCGGTACCAGGGCCGGCCGGGTGTCGGTGTTGGGCCCGCGCATGCAGGCGATCCGCTGCCGGCCGCGCGCAACCAGATCTTCCATACCCTCGCGCAACCGCACGTACTCGAAGCTGAACCCGATCTGAGTCTGCGTCAGATCCTCCAGGCGCATCCGGATGGACAGCTCGTCGAAGGCGGAGATCTCTGCCAGGTACTCGCATTCGCACTTGAGCGTGAACAGCTTGAGATCGCTGCGGATGTCGTCGAGCAGGTCTGGCACGTGCTCCCGCAGGAACATCTCCCGGCAACGCCCCTGCCAGCGCAGGTAGTTGGCGTAGTAGACGTTGCCGACGAGGTTGGTCTCCTCGAATCCGACGAGATGCCGGTACTCGTAGTAGGGCCGCATGATCATTCTCCGCTCTCGTTTCTCTCGGTCAGCATCGCGAAGACCACCGGCTCGGCGACGCCGCGCAGGCGTGTGTGGAACGTCGCGATCCGGAAGTTTCCCGAGCACAGCACCACCCACTGGTCTGTCCTGGGCCCGGAAACCTCGACCAGCTCGGCGCGGGCGAAGCCGGCCTTGCGGAGGCACTCCTGGGCACACCAGACCCGAGTGGCGGCAATCGCCAGGTCCTCGCCGGACTCGTGAGCGACCAGCGAGGCCAAGGCGAATCCGACCGCACCGAGCAGGCTGCTCCACTCCTGCGGCGAGCGGGCCACGGCTAGCTCCACGTCGCACCCGACGGTTCGCTCTGCCGCCACCGCGAAGGTCACCCCCGCACCGTGGGCGGCGGACACCTCGACCCCACCGTCGGCCTCCGGCTTGCCGTCCGGCCGGTAACCCAGCCGGAGCTGGCGACCCAACGCGAGTTCGAGCGCGTGGGCCGTCTGCTCGCGCCGACCGGCGATCCCGCCGCTGGACGTGCCGTCGTCGGGCCAGACCGCGGTGTGGATCGGGCTCCACAGCACGGACTCCGACCGCCGCTCCAGGTACGGACCGAGCAGCGCAGGCGTCCACGGCCCGGTACCGTCCTGCTTGCGTACGGCCTGTAGCTGCAGGCCTTCCCAGCGTTCGACGAGCTCGCCGCCGGGATCGCGGACGTCGACGTCGTAGAGGTAGGTGTCGCCGTCGCGGAACTGCTCGACGGCATGCAGCGTGACCCAGTCGAGCGTCTGCACGCGAGCCGGATCGGCCAGGTACAGCCGCCGGATGGCCGAGGGCAGCAGGGTCGCGTCAGGCACACAGCATTGGATCGAATGCATGACGGCGTCCCGGGTACCCGGATCGGCCAGCACCAGCTCGGACGGCAGGAACCCACCGAACCACGGCTTGGGCATCGTGTTGGAGATGTCTGCCACGCACCGCTTGGCGGCCAGGGCACGGTAGCCGATCAGCCGTTGGAACCGGGCGCCCTGGAAGAGCACGGGCCCGTAGAGGTCCTCGGTCGGGGCGAGTGGAACCCGCAGTTCCGGTAGCACCTCGGATGCCGAATCCTGCGGGAACGGCACGTCGAGGCGCAGTGTGGCACGGAAGTGGTCGGCCTGGAAGGCGGTGTCGCTGCTGCGGATAACCGCCTGCAGGCAGTCCTCGTCGGCGACCAGCACGGCAACCCTGATCGTGGTGGTACCCGCAATGGGAACCACGATCGGGCGCAGGAACTCGACATCCTCGAACACCGGGGGACCGGATCGCCCGGTCAGCGCCTTGGCCACCTCGGCCATCGCCTCCATGCCGAACACCGCCGGGAAGAGCAGGTCGCCGTCGAGTTCGTGATCGGCGAGGTATAGGTCGTCGCCGGCCGTCAGGTCGGCGTCCACCACGAGCTCGACACCCGGGTAGTGCACCCGTGGCCGGTCGAGGAAGCGCAGCAGTGGAAGCTCACCGGGCTCGAGGGTGATGGTGGGCAGGCCTTCGGCCCGACCCATCACCACGACCGAGGTGGGCGTGTCCGTGGCGGCGAGCAACTGCCGCAGCATGGCGACGCCGTCGTCCAGTGGGATCGGCTGGATGCCCTCCCGCATCAGCGACTCCAGCACCCCGAGCCGCTCGCCCATCCCGGTGCCGGCCCACACCGACCATTCCAGCGCCAGGCACCGGCAGTCCGGGTACTCCTCTTGGAACCGGTAGGTCAGGTCGGTGAGCCAGTCGTTGGCGGTGGCGTAATCCGCCTCGCCGCGCAGCCCGGCTCGGCCGATGATGCTGCCGAAGGTGACGAGCAACCGCAGCGCCGCCGGATCCGTGGCTGCGAGCACGGTTTCCAGGCCGGTGATCTTCGTCGCCAGGGTGCGCCGGAAGGATGCCCCGTCGAGGCTGGTGAGCGCGTGCGGCACGTTGTGACCCGCGCCGTGCAGGATCGCCGTGACCGGCCCCAGCGTGGTGCGGACCTCCTCGACCGCCGCGGCGACCTCCGCGGCGGAGGTGATGTCGGCGCGGACGTAATGGTGGGTCACATTCGCCGTGGCCATCCGCGTCAGGTTCGCCGCGAGTTCCTGGTCGGACTCCGGGTCGGACCGGCCCATCAGGGCGATCGCCGCACCGGTGGTACGCGCCAGGTCGAGTGCGCACTCGGCGGTGATCCCCTTGCCGCCACCGGTCACCAGCAGCACATCGTGCTCTCCGAGGGCGGCCGGCCCGTCGGCGCTGCGCTGGACCGGTCGCGGGCGCAGCAGCGGGACGTGCCGCGCCCCGGTCTCGTCGTAGACGGTCTCGCTGAAGCCTGCGGTGGCGGCGACATCGGCGACGATCTCGGCCACGATGCCGTTGACCCGCTCCGCCGGCATCGACTCGGGAAGGGGCAGGGTGACCAGCGTCGTGCTGACGGCAGGAGCCTCCAGGTGCAGCGACTTGGCGAGGCCGGCCGCGCCCCGCCGGTCACCGACGACGACGAAGCGCCCCGGCGCGCCGGAGGACAGGGCGGCCTGCGCGGCGGCAAGCATCAGGTCGGTGTGGCTCTGGTCGCAGTCGCGAGGCAGGCAGAGCAGCACCCCGTCACCCAACCTGGCCCGCCGCAGGGCAATCCGCAGGGCGGAGGCGAGGGGGTGGCCGTCGCTGGCATACAGCTGCCAGTCGCCGTCGGCCTGCGGAGCAGCCACCGGTCCGCGCCCGGTCGGGACCAGCTCGACGGAGAACGCGCGCACCCAGTGACCGGCGCCGGTGATCTCAGCCGGAGGTGCCTCGTTGTCGCGTGCGGTCTCGCCCAGCTCGTCGAGCATCTCGGCAAGTTCCGACAGCGTCGACGTCGCGAAGGCCGAGGTCACCATGGGCGCGAGCAGGCCCAGCTGCCGGGAGGCCTGGGTCACGATCTGCCCGACGGTGATCGAGCTGAGGTGCAACTCGTCGATGGGGTTGCTCTGCGGGCTCACCGCTTCCAGCGGTAGCTCGGCGCGTTCGGCGGCGAGTTGGCGAAGCAGGTCCAGCGTCGTGACGCCACCCGTTGCCGCCACCGCGACCACCTCCTGCTCCGCGGGGCCGGACTCGACGCTCTCCAGCTCCGCGGCCGGCAGGGCAGGCAGGTCGAGCGTCGGCGCCGATTCGCAAGGACTGGCCAGGAAACGCAGCTCCTTGTGCAGGGGGAACGGGCGGGTGAATCGGCCTTCGAAGAGCTTGCCGTGGCGGACCGGTGCGCCGAGTGCATACGCCGCGCCCACCACGTGCAGCAAGCCGGACAGCGACATGCTGTCGGCCTCCAACGACACCGCGGGCACTCCGGGCACGATGTCGCCGACCAGGGTGGCAAGGATCTTTCCCGGCCCGACCTCGAGGAAGAGGTCCACCTCGTCAGCCATGGTCTGGACCGCCTCGGTGAACCGCACCGGGTCGAGCACCTGGCGGGTCAGCAAGCTGGGCACGTCGGTGTCGACCGGCAGGATGCCGCCGGTGACCGTGGAGACCACGGGCCGGATGAGCGGGCGAAAGCGTTCCTTGTGCAGGTGATTGCCGAATGCGGTGGCCGCCGGGGCGACTGCCTGGGAGTGGAAGGCATGCGAGACGGGAATCCCGCTCGACGGCATGCCCTTGGAGATCGCGCGCGCGCAGACCCGCTGAACGGCATCGGACGGGCCGCTGATGACGGTCTGCCGGGGGCTGTTGTACCCGGCGATCACCACCGGTTCGCCGGCCAGCAGCGGGACGACAGCCTCCGGCGCGGCCATGATGCCTGCCATGGCTCCGTTGCCCGCACTGGCCTGCGCCATGATGCGTCCGCGGGCCGTCGCCGCGCTGAGCAGGCCCGCCTCATCGGTCGCGCCCGCCCAGTGCAGCGCGGTCAGCTCGCCCAGGCTGTGCCCGGCGGCGCTGACGGCGTCGATGCCGAGTAGCTCCAGCACCCGCAGGCCGGCGATGGAGGAGGTGACGATCCGGGGCTGGGCATTCTCGGTGGCGACCAGGTCGGCGTCCGCCGGCATCGGCAGGGTGCGGTAGAGCTCGTCGACAGCTGCGAACCGTCGCCGCAGCGCCCCGCCGTCCGCACGGCGTCCGGCGCCCTGGCCGGGAAAGAGGAAGCCGATCCGCGGCGGCCGCCCAGAGGTGCCCAGGAAGACACCCCTCGCGACGTCGAGCACCGATCGCGCCCCGTTGTCGAGCATGGACAGCAGCGTGGCGAAGCGCTGCCCCGCCTCTTCAGGATCACCGGCCACGACGGCCGCGCGCAGCGGGCGATCGTCCAGTTCGCCCTCCAGGGTGGCCGCGAGGTCGCCTAGTTCGGCGAAGGAGAGCCGGCCGCACAGTTCGGCCAGTTGCGCGATCCGGCCGCGCAGCGCCGCGAAGTTCTCGGCGTCCACGAGCAACAGCTCGACGTCCTGCCGAGACCGGGCCAGCGCCTCGACATCCGCTCCGAGGCCGGCGTCCGGTGCCTGGTCGGCGTGTCCGAGCACTACGTGGGCGTTGATCCCTCCGAAGCCCATCGAGGACACCCCGGCGCGGACCGGGTAACCGGCCGGCCACGGCTCCGGGTCGAGCGGCACGCGCAGTGCGGGCCGCTCGCCGACCAGCTCGGGATGGGGGTCGTGATGGCCGGTCGCGGGCGGGATGACCTCGTGGTAGACGGCGAGAATCGCCTTGAGCAGCCCAGCGACGCCGGCGGCGGCCTTGGTGTGGCCGATGTTCCCCTTCACTGTGCTGATGGCTGCCGGCGGCGCCCCCGGGTCGGCCGCGCGGCGCGCCGCGGAGAATGCCCGCAGCTCGGTTGCGTCGCCGACGGCGGTGCCGGTGCCGTGGCCCTCCAGGTAGCTGACGGTCTCGATGCCGAATCCCGCGGCCTGATAGGCACGCTGCAGCGCGAGCTGGTGCCCGGCAGCCTCGGGCCGGGTGATGCCGCCCTTGCCGTCGGAGGAATAGCCCCAACCCTCGAGCACGGCGTACCGGCGCAGGCCGCGGTCGATGGCGTCCTGGTCACGCATCAGCACCAGGACACCGCAGCCCTCGCCAGGCCAGAACCCGTTGGAGTTGCGGTCGTATACCCGCATCTCACCGGAGGCCAGCGCGGAGGTCTTGGCGAAGCCGATCACCTCGAACGGGTCGATGCTGAGATCCACGCCACCGGCAATGGCCACCTCGAGCTGGCCGGATGCCAGCGCATTGGCCGCAGTCGCCACCGACAGCAGCGAGGACGAACAGGCGCCGTCGACGGTGAAGCCTCCGCCGTGCAGGTCGAAGTAGTTGCAGACGCGGCCGGCGATGGTGTTGGCGAGCCCGCCGGCCAAGGTGTCCTCGTCGATGGCGGGGAAGGCGCTCTTGTAACGCGTTTCCAGTCCGCCCAGGAAACCGGCCAGCATGGTGTCGTCCCACCCCAGCTCCCGCAGCGCGGCGGTGACCGTGCGGCGCACGTAGGGCCAGCGCAGCCGCATCACGTTGGCACGGCTGAACTCACCGGTCAGGGTGTTTCCGAGGACCACGCCGGTGGCTTGCCGGTTCAACCCGTTGCCGCCGGGGAAACCGGCATCCTGCAGGGCGCGCGCCACCGTGTCCAGAGCCAGCCAGTGGGTCATGTCCGTGGAACGGAAGGTGCTGCCCGCGACCCGGTAGGCGACCCGATCGAACTCGAAGCCCTCCAGCACCGCGGCCTTGCGGGTGTAGAAGCGGTCGGGCGCCTCCGGGTCCGGGGAGTAGTAGTCGTCGAGGTTCATGCGCTCATCCGGCAACCGGCGAAAGGCGCGCCGGCCGGCCAGGACGTTCTGCCACAGCTGCTCTACGGAATCGGCGTCGGGGTAGCGACAGGCGAGGCCGACCACGGCTATCCGGTGATTGCTCATAGCCGGACCGCCGTTTCGAGGTCGCCCGGCACCAGTGCCCGCGCGCCGATCTCACCGCTCGGCTCGGCGGCATCGGCCTCGCGGCGGGACCGCATGCGCCGTGTCGCCGGCACCAGCCACCAGCCGATGCCCCGGATCGCGCACACGATCACGAGCGCGAAGAAGAGCGTGTAGGTCACGTTGAACTCCATCAGGACCCCGTAGACGGCTGCCACGCCACCGCCGAACATGAACTGGGGGAGCGGCTTGGAGGGGGTGGTACCCGGGTCGGTGATCATGTAATTGGTGAAGAGCACGAAGGCGACGCCGGTCATCGCGCTGAACGCGGAGAACAGCGCCACGTCCCAGATGCCGGCCCGGACGAGCGCCTGGATGGCGAACCCGCCGAACCAGCCGACGATCAGCGGCACCTTGCGGGTGAGCATGGCGTTGAGCACGGTGCCGGACGTGATGATGATGAGCGGGATCATGATCCTGAAGAACGTGTTGGCGTTCTCGGTGAACTGGTAGGGCGGGGCGATGCTGACCCAGCTGCCGAAGCAGACCAGCGTCATCGCGATGCCGAAGTTGGACGGGTTCATGAAGTGCCGCATCCGCCCGTTGATGGGGGCCTGGAACACGTGCTTGCCGGCCACGCCGACGAACACCCCGAAGATGACCGGCAGGATCTGGTTGTTGGCGTAGAGCAGCATGTTCACGGCCAGGGCGGTGATGTGCGAGGGCAGCATGAACTCGTACATGCCGCGCACGCCGCCACCGAGGAAGCGTGGCCGCCGCTGGTAGGCCCACGCGCTGATCACCTCGAAGACGATCTCGGCGGTGTAGCCGGTCAGCAGGGCGATGAACGGCCACAGCCAGGGCTGTTCGAAGCCGAGCACCGCGTAGCCGATGATGTTGAAGATCGACATCGACAGGGCGAAGTTACGCAGTGCGAGGTAGCGGGGGTCCGGCTTGGGCTTGGCGGGCTTGGCCGCTGCGCTCGGGGGCGCGGTGTCCGCCGGGGGGCGGTGGGCGACGGCGGTCATCGGTGAGCAACCTCCTGGGCGGAACTGGTGAGCATGAGGGTGTGGACGCCGGGCTCGAGCGAGAGGGTCTGCTGGTGCAGGCCGCCATCGACGTCGTGCCACTGGATCTGGACGGATACCGGGCCGGTGTAGGAACCGATCCCGAAGTGGACGTCGAAGCTGCGGAATCCGACGTGCCCGCCGCCACCGTCGACCTGCGAGATCTGGCTGCCCTGCGGCGTGCTGATCCGGACGGTAGCGCCGTAGGCCGGCGTGCCGAGCGCCTGGAGTCCCTTGCCGGCCGCGGCCGGATCGGTGGACGGGCGGTAGAGCTGGAGTTCGAGGGCGTTGCCGCGATCCGGCGACTCGTTGGTGTAGAAGGCCGGCGGTCCCCATTGCCTCGCGACTGCGAAGTCCAGGGTGCCGGTGCCGGTGGTGTCACCGGTTGCGATTGCCCGGGTCGGGATCGGTACCGCCAGGCCCAGCTCGGAGTTGATGTTGACGTAGGTGTTGTCGGAGTTGCGGGCGTAGAAGGCCAACGATTCGTCGCCCGACATGTCGTCGCCGGGTTGGAAGTTGGGCCACATCGCCGGGTTGACCAGCAGGTCGTCGTTCGCGGTGGCCGCCTCCTGCAGCCAGTTCCACCGGTTGATCGAGCCCTTGATGAAGCCGTCGGTCTGGATGACCTCCTGCTGGCCGTTGTTGAGGAAGTCGCCGGTCTTGATATCCCAGCACCAGCCGGTCCAGGCCAGGCCGTACTGCTGGGCCTTCTGGCTGAACGGCGCGACGCCGTCGTTCAGCTGCCGGGTCATGTCGGCTTCGTCCTTGGCCTCGTTGACGAACACCAGGTTGCTCTCCTCCAGGCCCCAGGCGACGTTGATGTTGCTGACCAGGAAGTCGAACTTGCCGCGGCCGTTCAGGTCGGCGAAGTCGACGCCCATTCCCTTGAAGGAGCCGTTGCCGACGACGAAGGACTTGGGAGTGGTCGGTCCCCGCTCGCCCTTGGCCTCGGTGAAGCGGATGGAGCCGCGGGTGGAGCGGTTGAACAGCAGGTGGCCGTGACCGAAGTCGTTGGCGATGTAGACCTCCGGTAGCCCGTCACCGGTGAGGTCGGCCCCGGAGATCGCGAGCGTCCAACCGGTGGACACCTGGAACGGAAGGGCTTCCCGCTCCTCGACGTACCGCACGCTCGGGTGCGAGCCCGACGTTGCGCTGTGCCAGCGCAGCACCCGGTCACCACCGGCGTTGTTTCCGGTGGACAGGCTGTTGGTCATCGAGACGTTCTTCAACCCGTTCGGGTCGAGCACGTCCGATTCGGGGAAGTAGTTGCCGATCATGATCGACGGGTGGCCGCTGCCGTCCAGGTCAGCGATGTAGGCGGCATCGGTGTTCCACCGTGGACCGTGGTACTTGCCGTCGGCCGATTCCGAGGGCAGCAGCTCCTGTGGCTGGTACGCGCCGGCAGAGGGTGTGCTGGCATCTGACTTCGGCAGGAACAGGATCGGAGTGCGCCCCCAGTACGTCACGAGGAAGCCGATCCGGCCGTCGCCGGTGAAATCGCCGGCCGCACAGCCGGTCGGCGCCATGGTGTTGTCGTAGGGCAGCGGTGCCGGGTTCAGCGTGAACGGGGTGAACCTGTCGGTGGCCGGTGCGGTCGGGGTGTAGGTCACGATGATGCCGTTGGTGCGCGGGTCGACGATGCACATGCCGTCCGCGCGTCCATGGCCGGTGATGTCGTTGATCGCGATGCTGGCCCCGACCGCGGAGATCCAGGAGCGGATCTTCTGAAACGCCGGGTTCACCTCCCGGATCGTGTTCATATGCTGGTCGTTGTAGCCGGGTGGCAGCGTGATCGGCAGTTCCCGGAACTTGTAGTGGGCGGCGGTCTGCGAAGCGCCGGATACGGCGACCGCTGAGTTCGCGCCGACGTACAGCGCCGCGCCGACCACGATCGCAAGGACTCCGGGGAGCAGCCGGCGCAGACGTGTGTTCAAGCGCACTGCGGTCTCCTTTCGAGAAACGGGTAAAGGGCAGGCTCTGCCCAGCGCGCACCACAATCAGCACTCGCTTGCTGCAGAGCAGAGGGTTAGGGAGCGGGGATCGCTCAGCCGACGGCGCGCACCGGCGCTGCGGCCGGCACCTCCTTGGCGAATTCGAAGTCGTCCGGTTCGTTCGCCGGGGGCACGGTCGTCGACACCGGCGTCACGAGTTCCTGGTGCGCCTCGAGTGCGGGTGCCGTGTGCTGCCAATCGCGGTTGTCGGCGAAGAAGACATCACGCACTGCCGAGACGCTGTTCCGCACGGCCTGACGGACCTCATCGAGAACGAAATCCGCACCGCTGCGGGTGTAGGTGGTCAGCGGGAAGGTGCAGTTGTCCCGGTACACCGGATCGCCGTGCCTGCGGTACCACAGCACGTGCCGGGCGCCGGGGAGCAGTGTGAAGGTGGCCGTCGCAGTCTTCTTGGGGTCGCCGAAACCCATGTAGGGCGGCAGGAAGTCGGTGGCACGGAAGCGGGCGAAGATGCGCTCGCTGACCTCCTGATAGCTGATCCGGCCGGCGAGGCCCGCATCCATGTCGGCGCGTGCGGCCTGCACGAGCTCGACCACGCCCGGCAGGTGGCTGGCGAGCACGCCCATCCGGCTCGGCTCGGTGGTCCTCTCGAGGTACGAGCGGTCCTTGGTCTTCTGGTAGTGCATCAGCAGTGACAGCGGGCCGAAGGTGCCGAGCAGGCTACCCATCACCCAGTTGCGGTTCCAGGCGTTCCAGGTGTCGTAGCTGGCGAAGGAGTCGATGGACCCGGATACGACCGCGTCGTAGTGGTCGAACCCGCGGTTGACCACGTCCTCCATGAACTTGAACCGTTCGACGGCGTAGTCGTTCTGCGCGACGGCCTTGAGCAGCTCGTCGGCGATGAGGTCGATCGCGATGATCAGAACCGACATGCCGCTGGAGTACAGCGGGTCGATGAATGCCCCGGCATGGGGAAGTTGGATCAGACGCGGCCCGGTGAAGTGTGGTGAGGAGTACTGGATGCGGCCTGACCTGACCCACGGTCGCGCGGCATGCGCGTCGGCGAAATGCCGTGCGATGGTCGGGTAGGCAGAGATGATCCGGCGGAACTCCTGCTCCGGCGTCCCGTGCGGCTCGGGGTACTTGCGCCGATCGAGCATCAAGCCCACGCTGGTGAGCGGATTGGTGGCGTCCCGGTGGTTGCTGAACGGAATGATCCACATCCAGCCGCCGTCGAAGACGTGGTGCATGGTGGACTGCCCCAGCGGTGACAGCAGGCCTTCCCGGTCCTCGGGCCTGAGCAGCAGGTCGGCGCTGCGCACCCCCATCATGTGGGTGTAGATGGCTCGCGTGTCGGTGCGGAAGCGTGGCACCTCGTCGCGCATCCCGAGTTGGTCGGAGACCAGCGACCGCATCCCCGAGGCATCGATCAACAGCTTGGCGCGATAGGTCTCGCCGGAGGCCGCGTGCAGCTCGACCTCGTCCTCGCCGAAGGCGATGTCGGCGATGCGGGTCTGGGAGAGGAAGGTCGCACCGTACTTGACGGCGAGCTCTGCGAGGTAGGCGTCGGTGTCCTGCCGGAACAGGTGCGAGTCGGGGCCGACGGGCGGTGCCAGCGTTCCGAACTGGTTGATCTCCTCGGGCCGGTTCTCCTCGCCGAACCGGTGGTACATGAATCCGAAGGAACGCTTCACGCCGCAATTGCTGCTCACATGCCGGCGCAACTTGTGGAACGTGCCGATCCAGCCGATCTCAGGGACGCCGTATTTCTCCGCGACAATGCGCAGGCGCAGGCCGGTTTCAGGAATCAGGGATTCACCGATGGTGAACCGCGGGTGGCTCGCACCTTCCAGCAGCAAGGTCGACACGCCATGCCGGGCAAGGATGCATGCAAGCATCGAGCCGCCGATTCCCGAGCCGAGAATGGCTACTTCATATCGCTGAGTATCCATGTTTTCCTCAAAGATTGTGATTGGTCATGGCGAGTGTTCGCACCTGCGCCGGTCGGCCGTGACCAGCATGCTGTGCGGGCCAGCATCCCTGCTTCTCTTGCGTTGCCGAGCGCAATCTCGAAGTGGTCGCGCGCAATTCGGCCGCGCTGCACGCAGCGCGGCCGAGAGCACGCTCGAATAGCCGGCGAACGACTAACGTGCGGACTAGGGAAAGCGGACCTTGCGGAGGAACGGAGCCAGCAACCAGGGCCGCCGTCCCCAGACCCGCACCGAGCCGGTCATCGCCGCCCTTGCCCAGGAGATCCGGTGGAACAGCGCCAGGTTCAAGGTGGCGGGCTCGAAGTACACCTGCACGTCGTTGTCCCGGCTGGGCTCCTCGACCCAGGTTCGACCGGTGTCGAGGACCATGGTGACCGCGGGGGTGTAGTCGGAGCGGAACTGCACCGCGATCCGGCCTGTTCGTACTGGCCGGTCGTCGTCCAGCAGGTGGCCCGCGCCGGTACGTGCGATCTCTATCAGAAAGAGTTCGAAGAACTGCGCGGCGTAGGGATGCGGCACTTGCCACCGCCTGCCGACTGCGCGGGCGATGTCACGGCCGTGCAGAAGCAGCTCGTTGGTCAGGTGGGCGAGCAGGCCCGCAAGTGGGATTGTCGAGGTACCGAGCCAGTCCACCTTGCTGGCCGGATCGGCGGTGCTGGTGAGGTTCAGGATCTCCGTGACGGAGGAACGCAATCTGTGCACGACAGGGCCGGCTGCCCGCTCGGGGTAGGCGCTCAGCAGCGCCGAATTGAGCCCGGCGTGGATGTTGTCGACCGTGGTCGTGGCGATGCGTTCGCCGATGTCCGGCAGCGGGAGCGAGGTGCGCTCAGATCCCACTAGCGCTGTGTTGAGCCAGGCAATGGAGGCTACGTGGGCCGCGGTGTCTGCCACCGTCCAGTCGGCCGTCGCCATCGCCTGCGGGTCGGCCGATTCCACCAGGGCACTGAAACGGTCGAGGGCGTCTGTGACCGCGGCACGTGCGGCCTGCCATTTCTCCGGCGTTATGTTCGGCGCCCGATATTTTTGATAGTGCGTTTGTGTCATCGTCAACCTCTCCGGCCGCCGGGCGCAATCCCGCGGATTTTCGCGAGTCCAGTGTGGCTCAGCAGGTGGGGTGCAGTTCTTTTATCGTGCTGTGGCATATCTCGCGGGACGAGGCTGACAACGCAGATCTTCAGGTCTGGGCAGGCAATCGCCCGCGGTCCTATAAATGCTTCGGGCAGGGCACCCTCGAAGTAGTCGCTCACTGACATTCCCGCCGACGATTTCTTGCGTCAAGGATAGGAATGCCCCGTGCTCGCCCATGCTGCTTGCGCAACCTATCGAATCATCGGTGAGGAGGACGGCGTTGGCTCGTGCGACTCCTCGGCTCGGCGCGGACATGCCTGCCACGGCACTGCGCGCCGTGCGGGTCGGCGGCATCGTGCTCGGCTATGGCCTGGCCTTCGGGCCGGTCGCGCTCGGAGCACGCCTGCTGCACCGGCGGTGGCCGGCCGGTGGTGAGCGACTCTCGTCGTTGCTGGTCGCACTCGGGCCGTCCTACATCAAGATCGGCCAACTGCTCAGTACCCGCCGCGACCTGCTGCCTGAGCGGGTATGCGCGGCGCTGGGCCGGCTGGGGGATTCGACGCCCCCGCCGCCACGGGCCGGCCTGCAGGACGTGGTTCGTCGCGCTTACCTGGGACGGGAGTGGCCCTATGCCGAATTCGACTGGACACCGGTCGCCGCCGGCAGTATCGCGACCGTCCATCGCGCTGTGACCCGCGACGGCCGGCAGGTGGCCGTGAAGGTACGCAGGCCCGGCATCGAGAGCATCATGCGGCAGGACTTCAGGCTGACCGCGCTGGCTGTCGCCGCCGTGGCGTGGCTGCCGCAGCTGCGGTCCATGCCCGTCGCGGTGATGCACGCGCAGGTGGGTGGGGCGATCCTGCACCAGCTGGATCTCAAGGCGGAAGGCGCCGCGCTCGGCAAGCTGCGGGCGAACCTGGCGGACTTCGACTGGATCCGGGTTCCGGCGGCGATTCCAGAGCTGTCCTCCGACGACGTTCTGGTCATGGATTACCTGCCGGGCTTGGTGCGGGTCGCACCGGAATCCCTGTCGAAGGACGCGCGCGATACCGCGGCCCGTCAGGTGATGTCGGTGGTGTACGAGATGCTCTTCGTGGACGGGTTGGTGCACTGCGACCTGCACCCGGGAAATCTCTACATCAACCCCGACGGTTCTCTGGTCATCCTCGACGCCGGCTTCGTGATCCAGCTTCCGGAGAAGGTGCGTGCGTCCTTCGCCGACTTCTTCATCAACCTGTCGATGGGCAATGGCCCGCTCTGTGCCCACATCATGATCGAGAGTGCGGCGAGCGTCGACCCGGGCTGCGATCTCGACGGATTCCGTGCGGACCTGACCGCGCTCGTCAACGAGGCGGCCGGGGCCCGCTCCGGTGAGTTCAACCTGGCCAGATTCGCGGGCCGGCTCTTCCTGCTCCAACGAACATACGGTCTCTACCCGGTTCCGGAGTTCGCGTTCCCGCTGCTGTCACTTCTGGTGGTCGAGGGAATCGTGCAGAGCCTCAGTCCGGAACTGGACTTCCAAGCAGAGGCGATACCCGTGCTGCGCCGAAGGAACATGCCACGCGCTTCGGTCGGCTGATGAAAGGAAATGGTGCACAGATGGACGGAAATTCCGGGGTCCGGGTTCCGCTGATCGACGAGGCGGACGCGACCGGACAGCTGGCGGAGCTCTATGCGCGCGCCAAGCAGGTGACCGGGCTGGAGTTCGTACCCGACATGTTCAGATTGGTCTCCTCCCGGCCGGAGCTGCTGGAAACCATGCTCGCCGGGTTCAACGGCGTCTTCAACCACGGCAGGCTGCCCCGGCAGACCCGGGAGCTGATCTCGGCCTGGGCGTCGAGGGTGAACCAGTGTCCGTACTGCGTCGGGACGCACAGCTTCTTCCTGCAGGTCTTCGGCGGCAGCGCCGAACTGGCCCAGGCGATCGCCACCGCCGACTCACCGGACGACCTGCCGGTGGACGAGCGAACCAAGGTGTTGCTGCGGTTGCTGACCAAGCTCAGCCACACCGCCTACCGGATCACCGACAGCGACTGGCAGGCAGCTCTCGATGCCGGCTGGTCAACCGACGACCTGCTCGAGGCGTTCTTCTGCGCGGCCCTGTTCAGCTTCATCACCCGCCTGGTGGACGGCCTCGGACTCGGCACCACGGTGACCCAGAGCCGGATCTCCCAGCAGGAGCTGCCTGACGACACGGAGCCGGCCGAGGCCGCTCCTGCCGTGTGATCCGGGGGCCGGCAATGAACACCTCCCGTGCGGTTCTCATCACCGGGATCTCCTCGGTGAGTGGGCTTTCCTCCGGTACCGGCAGAGCCCTCGCCCTTCGGTTGCACCGCGCGGGTTGGCCGGTCTATGCCAGCGGACGCAACCTCGACGGCCTCAAGGACCTGGCGGAGGAGGGCATCACCACCCTGCGGGTGGATGTCACCGACGAGGATTCGATGATCGCAGCGGTGGACCGGATCTCTGCCGAGCACGGCGCGGTCGGCGTGCTGGTCAACAATGCCGCCTACAGCCTGAACGGCACGATCGAGCAGACCCCCATGGAGGAGGTCCGGCGCCAGTTCGAGACCAACGTCTTCGGCCTGTCCCGCATGACCCAGCTGGTGCTGCCGGGTATGCGCGAACAGCGAGCGGGCCGGATCGTCATCATGTCCTCGATCTTCGGGCTCTTCGCCACGCCCGGGCGTGGTTACTACGAGGCCACCAAGCATGCGTTGGAGGCGATCGGTGACTCGCTGCGGTTGGAGGTGAGCCGCTTCGGTATCAAGGTCGTGATCATCGAACCCTCGCCCATCCTCGGCGCGTTCGTCCCTACCACCGTGGGCGATCTCGGGCTCGCTCCGGGTTCCACCGACAACGATCCGTACGGCGACTTCTGGGAGCGCTTCGTCACCTGGCACGGCGCCTACCGAGAGGTCGAACACCCCAAGGGACGTGGCCGGCTGTCGCTGCGCTCGGCGGACGTCGCCGCCCTGATCGAGAAGGCGATCACCGTGCCCGCTCCGCGGATCCGCTACCGCATCGGCATTCCGGTGCGGCTGTTGCGACCGCAGCGGGTGATCTTCGGGGAACGGGCTTGGGAGAGATTCGTCCGCACGTTCTTCCCCACTCCGTAGCTCCCACGATCGCGGCACTGCCCCGGGCGCCCAGCCTCCGGCCGGCGTCACGTCCCGGCTGCACCTCACCTCTTGGAGAGTCATGAATATCTACCTGTCCGGACAGGGCGGGTTCGGCCTCGCCGTGGCCGAAGCCCTTGTCGAGGAAGGCCACAAGATCGTCGGTGTCGCCGCGCCGCCGCAGCGCAAGAAGCACAACTACCCCGACGACCAGGCCAATCCGATGACCTGGGACCGGCTGCGCTCCTGGGCCTATCCGCGCGGCATCGAGTGGACGCCCTCGCCTGACCTGCGCGCCCACCACATTCCCGACGGCACCGATGTCATCCTCGCCGCCCACTCACACGCCTTCATCGGACGGCGAACGCGAGCCCGCGCCCGAGTTGCCGCCATCGGCTACCACCCGAGCCTGCTGCCGTTGCACCGCGGTCGCGACGCGGTGCGGTGGACCATCCGCGACGGCGACCGGGTCACCGGCGGCACCGTCTACCACCTGACCGAGCGCACCGATGCAGGCCCGATCGCCGCGCAGGAGCACATCTTCGTTCCGCCGGCTGCCACCGTGGAATCGCTGTGGCGGGAACATCTCGCCCCGCTCGGCGTGCGCCTCATCGTGCGGGTACTCGAGGACCTGGCCCGCGACATCCGCGTCGAGGTGCCACAGGATGAGACTTTCGCCTCCTGGGAACCGGCCATGGGCGCCCTGCCGCTGTTCAAACCCGAACTGATCGAGCTCCCCGGTTCGGTCGCCGTGCGCGGCGACCGCTGGGCTCTCATCGGCTTCTGAGCCAGCCACGCGCCGTACCGACGCGACCCTTCCGCACCGCGCCGAGCCGTGCGCGGTCCGGTCCAGCGGCGTGCCGTGACAGATCGTCTAGTAAGGCGGCGACCCGTCGCCCCGAGCGTGCCGGCCGCCCGGCTCGCAGCTGACCCGGAAAGCACCCCTCGCGCGGCACTCGGGCGAGGTGTTCCCGCAGCAAACGGAGCCGGGTTTGCGAGCAACCGCCGAGTATGGTGGTCTCTCGGGCAGTGGCGGAGAGAGGACGCGGCGTGACGACGAAGCAAGGCGTGACGACGAGGGAAGAAGAGTTCGGCGGCCTGGTCGAACCGTTCCGGACGGAGTTGCTGGCCTACTGCTATCGCATGCTCGGTTCGACCCACGATGCCGAGGATCTGGTGCAGGAGACGTACCTGCGGGCGTGGCGGGCGCGGGAGCGCTACGACGAGATGCGCAGCTCGCTGCGCACCTGGCTCTACCGGATCGCCACCAACGCCTGCTTGACCGCCCTGGAGGTCCGTGGCCGCCGGCCGCTGCCGTCCGGGCTGGTGGCGGCCTCCGACCCGCTCAAGCCCCTCGTCCGGGGAGAGGACGTCGCCTGGCTGCAACCGTTGCCGGACTCATTGCTGGGTGCCGGCGACCCGGCGGGCACCCTGATCGATCGCAGCAGCCTGCGGTTGGCGTTCACCGCCGCCCTGCAACACCTGTCGGCCTACCAGCGTGGTGTGTTGATCCTGCGTGACGTGCTCAGCTTCTCCGCGGCCGAGGCTGCGGAGATCCTCGGCACCACCGCGGTGGCGGTGAACAGTTCACTTCAGCGCGCGCGTGCTCGGATCAAGGAGCTCGGGGTCCAGCAGGAGTGTCTCAGCGAGCCGTCCGCAGCCGACCAACGCGCCTGGGTCGACCGTTACATGACGGCCTTCGAACACGCCGACGTCGAGGGCCTCAAGCGGCTGCTCACCGAGGATGTGATCATGGAGATGCCGCCGATGATCAACTGGTTTGCCGGCATCGACAACTACGGCCAGTTCATGCAATGGGTCTTCGGGCAGGCGGGTACGGACTGGCGTCTGACCACGGTCACGGCCAACGGCCAGCCCGGGTTCGCCGCCTACCGGCGGGTCGAAGACGGCTACCAGCTGCACACGCTTCAGATCTTCACCGTCACCGACCAGGGCATCAGCCGGAATTCGGTGTTCGCGGACCCGGAGATCTTCGCGGCCTTCGGCCTGCCGGCCCGGCTCGACGAGCTGGAGAGTCGAAGCTAGGCAGGTTCGACTCAGGTTCGACTCTTAGCATCGTCCGGCGCCGCCTCCGGGCGGAGGACTTCGACGCGCGCGATAACGCGCGCACCTGCTGGGCTCTCCCGACGAACCGTCGGAAGAGCCCAGTGCACCGGTGACCCAGGCCGAGCCCGCCGCCTACTGCGGCCGAGGTGCTCCGGCGGGTGCAGCGGCCGCCTGCGGCGGTCGCGAGTTGCGCGCTCGCAGGAGCATGCGTGCCAGTACGGTCCCGGGGATCACGCCGAGTGCGGCGACCACCAGGATCCAGATTGCCGTGCTCGACATGGCGGACCCCACCACGTCGGCATGCACGCCGGCGTGCTCGGCGAGTGAGAGGTAGATGGCCCCGAAGATCGCGATCCCCGCTACCTGCCCGAGCTGGACCACGGTGGTCAACAGGCCACTGGCGTCGGCCGCCTGCATCATCGGAACGTTGACCAGCGATTGGGTCAGCAGCGGGCTGGTCGACAGACCCATGCCCACACCGTTGAGCATCGTCGCCACCCACATCAACCATCCGCCGGACGTGCCGTCGTGCATGGCGATGCCGATCAGCCCGTAGGCGATCGCGGACAGCGCGAGACCCGAAGGCGCCAGCAGCGGGTGAAGCCGCTCGGGAAGCTTGCGCCAGAAGAAGCCGGTCAGGCCGAAGGTGATGGACATCGGAAGGTAGGTCAAGCCGGCGCGCAGCGCGGTTTCTCCCAGCCCCGCCTGCAGGTGCACCGTGAAGACGAACAGGAAGCCGCCGTAGGTGAGCTGGACGCACACCAGCGTGACCATTCCGACCGCGATGCCGGACGCGCCCAGCACCGAGAAGTTGAGCAGCGGATCTCCGCCGCGGGCCGCGATCCTGCGCTCGAGTTGCACGAAGACGACTGCGAGCACGAGGCCGGCGGCGATGCACACGAACGTCCAGGCCGGCCAGTCCAGCTCGCGGCCGAGTACCGCGGGAAGCACCAGCAGGAACACGGCCGGCACTGCGACGGCCAGGCCGTACAGGTCCAAACGACGCCGCTGGGTCGGAGCGTCCTGCGGAAGCAGCCGCGGGACGAGCGCGATCAGCGCCACGCCGATCGGGACGTTGACCATGAACACCGGCCGCCAACTGGTGCCGAACAGGTCCGCGTTGACGAGCACCCCGCCGAGGACCAGTCCTGCCACCGCACCGGTCGACAGCACCGCGCCGTAGGCGGACAGCGCCTGGGCACGTGCCTTGCCGGTGAACCGCATCTGGATGACGCTCATGATCTGCGGCACCATGACCGCCGCGCCGGCTCCCTGGGCGATCCGGAAGATCACCAGGGTGGTTGCGTTCGGGGCAAGCGCGCAGGCCGCGGACATGATGGTGAACACGACGACGCCCACCAGGTACATCTGGCGTCGCCCGTACAGGTCACCCAACCGGGCGCCGGTGATCAGCAGCATCGCATAGGAGATGATGTAGCCGCCGACGACCAGCTGCAGGAAGGCACCGGAGGCGTCGAAGTCCCGGCCGATCGAGGGCATCGCCACGTTGACGATGAACACGTCGACCAAGCCCATGAACTGGCCGAGCAGCAGTAGCACCAGCACCAGCCAACGCCGGTTTGCCTCCTCGGCGGGTGCCGCGGTCGGAGGCAGTGCCGACCCAGTCGTGGTCATGTTCTCTCCGTTCAGTCGCTCCACCCCCCGGGGGCGCGGCGCAGGTGCGCCGGCCTACCGAGGCTCGGTCATATATATACCGATCGGACGCACGGAACTCATCGGCCACGCGGAGGTCAGACGCTGGACCAGCGGGCAGCTGAGAGGTTGCGCCGGCCGTCCCGCGGGCATCTTCGAAGAAATTCGCCACACCGTCCTCACTAGGCTCGCTTTCACAGAGCGCTCGAACCGCCTCGTATCGCGGGGTGGGTTTCCGGTTGACAGCGCCGCTCGCCGCCAGCAGAAGCAGCGGCACCTTTCTACGAACAGGGGTGAAATTAGCGTGATCTATGAGCTGCGCGAATACACCGCGCTTCCCGGTCGCCTGCCTGCGCTGATCCGCAGGTTCAACGAGGCCGCCCTGAAAGGGCTCGCCAAGCATGGCATGGAGGTCGTGTTCATCTCGCTGACCGAGTTCGGCAGCAACACCATGAACGAGATCGTCTACGTCCTGCGGTTCGACTCCTACGACGACCTCGAGCGTAAGTGGAAGGCCTTCTTCGCCGATCCGGAATGGATCGAGGCCAAGAGGCTCAGCGAGGTGGACGGCCCGATCGTCGCCTCGCTGCAGCGGCGGATCCTCACCACGGCGCCGTTCGTGTGACACCGGTGGAACCGGTCCGGGTGGTCGCGCCGGCCACCGAGGTGCCGATCCACCCCATCATCGTCCGGGCCCGAATCGGCTCACTCCATCAGACATCAGAGGTTGACTCATGACGCTCGAGCGACGCCCCCTGACCTTCTCCGAATCCCTGTTCGCCCGGGCCCGCATCGGGCCGGTGGTGGCGACTGTCAGCCTGCAGGGTCGACTGGATCCAGCGGTCATGGACCAGGCCGCCCGACTGCTGCAGCGCGATTACCCGTTGCTGCGCTGCCGCCTGCGTCAGCACGACGGCGGGATCGACCTGGTCCTGGCCGACGAAGGGTGCGGGCTCGCCGTCGGCATGCCGGGTCCGGATGTCCTTGCCGACGAACTGAACATCCACGTCGAGCAGGACCGTCCGGTCAGCCGGATTGCACTGTCACAGAACGGGGATGCGGCGGTGCTCAGCCTCGCCGGTGACCATACGACCAGTGATGCCCGACTGAACACGCTGCTGTTGCACCGACTGCTCGACTACTACACCGACCTGCTGGGCGGAGTCACCCCGGCACCGAGTGACCGCCCTGCGTTCGAGGGCACGCTGGAGGATGTGCTGCTCGAGCGCTACGAAGCACGCCCGGTACCGGCCGGGCCGGACACCGAGCCGCCCCTGACGCTCGCGGTGGACGACCCCGCTCCGGGTGCGCTGGCGGTGCGCAGTTTCAGCTATCACCCGGACACGACGGCCGCACTGCTCGCCGGCGCCCGCCGGGGCGGCATCTCCCTCACCAACCTGCTGAGCGGGGCCATGGCGTGCGCGGTGCGTGCCCAGTTCCCTGCTGACGCCGGGCCGATGCCGGTCTCGGCAGCTTTCGCCGTGGACCTGCGGCCGCGCGTGGTTCCTCCGATCGCGCCGGACGCGCCGTTCTGCTGCGTGGCGCGACAGGTGTGCCTCACCGAGGCCGATGCCTCCGATCAGCCCGTCGAGGTGGGGAGACGAATCGGCACCCAGCTGCGCGAAGCCCTGGAGCATGACGAGATCCAGCACCGGCTGCTCGCCCAGCGGCTCGCCGGCCGGCCGCTGCCGCTGCCGCCGATCTCCTACATGGTGTCCAACATCGGCGTCGTCGACGATTACCGGGTGCCGGACGGTCTTCGGGTCACCGGCAGCCGGTGGGCCACCACCTCACGTGGGCCGGTGCCGACGCTGTTCGGCTCGACCGCGGGCGGCAGCTTGAACCTGGATCTGGTCTACGACACCGGGTTCCAGCGCGCCGAGGTGATCGAGGACGTGGCCAAGCACTTCGAGGCCGCTCTGATCGCCTGCCAGTAGCCGGATCGAGCCGCGCGGCAAGCGCGCACGAAGAAGCGGCGTGAAGTCCTGGAAGGCGGTGGTGGACGGGATCCACCCTGCCTTGCAGGAACTTCACGCCGCTTACGACAGTGGGCACCCTGACCCAACCCGGTCAGGCCGTTACGCCACCAGCCACCGCCACTGCCGGCTGCCGCAGTCGGCTCAGCGTGCCGGCGCCAGCTTCGGGCTGTTGTGGTAGGAGGCGATGAGCCATCGACCGTCCCGCTTCTCCATCACCCAGGTCGCGTTCACCTTGCGCTCCTCGGGAACCTCGGTCTCGCCGGGGAACAGGATGCCCGATTCGCTGACGACGATCGCGCCGTCGTTTCCGAGGAAGCGAATGCTGATCGGCTTGTTGTAGGTCGAGCTGCCCTTGAGCGGCCCCTCGAAGCTCTGGGCCATGCCCTGGCGGACCGCGTCACGGCTGTCACGGAACGAGCCGGTCATGATGGCGGTCGCGTCCTCGGTGTAGTCGGCGACGAAGGCGTTGGCATCGCCGGCGTCCCACGCCTTGTAAGCCGCTACCAGCACCGCCTCGATCGCGGCCTCGTCATCCGTACGACTGTCTGACATCGGATTCTCCCTTGTGATCGGCTCCGCCCGAGGTACTCCCTCGGACTCCTCAATACATACCAGCGCCGGATTCGAAATTCATCGCGAGCCCGGGCCGGGCCACCTTTGCCGGTGGCCATTGCGCGGCAGCACCAGAGAAGTTCCGCCGGCGTTGGGTAATAGCGTCTAGAGCACGCCAGGCGTTTTCAGGAATGGAGTTCTTGGTGGACAGCGGTTTGAAGACCAAGCCCGGCCTCGCGATCCAATCCGGGACGGTGCCCTTCGCCGTCCAGGCCGCGGTCGAGGCCGAACGCAGTGCCCTGCCGTCTTTCTATTCGAGCGAGTTCTACGACCGGTCGGCGGTGGTCACGCTCGCCGCAGTGGCCGCGGCCACCACGCGAATTCGGATCGGAACAGCGATAGCCTGGGCGTTGGGCCGCACGCCGGTCACCGTCGCCACCGAATTCCGCTCGCTCGCGGAACTGGCGCCGGGCCGGGTGCGGCTGGGCCTGGGGACCGGCAGCCCGCAGGTGATCGCGGACTGGCACGGCCTGCGCGAGACCCGTCCCGCTGCCAGGCTGGCCGAGCTGGTACCGCTGATCCGCCAGATCTGGGAGATCGGGTCGGCTGCGGTCGAGCATGACGGGGAGTTCTACCGCTGCCACCTCCCGGTCGATCCGACGCTGCAGCCCTGGCCCGAGGTCGCGGACCCGGTCACCGCCGATCCCCGCCCCCGGATCCTGCTGGCCGGTGGCCGGCTACCGATGATCAGGGCCGCGGGTGCGGTCGCCGACGGACTGGTCGGACTGCCACTGTGCAGCCCGGCATTCGTCGAGGACATGATCCGCCCCACGCTCGCTGACGCCGTACGCAAGGCCGGCCGGGAGCGGCCGTTGCCGATCACCGGCATGACCATCTGCGCCGTGGGGGAGAACTCCGCGCAGGCGCGGGCTTTCGCCGCGATGCAACTAGCGGTCTTCGCAGCCCGGCCATCGGCGGGGCCGGTGATGGCATTCCATGGATTCCAGGCGGAGGTCGCCGAGATCCGCGGGGCGTTCCAGCGGCGCGACCTGCCAGCTGTGGTGGCTGCCGTCTCCGACCGGATGCTCGACCTGCTGGCCGTCTACGGAACTCCGGAGGAGGCCTACCAGCGGTTCTCCGCGACGTTCGACGGCGTCTACGACGAGCCGCTGCTGTTCACCGCCGGCAAGGGCATGCCCGAGGGCGGCTTCCGGGACAGCGTGCTGGCCGTGTGCGAGGCCTTCGGCCACTAACGCCTTCGGCCACTAACAGCGGCCACGATCCGCCGCCCGACGCGTGGCCACCCCGACCCGTCCTGCCGGTGCGGGTCGCCGATCCCGAGGCGGGTTGGCGTAGCCGAGGCCCGCCGGCTGGGTGGCCGGCGGGCCTCAGATCTCGACCGCAGGGGGAGCGGGCCGGCCTCGCGGAGCCGGGCTCCCTCGCTAGCGGCGGATCACGAGCGGTTGCCCGTTGAGCATCGAGTTCCCGACCGTGTCGAAATGTGTATACGACAACGCAATGTGCTTGGTCACCGAGTTCACGTCCCGGAACGCGCGTTCCAGCCGGCTGGTCGCGTACATGGAGGTGGTGCCCGCCAGCGTGTATGCGCTCTCCACGGCCGCCGTGGTGGCTTCGCCCACCGTCGCCGATGCCAGCCGGATCAACGCGCTGAGCTCCTCGCCGGCGGTTCCGGACGCCGCCAGTTGCTGCGCCGCCTCGAACAGGAGCAGCCGCGCGGAGTACACCGCTATCTCGGCCCGCGCGAACCGCTCCTGGACCACGGGGCTCGCCGCCAGCGTCTGTGTTCCGCTGGAGGGCGCCTTCGCCTGGGCGGTCGTGTGGAAGGTGTCCAGCGCATCCTGCGCGATGCCCAGCGCGACCGGTGCGGTCGTGAACGGCCCGAAGTCGAAATAGCCGATCGGATAAGCCCGTGAGCTGCGCTCCGGTGGCGCCTGGACCATGCGCCCCTTGCGGACGGCAAGTTCCTCCGGGACGAACTGCTCGGCGACCTGGTAGTGGTTGCTGCCGGTGCCGCGCAGGCCCACGGTGTACCAGGTGTCCAGGAAGCGGACGTTGGAAACCGGAACGTAGAGCATCACGATGTCCGGGCCGGTGGGCGTCTGGACCGGCCGCCAGTCCTTGCACACGACGGACGTGCAGACCAGCCAATCGGCGTGTGCCGAACCGCTGGCCATCGCCCACTCGCCCCGCAACAGGTACCCGCCTTCCACCGGCTCGGCCAGGCCGGACGGCTTGACCCCGCCGACGGCGAAGCCGTCACAGTCGCCGAACAACCGCCGCGAGCTCTCCTCGGGCAGGTAGTCCGACAGCCTGCCGATGGCGCCCTGTACGCCGATCTGCCACGCCACCGAGGCGTCGAGGTAGGCGAGCGCTTCCAGCGCGACCATCCCGGCGTCCAGCGACGCCTGCTCGCCGCCGAACTCCCGGGAAACCCACATGCGGGTGAACCCGGCGTCCCGGAGCGCCTCGTAGACGACCCGCGGCATCTTGCGGTCCTGTTCTGCCGCGTCGCGATGTTCTTCGATGATCGGTGCGACTTTGTCGACCCGCGCGAGCCATTCGGACTGCTCGACGGTCGGTGTGGGCTCCGGCAGCCGGAACCGCTTCAGTTGGTCGTTCATGGGGGAATCCGCCTTCTCTATCTGGTAGAGCCGCGCACATCAGCGCTCGTGCGACAGCGCCGACATCAGCAGGGGTGTGGGCCGGAGGTGTCGGTCGGCCTCCGCTTCGGTGCCTATCCGGCGTCGCGCAGCAGCGCGGCCGCGCGCTCGCCGATCATGACGACGCTCAGGTGGGTGTTGGCGCAGACCATGCTGGGCATGACGGACGCGTCCACGACGTGGAGGTTCTCGACTCCGTGTACCGCACAGTGCTGGTCGACGACCGTCCCTCGATCCTCGGCCGGCCCCATGCGGGCAGTGCCCACCGGGTTGTAGGCGCTGTCAACCGCTCTTTCGAGGTAGTCGCGCAGCGCTTCGTCGTCGTTCATGACACGCTCGTCGACTGCAACCAACTGCTCGCCCTTGTCGAAGATCTTCGGTGAGCTGGCGAGCTCCCAACAGCCTCGGACACCGTCGGCGAGCAGGCGGTAGTCACGCTCGTCGGAGAGATAGCCCAGTTCGACGCGGGGGGCGTCGTAGGGGTTTGCCGTGGTCAGGGTGACCCGGCCGCGCGAATGCTGTCGGCGAAGCACGACCATCACGCCGAACACCGCCTTCGCCCCGGCGACCTTCCGCAACTCGGGGAAGTGCAGGGTGAGATCGAAGCGGTTGACCATGGCGAAGTACTGGTCGTTGAATCGGCTTTCACTGGTGCGGGTCACGATCTGCCCGGTCGACTTGCCCTCGTTCTCGTACCCCGGCTTGGGTGTCATGAACACGCCGATGCGCGGTTGGTCGGTCAGCCCCGCGCCGACGCCGGGCAGGTCCGCCCGCACCGGAATGCCGAGGGCGCGCAGATCCTCCGCGGGTCCGATGCCGGAGCGGAGCAGGATCCCGGGGCTGGCGATAGCCCCGGCCGACAGGATTACCCGCCGCGCTCGGATGTCTACATACGGGCCGCCGTCCACCGACAGGACCACGCCGGTCGCACGGTCGCCCTCGAAGCACACCCGATCGACGAGAGCATGCGAGAGGATCTCGAGGTTCGTGCGGGTACTGGCCGGCCAGAGGTAGGACCCGGCGGTCGAAACCCGGGTTTCGGGATCGCGCCGGTTCGACGGTATCGGCCCCACGCCGGTCGACTCGGGATGGTTGTGATCGTCGACCCAGGAGTGCCCGGCGTCCAGGCAGACGTCGAGAAAGGACTGCTGGACGTCGGTCAGCTCCTCCGAGCGCCAGCGCCGCACCGGCACCGGGCCACCGCTGCCATGGATATCGCTGTCGCCGTAGTCCAGGTCGTCCTCGAGGGCACGCAGGACCGGCAGCACATGCTGCCAGGACCACAGCGGATTGCCGGCGGCCGCCCACTCGTCATAGTCCTCGGGAGTACCTCGGATCACCACCGTGTTACCGACGGCCGACGAGCCGCCGGTCACCTTGCCGAGCGGGAACATCACACGGCGATCGCGGGTGAGCCGGGCGGTGAGACCCCAGCTGTGCTTGACCAACGACATCGCGTTGGCGTCCAGCAGGTCGTGCGGGGTTGCGGTCTTGGTGGGGTAATGCCGCCCCGCCTCGATCAGCAACACCCGCCGGGCCGGATCCTCGCTCAGTCGGGCGGCCAGCACGGCACCCGCGCTACCCGCCCCCACGATGACGTCGTCATAGATCTGCGGTGTCGACACGCGCGCCTCACCGTTTGCGGGCAAGCCCACACCACATGGGCAGCGGCTTGGGTCCCGCGGCGCCGTGCGCCGGCCGCCAGAGCTCGGTCTCCACCACGCCGGGCGGCACGATGTCCATGCCGTCGAAGAATCGCTCGACTTCGGACCTGGTCCGGCGCACCACGGAGTCGCCGGTCTGCTTGTCCATCTCGGTGAGCATCTCGTTCAACGCCGTGTCGGTGTCGTCCTTGGCGAAATGGGACAGTGCCAGGTAGCTGCCGGACGGTACGGCAGCGAGTAGCTCGGCCACGATCTGCTCCGGTCCGGGATCGGCATCGTTCTCGACGAAGTGCAGAACCCCGAACAGGATCAGGCCAACCGGCTTGCGGAGGTCCAGCGTCGCGGCGGCCCGCCGGATGACGTCGGCCGGGTTGCGGAAATCCGCGTCCAGAAAGACCGTGTCGGGGTCGGAGTCCAGCAGGTACTGCCCGTGGGCCGCGACCGACGGCTCGTTGTCGGCGTAGACCACCCGGCAGCCGGGGGCGACCGCCCGGGCAGCCTCGTGGGTGTTGCCCATCGTCGGCACGCCGCTGGCGAGGTCGAGGAACTGCCGGATCCCGCACTCGCCCGCCAGGTACCCGACGATGCGTCCCAGGACGTCGCGGGCCGCGTGCAGATCGACCTTCACTCCCTCGACGCCGCCCGGATCCCCCGGCCAGTTGACGAATGCGTTGTCGGCGACGGCGCGGTCGGAGGCGAAGTGAGCGCTCCCACCGAGCAGATAGTCCATGATCCGTGCCGAGTTGGGGATCATGGCGTTCACTCCGACCGGCGCCTCTTCGAGCGTGGTGGTCGGTGGATTGTCCGGCATTTCCAGCCTCCTCTTGTCCGCCGTAGCGCCCTAGCGCGGCGAGTGTGGCCCCAGCGTCGCGCTGCCGGTGCGTTCGCGGCTTCTCTGGCGTTGCCCCGCGCGCGACAACACCGCGTGCGACGGCAGGGGCAATGCAGGAGTAGTCGGCTGGAGTGGCCGATGTGACGCTTGCCCGGCAGGGACTCATTGTTCGTGCGTCTCTGGTGACGCGCCTGTTCGCGTCGCTCCTTCCGCAGCCCCACTTACAGCGAGGATGATGGATGATGCCTCACTACGACGACATTGTCGTCGGTGCCGGTTCGGCCGGCGCCGTGCTCGCCGCCCGCCTGTCTGAAGACGCATCGCGCCGGGTCCTTGTACTGGAAGCCGGCCCGGACTATCTGACGTCGCACGAGACACCCGGCGACATCCGCTCGGGCAACGCGATGTCCTTTCTCGACCACGACTGGCAGTTCAAGGCCGATGTCTCCGACGGCCGCCGCATCCGCTATCCGCGGGGGAAGGTGACCGGCGGCTCGTCGGCGGTCGGAGCCACGGTCGCGCTGCGCGGCATCCCGCAGGACTACGACGACTGGGCCAGCGCCGGCAACCCCTCCTGGTCCTGGCAGCAGGTGCTGCCGTACTTCCGGCGACTGGAGGACGATCTCGACTTCGGCGGCAGCGAATACCACGGCCAGGACGGCCCGTACCCCATTCGGCGCTGGCGGCCGGACGAGCTGGTCCCTGGCCAGCTCGCCTTCACCGAAGCCTGCCTGGAGGCGGGCTACCCCGAGGTCAAGGACCACAACCACCCGGACGCCACCGGCGTCGGACCGATCCCGTCCAACCGGCGCGAGGACCTGCTCCGGGTGACCACGTCGATGGCCTATCTGGACCCGGTGCGGCACCGCCCCAATCTCGAGGTCAGGGCACACACCCTCGTCGACCGGGTTCTCTTCGAGGGGAACCGGGCAATCGGCGTCACGGCGTCGGTCGACGGCGGCGGATTCGAGACGATCACCGCCCGGCGCGTGATACTGGCGGCCGGCGCGGTGGCGTCGCCGATGATCCTGCTGCGTTCGGGCATCGGCGCGGCCGAGGACCTGCGCCGGCTCGGCATCGACTGCCTGGCCGACCTTCCGGGCGTCGGCGCGAACCTCGTCGACCACCAGCGGACCGGTGTGTTCCTGTCCCCGCAGCCCGGAGCCTGCGACCCCGCGGAGCCGTTCCTCCAGCAGATCCTGCGCACCACCGCCCGCGGCTCCGGCGAGACGAACGACCTGCAGTACTACATGGTGAATCACTTCGACCTGAAGGCATTTCCCGAACTCCAGATGCTGTCCGGAACGACGATGATCCTCGGTGTCATGGTCGTCTCGCAGCGGCCGCGCTCGCGCGGCCGGTTGGTGTTGACCTCAGCTGACCCGCTGGCCGCGCCGCACGTCGAGCTGAACTTCCTGGGCGACGGTGGCCGGGAACTCGACCTTCTCGTCGAAGGTGTGCGCACCTCCTGGCAGCTGGCCAACCATCCGGGGATCCGCAGGCTCGGGCAGGGCTTCGTGGTGCTGCGTGAGGCGGTGATCGACGACGACGAGATGATCCGGCAGTACGTCAGGACCAGCATGGACAGCGCCTACCATCCGGTCGGCACGGTGCGGATGGGACCGGCGTCGGACCCCTCCACCGTGGTGGACGAGCGCTGCTCGGTGCACGGGCTCGAAGGCCTCTACGTGTGTGACGCCGCCATCATGCCGAGCACGGTTCGCGCGAACACGAACCTGACGTCCATCATGATCGGCGAGCGCAGCGCGGACTGGCTGCGCGAGTAGCTCGGAGCAAGAAGAACCGGCCGGAGCGGACAGTACGCTCCGGCCGGTTCTTTCGTGTGCGCACCGTTCCTGGGTCAGGACCTCATGACACCGGGCGAACCGTCATCGGCAGGCCACCGCGGATACGCAGGGTGAGCATGGCTTCCCCGGTCACCCGGTACCCGGGGGCCTTGGCCAGGTACAGATCCCGCGCGACCGTGGCGAGCACGACGGTCGCCTCCATCAGGCCCAGGTTGTTGCCGACGCAGAACCGCGGCCCCGCTCCGAACGGAATGTAGGAGTAGCGGTTCCGGCCGGCTGAGGCGGCAGGGGTGAACCGTTCCGGATCGAAGCGGGCGGGCGCCGACCAGAACGCCGGGTGCCGGTGCAGCAGGTACGGGCACAGCAGCACATCGGCGCCGGCCTCGATCGGAAATCCGCCGATCTCGTCGGCCGCCCGGGCGATCCGGGGGAGCAGCCAGACAGGCGGGTACAGGCGGAGAACCTCTTGCAGGACCTGGCTGGTGTAGGTGAGCTGGTGCAGCCTGTCGATGGTCAGCGGTCCTTGCCCGAACACCGCGGTGGCCTCGGCGTGCAGCCGCTCCCACACGTCCGGGTGCTCGTCGACCAGGTGGAACGTCCAGCTCATCGTGCTGGCAGTGGTTTCGTGGCCGGCGAGCAGCAGGGTGACCAGCTCGTCGCGCATCCGGGCCCGTCCGGCGCGTTGGTCGCAATCCTGGCCGATCGACTCGATCAACCGCGAGACGACGTCCTGCCCGGGTTCCCGGTTGCCGCGGTCGGCGGCCAGCCTGTCGACGATCCGCTGCAGATCGCGTTTGGCTCGCCGGAAACTGTTCTGCAGGGGAAGTGGTAGCCAGAGCGGGACTCGGCCCAGGGTGATCGCGTCGAACATCGCCTGGTTCTGGACTGCCTCGAAGGAGGCACCGAGCGATTCGAACTCGCTGAGGTCGGCATCGATCAGCGCTCGTCCCAGCACGCTCAGCGCGAAGCCGGTCATCTCGTCACGGAGGTCCACGAAGCCGTCGGCGCCACGAGCACGGAGCCGGGCGACCAGCCGTTCTGCCTCGTCGCTGATGACATCGAGCTGCTCTGCAATCCGCCTGGCCTGGAACACGGGCTGAATCGTCTTGCGCTGCCTGCGCCAGACCGCGCCTTCGCTGGTGAGCAGGCCGTCTCCGAGGGCGCGCCTGGCATGAATCATGCCCAGGCCCTTGGTGTAGTTCTCAGCGTTGTCGGCCAGCACGTGCTTCGCGTGGTCAGGATGGTTGAAGAAGTGCAGCGTTTTGGGTCCCAACGGAAGATGAACGGCGTCGCCGTACTTCGTGACAGCCCACTCCATGGTGTCCAGCCGGCTCCGCATCATTCTCACCAGGACGGGCAGGGCGGCGGCCCCCCGTGGTCCGGGAAGCTCGCGACGGGCCATCCGGGGTCCGCTATCCGTGGCCGGCGCCGACGAGGAGGTGGTCACGAAGCGCCTCGTCGCAACTCCCCGACTTCTGAGGCGATGCGGTGCCGCCACAGTTCGTAGGAAGGCACCGCCCCATCGTCGGAGAGCCCCACCCGGGTCTGAGCGGCCAGCGCAGATGCCTGCTGCGGCGTGAGTCCACAGAGCATGTCGGCGGCCAGCAGGGTATGCGGCGTCACCAGGTCAGCCTCATACCGGGCCGCGGCGGCAAACACCGATCCCTGGGCAAGTTCGGGCTGATAGCGGCCGGCTCGCTCGATCAGAACCCGCAGCTCGTGCTCATCGACTCCGCCCGCATAGGTCGCGGCCAAGCCGACGCCGGCGTAGAGGTCGGGGTGCCGGGCCTGGTCGAACGCGTCGATCAGATCGGCGGCACGCTCGGGGTCGGTGCCGCTGACGAACCAGATCGCTCGTCCGAGCCCCTGATCGATAACCCGGTCGGCATAGCCGGACGGGGCGCCGATCGGCCACGGAAAGTTCGGTTCCCGGTACTGCTGACGCACGTAGTGGTCGGTGTGGAAATAGCCCTGGTGAAATCCGTAGCCATCGAGCACCAGCCAGCGCAGCACCGGATCCTCCGCAGCCACGGCGCCCTTCGCCCACCGGATCCGGGGCATCCTGGCAAGCGCCAGGCCCACCCCGACGTAGACCATGTACACATGGTTGCTCGCCCTGCCCTGGAGGAACCCTTTCAGGTGGTTGCCTCCGAAGGGCAGTGCATCACGAATCGCAAAGCCCATGGCGGCGCCCTCGTAGGCAAAGCCACGGATCTGCCACGGCAGCTCCTCCAGGCGCTGCTCGGCATCCGCCGGCAACCGGGCTTCGGCGGCAAGGCCGTAGCCGGTCAGGAAGGTCCGGCCGACCGTCTCCAGCATCTGCCGGGCCTCGGGGGTCTTCTCATGGAAGCCGCGAACCGACAGGTCGGCTTCAGAGGTACTCGGTGTGAGAATCCGGCGTCTCATCGCGCGCCAGCCACTAGCCACTGTTGTTGCCCTTCGGTCGCAGTTCAGATCTTCGGTGGTCTTCGGCGGATCGGTGGTGGTCGTCCGGGCACCCACCCGCCGCACGTCGTCGGGGCGGCACAGGCCCTGTTCCGTCACGCGATCAGCTTCGGTTCGGGAAAGTGGCGGTTGTCGAGCTCCGGCAGGGCGAGCAGGATCGGCAGGTCCGTGCTGTCCATGACACGCATGGCGATGCTGAGTTCCACCACCTGGTGGGCGTGCATGGCGACCGGCTTGCCGGTGCCCAGGAAGAGAGGTCGTCGAGCCCAAGGACGAATATCGGAGTCCGCCCACCGCACCGCGACGGCAGCAGCCCGGACGTGCCACCTGCCCGGCGGCACGTCGCTGAGCCGGTAGTCGTGCACCCGCCAGTTCTCAGCATCGGGGTGGGTGTCGAGGATGTCGCACGAGACGGGTACCCCCTCGACGATCGGGCTGCCGAAGGCGCCCACGTAGAGTCGCAGCGCGGTACTGCTCGGCGGCAGCACCACCGTCCCGCGTATCTCGCCGGTTCCCGGGTAGCTGGCGGTCTGGGAACGTGGCAGCGAAGGCAGTCCGCTGTGCGACAACGCCCGGAACCGAGCAGGGGACATGCCGACGCTCTTGGTGAAGCGGGTGGTGAAGGTTCCCAGGCTGTTGTACCCGACCGTGTAGGCGATGTCGGTTACGCTCAGTGAGGTCTTTTGTAGAAGGTTCTTCGCCCGGTACAGGCGTACTGCGGTGAGGAAACGTCCTGGCGAGGTGCCGGTGATAGACCGAAAACATCGCGAAAAATAAAATTTGCTAAGTATGGCGGTGTCTGCAAGTTCGTTCAATGTGAGCGGCTCGCTATAACGCTCCCACATCGTAGAAATCGCGCGTTCGACGGCCAGTCTGGCTGTATCCACGTGAGCCCCCCAATGCCCTAAGGCCGTTAACCCCGTGTAGGTTCGACTTCATGCATCGCGCCTCACCCATTTGCTGCACAGTCAATAGGCTTTGATCATGCGCGAGCGTCCCCAAGCACCTTTCTTTCAAGTTGCCCGCGTTTGGCAATTCGGGCTAATGCCGTCAGGGTGACCGGGTAACCTGCATCAGCGGGCACGGCCGATCCAGCTAGGAGACGGCGCTACCTGGGAGGATGGGCGGTCCTGTTTGGCAGTTTTCACGCTGGAATCATGACAACACCGGCCGATGGGCTGCGCGCGACTGCGGGCATGCTGGTCCCTGGTGGGCTGCGGCCCCTGCCGGGCAACCGGTAATTGCGGTGACTTTCTGCGTGCGGTCGCTAGGCCGCCATGGTTTATCGCGGCCGCCGGTCGAGCCGTCTACGTGCGCCGAATTTTGACCACTGCTCTGAATGCGCGTGACGCCCTAATAGGTAAGGCATTTCAGGTCGACCGGGATCGGCCGTGAGCAGGTGGCGTGTCAAAACCCTGCTGTTCCAGGCTCGCCCGCATGTCTACATGAACTAAGCAGAATTACTGGGCAGCATGTCTGCGGATGGGTTGGGCTCCACTCGACTTATACCGGGCTGGCAGCACGGGCCGAGTCCGGAATCCGGCTGGCTGATGGAAGCTGGCAATCAGGGCGCGACTTCGCCAACACCTGGCCGCGGGCGGGCTGCCGCCGAGGGCGTAATCATCACTGCGGGTGCGCAGCCGGCTGGCGTAGAGCTCGACCTGTCTTAGATAGACAGGTCGAGCTTGCAGCGGCCGGTCAGCTCACCGGCAAGCTGGGATTGCACCAGCGCCTCCCGGTAGCGGCCCTGCAGTTCCAGCACCCAGGCCAGCAGCTGATAGGCGTGTGCCTGGGGCGCGCGCTGGTCGAGCTCCTGGTAGACCGCCAGGGTCTGGCGGGCGTGCAGTTCGGCGTCGTCGAGCCGGCCGAGTTGGCCGTAGGCGTAGGCCAGGCAGGCGTGGCAGATGGCCTGACCGGCAGGTTCGTGCGGATGCTCCTCGTGCTCGGGCCCGCTGCGGTGCAGCACCCGCGGTTCGCGCGGATAGTCGTTGCCCTCCAAAAACGACTCGAACGTCCACGCCAGCTGGCGCAACCCCTGGTCGAAGCTGGAATTGGCCGACGGTCCGAGTGCCCAGCGCAGTCCGGGGTGCTGGGCGGTGAACCAGTCCAGGGCCGCCCGCTCGGCGGGTGGGTCGTCGGCCAGCGCGGGTAGCTGACCGGGCCGCCAGATCCGGCGGTCCTCGCTCAGCTGGCTGAGCAACCGGTCGGCCCGGTGTGCCGGGTGCAGGCAGTGCTCGGACAGCCCGCGCAGCGCCAGCCGCCGTTGCTCCTCACCATCCTGCTCGGCGCTGAGTTCGGTGGCGTAACCGCGCAACAGCTCGTGCAGCGCGAACACCCCGGGCCGGACCTCGGTGATCAGGTTGGCCCGGCGCAGCTCGGTGAGCGGCGCGTCCACCGCCACCATCGGCAGGCCGGCCAGGCCCGCGATCACGCAGCTGGCGAAGTCGGGTCCGGGCAGCAGCGGCAGCAGCCGGAACACCCGGGCCGTCAGCGGGGTCAGGCACCGGTAGGAGCTGGCCAGCACACTGCGCAGGTTGGCGGTCTCATCGCCGGCGTCGAAGGCGGCCAGGCTGCCCCGGGTGGCCCGCAGCTGGTCGGCCACCGCCGTCAGCGGAAAGCCGGGAACGGCGCGGGCGGCCACGATCGACAGTGCCAGCGGAAGGCCGGCGCAGGCGGCAACGATCTGCTCGACGGCGGCCGGTTCGGATGCCACCCGGTCGGCGCCCAACCGCCGGGCCAGCAACAGCTGGGCGTCGGGGTTCGACAGCGGCTCCAGCGTCAGCAGCTGGGCGCCGTCGATGGCTGCCAGGCTGGTCAGTTGGGTGCGGCTGGTGAGGATCACCTGGCAGCCGGCCGAGCCGGGCAGCAGCGGCCGTACCTGCTCGGCGTCGTAGACGTTGTCGAGCACGATCAGCACCTGCTGGCCGGCCAGCAGGCTGCGGTAGAGCGCGGCCCGGGCCTCCAGGCTGGCCGGGATCTGCTGGCCGGTTACCCCGAAGGCCTCCAGCACGATCTGCAACGCCTCGGCCGCTTCCATCGGTGGCTCGGCCGGATCATGTCCCCGAAGATTCAAGTAAACTTGTCCATCTGGAAATTGATCTCGAATTCGGTGCGCCCAATGCACCACCAAGGTCGTCTTCCCAATGCCTGCCATTCCTAACACTGCAGTCACTTCTGACCCGTCTGACTGAGGGTCTTTGGCGTTTACTAATGAATTAAGACTGTCGAGTTCGCAGTCCCGGCCGACAAAAGTGGACAAATCGCGAGGTAGTTGCGCAGGCATCGGAACGGCAGGTCGGGGCCGGCGCGGTGAAATCACGGTGAGCGGACCGGCCGGTACCGGCGGGGCCAGGTCCGGATCGGCCGCCAGGATCTGCTGCTGGAGCCGCTGCAGGGCCGCGGCCGGTGCGACCCCGACCTCGTCGCGCAGTTGCCGGCGGGCGTCCTGGTAGGCCGCCAGTGCGTCGGCCTGCCGGCCGGACCGGTAGAGCGCGGCCATCAGTAGCTCGCGCAGCCGCTCCCGCAACGGGTACTCCGCGACCAGTGCGCGCAACTCGGCGATGACGTCGAGATGGTTGCCCAGAGCGAGGTCGAGATCGATGCGCTCCTCGAGTGCGCTGATCCGGCGCTCGGCCAACTGCTCGCGCTGCGCGTCCAGGAATGGGCTGATCAGGCCGTCGCAGGCGGGCCCGCGCCACAGTTGCAGGGCCGAGTGCAGGGCGGCCGCGGCCTTCGGCAGGTCACCGCCGGCCCGGGCGGCCCGGGCCATGCTCACGCTCGAGTCGAACTGCTCCAGGTCGAGCCCGCCGGCCGAGACGGTGAACAGGTAGCCACCGTCGGTCCATACCACCCGGTCGGAAACCGCCCGGGCCGAACGCTGCGGTTCCAGGACCCGGCGCAGCGCCGAGACATGCCGCTGCAGCAGGTTGACCGCATGAGTCGGGTGCGCCGGCCCCCACACCGCGTCGATGATCTGCTGGCGTCCTATCGGCCGGTTGGTGTGCAGCAACAAGACCGCCAGGACAACCCGCTGCTGCACCGGTCCGAGCGCCAACGCAGCGCCCTCGCGCCACGCTCGCAGCGGACCGAGCACCTCGAATTTAATCCCGGCGCTGACGACATCGTCCATTAGCGCCTCCCTGCTGCGGCTGGCAGCAATGGCAAGAAGCGAGAAGGTTGGTTTCGGGAAGGAACAATACCTATAAAAATCCATAAGACCAGATGTAGCTCGGACTGCAGTCATTACTGCAGCGAACGGTACAACGCCGATGGTCAGGATAGGGCGGCGCAAAGCAGCCTGGAAGTGGCCCCCTGGTCGGCCGCTGACCGGGCATATCACCCACAACGACGTGAGCGAAAGTGAGCCCTGTAGATGGCTGACAGCACGAGCATCCTCCAAGCCACCGCCGCCGGCGACTCCGAACGGGCTCCGGGCAACCAGGTCGTCGAGTTCGGCATCCGGTCGTTCGGCTACGCCTTCGGCCAGGACCTGGACGTGACCGAGACGGCTGCCTCCTACGTCACCGATCCCGAGCGGGTGGTGCGCTGGGGCTACTCCACCTTCCACCGGGCCGAGCCGGGCGTCACCGCCACGGCACTGGCCGCCGACGCCGCCCGCAAGGCGCTGGCCGAGCTGAACATGGACCCGTCCGAGCTGGACCTGGTGGTGCTGGCCACCTCCGAGATGCCGGACTACCTGTACTGGGACACCTCGGCGGCGCTGGCTCGCGAGCTGGGTATCGACAAGACCCAGACGCTGCTGCTCAACGAGGGCTGCGCCTCCGGCGTCACCGGCCTGGGGCTGATCGCCGGCCAGATGGCCATCCAGCCCGAGCTGAACAACGCGCTGTTCGTCGCGGTGAACCGGGTCAGCGAGTACCACCGCAACCGGATGAACGTCAACAACGCGGTGCACAGCGACGGGGCGGTGGCGACCGTGCTGCGCCGCGGCCACGACCAGCTGCGCTGGCTGGCCACCGCGCAGTTCACCGATCCGGACCTGTGCGACTTCTTCCGGTGCGACTTCGGCGGCGCCGTGACGCCCCAGCCGCCGGCCGACTGGTCGACCGCGAACGCCCCCAGCGGACTCGAGCGGGTGCTCAACCACTTCGGCAAGGACCCGAACCGGCTGCGCGAGTTCTCCGAGAAGCTCAGCAACCGGGTCACCGAGGTGATCACCATGGCCTGCCAGCAGGCCGGAGTCAGCCCGGACCGGCTGGCGCACATCATCTACATCAACGACAGCGCGGACACCATCGAAGAGGTCGCCGCGCCGTTCGGCGTGACCGTCGAGCACACCAACGCCGAGGTGTCGTTGAGCCACGGCCACATGGGTGCCGCCGACCAGCTGATCAGCCTGGGTGAGGCCCTGCAGCGCGGCGACATCAAGTCCGGGGACCTGGTGGCGATGTCGGGCATCTCGATCGGCATGCGGTGGTACTGCACGCTGGTCCAGGTCTGAGCCGAACGAGAGATGAGCGACCCGAGCTTCCTTACCGGCGCCCTCCGCAACGCGGTGGAGGGCAACACCACTCCCGCGGCCGACGTCCGGGTGGCGCTGGCCCAGCTGTCCGACCCGGGACTGGCCCGCAAGCTCGGCCGGCTGCTGGCCAACCTGCAGCCGGCCGACGGCGGGCTGCCGCCGGTCACGCTGTCCGTGCTGGCCACCTGCACCGTCGGCCCGTTCGAGCCGTTGCTGCGGACCAGCCTGGTGGCGGTGGGCGCGTTGCCCACCATCTCGGTGGCCGACTACGGCACCTTCGAGTTCTCGCTGGCCTCCGGCGCCTTCGCCGCCGACGGCGAACCCGACGTGCTGGCCTGCCTGATGGAGGAGTCCTTCTTCCTGCCGAGTGACTGGACCGGCGGCGACATCGACGGGGTGACCGACCACCTGCAGGCCCGGTTCGCCGAGTTCCGGTCGCTGGTCGACTCGGTGACCCGGCGCAGCAGCGCCACCCTGGTGCTGCACACCCTGCCGCTGCCGGTCGAGGTGCGCGAGACCTTCCTCAGCTGGCGCGCCCGGGCGGCCCTGGCGGCCGCCTGGAGCCGGCTCAACGCCGACCTGCTGGGTCTGGCCGCCGAGCACCGGCAGGTGCTGGTGGTGGACCTGGTCAGCGAGCTTGCCGATCAGCCGTTCGGAGCCCGCGACGCCCGGCTGCACCGCTACGCCGACCTGCCCTACACCGACGGCGCGCTGCACGTGCTGGCCCGGCAGGTGGCCCGGGTGGTGCAGGCCCGGATGGGCCTGTCCCGCAAGGTGCTGGCGCTGGACCTGGACAACACCCTGTGGGGCGGGGTGCTGGGCGAGGTCGGTGCCACCGGCGTGGAGCTGGGCGGCCTGTATCCGGGCGGCTGCTACCTCAACCTGCAGCGCAGTGCCCGCCGGTTGCGCGAACAGGGCGTCATCCTGGTGCTGGCGAGCAAGAACGACGCCGCCATCGTCGAGGACGCGCTGAGCAGCCACCCGGAGATGCTGCTGCGCTCCGAGGCGTTCTCGGTGACCGCGGTGAACTGGTCGCCCAAGGCCGACAACCTGCGCCAGGCCGCCGAGACGCTGAGCCTGTCGACCGGCTCATTCGTCTTCATGGACGACTCGGCGTTCGAGCGCGGCCAGGTGGCCAGCGAACTGCCCGAGGTCGCGTTGGTGGCCGCCGACGGCGATCCGGCGCACCTGGTCGCATCGCTGCTGGCGCCGGGCTGGTTCGACGTGCTCGACCTGACCGAGACCGACCGGGAGCGCCCGGCGCTCTACCGGACCCGCGCCCTGCGCACCGAGTTCGAAGGTGGCTTCGGCACCTCGGAGGACTACCTGCAGGCGCTGGCCATCGAGCTGAAGGTGGAGCCGGTCAGCCCGTTCGGGGTGGCCCGGGTGGCTCAGCTGGCCGCCCGGACCAACCAGTTCAACCTCACCGGCATCCGCTTCGACGAGAGCCGGACGGCGGCAATGGCCTCCGACCCCGGCCACCTGGTCGCCTCGCTGTCGGTCTCGGACCGCTTCGGTGACGAGGGGGTGGTCGGCGCCCTGTGGGTGGAGTGCGGCCGGGAGACCTGGCGGGTGCTCAACATGGTGCTCAGCTGCCGGGTGTTGAGCCGGGGCATCGAGCTGGCCGCCATCGACTGGCTGGCCACCAGCGCCAGCGAGGCGGGCGCCAGCACCCTGCAGGGCAGCTTCGTCCCGTCGGCCAAGAACGGCGCGGCCGCCGGCTTCTACAAGCGTGCCGGGTTCACCCCGGCCGACTCCGACGGAACTTTCACCCTCGACCTGCGCGACGGATGGGATCCGGCGCCCAGTTGGATCACGCAACCGAACAGAGAGCGAGCAACCAGATGACCGACGCGGCGGCGATTGAGCACACCGTGGTGACCATCCTCAGCGACGTCCTGCACGAATCGGTGGAGGACCTGCGCAACCACCCGGTGCTGGCTGCCTACGACTGGGACAGCCTGAGCTCGCTGGAGGCGCTGGCACAGCTGGAGAGCCAGCTCGGGGTGACCCTCGACCTGCGTTCCTACCAGGCCGCCCGCCGGATCTCAGACCTTGTCGACCTGGTGCAGAACGCCGGCGCCAGCACCGTGGGACAGCGGTAGGCGACCATGACCAGATTGGGAAATACCTTGGACCGCCAAGAAGTCGAAGTACTTGCCATCGGCGCGGGACCGGCGAACCTGTCGCTCGCCGTCGCCCTGGAGGAGCTCGCGCCCGAGATGGCACGCGAGACCGTGATCGTCGAACAGCACGACACCGTGGTGTGGCAGCGTGGGCTGCTGCTGCCCTGGTCGCAGAGCCAGGTGTCCTTCCTCAAGGACCTGGTGACCCGGCGCAACCCGCGCAGCAAGTACTCCTTCGTCAACTTCCTGCACGAGACCGACCGGCTGGACGACTTCATCAACCTCGGCAGCTTCACCCCGTACCGGATGGAGATCTCGGACTACTTGAGCTGGGTGGCCCGCAACCTCTCCGAGGTCCGCATCCAGTCCGGCCGGCGGTGCGTCAGCGCCGAACCGTGCTACGACGCCGGCGGCGACGTCTCCGAATGGCTGGTGCGGCTGGCCGACGGCGGCGAGATCGTCTGCCGGAACCTGATCATCGGCGCCGGCCGCGATCCGCATATCCCGGCGGAGTTCGCACAACTGCCGCGCGAGCGGCTGATCCACAGCACCGAGTTCTCCACCCGGATCACCGGCTACGACCGGGCCGCCGAGCACCGGATTGTGGTGCTCGGCGGTGCCCAGAGCGCGGCCGAGATGCTGTGGGCCAGCCACCAGGAGTTCCCGAACGCGCAGTGCACCATGGTGATGCGCTCGATCGGGCTGAACTGCTACGAGAGCTCCAAGTTCACCAACCAGCTGTACTTCCCGGGCTTCGTCGACGAGTTCCACGCCGCCCTTCCCGAGGCGCGTGACCAGCTGCTGCGCGAGATGCACCGCTCCAACTACTCCGGCCTCAACCCGGCCCTGCTGGACGTGCTGTACCGGCAGATGTACCTGGACAAGCTGACCGGGGCCGACCGGCTGAAGATGATCACCATGTCCGAGATCGCCGCCGCCCGGATGGCCGACAACGAGGTGGTGCTCACCCTGCTGGACCGCAAGAACGGGGCGTCGGAGGAGCTGCGCTGCGACCTGGTGCTGCTCGGCACCGGCTTCGAGCGCGAGATGCCGAAGGCGGTTCGCGACCTGGCGGCGTCGGTGTCGATGGACGAGGTCTCGGTGAGCCGCAGCTACCGGATGAACCTGCCGCCGAACGTGCGGGCCGGCTGCTACCTGCAGGGCGTCAACGAGGCCACCCACGGCATCGCCGACTCGCTGCTGAGCCTGCTGGCGGTGCGTTCGGAGGAGATCGTGCACGACCTGCTGTCCCACCAGCCCGCCCACCAACTGGTGGCCACCGTTCCGGTGCCGAGCTGACCGAAAGAGGATCGAACACAATGGAAATCCGCAGCCTGTCCCGAGGCGACCTCAAACTCGACAACGGTCTGCAGGCCCAGCGGCTGATGCCGTGGGACGCCCTGAACGCACCGTTCGAGGGTTCCTGGTGCGTGGTCGCGCCGGGCGCCGCCTCGGGCCCGCACGCCCACCACGAGTACGAGATCTGGATCGCGCTCAACGGCTCCTCGCACATCCTCTGCGACGGCACGAAGGTGCCGTTCGTGGCCGGTGACATCGTGCACTTCCGGCCGGGTTCGACCCACCAGGTGGTCAACGACGGCGATGCCGACTTCGAGATGTACTCGGTGTGGTGGGACACCGACCTGGCCGCCAAGTTCGCCGCCCGACACCAGGAAGAGGGATGAGCCGCGCCGAGTGGTCCGGCCGCCCGGCGATCGTCATCGCGGCGACCCCCACCCCGAACGGTGACCTGCACGTCGGGCACCTGGCCGGACCGTACCTCGCCGGGGACATCTACGCCCGCTACCTGCGTGCCCTGGGCCGGCCGGTGATCTACACGACCTGCACCGACGACAGCCAGACCTATGTGGTCGCGACGGCGGCCCGTCAGGGGGTCACGCCGCAGGCGCTGTGCCAGCGCTCCACGACGGCGATCGAGAACTCCCTGACCGCGATGGGTATCTCGATGGCCGGCCTGCCACCGATCGACGACCGGTACCGCCAGGCGGTGCTGTCGTTCGTGACCCGGCTCCACGACACCGGCCGGTTGCGGCTGCGCAGGGTGCGGCTGCCCTACGCCGAGCGCAGTGGCAGCTACCTGTTCGACGGCCTGGTCGGCGGCGCCTGCCCGGTGTGCCTGGCCGGCAGTTGCGGCGGCACCTGCGAGAGCTGCGGGCACCCCAACAGCTACGACGAGTTGCTGGAACCCCGTTCGACCATCGATCCGACCGACCCGGTGTCCTACCGCGAGCAGGCCATCCTGGTGCTGCCGATGGAGGACTACCGGCAGCGGCTGACCGAGTACTTCGAGTCCCGGGCCGACCGTTGGCGGCCGCACTCGATGCAGCTGATCCGCCAACTGCTGGCCGGGCCGTTGCCCGACATCCCGATCACCATGCCGGGTAGCGGCTGGGGGATCGAGGCGCCGTTCGCCGAGACGCCGGGCCAGATCCTCTACCCCTGGATCGAAGCCATGCCGGCCTCGATCTACAGCACCTGGTGGGCAGCCGGACGGCAGGGCGACCCGCAGCCGGCAGAAATGGACGAGCTCTGGCGGTCCGAGCGCGACGCCGAGGTGGTCTACTTCCACGGCTTCGACAACACCTACCACTGGGGCCTGATGGACCTCACCCTGCTGATGGCGCACGGCGACCGCTACGTGCTGCCGGAGAGCAACGTCTGCAACGAGTTCTACGACCTGGAGGGCACCAAGTTCTCCACCAGCCGCAACCACCTCATCCGGGGCAGCGACCTGCTGGCCGAGGTGCCGCGCGACGAGGTGCGGTTCTTCCTCGCACTCACCGCCCCGGAGTACCAGCGCACCAATTTCACCCGGCAGGCGCTGGACGAGGTGACCGAGCTTCGCCTGATCGAGCCGTGGAACGCGCTGGCCGAAGCGGTGTCGCTGATCATCGCAGGCCGGAGCGGCAGCACACTGGCCACCACCCCCACCGGCCGGGCCCGGGCCGGGCTGGTGCAGGCCCGGCTGCGAGCCGCCTACGACCTCGATACCTTCAGCGCCGCCCGGGCGGCCGAGACGTTCGCCGACCAGCTGGCCCGGTTGCGGACCATGGCCGAGGACGGCTCGGTGGAGCCCGGCGACCTGCTGCTGGAGGCGCGCACCCTGCTTGCCGGGGCTGCCCCGATCCTGATCGACCTGGCCGCGCGGGCGATCGCCGCTGGCGTGGAACTCGACCTGCTCGGCGAACCCGCCACCGAGGTGCCGGCCTTCGAGCTGCCGCGTCTGGCGAGCCGAACCGAATCACCCGACAGCCCATCCGCTGAGCTGCTCACCCGCACTCCCGCGCTCGACGGCGCGGTCTAAGGAGTCCGCCATGAAGTTGCTTGCCATCGAACCGCAGCAGTACATGCACTATTACCAGGGTCGCTACCAGCGGGCTGAGACCTACGGCCACGTCGTCTACGTGCTCAACGGCACCGGCACCACGGACTTCTGGCCGGCCGAGCGCTACCGCCTGGTGGGCAGCAAGCAGATCGAGGACATGATCGCCGAGGCCAAGCGCTGGCACGCCGAAGAGCACTTCGACGGCGTGATCACCTTCGCCGAGTTCGCGGTGACCGCGGTGGCGGCGATCGCGGAGGCGCTCGGACTGCCCGGCATCGACGTGCAGGCGGCGGTCCAGAGCCGCAACAAGTACCTGATGCGGCAGGCCTACGAGCGGGGTGGCGCGCCGATCCCGGCCTATCGCTACGTCGCCGAACTGCGCGACGCGCTGTCGGCCGCCGAGGAGTTCGGCTACCCGGTGATCCTCAAGCCGACGCTGGGTGCCGGCAGCTACTACGTGTTCAAGGTGCACTCGGCTGCCGAGATGGCCGAGCGGTTCGGCCAGGCGCAGGACGGCATCGCGCACCTGGGCGACCTGCTCGCCGACGCCGACGGCATGGACCTCGGCCCGAACGGCCTGCTGGTGGAGTCCTTCCTGGACGGCAAGGAGTACCTGATCGAGGGGGTGGCCTGGGACGACGAGGTCTACCTCGGCTCGGTGGTCGACCGGATCACCGCGGAGGGCGACAACTTCGACGACGACGTGCACCACGCGCCGACCACGCTCAGCGAGGAGGACCTGGCCAAGGTGCACCGCGCGGTCACCCTGGCCGCGCACGCACAGGGCCTGCGCCGCAGCGTGATGCACGCCGAGGTGCGCTTCCACAACGGCGAGCCGCACCTGCTCGAGATCGCCGCCCGGGTGGGCGGCGGGGGCCTGGAGACCATCGCGCAGCTGACCGCCGACCACGACCCGATCGAGGTCACCGTCGACATCGGCCTCGGCCGCAAGCCGAAGGTCCGGCACTTCTCACCGACCGGCACGCACATCACCGCGATGTGCCTGATCAGTGCGGCCGGCATCGTCGAGAACGTGGTGGTCCCGGACGAGGTGGCCAACTCCGACAAGGTGTTCCTGCTCAAGATCACCGCCAAGCCGGGCGACAAGATCAAGCGGCCGCCGGAGGGCAACACCATCATCGGCTTCCTCGGCACGAAGGGTCGTTCCTTCGAAGAGGCCTTCGACACCATGAACGACTTCGCATCCAAGATCCAGGTCACCTTCGCCACCCCGGCGACCTCACCCTCTGAGCTATTGGAGCACGCGTGACACTGACAGCCAGCGCCCCGGCACGAGCGGTCAGGCCGGTGCGGACCGCCCGGCCCCGGAGATACCTGATGTGCTCGCCGGTGCACTTCGACGTCTGCTACTCCATCAACCCGTGGATGGAGCCGGAGAAGCCCACCGACGGCGGCCTGGCCCTGGTGCAGTGGGAGCGGCTGATCAACCTGTTCCGGGGCCTCGGCCACCAGGTGGAGCTGATCCAGCCGGTACCCGGCCTGCCGGACATGGTGTTCGCCGCCAACGGCGCCACCATGATCGACGGCAAGGTGCTCTCGGCACGGTTCCGCTACCCGCAGCGGGTGGACGAGGGGCCGGCCTATGCCGACTGGTTCCGCGAGCGTGGCTACCAGGTGCACGATGCCGAGCACATCAACGAGGGTGAAGGCGACTACCTGGTCACCGGTTCCCGGATCCTGGCCGGCACCGGGTTCCGCACCGACCAGCTCTCGCACGACGAGGCGGCCCGGTTCTTCGGCCTGCCGGTGCAGAGCCTGACCCTGGTCGACCCGCGCTACTACCACCTCGACACCGCGCTGGCGGTGCTCGACCACGACGAGATCATGTACTACCCGCAGGCATTCTCGCCCGAGAGCCAGCAGGTGCTGCGCGAGCTCTACCCCGACGCCATCCTGGCCACCGACAACGATGCCGAGGTGTTCGGCCTGAACGCGGTTTCCGACGGCCGGCACGTGCTGCTGGCCTCCCAGGCCACCCACCTGATCGACGAGCTGTGGGCACGCGGCTTCGTGCCGATCGGGGTGGACCTGTCCGAGCTGCTCAAGTCCGGTGGCAGCGCCAAGTGCTGCACCCTGGAGCTGCGCGAGCAGCCGGTCCGGTGAGCACCGGAAGCATTGCCGTGACGATCAACTACGACGGCCGGCGGTTCTCGCCGGACGACGGCGTGCCCGGTGAGAAGAACCGGGTCGCGCTGTACCGGCAGGACGGTGACCTGCTGTGGGGCGAGTTCTCCGGCGGGGCGGCCCGGCGCGGGTCGCTGGCCGGCACCTGTGCCGCGGACGGCACCCTCGACTTCGCCTACTGCATGGTGCTCGACGGCGGTGAGGTGGTCTCCGGGCGCTGCCACTCGACGCCCACGGTGCTGCCCGACGGGCGAATCCGGCTGCACGAGGAATGGGAACGCTACGGTCCGGCCGGCAGCCGTGGGGTGTCGGCGATCGTAGAACTCGCACCCGCCGGCAGCACACCGGCACACCACGACGGTTCGGAGGAAGAATGACCGCGCAACTGACCGAGGCCGCCGAGCAGGCCGGGGTCGGCCGGCAGCCGAAGCGTGGCGGCGTCGTCACCTGGGCGTGCGCACCGGGCTTCCCACCAGCGGTGATCTTCCCGTTCACCCCGCCGGAGCGGATGGGCACCCGCAACGTCATCGAGTTCCAGGCCCTGATGTACCGCACGCTGTACTACTTCGGCAACAGCGGGAAGCCCGAGGTGGACTACGAGCTGAGCATCGGCGAGGAGCCGGAGTGGAGCGCCGACGGGCTGACCGCGACCATCACCGTCAAGCCGTGGAAGTGGTCCAACGGCGAGACGCTGTGCGCGGACAACGTGCTGTTCTGGGTCAACCTGATGAAGGTCAAGGGCGCGCGGTACGGCGAGTACGTGCCCGGCTACTTCCCGGACAACTGCGTCGACTACGGCAAGGCCGCCGAGGACAAGGTGTACTTCACCTTCGACAAGGCCTATTCCAAGCGCTGGATGCTGTTCAACCAGTTCAGCACCATCACCCCGCTGCCCAAGGCCTGGGACCGGACTGCCGCGGGGCCGGCCAACGCCAGCGGCGACCTCGCCGACGTCGAGGCGGTCTATGACTACCTGATCGCCGAGCAGGGCAACGCGGTGGAGGAGAACAACGCGCACCGCACCAGGTGGGCCGACAGCCCGTTGTGGAGCGTGGTCAGCGGGCCGTGGCGGCTGAAGAGCTACACCCTGGAGGGCGTCGTCACCTTCGTGCCCAACGAGCACTACTCGGGCCCGAACAAGCCGTACCTCGACGAGTTCCGGCAGCTGCCGACCTTCTCCGACGAGGAGCAGTTCCAGATGCTGGCCGACGGCACCGTGCAGGTCGGCTACCTGCCGCTGAGCTTCGCCGCCGGCTCCACCGACGATCCCACCCGGGGCGGGGAGAACCCGCTGGGGGAGGGGTTCCGGCTGGCCCCGCAGGTGGTCTACTGCATCCGCTACATCAGCCTGAACTTCAACAACCCGACGGTGGCCGGCAAGATGCTGGCCCAGACCTACCTGCGCCAGGCGATGCAGACCTCGCTCGACCAGGACACCGCGGTGCGTGAGATCTACCAGGGTTACGCCTACCGGCAGAACGGTCCGGTGCCGATGATCCCGGCCACCGACCTGGTGGCGCCCGGCCAGCGCGGTGCGGCCTGGCCGTTGCCCTTCGACGTGGCCCGGGCCAAGCAGTTGCTGGAGGACAACGGCTGGGACACCAGCCAGACCCCGGCGGTGTGCGTCCGCCCCGGCACCGGGCCGGGCCAGGCCGGTGAGGGGATCCCGGCCGGCACCAGGCTGAGCATCCTGCTGCGCTACGTCGAAGGCCGCCCGGCGCTGACCGAGCTGATGCGGCGGTTCAAGCGGGACGCGGCCGAGGCCGGCATCGAGCTGCGGCTGCAGGAGGTCTACGGCTCGATCCTGGTGGCCGAGGACGCGCCGTGCGTGCCGAGCGAGGAAACCCCGTGCCTGTGGGAGATGTGCTGCTGGAACGGTGGCTGGGTCTACCACCACCCGACCGGCGAGATCGTGTTCAAGACCGACGCCGGCGGCAATTTCGGCCACTGGACCGACGCCCGCGCCGACGAACTGATCGAGCGGACCGTCACCAGCGACGACCTCGACGTGCTGTACGAATACCAGAACTACATCGCCGAGCAGGTTCCGGTGATCTTCACCCCGAACTTCCCGATCCGGCTGTTGGAGTATGCCGGCAACCTGCGGGGCGTCGAGCCGATCAACCCGTTCGCCAACATCGCCCCCGAGAACTGGTACTACGTCGAGGACGGCGAGCAATGACCGGCCGTCCCGGCATCCCGGCTCCGTTCCGTCCGGCTGGATCGCAAGCAAGGAGAAGACGACGATGACAGCTGACAACCCCGAACAGCGCCCCGCGCTGCTGGTGATCGGTACCGGACTGCGCTCCTATCGGGAGTACCTGCTCCGCTCGATCGGCTCGCAGTTCCGGATCCACCTCTTCCACACGGCCGAACCGACCTGGGAGAAGGACTACATCACGGGCTGGACCGTGTTGCCCAGCACCTCCGACGGGCCGGCGATGGCCGAGACCGCTCGCGACCTGCACTCGCGGGAGCCCTTCGACGGGGTGCTGTGCTGGGACGAGGCGCGCATCCACGCCACCTCCTTCGTAGCCCAGGCGCTGGGCCTGCCGAACGGGGATCCGGAGGTGATCGTCCGGCTGCGGGACAAGGGCCAGACCCGTGCGACCCTTGCCGAGGCGGGCGTGCCGCAGCCGGCCTCGGTGCCGGTTCGGGACGAGGCCGAGGCGTTGGCCGCCGCCGCCGAGGTGGGTTACCCGGCGATCCTCAAGCCGCGCGGGCTGGGCGCCAGCCTGGGCGTGGTCCGGGTGGAGAACGCCCAGGAACTGCGCCGGATGTTCCCCTTCACCCGCGACACCCGGGCGCCGGAACCGGTGGCACTGCCGGACCGTCCGGTGCTGGTCGAGGAATGCGTGCTGGGCGAGGAGATCAGCGTCGACTCGGTGGTCTCGCACGGCCGGGTCACCCCGCTGTTCATCGGTCGCAAGGTGCTCGGCTACCCGCCCTACGCCGAAGAGGTCGGTCACTATGTCAGCGCCGACGACCCGCTGCTGAGCGACGAGTCGCTGCTGGCGGCCCTGCAGGACACCCACGCCGCGCTCGGCTTCACCGACGGCTGGACGCACAGCGAGTACATGCTGACCAGTACCGGTCCCAAGGTCATCGAGGTCAACGGCCGGCTGGGCGGGGACCTGATTCCCTACCTGGGGCTGCTGGCGACCGGCATCGACCCCGGGCTGACCGCTGCCCGGGCGGCCTGCGGGCTGCGCCCGAAGCTCGCTCCGAGCCAGCACCGCACCGCCGCGATCCGGTTCTTCTATGTCGCCGAGGAGAACACCGAGATCTCCTCGGTGAACTTCGAGGCCGCGCAACTGCCCGACGAGGTGCACCAGACCATCGTGGTGGCCTCGCCGGGCGCGGTGGTCTCGCCGCCGCCGAAGGGCACCGCCTGGGGACGGATCGCGGCGGCCATCGCGGTGGCCGATTCGATCCCGCGCTGTGCCGCCGCCCTGGACGCCGCCGAAGCGGCGCTCGTCATCACCGGCACGGTGCGACCCAGCACCGTCGTCGCCCGTCCCTAGAAGAAGTGGAAGTCATGTCGACTGACACCGCGCCTGCTCAGAGCGCCGGCATCTGGCGAACGTTCAACGAGTCACCCACCGCCGTCAAGGCGATCTTCGCGGGCGTCTTCATCAACCGGCTGGGCGCGTTCCTCAGCATCTTCGTCGTGCTGTTCATGACCTCCAAGGGCCGTTCGCCGTCCGAGGCCGCGTTCACGCTGGGTGCCTACGGCGCCGGCGGGGTGATCGGGGTGCTGATCGGCGGCGTGCTGGCCGACCGGCTCGGCGCCCGCAACGCCACCGTGCTGAGCATGTCCTCCTCGGCGGTGCTCGTCGCCTCCCTGCTGTACCTGCCGAACTACGCGGCGCTGCTGATCGCGGTCACCCTGTGCGGCCTGGTCAGCCAGATCTTCCGGCCGGCCTCGGCCACCCTGCTGTCGGAGCTGACCCCCGAGAGCCGGCAGGTGATGATCTTCGCGATGTACCGGTTCGGGCTCAACCTCGGCACCACCGCGGCGCCGCTGATCGGCTTCGCGCTCTACAACCTGGACGACCAGGGCTACACCCTGCTGTTCTGGGCCGAATCCCTGGTGGCGCTGGCCTACGCCGGGCTGGCCCTGGTGGCGCTGCCCCGCCGGGAGCGGCCGGTCACCGGCGCCGACGGGGCGCCGGTCGCTCCGAGCGGCAGCTACCTCGAGGTGCTGCGCAACCGCCGCTACGTGCTGTTCCTGGTAGCGGCGCTGTTCAACGCCGCGGTGTACGTGCAGTACCTGTCGACCCTGCCGCTGGACGTCAAGGGCGAAGGAGTGGCGATCTTCTGGTACACCGCCGCGGTCGCGTTGAACGGCCTGATCGTGATCCTGTTCGAGCTGCCGCTGACCAAGGTCTCCCAGCACTGGCCGTTCAAGATCCTGGTGGGCCTGGCCTTCGGGCTGGTCGGGCTGGGCGTGCTCAGCTACGGCCTGCCGCTGGGCCCCGCGGTGATCATCCTGGGCACCCTGATCTGGACGCTCGGCGAGGTGGTCGGCGCACCTGCGGTGTTCGCCTTTCCCGCGATGGCCGGCCCGGCGCACCTCAAGGGCCGCTACATCGGCAGCTTCCAGTTCATGTTCGGCCTCGGCTCGGCGATCGGCCCGATGGTCGGCGGCGCGCTGTTCAGCTCGCTGGGCCACCGGGTGTGGCTGGTGATGGCACTGATCTCGGTGGTGGCCACCGTGCTCGGGGTGGCGTCGGTGCGCAGTCCGGCCAAGGCCGACACCGAGGCGGTCATCGACGATCCCGAGACCCCGGACGTCCCGCTGGTGGCCGACGTGCCGGGCAGCCTGGTCGAGGAGCCGAGCTGACCATGTCCCTGCGGCGCCGACCCTGCTGGCGCCGATGCCGTTCTTCCCACTACTGACAGGAGGTTTGCTGTGAGCGAGGCTGAGAGCTGGTTGCTCGAGATGCGGCTGTTCAAGGTACGGCCGGGTACCCGGGACGAGTTCCACCGGATCAGCGAGGAGGGCACCATCCCGATGATGCGGCGGTACGGCATCAACGTGCTGGACTTCGGCCCGATGCTCAACGACGAGAACGGCTACTTCCTGCTGCGGGCGTTCCGCTCCGAGGACGAGCGGGTCGAGAAGTCGCAGGCCATCTACGCCACCGCCGAGTGGGAGGAGAAGTACGACGGACCGGTCGGCGGGATGATCGAGGACTACCGGACCGCGGTGATCCCGGCCACCCACGCCCTGTCCCCGACGCTGGTCGGCCAGCCCGCCTGACGTCCGCGCCGACCCGATCGAGCCTGGAATACCATCCGGAGATGACTACCCAACTGCCTGACCTGACCCGATTCGGCAACATTCCCAGCGACTACGTACACCGTCCCAAGATCGCCCTGCCGGGCGAGGACGTGGCGCTGGCCGACGGGTATCTCAAGTGGTACGACGTCCGCCCGGAGGATGCGGTGATCCCGGAGGAGGTGCGCGCCGAGGCGCGCGACTTCCTGCACGCCGAGAGCGAGGCCGGCAGGCTCTCCCTCGACGGCGACCTGGGCTTCGTGGTCTTCCACCTATGCGGCGAGTCCTTCTACTTCCTGATCGTGCTGACCTGGCGCAACCAGAACGAGATGTGGGAGACGCTCTACGGCCAGGACGTCGCCAAGGGCGGCGGATTCCAGCTGATCCCGCAGGGCACCCACCTCGAGGTGATCTGCGTCTGGGAGCTGGGCGCGGTGCTGCACGAGCGGCAGGCGTGGACGGAGTACCTGCTGTCCGCGCGGGACGAACAGGCCAAGATCGCCTACCTGAACAGCCGGTACACCGGGCCGGTCTGACAACCATCCAGCCACCGGGGCCCGTCGCGGGGCGGGCACCGGGGCACGAACCCGATCGGCGCCGGCCGGTCGCTCCGCCCCCGCGGCGGACAACCGAGGAGATACGCCATGCCCAGCCTGACCCGCACCGAGGCGGCCGCGCGCGGTTCCGTCCTGACGGTCCGCTCCTACCTCGTCGACCTCGATCTCACCACCGGAGCCGATACTTTCCGGTCCACCACCACGATCGCCTTCGACGCCCGGCCGGGCGCTGAGCAGTCAGAGGTCTTCCTCGACGTGCAACCGGAGACGCTGCACTCGGTGCTGCTCAACGGCGCACCGGTCGAGGTCGGCGCGCTGTCCGACGGACGGCTGCCGCTGACCGGCCTGGCGGCCGAGAACACCCTGGTGGTGACGGCCGACATGCGCTACTCGCGGGAGTGCGAGGGCCTGCACCGCTACGTCGACCCGGCCGACGACCAGGTCTACGTCTACGCCTTCGTCTACATCGACAACGCGCCGAGGGTGTTCGCCTGTTTCGACCAGCCGGATCTGAAGGCCCCGTACACCTTCCGGGTCACGGTGCCGGAGAACTGGAAGGTGCTGGGCAACAGCGACGCGACCATGCTGTCGCCGGGCCGGTGGGAGGTCGGGCCGACCTCGCCGCAGGCGACCTACCTGACCGCGCTGGTGGCCGGTCCCTACGAGGGCGTCTTCCAAGACCACAACGGCGTCCGGCTCGGTTTCCACTGCCGGGCCTCGCTGGCCAAGTACCTCAGCGTCGACCTCGACGAGACCTTCGAGGTGACCAGGCAGTGCCTCGACGAATACGAGCGGATGTTCGGGGTGCGCTATCCGTTCGGCAAGCTCGACCACGTCTTCGTGCCGGAGTTCAGCCTGCTCTCGCTGGACCATCCGGGTTGCGTGCTGCTGCGCGAGCTGTACCTGTTCCGCACTCCCGGCACCGCCAGCGAGCGGGAGACCCGCGCGGTGGTGCTGGCGCACGGCATCTCGCTGCAGTGGCTGGCCGCACTGGTCGGCAGCCCCTGGTGGGACGACCTGTGGCTGGGCCAGGTGTTCGCCGACTACATGGCGCACCGGGTACCCAGCGAGGTCACCCGGTTCCCCGGGCCGCCGACCACCTTCGCCGCCCGGCGCAAGGGACAGGCCTACCTCGCCGACCAGCGCAGCTCGACCCATCCGATCTGCCTGGACGGTCCGGACGTGCAGACCGTGCTGCTGGAGATGGACCGGATCACCTACTTCAAAGGCCATTCGACGATCCGCCAGCTCGCCGCGCGGGTCGGCACCGACGCGCTGCGCAAGGGCCTGCGGACCTACTTCGACCGGCACGCCTTCGGCACCGCCACCCACGCCGACTTCCTGTCCGCGCTCAGCGACGCGACCGGCGAGGACATGACCGGCTGGGCCGACCTGTGGTTCCGGACCGCGAACGTCAACACCCTGCGCCCCGAGTTCGAGGTGACTGACGGAACCATCTCGGCCTTCGCGGTGGTGCAGACCGCACCGGAATCGCATCCGGTGCTGCGGCCGCACACCTTCGACGTCGGCCTGTACGGCAGCGGCGGCCAGGACCGGGTGGTCAGCGTGTCGATCGACGGCGAGCGCACCGAGCTGCCGGAGCTGGTCGGGCTGCCGGCGCCTGCGTTCCTGCTGCTCAACGACGGGGACCTGACCTATGCCAAGATCCGGTTCGACGCCGACTCGGCCGCCGCGCTGCCCCGGGTGCTGCCCACCCTGTCGCCGCTCAACCGCGCCATGGTGTGGTGCCAGTTGCTGCTGGGGGTGCAGGACGCGGTCTTCCCGGCGGCCGACCACCTGTCCCTGGTGACCGAGATGGTGGCCGCCGAGGCGGAGCTGTCCATCCTCACCGAAGTACTCGAGCAGGCCCGCTTCGACGTCGCCGACCGGTTCCTGGCGCCCGCCGAACGACCGCACCACCTGGCCCGGATCGCCGAGAGCCTGCGGCAGCGGCTGGCCCGCACCCCGGCCGGCGACGAGCGGCAGATGACCCTGTTCCGCAACCTGATCGAGTTCTCCGCCGACGTGGCGGAACTGCGCGGCCTGCTCGACGGAGCCGGCGTGCCCGACGGCCTCGAGCTCGATCCGGACACCAGGTGGCGCATCCAGTACCGGCTGGCGGTACTCGGCGAGGTGGACGAGGCCGAGATCCAGGCCGCCTACGAGACCGACCCGAGCACCGCGGGGGAGATGTTCGCGGCCAAGGCACGGGCGGCGCGTCCGGACCCGGCGGCCAAGAGTGCCGCCTGGGACGCGATGATCAGCGACACCACGCTGTCCAGCTACCAGATCTGGGCGCTGGCCGAGGGATTCTGGCAGCCCGAGCAGCTCGAGCTCACCGAGCCGTACGTGCAGCGGTTCTTCACCGCGATACCCCAGGTGGCGAAGCTGCGCGGCGACTACGTGCTCGCCGAACTGATCCGCTTCCTCTACCCGCGCTACGCGGCGGCACCCGACACCGTGGACTACGCAACCGACCTGGTCAACCGCGGCGACATCTCGTTGCCGTTGCGCCGCAAGGTCACCGACGCCACCGACGACCTGCGCCGGGTGATCCGGGCGCGGGAAAGCCAGCTGGCGGTCAGCGGCTGATCGGCGCCGTTGTCGACCGGCAGTGCGGAAGGCTCGAAGGAGTTAACCCGCACTGCCGGTCTCGTCGCGGCCGTACTGCACCAGTTCGATCAGCAGTGCGGCGGGCTTGGGCACGTACATGAACGCCACCCGCATGCCGGGCCGGGCGCCGGCGCACGGCGCCGCATCCACCGGCACCAGGCCGTGGCCGCGCAGCCGCACCAGGTCGGCGTCCAGGTCGTCCACCTCGAAGGCGACGTGGTAGAGCGAGGGGGACCGGCGGCTGAAGTGGTCGCTGAGCGCGGAATCCTCCCGCACCGGCGTCACGAGTTCGATCGCGGGCTGGCCGTCGGAGGTCGGGTGCGACCAGAACTCGCACGCCACCCCGTACTCCTCGGCGATGCCGTCGTCGTCCTTGCCCAACCCCAGTGCGGTGAGGAATGTCGCGACGCCCATGGGGTCTTCGGTCGCGAGGCCGATGTGGTCGATGCCGATGATCACAGCGCTCAGCCTAGTGCCTGGTGGCTGCAGAATGTGGTCAGTCGCGGGTACGGGCCCAGGTGGCGCGGACCAACCCGCCGCCGGCCACGGTGAGCCGGCGGCGCAGGCCGACCGTGACCCGGCGGCTGAACACGTCGTAGTCGGCCCGCTCGATCTCGTCCAGGATCCCGCCGTACAGCGTCCAGGCGGTCCGCAGGCAGTCCCGGGAGGTGCGGTGCACCAGGGCGATGCCGGGCAGTGCCGAGGCGTAGAGCTGCCGGGTGCGAGCCACCTCGTAGCAGATCAGGTCGCGGACCGGCCGGCCGGCCGAGCCGGCGGCCCGGGCGCGCAGCAGCATGCTCCGGTCCACCCCGAACCGGTCCAGGGATTCGATCGGCAGGTAGATCCGGCCCCGGTCGAGATCCTCGGCGACATCGCGCAGGAAGTTGGTCAGCTGGAATGCCACGCCGAGGTCGGCCGCCGGCCCGCGCATCCGGTCCCAGCTGGTTCCGTGGTCTGCCCGGCCGAGAATCGGCAGCATCTGCAGGCCGATCACGGCGGCCGAGCCCCACATGTACTTCTCCAGGTCGGCGTAGCCGGCGTACTCGGTGATCTCGAGATCCATCCGCATCGACTGCAGGAAGTCCGCGAAGTGCTCGGTCGGTATCTGCCAGCGTTCGATGGTGTCCAGCACGGCCAGGCACAGCGGGTCGGCGGCGGTGCCGCGCTCCAGGTCGGCCAGGAAGGTCTGCGCCCAGGCGTCGAAGGTGCGGGCCCGTTCGGCGTGGTCGGCCGCCGGGTCGAGATCGTCGACGATGTCGTCGGCGTAGCGCGCGAAGCCGTACAGGGCGTGCACGTAAGGCCGTTTGGCGGCCGGCAGCAGCCGGGTGGCCAGGAAGTAGGTCTTGCCGTGCTGGGCGTTGAGCTGCCGGGCCCGCAGGTAGCCCGCCCGCAGCCCGGGGTCGACGATGCCGGCAGCGGCCAGTTCGCGCCGGGCGCCCCGGCCGCCGGCGGCCCAATCGGTCGCTGCGGTGCTGCGGGGGAGTGCGGCCATCGCGCTACCTGCCGGTGATCCGGGCAGCAGCCAGCCGGCCCGACAGCAGCACCATCGGAACGCCCACCCCTGGCTGGGTATTGGACCCGCAGAACACCAGGTTGGAGATCTGCCGGTCCAGAGTGGGAAAGCGGAACGGCCCGGACTGGAGGAAGGAGTGGGCGGCCGCGAACGGCGCACCGGCAGCCAGGCCCTGGTGCTGCCAGTCCAGCGGGGTGACCAGCTGCTCGACCTCGACGCCTTGCTCGAAGCCGGGCAGCCCGCGCCGGTCCAGGGTCGCCATGATCTCGTCGCGGTAGCGCGGTCCGACGGCCGGCCAGTCGATCGCCGCACGGGTGTTGGGAGTGGGGAACAGCACGTAGTAGCTGGCCCGCCCCGGCGGCGCGAGCGACGGATCGGTCAGGCTGGGGGAGCTCACCAGGAAGGACGGATCGCTCATCAGCCGGCCCTGGTCGATGATCTCGGTGAAGGTCTGGCGCCAGGCCTCGCCGAAGAAGATCGAGTGGTGGGCCAGATCGGGGTAGCTGGTGGCCGAGCCGGCGTGCACCAGCACGCAGGACGGGGAGTAGCGCAGCCGGGCCAGCCGGCGCGGCCGGTACTCGGCGGGCAGCAACTGCTGGTAGGCGGTGGGCAGGTCGGCGTTGACCACCACCGCGTCGGCGGCCAGCCGTCGCCCGTCACTGGTGTGCACCGCGCGGGCCCGGCCGCCGGACACCTCGATGCGTTCGACTTCGGTCTGATAATGAAAGGTGACTCCGGCGTCGGCGGCCGCCGCGGCCAGCGCTCGCGGAACGGCGTGCATGCCGCCACGCGGGAAATAGACGCCGGCCACGGTGTCCATGTAGGAGATCACCGCATAGATCGCCAGCGCGTCCTGCGGTGCCAGGCCGGCGTACATCGCCTGGAAGGAGAAGATCCGGCGCAACCGGTCGTCGGACAGGTACTGGGAGATCTTCGGTGCCAGCCGGCGCAGGCCGCCCAGCCCCATCAGCCGGATGCCGGCGCTGCCCAGCAGTTGCAGCGGGGAGTCGAGGTTGCGGTCGATGAAGCTGTCCCGCTCGATGAGGTAGAGCGTGCGCAGGTAGTCCACCAGCCGCCGGTAGCCGGCCGCGTCCCGGTCGGAGGCCACCTCGGCGATCTCGGCGGCCATCCGGTCGGGGTCGGTGTGCACGTCGATCCGCGAGCCGTCGGCGAAGTTGGCGCGGTAGGCCGGGCTCAGCGGCAGCAGTTCCAGCCGGTCGGACAGCCGCTCGCCGACACAGGCCAGCGCATCGTCGAGCAGTTCGGGCATGGTGAGCACCGTCGGACCGGTGTCGAAGGAGTAACCGCCGAGCTGCAGCAGGCCGGCGCGGCCGCCGGGCACGGCCGAGCGCTCCAGCACGGTGACCTGCCGCCCCGCCCCGGCCAGCCGGAGCGCAGCCGACAGCCCGCCCAGGCCGGCACCGACGATCAGCACGGAGTCGGTGGGCCCGGAAACCGTCCGTGGACGTCGGGGCACGGCACTCCTTTTCTCTCGAACCCGGTGGTGCCGGGAGCCGGCCGATCCGGCCTGTTGCCGGCGCATCGGTGCACTGCCCCGATGTTAAGGTCACTGTACGAGGCGGCAAATCTTGTGCATAACTTCTGCAAGCTGAGAGGCCGTCGCGCAGCGAACGCTGGTGTGGGGGTGTGGCGGTGACCGCGAGCACGGCCGGCGGCGACGGCCGGGCCGCCGACAGCGGCCTGGCAGCGCGACCGCCGCTGTCGGCCCGGGCGCTGAGCGCGGGGTTCGACCAGCTGGTCAGGCGAGGTCTGCGCGGGGTCTGGGTGCGCGGCCGGCTGCCTGCCGGCGGGTGCATCTGGGCGGCCAATCACCACAGCTGGTGGGACGGTTTCCTCGCCTCGGCGGTGCTGGGCCGACTGGGCCGCCGGGCCGCGTTGCTGATGGATGCCGACAACCTCGGCAACTACCGCTTCCTGGCCCCGCTCGGGGTGATCCCGGCCGGCCGGCCGCGCCAGGCGCTGCAGGCGCTGCGGCAGGGCCGGGTACTGGTGATCTATCCGGAGGCCGAGTTGCGACCCGCCGGCCCGCTCGGCGAGCTGGCACCGGGCGCGGCCTGGCTGGCCCGGCGCGCCCCGGCACCGCTGCTGCCGGTGGCGGTGCGGGTCGCCGCCCGCGGTCACCAGTACTGCGAGGCGCTGGTCGACATCGGCCCGGCCTGCCCGCCCGACCGGCTGCACGCCGAACTGGCCACCCGGCTGGCGGGCCTGGACGCGCTGCTGGCCACCGGCGACCCGCGCGAACCGCTGCCCGGCTTCAGCCAGCTGGTCGCCGGAAAGGCCAGCTGGGACGAGCGCATCGACCGCTGGTCGCGGCGGCTGGGCCGGCACTGACCGGTGATCTCGCAGTGAGCCACAAGGCGATCTCCACAGTGATCTACCGGGGTGTCGTCGGCTTCCTGCTGGCCAAGCTCGCGACCCTGCTGGCCAACCTGGCCTGGTTCCCGGTACTCGGCCGAGGACATCGGCAGGCCGGCGTGGCCCTGCCGCCGGGAGCGGTGTCGCTGCTGATCCCGATGCGCGACGAGGCCGGCCGGTTGGCCCGGTTCCTGCCGGCGGCGCTGGCCCAGCCGGGAGTCGCGGAGGTGATCGTGCTGGACGACGGGTCGACCGACGGCTCGGCAGCGCTTGCCGAGTCGCTGCTGGCCGCCAGCCCACATGCCCGGCTGGTCTCCGGCACGCCGCCGCCGGCCGGCTGGGTCGGCAAGAGCTGGGCCTGCCAGCAACTGGCCGAGCAGGCCGGCGGCGAGTTGCTGGTGTTCTGCGACGCCGACGTCCTGCTGGCGCCCGGAGCGGTCCGGGCGGTGCTGGCCGAGCAGGCCCGCCAGCAGGCCGACCTGTTCTCGGTGTTCCCGCGCCAGCTCACCGGCGGCCTCGGCGATGCGCTGCTGACCCCGCTGATCGACGACGTGCTGCTCTGCTTCCTGCCCTTCGGGCTGCTGTCGGTGGACGTGCCGGCCGCGGCCACCGCGAACGGGTCGTTGCTGGCCCTGCACCGCCGGACCCTCACCGCGCTGGGCGGTTTCACCGCGGTGCGCTCGGAGCTGGTCGAGGACGTGGCGCTGGCCCGGACCGCTCGGCGGGCCGGCTGCAAGCTCGGGCTGGCGCTGGGCGGCAAGCTGGTGCAGACCCAGATGTACGCCGGCTACCCCGCGGCCGTGCGGGGGCTGGCCCGTGGCCTGCTGCCGGTGACCGGCGGCGCCCGGTGGCGGCTGCCGGCGGCTGCCGGCTGGCACCTGCTGGCCTACACGCTGCCCTGGGTAGCCGCGACCCACCGGCGCCGCTGGCTGCTGCCACTCGGGCTGGGACTGGCCGAGCGGTTGCTGGTCGCCCTCAAATGCCACCCGCGGGCCGCCTGGCAGGCCGTCCTCACCCCGCTGTGCCCGCTCGCCTTCCTGCCGGTGGTCGGCCAGGCGCTGCGCCGCAGGCAGACCTGGAAGGGACGCAGCTACCCGTGAGGCGGTCGCACCGAGCGGCCCCGCCACCGGACCGCCGGCCGCCGAGGCCGCGCTCCCAACCGGCGGTCGGCCATCTCGGGCGGTGGGCCCGGCAACCGCTGTTGCTGCTGGAAGAGGGGGCCGCGCTCGGGCCGGTGTTCGGCCTGCGGCTGTGGCGCGACACCGTGGTCGGCTACTCCCCGGACTGGAACCGGCTCGTGCTGGGCGACCTCGAGCTGTTTCGCAGCCGGGGCAGCATGAGCGGGCTGTCCCCGCACCTGGCCGCCGGGGTGGTGCAGACCGAGGCCCCTGAGCACCGGCGGCGCCGTGCCGAGCTGAACCCGCCGTTCGCCCGGCGCGCGGTGGCCGGGCTGCGGCCGCGGATCCGCGAGGCTGCCGAGCGGGCGCTGCCCGAGGGTGAATTCGACGCGGTGGCCTGGTCGTCGGCGGTGGTGCGACAGGTGCTGTCGGCCACCTTCTTCGGCGGCACCCTGCCCGAACCGTTGCTCGCCCGGTTCCTGCGGCCACTGGACTCCGCGCTGCCCGGACCGCTGCTGCGCCGTCCGGTGCTGTTTCACCGGATGAACCGGGCGCTGGCCCGGGCACTTCCGGCCACGCCGGACGACTGCCTGGGGGCTGCGTTCCGCGACCTGCCCGGCGGCCTGGACGAGGTACGGGTGGCACTCAGCGCCGGGTACGACACCACCGCCCATACCCTGGCCTGGCTGCTCTACCACGTCGCCACCGATCCGGACCTGAACACCGCCGAGCTGCGCCCGCTCGCCGTCAACGAGGTGTTGCGGATGTACCCGGCCGGCTGGCTGGGCAGCCGCCGGGCCGCCCGGGACACCAGCTTCGGCGACCTGCCGATCGCCCGCGGCACGCTGGTGCTCTACAGCCCCTACCTGACCCACCGTGACCCCGGGCTGTGGCCGGAGCCGGGGGATTTCCGGCCGCAGCGTTTCGCCGAGCCGCTACCCGCCTGGGGGTTCCTGCCGTTCGCCGCCGGCGAGCGGACCTGCCTGGGCAGCGCGTACGCCCGGCTGCTGCTCGACACCGTGCTGGAGGCGTTCGCCGGCAGCCGGCTGAGCGTGGCGGTTGCCGATCCGAGCCCGAAGGCCGGCATCACGCTGGCGCCGGCCGGCCCGCTGATCCTGCGCCGTACCCGCTGACTGCGCCGGACCGGCTGATCCCTACCGGGTCGGCTGACCCCTACCGGGTCGGCTCGGCGGGCGGTGGCAGCGTGACGCCGAAGCCGGCCACCGCCAGCCGGAGCAACACCTGTCCGGGTGCCAGCAGGTCGGCGATCTTGGCGGCGCTGAGCAGTTCGAGCTCGGCAAGCCGGGCCCGGTAGGTCTGGTCGCCGAGCAGCCGGGCGGCGTGCAACTCGCCGACGTTGTGCCACACCTTCTGCCGTGCCTCGCGCAGGAACCGCTTGGAACTCAGCCGGTTCAGCGGCGCCAGCGCCCGGTCCAGCAGCGGGCGCGGGTCGCCGAGCTCGGCGTCCTCGGCCTTGACCCGGCCGGCTAGCACGGTGTCGATCCGCTCGTGGTCGCGGCGCCGGGCCGCGAGCAGATCCGGATCGGCGAAGTCGGCGGGGCTGATCACCGCCAGCATCGCCTGCGGCAGGTCGTAGTTGACGTGCGCGTTGATGCCGAGCAGCACGTGCCGCAGCGCCGGCAGCTCCGGCGGGGCGGCGAAGGCCAGCCGCCACGGCCGGGAGACGCCGGCCGGGTTGCCGCCCAGCTCGCTGTCGTGGGCGGCCAGGTACAGCTCGGCGAAGGCGACGTCCCAGCGCTGCACCCAACCGGGGCTTTCGAACAGGCCGTCGTAGACCGCCGCGCCCACCGCCTCGGTGGTACGCAGGTAGGCACCGAGAAACGGCGCGCGGTGCCGGGCGGCTGCCGGCAGGGTGTCCAGCCGGTCCCGCAACCGGGCCGCCACCTCGGCGACCGGGTCGGCGCCCGGCCGGCCGGTGGCAGCACCGGCCGGATCGGCCGGGTCGGTGTCAGCCGGATGGGAGTTCGATGTGGCGGCGTCCCGCCCGTCGGAGTCGAGCATGCGGCAGGAATACCAGCTCGGTTGAATCCCGCCTAGAGCGGGCCTACATTGTTTAGCGTAGATCTAACAAATTCGGACCCCGCAAGGTCCACGGGGGGAATCCACATGCGCGCTGGACGCCTGATCGCGGCCGTCGCGGCCGCCAGCCTGGCCATAACCGGCCTGTCGATCCTGCACCGGCCGGCTCCGGCAGGTGCGATCGAGGGCGCGATGCCGTCCAACGTCGCGCCGACCTGGCAGACCGACGCTCCGGTCACCGCGCTGGTGGCCGCCGGCGGGGTGCTCTACGTGGGTGGCGAGTTCACCACCATGCGGCCGCCCAACCAACCGGTCGGCGGCTGGGGCGAGCGGGTGCAGCACTACCTGGCCGCCTTCGACATGACCGGCCGACCGATCGTCGGGTTCGCCGTCACCGTGGACGCGCCGGTGCACGCGCTGGCCGCGAGCCCGGACGGCAAGACGATCTACCTCGGCGGCGACTTCGGCGTGGTCAACGGCGTGCCGCGCAACCGGGTGGCCGCCTTCAACGCCGCGACCGGGGCGCTGACCGCCTTCAACCCCAGTGCCAACGCCCGGGTGACCGGCATCTCGACCTCCGCCGCGGCGGTGTACCTGTCCGGCTCGTTCACGACGGCCGGCGGTGCCACCGAGCAGCGGTTGGCCGCGGTGAACCCGGCCACCGGTGCCGCGCTGCCCACCTTCACCGCCGGCGCCGACAACGTCGTCTACCAGACGGCACTGTCGGCCGACGGCAGCAAGCTCTACCTGGCCGGCGCGTTCACCAGCCTGAACGGTGACACCGCCCAGCACGCGGCGGCGGTGGTGGACAGCGCCACCGGAACCGCGCTGCCGTTCCCGGCGGCCTCGGTGATCCCGCCCAAGACGCCGTCCTGCACGGTGGAGGCCAAGACCGTCAAGACCGACTCGGCCGGTGCGTACTTCGGCGTCGAGGGCTCCGGACTGGGTTGCTTCGACGGCACGTTCGCGGTCAACAGCGCCGACGGTTCGCTGCGCTGGCAGAGCCTGTGCCTGGGCGCCACCCAGGCGGTGCAGCCGATCGGTGGCATCCTCTACACCGGCTCGCACAGCCACGACTGCAGCGGCGACCGGCCCGGTGACCCAGACGCGTTTCCCGAGGTGGGCGCGGCCAAGGGGCTGTCCCGGCACCTGCTGTCCCGCTCCACCAGCACCGGGCACCTGTCGACCTGGTATCCGAACACCGACGGCGGCCCGAACAAGACCGGCCTCGGCCCGCGGGTGATGGCCACCGACGGCACCAGGCTGTTCGTCGGCGGCGAGTTCACCACCGTCAACGGGCTGCCGCAGCAGGGGCTGGCCCGCTTCGACCCGGGCACCGGCGACCTGGCGAGCCCCGGCAGGCCGGCGCCGCCGACGGCGGTGGCCAGGGCCGGCGGCAAGGTCACCATCTCGGTGCAGACCCCGCTGGACACCGACGACCTGAACCTGACCGTCCGGCTCTACCGGGACGGCGGCAGCGTCCCGATCGCCACCGCGGCGGTCCGGTCGCTGTTCTGGAAACGTCCGGTGCTGACCTTCTCCGACGACCGGCTGCCGGTCGGCAGCAAGCACAGCTACACCGCCGACGTGAAGGAGACCAACGGCCCCCGGGTCGGGCCGCGCTCGCTACCCAGCCGGACCATCACCGTGATCACGACGGCGCCGGCCTACGAGGCCGCGGTGAACGCCGACAGCCCGGTGCTGTTCTGGCGGCTCGGCGACCCCGGCGGCCCGCTGACGGTGGACAGTTCCAACACCAAGAACCCGGGCGGGCTGACCCTGGGTGGCGGCGGCATCAGCTGGGGAGCGGCGGGCGCGGTGGCCGGCAGCAACGCGGTCACGGTGGACGGCTCGTCCGGCTACATCGCGGCCACCCGGGGGCAGTGGTCGCCGGGCACCTTCTCGATCGAGGCCTGGTTCAAGACCACCAGCACCAAGGGCGGCCGGATCCTCGGCTTCGGCAACCAGCAGGGCGGCCTGACCCTCAACGGGACCCCGGCGGTCAGCCAGCAGTACGACAAGCACCTGTACCTGACCAACGACGGCCGGGTGGTGTTCGGCGTGCACGCCGACCGCAACTACACCATCGGCTCGGCGGCGGGCCTGAACAACGGGGTGTGGCACCAGGTGGTCGGCACCCAGGGCTCGTCCGGCCTGGTGCTCTACGTCGACGGCAAGGTGGTCGCCCGGTACGCCGCGGCCACCACCAACCAGAACTACTACGGCTACTGGCGGGTCGGCGGTGACAACCTGACCGGCTGGCCGCTGGTACCGGCCAGCCGGTACCTGGCCGGCACCATCGACGAGGCGGCGGTCTACAACCGGGTGCTTCCGCTCACCTCGGTGCAGCGCCACTACACCGCGTCCGGACGCCGGCTGCCCTAGGGCACCGCGGGTCAGGTCAGTCCGGCGCCCGGGCGGTGACCAGCAGCGCCGTCAACCGACCGCTCACCGCGCCGGGGCCCAGCAGGCTGGTCAGCTCGGCCGCCAGTTGCCTGGTCAGGTCGGGCAGCGACCCGCGCTGCTGCAGCTCGAAGCGCAGCGGCGTGCCCAGGCAGAAGCCGCGGGCGAGCTCGGCCGCCGACTCGCCCCGACCGTGCAGCACCACCCGCTCGACCTCGATCCCGACCAGGCCACCGGCGCGCAGGTCGGCGGTGATCCGTTCGGGATCGAAGTAGCCGTGCGGCACCCGCTCGACGAACCGCGGCGGATCGTCCGGCAGCACCGCCCGCAGGCCGGCGACCAGCGCGGCCGGCAGGTCCGAGGTCTCGACGGCGTCCCAGCTGGTGAACAGCGCGCTGCCGCCAGGACGCAGCACCCGGGCGGTCTCGGCGAAGGCGGCCGGCTTGTCGGGAAAGAACATCACGCCGAACTGGCAGGCCACCAGGTCGACGCAGCCGTCCGGCAGGTCCAGTTGCTGGGCGTCGGCCTGCCGCCAGACCGGTCCCGGAACCCGCGCCGCGCCCCGGGCCACCATCGCGGGATTGAGATCGGTCGCGATGATCTCGGCGGCCGGCAGCGCAGCGAGCAACTCGGTGGTGAGGATGCCGGTGCCGGCGGCCAGTTCCAGCACCCGGGCCGGTGCCTGGCGGGCTGCCGCCGCGGCGACCAGGCTCGCGTACGGCGCGAACAGCGCCGGTCCGAGGCACTCGTCATACACCTCGGGCATCGCGGCATTCCACTCCGAGTCCGGGCGCATGGTGGCAGGGTAGCGGCCGCGTCACGTCTACCTGCGGCACCGAACGGTTCACCATCGCCAACAGCTGACCGCCGCGGCACGCCGTGCCGGCCACCCGCCGCGGGTGGCCGGCACGGTCACGTCCGTCCGGGCTGGTCGCCACAGCCGCCGGAACGACTAGCCGGCCGGCGGGGTGTCCGGGACAGCAACCGGTGCCGGACCGGGTGCATCCTTGGGCATCAGCACCCACAGGATCGGGTACACCAGCAGCTGGCTGCCCGGCACCACCAGCAGGACCAGGACGAACAGCAGCCGGGCCTTCCACGGGCTCAGGCCGAGCCGGCGCCCCAGTCCGGCGCAGACGCCGCCCAGAATGCCGCCCTCGGCCGGCCGGGTGAGGCCGTTGTTGCGGAACGACTCGGAGATGGAACCCATGGTGTTCATTTCCCTTCGGTGCCGGCCGGGCCGGCGGTCGTTGACTGTCGATACCTCGACCATGCCGCATCCGGCGGGGCCGGGGTATCCGGAACGGCCCTGAGAACCACCCTGGAGGCCGGGCCGACGGGCCGGGGTCGTGCGGGAGCGGCCGACCCTGACCCGGTTCGGGGTAGCCCGGCCGCGGGTCCGCCAACCCGAGGACCGATCATGGACAGGGGTCACTGCGGCCCACGGAAAGGGTGTTCCGGTGGGAAGAGGTGGCATGCGCGCGTCCGCGGCGGTATCCGACTCGGCAGGGGGGCAGGCGCCGTCCGGTGGCGGGCATTCCACCGCGGGCCGCGGGTTGGTACTCGCGGCGTTGGGGGTGGTGTTCGGTGACATCGGCACCAGCCCGCTGTACGCGCTGCAGACGGTGTTCTCGATCGACAACGGGGCGGTGCGGCCCACCCCGGGCGACGTCTACGGCGTGATCTCGCTGATGTTCTGGTCGGTCACGCTGATCGTGTCGGTCAAGTACGTCAGCGTGATCATGCGGGCCGACAACGACGGTGAGGGCGGCGTGATGGCGCTCGCCGCGTTGGCGCAGCGGCTCTACGCGGGCCGCTCGATCCGTACCGGCCTGCTGCTGGTGATCGGCATCATCGGGGTGTCGCTGTTCTACGGCGACTCGGTGATCACCCCCGCGATCAGCGTGCTGTCGGCGGTGGAGGGCCTGCAGGTCGCCGCCCCCAGCCTGGAACACGTGGTGGTACCGGCCGCGGCGGTGATCCTGACCGGCCTGTTCGCCGTGCAGCGGTTCGGCACCGGACGGGTGGGCCGGTTCTTCGGGCCGGTCATGGTGGTCTGGTTCGGCGCGCTGGCGCTGGCCGGCGTGCACGGCATGGTGCAGTATCCCGGCGTGCTGCGGGCGCTGTCGCCCAGTTACGCGGTGCTGTTCGGTGCCGACCATCCCTACATCAGCTTCGTGGCGATGGGCGCGGTGGTGCTGGTGATCACCGGTGCCGAGGCGCTCTACGCCGACATGGGCCACTTCGGCCCGGTGCCGATCCGGCGGGCCTGGTTCTTTCTGGTGTTCCCGGCGCTGACCCTGAACTACCTGGGCCAGGCGGCGCTGATCCTGCACTCGGAGAACGCCGCGGCCAATCCGTTCTTCCTGCTGCTGCCGACCTGGAGCCGGCTGCCGATGGTGGTGCTGGCCACCGCGGCCACCGTGATCGCCAGCCAGGCGGTCATCTCCGGGGCGTTCTCGCTGTCCCGGCAGGCGATGCAGCTCGGGCTGCTGCCACCGCTGACGGTGCGCCAGACCTCCGAACGCGAGGGCGGCCAGATCTACCTGCCCGCGGTGAACGGGGCGCTGTTCGTCGGGGTGCTGGTGCTGATGCTGGGCTTCCGGTCCTCGGCCCGGCTGGCCACCGCGTACGGGGTGTCGGTCACCGGGGCGCTGGTGGTCGACACGCTGCTGTTGCTGCTGGTGGCCCGGGTGCTGTGGCACTGGCAGCCGTGGAAGCTCGCGCTGGCGGCGGTGGCCTTCGGTGGCGTGGAATGCCTCTTCCTGGCGGCCAACCTGTCGAAAGTGGCGCACGGCGGCTGGCTGCCGCTGGTGATCGCGGGTGCGGTGTTCACCGTGATGACGACCTGGCGCCGTGGCCGAGCGATCCTGACCGCCAACCGCCGGCAGCGGGAGGGTTCGCTGCGCGAGTTCGTCGACGAGGTGCGCGAGCGCGACGTGCCGCGGGTGCCGGGCACCGCGGTGTTCCCGCATCCGGGCAAGGACACCACGCCGCTGGCGTTGCGGGCCAACGTCGAGCACAACCAGGTGCTGCACCGCGACGTCATCATCGTCTCGGTCGTCGTCTCCAACGTTCCGCACGTGCGACCGGAGGACGCCTTCGCCGTCGATGACCTCGGTTACGACGACGACCACATCCAGCACCTGACGGTCACCTTCGGCTTCTCAGACCGGCCGAGCATCCCGTGGGCGCTGCGGACCGCCTTCCAGGCCGACCTGCTGGGCGAGGAGTGCGCCGAGGTCGAGCACGCGTCGTACTTCCTGTCCCGGGGCTCGATCCGGCGCACGCCGGCACCCGGGCTGGCACGCTGGCGCAAGACGCTGTTCATCGCGCTGGCCAAGAACGCCGCGAGCCCGGCGGCCTATTTCGACCTGCCCACCGACCGGACGGTGACGATGGGCAGCGCCGTCGACCTCTAGCGTGCGGTGCGGCCTCAGCTACCGGCCCGGGCCAGCGCCGACAGCCCGATCCGCAACCGGGACTCGGCCGACTGGTAGGCGACGGTCGCGATGACGTGCAGCACCGCCCGATCGTCGAGCCCGGTCGTGCGGAGGTCGTCGACGTCGGCCTGCGACATCAGCCACGGCGTCCGGCTGAGCTTGTCGGCGAACCGGTCCAGCTGGTCCTCCGGTTGCGTCCCGGCCGGATCCGGCGCCGGCACCGTGCCGTCGCAGGTGTTGCGGGCCGTGACCCAGCGGAGCCGGTGCCGGACCGCCGGCGAGAGCGGGTCGGAGCCCTCCGCCACGTACTCGCGCCAGCGGTCCACCGCCGCCGCCACGCCGGGCAGCAGCGACAGGCACGGGATGTCGGGCTCGAGCGTGGGCCAGTCCTCCGGCGCGGGCCGCGGAGCCGAGTCGGTCAGGCCCCGGTAGGCGAACTCGGGCAGCACGCCGCCGTAGTCGGCCTCGATACCGGTGCCGTCGGCCACCCGGGTGAGGTAGTTGAACATCGCCACCAGGCCCACGACGAGCACGATCGCCTGGTCGGAGAAGCCGGCGGCGGTCAGCCTCCGGATCTCCGCGACCCCCACCGTCCACGGACGAGCAGTCAGGGATTGGGCGAAGTCCACCAGGCAGGCATCCTGCGCGGGGAGTTCGTCGACCTCCTGGCCCAGCACGATCCGGCGGCCGACCGAGTCGTCGCCGCTTGCGACACGCAGAAACTCCGCGTGAGCGGTCGTTCAATAGAAGCACTCGTTCTCCCGCGCGGTCACCGCATTGACCAGTTCCCGCGAGTGCCAGGGGAGGACATCGTTGCTCAACGAGCCGGAAACGGCGAACGAGCGCCTCATCAACTCCGGGTCGAGGGAGTGCGCCCGGATGATGCCCGCCGCGTCACCGTGATCGGGCACATACGCCGACGGCATCGGGCGGGCACCCATCGCTAGGTAGGCCTCCAGCAGGTCGCCGTCCGCCTCCTGCTTGCCGATCACCGGTAGGTAGGCCACACCGTCACCTCGTATCCACGCCACAGCAGCGGTCAAGATCCGCGCAACCTAACACGTCCGGCAGGGCGGCAGAAGCCTGTGGTTTGCCCATTTCCTGCCAGCACAGCAGCAGGCGCCCTGCCGATGGCAGGGCGCCTGCTGGGTGGCGCAGGTGCTATGTGGCCGCGAGCTATGTGGTCGCGAGCTGCGGAGCCGGCCGGTGGCTGCCGGCCAGGACCTCCTCGGTCGCCGGCACCCGGCGGCTGTGCCACAGGCCGAGCAGGCCGAGCACCATCAGCACCGCGGCGGCGAGGTACGCGGCGATCGCGGCGATACCGGCGATCGTCCCCATGGTGTCGAAGGCATAGGCGTTGAGCAGCAGCCCGCGCAGCGTCTCGCCGCGGAACATCGTCTGCACGGTGCCGGCCAGCTTGGTGTCGGTCGGGTTGGCCTGGGCCTGCGCGCTGAGCTGGGCGTAGGTCTTGCCGCCGCCGATCTCCTTCAGGTGCACGGCGATGAAGTGGTCGGCGTAGGCCTTGGCCTGCGCTCCGGTGGTCAGCTGCTCACCGCCGTACTTGCGAACGGCGGCGTACTCCGGGCCGGCGATGGCCTTGCTGTCCTTTGCCGGGAAGTAGATCTGCTGTGCGGCGAGCTGGCTGTGCACCTCGTCGCCGACGAAGTTGTGTGCCCAGACGAGCAGCGATCCGGCGACAACCAGTACGGCCGCGAGGAACAGCCCAGCCGCGCTTACCAGCTGGTCGAACGTCTTGCGCTTCATCTCGTCTCCCTTGTAAAGGTGGGGTATCGCTGGTAACTATCGCGGCCGGCGGACCGGCCGACTGCCGGAAAAAGACCTCTTCGGCCGGGACCAAGGTCCCCGGGTTCGCGGGCCCGGACCGGGCAGACCGGAGCCGGACATGTCAGAGAGCCACGTCCCCCCGTGTGGTCGTGGCTCCCTGAGTCTGTTGCCGGTTCTTGCGATTACCCGGTCGCGGCCCTCCCGGCCGCCCGGTTCACAGTGCCCACCGGTGCCGGTTGACGAACGGCAACCGGGCCCAGAACTTGCCGAGCCCCCAGGTGTTGCCGGCGTAGGTGGCGGCCAGCACGATCAGGGCGATGGCGTAGATGACGTGGTAGTCCACCAACGGGTTCACCGAGCCGCTGGGCGCGCCGGCGCTGGTGTGCTGCGCGAGCGGGAACTCCGCCAGCCACATCATGGCCATCATCGCCGTACCGGCCACCGCCGCGATCCGCAGCGCGACCCCGGCGACCAGCGCGATGCCGATGCCGAGCAGCCCGAGCATGAACAGCCAGTTCACCCAGGTGTCACCGGCCATCGAGTGGAATGTCGAGCGCAGCGGGCCGACCTCTACCGAGGAGAGGAATCCCTTGGTCGGCGAGCCGCCGTGGATCCAGGCCTTGGACGAGGGGGTCGAGTAGTGCCACCCGAAGGTCTTGTCGAAGAAGGCCCACAGGAACACGAACCCGGTGGCGACCCGGAGCACGGCCAACGCGTGCGTGGCGATTGGGGTGACGACCGAAGCTCGGATGGTCACCTCTTCGTGTGAACGACCGACGCCTGGCTTCTGCATCGTCATGATGATCGCTCCCTTTCTCTCTCGCGGTTTCATCCCTCACACTGCTCGCCCGCGCGGCTGCCGGCACGGGGCCGAGGGCTCCGATCGGCGGGACGAAGGTCCCGGCGCTGCGTCAGCGGGCGACCGCCGGCGCGCCGGCCTCGCGCCCGGCGGCTTCGTCCGTCGCGGCCGGGGCGGGATGCGGCCGGCCGACCACGGCGATCGGGCACGGTGCCCGGTGCAGCAGCCAGGAGGCGACCGGGCCGAGCCTGGAGAACCAGTGGTCGTCGGTGCGATGGCAGCCCACCACCAGCAGGTCGGCGCCGATCGCCGCCTCCGCCAGGGCCCACGGCGCCCGCACGCCGACGAAGGTCTTTTCCACCGCCACGTCGGGGAATTCGGCGCTGACCTGCGCCAGGCACTGGTTCATCACCCTGGCCTCGATGCGCTGGAGATCCCGCAACACCTCGGTGTCGGTCAGCGCGTAGGTGCCCCAGCCGAGGTCGCCCCAGGACCGGACGGCCAGGACCGAGCATTTCCGCTGCCTGGCCTGCTCGAAGGCGAAGTGCAACGCCTCCCGGCCACCGGGACTCGGCGATACCCCGACGACGACCACGTGCTTGCGTTCGGCATTGGGCGGGCCGAAACCGTTGATCACCACCACCGGACAGCGGGCGTGTGCCGCCACCGCCTGGCTGATGGAGCCGCGGACGAAGCCGGAGACGCTGCCCTCGACCTCGGTGCCCAGCACCACCAGGGAGGCGTTGCCACTCATCGACACCAGCAGGTTCGCGGGATCCGTCACGTCCAACCGGGTCTGCACCGTCAGCTGCGGAGCGACCGCCCGGACAGCCTCGACCGCCTGCCGCAGCAGCGTGCGGGCATGCTCGTCGATCTCGTGCAGTGCCTTGTTCATCGTCGCGTCGGACAGCACCGGTTCGTACAGGTAGAACCCCGCGTGTACCAGGACGAGCGGCAGGTTGCAGCGGGACGCCTCATCGGCGGCCCAGAGCACCGCGCTCCGATTGATGGGTGAGCCATCCACGCCGACGACCACGGGCTTGGTGGGTACTGCGTCCATCACTCGACCTCCGATCGAGGGGCGGTTCTACTGACCTCTCCAGTCCAGCGGAATCCGAGCCCACCCGACAGGGACTTAATACCCGTCGTGGCGACCGGGACGCGCCGGCGCTAGCCGGCGCCGGTGCGGTCGACCACGAGGTCGGCCAGCCTGCGGCGCATCGAGGCCGACGTCAGGCCGGCCTTGCCGACCCGGATCAGGACGTGCGGGTAGCCGGTCAGCTCCAGCTCGACCCGAAGCTGCTGGCGCAGGTAAGGAACCTCGATCACCTGGGTGAACAGGCTGGCCACATAGCCCTGCCGGGTGACCTCGAGCCAGAGATGCTCGAGCGCCTCACCGGCCCGCAACCAGGACAACGGGTCGTCGCCCGGCGTCGTGAGGACGAACAACGACCGGTCCAGTTGGGATCGGTCCTCGGGTGGCAGCGAGCCGGCGCCCCGGGTGTCGAAGTCCCGGATCGGCATGTCGACCTGGACCTGCCCGGTCACCCGCGGTACCGCCAGAGCCGGCACGCCGTCCGGCCGGCTGGGGTCGTCGGTGGTCCAGGCGCGCAGCTCGGCCCGATAGGCGGGATCGGCGTTCTGCAGCCGGTCGGCCTCCTGGCTGAGCCGGGCCACCGCCTGCCGCCGGGACAGGTCCGGCACCTCGACGAGCACCGCCTGCTCGGCCGCCACCGCCTCGACGAGCTGACCGGCGAGGCCCGGATGGACGTCCTCGTCGGCGAACAGCCGGCGATTGGTCTGCCGCGCGATGACGGAGTCGTCCAGCACGCCGATCGGCGGCGGGGTGGTGGCCAGCTCGCCCAGGCCGATCCGGGCGACGAAGTTCGGCTGATCCGGGCTGGGGAAGCGTTCCACCACCGGCTGGTAGCCCTCGGCGGCCAGCCCGACCCGGGCGTTGAAGACCGCGCAGCCGCAGCTGATCAGCAGTTGCCGACCGGTGGGATCGAGAACCGGTAACCGCCGGTGCGGATCGGAGTGGATCTCCAGCGTCCTGTCGACGAGGACGAAACGCCACGGCTGGGTGTTGTGCACCGACGGCGCCAGCCGGGCATGCCGGGCCGCCTTGAGCAGCAGTTCGGTGCGGCTTTCCACAGAGTGCGTCATGGCGATGCCTCCGCCTTCGATCGTCCTGCCGACAGCTTGCGGCACCTGCACCACCGGGGTGCAGGGCCGAAGGTCACCGGCCCGGCCCGGCGCGGCTAACCCGGCATAACCTGCAGCACCTCGGCAACCGGCCGCCGCGGGGTACGCAACGGCTGGGTGGACCCGGCTACCGGATAGCCGATCCGCAGCATCATCTGTGGCAGCGCCTGCCAGCCCATCAGTGTCTGGACCCGGTTGCGGAAGGCCACCAGGTCCACCGCCTGACTCAGCGGGCAGCTGCTCAGGCCGAGCAGTTCGGCCTCGAGCATCAGCCGCATCATCGCCTCGCCGGCCGCCAGTTGCTCCAGCGGGGCGTCGGAGTCGGTGAGCAGCACGCCGATCAGCGGGTGCTCGTCGACGTCGCGCTCGATGAGCAGCCGGCCGGGAACACCGATCTCGAAGTCGCGCAGCGGCACGTCGCTGTGCCGGGGCCGGTCGGCCGGGACGCTCGGTATCGCGCCGGCCGGTACCCCGTCGGCGTGCACGTCGGAGTCGCGCAGCCACCGGTTCAGCTCGGCCAGGTATTCCGGGTCGTTCCGCTCGGCCCGGTCGGCCCAGCTCACCGCGACCGCCAAATTGATCCGCTGCTCGGTGCGCACCGGAAAGTCCGGGTGGACGCCGGGCCCGGTGGCGGCCGCGCGCAAGGCCTCCACCAGCTCGGGTGCGACCTGCTGTGGGCTGAACGGCCGCCGGTCGCTCTGCCGCCGTTGCGCGGCCGCGAACAGCTCATGCTCCCGCTCGGTCGCCGGTCGGGCCGCGACCGGCCGGAACTCGGCCAGCAGGTCCTGCTCGCCGGGATCGGGCAGCCGGTCGACCCGGACGTCCCAGCCCAGCGTGCGCAGGCCGAGCTCGGTCAGCGCCAGCGCCGCGCCGCAACTGATCAGCAGCGAATGCCCGTCCGGGTCGGCCACCCGCAGCTGGCGGGACCGGTCGGCGCGCAGCACCAGCCGGTCCGGGTGCAGCTGCCACTGCCAGGGCTGGGTGTTGTGGATGGACGGCGCCCGGTTGGCCACCGCGATGATCGGCTCGACGGCGGCTCGGTCGAACGCCGGCACCGCAGCGGCGGGCTGCCCGTTCGCGGCGGGCGGAACCAGGGTGGGATGTGACATGAAGTCGTGCCTCTCTGCTGATCCGGAGCTATTCCGGACGGTTGGCGATCACCGGCGGCCGGTCGCCGTGCACCACCAGCACCGGGCAGCCGGCGTGCTCGGCGCAGTAGGAACTGACCGAGCCGAGCAGCAGGCCGGCGAAGCCGCCGTGGCCGCGGCTGCCGACCACCAGCAGGCTGGCGGCGCCGCAGTGCTCGAGCAGTACCTGCGCCGCGCTGCCCTCCCGTACCAGGGTCTGCACGTCGAGCGACGGCTGGTCGGCGAGGATCTCGGCCAGCAGCTCCTTCTGCATCCGCTCGGCGTCCGCCTGCAGGTCGATGCCCGGCGGTACGTAGGACGATCCCGCCGCCCAGGCGTAGCTTGCCGGGATGTGCCAGGTGGTCACCGCCAGGATGGGGGCGCCGGTCCAGGTCGAGAGCGTGCCGGCCCAGCGCAGCGCCAGCTTGGACTGCTCCGAGCCGTCGATGCCGACGACTATCCGGTCGATGCTGCGGTTGCCGGTCATGGCTGCCTCCTCGCTTCCCTGACCAGCCTCCAGCCCGGACGGACCCGGCGGCAGGGCCGAACGTCCCGGTCTGGACCGGTGTGGTGCGACCCGGGCCTCAGTCCGACACCACCGCGCGCAGCACGTCGAGCCTGGCCGCGCGCCGGCTCGGCGGCACGGCGGCGACCATGCCGGCGAGGGCTGCGATCAGCACCACGACCAGCAGGCTGAGCAGTGGGATCCGGAACACCGTGATGCCCTGGTCGTGCATGGCGGCTACCAGGGACCAGCCGAAGAACACCCCGATCACCAGGCCCAGCACGGTTCCCTGCAGGGCGATGATCACCGATTCCCACCGGATCGCCGAACGCAGCTGGGATCGGGTCATGCCGACCGCCCGGAGCAGGCCCACCTCACGGGTCCGCTCGGTGATCGACAGCGCCAGCGTGTTGGCGATGCCGAGCAGCGCGATCACGATCGCCAGCCCGAGCAGCGCGTAGATCAGGGCCAGCAGTTGGTCGAACGGCGCGGTCTGGTTGTGGGTGTACTGCGCCTTGTCGAGCAGTTCCACCCCGGGGTAGTCCCGGCTGACGGTGCGCACCGCGGCCAGCGCGGCGGCGGTCGACACCCCGGGGGCCTTCTTGATCAGCACCCTGCTGTCGAACTGGCCGGCGAAGTTCGCCTCGTAGCCCGAGCGGCTCAACAGGTAGTTGCCGGCCTGGGTGTTGTCGGAGTAGATCAGCGCGACCCGCAGGGTGCGCGGGCCGGTCTTGGCGAAGACGGCCGGCACCTGGCTGCCGATCGTCCAGTGCTTGTCACGCGCGGTCTGGTCGTAGACCGCGAGCGAATTCGCGTCCAGATCGTCCACCGAACCCGCGCGCGGGTCGATGCGCATGATCGAGAAGAGCGTCGCCGGGTCGCCGGCCTGCAGGAACGTGCCGCTGCCGCCGATCTGGGCCACCCCCTGCCGCAGGCCGGCCGCGGCCGCCACCTCGGGCAGCTTGGCGACCCGCTCGGCCAGCGCCGGGTCCACTCCGCCGCCGACCCCACCGCCGGTGTCGAGCACGATGTCACCGGTGAAGCCGCTGCTGATCGAGTCGTCGATGGAGGCCTTGGCGGAGGAGACGAAGATCGTGATGAACCCCACCAGCCCGACCCCGATCATCAGCGCCGAGGCGCTGGCAGCCGTCCGCTTGGGATTGCGCATGGCGTTCTCCCGGGCGATCTCGCCGGTGATGCCGCGCAGCCTGGGCAGCGGCGCGCCGATCAGCCTGCTGAGCGGCAGCGCCACGGTACGGCCGAGGATGGACACCCCGAAGAACACCAGCAGCGCCCCCGCCCCGACCAGCCGGACGGGTTGGGAGACGTCGCCGAACAGCCCCCACAGCAGGGCACCCACACCCGCGGCCAGCACCACCGAGCCGACCAGCACCCGTTGCTTGGAGCCGTAACCGGTGCTGCCCGCCATGCCCAGTTGCATGGCGGCGATCGGCGGCACCTTCGCCGCCTTGCGGGCCGGGGAGACGGCCGCGGCCATGGTGACCACGATCCCCATCGCCAGGGCGATGACCTCGGTACCGGGACGTACCACCACTCCCTGGGCGGGGATCTCCACGCCGACCGCGCTGAGCAGGTTCTTCAGCCCGATGGCCACCCCCACGCCGGCCGCGATGCCCACCAGCGAGGCGATCAGCCCTACCAGGAACGCCTCGATCAGGACCGAGCCGAGGATCTGGCGCCGGCTGGCCCCGAGCGCGCGCAGCAACCCGTTCTCGCGGGTGCGCTGGGCCACCGTGATGGCGAAGGTGTTGAACATCATGAACCCGCCGACCAGCAGGGCGATCACGGCGAAGATGAGCAGGAAGGTGTTGAAGAACGACAGCGCCTTGCGGATGGCGCTCTGGCTCTCGGCGGTGATGGCCTTGCCGGTGAGTGCCTCGGTGCCGTCCGGCAGCACCGAGGCGATCCGGCGGGCGAGTTCGGTCTGCGACACCCCGGGGGCGGCGACGACGTCGATGGTGTCGAACTTGCCGGGCTCGGCCACCAAGCGCTGTGCGGCGGCCCTGGTGAAGATCACCGTGGTGGCGCCACCCGGGGAGTCGGCGTTGCCGAACTTCGCGATCCCGACGACCCGCACCCGCTGCGGCGGCCCGAGCACCAGCACCGTGGTGGTGTCGCCGACGGCGAGGTGGCCGTCCCCGGCGCTCTTCTTGTCGATCACGACCTCGTTGTCGGTCCGGGGCGGCGAGCCCTGAACCAGGTTGAACGGGTTGAGTGCGGGCGTGTCGGACCACGCGGTGCCCAGCACCGGTGCGCCGTTGGTGGGATTTCCGAGCGCCTTGCCGTTCTTGCCGACCAGCCGGGCGTAGCCGAAGATCCCGCCCTCGGCGACCGAGACGCCGGGGACCGCCCGGATCCGCGGGATCAGCGCAGCATCGACCCGGCCGCGTTGCGCGCCGCCGCCCTGCGGTGCCTCGAAGGCCGCGTGGGCGCGCACCACCACGTCGGTGCCCTTGTACACGTCGGCGAACAGGTTGTCGAAGGTCTGCCGCATGGTGTCGGTGAGCACCAGGGTGCCGGCCATGAACGCCACCCCGAGGGTGACGGCCATCGCCGTGGCCAGCATCCGGAACTTGTGGGCGAGCAGGCTCTTGAGGGTGGTGGAGAACATGGCCGTCACTCCCCGAACAGTTTCATCCGCTCGAGCACCTTGTCGGTAGTCGGGTCAGACATCTCGTCGACCACCCGGCCGTCGGCCAGGAAGATCACCCGGTCGGCGAAACCGGCCGCGCGCGGGTCGTGGGTGACCATCACGATGGTCTGTCCCATCTCGTCGACGGCCTGCCGCATGAACGCCAATACCTCGCCGCTGGAACGGGAATCGAGGTTGCCGGTGGGCTCGTCGGCGAAGATGATCTGCGGCTTGGTGGCCAGTGCCCGGGCCACCGCGACCCGCTGCTGCTGGCCGCCGGACAGCTCCGAGGGCCGGTGCTGCAGGCGGTCGGCCAGGCCCATCGTCGTGATCACGCTGTCTATCCAGGCGCGGTCACCGGACCGGCCGGCCAGCCGCAGCGGGAGGGTGACGTTCTCGATCGCGGTCAGCGTCGGCACCAGGTTGTAGGCCTGGAAGATGAAGCCGACCCGGTCCCGTCGCAGGATGGTCAGTTGGTGGTCGTTGAGCGAACTCAGGTCCTGCTCGCCGATGTAGGCGTGGCCGGAGGTGAGGGTGTCCAGCCCGGCGATGCAGTGCAGCAGGGTGGACTTGCCCGAGCCGGACGGACCCATGATCGCGGTGAACCGCTGGGCCAGGAAGTCGACGGTGATCCCGTCGAGGGCGCGGACCTCGGTCTGGCCCCGCCCGTAGACCTTGCTGGCATCCGCGGTGCGGGCGGCGACGGTGGGTTCGGCCCGGGTCACCGGGGCGCTGAGCGTGCTGGTCATGATGAGATTCCCCTCTTCGGCTCACGAGCCGGTGGGAAGGCGCAGTGCCGGCATGCACATCGGGCTCGCGGTGGTCGGCCGGGTCCGAGCCTGCCCCGGGTGCCGGGGTGCCGGCCAGTGACCAACGGCCCTACTTGGCGCCGGTCCCGGCTGCCACGGTGAAGCGGTCTTCGCCGACAGACCGGCACGGCGATCGGAGGCGGCGTGGCGCCATGGCGGGTGAGCGGATGCGCCGGGCTGGCGGTCCTGCTGGTCGCCGGATGCTCGGCGGCCAGCCGGCCGAGCCCGGACGCCGGCCGGCTCCGGGGTGCGCAACTGACCGTGCTCGCCGCCTGGACGGGTACCGAGCAGGCCCGGTTCAGCCGGGTTCTGAGGGTGTTCAGCGACCGGACCGGGGTGACGGTGCACTACGTCTCCGCGCACGGGCGGGTGCCGAGCGTGCTGGATGCCCGGATTGCTGACGGCACCGTGCCGGACGTCGCGCTGCTACCCCAGCCGGGGCTGCTGCGCCGCTACGCCAAGGCCGGCCGGCTGGTGCCGCTGGCAGCGGATACCGAGCAACTCGTACAGCACGACTACGCGCCGCTGTGGCGCAGTCTGGCGTCCTACAACGGGCAGGACTACGGCGTCTGGTTCAAGGCGGCCAACAAGTCCCTGGTCTGGTACGACATTGCGCTGTTCGAACGCACCGGCCTAGCACCGCCGAGCGACCTGGACGGCCTGGGCCGGGTGGCCGACGTGCTGCAGCAGCAGGGGATTGCCGCCTTCGCGGTGGCCGGGGCGGATGCCTGGACGCTCACCGACTGGTTCGAGAACCTCTACCTGGCGCTGGCCGGCCCGGCCCGCTACGACGACCTGACCGAGCACCGGCTGAGCTGGACCGACGCCACGGTCACCCGCACCCTGCAGGAGATGGCGGCGCTGCTGAGCCCGCCGCACCTGCTCGGCGGCGTTCCCGGTGCGCTGGCCCTCCGGTTCGAGGACTCCGTCGCACGCGCCTTCGGCCGGCCGCCCGGCGCGGCGATGCTGGCCGAGGGCGACTTCACCGCCAGCGTGGTGACCAGCCGGACGCCGGCCGGCCTCGGGGTGGACGTCGACGTCTTTCCGTTCCCGGCCGGCACCCGGGGGCGGGCCACCGTGGTGGCCGGCGGGGACGTCGCCGTGCAGCTGACCCGGACGCCGGCCGCCGCGGCGCTGCTGCGGTTCCTGGCCACCCCGGCGGCGGCCGCGGTCTGGGCGGCCGCCGGCGGGTTCGTCTCGCCGAACCTCGACCTCGACCTGTCGGTCTATCCGACCGAGCTGGCACGATCCATCGCCCGCACCTTGACCGAGGCGACCGATGGCCTGCGCTTCGACCTGTCCGACCTGCAGCCGGCGGACTTCGGTGCCCAGCCGGATGCCGGGCTGCAGGCCGAACTGCGCCGCTTCCTGGTGACCCGCGATATCGCTGCGACGCAACGCCGGCTGGAAGCGGCCGCCCGCACCGCCTACGCGCGCCAGGGCCGTTGAGGAGTACCGGTGTCGGTCCCGCAGCAGGCAGCCCGGACGGGCAACCGGTGCCGGTCAGCGAGCGGTGGCCGGCACCGGATGCCGCTGCAACCAGTTGTGCGCCTCGGTGGGAATGTCCTTGCCGGCGATGCTCACCCGCCAGTTCAGGAAGCTGAGGCCGTGCTGGTCGAGGGCGGCCGAGACGGCGTCCAGGGTGCCGGTCAGCCGGCTGCCGTAGCGCTCGACCGCCCGGCGCGAGAGCACCGGCGTCACCGACTCGTCCGGCTGCAGCTGCCGGTCGTCGACCAGCGCCACCGCCGTGCCGGTGGCAAGCTGGCCGGAGGTGGTGAAGCTGACCGCGATGTCGATCAGCCCCTCGGCGAGGGCGGTGGCCCGCTGGCCGGCGTCGTCCAGCGCGACGAAGCGGCCCACCCGGATGCCGTAGACCCGCTCCAGGCCGGCCAGGCAGTACGGCCGCCGCGGGCACTCGCCGGGGCCGCCGAGGACCAGCTGCGGCGCGACCGCGGCCAGGTCGGTGAGGGTGCGCAGCCGGTACTGCCGGGCGGTGCCCCGGGTGACGGTGAACGCGTTCTGGTCCTCGGCGGACGACGGTTGCAGGACGGTCAGCCGACTCGGTGCCAGGACGTTCCGCAGTGCCGCGAGCACCGCGCGCCGGTCGCGGAGGTCGATGCCCGGCCCAGCGGCAGCCGGGTCGGCGGCCACCAGAGCGCTGCCCAGGTACTCCGGCACCAGGTCGACCAGCCCTTCGCGCAGCGCCGGCTGGACCAGTTCGCGTGGACCCAGCCGCAGTTCCCGGCGCACCGGGATGCCGGCCTGCTCCAGGGCCTGGGCGTAGATCTCGGCGACCAGCGCGCTCTCGTCGAAGTTGAACGAGCCGACCACCACCGCCGCGGACGCCGCCGGCTGCGGGCCGGTGCCGGCGCCAGAGGTGCAGCCGGCCGCCAGCATCGCGAGGACGCCCGCCAGCATCGCGGCACACCGGCGCCGCGACGCGCGGTACGGCCTGGCCGTCATGGCGATCACCTCGCCCCCGTCGGGAGATCGTCCCGCCGCACCCGAACCTGGCCCGGCGGGCGGGCGCCATGGCCACGGTAGCAGCGGACCCGCCGGGTCCAGGTGGCGCCGCGATTCAGGGCGGCCGCCGGCGACGGCCGTCCGGTGAGCCGCCCCCGCTGCCGCGGCCGGTCGCGGCCAGCACCCGGTGGTACCTGGGCGCGCTGCTGGCCACCGCCGTGCTGGAAGGCTGCCTGGCGATCCACCCGCTGCGGCGCTGGATCACCGCTGCCGACGGGCGGCTGCTGACCGGGCTGGCCCGGTTGCGCGGCGACTGGTCCACGCCGGCGTTCCGGGCGCTGGAGAGTCTCGGCTCGGCCGATTCGGTTCGCGTGCTCGCCTGGACGACGATCGCGATCCTGCTGCTGGCCAGGCGGTTCCGGCACCTGCTCACCTACCTCGCGGTGCTGCTGGTGGTGGTGACGGGAACCAGCGCTCTGGCTCAGTGGTCGGGGCGGATGCGGCCGGCGGCGGTGGCGATCGTCGGCCCGTGGCACGGCTATTCCCATCCGGCCGGGCCGGTCACCGTGTTGGCGGCCGTCTCGGTGGGGGCGGTGAACACCCTGATTCCCAGCGGCGCCTGGCGAAACCGGGCGACGGCGCTGGCCGCTGCCGCGGTCGCGGCACTCGCCGCCAGCCGGCTGGTGCTGGGCGCCGACCATCCGAGCGACACCCTGGCCGCGCTGGGAATCGGCTGGGCGCTGTCCGTGGTCGCCTATCGATGGATCACTCCGGACGAGGTGTTCGCCGTCCGGTACCGGCGCGGCAACGCGGCACACCTGGACGTCACCGGCCGGCGGGGCGAGGCGATCCGGCGCGCCCTGGACCAGCAGTTGGGTATCCGGGCCGAGTCCGTCGAGCCGTTCGGGCAGGCGGGTTCGGCGGGATCGACGCCGTTGCGGATCGGCATCCGGCATCCGGACGGCCGGCCGGGCACCCTGTTCGCCAAGCTGTACGCCCTCAACCACCTGCGCGCGGACCGGTCCTACAAGCTGGCCCGGATGGTCCGCTACGGCCGGCTGGAGGACGAGAAACCGTTCTCCACCGTGCGGCGGCTGGCCGAGTACGAGGATCATCTGCTGCGGTTGCTGCGCGATGCCCGGCTGCCGACCCCGCGGCCGTACGGTTTCGTCGAGATCACCCCGGAACGCGAATACCTCGTCGTGATGAGCTTCCTGGAACAGGCGCAGGAACTGGGCTCGCGTCCGGTGACCGACACCGAGATCGATGGTGCGCTGCGGATCGTCCGGCAGCTGTGGCGGGCCGGGGTCGCCCATCGGGACATCAAGCCGTCCAACGTGCTGCTGGCCGGTGGCCGGGTGTGGCTGATCGACGTCGCGTTCGCGACCGTGCGCCCGACACCCTGGCGGCAGGCGGTGGACCTGGCCAACATGATGCTCACCCTGGCGCTGGTCGGCGAGCCGGAGCGCATCTACCACCGGGCGCTGGCCCTCTTCACCCCGGACGACGTCGCCGAGGCCTTCGCGGCCAGCCGGGGCGTGACCGTACCCAGCCAGTTGCGGGGCCGGCTGCGCAGGCACGGCCGGGACCTGATGGCCGAGTTCCGCAGGCTGGCGCCGGACCGGCCGCCGGTGGCGATCCAGTTGTGGAGCCTGCGCCGGGTGGCAGTGACCACCGGCATGCTGGTCGCGGTGCTGGCCGGCCTGGCCGGGATCTACGCCTACACCCAGGTAGCGGGGTTGCTGTGAAGCGGGCGGCCGGTGCGGCGCTGGTGGCGCTGGCCACCCTGCTGCCCACCGGGTGTGGCAGCGCGTCACCGGGCCTGCCCGGTTGCGGTGCCACCGAGCGGCTGGGGCTGATCGCGCAGTCGGTGCCGTCGGCGGGGTATCTGCCGTGCATCACCGCCCTGCCGGTCGGCTGGCACAGCAGCGGTCTGCTGGTCGAGAGCGGCCGGACGCAGGCCGAACTCACCTCCGACCGGGCAGCGGGGCACCCGGTCCGGGTGCGGCTGTCGGCCGGCTGCGATCCGGGACCGGCCACTGCGCTGCCGCCGCGCAGCCCCGGCGGCCGTAGCTACCTGCTGCTGTCCTCGATCGCTCCGCGGTATTCCGGCATGCTGTTCGACGTGTTCCCAGGTGGCTGCGTGACCTACCGGTTCGACTTCGCCCGTGACCGGCACATCGCGCTGATGGCCGAGCTGCAGTCGGCGGTCGGCCTGCTGGCCCGCCGGCAGTTGCGCTTGGAGCTGCGCCGCGAACTCGGCATCGAGCTCGGCCCGTGAGCTGCCGAGGCGCACTGCCGGTCCGGCCGGGTCCACAGCTGCGGATGGCGCTCGGCCTGGCCGGACTGGCGCTGAGCGGGCTGCCGGTACGTGCCCACCGGATCGGTGCGGGGGAGACCCGGGTGTTCCGGGCGGTCAACGACCTGCCGGACGGCCTGCGGGCGCCTGCCTGGGTGATCATGCAGGCGGGCAATCTCGCCGCGGTGCCGGCCGCCGCCGCGCTGGCGGTCGCCACCGGACGCCAGCGGCTCGCGGTTCGGCTCGCGCTGGCCGGCGCCGGCACCTGGGCGTTGTCCAAGCTGGTCAAGCGGATCTACCGCCGCCCGCGGCCGCCGGCCCTGGTGCGCGGGGCCCGCAGCCGCGGGCCGGAGCCGTCCGGCCTGGGGTTCGTCTCCGGGCACTCCGGAGTGGCGCTGGCACTGGCGGCCGCGGCCTGGCCGCAGCTGGGGCCGGCCGGCCGGGCCGCGGCGGCCGCCACGGTGCCGGTGGTCGGACTGGCCCGCATCTACACCGGTGCCCACCTGCCGCTGGACGTGGCAGGCGGGCTCGCGATGGGCCTGGCCACCGAGGCGGCCTGTGAGTGGCTGCTGGACCGCTCGCCGACCGCTTCGGTGCTAGCGACTGCTGACCGGCCGGCGCAGCTGACCGCCGGCCGCGGACGGCGGCGCGGACGGTGCTCGGCGTTGCGGCGGCTCGCCGAGCACCGGTAGCAGCGCGCCGGTCACCAGCCCGAGGACGGCGCCGGCCGCCAGCCCGGTCAGCGTGCCGAGCGCTGCCACCCGCAGCACCGACCAGTCCGCGGCCGGTGCCGAGGCACCCAGGAACAGAATGCCCATCGCCGGTGACCAGCCGGCCGCATTGACGGCCGACCAGCGGTAGGGGTGGTCGAGGTTTCCGCGCAGGCAGCGAGCTTGGGCGGCACCGAGCAGGGCGCCCATCGCCAGGCCGAGCGCCGCGCCGCCACCGACGCTCAGCAGCAACGGCGGCCCGGCAGCCTGGGCGTCGTCGCCGGCCAGCACCGGCCCGGCCGAGCCGAGTGCCCAGCCCAGCCCGGCCACCGCGACGGTCACCCGCAGCCAGCGTCGCCGGTCCAGCTCCGGCAACAGCCGGGCCAGGCCGTCGGCCTGCAACGCCCCCAGGGCGGTGCCCTCGACCAGGCCGGCCACGATCACCACGCCCAACGCCGCCAGCCGGTCGGTCGCCGAGGCGGATTCCGGTGCCAGCACCGAGGCGAACTTGGCGGCGGTCGCGGCGGCGGTCATGCCGACCGCCTCGGCGGCAGCGCAGCGCAGCGTCCAGCCGGCCAGGAACGGCCGGCCGGAGCTGCGGCCTCTGATGCCATGGGGGGACATCAGAAGGCGAACACCACCCGCGCCGGAATCCGGCCGGACAGCACGTCGGCCATCGACTCGTTCACCTCGTCGAGCTTGCGGTCCACCGCGATCACCCGGGTACGGCCGGCGGCGTGCAGGGCGAAGACGTCGGCGAGGTCGTTGCGGGTCCCGACGATCGAGCCGATCACGGACTTGCCGCCGAGCACGGTGTCGAAGATCGGCACGCTGAGCGCGGCGTTGTCAGCAGGCAGCGCCACGCACACCAGTCGGCCGCCGCGGCGCAGTGACCGGTAGGCCTGGTCGAAGGACTGCGGCGAGGCGGCCAGCGCCACCGCCACGTCCGCGCCGCCCAGTTCCCGGATGGCCTGCACCGGGTCGGTGCTGCGTGCGTTGACCACGTGGTCGGCGCCGAGTTCGGTCGCCATCGCCAGCTTGTCGTCCTCGACGTCCACGCCGATCACGAAGCCGCCGGCGATCCGGGCGTACTGCAGGGCCAGGTGCCCCAGTCCACCGACGCCGAAGATCGCCACCGTCTCGGCCGACTTGACGTTGGCCACCTTGATCGCCTTGTAGGTGGTGACCCCGGCGCAGGTCAGCGGGCCGGCATCCCGGGAGCTGACCCCCTCGGGCACCGGGGTGGCGAACGCGGCCGCCACCACGGCGTACTCGGCGAACGAGCCGTTCACCGAATAGCCCGAGTTCTGCTGCGATTCGCACAGGGTCTCCCAGCCGCCGATGCAGTGGCGGCACTGCCCGCAGGCCGAACCCAGCCAGGCGATGGCGACCCGGTCGCCGACCGCGCGGCTGGTGACGCCCGCACCCAGCCGCTCGACGTAGCCGATGCCCTCGTGGCCCGGGACGAACGGCAGCCGCGGCGTCACCGGCCAGTCGCCGTGCGCGGCGTGGATGTCGGTGTGGCACAGCCCGCTGACCTCCATCCGGACCAGCACCTGCCCCGGTCCCGGCTCCGGGATCGGCAGCTCCTGGATCTGCAGCGGTGCGGAGAAGTCGGTGACGACTGCGGCCTTCATGGGTCCTCCCATGGTCGATGTGGACTTACTTTTCCCAGTGGAGGAAACCCGGTTGCGGGCTCAGGCTGTAGGGCCGATCGTCCCGCAACCGCCGGGTGGAACGTCACCGGTTCAGGTCCGGAACAGCGCCACCTTCAGCGCACCGCTGTCCGAGGCCTGCCCGAACACGTCGTAGGCCTCCAGCATCTCGCCGATCCCGAACCGGTGGGTGACGAGCCGGGTGGTGTCCAGCTGGCCCGAGGCCAGCATGGTGAGCAGCGTCGGGGTCGAGTAGGTGTCGACCAGCCCGGTGGTGATGGTGAGGTTCTTGCTCCAGATGCTCTCCAGGTGCAGCGTCGCCGGCCGGCCGTGCACGCCGATGTTGGCGACGTGACCGCCCGGGCGCACCAGCTCGACACACTGCTCGAAGGTCTCCGGAATCCCGACCGCCTCGATGGCGACATCCGCTCCGAGCCCTCCGGTCAGCTCGTGCACCAGGTGCACGGGATCGGCGCTGGCCAGCACGGTGACATCGGCACCGAGTTCCTTGGCCGCGTCCAGGCGTTGCTGGACGGCGTCGATCACCACGATGTGCGCCGGGCTGACCAGCTTGGCGGTGGTCACGGCCGCGAGCCCGATCGGCCCGGCGCCGACGATGGCGACGGTGTCTCCCGGCTGCACCCGGCCGTTGAGCACCCCGACCTCGTAGGCGGTGGGCAGGATGTCGGCCAGCATCAGCGCCGACTCGTCGGTCACCGTCTCCGGCAGCCGGTAGAGGCCGTTGTCCGCGAACGGCACCCGGACGTACTCGGCCTGGGTGCCGTCCACCAGGTGGCCCAGGATCCAGCCGCCACCGTTGCGGCACTGCCCGTAGTCGGTGGAGCGGCAGTACTGGCAACGGCCGCAGGGCGAGATGCACGAGATCAGCACCCGGTCCCCGACGGCGATGTTGCGCACGCCGGCACCGATCTTCTGTACCGTGCCGACCGCCTCGTGCCCGAGCACCCGGCCGGGCTCGACGTCGGCGACGTCGCCTTTGAGGATGTGCAGATCGGTGCCGCAGATGGTCACCGCGTCGACCCGCACGATCGCGTCGTCAGGTGCCCGCAGCTCGGGCTCGTCGACGTCCTCCCACGAGTGGCGACCGGGACCGTGGTAGACCAGTGCTTTCATGGCAAGCCCCCTGTCGGTGTGCCGGCGCCTGCCTGATCGGCCAAGCCGTCCGGCCGTTCCATGCTCGCCCGGCGCAGGCGGCCCCAGCAGAGTCGAAAGCCCCTTCCGGCTTCGGGCGGCCGACGGCCAGGATGGGCCGCAGGAGGGTGAGCGCCATGATGGACTTCGACGACCACGGCATGAGCGGGACCGGTTGGCTGGTGTCCGGCCTGGTCTCGCTGCTGCTGCTCGGCATCCTGGTCGTGGTACTGGCCGCGGTGCTGCGCGGCGGGTGGAGCGACTCCCGGCAGCAGGCCCCGCAGAATCCGCTGCGGCTACTGGACGAACGGTTCGCACGTGGCGAGCTGGACGAGCCGGAGTACCTGCGCCGCCGCGACCTGCTCACCGGTTCTGCCGGCCACGTCCGGCCGCCGAGCTCGTGACCTCGGCAGCCGGCGGCGCGGGCCTCGCTGAGCGACCTGCCGGCGCTGGCCCGAACGCCCAGAAGGTCGGGAAGGTCGCGCCCTCGCTGACCTTTCTCGGCGGCGCCGGCACGGTGACCGGCAGCAAGTTCCTGGTCCAGGCGCAGGGACGCGGCGTGCTCGTCGACTGCGGCCTGTTCCAGGGGTTGTCCTCGTTGCGCCGCAAGAACTGGGAGGCGCCGCCGCTGCAGCTGGACCGGCTGGACGCCGTGGTGCTGACCCATGCCCACCTGGACCACAGTGGTTACCTGCCCGCGCTGGCCCGGGCCGGCTGGCGCGGCGACATCTACTGCACCGAGGCCACCGCCCTGCTGGCCGGCATCGTGCTGATCGACAGCGCCCACCTGATGGCCGAGGAGGCTCGGCAGGCCAACGAGGGCGGCTGGTCGAAGCACCATCCGGCCTACCCGCTCTACACGCCGGAGGACGTGCAGCTGGTGCAGTCGATGTTCCGGCCGATCGGCTTCGGCGACACCGTCGAGACGGCCGGCGGCCTGACCGTCCGGCTCGGGCGGGCCGGGCACATCCTCGGCTCGGCCTGGGCGCAGCTGCAGATTCCGGCCGGCTCGGGCACCCGCACCCTCGCCGTCAGCGGTGACCTCGGGCGGCCGAGCCATCCGCTGCTGCTGCCGCCGGACCCGCGCCCGGTGGTCGACACGCTGCTGATCGAGTCCACCTACGGCGAACGCCGGCACGGCAGCCAGGATCCGGTGACCGGCCTGGCGGCGGTGATCCGCCGGACGGTGCGGCGGGGCGGCAGCGTGCTCATCCCGGCGTTCGCGGTCGACCGCACCGAGATGCTGCTCTACGACCTGGTCCGGGCCCGCCGCGACGGGCTGCTCGGCGACCTGCCGATCGTGGTCGATTCACCGATGGCCCTGGAATGCCTGAGGATCTACCGCCGGGCGATCGCGGAGGGCTGGCCCGACATCCGGCCGGGCCTGGGCGGTAGCGATCCCTTCGATGCCGGGCACCTGATCGAGGCCCGTACCCAGCAGGAGTCGATGCACTGGAACGACCCACCGATGCCTGCTGTGCTGGTGTCCGCCTCGGGCATGGCCTCCGGTGGCCGGGTGCTGCACCACCTTCGGCACCTGCTGCCCGACCATCGCAACACGGTGCTGATCGCGGGCTACGCGGCCGAGGGCACCCGGGCCCGGCAACTGATCGACGGCGCCAGCGCGGTGAAGATCCATGGCCGCTACGTGCCGGTCCGCGCCGAGGTGGTGGTGATGGACGCCTTCAGCGCCCACGCCGATGCCGGCGAGCTGCTCGCCTGGGCCGGCTCCGCCACCGCTCCGGAGACCTGTTTCGTGGTGCACGGTGAGCAACGGGCCGCCCACACCCTGGCGGGTCGGTTGCGCGAGGAGGCGGGCTGGACCGCGGTCACCCCGCGCCAGGGCGAGGTCGTGCTCATCTGAGTCCGCGTGCGGGACGAGGGTCGTGCCCTGATCTGAGGGCCGGCGGTTCAGCCGCCAGGCGCATCAGCCGCCAGGCGCATCAGCCGCCGAGGGATCAGCCGCCGAGGGATCAACCGTTGTGCAGCACCGCGGCGCCGCTGAACCGCCCGTGCGCCAGGTCGCTCAGTGCCCGGTCCGCGGCGGTCATCGGGTACGGCCGGGTGGTCGCCCGGATGCCGAACCGCTGGGCCAGCACCAGCAGCTCCTCGCCGTCCTGGCGGGTGTTGGCCGTGACGCTGCGCAGCACCCGCTCACCGAAGAGCTCCTGCTGGTAGCCCAGCGGCGGGATGTCGCTCAGCCAGATGCCGGCCACCGCCAGCGTCGCGCCCCGGTCGAGGGCCCGCAGCGCCACCGGCACCAGCTCGCCCGCCGGGGCGAACAGGATCGCCCCGTCCAGCGGCTGGGGTGGTTGGTCGGCCGCGCCGCCGACCGAGTCGACGCCGAGCTCGCGGGCCAGTGCGGCATTGCGCTCGCCGCGGGTCAGCACGTGCACCGCCATGCCGAGGTGCAGTGCCAGCTGCGCGGTCAGGTGAGCACTGCCGCCGAACCCGTAGATGCCCAGCCTGCCACCGGGTGCCACCCCGGCGGTCTTGAGCGCGCGGTAGCCGATGATGCCGGCGCACAGCAGCGGTGCGGCCTGCTCGTCGTCGATCGTGGCCGGCAACCGGTAGCAGAATGCCTCGTCGGCCACGCAGTAATCGGCGTAGCCGCCGTCGACGTCCCAGCCGGTGAACCGCGGGTCCAGGCACAGGTTCTCCCGGCCGCTGCGGCAGAACCGGCACGTCCGGTCGGTGCCGGCCAGCCAGGCCACCCCGACCCGGTCGCCGACGGTGAACCGGCCGCAGCCTGCGCCGAGTTCCGCGACCGTCCCGACGACCTCGTGACCCGGCGTGGTGCCCGGCCGGTGCGGCGCGAGATCGCCTTCGGCCAGGTGCAGGTCGGTGCGGCAGACGCCGCAACAGCGCACCCTGACCAGGACGGTGCCCGGCCCGGGGACCGGTTTCGCCCGCTCGACCTGCCGCAACGGCGCGGCGTCGACGGCCGCCGGCCGGGCCACCGCCCAGGCGAGCACGTCAGCCCACGCGGTCGGCCGTCGGCAGGCTGCTGGGCGCCGGCGGCAGGACCGGACCGGACACCGGGCCGGCAGGGTCCGGGCCGCCGTTGTCCAACCGGAACGGCGGGTACTGGTCGGTCAGCAGCGCGACGTAGGCCAGCACCCGGTAACACCACCGGTTCAGGCCCAGGATGAAGTCGTACAGCGCGGCCGGGTAGCGTCCGGTCACCGCCAGGATCACCGCGGCGACGATCGCCAGGACCGAGATCAGGCCGCCGCCACCGGCGATCCGCCAGCCGCCGTCGCCGCCCCATCCCCAGCCACCGGCGAAGAAGCCGACGATGACCAGATGGGGCAGCGCCAGCAGCCACCACTTCACCAGCACCAGCCCGCGGGACAGCCGCTCGGGGTAGTCGACGGTGAACCGGGCCGGATAGCTCGGGTCGTCGCGCAGTGTGAAGGGTGGATACCGGTCGGTCGCGAATGCCCCGATGGCGTAGTAGTCGACCCGCCAGGTCCAGCGCATCACACCGACGGCGTAGTCGAACAGCGGCCGCGGATAGTGCGCGGTGAACAGGATTGCGAAGCCGGCGATGATGGTGGTGACCACCAGCCCGATCCACAGGAACACCAGGACGACGATGTGGGGGATGGCCAGCAGCCACTTCACCAGCCATAACCACCGACTCAACGGCTGGTTGGGAACGCCCTCCAAACGGGCCGGATAGGTCGGCTGGGTCGCCATCGCGCTCAGCTCCCTTCAAGGTGTGAGTCGGGAATCGGTGTGCGTCGGGTTCAGTACGAGAGCAGGCCTGCCGGCGGGGGTTCCGGCGCGGCGCGTCCGGCAACGGCGGAGCCGAGCGGGGCGCGCACCGCCTCCGCATCGCCGACGGTGGCGATGCTGCAAGGCAGATCGTGCAGCGCGTGGGACAGCACCGGGCCGAGCGTGGGCGACAGCGGATGGTCATGCCGGGCGCGGCCGAGCACCACCAGGTCGGCCGGCCGGCAGAACTCGCGAAGCACCTGCAGCGGGCTGCCGGCCAGTACCACCGGCCGGATCGGCACGCCGGCCGGAAGGAACGCATACGCGGCGACCATGGCCGCCAGTCGACGGGTTGCCGTCGCGACCGCCGTGCCGGGCGACTCCGGCGCAGCACCGCCCGACCGGGACGGTTGCCAGGCGTGCAGCACGACGAGTTCGACACCGCGGTGCCGGGCCTGCTCCATCCCGAACTCCAGCGAACGCGTCGAGGAGGGCCGGTCGCCGACCGCAACCACCACCCGGCCGAGCGGCTGGATCACCGGCGGCGCGTCCGGTGCCACCGCCACGACCGGGCCGTGCGCGTGCGCCATCAGCGAGCGGCATACCGAACCGATCAGGTGCCCGGCCACCGTGCCCTCGCCCTGCCGTCCCACCACGGTCAGCGCGGCACCGGCTGACAGGCTCACCAGCGCCCGATGCGGATTGCCCAACATCAGCCGGCCGCGCACGCTGACCTCGGGGTCGAGGCCGGTCGCGAAGGCGATCGCGTGGTCCACGATCGGCTGGGTGAGTTCGCGCAGGCCACGCCGGATGCTCGGCGTGGTCAGCCACAGGTCGGACGCGATCTGGCTGACGTGCACCAGCAGCACACCGCAGTTCCTGCTGCGTGCCTCGGCCATTGCCCAGGCGGTCGCCGCCCGGCCGTGCACCGAACCGTCGATCCCGACCAGGATCTGCTCGGCAGTGGGCATCGGATTCACTCCTGTTGCGCGTGGTGGCCTCCGTCCCTCGATGGTCGACCGGTGCGTTCGGCGCGGTAAGGGGCCAAAGGCCCTGGCTGCGGGCAGCGGATGCCGAAAGGCTCAACGGCGACAAGGGGGGACCGGTCGATGTCTGATGCTCGTCTGGCGCCGGTGCCGCCGGTGCCGCCGGTGCCGCCGGTGCCGCCGGTGCCGCCGGGGCGCGCCGAGCCGCCGACCACCGGGCTCAGCGCGGGCGAGGCAGAGCGCCGGCTGGCGACCGACGGACCCAACGAGCTGCGGGTCCGGTCCGAGCCGCGGGTGCTGTCGGCTGTGCGGGATCAGCTCAGCGACACCGTGATCGTGGTGCTGCTGGTCGCCGCGGTCCTTACCGCTGCCGTCGGTGACCTGTCCGATATGGCCGTGATCATCGCGGTGATCGTCCTCAACACCGCGCTGGGGACCCTGCAGCAGATCCGCTCCGACCGGGCGCTGGCCGCGCTGTCGGCGATGACCGCACCCCGCGCCACGGTGCTGCGGGACGGTCGGCCGCGCGACGTCGACGCCTGCGACGTGGTGGTGGGCGACCTGCTCGAACTGGCAGCCGGGGACATCGTGCCGGCCGACGCGCTGCTCACCCACTGCGAGTCCTTCACCGCGGACGAGGCGATGTTGACCGGTGAATCGGTGCCGGTCGGCAAGGACACCGGCGATCCGGTGCTGGCGGGTTCGGTGGTGACCAGGGGCCACGGGTACGCCGTGGTCCAGGCCACTGCGCACGCCACCGTGCTGGGCGGCATCGCGCGCGGGTTGGCCGCGACCCCGGTGACCGGCACGCCGCTGCAGCACCAGTTGGCCCAACTCGGCCGGCGGCTGGCAATGGCCGCGAGCGTGGCGGCACTGGCGGTGATCGCGCTCAACCTGGCCAACGGCCAGAGCTGGGAACTCAGCCTGGTGCTGGGCATCAGCCTCGCGGTGGCCGCGATCCCGGAGTCGCTGCCGGCCGTGGTGACCCTGTCGCTGGCACTGGCCGGGCATTCCCTTGCCGGCAAGGGAATCCTGGTGCGCAAGCTCTCGGCGGTGGAGGCGCTCGGTTCGGTGACGGTGCTGGCCATGGACAAGACCGGCACCCTGACCGAGGGCAGCATGGTGGTGCAACGGCTGTGGACCCCGGCGGGCGACGCGGACGCGGCGCGCACCCTGTTGGAGTACGCGGTGCTGTGCAGCGACGCCTGCCGCACCGAGGACGTCACCCCGCAGCGCAGCGACGACCCGACCGAGGTCGCGCTGGTCCGGCGGGCGCTGGCGGCCGGCGTGGACGTGGCCGCGGTGCGCCGGGCGGCGCCGCGGATCGGGGAGTCCCCGTTCGACGCCCGGACGGCGATGATGAGCACCACGCACCGGATCTCGACCGGCGCCGTGCTGCGCATCCGCAAGGGTGCGCCGGAGGCGCTGCTGAGCGGCGCCGAACTGGCCGGCAGCGCCGCCGGCGTGCTCGAGGACTGGGTGGCCGACGGCCTGCGGGTGCTGGCGGTCCGGGTGGCCACCGAGCCGGACGAACAGCAGCCGGACGCACAGCAGCCGGCCGGACCGGACCGGCTGGTCGGCCTGCTCGCACTGGCCGACCCGATCCGGGCCACCGCACCGGAGATGATCCGGGCCTTCCGCCGGGCCGGTGTGCGGCCGGTGATGATCAGCGGAGACCACGCCGGCACCGCGGCGGCGGTCGCCCGGGCGCTCGGGCTGGACGGAACCGAGCGGGTGCTGACCGGCGCGGACCTGGTCGCGGCCGAGTCCGGCGACGGCCCCGATCTGACCGGTCTCGGCGTCGTCGCACGCGTCAGGCCGGAGCAGAAGACCGCGGTCGTGCAGGCGTTGCGTCGACAGGGCAACGTCGTCGCGATGACCGGGGACGGTGTCAACGACGCGCCGGCACTGCGCAGCGCCGACATCGGCATCGCGATGGGTAACGGCACCGAGGTCGCCAAGCAGGCGGCCTCGATCGTGCTCAGCTCGTCCGACCTGGCGGCGATGGTTCCGGCGATCGTGGAGGGCCGCCGGGTCTACGACAACATCAGCAGGTTCCTGCGCTACGCGCTCAGTGGCGGCCTGGCCGAGGTGCTGATCATGGTGGCCGGTCCGTTCCTGGGCCTGGCGGTGCCGTTGCAGGCCGGGCAGATCCTGTTCGTCAACCTGCTGACGCACGGCCTGCCAGGGGTGGCCATCGGCAACCAGCCGGCCAGCTCCGACGCAGCCGACCGGCCGCCCAGGCCGGTCGGCCGGCGGCTGCTGGACTCCGACCAGCTGTGGCGGATCGGCGTGCTGGGCAGCGTCCTGGCGGCGGCCAGCCTGCTGGCGGCGGGCTGGTCGGCCGGCCAGCACCGCCCGGCGCAGAGCACCCTGTTCCTCGCCCTGACCTTCGGCCAGCTGGCGGTGGCGCTGGCCGGCCGGCCGGCCGGGCACCGGCTGGGGGACAACCGGATGCTGCTGGGCTCGATCGTGGTCAACCTGGCGCTGGTGCTGGCAGCGGTCTACGCCCCGCCGTTGCGGGAGCTCTTCCGGACCACCCCGGTGACCGCTTCGGACCTGGCGGCGGCCGGCATTGCGGCGGCCGGGGTGGCGGTACTGGCCCGGCTGCTGACCCCGCGGCTCGGCACCGGCCCGGCAGCGACGGCCGGCCGGCATCGTGCCGGCCACCCGTTAGGGACCTAAGCCCCTGTCATCGACAAGGCAATCGCAGGCACCGTAACTTCTGCATGTCACCCCGTCGGAAGGCCAAGGAATGTCTCGCACGGTCCGGCTGGCCACCCTCGGCACCACGGGTTCGATCATTCCGACCGCGGCGTTGCGGCGGGCGGCGGTGCGAGCGACCTGGGCGCCCTCGGTGCACAACACCCAGCCGTGGCGTTTCGTGATCGGGCACGGGGTGCTGGAGGTGCACGCGGATGTCAGTCGGCAACTGCGGGTGCTGGATCCCACCGGCCGCCAGCTGATCATCAGCTGCGGCTGCGCGGTCCTCAATGCCAGGGTCTCGCTGGCCGCGGACGGCTTTGCCGCCAACGTCCAGCAACATGCGCCCAGTCCCGACAGCGACCTGCTCGCCGAGCTGACGAAGTCCTCGGAACGCGATCCCTCGGTGGCGGCACTGGATCCGCTGCTGTCGCTGCGGCGCACCAACCGGCGCCAGTTCGCCGAGGACCGCGTTCCCGAGGAACTGCTCGCCGTCCTCGCTGCTGCGGCGTCGGTGGAGGGCGCCGGGTTGTTCGTCGTTTCCGAGCCAGCCCACCGGCTCGCCACCGCCCGCCTCAGCCGGCGTGCCGAGGCGGTCGAGCAGTCCGATCCGGCCTACCAGGCCGAGCTGCGGGCCTGGGTCACCGACGACCAGCAGCGCGGCGACGGGGTGCCGGTCGACACCCTGCCGCGGCTGCGCGCCGACGGCGTGGACGGGCTGCCGCTGCGTAACTTCGGCGACCCGGGCGATGCCGGCCTGCCGGAGCGCGCCAGCTCGAGTACCCACCAGACGTTGCTGCTGCTGGGGACCGAGGACGACGACGCGCTGGCCTGGTTACAGGCGGGGGAGGCGCTGGAGCGGGTCTGGCTGGAGGTAACCCGGGCGGGGTATGCCATGAGCCTGTTCACCCAGCTGATCGAGGTACCGAGCACCCGGGAGCTGCTGCGCTCCGAGCTCGGGCTCGCCATGTACCCGCATGTGCTGCTGCGGGTCGGGCGGGCCCCGGCCACGCCGGCGTCCCGGCGACGCAAGCTGGTCGAGGTGCTGCGACATGCTCCCGGGGTCGAGGGCGTATGACGGGACAGCTCGAAGGGTTACCCTTCAGCTACCGTCGGGCGCAGGCGTCCTCGACAGCCTGACGGCAGGCGGAGCTTCTGATGAGTGAACAGCTGCACGGGCCGACACCGGCTCCCCAGCTCGGCCTGGATCAACTCCTGGACCAGCTGATCAACCGAGCACAGGACGTCCGGAATGTCCAGACCAAGCTCAACGGGCTGCTGGCTGCCAATGAAGCCATTCTCGGTCATCTGGAACTGCCGGTGGTGCTCCGCCAGATCGTGCATGCCGCGTGTGCCCTGGTCGACGCCCGCTACGGCGCGCTGGGGGTGATCAACCCGCACGGTGACGGCCTGGAGCAGTTCGTCTACGAAGGCATCGACGAGGAGACCGCCGCCCGGATCGGCTCACTACCGTGCGGCGAAGGTTTGCTCGGCGCCCTGATCGCCGATCCGCGTCCGATCAGGCTGGATCGGATAGCCGACGACGCCCGGTCGGCCGGATTCCCGCCCCACCACCCGCCGATGGAGACCTTTCTCGGGGTTCCGATCAAGGTTCGTGACTCGGTCTTCGGCAACCTGTACCTGGCCGGCCGACGCAGTGGTGAGTTCACCGAGAGCGACGAGGAGCTGATGCGGGCGGTAGCCGGCACCGCGGCGATCGCGATCGAGAACGCCCGGCTTTACGACGAGGCCCGCCGGCGGGAACGCTGGTTGCAGGCCACGGCCGAGGTGAGCCAGCAGTTGCTGTCGCTGTCTGGTGAGGATCCGCTGTGGGTGATCGCCCGCAGGGTTCAGGAACTGGCCGACGCCGACCTGGTGACGGTGGTGCTGCCGTCCACGATTCCGGGTGAGCTGATGATCGAGGTGGCGGTGGGCCTGGGTGCGGATCGGCTGACCGGCCTGTCCTATCCCACCGAGCACAGCATCGCCGGCGCGGTGATCGAGGCCAGCGAGCCGATGCGGATCGACGACATCGACTCCCAGCTCGAGTTCACCCTGCGGATGCGCGAGGTGGTCCCGGTCAGCGCGGTGATGGGCCTGCCGCTGGCCGGTTCGGCCAAGCCGCGCGGTTGCCTGATGGTGACCAGGCTCAGCGGTAGGCGCGAATTCACCGACAACGACCTGCAGATGGCCACCATCTTCGCCAACCACGCCGCGGTCGCCCTGGAGCTGGCCGACGCCCGTTCCGACCAGCAGCGGGTGGTGTTGCTGGAGGACCGGGACCGGATCGCCCGGGACCTGCACGACCACGTGATCCAGCGGCTGTTCGCGACGGGCCTGACCGTGCAGAGCCTGCAGACCGGCCAGCTCGACCCCGTCTTCGGTGCCAAGCTGGGTCGGGTGGTGACCGATCTGGACGCCACCATCCGGCAGATCCGCACCTCGATCTTCGACCTGCGCGGTGCGCTGTCGCCGGTTTCGGCCAGCGTGCGGACGGAACTTTTCGCAGTGGCGACCGGCCACATCGCGCAGCTCGGCTTCGAACCGACGTTGCGCTTCGCCGGGCCGGTCGACTCGCTGGTGACGCCGGACCTGGCCGAGGAGCTGGCCGCGGTACTGCGCGAGGCGCTGAGCAACGCGGCCCGGCATGCCCACGCCAGCAGTGTGGAGATCAGCCTGGAGGTGTCGAGCTCGCAGCTGTCCCTGTCGGTGATCGACGACGGGGTGGGCATCGGCGACCCCACCCGGCGCAGCGGGTTGGCCAACCTTACCGAGCGTGCCGAACGGCGCGGCGGAACGATGACCGTGACCAGCGGTCCGGACAAAGGAACGCAGCTGCAATGGCAGATAGCCCTGACCTGACCGGTTCACCGATCAGGATCTTCCTGCTGGACGACCACGAGATCGTCCGGCGGGGAATCGCCGACCTGCTCTCGGCGACCGACGACATGGAGGTGGTCGGCGAGGCCGGCACGGCCGCCGAGGCACTGCGGCGGATACCGGCTGCCCGGCCGGACGTCGCCCTGCTCGACGGCCGGCTGCCCGATGGCAGCGGTATCGACGTCTGCCGGGACATCCGCTCCTCCTACCCCGACATCCGCTGCCTGATCCTCACCTCCTACGACGACGACGACGCGCTGTTCGCCGCGGTGATGGCGGGCGCGTCGGGGTACCTGCTCAAGGAGATCCGCGGCTCGTCGCTGCTCGACGGCATCCGGCAGGTGCGTGCCGGCCGGTCACTGCTCGATCCGACGGTGACCGAGCGGGTGATGCAGCGGCTGCGCTCCGGTCCGCAGACCGACCCCCGGCTGGCCGGGCTGACCGAGCGGGAACGCGAGATCTTGGACCTGATCGCCGAGGGGCTGACCAACCGCCAGATCGGCGAACGGCTGTACCTGGCCGAGAAGACCGTCAAGAACTACGTCTCGGCCCTGCTGGCCAAGCTCGGCATGCAGCGCCGCACCCAGGCCGCGGTGTTCGGTTCGGAGCTCAAACACCGGTAGCCGGGACTTTGGTCCTGTGCCGGGTGGCTTGCGCCCCTGACCCCGGGCGACCCGGGTCGGCCAGGATGGTGGCACGCATAGGCCGAGGAGCGCCGATCATGACCACCCCACCCGTCGTCGTCGGGGTAGACGACAGCATCGACGCACGCTCTGCCGTGCTGTGGGCCGCAGCGGAGGCGATGCTGGCCGGCACCTCGCTGCTGGTGGTGCATTCGCCGGCCCTGCCGCTGTCCGCTCCGCCCGCACACCTGTCCGCCGCGTTGCGCGCCTGCGACGACGTCGGCAGCGCCGTGCTGGACTCCGCGATCGCGCTGGCCCGGGTCAGCCAGCCGCAGCTGGCGGTACAGCGACTGCTCAGTCACGCCGATCCGGTCCAAGCCCTGGTCGACGTCAGCGCCGAGGCCCAGCTGGTGGTGCTGGGGGCCCGGACCGCCCCAGTGGGCGAGATGTCGCTACTGGCGTCGAAACGGCTGACGGTCAGCGCGCACGCGCACTGCCCGGTGCTGCTGCTCGGACCGGTCTCGAGCTTCAGCCCGCCATCGGCAATCTCGCGCGTCGTGGTCGGCGCCGGCACCACCCGGGCCGGCCGGGCGGCGGTTGGCTTTGCCGCTGCCGAAGCAGCGCGCCGTGCCGTGCCGCTGCATCTGGTGCGCCTGGAACGTCCGCTCGCAGACGGGGCGTCCGCGGTGGCGGAGCGCCTGCCCGGGGCCGAGGACGAGCTCGCCGAGGTGGCACTTGCCGAGGCGGCCGCGGTACTGCGCCGGGAGCACCCCGGCCTGGTGGTGGTTCCGGTGCTGGCCTGGGGCGAGGCGGCCGATGTGCTGCCCGGCTACTCCGACGGCTCCACCGTCCTGGTGGTGGGCTGCCACCACAGCGACGACCACTGGAGCACCCGGCTCGGTCCGGTCGCCACGTCGGTGGTGCACCGCAACCGGGGGCCGGTGGTGGTGGTCGGCCATGCCTGGCGCCGGCACGAACGTGATTCCGGCGCTGAGCCGTCGGTGCGCTATCCGGTCCCCACCTGAGGGTCGACGCCCTGCTGAGACACGTTGCCGAGACGTACGGAGCAGAGCTGTGCTCAGGAGGATTGCCGAGGTGTCGACTCGCCGTTCGGATACGTCGTCTGGCTGATCGGCCGCTGAGCGGCCGTCAGCCGTGTTGACGGTCAGGTGGTGATGGTCAGGATCTCGTCCAGGTCGCGCCGGCTCGACTCCGGCGTCGCGGCAGCGCGGCCGACCCGCAGCACCATCTGCGGGTAGCCGGTCAGCTCGAGTTCGCTGCGCAGTTGGGCGCGCAGGTCGGCGATGTCGATCACCTGGCTGAACAGGCTGATTCCGTAGTCGGCACGGGTCGCCTCCAGCCACACTCGCTGCAGCGCCTCGCCGGCGCGCAACCACGCCAGCGGATCGTCGGCAGCGGTGACCAGCAGCAGCACGCACTCCTGCGAGTCCGAGCGGTCCTCCGCGTGCAGCCAGCCCATCCGGTGGGTGTCGAAGTCGCGGATCGGCAGGACGTCGCTGATGTGGCTGACCTCGCCGGCCCGGTACGGCACGGCCATCGCCGGCACCCCGTCCTTGCGCAGCGGGCTTCCGGTGGTCCAGGTGTCCAACTCCTGCCGGTAGGCCGGGTCGGTGTTCTCCCGCAGGTCGGCCTCCTGGCTGAGCCTGGCGACCCGCAACCGGGTGGGTTGGTCGCGCACCTCGATCAGCTCGGCCTGTTCCTGCTGCGCCGCGATCGCCAGCTCGTAGCGCACCGAGGCGGCCACCGAGGTATCCAGAAAAGCGCTGCGGTTGGAGTGCCGCCGCACGATGTGCGGCTCGAGCGCGGCGATCGGAACCCAGTCCGCCTGCTGTGCCGGCAGTTCCAGCCGGGCGACCAGGCTCGGGTCGTCCGGGTCCGGCAACCGGGTCACCACCGCGTCGTAGCCGCGGGCTGCCAGTGCGGCCCGTGCGTTGAACACCGCGCACCCGATGCTGAGCATCAGCTGCCGGCCGTCCGGATCGGCGACCCGCAGTTGCCGGTCGTGGTCGGCGTGCACCTGCAGCGCGCTCGGGGTGAGCACGAAGCGCCAGGGCTGGGTGTTGTGAATGGAGGGGGCCAGCCGCGCGGCGGCGGCAGCTTCCCAGAGCAGCTGAGCTGTAGCCGTCGGCGAGATCATGGCGGTCCTCCGGAAACGAGCGATGTGCGGCCCGGTCCCACACTGCTGCTCCGATTCGGCTGCTGCCAGGGCCAAAGGTCATTCCGGCCGCGATCACGACGGACCTTCGGCCCTGGTATCGGCGCCGCGCCGGCGAGACGGTGGCAGCACTGGCCGGCGCACACGCGGGGGTAATGATGGTGTCGATTCTGGATCTGAGTCGGGTACGGCTGGCCGATGTCGAGCTGGCCGGTGGCAAGGGTGCCAACCTGGGCGAGCTGATCGGCGCCGGCCTTCCGGTGCCCGGTGGCTTCGTGGTCACCAGCGCGGCCTACCGGGACGCCGTCGACGCCGCCGGCATCGGTGCGAAACTGGCCGAACTGTGCGAGATCGACCCGGACGACCCGCTGGCCCTGCACGACGCCGCCGAGGGATGCCAGGCGCTGCTGGCCGGAGTGGCGCTCTCGGGTGTGCTGCGCGACGACCTGCAGGCGGCCTACCGGGCGCTCGGGAACGACGTGCCGGTCGCGGTCCGGTCCTCGGCCACCGCGGAGGACTCGGCCGAGGCCTCCTTCGCCGGCATGAACGCCAGCTACACCAATATTCGCGGCGACCGAGAGGTGGTCGAGGCGGTGGCCCGGTGCTGGGCGTCGCTGTACGGGCAGCGGGCGATCGCCTATCGCGCCCAGCAGCGGCTGACCGACCGGCCCGCCATTGCGGTGGTGGTACAGCGGATGGTGCTGTCCGAGACCAGCGGCGTGATGTTCACCGTCGACCCCGCCTCGGGCAATGCCGACACCCTGGTGATCGAGGCCGTGCTGGGCCAGGGCGAGGCCATCGTCAGCGGCATGGTCGAGCCGGACACCTACACGGTGGCCAAGAGCGACCTGGCGGTGCAGAACGTCCGCGCGGGCTACCAGCGGTTCGCCATCCTGCGGGACGGCGCCGGGCACGACCTGCAGACCGAACTGGACGAGACCACCGCGGCCGCCCGGATCCTCGACGACGAACGCATCACCGAGATCGCCCGGCTGGGGATACGCACCGAGCAGCACTACGGCCGGCCGCAGGACATCGAGTGGGCGATCGCCGACGGCACGGTGTTCCTGGTGCAGTCCCGGCCGATCACGACGCTGGGCGATCCGGCGAACCCCGAGGGCCGATCGGGCCAGGGCAGCCATCCGGTGCTGCTGCACGGGCTGGCCACCTCGCGCGGTCGGGTCGCCGGCCGGGTCCGGGTGCTGACCAGCCCCGAGGACCAGGCGCAACTGGTCGGGGGCGAGGTGCTGGTGGCTCCGATGACCAGTCCGGACTGGCTGCCGGCGATGCGCCGGGCCGCCGCGCTGGTCACCGACGGCGGCGGCATGACCTGCCACGCCGCCATCGTCAGCCGCGAACTCGGCCTGCCCTGCGTGGTCGGCACCCGGACCGCGACCGCGGAGCTGCACACCGGACAACTGGTGACGGTGGACGGCAGCACCGGCGAGGTCCTCGACGGGGACGCGGTGGACACCGGCCACCGGCAGCCGGCCACGCCGGCCGGTGCCGCACCGGCGGCGCGGACGTTCGCCGAGCCACTGGGCACCCGGATCTATGCCAACCTCGCCGTCGCCGAGCACGCCGAGCAGGTGGCCGCGATGCCGGTCGACGGGGTCGGCCTGCTGCGGGCCGAGTTCATGGTCGCCGACGCGCTGGGCGGCGTGCACCCCCGGCTTTTGATGCAGCGGGGGCAGCGCCAGCAATTCGTGGACCGGATGACCGAGGCGCTGTCGCAGATCGCCACCGCCTTCGCGCCCCGGCCGGTGGTGTACCGCAGTATCGACTTCCGGTCGAACGAGTTCCGCGGGCTGGAGGGCGGCGAGCAGTTCGAGCCGCAGGAGCAGAACCCGATGATCGGCTACCGCGGTTGCTACCGCTACGTCGACCAGCCGGACCTGTTCGAGCTCGAGCTGGACGTGCTGGCCAACGTGGCGTCCCGGACCCACAACGTCACGCTGATGATTCCGTTCGTGCGTACCCAGTGGGAGCTGGCCACCTGCCTGTCCATCGTGCGGGCCCGGTTGACGCCGGCCGTGCTGCCGGTCTGGGTGATGGCCGAGGTGCCCTCCGCCGCGTACTGGATTCCCCAGTACGCCGCGATGGGGATCACCGGGGTCTCCATCGGCAGCAACGACCTGACCCAGTTGGTGCTCGGCGTCGATCGCGATTCGGCCGAATGCAGCGAGCTGTTCGACGAGGCGGACCCGGCGGTGCTGGACATGATCGACCGGATCATCACCGCCAGCCGGGACGCCGGGATCACCTCCTCGCTGTGCGGCCAGGCGCCCTCGGACCGTCCGGAGTTCGCCGAGCACCTGGTCGGCATGGGCATCACCTCGATCTCGGTCAACCCCGACGTGGTGGACCGGGTGCGGGCCGTGGTGGCCGGCGCCGAGCGGCGGATGCTGCTGCGGGCGGCCCGGCACGAGATCGGCTGACGCGGGAGGAACGACGATGACCACCGGCCTGCTGGCACCTGCCGCCCGGCGAATCCGGCCGACGGGGCGCCGGCCGCGGCTCCGGCTCGACCGCCGGATCGTCGGGTGCTTCTACCTGTTCACCGGCGGGATCCATGTCGGGATCGTCGCGGCGGATCCGCAGTTCTACCGGCACTTCGCCGACGGCGCCCTGGCCGGCGTCATCCGCTCGGGCTGGCGGGACGTGTTCATGGCCCATCCGGCCGGCTGGGGCCTGCTGCTGGCGGCGGGTGAGCTGGCACTGGGCCTGCTACTGCTGCGCGGCGGCCGCTGGGCACGGCTGGGCTGGGCCGGTGTGATCGGGTTCCACCTTGCCCTGATGAGCTTCGGCTGGGGTTTCTGGCTGTGGAGCGTGCCGGCCCTGGCCCTGCTGGTACCGGCCGCCGGCCGGGATCTGCGGCAGCGCTCCACACGGCAGCCGCAACACCACTGAGCCGAGGCGCGCGAGGGTGACCGGTACGGACCTTCGGCCCTGCCGGGCTGCCAGCCGACGGCAGATGCTGGAGGAAAGCTTCGAGACTGGGGTACCCCGATGAACGTCCTGCTCACCGTCCTGTTGGTACTTGTGGCGCTGGTCCTGCTCGTCGGGGGATTGGCGATCCGGATCGTCAAGCAGTACGAGCGCGGAGTGCTGTTCCGCTTCGGCCGGCTGGTCGGCACCCGGGAGCCCGGCCTGCGGCTGATCATTCCGCTGGTCGACGTGCTGCACCGGGTGTCGCTGCGGGTGGTGACCATGCCCATCCAGTCGCAGGGCATCATCACGCGGGACAACGTGAGCGTGGACGTGTCCGCCGTCGCGTACTTCAAGGTGGTCGACGCGGTGAAGTCCGTCGTCGCGATCGAGAACGTCCGGGCCGCCATCGACCAGATCGCCCAGACCACGCTGCGCAAGGTGGTCGGCCAGCACACCCTGGACGAGACGCTGGCCGAGACGGACCGGATCAACGACGACATCCGCCAGATCCTCGACGTGACCACGGTGGCCTGGGGTATCGAGGTCACCCTGGTGGAGCTGAAGGACATCCAGTTGCCCGAGGGAATGAAGCGGGCGATGGCCAAGCAAGCCGAGGCGGAACGCGAGAAGCGTGCCAAGATCATCAACGCTGAGGGCGAGTCGCTGGCCGCGAGCGCGCTGGGTGAGGCCTCCGACGTGATGATGGCGCACCCGCTGGCCCTGCAGTTGCGCAACCTGCAGAGCCTGGTCGAGATCGGCGTCGACAAGAACACCACGGTGGTCTTCCCGGCACCCCTGATGAGCACTATCGGCGAGCTCGGCCGGTTCCTGGCCGCCGAATCGGCCAGCGCGGCCGCGTCGGTCCGCGAGGTCCCGCTTCCGCCGGCACCCGCGAGCGCGCCGGCCGGTAACGGCCATCTCGCCGCCGAGCCGCCGCCCGGCCGATCGGCCGAGCACCCCGTCGCCGTCACCGCATGAGCGACCCACGCCAAGGAGGCAGTCATGCGAGCTCTCGTGGTCTATGAATCGATGTACGGCAACACCCTCGACATCGCCGAGGCAATCGCCGCCGGCCTGCGGACCGCCGGGGAGGCCGGGGTGCTGCCGGTCCGGGACGCCGCGCTGGCGAGCCTGGACGGGATCGACCTGCTGGTGGTCGGCGGACCGACGCATGCCTGGAGCATGACGCGGGCCCGCACCCGGACCCAGGCGCTGTCCGACGGAAAGCGCAAGGGGCTGCGGGTGGTGGCCCGGCCCGGCGACCCGGGCCTGCGGGAATGGCTCGCCGGCATCGGGGGAAGCGGCTTCGGCTGCGCGGCGTTCGACACCCGGTTCAAGGCGCCCGCGGCGGTGACCGGGCGGGCATCGCGCGCCATGGTGCGGCGGCTGCACCGCAACGGCCTCGAGGTGCTGGTGCCGGCGGCGAGCTTCTTCGTCACCAAGGACAGCACGCTGGTGGCCGGCGAGGTCGACCGGGCCCGCCGGTGGGGCCGCGAACTCGCCGAGAAGGCCGGCCGCCGGCATTTCCCGGCCCACCAGGCCTAGTCCGGTAACGGCGGAGCGAACGATGAGTTCGGTACGTTTCCCGTACGGCATTCGCATCCACGGCCGCGGTGGCCAGGGCGTGGTGACGATGGCCGCGTTGCTGGCCGGCGCGGCCTTCGACTCCGGCTTCGAAGCGCAGGCCTTTCCCAGCTTCGGCTCGGAGCGGATGGGCGCGCCGGTCACCGCCTTCTGCCGGATCTCGACCACGCCCATCCAGGCGCGGGATCCGGTCGGACGGCCGGACGCGGTGATCCTCTGCGATCCGACGCTGCTGCACCACGTCGACGTGTTCGCCGGGCTCGCGGCGGATGGCACCGCGCTGCTGAACTCGTCCCGACCGGTGCCGGAGTTGGGTGTCGGCGAGTTGGTCGCCGGCTACCCGGCCCGCCGGGTGCTGGCCGTGCCTGCGACCGATCTGGCCCGCGAGCTCACCGGCCGGCCCATTCCCAACTCGGCTCTGCTCGGCGCTTTTGCCGCCGCCACCGGGCTGATCCCGATCGAGGCCGTGGAGCGCGCGGTCCGGCGGCGGTTCGCCGGCCCGCTCGGCGACGGCAACGCCCGCACCGCGCGGGCTGGTTTCGATCTCGTCGTCGAGAGGATGGTCAGCGCCGATGCGTAGGTTGCTGGAAGGCTCGCGAGCCATTGCCGAAACGGTCGCCCGCTGCCGGCCGGTGGTGGTACCGGCCTATCCGATCACGCCGCAGACGCACATCGTCGAGGCACTTGGCGTCCTCATCAAGGACGGCACGCTGCCCGGCAGCCGGTTCCTGCCGGTGGACTCGGAGTTCGCCGCCCTGTCCGCCGCGATCGGCGCCAGCGTGACCGGCGCGCGCACCTACACCGCGACCGCGAGCCAGGGACTGCTCTACATGGCCGAGGTGCTCTACAACGCCGCGGGTCTGGAACTGCCCATCGTCATGACGGTGGCAAACCGGGCGATCGGTGCGCCCATCAACATCTGGAACGACCACAGCGATTCGATGAGCCAGCGCGACTGCGGCTGGTTGCAGCTGTACGCGCCGAGCAACCAGGCCGCGGTCGACCTGCACGTGCTGGCCTTCGCGCTCGCCGAGGAACTGTCGCTGCCGGCCATGGTGTGCGTGGACGGCTTCGTGCTGACGCACGCCTTCGAGCCGCTGGAGGTGCCCGACCAGGCCGCGGTGGACGACTTCCTGCCTGCCTACCGACCGCGCCAGCTGCTCGACCCCGACCAGCCGGTCACCATCGGTGCCATGGTCGGTCCGGACGCCTTCACCGAGGTCCGGTACCTGGCGCATTACCAGCAACTGCAGGCCGTTGAGGTGTTCCCGCGGCTGGCCGAGCGCTTCGCGCAGCGTTTCGGACGACGCCCCGAGCTGCTCACCCGGTACGGGCCGTCCGATCCCGACACCGTCGTGCTCACGCTGGGGTCGAGCACCGGGACGGTCCGCTCGGCCGTGGAGTCGGACGACCCGGCCGGCCGGCGGGTCGGCGTGCTGTCGCTGACAATGTTCCGGCCGTTCCCGGCGGCGGCGTTGCGGGCGGCGCTGGCCGGCGTGCGCCGGGTGATCGTGCTGGAACGGGCTTTCTCGCCCGGTGCCGGCGGGATCGTCGCCGCGGACGTGCGGCAGGCGCTGGCCGGCACGGCCACCGAGGTCAGCACGGTGGTTGCCGGCCTCGGTGGCCGGGCGATCACGGCCGAGACGGTGACCCGGGTGCTGGCCGCCGACGCGGCGGGCACCCTGCCGGAGTTCAGCTTCGCCGACCTCGACCAGCCGGTGATCGACCGCGAGCTGGCCCGGTTGCGAGAACTCGACGGCAGCGAGCCCGAGGCGCCGCCGGAGGCCGGCTCCACCGATGCCCCGGTACTGGCAGGGAGATGACATGACCGGCTCAGCCGTGAAGTTCTACCAGGTCGGCAGCCGCGCGGTCGGCAACCGGCTGCTCGATGAGCAGCAGCGCTCCGAGCAGGCCCGGCCGGACCGGGCCAATGCTTTGAACTCCGGGCACCGGGCCTGCCAGGGGTGCGGCGAGGCGCTGGCCGCCCGCTACGTGCTGGACGCCGCGGCCCGGGCCACCGGCGGCAAGCTCATCGTGGTCAACGCGACCGGCTGCCTGGAGGTCTTCTCCACGCCGTATCCGGAAACCTCCTGGCAGTTGCCGTGGATGCACTCGGTGTTCGCCAACGCCGCCGCGGTCGGCTCCGGGATCGCCGCGGCGCTGGCCGCCCAGGGCCGTCCCGCGGTGCGGGTGCTGGCCCAGGGCGGCGACGGTGCGACCGTCGACATCGGATTGGGCTGCCTGTCCGGCATGTTCGAACGCGACGACGACGTGCTCTACGTCTGCTACGACAACGAGGCCTACATGAACACCGGGGTGCAGCGTTCCGGTGCGACCCCGCCGGCCGCCCGCACCGCGACCACCGAGGCGGTCGGGCCCGAGCCGGGCAACGCCTTCGGTCAGGGCAAGGACCTGCCGCGGATCGCGATGGCGCACGAGATCCGCTACGTGGCCACCGCGACCGTCGCCGAACTGCACGACCTGGAGGCCAAGGTCAGCACCGCGATGTCGCTGCGTGGCGCCCGCTACCTGCACGTGCTGGTGCCCTGCCCGCTCGGCTGGGGCTCGGCACCGGCCGACACCGTGCGGCTGGCCAGGCTCGCCCAGCAGAGCGCGCTGTTCCCGGTCTTCGAGGCCGAGCGCGGCGAGCTGACCTCGGTGCTGCCGATCCGTCGCCGGGTGCCGGTGGAGGCGTACCTGCGCGGCCAGCGGCGCTACGCGCACCTGTTCGGCGACCGGCCACGGCCGGACATCGTCGAGCGGCTGCAGCGGATCGCCAACCGCAACATCGCCCGGTACGGCATCGAGGTGGAGGAGATGGGGGAGTAATGGGCAAGCCGTTCGCCATCACGCTGAGCGTCCGCTCCAGCCTGGCCAATCACACCGGCACCTGGCGCACCGAGCGTCCGGTGTACCTCGACCGCCGGCCGCCGTGCAGTGCGGCGTGCCCGGCCGGCGAGCAGATCCAGTCCTGGCTCTACGAGGCCGAGGACGGCGGCTACGAGCGCGCCTGGCGCCGCTTGGTGGCCGACAATCCGTTCCCGGCAGTGCTCGGCAGGGTGTGCTACCACCCGTGCGAGACGGCCTGCAACCGCGCGCAGCTGGACGAGGCGGTCGGGATCAACTCGGTCGAGCGGTTCCTCGGCGACGAGGCGCTGGCGCAGGGCTGGTCGCTGCCCGAACCGCTGCCCGACACCGGCCGCCGGGTGCTGGTGGTGGGCGGTGGGCCGTCCGGGCTGTCGGCCGCCTACCACCTCCGATTGCTCGGTCACGCGGTGACGATCTGCGACGCCGGTGCGGCGCTCGGCGGCATGATGCGCTTCGGGATCCCGGCCTTCCGGCTGCCCCGGGACGTGCTCGACGCCGAGCTGGACCGGTTGCTGGCGCTGGGCATCTCGGTCCGGCTCGGGTACCGCAGCACCGACCTGGCGGCCGACCTCGCCGAGGGTGGCTTCGACGCCGCCTTCGTCGCGGTCGGTGCCCAGCTGAGCCGGCGCGCCTACATCCCGGCCGGGCAGTCGGCCCGGGTGCTGGACGCGCTGTCACTGCTGGCCGGCGTGGAACACGGTGAGCGGCCTCGGCTGGGCCGGCGGGTGGTCGTCTACGGCGGCGGCAACACCGCGATGGACGCTGCCCGGACCGCCCGGCGGCTGGGTGCGGAGGAGGCGCTGGTGGTGTACCGGCGCACCCGGGAGGTGATGCCGGCCGCCGACGTCGAGGTGGCCGAGGCCCTGGGGGAGGGCGTCCAGTTGCGCTGGCTGTCCACCGTGACGCACGTCGACGGCGGCCGGTTGACCCTGGAGCGGATGCGCCTGGACGAGAGCGGCAAGCCGGTGCCCACCGGTGAGTTCGAGGACATCGAGGGCGACGCCCTGGTGCTGGCGCTGGGCCAGGAGGTGGACCACAGCCTGCTGGACGGCCTGCCCGAGGTGGTGGTGCGCGACGGCGTGGTCGAGGTGGACCAGGACATGATGACCGGGCGGCCGGGGGTGTTCGCCGGCGGCGACATGGTGCCGGCCACCCGTTCGGTCGCGGTCGCGGTCGGGCACGGCCACGCCGCGGCGGACGCGGTGGACGCCTGGCTGCGCGGAGTGCCGCGCGAGGTGGTCCCGGCCGCCGAACCGGCCGGCTTCGACCTGCTGAACCCCTGGTACTACTCCGAGGCACCGCGCAGCCTGCAGCCGAAACTGCGTGCCGCCCGCCAGCCGGCCGACTTCGCCGAGGTGGTCGGCGGCCTGGATGCGGCGACCGCCCTGTTCGAGGCGCGCCGGTGCCTGTCCTGCGGCAACTGCTTCGGCTGCGACAACTGCTACGGCCTGTGCCCGGACAACGCGGTCATCAAGACCTCCGAGGGGCACGGCTATGCCATCGACCTCGACTACTGCAAGGGCTGTGGCATCTGTGCCGCCGAATGCCCGGCGGGGGCGATCACCATGCGCCCGGAGGAATGCTGATGCACCGGCAGTCCCCGCAACTCGCCTCCGACGACGGCGTCACAGACATCGTCGACCTGCTGGGCCGGCAGTTCGGGGCCAGCGTGGACCGGACCGTGATCGCCTGCTACGTCCGGGCGGCGGCTCACGACCTCCGGGGCTCGATCTGCCCGGAGGCGCTGCCGGAGATGGCCTGCCGGCTGGCCGGCCACCGGTTGGCCGAGTTCACCGGCCAGGTCCGGACCGACGCTCCGTCTCCGAAGGCCCACGCCCGCAGCCGAAAGCGATCAGAGCGCGCAACGTGGTAGACCACCTGGCCGGGCCACCCCGGGCAGGGCCGCCCCGGGCCGGGCCGCCCCGGCCGCAGCTTCCGGGCGGGTCGGGCGAGCCGCCGGCGGGTCCGATCAGGCCGGCAGGGAGCGAGGCCGTTGCCGCGCAGGACGCGGCGCTGCAGGGCTACGACCCGCAGGAGGCACTGGCGCTGCTGTTGCGCGACCTCGGCAGTGGTCCCGCCGGGCTGGCCGCCCGCGAGGCGGAGCGCCGGCTGCTGGTCACCGGGCCGAATCGGTTGTCGCGGCGGGGTGGCCGGCAGTGGCCGCGCCAGCTGGCCGCGCAGCTGCTGCACCCGCTGGCGCTGCTGCTCGCCGGCGCGGCGGTGCTGGCCGCCGCCAGCGGATCCGTCGTGCTCGCGGCCGCAATCCTGGCTGTCATCGCCGTGAACGCCGCGTTCGCCTTCGTCCAGGAACGGCACGCCGAGCGGGCCGTCGAGGCGCTGGCGGCGTTCCTGCCGACCCGGGCACGGGTGATCCGCGACGGCCGGCGGCTGGACGTCGACGCTGCCACCCTGGTGCCGGGCGATGTGGTCGCGGTCGAGGAGGGCGACCGGGTCTGCGCCGATGCCCGGCTGCTCAGCGGCTCGGTCGAGGTAGACATGTCGATGTTGACGGGGGAATCGGCGCCGGTCACGCGTCGTGCCGATGCCGGCGAGATCACCGCCTCCCGGCTGGCCGCGCCGGACCTGGTGTTCAGTGGCACCACGGTGACGGCAGGGCAGGCCCGGGCGGTCGTCACGGCAACCGGCATGCACAGCGAACTGGGGCGCATCTCGGCACTGTCCGAGGCGACCGGTCCGGTGCAATCCCCCTTGGAGAAGCAGGTCAAGCGGGTGGCCTGGATCATCGCCGCGGTGGCGGTCGGCGCCGGCCTGGCGTTCCTGCCGGCTGGCGTTGCGGCCGGCATGGGGTGGGCTGCGGCGGCGAGCTTCTCGGTCGGGATGATCGTGGCCAACGTTCCCGAGGGCCTGCTACCGACCATCACCCTGGCGCTGGCCATCGGGGTGCGCGAGCTGGCCAGCCGCAATGCCGTGGTCAAGAAGCTCTCGGTGGTGGAAACCCTCGGTTCGGCAACCGTGATCTGTACCGACAAGACCGGCACGCTGACCCAGAACCGCATGCAGGTCACCGAGGTATGGCTACCGGGCGAGCAGCAGCCGGACGGCCCGGAGCACGCCGCGCGGTGCCGGCTGATCGCGGCCACCGCGGCGATCTGCAGCACCGCCGAACTCGGCACCGGTGCCGGCTCCGCCGATCTCGGTGACCCAACCGAGGTGGCGCTGCTGCGCTACGCCGAGCAGGCCGGACTGCCGGTGGCACCCGCGGAACGGGAGGCCGGCCGCCGGGCGGTGTTCCGCTTCGACCCCGAGCTCAAGCGGATGTCGACCGCCGACACCGGTGCCGACGGCATGCTCGTGATCGCCACCAAGGGCGCACCGGAGACGGTCGTGCCGTGTTGCACCACGATCCTGACGCCGGCCGGTGCGCTGCCGCTGGAGTCGGCCGTCCGGCGGCAGGTGGCCGAGGTCGTCGACGGTTTCGCCCGGCGCGGCCTGCGGGTGCTCGCGGTGGCCCGCCGGCCGGTTCCGGACGGGGTGCCCCCCGGCGAGCGGGCAGCTGCCGAGTCCGGGCTGTGCCTGCTCGGCCTGGTCGCGCTGCTCGACCCGCCCCGCCCCGAGGTGGCGCCGGCCATCGCGCGGGCACACCAGGCCGGCATCCGGATTCACGTGGTCACCGGCGACAACGGCCTGACCGCGGCCGAGATCGCCCGACGGGTCGGCATCGGCAGCGCCCGCAGCCCCATCGTCACCGGTGAGCAACTCGCCGCGATGCCCGAGGACGCGCTGGACGATCTGCTGGCCGGAACCGAGGAGATCATCTTCGCCCGCAGCTCACCGGAGGCGAAGCTGCGCATCGCCGACGCGCTGCGGGCGCGCGGTGACGTGGTGGCCATGACCGGCGACGGCGTCAACGACGCACCCGCCCTGCGCCGCAGTGACATCGGCGTCGCGATGGGGAGGTCGGGCACCGACGTGGCACGCGAGGCGGCGACCATGGTGCTCACCGACGACAACTTCGCCACCATCGTCGCCGCCGTGGAGGCCGGTCGCCGGATCTATGACAACATCCGCAAGTTCATCGTCTACATCTTCGCCCACGCGGTGCCCGAGGTCGTACCGTTCCTGGTGTTCGCGCTGTCCGGCGGTGCCGTGCCGCTGCCCATCACGATCCTGCAGATCCTGGCCATCGACCTCGGAACCGAGATCATCCCGTCGCTGGCACTCAGTCGCGAGCCGGCCGAGCCCGGCCTGATGCGCCGACCACCCCGGCCCAGGCAGCAGAACGTGATCACCACAGCGATGTTCGTCCGGGCCTGGGGCGTGCTGGGCGCGATCTCGGCCGCCCTGGTGATGGCCGCCTTCTTTTTCACCCTGTACCGGGCGGGTTGGCATCCCGGTGCCGACACCGGGGCCGGCAGCCCGCTGCACCACGGCTACCTGCAGGCCAGCACGGTGGCCTGGCTCGGCATCGTGAGCTCCCAGATCGGCGCCGGGTTCGCCGCCCGCACCAACCGGGCGTCGCTGCGCTCGATCGGGGTGTTCAGCAACCGCTGGCTACTGACCGGTATCGCCGTCTCGATCGCCTTCGCCGCCGCGCTGATCTACCTTCCGGCGCTGCAGCCGGTGTTCGGCACCGCCGCTCTGACACCCGGCCAGCTGCTGCTGGTGCTGCCGTTCCCGTTCCTGGTGTGGGGCGCCGACGAGTTGCTGCGTGCCCGTGCCCGCCGCCGCGGTATGTCGCCGACGGGACCGGCCTGAGCCGGTTCGGTCCGAACAGACCTCAGGCACCGAAAATTTTCTCCGGTGCCTGAGGTCGGTGCCCCTGCCTGGTCAGGACAGGGCCGAAGGAGGTGCTTGCTCGTGGCATTCGAGGAAGTCACGGCGACCGGCCACCCGGGCCGCCCGGCCCAGCAGCCACGGCAACAGCGCCTGGGCGGCGAAGCCCGCCGCCAGCCAGCCGACAAGATGCTTGGGAACCGGGGTGTCCTGCAGGGCGATCATGGGCCCATCGTCGTGATCCGGCCACCGCAACAGCAGGGCGCAAGGTCTCCAACCGCCGGGACCTTCGTCCCGTGCGCCGGTTCGGCGCTGGCCTCGGGCACCGGGTAGGCCGGTGATCGCGATCAGGGTCTTTCGACCGTATGCCGGGCCGAATGGCGACCCTATCGTCGGCACATGATCAATCTGGAGCTCACGAGCGACGAGATGTTCCTGGTGCGCAATGCGCTGCACTCCTTCCTCAGCGATTTCAGCCACGACGAGGCCGACCTCATCACCCGGATCCAGCTGCTGCTGCAGAAGGTGGACGCGGCGCACGAGCAGGGCAGCGGTACCGAGGAACCGGCCGGCGCGGTTCGCTGACCGCCGGCTGGCGGTGCCCGTGCCGGGCCTGGGCGCCCGGCGGGACTGGCAGGCGGGCAGCTGATGACCTTCGGCCCTGGGCCGGGCGGCGCGGATCCGATGAGCTGAGGGTGCACCGGTAACAGGTGTTCAGGCGCACGGTTCGAAAGGACGGCCATGACCATCGACAACGGCCCGCAGGACATCCTGCTGCGCACCAGGGCCATCAAGCGGCTGAAGAAGCGGCGCGACTTCTACCGGCACCTGCTCGCCTACGTGCTGGTGAACGGCTTCCTGGTCATCCTCTGGGCGGCGACCGGCGCGCATGGCTACTTCTGGCCGATCTTCCCGATGGTCGGCTGGGGCATCGGCGTGATCATGAACGCCTGGGACGTCTTCCACGACGACGAGATCGACGAGAGCGACATACAGTCGGAGATGCGCCGGCTGCAGCACCGTTGACGGCCACCGCGCCCTCTGGACGTGGAACTGCCCTACCTGCTAGGAGTGTCGTGACCGAAACCGCCCTGCGTGCCACTGCGGTGCGACCCGACTCGGTTGAGCGCCTCTGCCGGCCGGGTGCCGACGAGATCGAGGCACTCGATGCCTGGTGGCGCGCCAACAACTACCTGACGGTGGGCCAGATCTACCTGATGGCCAACCCGCTGCTGCGCGAGCCGCTGGCCGCCGAGCACATCAAACCCCGGCTGCTCGGGCACTGGGGCACCAGTCCGGGACTGTCGTTCGTCTACGCGCACGCCTCCCGGCTGATCCGGCTCACCGGCCAGCAGGTGCTGTACCTGGCCGGTCCCGGCCACGGTGGACCGGCCCTGGTGGCGGCGGGCTACCTGGAAGGCAGCTACACCGAGACCTATCCCGCCGTGACCGCGGACGAGGCCGGAATGTGCCGGCTGTTCCGGCAGTTCTCCGCACCGGGTGGCATTCCCAGCCACGTGTCGGTCACCACGCCGGGCTCCATCCACGAGGGCGGCGAGCTCGGTTACGTGCTGGTGCACGCCTTCGGCGCCGTGCTGGACAACCCGGACCTGATCGCGCTGGCGGTGGTCGGTGACGGCGAGGCCGAGACCGGTCCGCTGGAGGGCTCCTGGAAGGGCATCTCCTTCCTCAACCCGGAGCGGGACGGCGCGGTGCTGCCGGTGCTGCACCTCAACGGTGCCAAGATCGCCGGCCCGACGGTGCTCGGCCGCAAGGACCCGGCCGAGGTCCGGTCGCTGCTCACGGGGCACGGCTACCAGGTGTTCGAGGTGACCGGCTCCGATCTGCCCGGCATGCACGTCCGGTTCGCCGAGACGCTGGGCCGGGCGTGGGCCGCGATCAAGGAGATCCAGACGAGCGCCCGCGGCGGCACCTGGGACGGCACCCGGCCACGCTGGCCGGTGATCGTGCTGCGTACCCCGAAGGGCTGGACCGGGCCGGACGTGGTGGACGGTGTGCAGGTGCAGGGCACCTTCCGAGCCCACCAGGTCCCGCTGGCCGCCGTCCGGGAGAACCCGGCGCACCTGGCGCTGCTCGAGCGGTGGCTGCGCTCCTACCGTCCGGAAGAGCTCTTCGACGCCGCCGGGGCACCCACCGAACTGGTCCGCCGCGCCAATCCCACCGGCTTGCTGCGGATGAGCGCCACGCCGCACGCCAACGGTGGCCTGCTCACCCGCCCGCTGGAGCTGCCGGACTTCCGTTCCTACGCGGCCGAGGTCCCGGCACCGGCGTCGGTACGGCTGGAATCCACCGCTCGGCTCGGGCAATTCCTGCGCGACATCTACCGTGCCAACCCCGACCGGTTCCGGTTGTTCTGCCCTGACGAGACGAACTCCAACCGGCTCGGTGCGGTGTTCGAGGCATCCGATCGCGCCTTCGCCGAGCGGACCGAGGCCGACGACGTGGCGATCTCGCGGACCGGCCGGGTGATGGAGGTGCTGTCCGAGCACAACTGCCACGGCTGGTTGGAGGGCTACACGCTGACCGGGCGGCACGGCCTGTTCGCCAGCTACGAGGCCTTCGCCATGGTGAGCGCCTCGCAGACCATCCAGCACTGCAAGTGGTTGCAGGAGGCCGACGAACTGCCCTGGCGGGCCCGGGTGCCGAGCCTGAACATCCTGCTGACCTCGACCGCCTGGCGCAACGACCACAACGGCTTCAGCCACCAGGGACCCGGACTGATCCAGAACGTGCTCACCGCCCGCGGCAACATCGGCCGGGTCTACCTGCCGCCGGACGCCAACTGCCTGCTCTCGGTGGCCGATCACTGCCTGCGCTCGCGGTCCTACGTCAACCTGATCGTGATCGACAAGCAGCCGCAACTGCAGTGGCTGACGATGGCCGAGGCGGTCGAGCACTGCGCCCGCGGCGCCGGGGTCTGGTCGTGGGCCGGCACCGACGACGGTTCGGCCGACCCGGACATCGTGCTGGCCTGCGCCGGCGACATCGTCACCATGGAGACCGTCGCGGCGGCGGCCATCCTGCGGCAGTGGCTGCCGCACTTCCGTACCCGGGTGGTCAACGTGGTGGACCTGATGAGCTTGATCCGGCGCCGCGATCACCCGCACGGCATGGACGAAACGCTCTTCCGCGAGCTGTTCACCGACTCCGTCGACGTGGTGTTCGCCTTCCACGGCTATCCCGGGGCGATCCACCAGCTGGTGCACGGCCGGCCGGACGCCGACCGGTTCCGGGTGCGCGGCTTCATCGAGGAGGGCACCACCACCACGCCGTTCGACATGGTGGTACGCAACCGGGTGTCCCGCTACCACCTGGTGATGGACGCCATCAACAACGCCCGCCGGACGCCGCCCGGCGCCAGCGCGCTCAAGGCGTGGTGCGAGCAGCGGCTCGCCGAGCACGCCGAACACGTGGTGGCGCAGCTGGAGGACCTGCCCGACATCCGCACCTGGGTGCTCACGGATCCCGTGGTGCCCGCCTGATGGCAGCGGGCGAATCGGCCGGCGGCCCGGTCCTGGTGCTCAACTGCGGCAGCTCGTCGGTGAAGCTGGCCGTCCTCGACCCCGGCTCCGGCGAGCGGCAGGTAACCGCGATCGCGGAGCGGGTCGGCACGCCGGAGGCCGGCGTCCGGCTCCGGCGGGGCGGTGCGGACGAGACCCGTCCGGTGCCGGACGGCTCGCACCGCGGGGTGCTCAAGGAGCTGCTGGCCGCGCTCGCCGACGAGCTGCCCCGGATCGCCGGGGTGGGCCACCGGGTGGTGCACGGCGGCCGGGTGTTCACCAGCTCCGCGGTGATCGACGAGCCGGTGCTGGCGGCGCTGCGCGAGCTGACCGTTCTCGCGCCGCTGCACCTGCCCGGCAACCTCGCCGGCATCGAGGCGGCGCGGGCCGAGCTGCCCGGCCGGGTGCAGGTGGCCGTGTTCGACACCGCGTTCCATGCCGGCATGCCGGCGCGCGCCTACCGTTATGCGGTACCGGCCGACTGGTACGCCCGGCACGCGGTGCGCCGGTACGGCTTCCACGGAACCAGCCACCGCTACGTCAGCGGGCGCGCCGCCGAGCTGCTCGGCCGGCCGCTGGAATCGCTGCGGCTGGTCACCGTGCACCTGGGCAACGGCTGCAGCGCCGCCGCGGTCCGCGGCGGGGTCTCGGTCGACACCACGATGGGCATGACCCCGCTGGAAGGGTTGATGATGGGCACCCGCAGCGGCGACGTCGACCCGGGCGCGCTGGGCTACATCGCCGAGCGGCTGAAGCTGGACCTGGCCGGCGTGCTGGAGCAGCTGAACACCCGCAGCGGCCTGCTGGGACTGTCCGGGATCAGCAACGACATGCGCGCGGTACAGGCCGCCGCCGAGCACGGGTCGGCCGATGCCGCCCTGGCTGTCGAGGTGTTCTGCTACCGGGTCGCCAAGGCGATCGGCGCGCTGGCGGTGGCCCTGGGCCGGCTGGACGCGGTGGTGTTCACCGGCGGCATCGGCGAGCACTCGGCACCGGTGCGCGCGGCGGTGCTGGACCAGCTCGCCGTCCTCGGCCTCAGCGCCGACGCCGCGGCCAATGCCGAGGGCGGACGGCGCACCGGTGGCCGGATCGAGGGCGCCGGCTCGGTGCCGGTGCTGGTGGTGCCGACCGACGAGGAGCTGCTGATCGCCCGCGACACCCTGCGGCTGGCAGCGCAGCCGACAGTGCAGCCGGTTCGGTGACCCGAACCCTGCTGGTGGTGCCCACCGGCCACGGCGTCGGGCTGACGGCCAGCTGCCTCGGACTGGTGCACGCGCTGCGGCGGCAGGGGGTCGACGTCGGTTTCGGCAAGCCGCTGGCGCAACCGCGGGCACCCGGCAGCGGCCCGGACCGGTCCACCGCGCTGCTGACCCTGACCTGCGGCCTACACCCGCCGGAACCCATTCCGGTCGACCTGGTCGAGCACCTGCTGAGCGAGAACGCCCTCGATGCCCTGATGGAACAGGCCGTCGCCGTGGTCGAGCCGATGGCCACCGGCCACGACGTGGTGATCCTGGAGGGCCTGGTGCCGGCCGCCGGCCTGGTGTACGCCGGCCGGGTAAACCTGGCGCTGGCCAAGGCGTTCGACGCCGACGTGCTGCTGGTGGGTTCGGTCGGCACCGGATCGGTCGAGCACCTGGCCGAGAGCATGGCGATCGCCGCCCAGACCTACCAGGCGGGTGAGCACGACCGAGTGGTCGGCGCCCTGGTCAACCGGGTGCCGGATACCGGGCGGCCGGCGGTCGAGGCGCTGCGCACCGCGCTCGGCCGGCGCGGGCTGGTGCTGGTCGGAGCCGTGCCGTTCCGCACCGAGCTGACCTGGCCGCGGCTGTGCGACATCGTCGCGGGTCTCGAGGTCAGGGTGCTCAACCGGGGGCAGCCCGAGCGCCGGGTGACCGACGTCATCATCGCCGCGCAGGCGGTGCCGGGCGTGCTGCCGCTGCTGCGCGACGGCACGCTGGTGATCGTGCCCGGCGACCGGCACGACGTGATCCTCGCTGCCTGCCTGGCGGCGCGCAACGGCACCCGGCTGGCCGGGCTGCTGCTCACCGCAGGCATCGAACCGGACGAGCGGGTCTGGCAACTGTGCCGTCCCGCCGCCGACACCGGCCTGCCGGTGCTGCTGACCGCCGGCTACAGCTACGAGACGGCCACCGTGGTGCACGGGGTGGATCCCGAGGTGCCGCCGGACGACGCCGAGCGCGCCGGGCTCGCCATGACCACGGTGGCCGAGGCGCTCAGCCCCGAGTGGCTGGCCGGCCTGCCCGCACCGGGCCAGGTGCCCCGGCTCAGCCCGCCGGCCTTCCGGCACCGGCTCACCACCGCCGCCCGGCAGGCCGCCCGGCGGATCGTGCTGCCGGAGGCAACCGAACCGCGCATCCTGCGGGCCGCCGTCAGCTGCTCCCAGCAGGGCATCGCCCGGTGCGTGCTGCTCGGCCGCCCGGCCGAGGTGGCCGCCGCGGCCACCGCCGCCGGGCTCACCCTGCCCGCCGACGTGGCGGTCGTCGACCCGTCGCGGGTCGACGAGCGCTACGTCCGGGAGCTGGTGACGGCTCGCCGGCACAAGGGCATGACGGCGGAGATGGCCCGTGACCAGCTCGGTGATCCGGTGCTGCTGGCCACCGTGATGCTGCGGCTGGGGGAGGTGGACGGCATGGTCGCCGGTGCGGTGCACACCACCGCCGACACGCTGCGGCCGGCCCTGCAGGTGCTGGGCACCGCGCCGTCGGCGGCCCTGGTCTCCTCGGTGTTCTTCATGTGCCTGCCCGACGAGGTGGTGGTCTACGGCGACTGCGCGGTGAACCCGGACCCGGATGCCGAGCAACTGGCCGACATCGCGCTGCAGAGCGCCGCGTCGGCGCGCGCCTTCGGCATCGAGCCGCGGGTGGCGATGATCAGTTTCAGTACCGGCACGTCCGGCAGCGGTACCGACGTGGCCAAGGTGACCGAGGCGACCCGGCTGGTGCGCGAGCGCGCACCGTCCCTGGTGGTGGACGGCCCGCTGCAGTACGACGCGGCCGCGATCGCCTCGGTGGCCCGCAGCAAGGCGCCGGACAGCCCGGTCGCGGGCCATGCCACGGTGTTCGTCTTTCCCGACCTGAACACCGGCAACACCACCTACAAGGCGGTGCAACGCAGCGCTGACGTGGTGAGCATCGGCCCGATGCTGCAGGGGCTGGCCAAGCCCGTCAACGACCTGTCCCGGGGCGCCGGCGTCGACGACATCGTCTACACCATCGCGCTGACCGCGATCCAGGCCGCGCAGCAGTGCTAGCGGGGCGGGTACCGGCCCCTAGGGGACCAAAGGCTCTTAGGCCGCGCTGCCGGATGCGACACGCTCTCTTCGACGACGCCGCACGCGGCGCGCCCGACATCGCCTTCGAGGAGTGAGATGAGTAAAGACCTTCCTATCGTGGTCGGAGTGGACGGGTCGGCCGGCGCCGAGGCGGCGCTGCACTGGGCCCTCAAGGAGGCCCGCACCCGGCGAGCCGCCGTGCAGCTGATCTGCGCGTACCGGCTGATGCCCGGCTTCTACCAGGCGCCCGGCATGTACGCCGACTACCCCATGGACAGCGAGCGAATCCGCGAGCACGCCAGCAAGGTGGTCGCGGATGCGGTGGCCGACGCGGAACGCAGTGCTCCCGGCGTGCCGGTGTCCGGCATCGCCGTGGACGGCGGTCCGGTCCCGGCGCTGGTCGAGGCGTCGGAGGGGGCCGCCCTGCTGGTGCTCGGGTGCCGCCAGCGCTCGGCGCTCGGCGCGACCATCCTGGGGTCGGTGAGCGGTGCGGCGGCGGCCCGGGCGAACTGCCCCGCCATCGTGCTGCGCGGCCCCGGCGGCGTGCCCGAAGAGCAGGCGGAGGTGGTGGTCGGGGTGGACGGCAGCCCGGCGTCCCAGGCCCTGCTGGAGTTCGGCTTCGACCACGCCAGCCGCTGGGGTGCGCCGCTGCGCGCCGTGCTGTGCTGGCATCCGGACCTGATGGCCACCATGATGTGGCGTCCGGAACCGCCGGCGCCGACCCGGGTGGAGGCGTGGCTGGCCGAGACGGTCGCCGGCTGGCAGGAGAAGTACCCGGACGTCGAGGTGCGCACCGGCGTGGTGCGCGAGCATCCGGCCGCCGGGTTGGTGAGCGAGTCGGCGACGGCGCAACTGCTGGTGGTGGGCAACCGGGGCCGGCACGCGCTGGCCGGCACGCTGCTCGGCTCGGTCAGCCAGGCGGTGCTGCATTCCGCGACCTGCCCGGTCGCCGTGCTACCCACCCAGGCTCTCTGACGGGCAGCACCTGGACGTTCACAGGAAACGTCCAGGTTCCGGTCAGGAACGGGCAAGGTGGGCCCGGCATAAAGTAACCATGACCGCGACGCTCTCCGCCAGTCCCGTGCCGACCGCGCCCTCTCCGTCCCGGCCCGCCGCGCCGCCGGCCGGTGCCCACCCGGGCACCGTGCTCGGCGTCATAGCAGCCGGTGCGCTGGCCACCGTCGCGCTGTGGTGGCACGGCACCGCCTCGATCACGGGATTCGGCGACTGGTTGACCAACGCCGGACGGGTCACCGGCCTGCTGGCCGGCTACGGCGTGGTCGTGCTGATCGCGCTGATGGCCCGGTTGCCTGCGCTGGAGCGGGGGATCGGCGCGGATCGGCTGGCCCGCTGGCACGCCCACGGCGGCCGCTACACCGTCAGCCTGGTCCTCGCGCACGCCCTGCTGATCACCTGGGGCTACGCGATCACCGCGCACACCGACGTGGTCAGCCAGACCGGCACGCTGCTGACCAGCTATCCGGACGTGCTGATGGCCACCGTCGCCGGCCTGTTGCTGGTCGGGGTGGGCGCCGTCTCGGCCCGGGCGGCGCGGCGCCGGATGCGGTACGAGACCTGGTACTACCTGCACCTCTACACCTACCTGGCCGTGGCGCTGGCCTTCAGCCACCAGTTCGCCACCGGCGCGGACTTCATGACCAACCGCGCGGCCCGGGTGGCCTGGTCGGCGATGTATGCCGCGGTGGCCGCCGCGATCGTCTGGTACCGGTGCGCGGTGCCGATCCGGCAGGCGCTGCGGCACCGGCTGCGGGTGGCGGCGGTGTACCCGGAGGGGCCCGGCGTGGTGTCGGTGCTGATCGGCGGCCGCCACCTGTCGGAGTTGGGTGCCGAGTCCGGCCACTTCTTCCGCTGGCGGTTCGCGACCCGCGAGCTGTGGTGGGCGGCCAATCCGTACTCGCTGTCGGCAGCGCCGTCCGGGGACCTGCTGCGGATCACCGCCAAGGGCTTCGGCGAGCACAGTGCGGCACTGGCCCGGCTGCGGCCCGGCACCCGGGTGTTCGCCGAGGGCCCGTACGGCGCCCTGACGGCCGGACGGCGCAGTCGCCGCAAGGTGTTGCTGATCGCCGGCGGCATCGGGATCACCCCGTTGCGCGCCCTGTTCGAGACGCTGCCGGCCGGCCCGGACGAGCTCACCCTGGTCTACCGCGTCAGCCGGGATGCCGACGTGGTGTTCGG
>Ga0207708_10000020_pt1 | contig 187659 bp, 153 predicted proteins | sample KBSK5101metaG_FD_184340 | JGI IMG/M metagenome (GOLD analysis project Ga0207708, IMG submission 184340) | Corn, switchgrass and miscanthus rhizosphere microbial communities from Kellogg Biological Station, Michigan, USA - KBS K5-10-1 metaG... | ecosystem: Host-associated > Plants > Roots >...
GCGCAAGGAAGGCGAGGATCCGCCGGCCAAGGCGGAGATCAAGATCGCGGTCGGCAACGCGGCCGCGGCGCAGAAGGCCTGGAGCGCGACGCGTCAGCCAGTCGCCGATGGCGTACGACGCGAAGACTCCTTCGCGGAGCGCTTTCAGAATCCCCTGCGACGAGAGCGGGTCGAAGGTCGATGCGGCGTCGCCGACGGCGAGCCATTCCTCCGCGGCGGCGATGTCGAGGTGGTGCGATTCGGAAGGGCGCACGACGATCGCGCTGCAGGGCAGCGCGTCGCGCATCACCGAGTGCATGACCGGCATCGACTCGAGCATGCGATCCCACACCTCGGCGTCGGCGAGGTGCATGGAGCGGGCGAGGTCCGCGTCGGTCATGCACGCCGCGACGCGACGGCCGTCGGGCAGGCCGGCGGTGTACCACCAGCCGTCGGCGAACGCCTCGACGACTGTTCGTCCGTCTCCCGGCGTGTCGTGGGCGAAGAAACGCGCGAAGCCGAGGAGATGGTCGGCGGCGACGACGTTCGCACCGCAGCGCCGGGCGAAGCGGGCGGCGCTGCCGGCGGCGTCGACGAGGAATCGCGCGGAGAGCGCGGGTTCACCGATCGACAGCCGCCATCCGTGCGCGTCCTGCTCGGCGTCCTGCACCTGCGCCTCGCGCAGCAGGACCACGCCGCGCGACTCGCACTCGCGCGCCAGCATGGAGTCGAAGGCGGCGCGGTCGAGATGCCATCCGGGGCCGCGCGCCATGAACAGGAAATCGTTGTCGAGCGGCAGCGGTGCGCCCCACGCCGCCGCGGTGCCGTGTACGACGCGGTGCTTCTGCGCGCGGAACGCGCTCCAGACGCCGAGGTGCTCGAGCAGCGGGCGCGCGGCCGGAGGCAGCGTCTCGCCGATCCGCGGCGTATCGTAGCGCGACGCCTCGATCACGACGATCGACAGCGACGGCGCGTGCGTCCGCAGCGACAGCGCGGTCGCGCATCCCGCGGGACCGCCGCCGACGATCGCGACGTCGACGTGCCGAGGCCAACTGGAGGTCATGGAACGACGTCTTCGGATTCGGGTCGTTGACGAGAGGATTCGTGCTCATCGTTTCCCCGTCCTCTCTCAACGCTGATGTACTTCTGATCGGGCGGCAGCTCCGGCGGCTTCGGATCCGGCTGCCACGGGTTGCGCAGCACGAAGCCGAGCCGCCACCACTCTGTGACCATCTTCAGGTCGCCGGTGTTGGTCTGCGGAACGCCCGGCGTCCAGTCGACCCAGATGTAGTTCGGCTTGCCGCTGCTGTCGAAGCCGGTGATCTCGTTGGTCTGCATCGGCCGGTGCGCCGGCCACCAGAGCGTCTCCCACACTTTCTGTTCGCGTTTCATCAGCGAGTCGCCGTCGCTGTCGGGATAGATCTGGTTCCACTCCTCGTACGTGACGTTGATCTGCTGCGTCGAGCATTCGTTGAAGTCGGCCTGCCACGGGCAGCCGCCGTATTTCGTGAGGTCGCCCGGCTGCAGTCCGGTGTCGAAGTCGTTGTCCTGGCTGAGGTCCGCTCCCGCATACGACGCATAGTCGTACTCGGGAAGTTGTCCCCGGTTCGCATTCGCCTGCGCCGGCGTCTGCGCGAAGTTGTAGAAATTCGGATCGGCTTTGATGCGGTACGGCTCGCGGTAGATCGAGGGATTGCGGATGATCCACGAGACTTCGCCGCCTGGACAGAACGCGCCGCCGAGGAGGTTCGACAGCACGCCGCGGTCGAGGTCGCGCCCCGTCTTGTTCTGCCAGCTCTTGTACGGCTCCCACGGATCGGGGTTCGCCCACCCTTCGTCCTTTTCGTTGTAGAAGAGGCCGAGCGACCACTGGCGGAGCAGGAAGTACTGATAGTCCGTGAGCCGCAGGAACTTGGCAGGAAGCGTGTTCGTGATCGGGTTGTCGCCGCAGAGGAGCGGCATCAGCGGGAGGTTGAACACGCGGCTGCCGGGGCGGTCTCCGAGCTTGAACTCGTTTTCCTCGCCCGGCTTGCGCAGCAGGTCGAAGAGAAACGTGCGGAAGGCGCGATACTCGTCGTGCGTGTTGTTGGCGATGCACTTCAGCCGGCAATCCTCCAGCAGCCTGGCGGTGTAGTACTTCGGCAGCAGGTCTCGTGTCGCCGCATTGAGCTTGTCCCACAGCTCGTCCGGAACCGTTCCGGGCACACCGGCGAGCAGCTCATCGATCCGGTTCTCGAGCTTCGCCTTTGCCTCTTTGTACTCGGGCGATTCCGTGTTGCGCCAGCGCGTGAGATATGCCGTGTAGTCGTCGCCGAGCTCGTCGCCGAAGGCCGCGCGGGCAAACTCCGCGAGCGCATCCTGCAGCGCGTCGCGAAAAGGCCGCGGCTTCTCGACTTCCACGTACATCGCGACCTCGCGCAAAGGAACGTTCGTCGCCGGTTTCTCGAGGACCGTGAGCACCGGCCAGAGCGCATCGAGAAACAGCTTGCCGGAGTGGTTGCTCTTCATGCAGTCCATGGCGCAGCGGTTCACCGCGCCGACGTCGACCTTCGGCGGCACGCCGAGCTTGTACGGATCGAACGTGCCGCGCGTCGACTGATCGTGCGGATAGTTCGACAGGCCGAGGATGCTCGTCAGGTAGTTGAACTCGTTCGGACGGAAGAGAATCGTCCAGATGTCGCGGTAGAACCAGGGCTTGTGGTCGGGGTTCCAGCGCAGGCGGCCGGAGCGCCAGAGGATCAGCGCCTGTTCGTCGCGCGGAGGGATGGGCGGCGGCGGGTCGGCGAACGTGCCGGAGGTGCCGTAGAGCTCCGGGCGCGTGTTGAACTGGCGGATGGCGAGGTCCTCTTCGACGTCTTCGAGCGTGACGACGTCGAGGATCTGCGGCGCGTACGCCGGATAGCCGACGAGGCACCACGCCGGATATTCGACGTCGACGAAGCGCGTCGCGCCGACGAGCTCCGAATGCATGACCAGCCGCGCCATCACCGGCCCGTCCGAGACGTCGTCGAACCAGCCGTCGTTGTTCGCGTAGGTGTCGATGCGCGGCTGCCCGAAATCGTCGTAGAGATACGTGCCGGAGTTGCCGTGACCGCCGAGGACGAGGAGGCGGCCGCTGTCGTCGGTGAGGAGATCGCCGAGCGTATCGATCGACTCCGGCTTCAGCGGCGGCGGGAACATCGTCGCGTAGTCGTCGCCGCCGTCGCGGCCGAAATGCGCGCGGCGGTGTTTCGTGCAATCGACGCTGCGCGGTCCGGGGTCGATGATCAGCTGCTGCCGCGCCGTCGCCGGAACCTGCGGGTTGCGGCGCGGATGGTCGCCGGCGTATCCGTGCTCGCCCGCCTGCTGCTGGAACTCGAACCACGACGACTTCTTGTTGGCGAGATGGACGCGCCACTGGATGTCGATGAGCGTGCCGGCATTGCCGCCGCCGTCGATCGGGTCGCCGACCTTGAGCGGTCGTCCTTCGGGACTGTCGTCGTCATAGACGTACACCTGGAAGCGCGCGGCCTGGCGTTTCACGCGTCCCTGGTCGTCCTTGAACGCGCGGATGCGCAGTGGCTGCGTGCCGTCGGGCGACATGCGCGGATTGCCGCGCGCGTCGCAGTCGAGAGGCAGTGCCGCCGGCTCTTCGGGCGAGATGCAGAACAGGTCGGGACTGTTGCCGAGGCGCGCGATCCCGATGCCGGGATGGATGCGATACGTAGCCATTTCGTTTCTCTCTCTCAGTCCAGGAAGTCGAGCGAGACGCCGTCGACGCGCAGCAGTTCGGTCTCTTCGCGGTAGTCGGCGCCGATGACGACGAGCGTGATCTGCAGCGACGTCGCGCCTTTGTCGAAGAGCTTCCGCGCGGTGTCGGTGACGTTGACCCGGTGGTTGCGCGGCGTGTTGTGGCTGCGCGGGCGAAGGTCGTAGCCGCGCGGGCGGCTCGGCGGCAGATCGCAGTGTCCCGGCCCGCCGTAGCACGGCCCGTGTCCGAAGATGGCGAGGTAGCCGGCGTAATGCTCGTCGCTGAGCGGCGTCGACGCGTTCGCGTCCGGCAGGTTGAGAAAGACGCGAATGAAGCACGACCGCGGCAGTTGCGGCACCCGATGCAGCCGCACCTCGGCCTGCCGGAACGAAGCGCGTGCGGGCTCCGGAATCTCGATCGGCTTTGACACGAACCGCCCCACCGGCGCGCCGAGTCCGACCGGCACCAGATACGCGCAGCGCACGTACTCGTAGCCGAAACGGCGGTGATCGAGCGTGTCCTCGATCGTGTAGCTCCACGGCGTGAGGACCGAGTGGAGGTCCTGCGGCAGCGACTGCGGATTGAGCTCCTGCCACTCCGCCCAGAGGCGGTCGATGTTGACGTGGATCGGCCAGAAGACCGGGTCGTACGAGGCCGTGAGATTGCTGAACATGTCGCCGAAGTCGGGGCGCGTGTACATGTCCTCGCTGGTGTGGAAGCGGCGTCCCGCGATCTGCACCCCGCGGTTGCGATTGTTGTTGAGGGCGCGCATGACTTCCTTCGCGTCCTTCGCGTCCTTCGCGTCCTTCGCGTCCTTCGCATCCTTCTTGTCCTTGCTGGCCGGATGCGGGTTCATGCCGCCGGTCCAGAGATGCATCGTGTTGTGCGGGTTCTGATCGAGGAAGCCGAACGAGTCGTTGTAGAAGCTGCCGCCGCCGAAGTCGCGGAACGTGCGCAGCGAGAGGATCTGCCGGATGTCCGCGGCCGTCGGGTAGTGATAGTGGACGGCGTCCTCGATGCTCTGCCCGTGGTACTCGTTCGGATAGCGCAGCGGATACCAGAGCGCGTTCGCGGCGAGGAGCGCGTCGATGAAGCGGTTGCGATGCTCGCCCTTCGCGTAGTCGTCGTTGTTCGTGATCTTCACGACGGCGTCGAAGAAGGTACTCGGCGAGGTGTAGAGCATCTTCCTGTCGACCATCTGCTCGCGGAGCAGATCGGCGTCCGCCTCGGTGAGGCTCGGCACGGCGCTGGTGAGGTAGTCCAGCGAGTCGCTGGTGAGGAACGCCTTGTACGACTTCGGGATCACGCAGCCGTTCGCCGGGTCCTCGGGGCGGTACTGCGGCATCGTGAAGTCCCAGTACGGCATCGTCACGCCCGGCATCACGTCCTGCAGCGTTTGTTCGAACTCGTAGAGGTAGATGCGATGCCACGGCAGGAAGCGCTCCCACCCATGCTGGCAGTGGTTCTGATGGACCAGCGCGACGTTGTTGTAGCTGCGGCGGTCTTCCGGCCATTTGTTCAGGCGATACAGCTCGCGGAAGGCGGCGCGCAGCTCGTCGACCTGCGCCGGCGTCATGCAGTCGAGGTTCACTCGCTGTTTGAGCTCGCCGTATTTGTACTTGTATTCGTTCGGCGAGCCTTCGTAAACCTCGTACTCGCGGACTTCGACCTCGACCTCCGGCTCGTCTTCCACGACGTCGGTGGAGCAGTCGAAGTCGGGCGGCACGATCGTGCCGGCGACCTGGTACGAGGCGAGCGCGCGGTCATCGGGAGGAAGGCCGTCGTCGATCCAGTCGGAGATGAACTGGATGTCGCTCTCCGCCACCGGCTTGCCGCCCCACGGCAGCGGCGGGAAGAGCGAGCCGTCGAACGGCGCCTCTCCGCGCAGGCCGCGCACGAGCCCCGACGCCGCACCGCGGCCGGGCCGCACGTCGCCTTTCGGCGCCTCGTGACCGGAGCAGCAGGAGTGCTGGCCGGTATCCTTCGGCGCGATCATCCGCACGCCGTGGATCTCGACGTCGACGAGCTTGTCGAGCGGCAGCCGCCAGAACGCACCGCGGCCTCCGTAGTCGCTGCTGCTGCACTCCGCGGCGGTATCGAGGATCTCCTGAAAGCGTTCGTAGCGCGTGGTTTGAGCGGTCTCCGGCATGGTCTCTCCTCCCGGCCTCAAGGGAGGAGAGAAGGGAGAGCGGCATTTCCCTACCCAGGCGTTGGTATCCTCGCCGCGTGTCGGAGCATCCGGTGGAGCTGTTCAATCGCGAGCTGAGCTGGCTCGAGTTCAATCGCCGCGTGCTCGCGGAGGCGGAGGACGAGAGCGTGCCGCTGCTGGAGCGCGTGAAGTTTCTCAGCATCGCGGCGAGCAATCTCGACGAGTTCCTGATGGTGCGGGTCGGGGCGATCCGCGAGCTGGTCGACAACGGGATCCGCGAGCGCTCCGTCGACGGGCTCACGCCGAAGCAGCAGCTGAAGGCGATCCGCACGCGCGTGCGCGCGCTGCTCCGCGAGATGTACGCGGCGTACGAGCAGCTCACGGCCGCACTCGGCCGCGCGGGCGTGCGCATCCGCAGCGTGCGCGCGCTGACGAAGAAGCAGCAGGCGGCGCTCGCGGAGGAGTTCGAGGCGCACATCGCGCCGATCCTCACGCCGCTCGCGTTCGATCCGGCGCATCCCTTTCCATTTCTCGCGAGCGGCGCGATCAATCTCGCGGTCGTGCTCGCGAGCGGCGGCGATACGCACGTCGCGTTCATCAAGGTCCCGCCGGCGATGGAGCGCTTCGTCGCGCTTCCGGGCTCGGGCAACAGTTTCCTGCCCGTCGAAGAGCTCGCGAGCGTGCATGCGGCGCGCTTCTTTCCCGGACTCCAGGTCTCCGAGGTCGTGCCGTTCCGCGTCATCCGCAATGCGGACGTGCTGCTGGGGGAGGACGAGGTCGAGGATCTGCTGAAGTCCGTGGAAACGGAACTGCGGCGGCGCGAGCGGAAGGAAGTGATCTGGGTGGAGGTCGGCGGCGAGCCGAGCGACTTCCTGATGGGGCTCCTGCAGCATGAGCTCGAGGTCGAGCGCGGCGACGTCTACTTCACGCCGCAACTGCCGAAGCTCGGCGATCTGATGGAGATCCATCGCCGCGCGGACAAGCCGTCGCTGCGCGATGAGCCATTCAATCCGCGCATCCCGCCGGAGCTGGCGAGCCGCGACGACATCTTCTCCATCATCCGCGCCGGCGACATCCTGCTGCATCGCCCGTACGACTCGTACACCGCGGTCGTCGAGCTCATTCAGAGCGCGGCCGATGATCCCGACGTCGTCGCGATCAAGCAGACGCTGTATCGCACGGAGCCGGGATCGGTCGTCGTCGAGGCGCTCGCGCGGGCGGCGGAGCGCGGCAAGCAGGTGACCGCGGTCGTCGAGCTGCAGGCGCGGTTCGACGAGGCGCGCAACATCGCGTGGGCGCGGCGGCTCGAGGAAGCGGGCGTGCAGGTCGTGTACGGCCTCGTCGGGATCAAGACGCATTGCAAGGTCTGCCTCGTCGTGCGCCGCGAGGGGAACGAGCTGCGGCGCTACGTCCATCTCTCGACCGGCAACTACAACGCGCGTACCGCGCGCCTCTACACCGATCTCGATCTGCTGACGACGCATCCCGAGTTTGGGGAGGACGCCGCGCAGCTGATGAACCTCGTCACCGGATACAGCACCGCGACGGCGCAGGAAGTGTTTCAGCATCACGCGGCCGACTGGTCGTGGAAGCGCTTCGTCGCCGCGCCGATGGAGTATCACGCGTGGGTGCTGCGCACGCTCGAGCGGGAGGAGCGGCACGCGCGCGCGGGCCGGCCGGCGCAGATCATCGCGAAGATGAACTCGCTGGTCGAGCCGAAGGTGATCGAGGCGCTGGTTCGCGCCGCGGCGGCGGGCGTGAAGATCGAGCTCATCGTGCGCGGCATCTGCTGCCTCGTCCCGCGCGAGAACATCCGCGTGGTCTCGATCATCGATCAGTTCCTCGAGCACTCGCGCATGTTCGTCTTTCGCAACGGCGGCGAGACGGAAGTGTGGGCGGCGAGCGGCGACTGGATGCCGCGGAACTTTTTCCGCCGCATCGAGGTGGCCTGGCCGATCCTCGCGCCGGCGCTGCGCGACCGCATCGAGCATCAGATTCTCGCGACCTGCCTCGCCGACGACGCGAAGGCCTGGCGGCTGCAGCCGGACGGCACGTACAAGCGGCGCAAGAGCGGCCCGCGCCCGATCCGCAGCCAGCAGCGCTTCATCGAGATCGCCCGCGCCGAGGCGGTGAAGATCGTGCGCTATGACGAGGCCTTGAAGAAGCCGGCGGCGGCGCGGCGGAAGGCGCGGCGCAAGCGCGTTTAGCGCGACTTGCGCTTTGCGGCTTTCGCTTTTTTCCGGCGGATGCGCGGCGCCTGCTCGATCGAGGTTTCGTACGGCCCGAGCGCGAGCGCCTCGGCACGAGCGACGTCGATGTGGCGCTGCTGGCTCGAGAACTTTCCGGTCGAGCGGACCCACGTGCCGTCGGGCTGCAACTGCCAGGACGAGGCGGTATCCTGCAGCGTGATCTCGAGGATCTGTTCGACGCTCTCGCGCACGACCGGGTCGCGGAGCGGGAACATGACCTCGATCCGCCGCTGGAAGTTGCGCTGCATCCAGTCGCCGCTCGAGAGGAAGACCTCGGGATGTCCGCCGTTCTCGAACCGGATGATGCGCGAGTGCTCGAGAAAGCGGTCGACGACGGAAATGACGCGGATGTTCTCGCGCGGGACGAGGCAGCAGATGCCGCGCACGATGAGGTCGATCTTCACGCCCGCCGCCGCGGCGCGATCGAGCGCGTCGATGACCACCGGATCGGCGAGCGCGTTCACCTTCGCGGCGATCCGCGCCGGCCGCTTCTCCTTCGCGTGCTTCGCCTCGCGCTCGATTTTCGCGATCAGGGTCTTTTGATAGTCGAACGGCGCGATGACGAAGTGCTTCCACAGCGGCCGCGGTCCCTGCTTCTCCAGCACCTGGGAGAGGCTGGCGGTGCTGAACCCGGTCAACACGTTGACCAGTTGCGAGGCGTCCTGTCCGAACTCGTCGTCGGCGGTGAGCAGGTCGAGATCGATGTAGTCGCGCGCCGCCTCGATGTTGTAGTTGCCGGTCGAGAGGTGGAGGAAGTGTCGCAGCGCGCCTTCCTCGCGCCGCACGACCACGCACATCTTCGCGTGCGCCTGAATGCCGACGAGGCCGTAGACCACCTGCGCGCCGGCGTCCTGCAGCCGTGCGGCGAGCGCGATGTTGCGCTTCTCCTCGAAGCGCGCCTGCAGCTCGATGACCGCCGTGACCTGCTTGCCGTTGCGCGCAGCCAGCACGAGCTTATCGACGACCGGCGAGTGCTCGTCGGTCTGATAGAGCGTCTGCTTGATCGCCACGACGTCGGGGTCGGTGGCCGCGGCGTGCAAAAGCTCGATCACGGCGGTGAAGGAGTCGTACGGGCGATGCAGCAGCACGTCGCGCTCGCGAATGATCGAGAAGATGTCGGCACTGGTGGCGAGCCGCTGCGGCAATCGCGGGTTGAACGATTCGTTGCGCAGTTTCGGGTCGTCGATGCGATCGACGAGATCGGCGAAGTCGGTGAGCTCGAGGAATCCCGCCACCCGATAGACATCCTCGGGGCGCGTGCGCGTCGACTCCACGAGGACGCTCAGCAGCTCGTCATCGGCGCTCGCATCGACTTCGAGATAGACCACCTGCTTCCGCTCGCTCCTCCGCAGCTCCGCTTCCACCGAGTCGCGCAGGTCTTCGACTTCGTCGCGATCGATGCTCAGCTCCGAATTGCGGATCACGCGGAACAGCACCGCGCGCCGCGCCTTCAGCGCCGGCAGGAGCTGGTCGAGCTGCGCGAGCAGCAGCGACTCGATGGCGATGAAGCGCCGCTCGGCGACGGGGATGAATCGCGGCAGCAGCGGCGGCAGTTTGAAGAGCACGATGTGCTCGCCGCCGCGCACCGACTCGACCATCACCGCCATGTTCAGGCTCAGGTTTGCGACGAAGGGAAAGGGATGGCCGGGATCGATGGCCAGCGGCGTGAGCACCGGCGCGATCTGCTCGCGAAACCGCGCGGCGAGCGTTTTCTGTTCGGCCGCGGTCAGTGCGCTGAAGCTCTCGATCGCGATCCCTTCCGCGCGCAGCGCCGGCAGGATCTGCTCGTTCACGCAGCGGTACATGTCGGTGAGCAGCTCGCGCGCGCGCTGGCGCATGGCGGTCATCTGCTCCGCCGGCAGCATCCCGTCGGGGGTGCGCTCGGTGATGCCGGCGTCGAGCAGGTCGCGCGTCGCGCCGGCGCGGACCATGAAAAATTCGTCGAGGTTCTTCGCGCAGTACGTGACGAAGCGCAGGCGGTCGAGCAGCGGGACCGCCGCGTCCTCCGCTTTTGCCAGCACGCGGCGGTTGTAGTCGAGGCGGCTGAGCTCGCGATTGAGAAGCGGCACCGCCGCGATTCTAGTGCCGAATTCTGTATCGTTTACGGATGGCGTACGCGTTCGAACGGGACGAGCCGGCCCCTGAGGCGATCGCGCGGATCATGCGCGAACAGATCGCCCGCGCGCGCAAGCAGCTGACCGACGCGAAGGCGCCGGTCGAGAAACGGGTTCACGACGCGCGCAAGCGATTCAAGGAAACGCGCGCCGTGGTGCGGCTGGTGCGCGAGCCGCTCGGCGCGCAGTTCGCGGTCGAGAATGCGTGGTGGCGCGACGCCGGCCGCGATCTCGCGTCCGCGCGCGATGCCGAGGCGGTGATCGAGGCGCTCGACAAACTCGAGCTCCCGCCGGCGGTGACCCGGCGCACTCGCAAGCGGCTGGAGTCGCGCCGCGACGCAACCTCGGCGAAGGAGATCGAAGCACGCGTCGCGAAGATCGCGGCACTGGTCGCCGGCGCCGAGGCGCGGCTTGCGCGCTGGCCCACGCTGCCCGATTCGTTCGATGCGATCGTCGACGGACTCGCGCGCACGTATCGCGACGGGCGGCGCGCGATGAAAACCGCGCGCGTGGAGCAGGCGGCGAGCGACTATCACGAGTGGCGCAAGCGGGTGAAGGATCACTGGTATCACGCGCAACTCCTGCAGCACGTCTGGCCTGATGTGATGAAGGTGTACGCCGGCCAGCTCGCGTCGCTCTCGCGCGCCCTCGGCGATCATCACGACCTCGACGTGCTGCGCGGCATCGTCGGGTCGAGCCCGAGGAAGCTGCTCGACGCCATCGACGCGCGGCAGGTGGAGCTCGAAGCGCGGGCCGCGGAGCTCGGAGCGCGCGTGTACGCGGAGCGGCCGCGTACGTGGCTGGCGCGAATGCGGAATTACTGGAACGCGTGGCGAGCGACCTAGTGCTGCAATCCGTCCAGGTGCCTGCCGGCGCGCGGCTCATCGTCGTCGGCGACATCCACGGCTGCTACGACGAGCTGGTCGAGCTCCTCGCGCGCGTCGCGCCGGCGGACGGCGACGTGGTGGTGTCGGTCGGCGACGTCGTGCGCAAAGGTCCGGCGGCGGCGCGCTGTCTCGATCTCTGGCGCGAGCGGGGGTATCTCGCGGTCCGCGGCAACAACGAGCTCAAGCTGCTCCGAAAGGCGAAGCCGCTGCTGCGGTACTTCGTCCGCGACGCGCGCGACGTCGCGCGGCGCGGCGACCTGCTGGAGTACATCGCGTCGTGGCCGCTGGTCCTCGACTTTCCGGAACAGAATGCCGCCGTCGTGCATGGCGGGTTTCTGCCGCGGATGTCCGTGGCCGAGGAGGACGTCGAGCGGGAGAGGGACGTCGTTCATCGCCTCCGCTGGATCCGCAAATCGAACGGCGCATGGACGTACGTGCCGAAGGACGAGCAGAAATCGGGTGACGTGCTGTGGGCCGAGAAATGGCGCGGCCCGCGCTTCGTGCTTTACGGCCACACACCGGTGCGGAAGCCGAAATTCGACCGCTTCGCGCTCGGACTCGACACCGGCTGCGTGTACGGCGGCGCGCTCACCGCGGCGATGCTCGCGGAAGGCGAGTGGTCAACGGTGAGCGTGCGCGCGCAGGGCGCGCGGCGGTAGCAGCCACTCCAGCACGGCGCCGTCCTTCGTCAGCCGCACGCCGCAGCAGCCGCCCTTCTTCAACTCGACACGCGCCGATTTGCCGAGGGCGGTGAGGGCGCGGACGTTGTCGGTGAGGTTCGGCTCATGGCCGACGACGATCATGTGCCGCGCCTTCGACGAATCGAGCAGCGCGCGTAGCTCCTTCATCGACGCGCCGGGACGGAGCGCGTCGGTGACCGTGATCTCGACCTCGCCGCCGTACGCCTTCGCCACGCGCTGCGCGGTCTGCAGCGCGCGGACGAGCGGACTCGAATAGATCGCCGCCGCTTTCGGGAAGAGCCGCGCGAGCCCGCGCGCGATCTCCTTCATCCGCTTCTGCCCTTCGGGCGTGAGCGCGCGATCCTCGTCCTTCTGACCGGGCGAGGCGTCTTCGGCGATGCCGTGGCGCAGCAGGACGACGAACTGCTCGGGACTAGGAACCGCTTTCGAAGTCGACATTTTTTTCGAACACCTTTCCGAAATAGCTCGCGCGTTTCGCGGCCGCGGCCAGCTCCAGCTCCGCGTCGCCGCGCAGCCGGAGGCGGAAACGGATCGCGCGCTTGCGGGACTCGATGTGCACATCGCGCACCGCGCCGCTCCGCCCGCGGTCGAGCGCGTCGGCGACGCGCAGAATCGCCACGAGCTTGCGAACCGTTTCCTTCTGCCAGTCCGACAGCTGCGCGAAATTGTCGTCGCGGTCGTCGGGCGCGGCCTTCCGGTAATAGCGCGCCACGTTCGCGACGATCGCCACCTGATCGGTGGTGAAACCGCGCAATCCGGCGTGGCTGATGAGGTAGTAGGAATGTTTGTGATGGCCGGGATACGACACGTGCATCCCGACCTCGTGCAGCAGCGCCGCGTATTCGAGCAGCTCGCGCTCGCCGGTGCGGAAGCGATGCAGCTCGTCGGTCTGATCGAAGATGCGCAGCGCGAGGCGTGCGACATGCGCGGCGTGCGAGCGATCGACGGCGCTGCGGTCGGCGAGGGCGAGCACGGAGGAGCGGCGCACGCTGCCTCGCTGCTTCGGACGCGTTGGCTCGCGCAGTCCGTCGAGGACGTACTCGACGATGCCTTCGCGCAACGCCGCGTCGCACGCGCGGATCCGATCGCTTTCGAGCACGCGCATGATCTCCTCGAGCACGACCGCGCCGGCGAGAATGGTCTCGGCGCGCCGCTCGTCGATGCCAAACCTCTTCGCGCGCTCGCTCGCGGAGAGCGGCGTCAACTCCTGGACGAGCGCGGACAGGCGCTTGCGCGGCAGCAGCCGCAGGCCGGATGCGATCGAGTCGCCGTCCGTCGACGCGAGTGCGGCGAGCGTTTCGATCGTGCCGGAGGTGCCGATCGCGAAGTCGAAGCCGATCGCCGACACGCGCGCGAGCGTTTTCTTCATCCGCTTGCGCGCCCACGTGCGGCAGGCGTCGACGGCGTCCTCCGTCGCGGCTCTCTGCAGCTCGAATCGCTGCGCCATGCGCAGCGCACCCAGCGGTTCGCTGGCCGTGAGATAGACCTCCTCGGCGGTGCCGACGATCATCTCGATGCTCCCGCCTCCGACGTCGATCACCAGCGCGGTGCCGCCGTGAAAATCGAGCGCGGCACGGACGGCGCGGTAGATGTAGTCCGCCTCGAGCTCGCCGGAGATGACGCGGATCTTGAACCCTGACGCTTTCTGCGCCGCGGTGATGAACTTCCGTCCGTTCGGCGCTTCGCGGATCGCGCTCGTGGCGACGGCGACGACCTCCTTCACCTGCCACCGCGCGGCGATGTCCGCCATCTTGCGCAGCGCGACGACCCCGCGCTCGATCGCGTCATCGGTCAGCGGCCGTCCTTCGAGACTGCCGCGCCCGAGCTGCACCATCTCCTTTTCCTTGTCGATGACGCGATAGCCGTGGCGCCGCTGCTCCACGATGATCATGTGGATCGAGTTCGTCCCGACGTCGATCGCCGCGATGCGGTTGCGCGCCATGCGGCGCGATTATGCGCTGACCGCGGCGTCGGTGATCTCGAGGCCGCGATCGATGATCGCGAAGGCCTCGCGCAGCTGTTCCTCGGTGATGCAGAGCGGCGGGTTGGTGAAGAGGTTGTTCCAGTTGATGAACGCGTACATGCCGTGCTCGCGCAGGAATCCGCCGAGCTTCTGCATTTCCGGGCTCGTGCCGTTGAACGGCGCCATCGGCTCCTTCGTCTCGCGGTTGCGCACGAGCTCGAGAACGCCGAAGAGGCCGATGGATCGCACGTCGCCGACGGAAGGGTGCTTCGCCTTCATCTCCGCGTGCAGGTCCGCCATCACGCGGCCCATCCGCTGCGTGTGGCCCATCGTGTCGTCGTCGATCATCACCTGAATGCAGGCCTCGGCGGCAGCGAGGCTCATCGGATGCGCGTTGTAGGTCAGGCCGCCGTAGAAGACGTTGCGGTCGAAGTAGCTCGCGATGCGATCGCTCATCGCGACCGCGCCCAGCGGCAGGTATGCCGAGGTCAAACCCTTCGCCATCGTGATCATGTCGGGGACGACGTTCCAGTGATCGACGGCGAACCAGCGTCCCGTGCGCCCGAGCCCGCACATCACTTCGTCGCAGACGAGGAGGATGCCGTGGCGGTCGCAGATCTCGCGAATGCCGCGCAGGTATCCGTCCGGCGGGACGATGATGCCGTTCGTGCCGGTGACGGTCTCGAGGAACATCGCCGCGATCGTGTGACCGCCTTCGTATTGAATGATCTCCTCGATCTCGTCGAGGCACGCGCGCGTGAAGGTCTCATCGCTGTCGCCGTCGCGATACGTATGGCTGCGGTATTTGTAGGGATCGAAGAAGCGGACGACGCCGGGGATGCCGGGCTCGTTCGCCCAGCGCCGCGGATCGCCGGTGAGCGTGATCGCGCCGGCGGTGGCGCCGTGATACGCGCGATAGCGGACCATGATCTTCTGCCGCCCGCTGACCATGCGCGCGATGCGGATCGCGTTTTCATTCGCCTCCGCGCCGCCGAGTGTGAAGAAGAAGCGATTGAGATCGCCGGGCGTGTACTCGGCGAGCAGCTTCCCGATGCGCGCGCGCACGGGACTGGCCATGCCCGGACCGGCGTACACCAGCTCATCGGCCTGCCGCTTGATCGCCTCGATCACGCGCTTGTCGCCGTGCCCGATGTTCACGCACATCAGCTGCGAGTTCATGTCGACGTAGCGCTTCCCGTCGGCATCCCAGAAGTAGATCCCCTCGCCGCGCACCATCGCGATCGGATTCACGCTCGCCTGCGCGGACCAGGAAAAGATGCTGTGGCGCTTCGTGAGAGAGACGATCTCTTCGGCGGTCATCGCGCCGATGTTTTCGGTGGTGGTCATGGGTGCTCCTCGCTGGCAGGAAAGTCTAACGCGGCTGGCGGCTTTCCTCGTACATCGGGCGGTAAGCTTCCGACAGGTACTTCTTCGCGAGACGATCCGCTTCGTCGGTGGCGAAGGAGACCAGCGACATGGCCAGCCAGTCAGCATCATCCGGAAGCCGGTTCAGGGCCTGCTCGATGGCAGGCAACGCGGCATGGTCGCGCTGCTCACCGAATGTCTCGATCGCGATCATCACGACGGTCGTGTCACTCGCAAGTGCCCGGTGGAGCAGGGGACGCGAGCGACGGTCGCTGCCGGCGATGGTGAGCGCTTTCATCGCCAGGTACCTGTAGTCGTCCGGTTTCCACTGACACCCGGCGTACCACTGCACGAATTCCGATGTGTAATCGTCGCCCACCAGCAATGCGACGCACCTGGAGTACTGGCGGAGTATCGAACCGCCATGCTCGTTTTTCTCGAGCCGCTGAGGTTCTCCGGATACTCCCGACGGCAGCATCATGCGCACGATGCAGCTATTCTCTCATGATGAGGTAGGGAAATGGTGGGCTCCGTCACTCCATAGAGGGGGCCGAGCGCTGGTCCACGGCCTTTCTGACACTTTTGATAGCGAAAGGAGTACCTTCTGCACAGGGAAGGTCTCGATGAAGTTTCGTAAAGCAGGTGAAGGGCTCTTCGACGCCCTCAGGCGCTTCCGCCGTGGACATGCCGGCGTCAAGGTCGCGGGAACTAGGCTCATTGTCGCCGCGGCGACCTGGCTATTATTCCACCTCGCAAACATTCCAAATCACGAGCAGATCTCTGCAGTCGTGCTCGTCTACGCGGCAGTCATCAGCCTGTTTGTCCTTACGTTCCGCACCGTTATCGAGCAGCGCCGTTTCCGCCTCGCTGCGATAATCATGGACATCGCAGCGATCTCGATACTGGTGAAAGTCGATGGCACCGCCGGTACGTCATGGTTCCTCTTGTACGTATTTCCGATCATGTCGCTCGCTCGCTACCTCGGCATCCGTTGGAGCTTCGGTGTGTCATTAGTCGCTGCGGGAATGTACTGGTGGGCGTTACTCCCCTTGGCGGGACTGGAGTCGTTCGCAACGTTCGGCGTTCGTGCATTCATGCTGGTTGCGGTCGCATTCACAGCCGCAAAGCTTGCGAGAACGCGGTATCGCGAAGAGGAAACGTTCACAGAAATGCTGCGGGTGGCCGATCATTTGATCGTCACGACTGCGGAACTCGATGCCGCATTGAAGAAAATTCTGCATTTGGCGATCAAGATGACCCGCTCCGACGTGAGTGTGATCGCGATCGAGAACGATGGCTTGCTATCTACTTACGTGGCGGACGGGTCCGATGATGAAACTACCGTTGCTAGTCGAGAAGCCCACGATGAACTAAAAGCCATCTTGACCTCTCACTACAAACGGGTCGTACGCACGAGGCGACCGATTCCGCTTGCGAAACGGGGCCTTGGCGCGCTGGTGGGGGGTCTCGGTTCGGAAAAGACGTGGGGATGGTCAGGACGCCTCGTACCCCTCACGATCGGCGGTCCGCCATTCGCCGTGCTGGGTGTGTTCTCCCGCAACAGCATCCATTATCGCCCGGACGATGTCTTGAAGTTGAGCCGCGTCGCATCCGTCGTCGCAATGCTGCAACGAAATGCCTCTGTGGTCTCGCGACCTCTCGTTCAGGAAGCAGCCGACCTGCGGCAGGCCAACGAGGTGATCTCGCGCTTGCGAGAAGAAAACGAGGCGCGCCTCCGGATGCTCTATGACATCGGCGATCTCCTCGAAAATGAAGTGGGGCTGGCAGAGGTATTCACAAAGATCGTGAGCATCGTGTCGACGCGATTGAGATCCGAGGAGGCGGCGCTCTTCCTTTGGGATGAGCACGAGGAGCTGCTGCTTAAGAAGGCCGTGGCCGGTCCCGGCGAAGCGATTACCGCTCGATTGTTCACCGTCGAGCGTTCGTACCGGAGGGGGGAAAGCTTCACCGGCACCGTCTTCGAGAGCCGAGAATCGAAATCCATTAATGACATTCCACCCGACACCGCTCACGTCCACGAATATGAAGAGTGCCTTCCGTCTGGATGCACAAAACACTATCTCGGCGTGCCTCTGGTGATCGGCGACGAAGTGCTTGGCGTCATCCGTGTCCTCAATCGGAAATCGCCGGACTACGTGCCGCAACCTGGTCTCGCGAAACTCGAGGACGTCGGGTTCGAGCCCGCTGACCTCGAACTTCTGACGATGACAGCGAGGCTCATCGCCGTCGCCATCCGGAGCGCGGGGTTCGTGGAGCAGAAGAAGTATTTCGAAAACCTCGTCTACAGGTCACCGGACCCGATCATCGTGTTGGACGAAAACAGCAGAATCAAGAATTTCAACCGCGCGTGCCGTGACATCTGGCACGTCACGGAACGGGATGTCATTGGCCAATCCGTCGCAAGATTTTACAAATCTCGCGAGCACGCTCGTGAGATCGCGGAAGCCATTGCCAACGCAGAAGAGCATACAATTCACGATCACGAAGCGTGGATCCGGGTGGACGGGCAAATCGTACCTATCCGGCTGTCGGCGACTGAATTCCGCACGAAGGCTGACAAATTCGCCGGAAGTATCGGCATCTTCAAAGACGCCCGCCAGGAGCATCGGGATCGGCTCGGTGCGCTGACGAAACTATCGCGTGCGTCTAGTCATGACATCAAGAACGACGTCATGGCGATCTATCACTCGCTCCCTTACCTAGAGAAGGCTGCGCGCGCGAATGCCGAGGCAGCCTCGTCATACGAGGCCATTCGGAAGGCCACTGGCGATGCGCTGGCGAAGTTGCAAAGTCTGCTGATGGCTGCTCACACCCCGAGCGCGAGTTTCGGTCCCGTCGCGATCGGAAGCGAGATCCGGGCGTTCGCGGCCTCCATGTGCGACAGGCTCGACGCAGCCAAAGTAAAGTTCTCTCTGACAACACCGGACGACGACGCATATGTGAGCGCTGACAGAGATCAGCTCAGACATGTGTTTGCAAATCTTCTAGGGAACTCCATCGACGCAATACTCAGCGCCAAACGGCCGCCCCGCGAGCGACGGATCGACGTCACTCTCCGAGTGATGCCAACGAGGATCGTTGTGCAGTGGCGCGACAACGGCACCGGAATGCCCGATCAGGACGCCCGAGACGCCTTTACCGCCTTCTACACCACAAAAAAGGAAGGCAATGGTCTCGGCCTCTATATTAACAAAACCATCGTTGAAGGCCACGGTGGTGACATTGCGATTGACTCCGTTGTCGGCAGCGGGACGTGCATCACGATCGGCCTGCCTCTGAATCGGTGGAAGTCGTCGCAAGCCTCCGTCCCCGAGGAAGCGTCGAGCGTCGGAGGAGATGCGCTCTCATGACACACGCGGGATTGTTCGACGCGGCGGATGTGGCCATCCGATGGTGTGAGGGCGTCGGTTCTTCCGGGACCGCGACCGAAAAGGAATTAGCTGTCAGGCAAAGAATCGCCGAGCGTCACCTGCGCATCCTCCTGGTGGACGACATTTCCAACTTCCGTGCGGCGTTGTGCGCGCGACTCGTTCGTGACTACGAGGCGAGCGTCGACGACGACGACTGCGGCGAAGACGCGTTAAAGAGGGCGTACGTCGAATACGACGTTGTTTTCATCGATGTTTTAATGCCCGGAATGAGCGGGATTGAGGTCTGCAAGGAACTCCAACGGCGGCAGATCACGGCAAAGATCGCGCTCATGTCGACACATCTTGACAATGCTCTTGCTGCTGAGGCGAACGATGTTGCCTTCTATGACAAGACGAGCATTCCGATGCTCGAGAAAATTCTTCTGGATGCGGCTGGAGGCAATAGCGCATGAATCGTCAAGTTCTCCTGGTGGACGACGAGGTGAGTTTCCGTTCGGTCATCATTGCCAGACTGGGCGATGACTATGAATTCACCGAGGCCGCGTCTCCGGAAGATGCGAGACGCCTGCTTCGCTCCCATCCGGACATTCAGGTCGTTCTTCTCGACCTCAAGTTCGCCGGCGGAGCTGATCCCGTCTCCGTCATCAAATCCGTCAAAGACCGGGCCGACCGGTATCGCTTCATCGTCCTGACGGCGCATGCCGAGCGGCTTTTGGCCGCAGACGCCGAGAAACACGGGTTGTTCATCTATCTCTCCAAAGGCAATCAGGACTTCGAATCAATCAAATTCGCGCTCGATCAGGCCTTCAAAGATCTGGAGCGTCAGCATCTGCATGCAAAGCTCGGCTATCTGCTCGATATTCAGGAGCGGATCAACACCAATCAGGATCTTCGCCAAATCCTCGATCTGATCTGTGAGGCAGTTCAAAAAATCGTTGGCGCGTACACATGTCACATCCGCACCTACGATTTCGACAAGGGCGACTTTCCACTTGGCGGATTTGCGGGTCCGGCCAGCCTCGGCCGCGCGTTCTCTAACCCCAAAGTCAGCGGCGCCTGGTTTTCCGGACGGGTAATCTCGAGCGGAGCCGAAGAGGTCATCGACGATCTTCAGGGGATGGATGCGTTTAAAGAGTTCGCAAAGCGTTCGCGCGAATCGCGCAGCAAGATTTCCGATGCGGAGCAACAGTACTGGCAGACCGTGAGATCGGCCTATCTCGTGCCCATTCGCACTGGTGTGCTGGGCCGGCGTGTCGATGCCGTGCTCAACGTAAGTAGCGACATTCTTGCGTTCTTCACGCCAGAAAAGCGAGCGTTCGTCAAGGAGTTCGTCACTCAGGCTGCCTTGGCGTTGACGAAGAACTGGCTGGAGAAGAGACGCTCCGAGATTCCCAAGGACTATGGTCGGATCAGTGGCATGTTCAACGAGATGGGTGATGTTCAGAAAGGAGGAAACAGCATCGACGATATCTTCGAGGTGGTTACGAAGGGGATGTCGAATCTCATTAGCGCAGAGGTTGTGTCGATCTTTCTGTTCAACGAGGCGACCGGCTTACTGGAGAATGTAGCCGGCTTCAGCGGCACCGACTACGTGAGCGCGGAGGATCTGGCGAGGGAAACGTACAAGCCTGGCGAGAGTTTCACAGGTACGGTTTATTCGACGGAAGATACGATCATGCGACCCGATCCTCGTGTCGAAAAACAGGTGAAGCCGACCGACGACCCGTTGCACCGGTATGAGCGAGTGAATGTCGATGTGAGAGGAATTCCCTGCGGAAAGCTCGAGCACTATCTCGGGGTTCCCATTAAAATCCGTGGCGTGACGCGCGGCGTGCTACGTGCGATGAACAAGAAGTCGGCGTATTACGACACCAATAAAGCCCGCCGCGGCGACCCGCTGATGCTTCTGGAGCGAGGCTTCAGCGTGGATTGTCTCAATGCGCTTGAGATCACCGCGAGTCATTTGGCCGTCACCATTCGCAACGCCGAACTGCTGAAGAAGCGGGACGAGCGCGTCGAGCAAGTCCAGACGCTCTCGAACGTCGTGAAGATCATCAATCAGACGCTCGAGATGAAGGAGGTCCTGCCACGGACAATCGAGCAGATGGCGAACGTTATCAAGGCTCGCATTTGCATGCTGTTTCTTAAAGACAACCACGATTCAGAGCGAATAGTGCTCACAGCGGCCTACGGAATGCCGGTGATCGGCGCGTCGTACAAGAAGGGTGAGGGTGTCACTGGAAAGTGCTATGAGAGTGGCAAGCCGGCGTTAATTCCGATTGCCTCTTTGAACAACGGAAAATACGATGCACCGCTGCGGGAATATCTGCAGTCCGACGACGATGCTGCGACGGTAGAGTCGCTGATGGTCGTCCCCATCATTGTGAAGGGCGACACTTTCGGCGTCATGAAGGTCGTGAATCGCTTGGAAGGACATGGTCCGTTCTCAGACGAGGATTTCGAGCTGTTCCAGACGTTCGCGGCGCATGTGGCGGTGGCGATCGACAATGCGCAGATTTATCGCGCGGCAAGTGAGAATGCTGTTCTGTCGCTGATGGTTTCAGTTGCAGCGCACGAGATCGGCAATACCTCTGGCTGCATTCCCGCCAATGTCGCATCCATCCGCGACGTCCTGGGAACCATGACGCCCGAGATCGAGAAGATCGAGAGCATGCTCATGGCAATCGAGGACTCGGCGTTGGAGGCGACGGACTTTGCGAAGGAAATCTCGGGATTCTCCCCGTCGCAACTCGATCAGAGGGGAGACTTTGATGTCAACGAGCTCGTGGAGAGCACCGTGCGTGCATTCCGCCATGACTTGCCGCGCTTTAAGCGATCAGCGAGCAGCAGCCTGGAGGTCAGGCCGTCGAATGAGCGGCTCGTTTGCAGCATCTACCGCCGGCCGTTCGAGCAGACGATCCGCAACATCATCATCAATGCATTTCAGGCGCTGGGGAAGAAAGAGGGGGGATACGTGCGCATCTCGATGACATCGGAGTTGCGCGACGGCAACCGCTTGGCGGCGATCTCGATCGAAGACAACGGTAACGGAATCGACCCGAAAGACCTGCCTAGGATCTTTGAGGGCGGTTTCACGAGGAAGCCGCGTGGAAGCGGCGTAGGGCTCTGGCTTGCGCAGAAGCACCTTGCACTTCTCGGCGGGACAATCGACGTAAAGACTGAGTTGCAAAAAGGATCGACGTTCGTCGTGCGACTTCCCTTGATCGCGGAGTGAGCGGCTATGACTGATCGTGTACACGTGCTCATCATCGACGATCGTGTCGGTGTGCGTCTTACGCTCCGAAACATCCTGTTCGGACTCGACTGCGATTTCACCGAAGCGACGAGCGGCGAGGATGCGCTCGCGATCCTAGCGTCCCAGAAATTCGACGTCACATTCCTCGATTTGTCATTGGCTGACCTTTCTGGCCTCGATATCCTCGAGCAAAGTGTCAGTCGCGGAGAGGCCATGGGCAACGTGATCGTCTTGACGGGACTACCTGAGGAGGCGACGCGTCTCCGCGCGGAAAGCCTTGGTGTGTTCGCGTATCTGTCGAAGGATCCGATCGACCGCACCGCCGTTCGTGAGACGTTCGCGCGAGCAACGAACACGCCGCCGTCGTCGTCGGTGGACGCGTCACCGATACCCGCCCCGGTCAAGCGAGCGCCGCGTCGCACGGCTGCCGTTTCAAAAAGGGAGTCCGTGTCCCGGCCCAAGATTCTCGTTCTCGATGACAAGGAGTACTGGGTCGAAACCATCGAACGGCTTCTGAACGACGAGTTCGACATCGTCGGGTCGAGCAGCGCCGACGATGCGTACGAAAAAGTGAAACGCGGCCAGTTCGTCCTCGTCATCATCGATATGAAATTGCCGGGCGACGAAACCGGCCTCGACGTGCTGAGTCGTATGCGGCAGGCGCGACCGGATCTGCGCGCGATTATACTCACTGAGTACCCGGACTGGATCGATGCCGTCGAGAGCTGGCGGCGCGGAGCGATCGACTACGTTTCAAAAGCGGATGTGACGTCTCTCAAAAGCGTGGTCACTCGAATTCTGCAGGACCGGCCGACTGTGCACGTCTTTCTTTCGTATGACCGTCGCGACAAAGCGCGCGTGCTGCAGCTTTATCAGCGTCTGATGACGCGCGGTTTCATTCCATGGATGGACGTGAAAAACCTCATTCCGGGGCAGCGATATGACGCACACACAAAGAACGCGATCAAAAGCTCTGACCACTTTCTGTTCTGCGTGACGCACAACTCGCTCGAAAAGAAGGATGGCTTGCTCCAGAAAGAAATGCGCATTGCGCTCGATCTCGAACAAGAAAAACGAAGCGGTGCAAATTTCCTCATTCCTGTGCGGCTCGAGCCGTGCGAGAACCACCCCGACCTCACTGAATTTCAGGCGGTTGATCTGTTTCAGCGAGACGGCTTCGGCACGCTGTTGAAAGCGCTGTCGCCGAACAACGGCAAAAAGAGCCGATGAGGTGAGTGATGGATCGTCCTAGGATTCTCGTGGTCGACGATAGCCCGTCGTGGTTGCAGACGGTTCGAAACATACTTGAAACGCAATACGATGTGGAATGCTTCGATAATGCGTCCGATGCGCTTTCGCGGATCGAGAGCCAGCGATTTCACCTCGCCATTCTCGATCAGAAGCTTCCTGGCGGCCAGAGCGGCGTCGAGCTCTTCATCAACCTGCGGGCTTTGCAGGCGGATCTTCGGGCGATCATTCTTACGGCGCATGCCGCCGTCGGCGATGCGGTCTACAGTATCAAGAATGGCCTATTCGATTACATGTCAAAGATCGATGCCGCCGATCTTCGCTCGGATTTACGCGCACGCGTCGAGCAGGCACTTCAAACCGCGCCAAGCGATATCGAGGTGCCCATGTTACTCAAACGAGAGGAAAGCGAAGTTCTCGAATTCAAATCATCGGCCCGCTGGGACATCCGCGCAGCCCGCGCGAGCCACGAAATCGAAGCCAACATCACGAAAGCCGTCGCCGGTTTCCTCAACTCCGATCGCGGCGGCGTTCTGCTGATTGGCGTCGATGACGGTCGTAATCCGATCGGCCTGGATCAGGACTATCGCACGTTCAAGAGACCGGGACGCGATGGCTTCGCCAATTTTCTACGCACACTGCTGCTCGACGCGTACGAAAAAGACGTCAGCCGCCTCATCGAGATCGACTTTCATGACGTGGCGGGTAAGGACATCTGCCGCGTCCGCATCGGCCCGTCACCCCGTCCGGTCTTCGTCAAGGAAGGGCCGAACGAAGTGTTCTACTTGAGAACAGGAAACTCGACGCGGCCCTTAAAGCCGCGGGAATTCTACGAATACTTGAAAGTGCGTTGGAAGTGACATTCGCTCAACTGGCTAGCATTGAATGTGGACGCAACTACGGCGTCGCGATGGCCGTAGCATTTTGATTTCAGAAGTAGCGTTGACAGGATTGAACCCGCGATCTCGATGATGAGGTCTCGGAAACGCTTGAATGCGTGAGAGAGATTGTGCGTTTGATTGTTTGACGCATGTGATCTTGGGCTCGTGCACCATGCGCTCTCAACGCTCTTCGGATCTACATTACAAACCGCGCCTCCGAATGGGTCCGCAAGAAAGCGCGCATCTCTTCGAACGCCGCCTTCTCCATCTCTATCATCAGATGCAGTTGTTTATGGGGGTCGGACGTATCGACGAACTGCCGGTGGAGCGACGAGGTCACCGCGAGGTACTCCTGATATCGCTGGATCTCGCCCCTCACTGCAAATCCTTCGAGAATCGTTTTCGTCGCAAGAGCAACGAGTGCCGAGGCCACCGCTAGAACGTGCAGAACGTCGGGGCGCACGTCCAAAGCGACACCCACGTGATCGAGCACAATCAGAAGATGCGCAATGACGAGCGCGCCGAGCGAAACACTGATAATGGCCTCGAGAATCGATGCGGTCCGCTGCAGCGGAACATCAGCTAGCGGACGAACTAGCCGGTCCCAAAGCGATCGGCTTGCCTGCCCCGGCAGGTTCGATGGTCGCAGCATGTGCAGCGCGTAACCTTCCTGCTCTTGGATGCGGAGGACCCGATAGGCCTCAAAGAGTTCCGTCGGATCAAATCCAGCCGGTATCTGCACGTCGGGATTCGCGGCCGGAGATTCGACCCAAACTGGAGCCATTGCACCGGGGTCGAGGATCTGCGCGAGCTTCGAGTCAGCCTTGTTCCAGTATTCGTTCTGGAAGTTCTGGATCCAGCCGTTGCGCGCGACGCGATATGCCTTCCGCGCTGCCTGACTACGCATCGAAGTGGCGATGTCGGGAAGCTTGAAGATCAGGTTTTGGAAGTGCATCTGGCGGAGCCGCTCGGTGAAGAGCCTCCGATGAAGCCACTCCGCCTTGCGGGTACCGTAAATGAGACCAACGGTGGCGATGAGGAACGCGAGCAGCCCGCATCCGGCCGATACGACCGCGATGGCAGCCGGCCACGGCGCTGTGACGCCTTTCCAGAGGGGCTCACTCGCCGCGCCGAGGAGCGCGACGAGGGCGAATACTACCCCCCAGAATCCGGCGGCCTGTGCTTCTCGCTTTTCAATCCGCGTCCAGGCATCAACGTCGAGGAACGCGCGTCGCAGTTCGGAGTCATCGAGAACATGGATGACTCTCGGAAAGTCAAGCGCCGCTTGCTGCCGCTTCGCGTCGTCCATGAGCAGATCGTCGTTGTAGCGATGGACGAAGTCCCGATTTGGTCCCATAGGTAATGTGTCTTGACTCTAACACGCTGATACCATCGCCCCGGCGTCCGTGTTCGAAACAAGCCCACGAACGACTGTCAAGTCCTCCGCCGTGTTTGTCGGCTCTCGACCAATTCTTTCCCGAGCTTCACTCCGATGTCTCCGCAAGCCATGGCGTTCTCCTTTCGCGTTGTCGTTCGTTTATGGTTTGAGCGCCTGGACGGACTGCCAGTCTGGTTACGTCTTCAGCGACATCCTTCGCCAGCTCGCTACCACCACGACTACTCCGACGAAAAACCGCGCCGCCTTGCCTGCCCCGAACTGATTACATTGTTCGATTCCTCCTGCCTTACACGCGCGGCGGGAGGCTGAATCGGCTCATCGGCGGAGAATTGTCGTCAGGGCAACGCCTCCAGCTTCTTCTTCGCCAGCGCGGCGTTCAGCGACGCGCGCTCCTTTGCCACCCACGCGTCGAAATCGCGCACGACGTCGGCGAGCTCTTTCGCGAGCGCGTCGGCGCGGTCGACCTGGGCGCGGGTCGGGGCGCCGTCGAAGAAGACGATGTCGCCGTAGAGGGACGTCATGAACTCGCGGAGACGTTCTTCACCGGTGATCATGCCGCCTTCCTTCGTGGCCACGATGCGCCGGCGGAGGTCGTCGACCTGCGAGGCGGCGGTGCGGAGGCGTTTCGCGAGGGCGTCGTTCGCGGGGAGCTTCGACGCGCGGTCCTCGAGCGCGAGACGCATGGCGTTGATGCGCTCGACGGCCGTGGTCATCGTGCCGAGGTCGGCGTGGATCTTCATCGCCAGATCGAACTGCGCCTTGCGCTCGGCGGCGGTGTGGGTCGAGCGCGCGTCGGGGACGACGCGCAGCGGTGTCGTGTACGTGGTCTGGTCCTTCATGAGGCGCACGTTGTATGTGCCGGGGAGGACGCGCGGGCCGATCGACGCTCCGAATGCCGCGGCGGCGGCGGGCGGTACGGACGGCGCCTTCACGCGCATCGACCAGTTGGAGCGGCTGAGGCCTCGGCGCTTGCTGCTCGGCACCGTGCCGATGATCGCGCCGTCGGCGCCGGCGACATCCATCTTCAGATCGCCGAAGATGTGGCGGCGGCGCTGGTAATACGTGATCACCGCGTCGTCCGAAGGATTGTCCCCTGTGAAGACCGCGTCGCCGTTGCCCCAGCCGGCGAACGCGCTGATGGGCTGTTCGACCGGCGCGGCCTGCAGGAATGCGACCTCCTTCGTCAGCACGTCGGGCGTGAGGGCGCGCAGCGGCGTGATGTCGTCGATGATCCAGATGCCGCGGCCGTGCGTGGCGATGACGAGGTCGTGATCGCGCGGATGAATGACCAGATCGCGCACCGCGACGTTCGGCAGATCGCCGCCCTTGTACTGCGCCCACTGCTTCCCGCCGTCGAGCGTGACCCAGAGCCCCGACTCCGTGCCGAGGAAGAGGAGGGCGGGATTCAGCGGGTCCTGGCGGATGACATGCGCGTAGCCGGTCACGGGCGAGCCGGCGGGAATCAGCGACGTCCAGGTTTTGCCGTAGTCGGCGGACGTGTACGCATACGGATGCATGTCGCCGACCGTATGCAGGTCGAAGGTCGCGAAGACGGTTTCGGCGTCCTGCTGGCTCGCATCGAGGTACGAGACCCACGCGTTTTTCGGCAGCCCGGTGATGTTCGCGACGACGTTGGTCCAGGACTTTCCGCCGTCGCGTGAGAGCTGCAGGTTGCCGTCATCGGTGCCGACCCAGATCACGTTGCTGTCCTTCGGCGACTCCGCGATCGCGTAGATCGTCGTGTGCATCTCCGCCGCGGAGTTGTCGATCGTCACGCCGCCGGACTGCTCCTGCAGCTGCTTCGCCGGATCGTTGGTCGTGAGATCGGGCGAGATGCGTTCCCACGTCTGACCCTGATCGCGCGAACGGAACAGGAACTGCGAGCCGAGGTAGATCGTGCCCTTCTGCGTCGGGCTGAGATGCAGCGGAGCGTTCCAGTTGAAGCGCAGTTTCCCTTCCTTGTAGCCGGGGAGGGGCTTGATCAGCCGGATCTCGTGCGTCTTCCGGTTAATGCGGCCGAGATAGCCGCCCTGCGACTCGGCATAGATGTAGTCCGGGTCCGTCGGATCGACGAACATCCAGAAACCGTCGCCGCCATACATGTTTTCCCAGCGGCTGTTCGAGATGCCGCCCGGATATGCGGAATCGCCGACCCACGCGCTGTTGTCCTGCAGTCCGCCGTAGACGTGATAGGGGCGGTCCATGTCGACGCTGACGTGGTAGAACTGCGAGACCGGCAGATTGTCGGCCTTCCACCAGCGATTGCCGCCGTCGTACGAGTACCAGAGCCCGCCGTCGTCGCCGGCGATGATGCGATCCGTGTTCTGCGGATCGATCCAGAGAACGTGATGATCGCCGTGCGTACCGCCGGTGATGTTGCTGAAGGTCTTGCCGCCGTCGTTGCTGACGATCAGCGCGAGGTCGGGCTTGTAGAGTTTGTTCTCATCCTTCGGATCGACGATCAGGTTCGCGAAGTAGAACGGACGCCAGATCATGTTCTGGCTGCGGTCGCGCGCCTGCCACGTTTTGCCGCCGTCCGTCGAGACATAGAGCGCGTTCTTCGGCGGCTCCGCCTCGATGAGCGCGTAGACGACGTTCGAATTCGAGGGCGCGATCGTCACCGCGACGCGGCCCCACGGCTTCGCCGGCAGGCCTGCTCCGGACTTCGAGTCGAGCTCCGTCCAGGTCGCGCCGCCGTCGGTGGACTTGAACAAGCCGCTGCCGCTCGGTTTGTCGGGGCCGTCGCCGCCGGAGCGGAAGGTCCAGCCTTTGCGGCGGAAGTCCCACAGGCCGGCGAAGAGCGTCTTCGGATTCTTCGCGTCCAGGGAAAGCATGGAACAGCCGGTCGACGCGTTTCCGCCTTTCAGAATCTTCGTCCAGCTCTTTCCGCCGTCGGTCGTCCTGTACACGCCGCGCTCGTCGCTGTCGCTCCAGAGTTTCCCGGGCGCGCAGACGTACACGGTGTTGCCGTCGGTGGGATCGATGGCGATCTTCGCGATGCGCTCGGAGTCTTTCAGGCCGACGTTGGTCCAGTTGTCGCCGCCGTCGGTCGACTTGTAGACGCCGTCGCCGACGGAGACGCTGTTGCGCGTCCAGGACTCGCCGGTGCCGGCCCAGATCGTCTTCGGATTCTTCGGATCGATCGCGATCGCGCCGATCGACTGCGTGCCCGCCTTGTCGAACACCGGCTTGAACGTCGTGCCGCCGTTGACCGACTTCCAGATGCCGCCGCTCGCGGCGCCGACGTAGAGCGTGAGGCGCTCGCCTTCGCGCACGCCGTCGAGCGCGGAGATGCGTCCGCTCATCACGGCGGAGCCGATGTTGCGCGCGCCGAGTCCGGAGATCGTGTCGGAGTCGATCTTCACCGGCCGGTCCGCGGGTGCGGGAGGCTGGGCTCCGCCGGAGACGGAGGCTTTCGGCGAAGGGAGCGTGATCGCGAAGACACCTTTCGTGTCCGCGGGTTTCGCAAACAGCGCATCGCTGAGATCGAGGTTCGCCTCGATCATTTCGTAGGTGACGGTCTGCCGGTTCTGGCTGCCCTTCGCGTTCGTCTGTACGGAATGCGGGAGGTACCAGCCGTTGACGGCTTTGTAGTCGCCGAGGGTGGTCTCGTATTCGCGCTCCGCACCGCGGACCATCCGCTTCGTGTCGATCTTGATCGGCACGTAGTAGTCGGAGTCCATGTAGTAGTAGCGGACGTCGCCGCTGGCGAGCGTGACTTTCAGCTTGAAGGTGTCGGTGCCGTCGACCTGCTCGGTGCCGACGTATTCGACCTTGTTGCCCTTCTGCTGGTAATTGATGAGCGGTCCGTCGAAGTCGGAGTCTTCGACGATCTGCTTCAGCTCTTCCTCGCCGAGCGTCTCGATGTCCTTCTTCCCGCCCCACGGCTCGAGCTTCCAGCCGGTCTTTCCTTCGTACGCGGTCACGCCGACCATGCCCTGGATGTCGAATTCCTGGCGCACGAGGTTGGGGCGTTTGTTCTCCTCGACGACGACCGCTTCGAATCCGCCGCCGCCCGCGAATTTGCCGGTGCGCCGCAGCGTCTTCACGGCCGCGATGCGTTCCGCACCGCCGACGGTTTGCACGTAGCGCGCGATGATTTCGTCTGCGGTCTGTGCGGAAAGAGAGGTGGCGAGAAGAAGGGCAAGGGCGAAAAAAGCTCTGCGCATGTCGTGAAAGGTTAGCCGACGTGAGGCAGATCACGGTGTGACGGAATGGTGGCGCGCGTATTACGATTTTGGATGACGCCTGAGGAGGATGACCATGACTCGCAGCAGATTGCTCGCTCTCACCTTCGCCGCGGCGGCGCTTTTCGCCACATCCGCGCTCGCGGGAAGCCGCGCGCGGCAGCCGTACTTCGCGAGCGGCAGCGTCTCGCAGCTGCATGCGTATCGCGGCGGGTATCACGTGTGGGTGGGCGGCTCGCGCTATCCGTTCTACCTCCCGTCCTCGCAGTTCCGCGCCACCCCGGTCCGCGTCGGCTCGATGGTGAGCCTCGGCGGCTATTACAACCGCCGCGGCTACTACGACTACTACTGCTTCGACTGCGGCCGCGACTCGTATCAGCGGCGCGATGACCTGAAGTTCAAATACGCGACCGTCCGCGGGAAGGTCGAGAGCATCGACGCGCGGAAGGACACGTTCATCATCCGCGCCGAGGGGAACGACAGCCCGGTGACCGTCCGGCGCGGCAACGACCGCGGCGTCGGCGAGCTGCGCGTCGGCGACTACCTCGAGGTCGAGGGCGAGTGGCAGCGCACCGGCTACTTCGACGCGCTGCGCATCGACTACGCCGAGCCGAAGCGGGACGAATGAGTCTCGTCTTCGACCGCCGTGCAGAACTGGGAGACCGTCCCGGTGTTCACGTGCTGATCGCGGGAGTCGGCCGCTATCCGCATCTCGAAGACGGCGACGGCCCGAAGGCGCGCGAGACCTTCGGTCTGGGGCAGCCGATCCCCGCCGCGCGGACCGCGCTGCGGATGCGTACGTGGCTCGAGAAGAATACGGACCGCCTGCCGGTGCCGCTCGCGACGATCCGGCTGCTGGTCTCGGGCGGCGAGCAGCCGGGAATCGAGCCGTGCACGCTGGAGAACTTCCTCAAGGCGACCTCCGACTGGCACGCCGATGCGCTGCGGCATCGCGACGGCGTGACGTGGCTGTATCTCGTCGGCAACTCACTCCAGTTCCGCAGCCGCGACCACCACGTTTTTCTGCTGCAGGACTTCGGAGACGGCGTCGGTCCGCTCCTGCGCAACGGTGTGAATGTCAGCAACATCATCAGCGGCATGAGCCCTGCCCGCGGGGACGACAGCATCGCGCGGACGCAGTGGTATTTCCTCGACCTCGGTCGTAAGTTCGCGACCGGCGTCGACGAGCTGCAGTGGCAGAACTCGACGGCCGTCTTCGATACCGATCTTCCCGGAATCGAGGACCGCGAGGCCGCGGTCTACCACGCATCGGAAGTGGGGGAAGGCGCGTACGGAATCACCGCCGGGCACAGCTTCTACAGCGATGCGCTGATCGAATGCCTCGAGGGGACCGCCGAAGGCGTGGCCGTCCAGGCCGATGACGGGCGATGGTGTGTGAGGTCGACATCGCTGCTCGAAGGATTCCAGCGCTCGCTGAGCCGGCTCACCGCGCCCTATCGCCTGGAGCAGCACGCCGTTGCCAGCGGCTCGATTCGCAACGGCATTCTCTGCTACCTCGACGGCCCGCCGGTCGTCGAGTTTCACATCGACGTGCGGACCAGGGACGGACGCGCGCCGCGCACCGTCGAGATTTTCGACGCTGCCAATACCGCCGTGCACACGTTCGCGGCCGACGCCTCCGGCGAACAGCTTCGAGTGAACGTGCCGGCAGGGATTTACCGCGTGAAGGTCGTCGAGGCGAGTCCGGGTGAGCGTGTCGTCAACCGGTTGGCGATGATCAACGGCCCGACGACGCTGCGCATCGACTTCGACGGAGTGTGAGCCGGCAATGTGTCTCGTCAACCGAGCGAACGCGGACCCGGGCATTCACGTGTTCATCGCCGGTGTGAGCGCGTACGCGAATCTCCCGCAGGATCAACCCGCGGCCACGAGGAAGCTCCTCGGCCTCAAGCGTCTGCAGTCGACCGCGCTGACCGGGTTCCGGATCGCGGACTGGCTGATGAAACGAAGGGATTCTTTCTCGCTGCCGCTCGCTTCCGTCCGCCTTCTTCTCGCGCCCTCGGAGGCGGAGATCAAAGCCGAGCCGCGCCTCGCCGAGCTGAATCACGGCTGCACCTTCGAGGACTTCCGGCTCGCGGCGGAAGCGTGGCGGAAGGACATGAGCTCGAATGCCGGCAACATCGGCATCTTCTACTTTGCCGGCCATGGCGTGCAGTCCGACAAAGGCCATGTGCTGCTCATGGAGGATTTCGGAGCGAACCCGAGCCGCGTGTTCAGCGGGGCCGCGAGCACGGAACATCTGATCGACGGCATGCTGAGCACCTGGGAGCGGCCGGCGATGGGACGCACGCAGCTGTATTTCATCGATGCGTGCCGCGTCGCGAAATATCTCGACGGCCTGGACGTCAAGGCCACCGACAGCCTCTGGGATACGGATCGCGCGAACGATCATCGCGCGCTGTCCATCTTCTACGCCGCCTCCGAGGGTCAGGCCGCGTATGCGTGGCCCGGAAAGCAGACCCTTTACAGCCAGGCGTTGATCGAGTGCCTCGAGGACGTCGCCGCGAAACCGGAGCCGCAGCCGCAGACGCCGGGCCGCTCCGGCTGGTGCGTGAGCGTGGTCTCGCTGCACAAAGTCCTCAAGGAGCACATGCAGAAGGTATGCGACGGGGCGAAGGCCACGGATCAGAACTGCGAAACGCAGCGCCTCGCATCCGAGGACACGATTCTGCACTTCCTCGATGCACCTCCGCAGATCGACGTCTCCATCGCCGTGAACCCGACGGAGGCCCGCGTCGGACAGATCTCCGTCCTCGACAGCAACTTCACTGATGTCGACACGCTCCCCGTCCCGATCGACCCCCATCCCTTCAGGACGAAAATCCCGATGGGTCTCTATTCGGTATTCGCGAAATTCGATCCCGACAAACCGTTCAAGGACAAGCGCGCATCGTTCCACGTCCTTCGTGAATCTCCCGAGATCGTGATTCACATAGAATCGCGTTCATGAAGCGGTTCGTTCTGCCGTTCGCACTCTTCGCCTTCTCCGCGATCGCCGCTCCGCCGAAACAGCCATTCACGGTCGTCGAAGCGACGATCCCCGACATGCAGGCGGCGATGAAATCGGGACGCGTGACCTCGCGTGAGCTCGTGCTGCAGTCGCTCGTGCGCATCGCGACGTACGAAGACAAAATCAACGCGATCATCACCGTCAACCCGAACGCGCTGCAGGAAGCCGACGAGCGCGATCGCGAGCGCGCGCAGGGGAAAGTGCGCGGACCGCTGCATGGGATCCCGATCGCGCTCAAGGACAACATCCACACCACCGACATGCCGACGACCGGCGGCGCGCTCGCGTTCGCGGAGCTCGTGCCGCCGTACGAGGCGACGATTACCAGGAACCTGCGCGACGCCGGCGCGATCATCATCGCCAAGACGCAGCTCACCGAGCTCGCGAACTGGGTGGCCGGCGGGCCGACGCCGATGCCCGGCAACTACAACGCGCTGAACGGCTACGGCTACAACCCGTACGACCCGCGCCGCGACCCGCGCGAGGCCACGGCGGACGGACGTCCTGCGCTGCAGACGAGCGGCTCGAGCTCCGGCACCGGCACCGCGGCGAGTTTCTGGGCCGCGAACGTCGGCACGGAGACGTCGGGCTCGATCCTCAGTCCGTCGAATCAGAACATGCTCGCGGCGGTGAAGCCGACCGTCGGACGCGTCTCGCGCTACGGCGTCATCCCGATCACCGCGGACCAGGACACGCCCGGTCCGATGGCGCGCACGGTCACCGACGCCGCGATTCTGTTCGGCGTGCTCGAGTCGACGTCGCCCGATCCGAACGATCCCGCGACGAAGCGCTGCGAGCCGCCGCCCGACAACGACTACACGCGGTTCCTCTCGCGCGACGGCCTGAAGGGCGCGCGCATCGGCATCCCGCGCGCGTTCTACTACGACAAGGTGAAGGCGCCGGGCTCGGATCGCGAGCGCGGCGGGTTGAACGCCGATCAGGCGAAGCTCATGGCCGAGGCGATCGAGGTGCTGAAGAAGGAAGGCGCGGTCGTCGTCGACGCGAACATCCCGAGCGTCGTCGACCCCGATGCGGACAAGAACCTGCTGCTGTGGGGCGTCTGCACGAGCATGGACGACGTGAAGGAGAAGAAGTGCTCGATCGATCTCGCGTACGGGATGGAGCGCGATTTCAATCTGTGGCTGACGTCCCTCGGCAAGGCCGCGCCGGTGAAAACGCTCGCCGAGCTGCGCCAGTGGAACACCGCCCATGCGAAAGGCGGCTCGACGAAATACGGCCAGTCGCTGCTCGACATCTCCGACGCGATGGATCTCGACCTCTTCAGGGCGCGCTATGAAGCCGATCGCGCGAAGGACATGTTCCTCACCGCCACGCACGGCATCGACGAAGCGATGCAGTCGCAGAACCTCACCGCGCTGTTCTTCCCCGGCAACACCGGCGCAAACATCGCCGCGCGTCCCGGCTACCCGACGGTGATGGTGCCGTTCGGCTTCGTCCCCAACGCCCCGACGCCGCCGTTCCCCGATTCGTTCAAAGCACTCCCCAACCCCTTCGGCGTGAGCTTCACCGGCATGCCATGCAGCGAGGCCGCGCTGCTCCGCTTCGCGTACGCGTTCGAACAGGCCACGAAGCGGAGAGTGCCCCCTCCGGGGATGCCGTAGTTCCGCAACCGATCCAATCCGAGCTCACGCCACAAACGTAAAATCTGCAGCCATGTTGAAAGCTCCCATCCCGCCCGACGAACCGCAGCGCATGCTGACGCTGCGCGAGTATGGCGTGCTCGATACGCCGCCGGAGGCGGTGTACGACGACATCGCGCACGTTTGCGCCGGCGTGTGCGACACGCCGATCGCGCTCATCTCGCTGATCGACGGCACGCGCAACTGGTTCAAGGCGCGCGTCGGCGTGGACGACGAGCTGACCGAGTCGCCCCGCGACATCTCGTTCTGCGGACACGCAATCCTCGGCCAGGAGATCTTCGAAGTCACCGACGCCACCGCCGACAATCGCTTCGCGGATAACCCGCTCGTCGCGTCGCAGCCGATGATCCGCTACTACGCCGGCGCGCCGCTGATCACGCCCGACGGCTACAAGCTCGGCACCATCTGCGCGATCGACGTCCGCCCGCGCCGCCTCAGCGAAGCGCAGCGCGACACGCTCACCGCGCTCAGCCGCCTCGTCATGCGGCAGCTCGATCGCCGGCGTAAGTCGCTCGGGTAGGGAAGCGCCGCTCCCGGTCACTCCTCCAATCATGAGAGAGATGATCGCCGTGTTCTGCGCACTCGTCGTGTGTCTGACCGCCTCGCCGGCAGGAGCGTTTTTCGAGGACCTCTGCCAGCCTCGAAAGGGCCAGAAGGGGCCGCTCTCCTGGTGCATCCGGTCGACCTGTCTCAGCCCGCTGAATACGCCGAATCGCGTCTGTCCCGAGCAGGCACTCGACTTCTTCACCGTGCAGCCGGGGCGGAGCATGATTCACGCGGACTCGACGTACTTCATCGCCCAGGCCCTCGGCTACCGCCCCGACGTCGCGTACTGGATCGTCGCCTACAACGAGGTCGCCGACTACGGCCTGTACAACCCGATCGACCAGTGCGGCGCGTCGGCGTCGGGCAGCAACTCCGGGAAGAACTACATGGCCGCGCCGTTCGACGGATTCCGGCGCACGAACACGGCCACCGACGGACCGCTCGATCACTACACCGCGGCATTCTCGCCGAACGGACAGGGGACGGACGTGCATGGCGCGGGCGGCGTGCAGGCCGTCTATCCGCTGCACTATCCGACGCCCGGCTATCCGGTGCGCATCGATGACACGTATCAGAAGACGCTCGCCAATCTGCGTCAGTGGGGGATGCTGGCGACGACCGATCCGGGTCTGCTGTGCACCGTCGGCCTCACCGACTCGTCGTCGTCGACGGGCTGTCTCGAAGGCACGATCAGCGGCACGGTGCCGTTTCTCAAAGTCAGCCAGAAAATCGGCGTGCCGATCAGCGTCGCGGCAGGTAGGAAAGTGCTGGATACCGCGAACGGCACCACCACCGTTTACTACGATCAGCTGCAGTCGTACCTGAACGACCCGTCGAAAACGACCGGCACGCTCTGGATGTCGCCCACGCCGCAGCCGGTTCCGGTACAGCTCGCGCGCATCGGGCTTTATCTGCACGTGCTGCAGGACACGTCGTCGCACGCGACGTATTGCGGCGACGACGCGCCGTCCGTTCCCGGCGGCCGCGACGTCGGCACGTACATGACCGCGTCCGGCAACAGCGTGAAGTTCTACTTCGGCGAGGGCTGCGCGAACAGTCCGCATCTCGCGGGACATCTGCAGGAGACCGGAACCGGCGACGCCGCGCTGCCGCTGCGCGACTACGTCGCGCTCAACAACACCGTCGATGAGCTGATCCTGTTCGGCAACTCCGTCGCGCTGCAGAACGGCTGGATCGCGAATTCCGAGCTCCTGCCGCCCGACCTCGGCGCGCGTGCACAGGAACTGAAGAAGCTCCTCGTCGGTACGATCACCAGCGGCGTGCCGTACACGCGCGGCGAGGTCTACGAGTCCGGAATCATCACGAAGGCGCTGCAGCAGACGAACACCATGGACCGCCTGCACGCGATGAACGAGGCCCTCGGCAAGTACTCCGACACCATGAAGGCGCGCTCGTCCGACCCGTCGAAGTTCGTGCCGTTCCAGCCGATGCCGGGGAACTCGTTCAAAAAGGACGACCGGAGCGTGTGCTGGAAGTAGCGCGGGATCACCGCACCTTGAATGCGTGAGCCGCCAGGACCGGCAGTGTCCCGGCCGCAAGGCCGAGCGCCATCCCCGCGAGCCCGCCGAGGCCGACGTGCAGGCATCCGGCGATGCCCAGCGTGACCGTGACGCCCACCGCCCCGATCCAGAATCCCGCGCCCGGTCGTTCGAGACTGCCCCAGGCGAGGCAGAGAGCCGCGACGAATCCGCCGGCGATCGAGGCCGCCGGCAGTAATCCGCAAACGAGCGTCGAGCAGATCGGAGTGATCCAGCTCGTCACGAACGGGAACAGCAGCGGACTCAGGCCGGCGATCAGGCCGACGTTCGCGCCGCGTGCGAAGTCCTGTCCGCGCCAGTGGAAGAGGACCATCAGCGCGGCAACCGCGGCGATGACGAAGAGCATCAGCGCGCCGCGGCCTGCTGCCACGCACGCGTGGAGCGGCAGGAACGTGAAGGGAAGGACGAGCAGCGCCCGGCGCACGCCTTTCTTCACTCTGCCGCGCTCGTAGGCGTGGCGGGCCGCCGTCAGAACCATCGCGTCATTCATGTCGGAGCCTCCACGCCGCGCGCATCCGCGCGCGTGCACGCTGCAGCCGCTTGCGGAACCCTGCGCCGGCCGTTCGTTCGTCACGCGCGTAGCGCAGCAGCGCGTCGCGGTCCTCGGGGCGCAGCGTCGCGAGCGTCTGGCCGATCGCCGCCGCGAGGTTGGCCGCGATCGCTCGCTCTTCCGGACTGACCGCGTTCAGCAGCACGTCTGCCGCTTCATCCAATCCGCTCGTGTCGCGCCGCCGCCACGCGCGCCGCCGCACCGTGCGAATCTCCCACATCGCGATGCCGATCGCCCACGCGACCGCATCGCGTTCCGGGTCGAACTCCGCCGCTCGCTCGAACAGTTTCACGAGCGCGTTCTGCGCGGCATCATCCACATCGATCGCCGGCAGGTAGCGCGCGGCCAGCGCATGCACGACGGGCCACAGGCGGGCAAACACCGGCTCGAACGCCTGGCGATCGCCGTCCGCGAGACGGGTCAGCTCGCGCTGCAGCTCCGCGCGCGCATGCGCGTCGAGGGTCACCTTGCCGCTGCCATCACTTTCTGAATCTCCCGCCGTGCCTCGCCGAGGTCTTTCTGAAATGCCGGCTCCTTCATCAGACGGTCGACGAACTGCCGCGCGAAGATCCGACCCGACTCCGAATCGCTGGCGTAGTGGACGCCGAGAATCTCCCGCGAGTACGCCATGTCGCGGGCGTTCCGAATGAAGAGGTCGCGCTGTTCCGGAAGCAACAGCTCGTAGACGTACGCCGCGACCCACGAGTTACTGGAGTGGCCGCTCGGATACGCCGGAAAGTTCGGCGTCTCGAGATTCCGGAGGCGCGGCTCGATCGTGTAAGGCCGCACGCGATTGAATCGGAACTTCGCCGCCCAGAGGTAATAGCTCGCGTCGGACCAGACGCGCGCCATGAAGTCCGCGGTGACGGGCAGCGATTCGGGCCCGAACCATGCGCCGAGCTGATGGCCCATGTGGAAGAGGTTCTGCCGCATGCGCGGCCAGTCCGCGTCTCCCGGCTTCACGCTCAGCCGGTAATAGACGCCCGCCAGCTCCTGGCTGTACGCGATCTCGTCGGGCGTTCGGCGCGCCTGCAGCTCGAGGAGATGGTCGAGCTCCGCGCGCGTCTGCTGCGAGCTGTTCGCGGGAAACTCCGGGAGGTGAAAGGTCGTTGGCGGCACGTCGAGGTAGGCCGGCCTGACGTCGAGCACCTTCAGGTACCCCGCGCTCATCGCGGCGAGCGAGAACTGCTGCCGGTCGAGTCCCTGCTGCCCGGCTCGCGGCGCCCCGCTCAATGCCGCGATTCGCTGATAGTGGTCGAGCGCGCCGGCTGTCAGTGTTCGCGTCGCGGCATGGGCCGCGTCCCTGATCGCGAAAGACAGGACAGCGATGAGGAGGAGGCGTGTCGATTGCGACATGAGGTGAATCCTTTCCCCGCGCGGCCATTCGTGCCGCGCTACTCCTCTAGGCGCGGGGCGCACCTGCCGTGACAACCGCCACGCCGCATCCGCATCCGCATCCCGTTTCGCCGGCCGCCTTCGCGTCCGCATCCTTCACGCAGCATGCATCGACTTCCTTCGGCGCCGGTCCTCCGCAACACGCGGATGCCTGTTGTTCAGCAACTACCTTCTCGTCGTTCGTCTGCATCGTGTCCTCCTGTTTCGTTCGTACACAGAGATGCAGACCGATGCGAAAAGACGCATTTCGAGCAGCGATGCGTCTTTTCGCTCCCGTTTCCGTCTATCTTTGAGGGGACCACCATGGAAGCCGATCAGCAGACCATCGACGTAGCCGCAGCGTGGCATGAGCTCGGAGACCGCCTGCGGGTGTACGTCTCGCGACGCGTGAACCCCGGCGATGCCGATGACGTCGTGCAGTCGGTGATGGTCAAACTGCTGGAGCGCCGCGGCGAGATCGACGCCGGCTCCGTGCGCGCGTGGCTGTTCACCGTGACGCGGAACGCCGTCGCCGAGTACTACCGCCAGCGTCGGCCGTCGATCGATCTCGACTCCTTCGGCGACGTGGCCGATCTCAACGAAACCGACCCGGCCGACCGGACGATCGGCGATCTCAGCGACTGCCTCGATCCGATGCTTCGCACGCTGCCCGACGCCGACGCCGGCCTGCTCCGCCGCGTCGATCTGCAGGGAGACGCGCAGGTCGAACTGGCCGCGTCGCTCGGCGTCCCGCTGTCGACCCTCAAGTCGCGCGTGCAGCGGGCGCGCACGAAACTGCGCTCGGCCTTCGATGCGTGCTGCGCGATCGACCGCGGCCGCGACGGCGCACCGATCGCATTCGAGCGCCGCGGCGCGTGTCCTCCCGCGTGCCGCGGATGACGAACCGTCTCGACAGAATGCCGTGGCGACGCCAGTTCTCTTACAATCCTGATCATGACCCGCGACCGAATCCTCGAGATCCTGCGTTGCAGTCGAGAAGAGCTCCGCCGTGACTTTGGTGTGGAGTCGATGGCGCTCTTCGGGTCGGTGGCACGTGGCGATGCCGGTCCGTCGAGTGACATCGACATCCTGGTCGATGTGCCGCGCCCGATCTCGCTTTTCGGACTGGTCGCGCTTCAACTGCGTCTGCAGGAGCTTCTGAATGCGTCCAAAGTGGACGTCGTCCTGAAGGATTCCATCCTCCCGCCGCTCCGCGAGAGCATTCTCGCCGAGGCACTTCGTGTCGCCTGAGCGGGAATGGCGCTTCCGCATTGAGCACATCGTGGGAGCGATCGATAAAATCATGCGCTATACGGCAGCAATGACGTACGAGCAGTTCGCCGGGGATGAGCGGACGGTCGATGCGGTCATCCGTAACTTCCTCGTGATCGGCGAAGCCACTCGACATGTGCCTGACCACGTGCGCGCATCGGCTGCGGGGATTCCCTGGAAGCTGATGGAAGGCATGCGACACGTACTGGTCCACGACTACGATGCAGTGAGACTCGACACGGTATGGCAGACGGTTCGCGAGGATCTGCCGCCTCTGATCGCACCACTCCGCCGGCTGATTACCCAGGTGTGATGTCTTCCAAGGCTCGGTGAACTTCGCGATCTGTGATGATCAGGGTGTGCCTTCGCGGCAAAGTTTTATCACGCGAACCAGACGGTTTACTTCGCGAGCTGAAAGTTTTAGTACGCGAGCTAAAGTCGTTACTTCGTGTGGCAACCATGGTTGTCATGCGCACCAAAACTTTTACCGCGCGTGGTGCAAGTTTGACCGTGCGAGCTAACGGGATTGGGCTCGCGGGGCGAACAGACTGGTTCGCGAGCTAAACGGTTTGGTTCGCACGGTAAAAGTTTTAGTTCGCGTGACAACCATGGTTGCCACGCGAGGTAAATGGATTGGCTCGCGAGGCAAGAGTCTGGTCTCGCGATGCTGGTTTTTTGGCTCGCGAGGTAAATCGGTGGGTAACGCAGGCAGGCGTCCCGCTATGTGTACCTGACCGCCGGGCTCCCCGCCGGATAGAACACACCAAGAAGCCGCAAATCCCCCGGCCCCGCGTTCTCCACGCAGTGCGTCTGACCGCGCGGCAGATAGATGCACGAGCCGGATTCGATCGGCGTGCGCGAAAGGCCGCTCCACATGGCGCCGGCGCCGTCGAGGATGCAGAGCACTTCCTCGTAGAGGTGATAGTGATCGGGCGCACGGCCGGGCGGGATCACGCCGACGAACTGCGTGACCTGTGACGTGATCAGCTCGCGGTACCAGCGATCGCCGGTGCGCTGCAGCGGGCGGTCGGCGAGCGACACGACCATCGCCGGACCCGACGCGGACGCCGGCGTGCGCACGCTGATCAGCGTCAGGCATCCGTCGAGCGTGTACGCCGCGCCGGCGGGCAGGTGGATCGCGGTGTCGGTCTCGAGGACGTACAGCACTTCCTCGAGCGATTCGTTGCGCAGCGTCGCGGTACCGTCGAGGTCGAGCACGCGCAGCGAGACCGCGTCGCCCGCGAAGTGTTCGCGAATGGTGAGCGCGCCTTCGCGCACCGGCTCGCCCTCGCGAAGCGCGGCGACGATCGTGCCGCCATCGAGTGTCACGGGCATTGCGACATTATCGGTTACGCGGTGGTGTCATCCCGAGCGTAGCGAGGGACCTGTGCGGGCGGGGCGCGAGGCATGTGCATCGCAGCCCCACCCGAGCCCCGGATCCCTCGCTCACGCTCGGGATGACACACGTGGCATCATCGTCTTCGATGGACCGCCGCACCAACCAGGACTACATCCGCTACGACCAGGTCGAGAAGCGGCAGACCTATCAGCTCGCCGAGGGAGAGAACGACGAGCAGTTCGACGACGCGTTCGAGATTCGGACGTGCGACATGCGCGATCCGGACTTTGCGACGCGGCTCGGCGATGCGCTGCGGGAGATCGGGTTCGCGATCCTGGACGGACACGGCGTCGATCCCGCGCTGTACGACGAGGCGTCGGCGAAGGTCGAGGAGTTGTTCACGCGGCTGTCGCTCGAGGAGAAGATGCGCTTTCGCGCGCAGCGCTTCGGCTCCGTCAACCAGGGTTACTTCCCGATCAAAGAGACGAGCAACATGCATCCCGATCTCGTGGAGGGGTGGGTGTTCTGCCGCCGCGCGTTCGAGCATCCGGAGGAGTTCTGGCCGCTGCCGGAGTACGCGCCGTTCTTCCGGCAGCTCGTCGACGCGCACGAGCGACTGATCCTGCCGGTGATGCAGAGCCTTCTCGCGTACCTCGGCTGCGATCCGCATCTCTACGATGCAAAGCTCACCGGCACGAACTTCGGTCTGCGCCTGAACTATTACCCCCCGATGACGGAAACCGAAGAGGGCGCGCGACTCCTCGGGCATGAGGACGTCGATCTCTTCACGTTCCTGCCCGCGCCGCGCGTCGAGGGGCTGCAGGTGCTCAATCGGCGCAACATGAAGTGGGTGCGCCTGCACGCGCCGCGCGGCACGATCATTCTCAACACCGGCGATTACATGCAGCGCATCAGCAACGACATCTTCCCGTCGACGACGCATCGCGTGAGCAAGCCGCGCGATCCGGCGCAACGCGGCGAGACGCGCACGTCGTTTCCGATGGCGGTCTACGTATGGGAAGAGGAGGTGCTCGAGGTGCTGCCGTGCGTGGGCGAGCCGAAGTACCCGCCGGTGAAGGCGATCCACTTCCACACCAGCATCACGAGTAAGTTTTACGGCGACGATTACGCCGTGCGATGAGGTAGAGCACCGCGCCGGTCAGTCCCCAGAATCCCATCAGCTTCATCGTGTCGGCGTCGCGGATCATCAGCACGATCAGCGTGCCCATCGCGATCATCGAGAGCAGCGCGGCGAGGAGCTGCAGGCCGCGCGGCATCGGCAGCGTGACGCTGCGATAGAGCTCCTTGTTCAGGATCGGCAGATAGATCAGCGCGACGCTGTGCAGGAAGTAGAGGACCACGAGCGCGAAGACGGCGATGTTGAGCGCGAGAAAGACTTTTCCGCTCGCGAGCAGCAGCAGCGCCGCGACGAGCGTGAGCGTCAATCCCGTGATCGGCGTCCCCGTTTTCGCCGACACCGCCCCAATCCACGCCGGCGCGAGCCCATCCTCGGCGAGCATGATGCCGATGCGCGACGGCACGAGCATCGTGGCGTTCACCGACGTCGACAGCGCCATCACCGCGCCGAGCGTCACGAACCACGCCGCGCCGAACGGGAGGTACTTCGACGCCACGGCCGCCATCGGCGCGGCCACGCCGCGCAGCTGTTCGCCCGGCATCACGCCGAAGGCGACGACCGACATCAGGATGTAGATCACGCTCGTGGCGAGGATGCCGCGCAGGAAAATGCGCGGCAGTTTCTTCGTGCTGTCGCGCACTTCGCCCGCGGTCTGCGCGAGCGCCTCGAATCCCGCGTAGGCGAAGAAGAGCGGCGGCAGGCTCTCCGCGAAGCCGCCGAGCCCCTTCGTGAAGAACGGCTGATAGTTCTCGACGCGAATGGCGAAGAGTCCCGGCACGATGAGGACGACGAGCGAGACTCCGAGGAGCGCACACATCCAGACCTGCAGCCGGCCGAACCACCGCACGCCGGCGACATGGATGGCATAGAAGAACAGCAGGCTCGCGATCGCGATCGGCATCGACGCCGTCTTCGGCAGCGCGCCGCCCAGCAGTTCGATCAGGTAGTCGGCGAACGCATTTGCGAGATACGCCAGCGCGCCGATGTACGAAATGATCTTCAGCCACGCGCCGATGAACGCGACGCCGTAGCCGTGAAAGGTGCGCGAGAGATGCGTGTACTCGCCGCCCGGCTCTTTGCCGAGGGGCGTGGAGAGGAAGACCGAATAGGCGATGGATGTCGCAAGGATCGCCGGCGCGAGCACGATGTACGCGAGGATCACGCTCGGGCCGGTGAGCTCCCACGCGTAGCTCGTGACTTTGAAAATGCCGGCGCCGATCAGGATGCCGAGGAGCGCGGCGTAGGACTCGAGCGTCCCGAGGTCGCGGCGGAGGGCTGCTGTGAATCGCTCGGTCACGACGTCGTCGGCGCTTCCGTCATCAGCGCGCCGCCCCACGCGTCCTCCTCTTCGTCCTTCGGCGGCGTTCCGGTCCAGTGCGAGCCGGATGCGAAGCGGCTCTCGGCGGTTTGATGGCGGCGGCGCCAGCGCTCGACGTCTTTGCCCAGGCCGAGGGCGGTCAGCCAGGGGATCTGCTCATCGCGCAGACGCGGCGTGGCGGATCTCAGCTCCCCGCGCAGCCACGTGCGCGCGCGGACGAGCGGGCGCATCTCGGCGGAGTCGCGTGTCGCGCTGGCGGCGAGGATCGCCTTGTACGTGCCGAAAAGCGCGAGCGCGAGGCCGACGCTTCCGTACACGCCGGGCGGCAGCGGCGGCGCGAAGTGCACCTCGACGATGACCGCGAAGGCGACCAGCAGCGGAATCAGGAGGAGCAGCGTGGCGGGGAGCGAGGTGCGGATCGCGTTGCGCGCGAGGTTGCGCGGCCACAGCGAGGTCAGGATCGAGGCGGAGATCAGCGCGGCGCCGAACACGGCCGGCTCGCGGTTGAGGCGCACGCTCTCCTGGATCGCGATGAAGAGTCCCGCGATGAACAGCAGGAACGACGTGAGCTGCGAATACCACGGCGCCTTCGTGCTCTTCTTTCCCTTCTCGGCGATCTTCGTCAGCTCCCAGTGCAGCGCGTTGGCGGGATCGAAGCTGTGACCGCTGTGCCGCCGCTGGATGTCCGCGCTCGACGTTTCCCATCCGTCGGGCATGAGCGCGTCGATGCCGATGCGCTCATATGCGGTGAGGCGCTCGCGCGGCGCGAGGAGGCGGATGCTGACCAGCGAATCGTCTTCGTCGTTCGCGGGCGGCGCGATCACGATCGAGATTTTGTGATCGCGCTCGAGGCGCCGCAGGAACGGCTCGATGTTCGGGTACTGCGCGTCGCCGCTCCACCGAGCGCCGATGACCTCGGGTGCTTCGCTGTACACGGCCTCGCGCACGAACTGTTCGTCCACCTCGCCGCCGCCACCCGCGAGCCGGCGTCGCAGCGCTTCACGAGCGACGAACGCGAGCCAGAGCAGCAATCCGGCGACGGGGAAGCCAAGGAGCGCGGCCATGCGGGTCGCGTGGCGTTCGCTGTCGACCGCGAGCGGCCGTCCGTAACCGCCGCTGTAGTCGAAGAAGTGAGTGACGCGATAGCGATCGGGATTCCAGGAATCGCGGTCGATCTCGTACGCGATCGTGTCGGGCGTGAGCTCGTCGACCGGCGTCCAGCCGTCTTCCCAGTACAGCTGCAGCTGAATCGTCGTGCCTTTCGTGCTGGGCGGCGGCATCTCATATTGATAGTCGAGCAGGAAGCGTTTGCGCGGATTCTCCTTCGCCGCGCGCCACACCGGCAGGATGTCGCGCAGCCGCTCGCGCACGCTGCCGAGCTGTCCGCTGCTGTCGTGGCTCAGCTTCCCGCGCGGGATGCTCCACGCCGGAATGACGCCGTCCGCGACGGTCGTCTCGATCACGTACGTGTACGAGCGAACGCCATCGGGCACCGCGGCCTTGTCACGAACGCTCCACTGAATGGAGCCGTTGTACGGCGTGTCGTAGTGATGCGCGCGGTCGAGGTTCCCCTTCTCGAGATTCACCGTGCGCTCGCCGGTCAGCGTGATCGCGTCGATCGTGACCTGCTGCTCGGCGTCGCCCCAGTACACGCGCTCGAGCGTCGCGACGGACGGAGGAACGTCGACCTGGACCTGCTCTTTCACGTGCAGCCTGCCGTCGCGATCGATCGTGAAGCGCACGACAATCGCCTGCCACTCGACGGCGTCGTCGGCCAGCGCGGTGCTCGCGAAAACGGCGATCAGCGTGAGGAAGAGCGTTCTTCGCAGCATCAGAGGAGTCACATAGTCTCCGAGTCTCATAGTCTCATAGAGGAAGATGGCGACTACTTCTATGAGACCAGGGGACTCGGAGACTATGAGACTACTTCGTCGCGTCCTCGGCGTCCTCGCGGTTCTCGTCGCCGGTGCGGCGCTCACGCTCCGCGTGCGCTACGGCGGCGCGACGATGCCGTTTCCCGACACGACGAAGGCGCCGCTGCTCGGGAGCGAGGCGATCGAGGTCGTGGCGGCGCTCGACGAGCCGCCGGGCAACATTGCCGTGGCGAGCGATGGGCGCGTGTTCTTCACGAATCACCCCGAGGCGCGGCCGGCGGTGAAGGTGGCGGAGCTCGTGAACGGGAAGGCGGTGCCGTATCCGAATGCGGAGTGGCAGAAAAAATTCGTGACGCCGCTCTCGCTGCGCATCGACCGGCAGGGGAGATTGTGGGCGCTCGACATTGGCTATCACGGCCTTCGCCATCCGCGCCTGTACGCGTTCGATCTCGCGAACGGATCGCTCGTGCATCAGTGGGACATCCCGGGCGACGTCGCCGGCATTGGCTCGTTCGTGCAGGACTTTCAGATCGATCCCGAAGGGCGCTGGCTCTACTTCGCGGACCTGAGCGTGCTTGCGAAGCATCCCGCGCTGATCGTGTACGACAGCCACGCGAAGACCGCGCGGCGCGTGCTGCAGGGTCATCCGTCGGTGCAGGATCGTCCGTACCGCATCGTGAACCGCGGGATGCCGATGATTCTCCTCGGCGGCTTGTACGCGATGCATCCCGCGGTCGACTCGATCGCGCTCGACGCGCGCGGCGAGTGGCTGTACTACGGACCGATGTCGCACGACACGCTGTTCCGCGTCCGCGCGAGCGAGCTTCGCGACGCGCCGAGAGCGCCGCGCGTCGAGGCGTTCGGGCCCAAGCCGCAGACGGACGGGATCGCGATCGATGACGCGGGCAACGTGTACATGACCGAGGTCGAGCACGGGACGCTCGCGCTGCTGCGCGCCGATCGCACGCTGCACACGCTCGTGCGCGACGAACGGCTGCGCTGGCCGGACGGTCTGAGCCTCGCGGACGGATGGCTCTACGTCACCGACAGCGATCTCGCGCACGTCGTGTTGAAGAGCCGCTCCACGATCGCGGCACACCGGCCGTACTTCATCTATCGCGTGCGGCTCAGGACCGCGTCCGCGAAGGCGTCGTCGAGCGGCTGACGCGTGACGAGGAGGCGCGTCACCAGCGCCCCCAGGAGGATGTCGGCGAGGATGTCGGCCTGCAGCTCGCCATCGCTGCCGATCACTGCCTGCAGACGTCGCCGCTGCGGCTCGAGGACGGCGCGGAGCACCTCGGTATCGTCGACGCCGGCGAGGAGATTGAGCAGCGCGCAGGTCTCGCGGAGGACGGAGGCGACGTCGTCGGCGGCGGAAGGCGCGCACGGCCCGATCGCGGCGGCGACGAGCGCGCCCTTCGACGGCCAGCGGCGATACAGCGTCGTCTTCGCGACGCCGGCGCGCTCGGCCACGGCATCGACGTTGAGCTCGCGATAGCCGTGCTCGCGCAGCGTCTGTCTCGTCACGCCGAGGATCTCCTCGTCCGCGCCCTCGCGCCGGGGACGGCCGCGGGGGCGCGTCATGGCTCGCTCCGCTCGACGATCGCCGTGCGGAACATCACGCGCATCCGCGGCCCCTTGCCCGGCGACAGCAGCAGCAGACGGCCGTTCATCGTGTCCTGATAAGCGGCGAGCGTCTCCACGTTCGCGTACGCAGCATCGATCGTTCCACCGCCGAGCAGGCGGAGCGATTCGATCCGTTTCTCGCGCAACCGCGCGATCACGCCGGACGAGGCGTCGTCGCCCGTCAGCGATACCTCGACCGCGTCGCCGTCGCGCACGGCGCTCGCGCGGGTGAGCGCCACTGTCGTGTCGCCGACGGAGAGCTTGCCGCGCGCCTCCCCGCGCTCGAGCACGATCGCGTACTCGGCGGGCTCGTCAAGAATGCCGGCGAGCTTCGGACGCAACGTCTTCTGCAGCCAGCGCTCGACGCGAATCTCCGTCCACGACGCCTCTTTCTTCGGGAACATCTGCTCGATGGCTTCGAGCGGCACGCTGGCGAGCCCGATGAGCGCGGCGATGACGACGGGGAGAAGACAGCCGCAGCCCATCATCGCGTCGACGAGATCGCGGCCCGTGGTCCTCGCGAGCTTGTCCGGCTCGCCTTTGCGGATCTTCACCGGATGCATCAGCTGCGTCGCGTCGGGAACGAGCGCGTTGCGCGCCGCGGAGTAGCGGCCGATGGCGACGATGTGCTCGCCCGGCGCGAGGATCTTTTCCTGGAGCCGCAGTCCGTCGACGTCGGGCGCGGGGTCGTGGCGGATGTCGTAGCGAATCCGTCCGTCGTCGTCGGCGACGACCGTTTTCAGATGCGCGAAGCGCGCTTTGATGTCGATGCCGGTCTCGAACGTGAACTGCGTGCGCGAGATGTAGTCGCGGAGTCTCTCGTACTGCTCGATGCGCGTGGGTGTGTCGAAGTCGAACGCGAGCTCCGGCGTCGCGAGCAGGCGGATCGAGCCGCGCGGTCCGTCGATCGAGAGCGGCACGAGCGCGAAGCCTTCGTACGCCGCGTACTGCTGGTTGTCGCCGGCGAGCGCTTTGTATTCGTACGCGACGCAACTCCGTCCGGTGATCGGCGCTTCCACGGTTTCGAATGAGGAGCTGATCGTGCCCACGACGGCGATCTTCTCTCCATCTTCCGGCCGCCCCTCCCGCATGCCTCTCCGAATCAGCCGCCCCTCGGCGCGCCGCGCGCGGATGCCGAAGAGATACGCGACCGTGAACCAGACCAGGATCGCCGCCGCGAACCCGCTCCCGAGGGCGACCTGCAACCGCGGGAAGCGGATGTAGACCAGCGCCGCGAGCAGCAGTGAAACGACGACGTATCCGATCGTCCACCGGAGGCAACTGCGTTTCAGCGATTCCATGTCATCGGCATGTTAGCTTTGCTGGCATGCGCGAGTTCATCGAAACCCTTCCCAAAGCCGAGCTGCACCTCCACATCGAAGGGACGCTCGAGCCGGAGCTGATGTTCGAGCTGGCACGGCGCAATGGCATGGCGCTGCCGTATGCGACGGTCGACGCGCTGCGGCGCGCGTACGAGTTCACCGACCTGCAGTCCTTCCTCGACATCTACTACCAGGGCGCGAGCGTGCTGCAGACGCGGCAGGATTTTTTCGACATGACGCTCGCGTATTTCCGGAAGGCGTCGTCGCAGAGCGTGCGGCACGCGGAGATTTTCTTCGATCCGCAGACGCACACGCATCGCGGGGTCGCGATGGAGACGGTGATTGGCGGGATTCGCGATGCGCAGCTCGTCGCCGAGCGCGAGCTGAACCTGACGTCGAAGCTGATCCTTTGTTTTCTGCGCCACCTCAGCGAGGACGACGCGCAGAAGACGCTCGACGAGGCGCTGCCGTTCCGCGACGCGCTGGTGGCCGTCGGTCTCGACTCGTCCGAGCGCGGCAATCCGCCGTCGAAATTCGCGCGCGTGTTCGCTCGCGCGCGCGACGCCGGCCTGCTCGCGGTCGCGCACGCGGGCGAGGAGGGTCCGCCCGAGTACATCCACGAAGCGCTCGACCTCCTCGGCGTGAGCCGCATCGATCACGGCGTCCGCTGTCTCGAAGACGCGAGCCTCGTCGCGCGCCTCGCCGCCGAGCAGATCCCGGTCACGGTCTGCCCGCTCTCGAACGTGAAGCTGCGCGTCTTCGACACCATGCGCGACCACAACCTCCGCGCCCTCCTCGACGCCGGCGTGAAGGTCACGATCAACTCCGACGACCCCGCCTACTTTGGTGGCTACGTGAACGAGAACTACATCGCCGCCGCCGAGGCGCTGGATTTGACTAGCGATGAGCTCGCGCAGATCGCGCGGAACTCGTTCGAGGCGAGCTTTCTCTAGCTATACTCATCCCGTCCAGGAGAATCCATGACCACCTTCCTCCTTCCGCGCGGACGGATCTCGCGTGCTCGTTTCTGGCTCGCGGCGATCGCGCTCGCGGGCACGTTCGCGATTCTCTTTTCCGGCGTCGAGACACTGATCGGGCTGCGCGCGACGCTCGTGCTCTATCCGCCGCTGTTCTGGCTCGGCTACGCGCTCGCGGCGCGGCGGTGTCACGATTTCGACAAGTCTCCGCTGCGCCTGCTGCTCCTCGTGATCCCGCTCATCGGCCCGATCGTCGTCTTCTTCGAGCTCGCGTTCCGCAAAGGCACCGACGGCAGCAATCGCTACGGCGAGGATCCGCTGACCGCGGGCATCGACTATCACCGCGTCGAGCTGCCGCTGCTCGATGCTGACGGCAGGGCGATCGTCAACGACGTCACGGCGCTGAATCCGGTGCGCGTCGCCGCGATCGTGGTGCCGGCGACGGTCGACGAAGTGCGCGAGGCGATCCGCCGTTCCACCGGCGCGGTCTCCGTCGGCGGCGGGCATTTCAGCATGGGCGGACAGACGGCGAGCGAGGGGAGTCTGCACCTCGACCTCCGCCACCTCAACCAGATCGTGCACTTCGCGCCCGCGGAAAAAACGATCCGCGTGCAGGCCGGCGTGCGCTGGTGCGACCTGCAGCGCTTCCTCGATCCGCACGGCCTTGCCGTGAAGATCATGCAGACCTACGCGAACTTCACGGTCGGCGGCGCGCTGAGCGTGAACTGTCACGGACGCTACGTCGGACTCGGGCCGGTGATTCAGTCCGTCCGCGCGATCACGATCGTGCTCGCGGACGGCAGCCTCGTCGAGGCGTCGCCGTCGCAGAACGCGGATCTCTTTTATGGCCTCATCGGCGGCTACGGCGGGCTCGGGATCATCGTCGAGGCGGAGCTCGAGCTGGCGGAGAACAAGCGCGTCGAGCGCGTCGCGAAGAAGCTGCCGTCGAAGCGCTATCTCGAGCATTTCCGGCAGACGGTGCGCGGCTCGAAGCGCGCGGTGTTCCACAACGCCGATCTCTATCCGCCGCACTACACGAAGGCTCGGTCGGTGACGTGGGTGGAGACGGAGCGCGCCGCGACGGAGCAGCGCCGGCTGCAGAATCCCGGCGGGCTGCACCTCGGTGAGAAGTACTTCATGTGGGCGATCTCCGAAACGCCCCTCGGCAAGTGGCGCCGCGAGTTCATTGTCGATCCGATTCTGTACCTGCGCCGCGCGGTGCACTGGCGCAACTACGAGGCCGGCTACGACGTCGCGGAGCTCGAGCCGCTCTCGCGCAAGTCGACGACGTACGTGCTGCAGGAGTACTTCGTCCCCGTCGCGCGCTTCGACGAGTTCGTACCGAAGATGGCCGAGATCCTCAACCGCCATCGCGTCAACGTCATCAACATCTCCGTGCGCCACGCGTACGCCGATCCCGGGTCGCTGCTGGCGTGGGCGCGCGAGGAGGTGTTCGCGTTCGTGCTCTATTACAAGCAGCGCGTGCGCGAGAACGCGAAGACGCGCGTGGGCGTGTGGACGCGCGAGCTGATCGACGCGGCGCTGAGCGTCGGCGGGACGTATTACCTGCCATACCAGCCGCACGCGACGGACGAGCAGTTCCACGCCGCGTACCCGCGCGCGAAGGAGCTGTTCGCGCTGAAGCGCAAGTACGATCCGCAGTTCCGCCTGCGCAATGTGCTGTGGGACAAGTATTACCGTGCCGAACAGGGACAGGCAGGATTGCCTGTCCTCCATGAGTCGGAGTTTCACTCGATCTTCAGCAACGTGGCGTCGTTCGATGCGTTCTATCTGTTTCTTCAGAATGTCTACCACCTCTATCCCGAGGACCGGTTTCAGACGCTCATTCGCGACGCGACGCGGCAATGCACGAGCGACGAGGAGATCTATCGCTACATCCAGGAGCGGCTGCCGGACATCAAGCCGGCGCTCGCGGATGTGTCGTACGCGCTGCCGGCGCTGAAGAAACAGAAAGAAGAGATGGCGCGGCAGACGCTCGAGCTCCTCGGCGAGCGAAAGCGCATCAACGGCTACGTCGAGATCGGTTCGACGGGACGCTACGTGAGCGAGCTGCAGGACCACGTCGAGATCGAGGGGCCGGTGTTCGTGATCCACGACGTCGCGCCGTCGAACTCGCCGGTGGACATCGCGGAGCGCGGCGGGATCGCGAAGATCGGGACGTTCCTGCCGCTCGATGACTACGCGCCGCTGAGCGCGGAGATCGCGGACCAGAGCATCGACGTCGTGACGTGCTTCATCGGACTGCATCACTCGCCGCCGGAGAAGCTCGGCCCGTTCGTCGACTCGATCCGGCGCGTGCTGCGTCCGGGCGGTTTGTTCATCGTGCGCGATCACGATGTGAAGACGCCGCAGATGGATGCGTTCGTGTCGCTCGCGCACACGGTGTTCAACGCTGGTCTCGGGATTTCGTGGGAGGTGAACCAGCAGGAGCTGCGTCACTTCGCGCCGGTGGATCACTGGGTCCGCTATCTCGCCGAGCACGGCTTCCGCGACCTCGGCGCGCGCATCCTGCAGGAGCACGATCCGTCGGCGAATACGCTGCTGGGGTTTTCGTTGTGAGAAGGCTCGTTGTGTTGTGCCTGCTCATTGCGGTCACGCAGTCACGCGGTCACGCGGTCACGCAGCAGTACCTACCGCGTGACCGCGTGACTGCGCAACCGCACGATCGCCGTCCCGCCGACCAAACCTTCCTTACCTACCCCGAGTGGTACCTCGTCTTCAGTCCGGCCGAGTACGCGGCGTTCACGCGCGATCATGATCCGAGCGATTTTCCGTTTCTCGGACACATCCGCCAGTTCTGGTCGGGGTATGGCGCGGTGTGGCGCGCGACGCGGGGGAGGTATCCGTTCAACGGCGGGTACCACATGATGATCATGGTCATCGGCACGAGCACGACGGCGGAGTATGCGCTGCGGCGTGCGTACGAAACGGTCATCGGGCGGCTCGCGGAGCTGACGCGCCGGCACGGGCCGACGCAGGAGGATCGTCTCGCGGCGCGCGTGGCGCAGGAGTACGTCGACTTCATCCGCGTCTGGCCGTGGTACGAGTTCGATTTCACGTCGCGCCTGAAACAGCTCTGGGCGACGGACCTGTGGGGCCGCGATCCAATCCGCAAGTGGGAGCGCAAGTACGCGCTCACGAGCGAGTACGGAGCGAAGGCGATCTACGGCTGGATGATCAAAAAGGCGACGAAGGCGGCGTACGAAGAGCCGCTGCTCACGACTACCGTCGTCACCGATCGCAATGCGCTGGTGATGCTGCCGCGCTACGAGGCGTTCATGACCGCCGCGGCGAAGCTCGCGCGCGAGGGGGTGGAGTTTCGCGAGATCGCCGGCAATCGCGGCGACATCCTCGTCAGCGTGATCGTGCCGGCGTCGACAAAAGCGGATCACGTCCTGCTGCGCCAGCCGATCCTCACGCGTCCCGGCATGGACCGGCTGCTGATCGTGGTGCCGGTTGCGTCGCTTTCGACCACACTCCGTCGCTACGATGGATCGCTCGACCATGTCTTCGATTTCTAGGAGTGCGGTGGCGTAGCCACCGCTCTTAGAGCGGCGGCTCTGCCGCCGCACTCCTACAATGTGCTCATGCTCTTCCTGATCGCGTTGATGCTTGCGCCGCAATACACGGAGTCGATCGTCGTCACGGCCGAGCGCCTCGAGCAGCCGTCGCGTGAGAGCGCGGCGGCGATTACGGTGTTGCGCGGTGACGAGCTGCAGCGCACGACGGCGCAGAACCTCGGCGATGCGCTGCGGCTCGTGCCGGGGCTGCAGATCATCGCCGTGAATCCGGGCGCGCCGCCGATGGTGTCGAGCCGCGGGTTCTTCGGCGCGGGCGAAGTGGAGTACGTGCAGCTGCTCATCGACGGCGTGCCGGCTGGCGACGTGGAATCGGGACTCGCGGACTGGCGCTCGATTCCGATCGAGGCCATCGACCGCATCGAGATCGTGCGCGGCCCCGGCTCGTCGCTCTTCGGCGACGTCGCGCTCGGCGGCGTGGTGCAGGTCTTCCGGCGCCGCGCGCCGCACGCATCGGTCTCCGCCGGCAGCTTCGGCACGCGCAGGGTGAGCGGGGGATTCGCGCACGGGAGCGCGTCGTACGTGCGCTCCGACGGCTTTCGCGCGCACAGCGCGAGCGAGGAGCGGTTCGCGAACGTTTCGTTCGGCGGCTTCTCGCTCGATGCCTCGAATCGCGACCGCGAGGATCCGGGCTCGCAGGATCCGGACGGCAATGACAGCGATCTCTTTGCCGAAGACGGCGAGGAGAGCCGCCGCGTGCGCGCCGCGTATCGCTATCGCGGCGCGTTCGATGCGCTCGTGCACGCGACCGATCGCCACAGCGAGGCGACGCGCACGCTGCTCCTCGCGCCCGGCTTCGGCGATCGCGCGACGCGCGTCCTCGACACGCTCGCGATCGGCGGCAGCGTGACAAAAACCATCGGCAATGTGATCGGCGGAGTGGAAGTCGCGCACGCCTCGCTCGACAGCCGCTACGCCGAGATTCGCGGCAGCGGCTCGCGCCGCCTCGGCGCGGCCTTCGCGAGCGGGGAGTGGCGCGTCACGCCGTCGCTGCGCCTCGCCGCCGGCGCGCGCTACGACGCGATCTCCGACTCGTTCGAAGGCGAAGACGTGAGCGACCGCGCGTTCTCGCCGCGCATCGGCATGTCGCTCGAGACCGGCCCGGTCACCGCGTACGTGCAGCTCGCGCGCGCGTTCAAGGCGCCGACGCTCGATCAACGCTTCGATCAGCGCCCGATCGCCGGCTTCACCGTCTCGAACCCCGGGCTCTCCGCGCAGCGCGCGAAGAATTACGAGGCCGGCGTGCGCGGCGCGAACTGGGAGGCCGTCGCATATCTCATGGACGTCGACGACGAGATCGACTTCGACGTCCGCACTTTCCGCTATGGAAACATCGGCCGCAGCCGGCATCGCGGCGTCGAGACGTCGTGGCGCGGCTCGTTCGCGTCCCTCGGATACACCTGGACGCGCGTCGAAGGGGAGAGCGGGCATCAGTTGAAGAACATCGCCGAGCACGTCGTCCGCGGCGCGCTCGACTTCGCCAATGTGCACATCGGCGTCGAGCACTCCGCCGGCCGCTGGCTCGACGACGCGAATCAGATCCCGCTCGACGACGCGACCATCGTCGACCTGCGCGTCGCGAAAACGCTCGGCTCGATCACCGCCGCCATCGAGGCGAACAACCTGTTCGACACGCACTACGCGCCGCTGGGATTCCTCGTCGGCGACCTGCCGTACACCTGGCCCGCGGCGGGACGCTCAGTTGCGGTTACGTTCACGTGGAAGGGACCTTTAGGAGAGCGGTAGCGTAGCTACCGCTCTCAGAGCGGCGGCTCTGCCGCCGCACTCCTAAAATTCAAATAGTTTCGGATCGACACCTTCGGTCTTGCCGAGGAGCGCGAAGTCGACGTGCTGCGCGTACTTTTCCATCGCGCGGCGCACCTGCTCCGGCGTGATGCTGTCGAGTTTCGCGAGCGTGGTCTCGAACGCGGACCAGTTGCCGGACATCAGCTCCCATCCGCCGAGCGTTTCGGCGATGTCGTTCGAGGCCTGGAGGTTGGTCAGGATCTGCGTCTTCATCTGGCGCACCTGATCCTTCAGCTCTTCCTCGGAGACCGCAGTCGTGCGCATCTTCTCGACTTCGTCGCGGATCACGCGCACGGCGGCATTCGGGTCGGGCGTGGAAACGTACAGCTGTCCGAGCGCGGCGCCGCTGCGGCGCAGTCCGGCGAACGCGGCGTAGGACAGATTGCGCTTCGTGCGCACTTCCTCGAACAGGCGGTCGCTGAGGATGTTCATGCCCACCAGCGTCGCGGCGTAGTCGTCGCTCTTCGGACTCGCGGCGGGGAAGAAGCCGCTGACGTACACCGTCGGCAGGTCGCGCGTGACGAGCTTCGTCGACGAGCGGTCGCCGTTCGGCATCGCCGCCACGTCGCTCGCGCGATAGTCGCCCGCCGGCAGATCCTTCACCGCCGGCTTGAGCGTCGCCTCGAGCTCGGGACGCGTGACGTTGCCGACGACGACGAGGAGGAGCCGCGAGCGATTGACGGTCGACGCATGCAGGTCGCGCAGCTGTTTCGCGGTCGCCGCTTTCACGAGCGCCTCGGTGCCGAGCGGGTTCGCGCCGAAGACGTGCTCGCCGTACGTGTTCTCGACGGAGATTCGCTCGATGTACGCGTCCGGATTCTCTTCCTCACCCTTCAGCGCGCTGAGGCGACGCTCGCGCGCGAGCGCAAGCTCGCTGTCGGTGAACACCGGATGCACGAGCGCGTCGAGGAAGATGCGCATGCTCTCGCCGAAGCTGCGGCGCAGCGTCGTCAGCGTGAAGACGGAGAAATCGGGCTGCGAGCGGCTGGTGAGTTGCGCGCCGAGGCGCGTCAGCTCGCGGGCCATCTTCTCCTTCGGATAACTCGCGCTCTGCTTCTCCGCGATCTCGAGCATCAGCAGCTCGAGACCCGCGCGCTGGCGTCCCGCGTATCCGAGGCCGCCCTGCAGGAACGCCTTCGCGCTCACGACTTCGCTCGACGGATTTCGCCGCAGGATGACGTGCAGTCCCTCGACGTCGAACTCCTCGGTCGGCGCGGCGCCGGAATCCGCCTTCATCTCCGTCGCCGACGAGCCCTTCACCGGCCGCACGACTTCGGCATTCTTCAGCAGCGCGATCCTGCCGCGGTTCTCGTCCGACACCAGCACGCCCGTGACCGACGGCTTGCCGGTGATGTAGCGGCGCACGTAATTCTGCACGTCGGCGCGCGAGACCTTGCGGAGGTTGTCGAGATAGTTGCGGTAGTAATCGAGCCCGCCCGACGCCCACCAGAACGACACCGTGTGCGTGAACTCCGAGGGACGCTCGCGGTTGTAAATCTCCGAGACCTCGAGCTGATCCTTCGCGAACGCCAGTTCCTCATCGGTGAAGTAATCGGCATCGGTGAAGTGGCCGATCTCACTCAGCAGCGCGGCATGTGCCTTGTCGAGCCGCTCCGGCGTCGTCTGCCCGAACGCGTTGATCGGACCGGTGTGGACCTGCGAGAAGTACGAAATGCCGGCGTTGTCGAACAAACCGCTGTCGATGAGATTGCGATAGAAGCGCGACGTCGGCTGGCCGAGGATGAACGAGAGCACGTCGGCGGCAAACGTCGACGGCATGTCCGTCACCATCGACGGACCCTGCCACGCGATCTGCACCGTGGCGGTGTTCACCGGCTGGATCACCGCGAGCGTCGAGCTCTGTTTCAGCGGAGGATGCGGCGGCACCGGATAGAGCGTGTGTGGATCGTCGGTCGCCTTCCACTCGGCGAACATCTCCTCCGCGAGCGCGTACGCCTCCGCGGGATTCACGTCGCCGGAGAAGAGCAGCGCGGAGTTGTTCGGGACGTAATAGCGATCCTTCAGCGTCTGCATCTGCTCGCGCGACGTCTTCGCCAGCGCCTCGCGATCGCCGATGACGTTCTTGCGCGAGAAGTACTGATACCAGAGCTTGCGATCGACCTCGCGCCCGAGGAGGAAGAAGGGATTGGCTTCGTTGCGATCGAACTCGCCGAGGACCACCACGCGCTCGCGCTCCAGCTCGCGCTGCTGGAACAGCGGATAGAACAGCGCGTCGCGCATGAACACCGCCCCCTCGCGCAGGTTCGCCGAAGGAATCGTGAAGTAATAGTTCACGCGCTCCGTCTGCGTCGTCCCGTTCCACGCCGCCCCGAGCTCGCGCAGGCGCTTCAGATACGCCTCCTGATTCGGAATCGCGCGATTGCCCTTGAAGAACATGTGCTCGTAGAGATGCGACAGCCCGCTGTACTCCGGCGTCTCCACGAACCCGCCGCTCTTCACCGCGATCTCGATCGTCACGAGCGGCACGGCGTGGTTCTCGATCACGATGACCTCGAGCCCGTTCTTCAGCTTCTTCGAGGTGAGGCCGGGGATGTCCCCGGCGAACAGCGACGTCGCGGTGAGGAGGAGGGCGGCGGCGAGGAGTTTGCGCATGACGCCGGATTATAGGTTGCGCGGTTTTGCACGGCTGTTGCGACCGTGTGTCATCCCGAGCGTGAGCGAGGGACCTGTGTGGGCGGGGCGCGATGCACCTGCCTGTCGCCCCGCCCGCCCGGGTCCCTCGCTCACGCTCGGGATGACATACTGGTTTCGTGCACTGTGAGAATTGCGGCACGCGCGTCCCTGCGGGCGCGACGAGCTGCCCGGAGTGCGGGTTGTACGCGGGCGACTATGTCGAGGGACAGGCGATCCTGCCGCGCAAGCCGCGCTATGGGCTGTGGCTGTCGATCCTCGCCGTCGCGGTCGTCCTCGCCGCGGCGTCGATCTGGATCCCGAAGCTGCTGCCATCGATCCAGCGCGCCCAAAACCCGCTGCCCGCGCGCCTGGACACCGCGCCCGTGCGCGTGGTGAAGGATCGCCCCGGCGGTGCGCACCGCGCGAAGGGTGCCGCGATCAGCGAGCCGGAGGCGATTCTGCTTCTCCGCCGGCACTTCACAACCGTGAAGCCCGACTGCATCGCGATCCTCGGCAACGGCTACCGCGACGGTGCGTATCAGATGACCGTCGTGAACAGCTGCGACGGTACGCGCCTCGGGCGGTGGAGGGTGGATGGGAGGACGAGAGCCGTTACGCCGGCAGGCCGGTAAGCTTGCTCCCGTAGTCCGGCTTGTGCGTTATGTCTCTCGCGACCCAAGTATGTCCGTCACGCGATACACCTCGCCCATCCCGCCCGCCCCGATCGGCGCGAGGATCTCGTACGGCCCGAGGCGGGTGCCGGAAGCGAGTGTTACCATGGCGGAAAGGATGCGCGATGAGATCGCGGGTTGCAGAAGAGCTGCGGCGGGAGACGATGCAGGAGATGCTGAAGCTCTCGCCGGCGGAGCGAATCGCGCTGGCGCGGAAACTCGGCGCAGAAGCAGTCGAGGCCTTCGCAGCCGCTCGCGGTCTGAGTCTCGACGATGCGTTTCGCGTCATCCAGCAGCAGAAGCAACGAGGTCGCCGCTATTCGCGTTGCCTCGAGGAGCTCGATGGCGACGCTGCTCGATGATGTCGTTCGGCATCTCGATCATTCAGGCGCTCGCGCGGTTCTGATCGGAGCCGAAGCGCTGGCGCGGCACGGGATCGTGCGCGCGACCGTCGATACGGATCTCATGACGGTGTCGAAAGAGGTTCTGTCGCCGGAGTTCTGGGCACCGCTCGATCACCTCGCGGAGATCGAGGTGAGACGAGGAGACTTCGACGATCCCCTCGCCGGCGTCGTTCGTTTGCGCCATCCGGAACAGAAGCGCCTTGATGTCGTCGTGATGAAGCATCGGTTTGCTCAGGAAATCATCGATCGCGCAGAGATCCTGAACGAATTGCTCGTCGCACAGTTGCCGGATCTCATCCTGCTCAAGCTCTACGCAGGTGGGCCGCGGGATGGGTGGGACATCGTGCAGATCCTCGCCTCCGCCGACGCCACCCTCATCGCCGAAGTCGAGTCGCGCCTTCCAGCGCTCCCCCAGGACGCCCGCGCGTTGTGGGAACGCCTCCTCGCCGAGCGCTAAACCGCCAGCTCTTCGGCCGCACCATCATCCGCGCGCACGCAGTTGCGGCCCGCGGCTTTCGCGGCGTAGAGCGCGCGGTCGGCGCGGTCGACGAGCGTGTTCCAGGCCTCGGGGTCGGTGGGGACGAGCGACGCGACGCCGCAGCTGACGGTGAGGCCGATGGGGAGGGACTCGATGCCGGCGCGGAGGCGCTCGGCCATCCGCAGCGCCTCGTCCGTCGACGTGTTCGACAACAGCACCGCGAACTCCTCGCCGCCGATGCGGGCGACGATGTCGGTGATGCGGGTCGGCAGCTCGCCGCTGCGGCGCAGCACGCGCGCGAGGAATTTGCCGACCTGCACCAGCGCGGCGTCGCCTTCGAGATGGCCGCGCTCGTCGTTCAGGTTCTTGAAGTGATCGAGATCGAGCAGCACCAGCGCGAGCGGTTTCTGCTGCTCGTGCGCGCTCCGCCAGTCGTCGACGAGCGCGCGCTGGAAGTAGCGGCGGTTCGCGATCGCGGTCAGCTCGTCGAGCAGCGACAATCGCTCGAGCTGCGCGTTCGCCTGCTGCAATTCGTCCGTGCGCTCTTCGACGAGCCTGCGCAGTCGGATCGCCTGTGCGCGCAACGCCGTCGTGCGGATGCGCACGATCGCCGCGACGAGCAGCGCCGCGGCCAGGAGTCCCAGCAGCATCGCCCAGCGCGTGCGATACCACGGCGGCAGGACGCGGAACGACCACTGCGTCTCCTCGGCGACGTTGCCCCACGCGCTGCGCGCGCGCAATCGGAACCGGTAGTCGCCGGGATCGAGGCGCGTGTAGTCGATGAACGGCTCGGGCGTCCATGCGCTCCATGTCTCGTCGGCGGGGTCGAGGCGGTATTGATACGTCACGCCGGGGCGGAACGACAGCGGCGCGAACTCGACGCGCAGACGGCCGAACGACGGTTGCAGCGGCGCGGTGACGGGCGCGCCATTCGGCAGCGCGGCGCGCGCGATCATCGGCACGGGTTGCGCGGCGGCGGGACGCGCGACGGAGGTCTCGTAGCGAAACAGTCCTTCGTTCGATCCGAACCACACCACGCCATCGGGGTCCGTCTGCAGCAGAGGAACATTGGCGGGATCGATGGAGACCAGCGGGACGGCTTCCGCGGCGTATTGCCCGTTGGCCGCGCGCGCGAGGAACCGCGGCGGGCGCGTGTTGAACCAGACCGTGCCGCGCGCATCTTCGGCGATGAGGAACGCGTCGCCGCGGACGCGCGAGAGCTGCGAATGCGGAACGAGACGCCCGTCGGATGAGGCGGTGAAGGCGCCGCGCGGATTCAGCACGATGACGCGGCCACCGATCTCCGCGACGTGCGTCTCGCCGCCGCCGAAGACGGTCGTGCGCACGGTGCGCGGATCGAGCCGCGCGAGTCCGGCGAACGTCGTCCCGATCCACAGCATCCCGTCGTGCTCGACGAACGACCGCGGATTCTCCGGCGTGCCGGCGATGATGCCGTCGTAGCGCCAGCCGTCCGCCGTCCGGTGCAGCGTCGCGACACCTTTCTTCAGCCCGAGCCACACCCGCGTCTCATCGCTCTTCGAGACCACGGCTTCATAGATGGTGAGTCCCTGCGTGCCGTCGATGCGCCGCGTGCGATGGTCGCGGCCGACGACGAACATGCCGTCGCCGGTTCCGGCGAGCAGCGTTCCGTCCTCCATCCGCAGCGCGGTCCACGCCGGCGCGGGAACGCCGTCGATGAGACGAAACTCGAGGGTGTTCGGCTCGGAGAAGAACAACCCGTGCGACGTCGCGATGTGGATGCGATCGTTGTCGCGAATCACGGCGTTGATGGAGCCGCGCACGCCGCGCCGCCGGTCGATCGTCGACACCGGATCCGAGAGATCGATGCGCACGAGCGGGCCGTGATACGCGAGCCAGAGCGAGCCCTCGCGATCCTCGAACGCCGCCGCGAGGACATCGACCGGCAGGCCGGCCGCGGCATCGAGCCGCTGTTCGATCTCGCCGGTCGGCGCGAGGAGCAGAACGCCGTCGGTGCGCGTGCCGATCACGAAGCGTCCGTCGCGCAGGCGGCAGCCCGCGGTCACGCTGTTCGTCTGCAGCCACCGCGACGCCACGGGAGCGAACGGAGTGGCGTTCGTTCCATCGAAGAGCTGCAGCCCTTCGCCGCGAACGGCGACGAGGACGCGCGTCTCGTCGAACGGCACGACGAGGTCGACCGTCTTCGCGTCGAAGCCGGCGCGGGCGATCGTCATCGTCGCGGGATCGAGCCGGTGGAGTCCGTCGGCGTCGGTGAGGTACACCGCGCGGCCGGCGGTGAAGCAGCGATTCGGCGGCCCGGGCGCTTCGCGCAGGTTTCCGATCACGCGCGGCGCGCCGCCGCTCCACGCGATGACGAGACTATCGGCGACGTAGAGGAAGCCGCCCGGCATCGCGCAGACGCCGCGGACGTCGCCGACGTTGCGCATGGCCGGCGGGAGCTGCGCGACGAGCGAGTGATAAGCGAGCGCGCCGTTCGCGTCGGGAGCGGCCCAGCCGAATTCATCGAACGCGCCGACCGCGATCTCGGGACCGGAGTGCACCGCGAGCGCGAACACCGCCGACTCGTTTGGCAGTTGCGTATGCCGCCACCACGCGCCGTCGTAGCTCATCACGCCGCGCAGCGTGCCGAAATGGAGGATGCCGTTGCCCGCCTGCGCGGCGGCGAAGACCTGCGACCCGCCGAGGTGCTGCTTCGGCGAATACGCCGTGACGAGCGGGAAGCCCCGCTCGAAGTCGCGCGCCTCCTGCGCGAGCGTGGCGCAGCAGACGGCGATCGCCGGGACGAACAGTGCGAGGGCACGCATCGGCGGGATTGGGTTGGCGACAGAGTAACATTCCCCCGGGAGGACGATACGGGCGTGGAATCGAACGCGAACGAGGAGCTGCAGGCAGCCCTCTTCGACATCCAGCGCTATCTGCTCGATCAGATCCCGCCGCTGAACGCGAGCGATGCGGTGGTGACGCTCATGGCGCACCCGCCGCGCGTGCTGATGCGCGTCATCCAGTCGTGGGCGGTGGAGCAGAGCCGGATGCAGTCGGCGTCGATGAGCGACCTCTATTTCCACGCGCTGCGCAAAGTGCATCTCGTCAGCGCGCTGAAGCTCCTCGATCGCGCCGCGGTCGACGCGTATCTCCAGGCCGTGATCCCGCTCGCGCTCGAGGCCTGTCCCGCCGAGGAGCGCGAGATGCTCAGCACCAACCTCGCGGCGCTGCGCGACTCGCTCAACATCAGCGGCGCCTCGGTGCCTGTCGCGCGCGTCGAGAGCACCGCCGGGGTCAAGCCGACCCAGCGCGCGGGGATGAGCGAAGACGTGCTGCGCAGCGCGCGGCGTCTGTCGCTCGTCGTCGAGCGCCTCTCGCGCGTCGTCGGCGCGACGCCGCAGAGCGCGGAGCCGTGGGTCGGGGAGTATCAGCCATCGCAGCTCGTGACGATGGCCGCCGCCAGCTCGACGTCCGAGCACGAGCTCGAGGAGTACATCCGCAGGATCCAGCCGTACACCGGCGGCGAGGCGGATCCCGACAAGCTGTTCAAAGTGCTGGCGGACGGCGTTCCGAACTGGGACATCGCGATTCCCGCGTCCGCGAACATCAAGCCATCCGCGCCGATCGAGGCGATGCATCGCATCATCACGCTGACGCCGAGCGCGGTCGGGACGGCGAAACGATTCCGCGAGCTGATGAGCGAGGCCATCGCGCAGTTCAACAGCGGCGCGCTTTCCGCCGCCGTGGCGATGCTCGAGCTGGCGGACATCATCATCGTGGAGAAGAAGCTCGACCCCAACGTCGTCGACCGCGTGCGCAGCGACTCGGTCGACTCGATCAGCTCCGAACAGCTGCGCAAATACGCGGAGAATCGCGCGAAGCACATCCTTCTCCGCAAGGCGCTCGCGTTTTTCCCGACGCTCACGCGGCAAAGTCTTTTGCAGGAACTGCGCGGCGAGCAGCGGCCGGAGCGCCGCCGCGCGCTCCTCGGGCTCCTCGAAGCGTACGGCCACGCCGGACGGATGGCCGCGCTCGCGGAGCTCGAGGTCGAGCTCGCGCGCCCGCCGGCGGAGATCGACACGTACTACCTCCGCAATCTCATTTACCTGCTGCATCGCAACGCCCGTGATTCCGAGGAGGGCATCGAGAAGGAGCTCGAGCTGCTGGGACGCGCGTCGGCGCGCGGGCAGAACATCTACGTGATCAAGGAAGCGTTGATCCCGCTCGGGCAGATCCCAACCGACGCGGCGGTGAAGCTGCTCGTGATGCGGCTCGCGGAGTTCGAGGCGACTCTCGTGCGGAAGGACGCGTCGCTCTATCCGATCGACGAGATGCAGAAGGTGATCGACCGGATCGTGAGCGCGCTCGCGCGGATCGCGACGCCGGCCGCGCTGCTGGCGATCGCGCGCCACGGCATGAAGCCGAATCCGATGCTCGGCGATACGCGCGCGCGGCTCGCGGCGCTGTCGCAGCACGATCTCGCGTTCGACGAGGCGACGGTGAACGTGCTCGTGAAGACCATTCGCGACGATCTGCCGACGAAGGTCTTCGGCAAGGTCGTCGGAACGCGTCCGCTGCCGCTGCGTCTCATCGAAGCGCTGTCGAGCACGCGCTCCGAGGTCGTCGAAACGCTGCTCGGAGAAATCTCGGCGAAGTTCGTCGATCACGACCTGGGACGCGCGGCCGCCGCGGCGCTTGCCAATCTCGCGACGCCCGGCAAACAGACCGCGCGCGACACGCCCGCGGCGACGCTCACCGGCGACCTGCAGTTCTTCGCGCTGCCGTCGCTCATGCAGTCGCTCGCGGAGACGCAGGCGACGGGCATCGTGACGCTGAGCGCGAAGCAGGGACAGACCGCGGGCAAGCTGCTGTTCTTCAACGGCAAGTTCGTCGACGCGCAGACGGGGCACCTGCGCGGCGTCGACGCGATCTATCAGCTGCTCGAGCGGCCGGTGGTCGGCACGTTCGCGTTCGTGCCGCAGCCGCCGCTGAGCGTGAAGACGAAGCAGGAGCCGGTCGACATCATGGGACTGCTGTTCGAAGGCATCCGCCGACACGACGAGCTGCGGCAGGCGTGCATCCTCGTGCCCGACGACCTCACGCTGCAGGCGACGACGGTGAAGCCGACGCCCGATCCGGAGGAGAGCGATCCGGCGGTGATTCGCGAGGTGTGGGTGAAGGCGTCGGGCGGCACGCGCGTCAGCGAATGGGAGCCGCAGGTGCCGGCGGACGCATATCGCATCCGCCGGCTGGTCATGCGCTGGCTGGAGGAGGGTGCCTTACAGCCAGTGGTTTGACGCTCGATCGGTTCAGGCTTCGGGCTCTTTCGTCACGACGACGAACAGCAGGAGAAGAGCGGCGATCAGTCCCAGTCCATCCATGGTTTTCCCTCAGGCGCAGCATTGACAGCGGGCGGGCGCCGCGCCTCCGGCGAGATCTTCGAGCAGCTCGGCGCCGCGTGAGGCGGAGTCGAGGCTGGCCATCTCGTAACGGATCGCGTTCGCGCGCGCCCGGTAGGTCATGTCCGTCAATACGCGCTGCACGGCGTCGCGGATTTGTTCTTCCGCCGGAATCAGCGCTTTCACTCCGATGCCGACGCCTGACCATTCGACGCGATTGGCGATCTCCGGTTTCTCCTCGGTCTTTCCGATCGCGACGACCGGCACTCCGTGCGCGAGCGCGATCTGGATCGAGCCGTAGCCGCCGTTCGTCAGCAATACGTCGACGTGCGGCATCAGGTGCGCGTACGGGATGAACTGTTCGACGCGCACGTTGTCGGGCAGCGGATCGATGTTGACGGTCTCCGGCGCGTTGCTGCCGGTGGTGACGACGACGAGCACGCCTTCGTTCGCGAGCGCGCGGATCGCGGGGCGGATGAGCTGGTCGTAGTCGTTGTTGATGGTGCCCTGCGTGACGAGGACGACGCGGCGCCGCTCGAGCTCCGGCCACCACGACGGCGGCGTCCAGTGCGGCGCGGGCTTCGGGATCGGCGCGCCGATGAAGTGCAGGTTGAACGGCAGGTCGGTGCGCGGATACTCGAACGAGGCGACGCTGCCCTGCAGATAGAGATCGGCCTTGCGCGCGAAATTCGTGATGCTCGTGCCGAGCGGCGGCAGATTGAGTCGTGCCCGGATGCTCGCGTTGTGGCGGTTGGCTTCGCCGAAGACCAGGTGATCGACGGCCCAGTTCAACATTCGATTGCGCAACCGCCCCAGGGGTGATGCGCTGGGGCGAAGCGCGAGTCCGAACGGCGCGGTGTCGCGGCTCGCCATCGTCAATACGCTGATGCCGTAGACCGCCCACGCGATGTCGTACCGCGCGTGCACGGCCTCGGCGACGCCGGCCGCGTTGTCGCCGACGATCACGTCCGCCGGCTCGCGCTCCAGTTCCAGCTCGAGGTCGCGCATCGCGCCGGGGATGTACTCCACGAAGATGTTCTTCATGTCCCAGCGGAGCTGCGCGAGCCCCCCTTTCTTCGGGCGGCGGAGGAACATCTGGTCGAGACGTTCCTCGTCCAGCGGCATCGCGTAGTAATGCGGCACGTAGCGCGCGCCGGCATTCTCGATCGCGCGCTGGAAGCGCGGCGTCGAGTACCACCGCACTTCGTGACCGCGCGCGACGAGCTCGCGCGCGATCGGAAGTCCCGGGTTCACGTGACCCGAAAACGGCATCGGGGCGAAGAGGAAACGAGCCATGGCAAACCTCAGCTGTGAGAGTGCGTGGTCGGAGGCGGAGCGATCACCGGGTCGGGCACTTCGTTGCGGACCGGTTTGATGCTGCGCAGGTACGCGAATACCGATTTCAGATCTTCGTCGTTCAGGCTGTTGAGGCTCTGCCACGGCATCGGCGGCAGGATCGGACGCGACACGCCCATGTGCCGGCCGGTGCGCATCGTCTTCACGAACATGTCCTCGGTCCAGATGCCGAGGCCGGAGACCGGATCGGGCGTGAGGTTGCGCGTGTAGCTGATGCCCCACGGACCGGCGAACGCGGTGTTGGTTCCGGCGGCGCTCCACACCCACGGGCCACTGGCTTTCGGCGGCTCGGGCATGACGAGATCCTGCGGATGGCCCGAGAGCGCGCGGCTCATATCGGGCTCCGGACCGTTCGCCCCCATCTTCAGCGGCGTATGGCAGTCGTGGCAGCCGCCGAAGTTGACGAGGTACTTCCCGCGCTCGATGCGAGCGGCGGCGGTGACGGTCTGGGTGGTGGACGCGCCGGCGTCGCCGCTGCAGGCGGTCAGCAGCGGAACGATGGCCAGCAGGGTGAGTGTGATGACGACGCGTTTCATGAGCTCCTCCGTATTACTGCCGTCAAGATAGGGAGGCATACTTACGAACCGCTTACTGAAACCGCTTACATCGGGGGTCAGGTCTGGAATTTCAACCTTTTTTCCGCAGCGAGGTTGAAATTCCAGACCTGACCCCCGGTCTATTCATTCGAGGGCGCGGAGGGCGGTGGTGAGGCGTTTCTGCGCGCGGGCGGCGGCGGCGGAGTCGCCCTGTTTGGTGAGGGTGGCGACGAGGTCGCGGGTGGCGTCTTCGTCGGTGGGGTTGAGGGCGAGGAGTTTTTCCCAGGCGTCGGCGGCGCCGCGCAGGTCGCCGGCGGTGGTGCGGGCGCGGCCGAGGGCGGAGAGGGTGGAGCAGGCGAGGTCGCGGAAGCGGTCGCGGAGGTCTTCGTGCCAGCCGGCGCCGGACGCGTTTTGCAGGAAGTCGCCGCGATAGAGCGCTGCGGCGTGCGCGAGCCGCGTCGCGTCGCCGCTGCGGATCGCGGCGCGCGCCTCGTTCTCGAACGCGTCGACATCGAAGTCGACGTTCTTCCGGTCGATGCGGTAGGTCTCGTTCTCGATCGAGATCCACTCCGCGCCGCCGAGCATCTTGCGCAGGCGGTGCAGCGTGACGTGGAAGTTGTTGCGCAAGCGCGCGGCGTCGGTGCCGGGCCAGAGCGCGGCGCCGATCTGTTCCTTCGTCGCGCCTTTCGCCTGCGTCAGCAGAAAGATCAGCAGCTCGCGCGCGCGGCGCTCGCCTTCGACCGGCACGCCGTCGCGCTCGATCTCGACCGGCCCGAGCGCGCGGATGCGCAGGCGCGACGCGACCGGCGCGGACTCGATCTTCCCGACCTGCTCGCGCGCCAGCGCGACCATCGCGTCGTACGGCATCGCCGCACCCGAGGCGAGGATCACGCGGAGCCGCTCGTCGCCGAGCGCGCGGCGGATGCGGCCATCGCGCTCGCGCTCGAACTCCGGGTCGCGACCGGGACGCGCACCGAGGTTGAGCCACGCCGCCGACGCGGCCGCGATGAGACGCGTGCCGGTCTCCGGCTCGCCGGCGTCGACGAGCAGCAGCCCGATGCCTTCGATGACCTGCGTCAATCCCCAGCGATCGTCGGTATCCGCGTGCACCGCGAGCGCGCGCGCGAAAAAACGCACCGCCTCCTCGCGATTGCGCTCGTGCAGCGCGACGTAGCCGAGGAGCGTGCTCGCGTGGCCGATCGCCGTCGCGATCCCGAACTGCTCGCCGAGCTCGCGGCACTCCTCGAGCTCCGCGCGCGCGGCGGTCCAGTCGCCGCGCAGCTGCGCCGTCGCGCCGCACCAATACAGAACGAGTGCGAGACCGACGTCGCGTCCGCGGCGCAGCGCGGTCTCTTTCGCCTCCGCGAGCGTCTTCGCCGCGCCGTAGTCGTCCTTGTCCGCGAACGCGAGCGCGGTGCCGAGGAGCATCAGCGCCATCGAGCGCTGGCGGAGATCGTCCGTCTCGCGCAGCACCGCCACCGCCTCGTCGACCGCCGGATGCAGCGCGTTCCAGTCGGCCTGCCACACCGCGATCTCCGCAAACGCGACCTGCGCGCGGGCGCGAACCAGCGGGTCGACATTCGCCGCGCGCGCGAGCCCCTCGTCCGCGCGGCGCCGCGCCTCGTGGAAATGCCCGCGCGCGAACCAGTACCAGTGCAGTGCGTACAGCAAACGCAGCTCGGTCTCGGAGCGCGCCGCGTCTTCCTCCGCCCAGTCGAAGACCGCGCGGATGTTGTCGATCTCGTCGTCGATGCGCGCGAGCGTCGGCGGATCGCCCGCGCCGGCGAAGATGCGCGGCTCCGCGGCTTCCATCATCGCGAGGAAGTACCGCGCGTGCTGTTCGCGAACCTGCTTGCGCTCGCTCGACTGCGCGAGCTTCTCCGCCGCGAACTGGCGCACGGTCTCGAGCAGGCGATAGCGGACGTCGAACAGCACCAGCGACTTGTCGACGAGCGCGGAGAGCAGGCCGAGCACGTCGCCGCCGCAGACGGCTTCCGCGGCGTCGAGTGTGAACGATCCGGAGAACACCGCGAGCCTGCGAAAGAGGGCCTGCTCGTCGGGCGAGAGCAGGCGAAAGCTCCAGTCGATGGTCTCGCGAATCGTGCGATGGCGCGGCAGCGTGCGCGAGCCGGAGGAGAGGAGGCGGAAGGCGTCGGAGAGGCGCTCGCCGATCTGTTCGACGGTGAGCACTTTTACACGCGCGGCGGCGAGCTCGATCGCGAGCGGGATGCCGTCGAGCCGCGTGCAGATGCGCGCGACGGCGGCGGCGTTGCCCGCGTCGATTGCGAACGACGGCACGACCGCACGCGCGCGCTCTTCGAAGAGCTGCGAGGCGTCGCTCGTCGAGAGCGGCGGCACGAGCCACGCCTGTTCGCCGACGATGCCGAGCGCTTCGCGGGTCGTGGCGACGATCGTCGTGCGGCCGCATCCGCGGAGAATCGCCTCGGCGGCCATGGCGGCGGCGTGCACGAGGTGCTCGCAGTTGTCGAGCACGAGCAGCGTCGGCTGGTCGCGCAGCTGGTCGATGATCACCTGCATCTCGCCCGCCGCCGGCGCTTCGCGGATGCAGAGCGCGTCGAGGATGCGCTGTCCGATCAGCTCCGGCTCGGCGATCGACGCGAGGTCCACCCAGAACACGCCGTCGAAGCGCTCGCCGATGCGATGCGCCAGCTCGAGCGCGAGCCGCGTCTTCCCACTGCCGCCCGCGCCGGTGATCGTGAGCAGGCGCGTGCTCTCGAGGAGACGCGTGGTCTCGTCGAGCTCCCGCTCGCGTCCGAGCAGAGGCGTGAGGGGAAGCGGGACCGGCATTCAGCCGATCATACGCCGCGCGGCCAGTGCCACCAGTACAAGCCGATGATCTGGTACAGCGCGACTTTGTGGTTCTGAATCGCGGCGTAAAGGTCGGCTTCGGGGATCACGCCGCTCGTCGTCGCCTCGGCCCACAGCTTTCCGCTGAGCGCGCGCTGCCGCGCCAGGAGGAGGTCGCGCTCGGGATCGCCCGCCTTGCCGAGCGGGATCAGCGACGGGTCGCCGGGATCGGAACGGCGGTTCCAGACGAAGTCGCCGCGCTCGTCGCGCGCGACGTAGGTTTCGTAGACGCGATGGAGCTCGCGAAAATTGTGATGCAGCTCGTCGGGCGCGACGCGGCCGGTCATGCGATACGGCAGCTCCGCCTGCTGCAGCAGTTGCAGCGTCGCGATCGTGTAATACGGGTTTCCCTCGATGTCGTGATTGTCGAGCCGGAAGTCCTCGGTGACGGTGATGGTCTTGATTCCGTCGAGATCGGGCGGGTCCGACGGACGCGTGATTGCGTCGTACGCGAGCTGCCGTCCCTTTTGCTCCCACAATTTCGCGTTCGGATGATCCGGCAGAAACACCGCGGCCGCGGTGAGTAGGGAAGCCTCCCACGCGAACTCCTCGGCCTGCGTGTCGCCGCGCGCCGACGAGTCGTACGGCGGCTGCGGCATGTTCCACACCAGCCGCACGTCGGCCTCGAAGCGCGTCATCTCCAGCGCGCGGTCCCACAGGATCTCGACGCGGTTGCGGATCTCCGGCGGCAGGTCGTCGAGACCGCGCATGCGATGCACCGCGAGATCGAACAGGTTCACGACGCTCGCCGTGACCCAGCTGTGTCCCCACTGGTCGTGCCGGTTCGCCGCGAATTCGAGCTGGTCCAGCGCTTTGATGATCAGCTCCGGATCGCGAGTCTCGTTTTCGTACTTGACGATGAGACACGACGCGCGCGCGATCGGAATGACGGCGTACAACGGATTGACCGCCGCCGCCGGCTCGTCGTCCATCTTCTTCCACGCGACGCTGAAGTCGGCGTGCTCGTACGCCGCGAGCACGTTGTTCACGATCGCGACGATGTGCCCGCGCATCGCCTCCGGCGGCGGCCCGGCGCTCACCGCGCGCCGCCGCGGGGCGGCGTGGGCGGCGGCGGTGGTGATCAATAGTGCGATCAGGAGACGGCGCATCACATTTCCACGCGCGGCGCCGCCACCGTTGGCAACGGTGCGGCGGCCACGTCGCGATAGTAACGCGGCAGGTGGATCACGAATGACGAGCCGCGGCCAGGTTCGGAGCGGACGTCGATGGTGCCGTGGTGCATTTCGACGAAGTTGCGGGTGAGTGAGAGCCCGAGTCCGGTGCCGCCCTTTTGTCCGCGCTCGGCGACCTGGTAGAACTCGTCGAAGATGCGCGCGAGCTCGTCGGGCGGGATGCCGATGCCGCTGTCGGCGACTTCGATGCGGATCGTCTCCATGCCGAGCGGCGAGGTCGGCTCGCCGAGGAGCGTGACGCTCAGATGCACGAACGCGCCGCGATGCGAGAACTTCACGGCGTTCGACAGCAGGTTGAGCAGGATCTGCTTCACGCGGCCTTCGTCGAGATGCACCTGCGTGATCGCGGGATCGACGTACGTCACGATGCTCACGTCGCGCTCCGCGGCCATCCCGCGGATCACGCGATCGATGATCGCGACGGTCTCCTGCAGGTCGAACGTATCGGCCTCGATCTGCAGCTTGCCGGCCTCGATCTTCGCGAGATCGAGGATGTCGTTGATCAGATCGAGCAGATGGCTGCCGGCGGTCTTGATGTTCTCCACGAACTTGTACATCCGCGGCGGCAGCACTTCCTGCGTCGCGTTCTGCAGGATCGCGGAGAATCCGATGATCGCGTTGAGCGGCGTGCGCAGCTCGTGCGACATGCTGGCGAGGAACTGATTCTTCGAACGATCCGCCGCGAGCAGTCGCAGGTTCGTCTCGCGCAGCTCGTTCGTCCGCTCGTGCACGCGATGCTCGAGCGCGACGTTCAGTCCCTCGAGGTCCTTGTACAGCTGCGCGTTCTCGATCGCCGCCGCGGCCTGGTTCGCGATTGCGGTGAGCAGCACGAGATCGCCCTGCGTGAAGACGTGTTTCTCGTAGCTTTGCACGGAGATCACGCCGATCACGTGATCGCGCGCGATCATCGGCACGCCGAGCCACGACTCCGTCGCGACGCCGTCGTCGTAGGAAAGGACGCCGATCTTCCGCTCGTCGATCGAGCTGCCGATCAGCAGCGGCTTCGCGTGCTTGAATACCCACGAGTTCAGGCCGCCGCCGACCGCGATGCGCTCCTTCGGCTGCACCGCGCCGTTCTCGACGGTCAGCTCGAACGCGAGCTCGTTCGCCCACGAGTCGTGCAGCGCGATGCTGAAGATCGAGGCGTCGATGACGGCGCTGCATTCGGTGTAGATCTTCATCAGCAGCTCTTCGATCGAGCAGTTGAGGGAGATCGTCTTGCCGATGTTGGTGAGCGAGGTGAGGCGCTGGATCAGGTTCTCGCGGTCCGCGCGGATCGTCGCGAGCGTGCGCGCGACGGCGTTGGCGATGACGAGTGTGAACGCCGACGCGAGCACGGCGCCCCAGCCGATCGAGCCGTAGGCGAAGGTGGTGAGGATCGCGCAGGGGAAGGTGACGAGGTAGATCGACTGATCGATCGCGCCGGTTTTCAGCGTCGTCGCGAGCGAGTAGCCGTACGCGAGCTCGACGCGCGTGATGATCAGGTTGTTCATGAACACGAGCACGAGCGCCGCGGCGGCGATGCGCAAACCGGCGGCGAGCGAGGGCTGCAGTTCGGGAATCGCGCCGCCGAGGAGCTCGTAGACCTGCGTCGCCACGACGAGCGGCACGCCGTAGGTCGCGAGCAGCGAGAACGTCCGCGCGTTTTCGAGCCGCAGGTCTTTGCGATCGAGCCGTACGGTGCCGATGCCGATCAGGGCGAGGAGGCGCGGGATGGCGGCGGAGACGACGGCGATCCATGCCGAGATCACCATGCCGAGGAGCGGGAACATGGCGATGTATGCCGTGACCGCGAGCGAAACGAAGATCTCCTCGGTGAGCTTGAACTTCAGCAGCGCGAGGGTCGTCGCGAAGCAAAAGAAGAGGAGGACCAGCAGCGGCCCCGACTCCCCGAGCGCCGCCACGATCCGCGCCGGTTCGTCAAACCGCAGGATCGTCGCCGCGATGAGGACAAACGCCCCCGCAATGCCGTGTTGAACGTAAACGGCAAATACGCGCCTTCGCGATGAAGGATCGTGCTCCGCGGCGACGAGCGCCATAGTTTTTGGGACTCTCTGTTCGGGTGTTGGGAAATCTTAGCACTGGTCACGCGGTCACGCAGTCACGCGGCAAAAACCCACTGCGTGACCGCGCGACCGCGTGACTGCGTAACCGTTACTTATCCACTTCCCCAATCAACGCATCCGCCGCCGGCCGCTCCTTCTGCAGGCGCGCGGCGACGGCTTCGGCTTTGCGCATCACGCGCAGGACGTTGAGGCCGGCGAGTTTTTTCAGGTCATCGTCGGAGTGCCCGCGGCGGATGAGCTCCGCGAAGAGGGCGGGGTAGTCGGCGACGCTCGTGAGGCCGACGGGGGTCGTGTCGATGCCGTCGAAGTCGCCGCCGATGCCGACGTGATCGGCGCCGGCGATCTTCATCACGTGCTCGATGTGATCGGCGACGTCGCCCAGCGTCGCGCGCGGCGTCGCGTTCGCGGCCTCCCACGCCGCGAGGTCGTCCTTCACCTTCTGCGGATTGCCGCTGTTCAGCGACTTGAAACGCGCCTCTTCCGCCGAGCGGCTCGCGCCATGCGCGCGCACTTTCTCGGAGACGAAGCCCGGCACGAACGTCACCATTACCACGCCGTCTTTTTCCTTCAGGCGCTGCAGCACGTCGTCGGGGACATTGCGCGCGTGTCCGGTGAGCGCGCGCGCGGACGAGTGGGAGAAGATGACCGGCGCCTGCGACGTGTCGAGCGCGTCGTGCATCGTCTTCGCGGAGACGTGGGAGAGATCGATGAGCATGCCGAGGCGGTTCATCTCGCCAATGACGATCTTCCCGAACGGCGTGAGACCGTCATGCTTCGGATCGTCGGTCGCGGAATCGGCCCAGTCGTTGTTCTTCGAGTGGGTGATCGTCATGTAGCGCGCGCCGATGTTGTAGAGCTGCCGCAGCGCGCCGAGGGAGTTGCCGATCGAGTGTCCGCCCTCGATGCCCGCGAGCGAGGCGATCTTTCCGCTCCTGTGAACGCGGACGATGTCGTCGGCGGTGTACGCGAGCACGAGCGTGTCGGGATACGCCGCCGCCAGCCGCTGCACGACGTCGATCTGCTCCATCGTCGCCACGACCGCATCCGCGCCCTTCAGGTCCGCCGGAACGTAGACGGACCAGAACTGCCCGCCCACGCGCCCCTGCCGCAGCCGCGCGATGTCCGTGTGCAGCGCCCGATCGCCGGCCGGTTTTTGCGACTGATCCTGCGCAATGTCGAGCTGCGCCAGATGATTCTTCACCCGCTCGCGATACTCCCACGGCAGATCGTTGTGCCCGTCGATCAGCGGGACTTCTTTGAGGAGGCGGTCGATCCTGGCATCCTGGGCGAGGGCGGATGCTGTCAGCAGAATCGTGAGGGCGGCTGTTGCGTACGTGCGGAGTCTCATAGTCTCAGAGTCGCATAGTCTCATAGCCGCCCGCCTCGCCATGCCAGGAGACCAGGAGACTAGGAGACCAGGAGACTCACCGCTACCATACCCGCCGCCAATGCCCCTCGCCTTCACCAACGCCGAACCGCACCCGCTCGTCAACGCGCTCCTCCGCCCGCGCATCGCGCGATGGGAGGAGCTGAATCGCGCGATCGATGAGCGGGACGACATGCTCGACTTTGCGATGGAGTTGTTCGAGCGCGATCGCGATGCGGCGCTGGTGAACTATTTTCAGAACGGGCTCGAGCAGTTCCATGTCGTGAAGCACATCGCGTCGTGGCGGGAGAAGCCGGTGCGGCGGATGCTCGACTTCGCGAGCGGATACGGGCGGCTGACGCGCTTCCTCGTGCACGAGCAGCTCGCCGGGGAGATCACGGTCTCGGACATCCTCGAGGGGGGGATGGAGTTTCAGGCGCGCGAGTTTGGGGTGCGGACGATTCTCTCGACGCCGGCGCCGGAGGATTTCGCCGCGCCCGAAACGTACGACCTGATCTTCGTCGCGTCGCTGTTCACGCACCTCCCGCCGCAAACGTTTCGCGCGTGGCTGGAGCGGCTGGCTAGGCTGCTCGAGCCGGAAGGGCTGCTCATCTTCAGCGTGCACGACGAATCGATCGCGCCGGAAACGGTGGGCGAGGGGATCAGCTTCGAAGCGCGCAGCGAGAGCCGCGTGCTCGATGCGAACGAGTACGGGTCGACGTGGGTCACCGAGGAGTACGTGCGGGAGCAGGTCGCGTCGCTCGGCGCCGGATTCGCATGCGTGCGCCTGCCGCGCGGCCTGAGCGAGTGGCAGGACCTCTACGTCGTCTCGCCCTCGGCCATCACGAATGCGCGCCCGCGCCGCGCGCCGAAAGGCTTCATCGAGCACTGCACCGTCGATCGCGACGGCATCCACTTCTCCGGCTGGGCGACGGTCGTCGACGAAGCTCCGGAGCGCGTGGAAGTGCGCGTCGACGACGACGTCGTCGCCACCGTGCGCGAGTTTCACCCGCGCGCCGACGTCGCGGCGTCGTTCCAGTCCGAAGCCGCGACCAGCTCGGGCTGGACCCTCGTCGTCCCGCACGCCGCCGTGCACTCGTTTCGCTATCAGACCGCGACCGTCTCCGTGTTCTCCCGCGAGAACGTCGAGCGCATCCTCTTCCTCGGCACGATCGACGCCGCCTCCGGTTTCGTCGCGAAGGATCGCGCCCGCGCCCGCGACAACCAGATCGCCGAGCGCAACCTCACCATCACCGACCTCCAGCACCGCGTCGCCACCCTCGATCATCAGCGCGCGACGCTGGAACAGCAGATCGCCGCGATGAAACAGAGCCGGTTCTGGCGCGCCCGCGACCGCTGGTTCGCACTCAAGCGCGCGGCGGGGTTGACGGAAGAGGAGTAGCGCGCGCGGGTTGTGTATCATTAGTGTGTAATGAGGTCGAAGGTGAGTAACCGGCTGGTCCGCATTCAGGTGCTCCTCCCGGAGTCGGAGCGCGAAGCGTTTCGCCGCGAAGCGGAGCGGCAGGGTCAGTCTCTCAGTGGCTGGCTGCGGGAGAGTGGCGTCGAACGGCTGGACGAAAGCGGCGATCGACGGAAGATCACGACGCCGGCCCAGCTTCGGAAATTCTTTGCCGCCTGCGATCGCCGCGAGCAAGAGCGCGAGCCGGACTGGAAGGAACATCTCAGCGTGATCGATGCGTCTCGCGGCCGCGGACGATCGGGCACGTGATCTTCGTCGACACGAATGTGTTCATGTACGCGGTCGGCGGCGAGCATCCGCTTCGCGATCGCGCCCGGCGCTTCTTCGTCGACTCGATCGGTTCCGAGGTCCCGCGCGTCACCTCCGCCGAGGTGCTGCAGGAGTTGCTGCACGCCTATGTGCCGGTTGGGCGGCTGGCCACCCTCGATGCTGCGCTGAGTCTCGTCGATAACGTGATCGGCTCGGTGTGGCCTGTCGAGGCGGAGGACGTTCGACTCGCGCGCATGCTCGCGGACCGGCAGCCTGGTTTGGGTGCTCGCGATCTGATCCATCTCGCGTGCTGCCGGCGACGCAATGTCAGCGCGATCCAGACCTTCGATCGCACGCTCGCCGCGGCCTTCCTGAAGAAGTAACTCACTTCGAACGCTTGTATGGCGGCTTCGGCTTCTTCGCGTAGCGCTCTTTCTCGCCGTGCGCGCGGAACGGTGGGCGCGAGGGGCGGGCGCTTTCGGCGGGGGGTTTCGTGGCGACGCGGAGGTTGAGGGCGCGGCCGCGGAAGCGTTTCTTGCCGAGCTTCGCGATCACGGTCTCGACGTAGCGTTCGGGGACGCCGACGTAGGTGACTTCGTCGCGGATCTCGATGGGGCCGATCTCGCGGCCGGGGACGTTGGCTTCGTTCGCGATGGAGCCGACGACGTCGGCGGGGCGGATGCCTTCGCGGCGGCCGATGCTCATCGACAACGTGATGGTCTTGTCGGAGATGGATTCGCGCTCGGGGCGCTCGCCTCGCTCAGGAGCGGGCGCGCTCTCCTCTTCCTTCGACACGACGAGCGTGCGCGAGGAGTTGGCGAGGCGGGCGGCGGCGGCGGCGATCTCGGCGATGTCGAACGGCCCTTCCTCGACCAGCTCCTCGACCAGCTGGAGATAGAGATCGAGCTCGCCTTCCTGAATGGTCTTGCGGACGTTTTCCTTGAACACCTGCACGCGCTTCGCGGCGAGGTCGGCGCGCGTCGGCATCTTCATCGGCTTGATCTGCATGCCGGTGAAGCGCTCGATCTCGCGCATCATCTTCCGCTCGCGCGGCGTGATGAACAGCGTCGCGACGCCGGTGCGGCCGGCGCGTCCGGTGCGTCCGATGCGATGCACGTACGCTTCGACGTCGTACGGGATGTCGTAGTTGATGACGTGCTCGATCTGCTCGACGTCGAGTCCGCGCGCGGCGACGTCGGTGGCGACGACGATGTCGACCTGACCGGCGCGCAATCGGCGGATGACGCTCTCGCGCAGCGGCTGGGTCATGTCGCCGTGCATCGCCACCGCGGCGAATCCGCGCGCTTCGAGTTTTTCCGCGAGCTCCGCCGATCCCGTTTTGGTTCGCCGGAAGATGAGCACGGCCTCGGCGGGCTCGAGCTCGAGGATCTTCGTCAGCACTTCGAGCTTCTGCCCTTCCGATACGTTGAGGAAGCGCTGCTCGATCAGCGGCGAGTGCATCGCCTTGTGCTCGATCTCGATCCGCTCCGGGTTGCGCAGGTGCTTCTTCGCGATGCGCAGCACGGCGTCCGGCATCGTCGCGGAGAAGAGCGCGGTCTGCCGCTCGGCGGGCGACGAGCTGAGGATGCGCTCGACGTCGTCGATGAATCCCATCTTCAGCATCTCGTCCGCTTCGTCGAGGACGAGGACACGTAGCTTGCTGAGGTCGAGGCTCTTCCGCTCGAGGTGATCGATGATGCGTCCCGGCGTGCCGACGACGACCACCGCGCCGCGCTCGAGCCGCTTGAGCTGCGGCACCAGCGGCGCGCCGCCGTAAACCGGGAGCACGGAGATGTGCCCGATCTTCTGCGAATAGGTGTGAATCGCTTCCGCGACCTGCATCGCCAGCTCGCGCGTCGGAGTGAGCACGAGCGCCTGCGTGTCGCGGTTTTTGACGTCGATCTTTTCGAGAATCGGCAGCGCGAACGCGGCGGTCTTGCCGGTGCCGGTCTGCGCCTGGCCGATCAGGTCCTTCCCCGCGAGCATGCGCGGGATGGTGCGCTCCTGAATCGGCGTCGGCGCCTCGTACCCGAGGGTGGTCAGGGTGTCGACGAGCTCGGAGCGAAGGCCGAGTTCTGCAAACGTTGCCATGGAATGAGTGTCAGCGCGAGCAATGACCACGCCAGCCAGGGCGTGTCGAGGAGGAAGCGATTGTGGAAGCGGAGCGTCCACAACCACGCGAAGAATATGACAACCGGGGCGATCGCGTCACGAAATCGGCGCTCGAACAACGCGTGCATCGCCAGCGTGAACGGCAGCGCGACGACGAGATCGACGAAGTAATGCTCGCCGGTGCCCATCGTGCCGAGGAACGTACCGGCGACGAACACGCCCGCGGCGATCGTCGCGACGCGGCCGAAGCGGCGCGCGTGCAGGAACGCGATCAGCGCCGACGCCATGTGCAGCGACGGCACCGCATTGCGCGGCGCGTACGGCGCGCGCATGAGCGTGCCCGCGAGCAGCGCGGCGTCAGGCGGGTCGTTGGGAAACTGAGGGAAGACGAACTTCGGGCCGCAGGCGGGGAAGAGGAAGTAGAGCACGTAGCCGACCGCGCCCATCGTCAGCAGCGCGGTCACGATGTCGACGCGCGGCGGCGTCTTCGACTTCGCTTCGAGCGCGTAGACGAAGATCAGTCCCGGCGGCGGCGCGAGGTAGATGCCGGTGCAGATCGCGCCGAGGATCGGGACGGCGGCGAAGAGCTGGCCGACGCGGAAGCTGACCGGCGTGCCGAACGCCGCATCGCCGGCGTACGCAAGCGCGTCGTAGGTGATCTCGGGGATGGTCGAGATGATGCCGAGGAACAGCGAGACGTCGAGCGTGAAGAAGAGCGCGATCAGCGACGGCAGCAGAAACAGCAGCGCTTCGCGATCGCGGCGCAGCGCGCGGATGCCGAGGAGGATCGTGCTCGCGAGTCCGAACCCGATGATCCACTGCTGCAGGATCAGCAGCGACAGCACGACCCCGAGCGCCGCGAGCGCGAGCCATTCCTTCCAGGGCGGCCATGGCGGGCGGGACGCCCGCCCTCCAATCAGCAGTGCGCTGAGATAGAGCACCAGCGGCGCGCCGAAGCCGATCGCGAACAGCGGGTTGGTGAGGAGCGTGTGCAGGGAGAGGGGGCGGAAGATGAGTGTGATCGCGAAGACGGCGACCACCGCGATGAGCATTTGGACGAAGCGACGGGTCGAAGGGGTATGAGGCATGAGGTATTGGGTATGAGGATAAGCGTGTTCTACTCATGCCCCATACCCCATGCCTGCTCCATCCGCCCCCGGCCCCGGCCTCGGCGTCATCACGCAGCTCCCGCGGCTGCGGCGGGATCCGCTTGGGACGATGCTCGCGTATCACCGCGAGTACGGCGACGTCGTGCGGCTCGGTGATGGTGCGTTCACGGTTCATCTCCTCGGCCATCCCGAGTTTGCCGATCACGTGCTGCGTCGCCGGCATGCGAACTATGACCGTCACACGCGGAGCGCGGATGCCGTTCGCCTCGTCACGGGCGAGAGCCTGCTGACGAATGACGGCGAGCAATGGCGGCGGCATCGTCTGCTGATGCAGCCGCTGTTTCGCGAGGACGCGCTTCGCTCGCTCGCGTCGATCGTGGAGGAGGCGACGAACGCGATGATCGATCGCTGGCTGTCCTCCACCGAGATCGATCTCGCGGCGGAGATGTGTCACCTCACGTCGACCGTCGCCGCGCGCGCGTTCTTCGGGACGGACGTCGACGACGATCTCACGCGGCTGATGCCGGTGATTCTCCAGGAGACGTACGCGCGCTCGACGGCGATTTTTTCGCTCGGTGGTCCGTCCGCGAAGTTTGAGGACGCGCTCGACGAGATCCGGGCAACGGTCGAGCGCATCCTCGCGCGCGGCGATTCGCCGCTGCTGGCGCAGCTCCGCGAGCTCTCTTCGGAGGATCTGCGCAACGAGACGCTGGCGCTGCTGCTCGCGGGGCATGACACGACGTCGAATGCGCTGGCGTGGACGTTCGCCCTCGCCGACGCGGCCGACGATCCGACAACCGCGGTCCAGGAAGCGATGCGGCTTTATCCGCCGGTGTGGATCGTGGAGCGGCGCGCGATCGCGGACGACGAGATTGGCGGTTTTCGCATTCCGGCCGGCACGATCGTCTACGTCAGCCCGTACGTGCTCCATCGCCACGCTGACTTCTGGCCCGATCCCGAGCGATTCGACCCGTCGCGCTTTCCCGATTCGGCGCGCAATCCGGCGTACCTCCCGTTCGGCGCCGGCCCGCATTCGTGCCTCGGCGCGGCCTTCGCGATGATCGAGGCGCCGCTCGTCGTGGCGGCCGTGCGGCGGCGCTGCGCGATCGAACTGCAGGACGAAGTCACGCCCCAGGCGTGGATTACGTTGAGGCCGAGGCAAACCCGTGCGATCGTTTCTCGTATACCGTTCGGATAAGTCATGAAGAAACGTACGAAGATCATCATTGCTGTCGTTGTCGTTCTGCTGATTGCGGCGGTCACCGTCGCGTCGATCAAAGGCCGCACGAAGGAAGGGACGCCGGTCACGTTCGGCAAGGTCGAGCGTTCCGATCTGAAGAGCCAGGTCTCCGCGAACGGACGCATCGACGCGCAGCGCAAAGTCGACATGTCCGCCAACGTGATGGGGCAGATCGTGAACCTCGCGGTGCGCGAAGGCGACGTCGTGAAGAAGGGCACGTTCCTGCTGCAGATCGATCAGAAGCAGCTCGCGGCGTCGGCGCAGGGCGCCGAGGCGTCGATGAACGCGCTCTTCTCCGACCGCGAATCCGCGCGCGCGTCGCTGACCGAGGCGCAGCTCAACTTCGACCGCGCGCAGAAGAACTACAACGAGCGCATCACGCCGCTCGCGGAGCTCGACCGCGCGCGCTCGGTGCTCGCCTCCGCGCGCGCGAACGTCAGCGGGATCGAGCGGCGCATCGAGCAGTCGCGCGCGAACCTCGCCGCGGCGCGCGACACGCTGTCGAAGACGACGATGGTCGCGCCGATGGCCGGCATCGTGACCGCGCTTCCCGTCGAGGAAGGGGAGGTCGCGGTGATCGGGACGATGAACAATCCCGGCACGAAGCTCCTCACCATCGCCGACATGAGCGTCGTCGAGGCGGTGATGGAAGTCGACGAGACCGATATCCCGTCGGTGAAAGTCGGACAGCGCGCCACCGTCACCATCGACGCCTATCCGAACAAGACCTACAACGGCATCGTCACCGAGGTCGGCTCGAGTCCGATGACGCGCAACGGCGTTTCCACCGGCGCGGAAGCGGTCAACTTCGAGGTGAAGATTCAGATCGACAACCCGCCGGCGGACGTTCGTCCCGGCTTCTCCGCCTCCGCCGACATCATCACCGGCACGCGCACGAAGGCGATCGCGATTCCGATTCAGGCGCTCGTCGTCCGCGAGAAACCGGGCAGCGAGAAAACCGGCAAGACCGTCGACGAGGAAGGCGTGTTCGTGCACAAGGACGGCAAAGTCACCTTCGCGCCGGTCACGACGGGTCTCGCCGGCGAGAGCAACATCGAGATCACCAAAGGCCTCGCCGAAGGCCAGCAGATCGTCACCGGTCCCTTCAAAGCCCTCCGCGAGATCAAGGACGGATCGAAAGTGAGGGAGCAGAAGGAGGAGAAGAAGGACAAGGAGAAGAAGTCGTAGCGGCATGGAGACCCTCCGCATTGCCGCAACCGCTCTCCGCGCGCACAAGCTGCGCAGCTTCCTGACGCTCCTCGGGGTGATCATCGGCGTGATGACGGTGGTCACCGTCGTCGCGATCATTTCGGGACTCAACGCCTACATCACCGAGAAGGTGCTGTCGCTCAGTCCCGACGTTTACATCGTTTCGCAGTTCGGGATCATCACCAGCCGCGAGCAGTTTCTCGAGGCGGTGAAGCGAAAGAAGATCGACTGGCACGACTACGAGATGGTGCGCGACGGCTGCCGCTCGTGCCTCATGGTCGGCGCCGGCAACGGCAGCCGCGCGGCGGTGAAGCGCGGCGCGAAGCGGCTGACGGGCGTGCAGGTGCGCGGCGGGACGGCGAACATGGCCGAGCTGAACAGCATCGACGTCGAGGCCGGCCGCTACTACACATCCACCGAGGACCGGCATTCAGCGCCGGTCGCGGTCATCGGCGCCGACGTGCGCGAAGAGTTGTTTGGCCCGCTCGATCCGATCGGGCGGACGGTGTGGGTGGAGAGCCAGCCGCTGAAGGTCATCGGACTCCTCGCCAAACAGGGCTCGGTGCTCGGGCAGTCGCAGGACAAGATCGTCTACATGCCGCTGTCGGCGTGGAGCAAACAGTTCGGCACGCGCGACAGCATCGATCTCTTCGTCCGCGCGCGCGGCGGCGTCCCGGGCGTCGAGCGCTCGCAGGATGAGGTGCGCATGATTCTGCGCGGACGGCGACGCACCGCGTTCCGCTCCGACGATCCGTTTGCGTACGTCACCGCCGAGGCGCTGCAGATGCTGTGGAAGGGCATCTCGGCGGGACTCTTCTCGCTGATGATCCTGATCTCCGGCATCTCGCTGGTGGTCGGCGGAATCGTGATCATGAACATCATGCTGGTCTCGGTGATCGAGCGGACGCGGGAGATCGGCGTGCGCCGCGCGCTCGGCGCGACGCGCGGCAACATCCGCCGGCAGTTCCTCAGCGAAGCCGTGCTCCTCTCGCTCGGCGGCGGCATCCTCGGCGTGCTCCTCGGCATGACCATCGCGAAGATCGTGTCGACCGTCACGCCGCTCCCGACGCTCGTCCGTCCCACGCTCATCGTCGCCGGCCTCGGCATCGCCGTCATTACCGGCATCGCCGCCGGCATCGTCCCCGCGATCCGCGCGTCGAAGCTGCCGCCCATCGAGGCGCTGAGGTACGAATGACTGATCTGCTGCTCGCAGCGCGCGAGAACATTCGTTTCGCCGGCGGTGCGCTGCGCGCGCACAAGCTGCGCTCGGGGCTCACGGTCCTCGGCATCGTCATCGGCGTCACGACCGTGATCGCGATGGTCTCGATCATCGAGGGCTTCAACAACAGCATCATCAAGAGCTTCGAGGCCTTCGGCGCGACGCTGGTGCAGTTCCAGAAATTCGACCCGCAGTTCGGGCCGGGCGGCGGACGCGACGAAGAGCAGCGGCTGCGCAAGAACCTCACCTACGAAGACGCGCTGGCGCTGAAGGAACTGTGTCCGTCGATGCTCGCCGTCTCGCCGGAGCGCTACCTCTTTTCCGGCGACGGGCCGTCGATCGACGTGACGTACGAAGGGAAGAGCGGCACGCCCGATCTGCTCACCGGCGTCACCGAGGACTACACCGCCGCGAACAACCACTTCGTCGGCGAAGGCCGCTTCCTCTCCGACGCCGACGTGCGGCGCTCCGCGCCGGTCACCGTTCTCGGCTACGACATCATGCAGTCGCTCTTTCCGCGCACCGATCCGATCGGAAAGATCGTCACGATCTCCGGGCGGAAGTACGAAGTCATCGGCGTGATGGAGAAGCAGGGATCGACGATGTTCGAGTCGACCGACCCGCACGTGTACATCCCGCTGACGACCTTCGACAGCCACTTCCCGTGGGTGAAGCGCGACCGCGGCGTGAACATCGCCACCGTGCCGCGGAGGCCGGACCTCGTCAACCAGATCATCGAGGAAGGAACGACCGTGCTGCGCGCGCGCAGGCACGTGCCGTTCAACAAAGGGAACGACTTCGGCATCCTGACGCCGGACAAGCTGATCGGGAACTTCCGCGCGATCACGGGCGGCGTCACGCTGGCGATGATCTTCATTTCCTCGATCGCGCTGCTCGTCGGCGGCGTCGGGGTGATGAACATCATGCTGGTGTCGGTGACCGAGCGAACCCGCGAGATTGGAATCAGGAAGGCCATCGGCGCGGTTCGACGGGACATCGTTCAGCAATTTCTCACGGAAGCCATGACCCTCGCCGGGATCGGCGGCGTGATCGGAGTCGCTCTCGGGCTCGCGATCGCGGCGCTGGTACGGGCGTTCTCGCCGTTGCCGACGACGACGCCGGTTTGGTCTATCATCCTGGGTCTGGTAGTCTCCATTTCGATCGGTCTTTTCTTTGGGATTTATCCGGCGTACAAGGCGGCAAGGCTTGACCCGGTCGAAGCGCTGCGTTACGAATGAGGCCGGTCCCAGGTAGAATTACTTCATGCCCTCAGTGACGTTCAGGATCGCCCGCGAGCCCCGCGAGCTCGAGCAGATACACACGCTGCATTACCGCGCGTTTGTGGAAGAGATCCCACAGCACACGCCGAATGCAGAAGAACGGCACGTCGATCGTTTCCACGACGAGAACGTCTACGTCGTCGCGCTCGACGGCGACCGCGTGATCGGCAGCATCGCCATCCGCGGCCAGCGCCCCTACTCGCTCGACACCAAACTGCCGAACCTCGACGACTATCTGATGCCCGGCCGCAACTACTGCGAGGTCCGGCTGCTGAACATCGCCAGGGAACACCGCTCCGGCCCCGTGCTGCCGGGCATGCTCTCGCTGGTGTGGGACTACGCGACCGGCGAAGGCTACGACTGCGCGATCATCTCCGCGACGACGCGCCAGCTCAAGCTCTACACGCACCTCGGCTTCGTGCCGTTCGGACCGCTCGTCGGCACCGACGAAGCGCAGTTCCAGCCGATGTACCTCACGCGCGAGGCCTTCCAGGAACGCGCGCGCGAGATTTCCTCGCTGCCGCCCGCGATTCGCGGAGAGGTGGCGAACCTGCTTCCCGGCCCGGTGGCGATCCACCCGGACGTGTCGGTGGCGTTCAACGGCACGCCGGAGTCGCATCGCTCGACGACCTTCGACGACGACCTCCGTTCGGTGAAGGAGCGTCTCAGCCAGGTCTCGGGGATGCGCCACGTGCAGATTCTCCTCGGCAGCGGCACGCTCGCGAACGACACCGTCGCCGCGCAGCTCTCGCTGCTCAACCAGCCAGGCATCGTGCTGAGCAACGGCGAGTTCGGCGAGCGCCTCGCCGATCACGCGTCGCGCGCGCGCCTCGATTTCCGCCAGCTCCGCTTCGCGTGGGGCGAGCCGATCGATACCGACGCCGTGCGCAAGGTCGCCGATGAGACGAACGCGAAATGGATCTGGATGGTCGCCTGCGAGACGTCGGCGGGCATCCTGAACGACGTCGTGGAGCTGTCGCAGATCTGCCGCGAGCGCGACGCGAAGCTATGCCTCGATTGCGTCAGCGCGCTCGGCGCGGTGCCGCTCGATCTGTCGGGTGTCTGGCTCGCCACCGGCGCGAGCGGAAAAGCGTTCGCGGCGTATCCCGGTCTGTCGATGGTGTTCCATCAGCACGAGATCGAGGCGAGCAGGATCCTGCCGCGTTATCTCGACCTCGGCCTGTACGCGCGCGATGGCGTGCCGTTCACGCATTCGTCGAACCTCGTGCGCGCGTTGCGCGTGGCCGTCGAGCGCATCGACTGGGGCGAGAAGTTCGAGCAGATCGTGACCAACGGCGCGTGGCTGCGCGGACGCCTGCGCGCCGCCGGCTTCAAGCTGATCGGCGATCGCGCGACCGCCGCACCGCACGTCGTGACGATCGAGCTGCCGCCGCACATTCGCTCCGACGACGCCGCGCGCGCTCTCGAGCGGACCGGATTCCTCCTCAGCTACGCCAGCGGCTACCTGCGCGAGCGGAACTGGATCCAGATCTGCCTGATGGGCAACGTCACGCGCGAAGTGCTGCCTCCGCTGCTCCGCGAAATGACCCGCATCTGCGGCGGATGATCCCCGCCGGAACGCGGCTGGGACACTACACGATCACCGCGCACATCGGCGCAGGCGGGATGGGCGCCGTATACGCCGCGGTCGACGAGAAGCTGCACCGCAGCGTCGCGATCAAAGTCCTGCCGCGGCGCCTCGCCGTCGACGCCGACAGCCTGCAGCGTTTTCGCCAGGAGGCGCGCGCGGCGTCGGCGCTCAATCACCCGAACATCGTCCACATCTACGCGATCGACGAGGCGGACGTTGAGGGGGAGCGCGTTCCGTACATCGCAATGGAGCTCATCGACGGCGCGACGCTGCGCTCGCGCATCAACGACGGCGCGCGTTTGCCGGAGCTGCTCGAGCCGCTGACCCAGGTCGCGGAGGCGATCGCGAAGGCGCATGAGAGCGGGATCATTCACCGCGATCTCAAGCCCGAGAACATCATGATTCACCGCGACGGCTACGCGAAGGTCGTCGACTTCGGCCTCGCGAAGCTGCTCGAGCGTCCGAAACCGATGCCCGACGCGCCGACCGAGCCGCTCCTCACCGCCGCCGGAGTCGTCACCGGAACCGCGGCGTACATGTCGCCGGAACAGATCCGCGGCGAGCAGGCCGACGCGCGCTCCGACGTCTTCACCCTCGGCTGCATCCTCTACGAAGCCGCCGCCGGCCGCCGTCCCTTCGCAGCACCGAACGTGATCGACATGCTCTGGCACATCGCTCACGCCGAGGCGCCTGCACTCAGCGGGATCGACCCCGAGCTCGCGCGCATCATCGCGAAGTGCATGGAGAAAGATCCCGCGCTGCGCTATCCCACCGCGCGCGGCCTCGCCGAGGATTTAGGAGTGCGGCGGCAAAGCCGCCGCTCTGGTACGCGGACGGAGTCCGCGAAAAGCGGCGGCTCCGCCGCCGCACTCCTGAAAATCGCGATCGTGATTGCGGTACTCGTCGCGGGCTATCTCCTCTTCAAACAGCCGGCGAAAAAAATCTCCTCGATCGCAGTCCTTCCGTTCGACAACCTGAAAAGCGATCCCGAGCTCGATTACATCAGCGACGGCGTGACGGAGAGCATCATCGCCGCGCTCTCCGAGACGACGCCGCTGCGCGTGATGTCGCGGGCGAGCGTGTTCCGGCTCAGGGACGCGGCGCCGCTCGATGCGGGACGCGCGCTGAAGGTCGAGGCGGTGCTTGCGGGCGACGTCGAGCCGCGCGGCGCGAGGCTCGCGATCAACGCGGAGCTGATCGACGTCGCCGACGGCGCGCGCCTGTGGGGAAATCATTACGACACCGACGCGCAGTCGGTGCTCGCGGTACAGCAGGCGATCTCGCGCGACGTCGCGGCGCGGCTGCACCCGAAGCGGCGCGCACAGGTGCAGCGCAGCAGTACCGACGATCCGGAAGCGTACCGGCTCTATCTCAAGGGCCGCTATCACTGGAACAAGCGCAACGCCGACGGACTCTCGAAGGCGGTAGAACAGTTCACGGCGGCGCTCGATCGCGATCCCGGCTACGCGCGTGCGTGGGTCGGTCTCGCGGATTCGTATGCGCTCATGGAGCAGTACGCGGGCATCCCGTCGCGCGAGAACTGCCCGAAGGCGAAGTCGGCGGCGCTGCGCGCGATCGAGATCGATCCCTCGATCGCCGAGCCGCACGCGACGCTCGGTCTGCTCTACGCGCACTGCGAGTGGAAGTGGGCCGACTCGGAACGGGAGTTCCGCCGCGCGATCGAGCTGAATCCGAACTACGCGACGACGCACCACTGGTACGCGCTGCACCTCTCGTATCGCGGGGAGTCGGACCGGGCTCTCGTCGAGGCGCGGCGCGCGCAGGAGCTCGATCCGCTCTCGATCATCGCGAATAACGCGCTGGCGGTCGTGCGGGCCTACGCGCGCGACTACGACGGGGTGCTGGAGCAGACGCGGAAGAACCTCGAGATGGATCCGAACTTCGCCGTCACGCACATGTGGATCGGCCGCGCGAAACGCGAGCAGAAAAAATACGACGAGGCGATCGTCGCGCTGCGGGAGCCGGTGCGCCTCTCGCAGGGACGCTCGCTCGAGGCGCTGGCCGATCTCGGTTACGCGTACGCCCTCGCCGGGAAACGCGACGAAGCGCTGGAGATTCTCGACCGTCTCTCGAAGCCGCCGTACAACGCCGCGTCCGCGGCCTACCACCTGGCCGCGATTCACGCGGGCCTCGGCGACCGCGAGCGAACGCTCGATGCGCTCGACCAGGCCATCGACGCCCACTCCTGGTTCCTCGTGCAGATCGCCGTCGACCCGCAGTTCGACTCGCTGCGCGAAGATCCGCGGTTTCAGGCGATGGTGGAGCGGATCATGCCCGCTGCGTCACGCGCTCGCCGAACTGCTGCGTCACCGACGCCATCATTGCTTCCGTCGCGGCGTTGATCGTCTCGCCCGTCAGCGCGTCCTCGGACAGGTACTCGATCTCGAACGTGATCGCGCGGACGTTCTCCGGCAGCTCGAAGAGGTCGGTGACACGGATCTCGCGCAGGAACGGCGGCGCGGCGGCGAGCAATGCGTTGCGCACGTCGGCGGCGGTGATGCCGGGGGGGACGGCGTAGGCGACATTGCGCACGATCGGCTGGCGCGACGACGGGTCGGTGTAGACGCGCGGGATCGGCGGCGCGAGGAGCGCGTCGCCGCGCAGCTCGAGATAGACGGGACGCTGGCGCTTGATGCCGAAGCCCTGCACGAGCGTCGGATGCAATTCGCCCACGATGCCGACCAGGTGGCCATCGAGACGGATTCCGGAGCGGCGTCCGGGATGGAAGAAGCGCTCGAGGCGATGGCCTTCGCACGATCCGAGCTCGAGCTCGACCCGCAGCTCGAGTCGCAGCTGTTCGACGATGCCTTTCAGATAAATCGCGTCGGCGGCACGGCCTTTGTCGCCCCAGAACGGGCCGCGATCGCGGCCGTTCGCGAGGAGCCAGAGGATCTCCTGCTCCGACGCGTCCGGCATATAGATGCGCGCCCACTCATAGATTTTGATGTTGTTCGTCTTCAGGTTGACGTTGGTGGCCAGCGCGTCGAGCGCCTGCGCGACGGTATTGTTGCGCATCAGGCCGTAGTCGCCCTCGATCGAGTTCAGGATCTCGACGTGGTCCCACAGCGAATCGCCTTCGCGGACGCCGAGGCGCTCGCGGGTTTTGCGCGAATAGAAACTGTCGGTGAAGATCTCGTAGAAGCCCAGCGCGACCAGCACCTCGCTCGTGCGCGCGATCACGTTCTCGCGATGCGACGGCAGCGCGCCCATCTTCACCTGCGGCAGTGTGACGACGGTTTCGTTGTAGCCGATCGACTTGAGCAGCTCCTCGGCGAGGTCGGCTTCGAAGGCCACGTCCCAGAGACGGTGAGGGGGCACGCGGACGCTGAGGGTTGCTGGGTTGCTGAGTTGCTGGGTTTCTACGGCGAACCCGTATCGCGTCAGCCGCTCAGCCATCTCTTGCCAGTTCATCTCCGCGCCGATGAAGCGCTGCGTGCGCGCGACATCGAGCTCGATCACGCGATTGGGATCTTTCCAGTCGCCGGCGATGTACGCGTTGCCGACTCGATATCCGCAATGCTCTTCCAGCAAACGCGCGACGCGGCCCGCGCCGACGAGCGGCAGCGTCGGATCGCCTCCGCGCATGAACCGCGCGGCGGCGTCGGTCGCCTGATTGAGCGCGCGCGAGGCGATGCGCACGGCGACGGGGTCGAAGCACGCCGACTCGAGGAGGATGCGCGTGGTCGCGGCGGTGATGCCGGAGTCTGCGCAGCCGATCACGCCGGCGATGCCGAGGATCTTCGACGCGTCGGCGATGACCATCGTCCCCTCGGGGATCTCGATCGGCTCGGGCGTGAACAGCAGCCACGCGCGCTCGCCCTTCCGCGAGAGCCGCACGATGATCGGACCGTCGACCTTCTCCGCGTCGAACGCGTGCGTCGGCTGCCCGATCTCGTAGTTCGCGACGTTCGACGCGTCGACCGGCGCGCTGATCGAGTGGATGCCCGCCGCCGTCAGCGGCGCGAGCACCGCGGAGGGCAGACCATCCTGCGTGCCATCCGGTGCAAACAGCTCCGTCACGGTGTACACGAGACAGAGCGGCGTCTCGATGCGCACCTGCTCCGCCGTCGCGCGTTGCGCCTTCAGCGCCTTCACCGGCGGATAGCGAAGCTCGCCGCCGGTACGGCCGCGGGCCTCGCGCGCGACGCCTTCGTAGCAATAGTGATCGCCGCGATTCGCGAGCAGCTCGACGTTGAATACAGTGCCGAGGTCCGTCGGTTCGGACGACTTCACCTCGATCCCGACGTCGTCGAGCAGCTCGCGCGCGGCGTGCGGCTCGGCGGGGAGATCGGTGAACGTGCGCAGATGCTCGAGGAGAAACTTCACAGGCCACCTCGATGAATCGCGCGGTGCACGCGGAGGTCCTGCTCGTACAGCGGCTTCAGCGCGGGAATGCCCGCGGCCTGCGCGGCGATGCGCGCGGTGCCGATGCCGAAGGCGATGCCGCTCACTTTCGTGTGGTCGTACCCGAACTCGATGAAGACTTTCGGATGGATCATGCCCGAGCCGAGAATCGTGATCCAGCCGGCGCCGCGGCAGCCCGGACACTGTTCGTCCTTTCCGCGGCAGACGGTGCACTGCAGGTCCATCCCGGCCGACGGCTCGGTGTACGGGTAGTATTTCGGCTTGAAGCGGAACACGTGCTCCGCGCCGTAGATCGACTTCGCGATCTCGATCAGCGTGCCCTTGAGATCGCCGAACGTCAGCCCTTCCTCGACCCAGATGCCCTCGAACTGATGGAACAGGGCGAGGTGCGTCGCGTCGACGGCCTCGTTGCGATACACGCGCCCCGCGGCGACGACTTTGATCGGCAGCGGCGGATGCTGCTCCAGCACGCGCGCCTGCACGGTCGTGGTGTGCGAACGAAGCAGGAGATTGTTCGGCAGCCAGAACGTGTCCTGCATGTCGCGCGCGGGATGGTTCTCGGGGATGTTGAGCGCGTCGAAGTTGTAATACGGCGTCTCGATCTCCGGCCCCTCGGCGAGCGAGAACCCCAGCCGCCGCATGACCGCCATCGCCGCGTCGTGGACCTGCGTCAACGGATGCGTCGCCCCCCGCTCCTGCGCGATCCCCGGCAGCGTGAGGTCCTGCCACTCCGCCGCGATCTGCCTCGCAACCGCCCCCTCGGCAATTCGCGCCGCCGCATCCTCGAGCTCCCGCTCGATCAACTGCTGCGCGTCATTGATCTCCTTCGCAACCACCGGCCGCTCTTCCGCCGTCAGCGATCCCAGCGACTTGAGCGCCGTTTTCACGTAGCTCTTCTTGCCGAGGTACTTCGTCCGTACTTCCTGGATCGCCTCGGGGGTCGTGGCCGCCGCGAGCTCGGCGCGGAAGGCGGTGAGGGTTTGGGTGGTGGACATCGAGTCTCCAAGTCTCCGAGTCTCATAGTCTCATAGAGGTTTCTCCTATGAGACCAGGAGACTAGGAACCTTCCTCCTGTCCCTCGTCCGTCGCCGGCTTCATCAACGGAAACCAAACGACATCACGCAAGTTCGGCGCGTCGGTCAGGAGGGCGACGAAGCGGTCGATGCCCATGCCCCAGCCGGAGATGGGCGGCATGCCGAACTCCATGGCCGTGAGGTAATCCTCGTCGGCGGGCATCGCCTCGTCGTCGCCCTTCTTCCGCAGCTCCGCCTGCTCCTCGAAGCGGCGGCGCTGGTCGAGCGGGTCGACGAGCTCCGAGTACGCGTTGATCACTTCCCACGTATCGACGACCAGCTGGAAGCGGTCCACGGCGTCGGGATTCGTGTCGCTGCGGCGGGCGAGGGGAGAGAGATCGACCGGATGGCCGACGATGAACGTCGGCTGGATCAGCTTCGGCCGCGCGGTGCGCTTGTACAGCTGATCGATCAGGCTCCCGCGTCCCGCGTCGGGATTGTCGAGATCCACCTTCGCCGCGAAGATCGCCTTGCGCATCGACTCCGCGTCGCGATGCTCGTCGATGTCGATCGCGCTGTTCTCCAGGATCACGTCGCGCAGACGAAGGCGCGGCCACGGCTGCGCGAAGTCGATCGTCTTTCCGCCGCGCTCGATCTGCAGCGTGCCGACGGCCTCCCGGATCGCGTGCCGCAGCAAATCTTCCGTGAAGGTCATGTTGTCTTCGTAGTTCCAGTACGCCGCGTAGTACTCGAGCATCGTGAATTCCTGCAGATGCGAAGCGGCGAGGCCTTCGTTGCGGAAGCAGCGCGCGAACTCGTACACGCGGTCGTAGCCGCCGACGATGAGGCGCTTCAGATACGTCTCCGGCGCGATGCGCAGGACGAGGTCCATGTCGAGGGCGTTGTGATGCGTGAAGAACGGACGCGCCAGCGCGCCCGACTGCTGCGTGTTCAGGATCGGCGTCTCGACTTCGTCGAAGCGGTTGCGGTTGAGGAAGTCGCGCAGCGCGTTGACGGCCTTCGTGCGGACGCGGAAGCGCTGGCGCGTCTCCTCGTTCGACACGAGATCGAGATAGCGCTTGCGCCAGTTCGTCTCGACGTCCTTCACGCCCTGGTACTTGTTGGGCGGCGGCTGGAGGGTCTTGCCGAGATAGACCCACTCCTGCACGCGGATCGTCAGCTCGCCTTTGTCGGTGTGGTACATCTCGCCCTCGACGCCGAGGAAATCCCAGCGGTCGACGGCCCTGGAGAAAAGGTCGTAGCGCGGCGCGACGTCGCGGATCAGCGCGAGCTGAATGTGCCCGTCGAGATCCTGCAGTGTGGCAAACGTCAGCTTCCCGAACTTCCGCACCTGCCCGATGCGCCCCGCCGTCCGCACGCGCTCCCCCGGCTTCGCCTGCATCACCTCCTGCAGCGTGTGCGTCCGCTCGAACCGGTCGGGATGGACCTGGGTCCCCTCGCTCTCGAGGAGCGTGCGTTTCTGAATGCGAACGTCGCGCAGGTCGGACATTGGGGCCGGAGGATACCAAATGGGGAACGGGGAATGAGGAATGGGGGTCCCCACGATGCGAGAATGCGCCGCACATGAACATCCGCAACCACTTCCCCGCCCTCCAACGCACGCACCACGAAAAACCGGTCGCCTACTTCGACGCCCCCGGCGGCACGCAGGTGCCGCGCGAGGTGGCGGAGGCGATGAGCGACTATCTGTTCCATCACAACGCCAACACGCACTGGATGTATCCGACGAGCGCGGAGACGGACGCGATCCTGCTGTCGGCGCGCGAGGCGATGGCGGATTTCGTGGGCGGGTCGGCGTCGGAGATCGCGTTCGGCGCGAACATGACCACGCTCGCGTTTCATCTGTCGCGCGCCCTCGGCAGGATGTGGGACGAGGGCGACGAGGTGATCGTCACCGAGCTCGATCATCACGCCAACATCGCGCCCTGGCGCGCACTGCAGATCGAGCGCGGCATCGTCATCCGCACCGCGCGGATGATCTGCGAGTCCGGACAGATCGACTACGGCCATCTCGAACAGCTCGTCTCGCCGCGCACGAAGCTGATCGCGGTCGGCGGCGCGTCGAACGCGATCGGCACGATCAACGACCTGCAGCGCGTCGCGAGCATCGCGCGCGCCGCGAACGCGCTCTTTTTCGTCGACGCCGTCCATCTCGCGCCGCACGAGCTCATCGACGTCCGCGCCATCGGCTGCGACTTCCTCGCGTGCTCGGCATACAAGTTCTACGGCCCGCACATCGGCATCCTCTGGGGCCGCTTCGAGCTGCTCGAGACGCTGCCCTTTCCGAAGCTCCTGCCGGCGCCCGATACCGCGCCCGAGCGCGCCGAGACCGGCACGCAGAATCACGAAGGCATCGCCGGCGCCGGCGCGACGGTCGACTTTCTCGCGTCGTTCGGCGAGGGCGCGACGCGGCGCGAGCGGCTGGCGGGCTTCTTCGCCGGCGCGCACGAGGAGGGGAAGCGCTTCACGCGGATGTTGTGGGACGCGCTGACCGCGATGCCGCGCGTACGCATGTACGGTCCGCCGCCGGAGCAGCCGCGCACGCCGACGATCTCGTTCACCATCGACGGCATGCACGCGGACGAGGTCTCGCGCGCGCTCGCGAAAGAGGCGCTCTTCGCCAGCAGCGGCGACTTCTATGCCGCCACGGTGTGCGAGCGCTACGCGGCCGACGCGTTCCTGCGCGTCGGCTGCGCGTGCTACACGACGGAAGAGGAGGTGCGCCGGCTCATCGACGCGGTGGCGGGGATCGCGCGGGTGAAGTAGGATCGCTCCAGCATGGCAACCAAACGACGTCACGAAGAACCGCAACCCGAGTCTTCCCGCAACGCGATCCTCATCCTCGGCATCGGCGTCGTCATCGTCGCAGCGCTCATCGTCTGGGCTTTGACGCGCACGGTCGACACCACCGAAAGCGCCCCGGTCGCCTCGTCGACGGGAGTCAGCGAGCAGCTGCCGCCGCCGACGATGACGCAGCCGATCACGCAGCCGGCGGCTCCGCCGCTGACCGCGACGCAGACGACCATTCCGTCCGCTCCCGTGCCCCAGCCGGCATTCCCCGCCGCGACTCCGCCCGCGCAGGGCGAGGGCACGTCGTCCGTTCCGCGCATGTCCGTCGAGGACCTGCGCGAGCACGCGCGCGCGCAGACAGTCACGATCATCGACGTGCGCGACGACGCCGCCTACGCGCAGGGACACATCCCCGGCGCGATTCACGTTCCCTTCGCGCGCGTCGAGAGCGAGATGGAGACGCTGTCGAAGAACAAGCCGATCGTCACGTACTGTACGTGACCCAACGAAGAATCGAGCGCCGGTGCGGCGCTCATCCTTCGACGCGGCGGGTTCACTGTCTCGGCTCTTTTCGGCGGTCTCGAATCGTGGAAGCGTCAGGGCTACCCGGTCGTCAGCGGTCAGTAGTCCGCAGCCCTCGCTCCACGCGACGAAAGACGCGGCCTTCGGTGTCGAGCCCGGAGACCGCGACGCGATACGGCTCTTTCGGGGCCGTGCAGCGGGCGTCTGCATGACCGATGGTCGTGCCGTCTTTCGCAACGAATTCGACCTGCTGTTTCTGAACGCCGCCTGAGACCGCGGCCTCGCACGGCGACTTCGAGTCGAGGAGTCGCGGTCCATCGTCGCCGGGCCGTACGTGCGCGGAGACGGAGAACGTCCCCGCGCCGGTCAGCTCCAGCTTCCAGATCCCGGGAGCCGGCCCGTCGATGGTCGCGATGAGCATGTGCTGGAACGACTGCAGCGCCGCGCCGCCGTCGCCGGCGTGGACGACGAGGCCGTCCGGTCTCACCAGCACCGCGAGATCCTTGCGCTGGATGCCCGCGAAGATGGTCAGCGTGCGGACGCCGCTCTCGACCGGGATCTCGAACACGCGCTTCGTGTCCAGCGAGCCGTAGGACAGCAGGACCTCTTCGTGCTGAATCGGGATCTGCAGCTGCGACGCCGCGAACTCTCCCTGCGCCCAGAAGTAAAAGTCTCCGCCGGTGGAGGCCGCGAGCTCAAAGAAATCGCGATTGATCTTCAGCAGCCCGCGATCGTCCTTCTTCACCGGACGCGGGGCCTGGTCTTCCTGGCCGAAGGCCGTCGCCGCGCACAACAGCAGCATCAGTGCAAGCCGCTTCATGACTCTTCGCGCCATGAGTCATCATAAGGCCGTCGGACGGTTCCGACGAATCAATGCCCAGTACAGAGTTGAGTGCTCTGCGATTTCCTTTGTGAGGTGGTCTGTGCCGGACGTGACGCTGCATCCTGCACGCATAATGAGTAGTGGTCCGAGCGCGTACGCGGGCCAGGATTCGCTCACAATGACAATGGGCGCCGCCGATTCCGAGGCGCTGCGCAAACGCATCGAGCCAGCGCCGCTCGCCATCCTGCCCGCGAAGCCAGGGCCGCACGACGTCGGCATAAAGCGCCTCGCCTTCGTACTCCATCATCTCGTCGTAGAGCGCGCGGTATGGCTGCTGATCGACGTGCATGATCGCGGTCCATGATAGCCGCCCATGCTACAGTTTGCGCCCGCCGCGACATGCCTGAAATGAGCTACAGCAAACTCGATTCCGCGCCGATCCGCGCCACGATCGAACAGCTGCAGGGACGCATTCGCGAGCGCTTCCCGAGCTCGGGGCTGGCCCGCCTTGCCGCGGAGCTGGCGGACGTCGCGCGGCTGAATGAGACCGTCATCGCGCAACTGCGGCAGCCGGTGTGGTGGCTGCGCATCCTCGCGTTCGCGGCGTTGCTCGCGCTCCTCGGCCTGGCGCTCTGGATCGGGATGTCGTTCGCGCAAATGGCCGAGGGAGGGAGCGGCACGCTCGGCGACCTCCTGCAGGCGATCGAGGCCGCGATCAATGAGCTGATCTTCCTGGGATTGGCCGTCTTTTTCCTGGTCTCGCTCGAGATCCGCTTCAAACGCCGCCACGCGCTGCGCATGCTCCATCAGTTCCGCAGCATGGCGCACATCGTCGACATGCATCAGCTCACGAAAGACCCCGAGTATGTGCTGCGCCCCGTGACGAAAACCGCGTCGTCACCCGCACGCCATCTGACGCGCGCCGAGCTGACCCGCTATCTCGAATACTGTTCCGAGCTGCTGGCGCTGGTCAGCAAACTCGCCGCGCTGCACGCACAGGATCTCCAAGACGCGGTCGTCCTCAATGCCGTCAATGACGTGGAGAGCCTGACCGCCGACCTGCAACGCAAGGTCTGGCAGAAGATCACGATCCTCGATATGTCGACGCTGTAATGGTATCGCAGCGCGCGCTCGGATCACCGCCCGAGAATCTCGAGCGCCTTCTCCAGCGGTTCATCGCGGCCGGCGCGGATGCCGGCGATCGTCGGATCACGTGGGATGAGGCATGACGGTGCGGAGGTAGCCCGCGATCGCGGTACGGCCGAGGTAATTGGCCCAGTCCAGCGGGGTCCCGTCGTAAATCGTGTCGCGGATGTCCTGACGCGCGCCGCGCTCGACGAGAAGACGCACGACCTCGCCATGGTCAGCCGCGATGGCCTGATGCAATGGCGTCGAGTGGGAGTGGAAGTGCTCGGGATTGTAACGGTCCGGATCCTCTCCGGCATCGAGCAGCAGCCGCACGACGGCAGTATGTCCGAGCTGGGCAGCGAGTGCGAGGGCGATCTGCCGGCTGTAGGAGTCCGCCGGCGCCAGCAACTGCGCTGTTTCGTCGATGAGTCCGAGTCCCGCGGCGGCGGCAATGTTGTTCACCGGCGCGCCTCGGCTCACGAGCGCGCGCGCCGTGTCGAGGAACCCGAACGTCAGCGCCGTCATGACGGCGGACTGCCACCAGGCCCCCGGTTCTTCGAACGATGCGCCGTAGTCGAGCAGCGTTTCCGCGAGCGCCGCCTGCAGACCGGCTTCGGCGGGAGGAGAGCTCGAGACCAGCATGTCCATCGTGGTGCATTTCGAGTCATACATGTCCGCGAGGGCATCCGCCTCGGCGCCGGCATCGAGGAGCGTCCTCGCGACGTCGACCGCATTCTTCGGCGTCTTCTGCCGCGCGCCCTCGACGCCGTTGGCGGCGACGTAGTGCAACAGGGTCGCATGATGCCGCCGCGCCGATCGCGCGCGAGCGAGCTCGGGATGATCGCGCAGCAGCGACCGGAGCGTATCGAGATCCCCCGCGACGACGGCCTCCACCGCTGCCTCGAACAGCGCGATGTTCTGGTCACTGGCGACGGTCTGCGCGAACCCGGTGAGGTTCGCCCAGTTCTCGAAGCCATACTCGCGCGCGACGACCTCCTGCGCGTCCGTGACATCGAGTGTTGCGTTCCGGACATCGAGGATCGACTTCCCGCGGAATGGCAGATGCTCCCACTTGAACCGCCACGCCGCACTCTCGTCGCCGGCCTCGAGTGCCTCGAACAGAGCTTCGGCCTGTCGCTGGTAGTCCTCGACGGCGGCGGTCCATGGGAGGGGTGGAGTCACTGCTTCGCGTCCTTCAATTCGATGACCACCAGCCGCATCGTGGTGAGCAATCCCGTTCTCTTCATTCTCGACATGACTCCTCCTCAACGACATCCGGCGCTGCCGGCTTGCGCGATTGTCTCTCGGAGTGAGCTCCAGCGGCGCCAGATCCGATCACTTCCGACGGCAATGCGCGTCCTTCCGAGCGAAGCAACCGGCTCTGAGCGCCAGAGCCACGCGCTGAAAATGAAAGCGTTCACGCTTGCACGGCAAGCGACAGGGTCTGAACGTCAGAGCCTCGGGTCTGGGCGTCAGAGCCGCGCGCTGAAAATGGAAGCATTCGCGCTTGCGCGGCAAGCGACCGGCTCTGAGCGTCAGAGCCGCGCTCTGAAAATGGAAGCGTTCACGCTTACGCGGCAAGCGACCGGCTCTGAGCATCAGAGCCGCGCTCTGAAAATGGAAGCGTTCACGCTTACGTGGCAAGCGACCGGCTCTGAGCGTCAGAGCCTCGGGTCTGAGCGTCAGAGCCGCGCGCTGAAATTGAAGCGCTCGCGCTTCCGCGGCAAGCGACGGGGTCTGAACGTCAGAGCCTCGCGCTGAGCCTGGAGCCATTCATCCTTACGCTGTCAGCATCAGCGTCTCAACGTCAGACCGTCGTGCTGAACCCGGAAGAAAGCCATCATCGAAGGGCTACTGATTCTCATCGGAGTTTGCGATGGTTCGGCAAAGTTTACCGGATCGCGTCGACGAGAGCGCGGACCCAGCTCGCATCGTGCTCTCCGACGTTACTGAGCACGATCACAGTGAGGCCGGATTCGGGGATGCGATAGTTCCACGCGCGGAAGCCGGCGCCGTCGCCGCTGTGGAATTGCAGCTTCCGGCCGTCATTGTCCGTCCGGAAAAACCAGCCGTATCCGACGCCACCGTATTGGCCGGTCACGTAAGGCGTGAGCATCAGTGAGCGCAATGACTGTGGAAGAAAACGGTCGTCATTGAGCGCGCGATCCCACTTTGCCAGATCGTCGACCGTCGACACGAGATCGCCGGCGCCGACGATGTCGACCGTTCGCTGTTCCGACAATGCGAAGCCGTCTTCCGTTCGGCGATACCCGCGCGCTCTTCCGGCAATCGGCGCGCGACGCTCGGGCTCCGTGTTGTCGAGGCCGAGGGGACAGAGCACCTCGCTGCGCATCAACTCGTCGAAGGGACGGCCGCCCGCGGCGGACGCGATCCGCGAGAGGAGCGTGAAGCCGACGTTGCTGTAGAGGAACTTCGTTCCCGGCGCGCTCACGAGGGCGCGCGGCGTGTATGGCGGCGGAGTCTCCGCGGGATTCGGCCAGTACTCGGGATGATGCTGCACGAGCCAGAAGTACGTCGTATCGATGTCCGTCCCCGCCGAGTGCGTGAGCAGATCGTGGATCGTCACCGCGTCCCACTCAGGCGGCCAGTCGGGGAGATAGTCGCTGACGCGGTCGTGAAGCCCGAGCCGCTTTTGCGCGGCGAGGCGGAGGATGAGCGTCGCGGTGAACTGCTTCGACACCGACATGATCATGAAACGCGTGTCGGGTGTGTTCGGAATCGCGCGCTCGCGGTCCGCCATTCCGTACGCCTTGCGCAGGAGCACGCGATGGTCTTTTTCGACGAGGACGACTCCCGAGAACCGCCGGTCGCGCAGCGGTGCGGCCACCGCAGCGTCGACCGCACGTTCGACGTCCGTCGCGGAAAACGCGAGGACCAGGAGCGAGAGCGCCACGTACATCAGGCGCTATCATCCCAGCTTCGCCACACCGATGGACATCCTCGACGCAATCGGCAACACCTCGATGGTCCGCCTCCGCAGGGTCGTGCCCCCGGGTTGTGCCGACATCTTCGTGAAGCTGGAGTGGGAAAACCCCACCGGCAGCATGAAGGACCGGATGGCGAAGGCGGTCATCGAGCGCGCGGAGGCGGACGGCCGGCTGAAGCCGGGAGACACCGTCATCGAGTACACGGGTGGCAGCACGGGGGCGTCGCTCGCACTGGTGTGCGCCGCGAAAGGCTATCGAATCCATATCGTCAGTTCCGACGCGTTCAGCCGCGACAAGCTCGATCAGATGGCGGCGCTGGGTGCGGAGCTCACGCTCGTCCCGAGCGAGGGCGGTCTCACCACGAGGAAGCTGATTCTCGACATGATCGAGGCGGCGCGCGTGCTGAGCCGGCAGCCGCATACGTACTGGACCGATCAGCTCAACAACCACGACAGCATCGCCGGCTATTACCCCCTCGGCGAAGAGATCCGGAGTCAGACGAACGGAGAGGTCGCCGCGTTTGTCCACTGCGTCGGCACGGCCGCTTCCTCGCGCGGAGTCGCGACGGTCCTGAAGCGATACAACCCGAACATCCGCATCGTCGCCGTCGAGCCAGGCGAATCGGCCGTGTTGCGGGGCGGACAGGCCGGGCCGCACAAGATCGAAGGCGTTGGGATCGGCTACACGCCGCCGCTATGGGATCCGACACTCGTCGACGAGATCGCGCCGGTGAAAACGGACGACGCGAAAGAAATGGCGAGGCGCCTCGCGCGCGAGGAAGGACTCTTCGCCGGCACGTCTTCCGGAGCAAACGTCGTCGCCGCGATTCAGGTCGCGGAGCGCCTCAGGCCGCAGGCCAAAGTCGTCACGCTGATGGCCGACTCCGGTCTCAAGTACATGAACACGGACGTGTACCGGCAGCGAGACGCCTAATCGGCTCCATACCGCTGGTACCACTGATTCGTGAAGAGGCCATCCGGATCCACGCGGCGCTTCGTCTGGAAAAAGTCCTCGGACGCGGGGTAGGCGCGATGAAACTGCTCGCGCGTTGCATGGAGCCGGTAAGGCAGATAGTACGTTCCGCCGGCCGCGAGCACCTTGTCGATCAACTCGCGGGTCAGCGTCTCCATCGCCAGCTCGGCTTGCGGTGATCGCTGCTGGCTGAAGAACATCACCACCGCGAAAACGTCCTCCCTCGCATACGGAAGCGCGGTGGTGTGGTCCTGTTTCACGTCGCGCACGGTGACGTTCAGCAGGTCGATGCGCTGGCGACGCAGGAGAGGGCGGATGCTGTCGATGAATGGCGCGAGCTTCGTCCGCGGGACGAAATACTCGTGGAGGATGTCCGTCGACTTCGCGCCGCGGTCCACATACACGTCGATCGTCTGATGGAGAAGCTGATTGCGTGACGTGTGTTTCGGCTCGAGCAGCGGCAGCAGCGTTTTCTCGAGATACCAGCGGACCCGCTTTCCGAAGTTGCTGCCGGCGGAGTTGCGAAACACCATCCTCGCGATGCGGCTCATCTCCGGCGCGCGCAGGGGCGGCGGAGGTCCTGCTTCGCGCTCCCAGGTGGTCAGGATCGCCTCACGCAGAAAGCCGCGCGGCGCGACGCTGATGCGGCCGTACGCCATTCCGCCGGCAGGGTTCGTACGGACTCGCCGGTCGAACACCTCTTCATACGAGCCAACGTCGCAGCGCGTGTGCACCGCCCGATAGGTTTCGTTCGGGACGGTGCGCAGATCGGCGTCGAGGATGACGGCGAACAGGCCGTAGCCGCCGAGGATGTGGGAGAAAAGGCCGGCGTTCTCGGTTCTGCTGCAGCGACGCACGGTTCCGTCGGGCGTGAGGACCGTCATCTCCAGTACCGTCGATGCAATCGGTTCGTGAAGGTGCTGCCATCCGTGGCAGTTGACGCTCAGCGATCCGCCGACGGTGAAAGGGTTGTCGGACTGCATCACCGCTACGGACCGCCCGCTCTTTTCGAGATGCGCAATCACATCCTTCCAGACGGCGCCGCTCTGGACGTGCAGGACGTCGCCGCGCAACTCCATCCGATTGTGCGGAAGCATGTTCAGGACGATCCCGCCGGGCGCGATCGTCTGGCCGCCCATCGAATGCCGGAAGCCGGCGATGGAGACGCCGGCATTGGCGGCGCGCGCGCGAGTGAGTGCAGCCCGGATCGTGGAGACGGCGAGCGCGTCGTCCGGTTCCACGTCGACGATTTCCCGAACCCTGGTCGCGTTCAGACCGCTGGCATCGTCGGCCGTGCCCGGTGTCGCCGGCGGGGGAGCCGCGGCACATGCGGCGAGGAGTAGCGGAAGCAGCGCCGCCGGGATGCGGATGGATGCGCGCATGGACTCGGAGGGCCATTGTAGCGGCGCGTTACCATGCGCCCGTGTTCGAGCTCATCCCCCACACCGCTGACATCCGCCTGCGCGTGACGGCGCCGACGCTTCAGGACTTGTTCCGCGACGCGATGAGCGGGATGTATGCGGTCATGCGCGCGGAGCCGGGCCCCCGGCCAATGCAACGGACGCCGGTGCAGCGGACCATCCGCGTGCACGACTCCGCCGACACGACCTCGCTGCTCGTCGACTTTCTCAACGAAGTCCTCCATCGAGCGCACGTTGGGCGCGAGATGTTCACCGCGGCCGCGTTCGCGCGATTCGACGCGACCTCGCTGGATGCGACGCTGACCGGCGTCACTCCTGCATCGTTCGAGGAAGACGTGAAGGCGGTGACGTATCACGAGGCCGAGGTGCGTCGCGACGGCGAGGGGTGGACGACGATGCTGGTGTTCGACATCTGATGCAGAAACGCGATCTCGAGAAAATTCACGATCACCTGTGGGAGATCCCGCAAACGCACCGCCCAGACATGCGCGTGCCGGCGCGGGTGTACGCGAGCGAGCGGATGCTCGACGCGATCGTGCAGGACCGCTCGCTGGAGCAACTCGTGAACGTCGCCACGCTGCCCGGCATCCGCAAATACGCGATTGCGATGCCGGACGTGCACGAGGGCTACGGCTTCCCGATCGGCGGCGTCGCGGCGATCGATGCGCAGGGCGGCGTGATCTCGCCGGGCGGCATCGGCTACGACATCAACTGCGGTGTGCGTCTGCTCCGGTCAGACAGAGTGTTCGCCGGCATCGAGCCGATCCTCGCGAAGCTCGCGCAGTCGATCGCGCGCGAGGTGCCGTCGGGCGTCGGACGCGGCGGGAGCGTGAAGCTGAAGGGCAATGACCTCGACCTCGTGCTGCGCGACGGCGCGCGCCGCGCGGTGGAGATGGGGTACGGCGACGAGGACGATCTCCGCCACATTGAGTCCGGCGGGCGTCTCGACGACGCCGATCCCGACGCGGTCTCCGCGAATGCGCGCGAGCGCGGTCACGATCAGCTCGGGACGATCGGCTCCGGCAATCACTTCGTGGAGATCGATCGCATCGACACGATCTTCGACGAAGCCGAAGCGTCGCGCCTCGGTCTGGTGCACGACGGAATCGTCGTGCAGATCCACACCGGCTCGCGCGGCCTCGGACATCAGGTCGCCACCGACTCGCTGCGCGTGATGACGCAGACGATGGCCGCGCATCACATCACGGTGCCGGACCGCGAGCTCGCGTGCGCGCCGCTGCGGTCGTCCGAGGGACAGCACTATCTGCGCGCGATGAGCGCAGCCGCGAATTTCGCATTCGCGAATCGCCAGCTCATCACCGCCGCGATCCGCCGCGCGTGGGGGCGCGAGGTCGCGGGCGATGCGATTCGCATCGTCTACGACGTCGCGCACAACGTGGCGAAGCTGGAGCGCTATCCCGACGTCGGCGAAGTCGTCGTGCACCGCAAGGGCGCGACGCGCGCGTTTCCCGGCCAGCCGGTGCTGATCCCCGGCAGCATGGGCACGGCGTCGTATCTGCTCTCCGGCTGCGAGGCGGCGATGGAGCAGAGCTTCGGCTCGAGCTGTCATGGCGCGGGACGCCGCATGTCGCGCACGAAAGCGCGTCACGAGATCAGCGCCGATGAGCTGCGCGCGCGCCTGCGCGCCCTCGGCATCCTCGCCGTGGCGGGATCGTCGAAGGGACTCGTCGAAGAAGCGCCCGAGGCCTACAAGGACATCGACGAGGTGATCGACGTCGTCGCCCGCGCGGGGATCGCGAAGAAGATCGCGCGGTTCCGGCCGGTGGCGGTGATCAAGGGGTGAGATATGGAGAACGCCATGAGAATGAAAACAGTCCTTGTCGTTGCATCAGTATTGATTTGTGGATTGACAGCGTCTCCGGTGGCGGCCGGTTTCGCCGGTACCGATCTCCTCATCCCCGCCGCCGGCAGGAGTGAGGGCATCGGCGGCTCGCAATTCCATACCACGATGTGGATTTCGAATCGAGCCAACCGTGCCGCGCACGTCACGATCGAGCTGCTGCTCGCCGGAACGGGGAATGGTCTTCGGCCGGTATTCACCGACACCATTCCTGCAGAACAGACGAAGATGTATGAAAACGTATCCGAATCGTTGTTTGGTATGGCGAACGTCGTTGGTGCTGTACGAGTGATAGGATCGGAAGAGTTACTGGTCACCGCGCGAATCTACAATCAACTGTCAGGCACGCCGCAGGCAGCTACACAGGGAGCAACTCTCGCGGGCGTTCCGCCTGGCTTCGGGATTGCCAGAGGCGAAACATCGTTTTTGCAGGGAGTCCAGCATAGTCTCGACTATCGCTACAATATTTTCCTTGTGGAGACGTCGGGCCAGCCCGTCGAGTTCGACATTGAGATCACCGACGACGCCGGCAACGTTCTCGCGACGCGATCATCCGCATTACAGCCGTTCGAGCCGCAAATGGTGGCCATTAGTACAATGTTGCCCATCGCTTCGATCTCGGATGGGATGGCACGACTGCGAGTGACAGCGGGCGATGGGAGGCTTCTTGCCGCCGGCGCACTCGTCGCAAATCTGAGTCACGACTCGTCGTCATTCGAGATGGCATTCAGTACGTCATCGCTCATTGGCCCTCCCGGACCTCAGGGGCCACCGGGACCTGCGGGTCCTGCGGGTCCTCAGGGTAGTAGCGGTCCGCGTGGTTCGAATGGACTGCCGGGTCCACAGGGTCCGCAGGGTCCTCCCGGTCCTCCGGGACCTGCCACGCTGATCCTTCCTCCGGTATGCAATGCACTGGCGATGGTGACCGGTCGTATCTCCGTCGCGACGCCTGCGCCCGGCCCCGGTTATACAGCAGTGAAGACTCAACCGCCGGGATGTCCCGGGTGCTTTCCTCGCATCGAGGTTACGTTCACGGATCCGGCATTCGCTTCAGCAACAGTCGTCACCACAGGCGAGGGAGCCGGATGCGGGATCTGCACTACGCCGATCAAAGAGCGAACGGGAGCGACCGTGAGCATCGAAGCGTCCGGAGATTTCGTGAATTTCACCGCGACTCAGTGTAGATAGAAAGCATCACACCTTCGTCCGCACGTCGTACATCCGCCGGCCGGCGACGATGGCGTCGTTCGGCAGCGTGACCGGCTCGCCGAGCTGCAGCGACTGCACATAAACCTGTGCGCACGCTTCCATGTGCACCGCGATGTGCAGCGCCTGCGCGAGATCGCGGCCGATGCAGACGTTGCCGTGATTCGCGAGCAGGACGCCCGAGCGGTCGCCGAGCGTGCGGACGACGTTCGTGCCGAGGGCGTCGGTGCCGGTGAACGCGTACTCCGCGACTTCGACCGTCCCGCCGAAGTACACCATCATCTCGTCGATCACCGGCGGCAGCGGCCGGCGCAGCACGGAGAGCGTGGTGACGTACGGCGCGTGCGTATGCACGATCGCGTTCACCTCGGGGCGCGAGCGATAGACCGCGAGATGCATCGGCAGCTCGTACGACGGCTCGCGCGCCGAGTCCACCGTTTCGCCGGTGGCCAGGTCGACGAGCACGACGTCGTCCTCGACCATCTCGTCATACGGAATCCGGCTCGGCGTGATCGCGATCCGCCCCTCGCCCGCGCGGCAGCTCACGTTCCCCGCCGAGCCGACGACGAGCCCGGCCTCCCACATTTTCTTCGCATGCACCAGCACATCGCGCCGCACGGGCGGAGCATACTTTAGGAGTGCGGTGGCAGAGCCACCGCTTTGAAAGCGGCGGCTTTGCCGCCGCACTCCTAAAATGAACCTCCTTCATCTCTTCGACCTGTCGCTGATCGCGCGCCGCGACGAGCCGGCGCTGGAGTGGGAGGGGCGGACGTACACGTTCGGCGAGATGGAGGCGCGCAGCAATCGCGTCGCGAATGCGCTGCGCGCGCGCGGGTTCGTGAAGGGCGACCGGCTTGGCGTGTATCTCGCGAATCGCATCGAGCTGATCGATCTCTTTCTGGCGTGCGTGAAGCTCGGCGTGATCTTCGTGCCGATCAACATCCTCTATCGCGAGCGCGAGATCGCGCACATCACCGCGGACGCGGAGCCGCGCGCGGTGATCGGCGAGGACGAGCTGTTCACGTCCGACGACGAACGCCGTCCCGAGGCGGATCTCGACGGCGACACGCCGGCGGCGATCATCTACACGTCGGGTACGACGGGCGCGTCGAAGGGCGCGGTGCTGACGCACGACAACTTCGCCTCGAACGCGATCACGCTGACGACGTGCTGGCAGATCACCGATCGCGACCGCTTTCTCCTCGCGCTTCCGCTCTTCCACATCCACGCCCTCGGCAACGGTCTGCACACGTGGCTGGTCAGCGGCTGCCGCATGCGTCTCCTCGAGCGCTTCGATCACCGCACCGCGACCGGCGAGTTTCTCGACTTCCGGCCGACGCTGTTCTTCGGCGTGCCGACGATCTACGTGCGCCTGCTCGACACGCCGCCGGACGCCGCGCGCGAGATCGGCTCGCGCATGCGCCTCTTCGTCTCCGGCTCCGCGCCGCTGCCGGCGCAGGTGCTCGAACAGTTCCGCGCGCTCTTCGACCACACGATCCTAGAGCGCTACGGGATGACCGAGACGTTCATGAACGTCAGCAACCCGTATGTCGGCGAGCGGCGCGCGGGAACGGTCGGCTTCCCGCTGCCTGGCGTTTCGGTGCGCATCGAGGATGGCGAGTTGTTCGTGCGCGGACCGAATGTGTTCGCCGGCTACTGGCGCAGACCCGACGCGACGGCGGCTGCCTTCACGCCGGACGGTTTCTTTCGCACGGGGGATCTCGCCTCCGTGTCGCCCGACGGCTACTACACGCTCCTCGGGCGGCGCAGCGATCTGATCATCTCCGGCGGCTTCAACATCTATCCGCGCGAGATCGAGGAGCTGCTGCTCGAACATGTCGAGGAGGTCGCGGTGGTGGGCGTGCCGGATGACGTGCGCGGCGAAGTGCCGGTCGCGTACATCGTCGGCGAGTTCGACGCCGCGAAGCTGGAGCACATCTGCCGCGAGCAGCTCGCGTCGTTCAAAGTGCCGCGGCGCTTCGTCAGCGTCGAGGCGATTCCGCGGACGGCGCTCGGAAAAGTGCAGAAGCACCTTCTGTGATGTCGCGCGCGAAGAGCGCCGGCTGCTCCATCGCCGCGAAGTGTCCGCCGGCCGGCAGCTCCGTGTAGCGGCGCACGTCGTATCCGCGCTCGATCCACTCGCGCGGCGGGAACGGCTCTTCGAGCGGGAAGCGTGCGATCGCGGCCGGGACGCGCAGGCGCCCGGTCAGCGCGAGCGGCGTCTTCGCGGCTTCGCCGTACAGGCGAATGGACGAGAGGATCGTTCCGGTCAGCCAGTAGATCGTGACATTGGTCAATATGTTGTCCAATGGCGGCACGCTGGCCGGATCGGCCCACTCGCGGAACTTCTCGACGAGCCACGCGGCGAGGCCGGCCGGCGAGTCGTTGAGCGCGTAGCCGAGGGTGAGAGGTCGGGTGCGCTGCACGTGACCGTAGGCGCCCGATTCATCGCGCCATCGCGCTTCGTCGCGCTGAAACGCCTCCTCGGCGGGCGTGAGCGGAGCGCCGGGCGGCGGGAGGTACGAGCCGGGGATGTAGTTCAGGTGCATGCCGAGGAGGCGGTCGGGATGATCGACGGCCATCCAGGTCGCGATGCCCGCGCCGAAGTCGCCGCCCTGCACGAGGAAACGCGCGAAACCGAGTTGCTGCATCAGCGACACGAACCGCGCCGCGATGGCTCGCGTCGACATCCCGGGCGCGTCGGGCTTCGCTGAGAACCCGAAGCCGGGCAGCGAGGGAATGACGAGCTCGAACGGACCGGCGAGCAGCGGGATGACGTCGAGGAACTCGACGAACGAGCCGGGCCAGCCGTGGAGGAGCAGCAGCGGGATCGCATCGCGATCGCCGCGCACGCGGATGAAGTGGATGCCGTCCGCGAGGAAGTGTTCGAATTCATTGAGCCGCGCCTGCTGTCGCCGCCAGTCGAAGTCGCCGGCCCAGTAGCGGACGATCTCGCGCATCTCGTCGGACGGCAGGCCGCCGCCGAACGTCGCGTGCTCCGGCCAGCGCGTGCGGTGCAGGCGCTCGCGCAGGTCGCGCGTGTCGAGATCGATGGTGAAGCGCTTCATCGCGTCAGCATCACGACGAGGCCGCGTCGTCCGCCGCCGGCCACCGGGACGACCGTCCACCGCGCGCGCTCGTTGCGGTTCGCCTTCGCGACCGCGTGTCCGACGAACGCGCCGATCGCGGCACCGGCCACGACGTCGGAGGTGTAGTGCGCGTCGTGATACACGCGCGCGAAGCCGACGCCTCCCGCAACTCCGTAGGCGAGCCAGCGAGCGCGCGGGTAGTGCGACCCGATCACGCTCGCGACGGCGAAGGCCTGGGTCGCGTGGTTCGACGGGAACGATTGATCGCCGCCGTTCGGGCGCGTGCGTCCCGCGATCTCCTTCAGCGCCGGCGTGATCGCCTTCGACGCGATGACGCTGCTGATGACCGCGTCGAAGGCCGTCGCGCGAGCGCGCGCGTCGTTCGCCGCGAGGCCGTACAGCAGAAAGCCCGCGATCACCTTGTCCGAGCCGCCGCCGCCGAAGGTCTCGACATTCTTCGCGAAGCTGTCCATCGCCGGCGCGCGGTTGCTCCTCGCGACGCGCGCGATCTCGTCATCGACCAGCAGCGCCGCACCCGTCGCCGCCGCCGTCACCGCCAGCCCCCGCACCGTCGGCGCCTTCGCCACCGCCGCCACGTCGTGCACCGCGAGCTTCGCCGAGGCGCAGGCGACCATGGATATCGGGACGAGGATGAGCAGGGCGCGACGCACGCGTACACTTTATTCGGGTTGCTGAGTTGCTGGGTTACTGAGTTGCTAAAACCTCGCCCAGCAACCCAGGAACTCAGCAACCCGGCAACCAACCTCCGGCGCACCGCACAGTGCCTACCGCGTGACCGCGTGACCGCGCAACCGCGGCCCTCAGGCCGCCTCTTCGCTCCGGCGATCGCTGGTGATGCGTCCGTCGCGGATCTCGACGATGCGGCTGGCTCTTTTCGCGAGCGCGGGGTCGTGGGTGATGATGATCAGCGTCCGGCCGGCTTTCCAGAGATCGGTAAAGATCGACATGATGTCGGTGCCGGAGGACGTGTCGAGGTTGCCGGTCGGCTCGTCGGCGAGGACGATGTCGGGGTTCATCGCGAGGGCGCGTGCGATCGCCACGCGCTGCATCTGCCCGCCCGACAGCTCGGTCGGCTTGTGATCGACGCGGTCGCCCAGGCCCACGCGATCGAGAAGCTCGTTCGCGCGGGCGCGGCGCTCCTTCGGCGGCAGCCCGCCGAACAGCATCGGCAGCTCGACGTTCTCGAGTGCGCTGATGTGCGGCAGCAGGTTGAAATTCTGGAACACGAATCCGACGCGGCGGTTGCGGATCTCCGCCAGCTGATCGCGCGTCACCCCGCCGACGTTCTCGCCGCCCAGCTCGTATACACCGTCCGTCGGCGTATCGAGGCACCCGAGCAGATTCATCAGCGTCGACTTCCCCGACCCCGACGGCCCGACGATCGCCACGAGCTCGCCCGCGCGCACGTCGAGATCGATCCCCTTCAACGCCTCCACCTTCACCTTGCCGGTGTCGTAGATCTTTCGGATCTTTTCCATTTTGATGATGCTGGTCATTTCACTCGTACCTCAACGTGGCTGCGGGATCGACGCGCGCGGCGCGCCTCGCGGGGAAATAGCCGGCCATCAGGCCGATCAATCCCAGAATCAGCGAGGTGGCGATGCCGATCTGGGGGGAGAGGGTGGGGCGACCGAGGAAGGACATGACTTCGCTGCTCTCGACGGGGATGAACGTCGCGCCGGTGGCGAGCAGCGTCGCGATCATGATGCCGAGTGCGCCGCCGATGAACGTGTAGAGGAGCGCCTCGAGCACGAAGGGCCAGATGATCCAGCGCGATTTCGCGCCGAGGGCCATCTTCACGCCGATCTCGCGCGTGCGCTCCTTGATCACCGCGAACATGATGTTCGCGACGCCGACACCGCCGATGAGCAGCGTGAGCGCGCCGACGATGCCGAGGAACATCTCGATGCCGACGGCGATCATCAGCGAGACCTTCGCGGTCTCGACCGTGTTCCACGTCCCGAACGCGCGATCGTCGGTGGGGTCGTATCCGTACTTCGGCCCCATGATCTCGTTGAATTTCCGGATCGCCGCCTTCATGTCCTCGGGACGCCGCGTTTCGAGCACGAGGTTCTGCAGCCGCTCGCGTCCGAACTGCGCCTTGAACGTCGACATCGGCACGACGGCGTGCTGCGCGTCGGGTCCCTGATACGCGCCCATCTGCGTCTTGTGCTGCATCACGCCGATGACGATGTACGGCGCGTTGTTGATGAGGATGGTCTTGCCGACGGGATTGATGTCCTTGCCGAACAGGTCGTTCGCCATCTCGTCGCCGAGGAAGGCCACGCGGCGGCGCTGCTTGTCGTCTTCGGGAGTGAGCCAGCGTCCGCCGGGCATCGGGAAGTGCTTGCGCGCGTCGCCGTACTCGTAGTTCACGCCGTTCACGCGGCCGTTGATGGTCTTCCGCTCGTACGCGATCGCGGTGCGCCACGACACCACCTCGCCGATCACCGACTTCAGCTCCGGCATCCGCTCGCGGATGAACTCGAGGTCGTCGATGCGCGGACGGATGCGGCGTCCCGGCGGCATGCCCTTCCACGCCTTCGACGTCTCGCCCGGCCAGAGCACGGTGATGTTCTCGCCCATCGCGCGCCGGTTCTTCGAGAGCTGGCGCTTCAGCCCCTCGCCGAACGCGAGCAGCAGCAGGATCGCGACCGTGCCCCACGCGATCGCCGCGATGGTGAGGAACGCGCGCTTCTTCTGGAGCTGGCCGGAGCTCGCGAAGAGGGAGGTGATGATGTGGAGGTCTTTTTTCATAGCTTCATCGCCACGACCGGGTCCAGCCTTGCAGCATCCCTTGCCGGGAAATACCCCGCAACCAGCCCCACGAGGCCGAGGGCAACGGCGGTGAGGGCGGCGACGAGCGGGGAGACTTCGGGACGGCCGACGTACTCGACGAACTGTTCGGGGAAGATGGCGCAGATGCCGAACGAGATGGCGAAGCCGATGATGCCGCCGATCGCGGTCACGACCATGGTCTCGAGCAGGAACTGCGTGAGGATGTAGCGCGACTTCGCGCCGAGGGCCATCTTGATCCCGATCTCGCGCGTCCGCTCCTCCACGATCACGTTCATGATGTTCGACACGCCGATGCCGCCGACGATCAGCGTCAGCACGCCGACGATGCCGAGGAACGCGTTGAAGGAGAGCATGAACACGTCGAAGAAATGGAACTGCTCGGTCGTGTCCCAGATCGACAGCGCTTCCTTGTCGTCCCTGTCGAAGCGCAGCCGCTGCCCGAACGCGCCGCGCAGCCGCTCGATCAATTGCTTCGTGGCGCCGGAGTCCGCGGCCTGGAACACCATGTTGTCGACGTACTTGTCGCCGGTGAGCGCGCGGAACGTCGACGAGGGGATGAACACCTTCTCCTTATCGCGCCCGCTGTAGCTCGAGTCCTGCCCCTTCTTCACCATCACGCCGACGATCTGGAAGGGCGACTGATTGATCAGCACCACGCGGCCGACGGCGTCGGAGTCGCCGAACACGTTCTGCTTCAGCTCATCGCCGATGAACGCGACGCGGCGCTGCTCGGCGTCGTCGATCGGATTCACGAAGCGGCCGCCCGGCTCGGGGATGAGATTGCGCATCGCGCCGAATTCGGCGGTGACGCCGGAGACGTCGACCGACATCGTCTTCGTCCCGTAGTCCATGCGCATCGAGTTCATGTACTCGCCGGAGATGCGCTTCAGCCCCTGCACTTCGCCGCGGATCGCGCCGATGTCGTCCTCGGCGATGCGCAGCCGCCGCCCCTTGCCGAGTCCCTCGTAGGGAATCGATGTGAGGCCGGGCCACGCGATCACGATGCGGTCGCCGAGTCCGGCCGTGTTCTTCACGAGCTGCTTGTGCAGCCCCGTTCCGAACGCGAGCATCAGACTGATCGCGACCGTTCCCCACACGACGCCGAACACCGTGAGAAACGTGCGCAGTTTCTCGGTGCGGATGTCGCGGATGAGCTGGCGGAGGACGTCTTTCATTTTTCGGTTGCGCGGTCACGCGGTCACGCGGTCACGCGGTATTAGGAAATCTCTTTCGGAGGACGCTCGACTACTTTGTCGCCCTTCTTCAGTCCCGACACGATCTCGATGTTGAGGCCGTCGGAAACGCCGGTTTTGATCTCCTTCTTCTTCGGCTCGGCTTTCGGATCGCCGCCGGGGAGCTCGACGAAGGTTTTTTTGCCGCCGTCTTCGAAGAGGACGAGGCGCTCGGGGAGGACGAGGACGTCTTTCTTCTCGCGGATGATCACGTCGGCGTTGGCGGAGTACCCGGCGCGGAGGGTGATCTTCTGGTTCGGCTCGAGCTCGATCTCGACGTCGAACAGCGTCGCGCCTTCCTTCTGCTGCGCCTGCGGCGCGATGCGCGCGACCCTGCCGGTCACGACGTCGGTCGGCAGCGCGCCGACTTTGATGCGCGCGGTCATGCCGGTGGAGAGCTTGCCGACGTCGATCTCATCGACGGTACCTTTGAAGATCAGGTCGGACATGTTGGCGACCGTGGCCATCTCGGTGCCCGGCTGGTACGACGTGAGCGGGACGATGGGGTCGCCGGGGTTCACGGCGCGGGTGAGGATCGTGCCGCCGGCGGGCGCGCGGATGATCGACTCGGTGCTGTTGCTGGAGAGCCGTCCGCGGCGCACCAGCTCGCGGTCCTGCTGCGCTTTCATCAGCGCGACGCGCGCGAGCTCGTACGACTCCTTCTTCGCGTCGACGTCGGACTTCGGCAGCACGCCGCCGCGCGAGAGCTCCTGCGAGCGCTGGTAGTCGCCTTCGGCGCGGCGGAAGGAGGCCGTGGCCGACTCGAGGCGGCGGTCGACTTCGCTCACTTCGAGCGGCGTCGGGTCGGGCGCGATCTCGAACAGCGCGTCGCCCGGCTTCACCGTATCGCCGACTTCGACCAGCGCGCGGCGGACGATGCCGGAGATCTTCGATTTCACCTGGAACTTCTGGCGCGGCTGGATCTGGCCGACGGCGACCGCCTTTTCGACGATGGTGCCGGTGGTGGCCTCGACTTCTTTGAACGCGCCGTCCTTCTTCTTTCCGTTCCGCACGAAGGCGTACAGTCCGACCGTGACGAGCGCGGCGATGATCAGAAAAACGAGGACTTTTGTGAGTCTGGACATGAACGAGCCTTCTCCTGCGGTTGATATACGCCGCTACGACGCTAAAGTTTGCACCGAGTGATCTGCCCTTTCTGCAAAACCCCGCTGCCGGATTCGCTGGCGTGCCGATCCTGCGGCCGCGTGTTTCCGCGCGACCACGGGATCGCCGATTTCGCGGAAGGGGCGTACTACGACACGTTCGACGAGACGACGGAGCTGACTGCCGAACATCTCGAAGGTCTGCGCCTCGAAGTCGAGGGGACGCGGCGCCGGATCCTCGATTTCTACGCTCCGCTGCTGCCGGCGGGTGCGCGCGTGCTCGACTGTGGGTGTGGCAATGGCATTTCCGTCGATTTGCTGCACGAGCAGGGCTTCGAGGCGTGGGGGAACGATCTCTCACAGCTGCGGAAGTGGCAGTGGCGCGAGCGGACGCGGCGCGACCGGCTGGTCGTCGCGAGCGCGCTCTCGCTGCCGTTTCCCGACGGCTATTTCGACGTCGTGATCTCCTCGGGCGTGATCGAGCACATCGGCGTCGAGGAGACGTCGGTTCCGCGCTATCGCGTGACGCCGCAGCCGAATCGCGACGAGCTGCGCGCGGCGTTTCTGCGCGAGCTGCTGCGCGTTGGCAAAACGATCTATCTCGACTGCCCGAACGGCGCGTTCCCGATCGACTTCTGGCACAGCGACGGGCCGGGGCGTCCGCGCTTTCATTCGACGGCCGAGGGGTTCCTGCCGACGTATCGCGAGATCCGTGCGCTCGCGCCGCCCGATGCGCACATCGAGGCGCTCCGTCCATACAAGCGATTACAGTTTCGTCAGGCCGCGCAGCACTGGCACGGGCGATTGTTCGCGAAACCGGCCGAGTGGTTCCTCCGTTTCATGCCGCGTTTCATCGCGCGCAGCGCGTGGAATCCGTTCCTGGTCGTAAGGGTACACAAACGGCCTTCCGGGGGCGTATAGTGACGGCGAGTCCTTCAACCCATCATTCCGGAGACGACTACTCTTGCAGGGCAGGACTGTGTCGCATTACGAGTTCGTGCGGCTCCTCGGCGCGGGGGCGATGGGCGAGGTGTATGCCGCGCGAGACACGCTCCTCGGCCGCACGGTCGCGATCAAGGTGCTGCAGGGCGCGGCCGCGGCGACGGAAGAGACGCGGCTCCGATTCTTTCAGGAGGCGCGCGCCGCATCGGCGCTGAACCATCCCGGCATCGTCACGATTCACGACGTCATCCGCGACGGCGAGACCGACTGCATCGTGATGGAGCTGGTGACCGGCGAGACGCTCGACGAGCGGATCGCTCGCGGGCCGCTGCCGCTCGAGGAGACGCTCGAGATCCTGGACCGCATCGCCGACGCGCTCGGCGCCGCGCACGCGCGCGGAATCATGCATCGCGACCTCAAGCCGGCGAACGTGATGCTCACGCCGTCCGGCGGATTGAAGGTGCTGGACTTCGGACTCGCGAAGTTTCTGCCGGAGTTCGAAGTGGGCTCGAACGCGCCGGCGCCGATGCGGACGCAGTCCGGCGTGGTGGTCGGGACTCCGTCGTACATGTCGCCGGAACAGGTGCTGGGAAAGCCGCTCGACGGCCGTTCGGACATTTTCTCCCTCGGCTCGATGGCGATGGAGATGCTCCTCGGCCGCAACCCGTTCGAGGAAGACTCCGTCGTTGCGACGATGCACCGGATCGCGTACGCCGAGCTCGATCCAGCCGATCTCGCCGCGCTTCCCGACGCCGCGCGCGGACTGATCGCGCGCATGCTCGCGAAGGACAGGGAGGAGCGGTTTCAGAACGCGCATCAGGTGCGGAATGCGATCGCCGAAGTGCGTGCCGGACGTCCGGTCGCCGGGCCGCCGATGCGCGCGCCGCGCGCGCCGATGATGCGGAGGCTGGGGATCGCATCCGCGACGCTGCTGCTGGTGGCCATCGGCATCGCCGCGGCGTCGCAGCTCTGGCGAAATCGCGACGTCACCGCCGCGTCGCCGCCGAAGCCCGCGCGCGAAACGTTCACGCCGCCGCGCACCGCGCACGATTACGCGCAGCGCGGCAACGAGCTGCTGGCGACGTACTGGCGCAAGGGTTACGTCGACAAGGCGATCGAGGAGTTCCAGCGCGCCATCGCCGTCGATGCGAGTCACGCCGCCGCGCACGCCGGCCTGGCGACCGCGTATTCGCGCAGATACGACTTCGACAAGGACAAGGCCTGGCTCGAGCTCGCGCGCAGGAACGCGAGTCACGCGGTCGAGCTCAATCCGCAGCTGGCGGCGGCCCGCGTCGCCCGCGGCCATGCCGAGTTGCTGGGCGGCAATCTCGACGGCGCACGCAAAGAGCTGGAGCAGGCCGTCGCACTCGATCCGGCCAACGCCGCCGCCCATCGCTGGCTCGGCGAGACCGCGGCGCGCAGCAAAGACGATCGCAATGCCGAGGCGGAGTTGCGGAAAGCACTGGAGCTCCAGCCGCGCGATGCGGAGCTCCACAACGCCCTCGGCTGGTTCCTGTACAAGTCCGCGCGTTACGAGCAGGCGGCCGCGGAGTTCCGCCGCGTCAACACGCTGGCGCCCGATCGCGCCGCCGCATGGCGCAACCTCGGCGCGTCCCTGCACATGCTCGGCGACTATGCCGGCGCGGCGCGCGCGATCCAGCAGTCGCTGGAGATCGAGCCAGAGCCCGCCGGATATACGAACCTCGGCACCCTCTATTTTTTCCAGGGCCTCTATCCGCAATCGGTGACCGCTTTCGAAAAGGCCGTGCAGCTTGGCGCGAACAATCATCTGATGTGGGGGAACCTCGGCGATGCGTATCGCTGGACGCCCGGGAATCAGGCCAAAGCGACCGAGGCGTTCGCGACCGCGCTGCAACTGCTCGACGACGAAATACGGAGCCATCCCGGCGACGCGACGCTGCAGTCGCGTAAAGCGCTCTATCTGGCGAAGCATGGCGACGCGCGCGCCGCGCTCCACACCGCCGACGCGCTCCTCGCGCAGAAGGAGAAGGATCCGCAGATCCTCTACCGGCTTGCGCTCGCCTTCGAGCTCTCCGGCGCTCGCGCGAAGAGCCTGGACGCGCTGGCGGGGGCGATTCGCAACGGATATTCGAAAGAGGAAGTGAAAGCAGACCCGGAGCTCGCGTCGCTGCGGCGCGATGTGCAGTACCAGCGAATGATGGTTGCGGTCCGATAAATCAGGAGAGGAGAAAGCATCATGGGAAATCTGTACCACATCGACATGGGATATGACTGGGATGCGGTGGGATCGTTTCCGTTGCAGTGGGCCGTCGTGCTCGTGCAGACCGTGAACGGTGTGCAGACGGGCTCGCCGGCTTTCATTTCCAACATCAAAAACGGCGATCAGGTGATGTTCTTTCTCTACGACCTCACGGGATTCAACGACGGCACTCCCGCAAACCCCGCCACGGTGCCGACGCTGTCGATCACCCAGGGCGGCAGCATCACCCAGTGGATGAGCTCTTCGGCCGCGGACAGCAAGACGACGGGCGGCTGGCCGTTCGATCAGACGACGCAGAACCTCGTGAACGGCGGTGTCTGCAGTCTTGCGGCCGGAGCTCAGTCGTTCGGCAGCACGGCGTTTCCGGGCGGGCAGTGGCCCTGCTGGGCGGTGCAGGCACCCAACTTCAACGTGACCCCCGCGGCTCTGCAACTGCTGACAGCGAACGTCACCACCAATGGCAGCTTCAATCTGACCTTCGCCGTGCAGGTCTCGCAAACCGTCGCTGGCACGACCACGACACGGCTGTACAGCGTCGATCCCGAGATGGTCGTCACTTCGGGCAGCGGCAACGAACCGCCGGGAGGCGGCGGCTCGTAGCCCACTATGCATTACGAATCTCCACACCGCCGGCACCCAACTTCAACGTGACCCCCGCGGCCCTGGCCATGCACCTGCTGACGGCGGCGGCCTCAACGATGTTCCAGAAAGTACCGGATCAGCCCGACGGTTGTGGCGCCGATCAACGGACCGGCGTAGGCCGTGACGAACTTGCGCAGCGTGCCGGCATCGAACGGCCAGACCGGCAACTCGTCAACCACGGCTCCGAACTTGCGCAGGCGGTCGATCAGCTCCTCGTCCTCCTTCGACAGCTCTCCCGCCGCGAGCTCCTTTCTCATGCGCGACAGCTCAACGCGGAGTCGCTGCGCGACTTCACTCATGAGGTCGGCCTTCGTTCGCAGCATGCCCGCGCGGAACGACAGCAATGGACCTATGAAAACGACGGGACCCAGGACGATGTACGCCACCGCCGCGGCCCAGATCAGCCGGTAAAGCGGCGGGGTGACATGGAGGAAGAGAAAGGAGATCGTTGCGAGCAGCAGCAGGTTGATGCCGAACACCGTCAGAAGGTACTGATTGCGTAACCCGAGGCGGCCGACCGGGCGGAGACCGCCGCATTTGTCGGGATGGAACGGAAGCATTCGGAGTTGCGACCCCGCGCCGACGACGGCCCTGAGGAATGCCGTCATGGCGAGGTTGCGACAGACGTAGATCGCGATGAACGCGTAAAGGACGACCATGGCGTACAGGAAGGCGTAACGCAATGCCGTCGAGCGAACATCGGATCCGCTGGTCAGCCAGAACCCGATGCTCGGTGGGCTGTACGCCGCATAATTGAACGCGGCAATCGCCGCGCCTCCCACCGCTCCGAGCACGAGCGCGAACCGATTGACGACGCCGAAGCGGTGCTCCCACACGCGCTTCAACTCACGGGCGACGTCGGGCGGGATCATCAGGATCCCGTCGAGTTGAATGCGCTGCAGCGACGTGTTGAGCGCCGCCTGGTCCGTGATCGTGAATGCCACGAGACAGGGGAACGACACCAGCAGAGTCCAGGCGATGTTCCAATCGTGGAAAAAGGGCAATGTCACGCTCGCAGGGTCGGAGCCCGTCAACGCTGCGATCGCCAGCGGAACATACAGAATCGCGGCGGCGATCCCGTACGCCCGGAGCAGCAGAAACGAATTTCCGCTCTGGTACCGCGCGATTCGGTGAAGCGGCGAGAAGCGCGTCGTGTCGATCGCCAGCGGCCCGCTTTCGCTCTCCGTCTCCATGACCATAGGAGGGCCGGGTCACGCCGTTTCCCTACCCGTGCGTCTCAGATCGGCGGACCGGGCGGGATCTCCGGCAAACGCGGCGGCTGCCACGCCTCGGCCGGCCGCTCCAGGAAGCGCTTGATGTCGTCGCGCGTCATCGCGCGGTGCGCGGTCTCCGCGGCGTCGGCGACATTCGCGAGTCGCGACGACAGGCGGCGCAGCGCGTCGGCCGCTTCGGCACGAACCTGCGAGTCGGCGTCGCGGTTCGCGCCGAGCTCCGCGAGGCGCACGAACAGCAGCGTGCGCGTCGCGCGCGTGATGCGGCCTTCGCGCGACGCCACGTCGATCAGCGCGTCGAGCACCTCGCGCAGCGGCAGCTCGTTCTGCTGCGTGAGGCGTGCGCAGCGCGCGGGGTCGAGGAGCGCGGAGACGGTGATGTCGGCGGACGTCATCGCCGCGGCGATCGGGTCGAAGACGGGATCGGTGCGGCGCGGGAAGAGCTCCGTGTTCGGATTCCCGTGGTTGTACGACGGCGGCGGGATGAGATCGACGATGCGCTGCGGGATGGTGAGGAACTCCGGCTGCAGCGTCGCCAGCGCGGCCGCGAGCGCGTCGCGCTGCTGCTTCGCCGGCACGGCGCGCGGCGGCGTCGCGTCGTAGGTGAACGAAACGCCGCCGATCGATTTCGCGGCGGCCTCGAGCTGATAGCGATGATGGAGGAACAGCGGCAGCAGTTTCTCCTCGAGCACGGACCGCGGCTCGCCCTGGTCGAGGTTGCGGAGGTCGAATTGCGCGAGCGCGATGCGGCGCACTTCGATCTCGTGGCGCAGCATCGCCACCGGATCGGCTCCGTTGTCCCACACCGAGCCGAGGGGATGCGCGCCGCTGACGGGACGCGAGTGCGGATCGGAGACGAACAGCGGCACCGCCTTCGCGAGCGCCTCCAGCTCGGCGTCGCTCGACACGGGTTGATACGCGTACCTGATCGCGGCGACGTCGTACGGCCCGACGCCGGACGAATACGCCTCGGACAGATCGAGTTTGCCGTTGGTGATCTTCACGTACGGCGCCGGATAGTCCATCACCGACGCGCGGCCGTAGGTCGACGCGGCCATGTTGTGATCGAGGCCGAGCGTATGTCCGACTTCGTGCGCGGACAGCTGCCGGATGCGCGCGAGCGCCATGAGCGAGGGCGAGGTCGCGGGATCGAGCTCGTCGTAGACGGGCATGAGTCCGCGTGCGAGGAGCACGTCCTGGCGGATGCGCAGCGACCCGAGGAGCACGTTTCCTTTGATGATCTCGCCGGTGCGCGGATCGATGATGCCGCCGCCGTACGACCAGCCGCGCGTGGAGCGATGCACCCAGTGAATGACGTTGTAGCGGACGTCGAGCGGATCGGCGTCGGGCGGCAGCACCTTCACCTGGAACCCGTTCGGAAATCCCGCCGCCTCGAACGCGGCGTTCCACCACGACGCCCCTTCGACGAGCGCGCTGCGGATCGGCTCCGGCACCCCGTTGTCGACGTAATAGACGAGCGGCTTGCCCGGCTCCATGCGGTGCCGCGCGATCCAGCGCTTCGTGATCGGCGTCGTGAACGGCGAGGCGTAGTCGTAGAACTCGATGCCGAACACGCCGACGCGCGTATCGGCGCGGCGCGGCGTGTAGCCGGGCGGCGGCGAGGCGACGAAGGAGTGGTGCTGGCGCACGGTGATCGTGTCCGCGCTCGGCGCGACCTCGCGCACGAGCCGGCCGGGGCGGTCGTTCGTGGTGAACGTGAGCGTGACTTCGACTTCGGTGTTGAGCGGGAACGTCTTCGTGCGCTCGAGAAAGATCGCGCTGCGGTTGCGGTCGAGCGAGTACGAGCCCTGCTCGGCCTCGCGCAGCCGGCGCGCGACGCCGTGGTGGTCGGTGAGGAAGAAGTCGGTCGCGTCGACGAGCACGCCGTTCGGTGTCGTCGACTCGACTTTGAATCCGGCGAGGATCGACTGCGCGAACGATTCCTCGACCGCACGCCGCTCCGCCGCGTCATTGCTCAGCGCGCGGTAGTTGTAGTTCGGCTCGATCATCAGCACGCGCGGCCCGACGCGCTCGAAGCGGATGACGCGCGTCGCGCCGAGCTGATGCCGATCGAGTCCGATCTGATTCGAGCCGACGCCCGACGCGAGCGAGACCTGCCAGATCATCTCCTCGCCGAAGCGCGAGATCTCCATCAGCAGTTTGCCGCTCTCGGCGTTCCACGTAACGTTCAGGAGTGCGGCGGCGGAAGCCGCCGCTTTCGGTACCGGCGGCGGAGCCGCCGCCGGCGGCGCGGTCGCGCAGGCAGTGAACAGCAGCAACGCAATCGCCGCGCGCTTCACCATCACTCTCCCAGCGCCTCGTACAGCACGAGCTTGAACCGCGGGCCCTCGTTCGCGCGGATCCGCGCGGCGAGCTTCTCGTGCACGTCGGGACTCCACGTCGTCCAGCGCTGGAAGAACGTGGCGGCGGCGGTGGCGTCTCCGTCGTACTGCAGCTTCAGCACCTCGCGCAGCAGCGATGACACGGTCTCCGGATACTTCGCGTAATCGATCGTCAGCCGCCCCGTCTTCGGATCGGCGGTGATGAGTCCCTTGTCGAGGAACCAGTTGAACTGGATCAGCTGCATCGTCTGATACGGCTGATCGGGGCGCGGCTTCACGTTCTGCAGCGTGCGGCGGATTCCCGACGCCTGGATCGCGCGCAGCGACGCGTGATTCATCCGATGCAGCGCGAAGAGCGAGACGAGGTCCGACTTCATCTCCTCGAGCGAGTCGGCGTAGTTCTGCAGCGCGGCGTCGAGCTCGCGGCCCTGCCGATCGCGGTCGGGGCCGAGGTAATGACCGATCTCGTGCCACAGCGTGCGCTGCACGCTGCCGTCGGGGTGATAGTCGTTTGCGTGCGCATCCGCCACGGCCGCGCGCCACACCTTCTGATCGATGGCCACGAGGTCGGGGTGGCGCATGATGTTCTCGCGCAGCATGATCGTGCGGCCGTAGCGGCGCGAGAAGAGCGGGTCGTTCGGCAGGATCGTCGCGGTGTTCGTGCCGCGCGCCTGGCCGAAGTCGGCGATCACTTCGTAGACGCCGATGGGGATGTCGTCCTTCACGCGCTTGTGATGCTCGTACGGCAGCGCGTCTTCGATGGCCTGCAATCCGCCGAGCGCCTTGCGCAGGTCGGTCGTGGCCTGCTCGTTCTTCAGCAGGAGGCTCATGCTGTGGAACGCCTTCACGCCGTACAGCGCGTCGTCGTAGGTCTCGTACGCGCCGAGCTGCATGTTGAGGTTCTTGAAGTTGCCGGTGACCCAGGAGGCGTCGCCGCTCTCGTAGTCGTTGGAGAGGAAGTCGCGCGAGCGGTTGCGCACGTAGCGCGCGAACTCGGGATCGGCGTCATGCAGCAGCCGCGAGGCTTCGACGAGCTGGTTGTAGAGCGCGATCATGTCGTCGCCCCACGCGATGGAGTAGGGGAGCGCGTAGAACAACGTGCCGTCGGCGGGAATCTGCCGCGAGCGGATGGCCTCGAGGTAGTACGGGTGCATGGCGCGCAGGATCGGGAACGCCTGCAGGACGTTGATGCTGAATCCCAGGTTGGTCTTCGTCTCGCGGCGGACCACCGTGCGCGGATCGAGCATGTTCTCGCGCAGCTCGGGATTCGCGGCCAGGAACGCGTCGAGATCCGCCTTCGTCGCGTCGGGCGGATAGACGTTCTTGCCGGGCCGCTCGGGAGCGACGGGCAGGAACGCCTCGCGCTTGTTGTCGAGCGTCGTGGCGATCGGTCCCTGGAAGAGGCGGAAGAGCGTGCGGAGGTTCTTCGTGCGCGCCGGGCTGCCGGTGCGCGCGTCGAGCATGCGGAGGATCTCGAACGACCCGAGCGCCTCGGGATGTTTCTGGTCTTCGTACAGCCGCTGCATGATCTTGCCGGCTTCGAGCAGCGGCTTGAGCGCGGCCTTCTCCTCGGCGGACAGCCGCGAGAGATCGGGCGCGAGCCGGATCGTGATCGTCTTGTCGAGGATCTCCTTCGACTTCGACTCAGGCCAGTAGCCCGCCGGAATGGTCGGGATCTCCGGCGGCGGCTGTTGCTGCTGCGCGGATGCAGTGAAGGTCAGAGCGAGGAAGAGTGCGGAAAGCGATTTCATATGGGGCGCGAAAGTTATCACCTGCCGCCGTAAAGCGCGACGAGCGTGTTCTGTTCCGTGTTTCGTGTTTTGTGACCCTGGGCGCCTAAGCGCCTTTCGCGATCGACGCCACGATGTCCGCGAGCGCGCCGACGGCGAACGGTTTTCGCAGCACGCCGCCGACGCTCGCGGGGTCGATGAACTGCAGCGACTCGTCGGTCGCGGCGGTCATGATCACCGTCGCCTTCAGCAGTTCCGGCTTGCGAATCATCAGATGGCGCAGCACGTCGAAGCCGGAGAGGCGGGGGAGGGTGAGGTCGAGGAGGATGCAGTCGTAGTTCCCCGAGGTGATGCGCTCGATCGCGGCATCCCCCTCGGCGACGACGGTCACGGCGGACGAGCTCTCGAGCACCGACTCGATGCGCGCGGCGATCACGTGCTCGTCTTCGATCACCAGCACGCGGTAGCGCTTCGCATCATTCGCGATGACGGGCTCCGCGGCGGTTGCCTGGGCGGGCGAATCCTGCTGCGCCGTGCCGAAACGCGTGACGGCCGCGATCAGTTTGTCGCGCGTCAGCGGCTTGCAGATCCATCCGTCGGCGTCGGAGGCCTCGAAGAGCCGGCGCACGCGATCCTCGCTCAGCGCGGAGACGAGCACGATCGGGACGTGACGCCGCGCGCGGATCAGCGAGCCGAGGCGATGGCCGGGGATCTGCGGGAGCTCGATGTCGATCAGCACGAGATCGGGAGTCGAGCCGGCGAGTGCCGACATCAGCTCGCCGATGTCGCCCGCGGTAACGGTCGCGAAACCCTCGCGCTCGCAGAGCCGTGCCGCCTGCATGCGAAACGATGGGTTGTCGTCGACGATGAGGATGGTGAACATCCCGGTGCCGGGCACTTTAGCATGAGCGCTTACACTGCCCGCATGTGTCTCATCGCGCTCGCGCACGGAGTCTCGGAACGGTACCCGCTCGTGCTCGCGGCGAATCGCGATGAGGACTACGCGCGCCCGACGCGCGTCGCCGACGTCTGGGACGACGCGCCGGACGTCTTCGGCGGGCGCGATGCGATTCACGGCGGTTCGTGGCTCGCGGTGACGAAGCGCGGGCGATTCGCGGCGGTGACGAATCTGCGCGGCGCCGTGCCGCGCACGCGCTCGCGCGGTCTGCTGGTGCGTGCGTTCGTGACCTCGGCGATTGCGCCGGAGGCATTCGCCGATGAGGTCGCGCGCGAGGCGGACGAGTACGCCGGCTTTCATCTGCTGGTCGGCGATGCTGGCGGTTCGATCGTCTATCTCGCCAGCGGCGACGCGCCGAAACTCCTGGCGCACGGCATCTACGGCTTCAGCAACGCGCCCGCGACCGAGCGCTGGCCGAAGGTCGATCTCGCGATCGAGGAGATGCGGCAATCGATCGATGATCCCGACGCGCTCCTCCGTTTCCTCGGCACGCCGCGTCATACCGGACGGATCGAGGAAGAGGCGTTCATCGCGGGCGAGCGCTATGGAACGCGCGCGTCGACGGTGGTGATGGCTGCAACGCAACAGATTCGTTTCATCGAACGGAACTACGAGCGCGGCGGCGCGGCGTCGGAGGTGAGGCGCTGGGTGTACGATGCGTCCGCGTGATCGACGATCTCAAGAAGACGCTTCTTCTCCTGCCGCTCGTTCTGCTCACCGCCGCCTGTGCCTCCTCGTCTCCGGACTTCGGGATGCCGGAGACCCGCGTGCTCGACTGCGACAACGAAGTCGAGATCCGCGCCGGCTTCCAGGGTCCGGGCACGCAGATGGAGCGCATCGATGACCGCGTCACCACGGTCATCGACGTCGCCAACAACTCGCATCGCGAAATCGCCGTGAAATGGATCCGCATCGAGCAGGTGATGATGGACAGCGCCCCCTACCGGCTCGAGAACGGATATCGCACGTTCAATCAGCCGATCGCGGAGGGGGAGGACCACCAGTTCGAGATCCCGATGACCGGGCGCGGGGTGCGCGACCGGTCGGGGCGGTCGCTGCATTCGAACGACCTGACGCTCGCGGTGACGGTGTCGCTCGAGAGCGGCGAGTCGTACCGCTGTCAGTTTTCGGTGCGGGCACCGCTGTAGACCGCGCCGCCGGATTCACGATGCCGAGGTAGGTGACGGCGAGCTGCGTCTCCGGCTCGATGCCCGGCATCGTCGCGCGTGCATAGCCGCGCAATACGAGCTCGCGATTGAGGAACAGCGCGTCGGGCGAGCGATAGACGAGGAACTCCTCGCCCGCCGCCTCGAGCATCACCCAGGACTTGCCGATCGTCCATTGCAGCAACTCGCGCGCTCGCAGCTCGTCGGTGATGGCGATCCCCGCGAGCCGGACGCTCACACGCGTCCCCTCGCGGTCGATGGTGATGGTGCGCCCGTTCTCGATGCCCGCCACGCGCACCATCGCGCATTCCGCGCGCACCACGGTCAGAAGAGTGAGAAAAATGAAGAGAATTCGATTCATGCGTCGTTTCTGGTCGGAGAAGCGACGACGCGGCGTGTGGAGGGGAAATGATAGCACGACCTCGTGACTATCGATTCGAGTTGGTCGTTCCCGCCAGCCACACCCCCGCGAAGATCATCGCCGCCGCGAGGGCCACGATCGGGCGGATGCGCTCGCCGAACACGATCGTGCCGAAGACCGACGCGAGCACGGGCTGCACGTACGTGTACACCGCGACGAGCGAGCTGTCGGCGTGACGCAGTGCCCACGCCTGCAGGATGTACGCGAACACGGTCGGTCCCGCCACGATGACGGCGAGCGTGATCCACGTGCGCGGGGGGACGTGCGACCACTTCTCATGCCACAGCGCCCAGCCGGAGACCGGCGTCATCAGCACACTGCCGACGAGGAACATGCGCGCCACGACGACGCGCGCGGACAGGCGCGCCATGTGCGGCTTCGAGATCACGAGGTACAGCGAGTACGAGACGCAGTTCAGGATGATGAGCAGAGCGCCGAGGAACGACGCGCGCGATCCGGCGAGACCCTCGCCGCCGACGACGAGCAGCGCGCCCGCGCCCGAGAGCGCGATGCCGCCGGCGCGCAGCAGCGAGGCCTGCTCCCGTCCGGCGAGGATCGCGAAGGCGAGAGTGAACACCGGCATCGTGGTGATCAGCACCGCCGCCACCTGCACGGAGGACATCGAGAGTCCGACGAGAAACAGCGTCGCGTTGATGACTACGCCGAGGACCGCCCATCCGGCGACGCGCCGCGCGTCCTCGCGAGGGAGCCGCGGATCGTTGCGGACGAGGACCGCAAGCACGCCCGCCGCGGCGGCGATGCGCAGCCATGCGAACGACAGCGGAGAAAGCTCCCGCATGACCAGCTTGGAGAGGATGTAGTTTGCCGAGAACAGGAAGGCGACGGTGAATAAGGCGGCGTGGACTCGAAACTTCAACTCTCTTCACGCCATACGTCGTGATACCGCACCGGCGGCGGCACGAGCGACGTCCGCACGCCGCGGATCTCCGGCTTGTGCAGTACGAAGAGGCGTTCGTGGAAGAGCGGGACGAGCGGCGCTTCGCTCACCACCATCTGATTCAGCTCGCGGTAGATCGTGGAGCGGCGCTCGATGTCGTTCGAGCGTCGCGCCTCGATGATCTTCGCGTCGATGTCGGGACGGTGGAAGTACAGCCCGCGAATCGACGTCGCCTCGGTGTGGAAGAAGATATAGAAGAAGTTGTCCGAGTCGGGGAAGTCGGCGTACCAGTTCGCGCAGTAGAGCTGGCCGTGGCCGCGCTTGTCGAGCGGCGCGCGCGCCTCGGTCGCGGAGTGGCGCGTGACGTTCACGCGGATGCCGATCGCCTCGAGGTCCTCGATCATCAGCGGCACCATGCCGGAGTTGTTGAACTCGTCCGTGTCCCAGGTGCGGTACTCCATCGTGAAGCCGGAGGCGTAGCCGGCCTCGCGCATCAGCGCGCGCGCGCGATCGGGGTCGTACTCGTGGCCGCGCAGCGACTCGTCGTATCCGAGGAGACCGGGCGGGAGGAGCGACTGCGCGGGGACGGCGAGACCGTTGTAGACGCGCTGGTTGATGCGATCGCGATTGATCGCGCAATTCACCGCCTGGCGCACCGGCACGCGGTCGAACGGCGCGGTCGAGTTGTCCCAGGCGAGGTAGGAGGTGTGCAGTTGCACCGTCGTCACCATGTAGGGCGCGTAGCGCGGATCGTTGCGCAGCTCGTTCACGATCGCCGGCGGAATGCCGTGCGCGACGTCGAGCTCTCCGCGCAGGAACGCCTCGGCGACGTCGCGGAAGCTGCGCAGATCGAGGCGGAACGTCAGCTCGTCGAGGAACGGCTCGCCGGCGACGTGGTAGTCGCGATTCTTCACGAGCTTCACGTGATCGCCTTCCACCGCCTCGGCGACGCGGAACGGACCGGCGCCCGTGCCGAGCAGCCGATAGCGTTCCGGATCGCGCGCATCCTCGGGACAGACGATCCCGCATTCATGCATCGTCAGCAGCGACAGGAAAAACGCCACCGGCTCGTCGAGCTGGATCTCCAGCGTGTACGCATCGCGGACGACGATGCCCGTCAGCGCGCGCGTCCTTCCCTCCAGCACATCCTTCGCGCCCTTCACGTTGCGCAGGATCCACGCGCCGGTCGACTTCAGCTCCGGCGTCACGAGGCGGAGGAACGACTCGTAAACGTCCTTCGCCTCGAGGGCGCGGCCGTTGTGAAAGCGCGCGCCGCGGCGGATGTGGAAGCGATAGAGATGCCCCTGCTCGAGCACTTCCCACCGCTCGGCGAGATCGGGCATCAGCTCCGCCCCTTCGCCGTACTTCACCAGCGTCGCGTGAATGGCCTTCGAGAGGAAGCCGAGGGCCGACGCCGACGTGTACGCGGGATCGAACGTCAGACGCTGCCATAACACCGTGGCCGTCTGCACGTGGCCGCCGCGATGCGGCGCGGGAAGCGTGAAGCGTCCGAGCTCCTGCTTCAGCAGCGTCGACTCGTGGCTCAGCGTGTTGGCCATCTGATTCAGGTCGCTCACGCCGAAGCTCGACTCGCGCGAGCCGTGCTTGATCACATCCATCGACTTCACGATCGCGGAGCTCTCCGCGGCGAGCACGGACGTCGACTCGAGCACGCTCTGCACGAGCCCCATGATGTTTTCCATGGCGCGGCTGATGGCGCGGCTGCCGGTCTCCTGCTCGCCCATGGCGCGCTTGAGGTGCTTCGTGTAGTCGCGCACCATCGACGCCTGCATGCCGATCTTCCGCGAGGTCTGCGACTGCTGCTGCGTCGCGGTCGCGGTCTGCTGCACCATCTTCGTGACTTCCTCGATGGCCGCCGTCGCCGCCGCGCTGCCGCGCGCCTGTTCCTCGGTGGCGCGCGCGATCTCGGAGATCGAGCTCGTCGAGCGATCGGTGAGCTCGAGGATCTTGTCGAGCACCTGCGCCGCGCGCGCGGTGAGGCCGACGCCGTCGTTCACGCGGTCGGCGCTGAGCGTCATCTGTTCGGCGGCGCGGCCGACGCCCTTCTGCACGTTCTGAATCAGCGTGCGGATCTCTTCGGTCGACACGGAAGTGCGCTCGGACAGATCGCGGATCTCGTCGGCGACGACGGCGAAGCCGCGTCCGCGCTCGCCCGCCTGCGCCGCGATGATGGCCGCGTTCAGCGCGAGGAGGTTCGTCTGTCCGGCGATGTCGTCGATGACGCGCACGATGTCGCCGATCTCCTGGGAGCGCTCGGCGAGATCGGTCAGCGCGCCCTTCGCTTCCTCGACCGCGACCTGGATCTTGCGCATGCCGCCGACCGTGCCTTCGACCGCGGTGCGGCCTTCGGTCGCGGCGTCCTTCACGTACCGCGCGAGCTCCGACGATTGCTTCGCCGAGTTGCGGATCTCCTCGGTGGTGGCGTTCATCTCGACCATCGACGACGCGGTCTGCGTCGCGAACGACGAGAACGACTCGGTGTTCGTCGCGACTTCGTTGATCGACGCGATCATTTCTTCGATGGCCGACGAGGTCTGCTCGACGAATTCGGAGAGCGTGTCGGCGATGCGGCTCACTTCCTCGATCGACGCCGACATCTCGAGGATGGAGGTCGACGTCTCTTCCGCATTCAGCGAGAGGTCTTCCATGCTGCCGCGGACGTTGTTGATCGACTGGTCGATCTGCGTCACCGACGACGACGTGGTCTCGGTCGAGGAAAGCTGGTCCGACGCGCTGCGCGCGAGGATGCGCGAGCGTCCGCTGATCTGTTCGCTGGCGCGCGCGACGTCGGAGGCGAGCTGGCCGAAGCGGCGGATGGTCCGCTCGAGCGTCGCCACGAGCGCGCGCATCGCCGCGCCCATCTTCGCCGACTGCGTCTCGGTGACGATGTCGCGCGCGGTGAGCGAGAGATCGCCGGTGGTGACGCGGTCGATGAGCTTGATCATCCCTTCGCGCCGCACGAGGATGCGGTTGAGCCAGAAGTGGAAGAGGACGATGCAGACGGCGCTGGCGCTCATCCCCGCGAGCATGACTTTCCACCAGAGCTGGAGGTTCATGCCGGGGATGAAGAAGAGGAACAACGCGAACAGCACGAGGCAGGTCACGACGAGGACCCACATCTGTTGTGTTCGTCCGAAGTATCGGAGGTTCATGGACTTCGCGATGATACAGGAGTGTGGTTACCATGCACCGCGTTGAACGACTACTTCGCCGAGCGCCGAAATCGCATCGATGAGTACCTGCAGGCGCTCGCCGGGCAAACGGGCGCGCCTACTCCACTCGACGCTCCGCTGCGCCGCGCGCTGACGGCGCCGGGGAAGCGCGTGCGCGGCGTGCTGACGATTGCGGTGGGGGAGGCGATCGGCGCGCGCGCCGGCAAGCTCGTGCCGGCGGCGGCGGCGATGGAGATGATCCACGCGTCGTCGCTCATCCTCGACGACCTTCCATCGATGGACGACGCGCTGCTGCGCCGCGGCGCGCCGGCGCTGCATCGCGAGTTCGGCGAGGACCTCGCGATCCTCTCCGCGGTCGCGCTGCTCAACCACGCGTACGGCCTGGTCGCGGAGGCGCACGCGGACCTGTCGCCGAGGCGCTGGCCGCTGCCGCGCGTGCTGCAGCGCGTGGTCGACGCGGTCGGATGGAACGGCACGATCGCGGGCGAAGCCGTCGACCTGCATAGCGAAGGCTCGCATCTCGACTTCGACACGCTGGAGTTCATTCACTCGCGCAAGACCGGCGCGCTCTTCGTCGCCGCGGCGGCGGTGGGCGGCATGCTCGCGAACATCCATCCCGCGCCGTTGCAGCGCATCGAAGTCTTCGCGAAGAACCTCGGCCTGGCGTTCCAGATCACGGACGACGTGCTCGACGTGACCTCCGTCCCCGAGGTCCTCGGCAAGGACGTCGGCAAGGACGCGCAGCGGCTGACCTTCGTCAAGCTCGCCGGCGTCGACGGTGCGCGGAAACTGAGCGAAGAGCTGGTCGAGACCTCGCTGAGCGCGATCGAATCGCTCGGCAGCGCCGCGAAGCCGCTGCGCGATCTCGCGCTGCTCGTGCGCGACCGCGTCCGTTAGTGTTGCATCTACACAACTGCTTCGTCATCGAACGTTGACAACGCGTCCGCGGAGACGTGCTAGATTTTTAGCACGCTTTTGATTGAAAAGACACAGCCGGGTTCCGATGGGCGAGCCTCTTCATGCCTGCGTGTGGTTGACGACAATTCTCGCGGACCCGCCGCCCATCGATCGGCCTGGCCTGTGAGGCGGGGCTGCTGCCGCAGCCCCGCCGCCTGTTTTCGGTAGTATCTCCGCGCATGCCCGCATTGCTCGCCTCGCGCGCGAACACGGTCGCCGCGGAAAATCTCGCCGGCGTCCTGGCCGCGGAGAGTCCGCTGGCGCTCGTCGGCGCCGGCCTGAGCGTGCCCGCCGGCATGCCGTCGTGGAGCGCGCTGCTCGACGAGATGGAAGCGCAGCTGCCGCCGCTGAACGAGGAGTATCTGAAGGCGCTGCGCGACGAGGACGATCTGCTGTGGCGCGCCGAGGAGTACCGGCGGCTCATTCCGGAAGAGGCGTATCAGTCGATGCTGCGCAGGCGCTTCGGCGCGAACGTGTCGATGACGCCGTCGAACCCCGCGGTCGCGCTGGTGAAACTGCCGTTCCGGCATTTCATGACCACCAACTACGACGACGTGCTGCTGACTGCGCACGACATCGCGAAGCGGGAGCGCCCGCGCGTCCTCAACTGGTCGCGCGAGGACGACGTCCGCTCGTTCATCTTCGGCCTCCGCACGCGTATTCCGACGCGCTTCCTGCTGCACCTCCACGGCCATCACAGCGAGCCGCGCTCGATGGTGCTCACCGACAACGACTACATCGATCGCTACGTGCGCTCGTTCGACACCGCGCGCAAGCTCTTCGCGATCCTGTCGACCGAGCGCGTGGTCTTCGTCGGCTTCTCACTGAGCGATCCCGATCTGATGGCGCTCCTCCGCGAGGTCAACGCGACCATGCGCTCCGAGGACGCGCGGCATTTCGCGATCGTGGGACTCGACCGGCCGGCGAGCGAGATCCTCGAGCGCAATCGGCTCCGCAAGCGCTACGGCGTCGAGCCGGTGTTCTATGACAATACCGACCGCTCGCATCGCGGGCTGCTCGAAGTGCTTCGTTTTCTCGGCGAGCGCGCCGCCGCGAATCCCGACGCTCCCGCGCTCGCCGCCGCCGTGCCGCAGAACATCCAGGTCCTGGAGCGCTTCAATCCCGACGACCCGCAGAAGGGATTGTGGGGTGGCGTATCCAAAGCCAACGGCCGCGAAGTGACGGCCACGGTACGCGAGCTCGAACCGGACTGGTTCGAAGCCACCATTGTCGTGAAGGGACAGACACCGCTGCTCGAGGGCGACGTCGCCTTCTATCTGCCCTGGACGATTGTGCCGCCGGTGCGGTATGCGACGGCTCACAATGGCGTGGCCGCCATTACAGTGGAAAGCTATGGCGCATATACCGTGGGAGTCGAAGCCGACGGCGGCAATACGCAGCTCGAGCTCGACCTCGCGGACATCGAGGGCGCGCCGATGGTGTTCCGGTTGAACTGATGCGATCCGCACTTGTGCTGTTGTGCCTGACTCTGGTCTCCGCACCGATCCGCGATCCGCAGGTTCCGCCGCGGCTCGTAAAGTCGGTCGCTCCCGTTTATCCCGCCGAGGCGCAACGCCGCCGGATCTCCGGCATCGTAATCCTGGAGATCGTGGTCGAAACGGACGGCCGCGTGAGCCAGGGCAGAGTCCTCAAGCCGCTTCCGTTCGGACTCACGCAGGCCGCAATCGACGCGGTCGGGAAGTGGCGCTACAGACCAGCCAAGGATCGTGGACGTCCCGTGCGTGCGCGATTGAACGTGCGCGTGAAATTCACTCCGGAGATGTGGAAATGAACGTGGAAGCGGCCATCGAGAAGGCGGTTCCGCTATTGGCGCAATACGGCGGCGGCGATCAGGCGATTCTGCTCGAATGGATGCTGCTCAGGGACATTCCGCGCTCCGACGCCTTACAGGCAATTCGCTTCATCCCGCTCGCCTTCGCGCGCAACGTCCTGGATGGTATGGGAGTCACTCTGAGCGACACCTATCTCCGCATCGTCGGCGGCTCGCAGGAAGAGCGCCCGCTGCGGGACGAGCTGTTCTATCGCGAAGCGCTGGAGCTCGCGCCGCACATGGCCGCGCAGTTCGGCGCCGACACCTTCAATGCCGTCGTCTTCCTCAGTTCCGAATTTCAGGCGATCCATTCGGCATTGAACGCGGGCGCGTCGCCCGAAAACCTCGTCGGCTCGCCGCCTGTGATCACGTGGCCGGAGGAACCGCCGGAGCAGGTGAAGAAGCCGTGGTGGAAGGTGTGGGGGTGAACCGTCGACTACATACGAACGTCACGTCTGCAACAACGGCGAGGCCGGTGAACGCCGGCGGGCCTCCTCCGTGGAAGCCACGCGCGGCTTTCGCGACTCCTTCGAAAGGAGTCCGCGACTCCTTCGGTCGGCGTCCTCGTTCCGGACGCCTCTGAAGCGCGCGTGGGCAGTGGAATGCGCATTTGCCGGGAAGGGTGACCGGGAAGGGTGAGTGGTGCCCAGGGACGGAGTTGAACCGCCGACACGCGGATTTTCAGTCCGCTGCTCTACCAACTGAGCTACCTGGGCTCCCGAGAGCGCCGCGGACGATAACATACACGGCCCGCCATCGTTTCATTCCACTCCGGAGCGCTTGACGTGAGGTGCGGGGAGCGTAGAATCACCGACGCCGCCATGTTGGTGGCGGCCTTGCCGCCTAATCCTCGGCGCCGAGGAGCGGGGGAACCGATCAGCGACGGCTTGCCACCGTCCGGGGTGAATCCGGCCAGAAGCCGGTAGGGCGTCCAGCCCGAATCCGACAGCTAACCTCGCAGGCACCGGAAGGCAGGCCGTGCAAACGCCGCGAAGCGATTCGCGGCGTTTCTTCTTTTCGCCACTTCCGCGGGATTCGTTCACCTTTCCTTCACAGCGCTCATGGTGCTAGAGTACGCCCCGCGTGCGGGCTCACATTCGCGTTCTCGTATGCGGAACACCGGCGGATTGAAGTCCGCCCCTCGTTCCAGGCCGCTCATTCTCAACCTAAACCCAGCAGGCATAACAAGTTGGCAGTTTGTGGCCCACAGGCCGCGAATCTGCACAAAGGTCGACCCGAAAACCCCTTATGAAAGGAGCCGATATGAAACGGTGCCCTCCCCTTTGGTATCGCGCGGCAGTCGCCGCCATGCTCGTATCACTGCTTGCCGTCGGTGCATACGCGCAGTCTCAGTCCGGTAACATCTTCGGCAGTGTTGTTGGAAACGATGGATCCGCCCTCCCGGGCGTGACCGTCACTCTCACCGGAGTCGGAGCCCCTCAGACATTCATCACGGATGCTCAGGGTAACTTCCGATATCTCAATCTCTCCCCCGGGCAGTACTCCATCAAGGCCGAGCTCGCAGGTTACGGCACGGCCACCCGCAGCGGCGTCACGGTGAACCTCGGACGCAACTCCGAAGTCACGATGACGCTGAACCCCTCGGTGTCGCAGACCATCACGGTCACTGCCGAGGCTCCGCTGCTCGACGTTCGCCGCACCGGCACCGGTGCGACGGTGTCATCCGTCGAGCTGGAGAACGTCCCGACTGCGCGTGACCCGTGGGTCATCCTGCAGCAGGTCCCGGGCGTGCTGATGGATCGCATCAACGTCGGCGGCAATGAGTCGGGACAGCAGTCCGGCTTCGTGTCGAAGGGCGTCGGCAGCGACCAGGCCACGTACAGCGTCGACGGCGTGAATACGACGGACATGATCGCCACCGGCGGTTCGTCTTCGTATTACGACTTCGGCAGCTTCGAGGAAATTCAGGTCGCCACCGGCGGCACCGATCCTCGCGTGCAGAGCCCGGGTGCCCAGATCAACATGGTCACCAAGCGCGGCACGAACGACTTCACCGGATCCGCGCGTTATTACAACGCGGACGGCTCGTGGGGCGAAGAGGGAACCGTCCCCACCGAGGCAGCGGGCTATCTGCGCCGCACCAACGAAGTCGACATCAACAATGAGTGGGGCGTCGAGCTCGGCGGACCGATCGTGCGCGATCGTCTCTGGCTGTGGGGCTCGTATGCGGATCAGCAGGTCGACCTCAACGTCGCCTGGCCGACCGCCTCGGAGCTCCCCGCGGGATCCAATCCCAACGTCCGGTACACCGACAAGACCTCGCTCGAAACGCTCAACCTCAAGTTGAACGCTCAGCTCACCCGCAACAACAGCGCGGTCGGGTTCTATTACGACAACGCCAAGACGAAGCAGGGCCGCAACGCTTCGCCGACGCGTCCGCCCGAGACCACCTGGAACCAGGGCGGCTTCGGACCTTCCGGCACGTACAAGATCGAAGACACGCACATCTTCTCTTCGAACTTCTACCTGACCGGTCTCGCCTCGCACGTCAACGGCGGCTTCGGCCTTTGGGCCAACTCCGGCGCCGGCTGCGCGGACCTCGACTGCGCACGCGCGAACTCGTCGAAGTCGTGGGTCATCGATCTCGCGACCGGCATCAATCGCAACACGTTCCTCTCCGTCCAGGGCGAGCGTCCGCAGGATCAGTATCGCCTCGACGGCTCGGCGTTCTTCAACACCGGCGGTCTCTCGCACGAGCTGAAGTTCGGCTTCGGCTATCGCACCGCCGGCGCGGAAGGTCTGACCGTTTATCCGAACGATCAGCTCATCCTCGACTTCGACGGACCTCCGGGCGGCTTCTCGCTGACCTATTTTTACGCCGTCGGCCCGTACAACTACGAGTATCAGTACAACGACGTTTACGTCGGCGACACGATGCTGTGGGGCAACCTGACCCTGCAGGCCGGCCTTCGCTTCGACAACCAGAAGGCTGAAGCCCCGGCGCAGACCGGTCCGGCCAACGCGCTGGTTCCGGAGTATCTGCCGGCGCTCTCCACTCCCGCGAGTCTGAATGACAAGATGGAGTGGGACTCGATCTCACCGCGCATCGGCCTGACCTACGCGCTCGGCGCGGAGAAACGAACGCTGTTGCGCGCGGCATACAACCGGTATGTCGGCCAGCTCGGATCGAACTCGTCCGGGTTCTCGGGAACGATTCCGACCTGGTATCGCTACGTCGGCTTCTACACCATCGATGCCGACAAGAACGACAGGATCAGCCGCAACGAGATTCTGTTCGAGTACGACATCTACGGCAAACCGGTCGGATTCGATCCGCTGCATCCGACGGACACCGACCTTCGCCGCATCGACCAGGACATCGAGCCGCAGAGCACGGACGAGTACATCCTCGGACTCGAGCATGAGCTCTTCCGCGACTTCGTCGTCGGCGTGAACTACACGCACCGCGACCTCGACAACTTCATCTGGACGCAGTTCGAGAAGCACCGCAATCAGGGCGACTTCATCACCCGCGCCGACTACATTCCCGCGACGATTTACGCCGCGCCGGACGGATCGGTCGACAATCTCTGCAACGCCGACAACAACGCGTCGACGCCCGATACGAACTGCACTCCGCAGGTCGATCCGTACAACATCCCCGTCTACGCGCTGAAACCCGGCGTGCTCGCGCTGTACGGCGTTCTTCGCAACCGTCCCGGCTATTCGCAGAGCTATGACGGCCTCGAGCTGTCGCTGCAGAAGCGCATGGCCAACCGCTGGATGCTGCGCGGCAACTTCTCCTGGAATGACTGGGTCCAGAACGTCGATGAAGATTCCATCATCGATCCGACACATCTCCGCACGGGCTATGGCTGCTCGGTCTGCGACGGCGCTGACGTCGTCCAGGGCGCCGGCACCATCTCCGGCGCGAAGGGCGCGGTCTGGATCAACTCCGAGTGGGCCGTCAACGCCGCCGCCGTCTATCAGGTGCCGGTCGTCGAGGCCAACCTCGGCCTGAACTTCACCATGCGTCAGGGTTATCCGATCGTCTACGCGCATCCGATCTACATCACCGAGGATGTGTATGAGGGCCGGTCGAATGACTTCCAGGCTCGCAACGTGCTCGTTTCCGACGTCACCGAACACCGTCTTCCGAATCCGTACTCGCTCGACCTTCGCCTCGCGAAAGACTTCCGCTTCCGCGGCGTGGGCCTCGAGTTCTCGATCGACGCGTTCAACGTCACCAACGAGCGCACCGTCCTGCAGCGCAACGCCGACCTCATCAACCGCGGCAACCAGCGCGTCCTGCGCACCGCGAACCGCATCCGCGAGCTCCAGAGCCCGCGTATCTTCCGCGTCGGCGCGCGCCTCACGTTCTAAGTCTCGTTTCCACAGCCGTATCGACCAACCCGCCGGGAATTCTCCCGGCGGGTTTTTTCTTTTTTGCTGCGTCACAAGGAGGGAGATCCGTTGAAGAAGGTATCGCTGTTTCTGACCGTGTCCCTTATCGCTCTCCTGGTCGCCGCAACCGCGTCGGCGCAGGCGTGGCGAGGCGTCGGACGTCTGCAGGGAGTCGTCGTGGATCAGGATGGCAAGCCCGTCAAGGGCGCGAAAGTCATCCTGAAATCGGTGAAGGGGAGCAACACCGGACCCGCGCCCGTCATCACCGATGCGAAAGGCAAGTGGGCTGCCGGAGGTCTCATCGGAGGCCAGTGGAACATCGACGTCGAGGCCGAGGGGTTTCTCCTTCGCCAGATGAGCGCGCAGGTGAGTGAGCTCGAGCGGCTTTCTCCGCCGATGAAGATCCAGCTCGAGCCGGCGCCGGTGGAACAGCCGAAGCCCGCCGAGGAGGAAGTGCAGAAAGAGTCGATTCAGGTCGGCGGCGTCGAGATCTCGCCGGAGATCGCTGAGGCGATCGAGAAGGGCAACACTCTCCTGAAGGAACAGAAGTGGGCCGAAGCGGCCACCGAATACGAAAAGGCCGTCGCCGTTCTTCCGACGAACAGCGCGCTCAAGTTCGCGCTCGCACGCGCGTATCACGGCGCGAACGAGCTGAAGAAAGCGATCACGCAGCTCCAGGACGTCTACAACGCCGACACCGGCAACATGACCGCGGCGACGCTGCTCATCGACATGCTCCTGCAGGACGGACAGATCGACGCGGCGAAGAAGCTGCTCGCCGACATGCCCCCGGGCGCTCTCTCCGACCCGAACGCGATCCTCAACATCGGCATCCGCTTCATCAACAACAACCGTCCCGAGGACGCGTACAAGTATTTCAATGACGCCGTCGCCGTCGCACCCGACGTCGCCGCGACGTACTACTACCGCGCCATCGCCGCGCTGCAGCTGAAGAAGATGAAAGAGGCGAAAGCCGATCTGCAGAAGGTACTCGCCATGGCGCCCGACAGCTCCGAGGCCAGTGACGCCAAAGACCTGCTCGCGCAGATGAAGTGACACGCGTGAGCGAAGCGAGCCGCGTGTCATCCCGGGCAAAGCGAGGGATCCGGGCGGGGGCCATACTGGTCCTCGCCTTCCTCGCCCTTCTCGCTCTCGCTTCCTGCAAAGCCAACCGCTCGCTTCCCGCCGCATCGGCCGAAACGCCGGTCTTCCTCATCTCCATCGACACGCTGCGCTCCGACCACCTCCCGGCGTACGGCTACACCGGCGTCAGCACGCCGAACATCGACGCGCTCCGCGCCGACGGCATTCTGTATCAGCGTGCGTACTCGCACACACCGCTCACCCTTCCGTCGCACGCGTCGATCCTCACCGGCCTCCTGCCGGCGGAGCACGGCGTTCGCGATAACGTCGGCTTCCAGCTCAAATCCTCGGTGAAGACGATTGCCGAGTCGCTGCACGATCGCGGATACGCGACCGGCGCGGCGGTCTCCGCGTTCGTGCTGCGGCGCGACGCCGGACTCGCGCGCGGCTTCGATCTGTACGACGATGAAGTGCAGGCGCTTCCCGACAAGGCGCGCCTGATCAGCAACATTCAGCGCGACGGCGGCGCGACGGCGCAGATCGCGAAGGACTGGACGGCGAAGCAGCAGAAGCCGGTCTTCTTCTTTCTTCACATCTACGAGCCGCACACTCCGTACTCGCCGCCGGAGCCGTTCAAGAGCCTCTACAAGCAGCCGTACGACGGCGAGATCGCCCGCGCCGATCAGATCATCGGCGACTATCTGCAGTCGCTCAAGGATGCGGGGCTGTACGACAAGGCGCTGATCATTCTCCTCTCCGATCACGGGGAAGGACTCAACGAACATGGCGAGGCGGAGCACGGCATGTTCCTCTATCGCGAGGACGTGCAGGTTCCGCTGATCATCAAACTGCCGGGGAAGAAGTTCTCCGGTGAGACCGTCGCCGCGCCGGTGCAGTTGATCGACATCGTTCCGACGATCGTCGAGCGCACGACCGTCGCCGCGCCGGCCGCGAAGCTGCCGGGCCGCTCGCTGCTTTCGTTCCTCGGCGAGAAGTCGCCGGAGAAGCGCGCCGTCTACAGCGAGTCGTATTACTCGCGGTTCCACTATGGATGGGCGGACCAGCATTCGCTCATCGACGGCGAGCGCCATTACATCCATTCGCCGAAGCCGGAGCTGTTCGATCTGGCTACCGATTTCAACGAGAAGAAGAACATCCTCACCGAGGACCGGCGCAGCTCGTTTGCGATGAAGGCGGCGATCACGCCGCTCATTCGCGAGGCGGAAGCGCCGTCGGCGATCGATCCCGAGGATGCCGCGAAGCTCGCCGCCCTCGGCTATCTCGGCTCGACGGTGCAGACGAAGCCGGGCGAAGTGCTGCCCGATCCGAAGGACCACCTCGGCACCTTTCACGAGATCGGCGACGCCTTCATCTACTTCCGCGACGGCAAGTACGAGCAGTCGCTCGTGCTCATCGACCGCCTGCTGAAGGAGAACAATCGCATCATCGATCTGTACGATCTGAAATCGAAGGTGCTGATGCGCCTCGGCCGCACGAATGACGCGATCGAGGCCGGCAAGGATGGCCTGCGCCTCGCGCCGAATGCGTCGCACATCGCCATCGACGTCGCGAAGCTGCTCCTGGAGGTCAACCGCCTCGACGACGCGCAGAAGCATGCCGAGCTCGCGCTGAAACTGGATGCCGGCGAAGCGCACGAGGTGCTGGCGCGGATCTGGATCGAGCGGAAGGACTTCGCGAAGGCGGAGCAGGAAGCGCAGCTCGCGCTGAAAACGGACCGCGATCCCGTCGCGGCGATGCTGACCGTCTCGCGCGTGAAGCGCGATCAGGGACAGCTCGAGAGCGCGCTGGATGTGCTGAATCAGGCGGAGAAGAAGAAGAAGCCGGGGCAGGAAGTGATCGGCCTCTACTTCATGCGCGGCGACATCCTCGCGCGCATGGGACGCGTGGAAGAGGCGGAGCGCGACTTCCGCCGCGAGATCACGCTGTTTCCCGAGGAGCCGCTGGCGTACAAGAATCTCGTGCTGCTTCTCGTCGCGGAAGGCCGCGTGCCGGAGGCGACGCGCCTGATCCGCAAGCTCATCGACGCCTCGCCGACACCGCCGTCCTATCTCGCGGTCTGTCACGTCCTGCAGACCCTCGGCGACGAGCGCGGCGTGCGCTACTGGGCGCGGCAGGGGCTGGCCAAATATCCGGCGGACCAGACGTTGCGCAAACTGGCCGGCTGAGAGCCGGCCCTACCTGTCACGGTACTGAAACCGCCGTCATCCCGGCCCGGTGGCATCCTGAGCGCCATCAGAGGAGAGACATGAACGCCACGCGAGCCGCAGCGGCAGTTGCAGTCCTTCTTCTTTCGCCCTGGGTCTTCGCGCAGCGCGCCGCCGATACGGTTCAGGTCACGATCGTCGAGGTTCCGGTGACGGTGGCCGACCGCGCCGGCAACGCCGTCCGCGATCTGACGAAAGAGGACTTTCAGCTCTTCGACGAAGGCAAACGCGTGCCGGTCGAGTACTTCGAAGTGCTCGACATGAAGGTCGTCGCCGCGACGCCGCAAAACAAGCCGCTGCCGCCCGCCGCGACGCGCAACTTCCTCCTCCTCTTCGATCTCGCCAACTCCAGTCCCGGCACGATCCGCCGCGCCGGCGACGCCGCGACCGCGTTCGTCGACACGATCGAAGGCCGCGATCTCGCCGCGGTCTGCGTCTTCACCGTCGAGTCGGGCGCGAAGATGATCACCGGCTTCACGAACGATCGCGAGCTGCTGAAGCAGGCCATCGTCACGCTCGGCCATCCGAGCTACTTCCACGCCGCCGATCCGCTGATGATCTCGATGAGCGCGACGCAGTTCGGCGCGAAGCGCAGCTTCGATGGCACGACGAGCGGCTGGGCCGGGACCGGCAACGCCGCCTCGAAGCCGGGATCGGGCGTCTCGCACAAGCGCGGCGACGATCCGGCGCAGGCGCAGATCGAGCGGATCTTCGACGAGTGGTTCGACCCGACGACGCGCAACAAGGACGCGCAGGCCGCTGCTGACTCGGAGGCGCGCAATCGCCTGCGCGTTCAGCTCACGAGCATGTCCTCGATCGCGCGCGTCCTCGATCGCCTGCGCGGGCGCAAGCAGATCATTCTGCTCTCCGAGGGATTTGACGGACGGATCGCGCAGGGGAAGGAAGACGTTTCCTTCAAGAACACGCAGAACGAAAACGACATGGCGATGTCGGGCGAGATCTGGAAAGTCGATAACGAACAGCGCTTCGGCAGCGCCGCCTCGACGCGCGACATCGGCGAGATGGCGGAGATCTTCCGCCGCTCCGACGTCGTGCTGCACGCGATCGACATCCGCGGACTCCGCTCGAACGTCGGTAACGTCACGACCGCCGACGTCGCCGCGTCCGCGGGCCGCACGAACGAGTCGCTTTTCCTCCTGTCCCGTCCGACCGGCGGCACGGTGTTCCAGCACACGAACGATCTCGCGGCCAGCTTCGACCGCATGCTGAAGCGTCAGGAAGTCGTCTACCTCCTCGGCTTCAGCGCGAAGAGCACCGGCGAGGCCGGCAAGTTCCACTCGCTCAAAGTGAAGACCAGCGCGCCGAACGCGCAGATCGCGCACCGTCCCGGCTACTACGAGTCGTCGCCGTATCTCACCAACATCGAGCGCTCGGTCACGATGGGCGAGCTGCTGATGAGCAACACCGACACCGGCGACGTCGCCCTCTCCATCAGCGCCATGCCGATGCGCGGCAACGACGGCGAAGCGCGCATTCCCGTCGTCGTCGACTTGCCGGGCGAGCCGTTTTTCCGCGGGCTCGATCGCTCCGGAACCGCGACCGCGAATCTCTTCGTCTACGCATTCGACGAGAAGAACCAGGTCCGCGACTTCATGACCCAGCGCATCGCGCTCGACCTCGCGAACGCCGACGCGAAAGTCCGCACCGGCGGGATCCGCTACTACGGCACGATGCAACTGCCTCCCGGACGCTACTCGCTCAAGGCCGCGATCCGCATCGAGGAAAGCGCGCGCATCGGCTTCATCCGCCGCGAGCTGAGCGTGCCGTCGTTCGAAAGCGCGGCGGTCGTGGGGCCGGTCGTGTTCGACGACGCCGCGAGCTGGCCGATGCTCAGCGGGCCGACGCGCGGCTACGATGACTATCCGTTCGCCGCCGGCGACGCGAAGTACGTCCCGCGCGGGCAGCCCGAGCTGAAAAACGGCAGCGACTACAAGCTCGGCCTCTACCTGTACGAAGTCGCGATCGAAGGTCTCGGACTCTCGCCGGTCATCGCGAGGACGGACGGCTCGGGCGCGCGGCCGGCGAACGTCACGGTTGCGGGCCGCACGTCGAAAGACGCGTCCGGCGGAATGAAGCTGCTGCTCAACTTCCGCCCCGAGGGACTGCAGGCCGGGAATTACGAACTGCTGCTCACCGTCAAACCGCAGAACGGCGCGGAATCGCTCGTCCGCATGCCGTTCGTGCTGCAATGAGAGAATACGGATTCCATAGGAGCTCACGATGAAAACGAAACACAGAGTAGTCGCGGCAGGCCTGACACTCCTGCTGGTGGCCGCCGCCTTCGCGCAGCGCTTCGGCGAGTCGGTCTCGGTCACGATCGTCGAAGTGCCGGTCACGGTCGTCGACCGCGGCGGCAATCCGGTCCGCGACCTGACGAAGGAAGACTTCGAGCTGTACGACGACGGCAAGCGCGTGCCGATCGAGTACTTCGAAATGCTCGACATGACGAAGATCTCCGCGGCGAGCGGCGGTCCGGGAGAGTCGCCGCTGCCGCCCGCGGCCAACCGGCACTTCCTCCTGCTGTTCGATCTCGCGAACTCCGCCCCCGGCACGATCGCCCGCGCCTCCGAGGCGGCAAAGCAGTTCGTCGACACGGAGCTCGGTGAGCGCGATCTCGCCGCCGTCGCGGTCTTCACCGCGGAGTCGGGCGCGAAGATGATCACCGCGTTCACGCAGAACCGCACGCTCCTCGCGAACGCGATCGAGACCCTCGGCCATCCGAAGTACTTCAAGATCGGCGACCCGCTGATGATCTCCGCGATCTCCACCACGCCGAGCGGCGACACCACCGGCTCCAACAGCCCGACCGGCGGCGGCGGACGTGCGGCTGCTGAAGACGCGGCGCGCGAGTCGACGACCGAGTTCAATCAGATGTCGCAGCGGGGGCAGGACACCGAGCTGCGCAACCGGATCAAGATCCAGATGCAGAACTTCGGCATGATCGCGCGCACGCTCGACCGCATCCGCGGGCAGAAACAGATCGTGCTGCTCTCCGAGGGATTCGACGCGCGGCTCGTCCAGGGACGCGAGGAGATGAGCTTCGAGAAAACGCGCGAGGATACCGACAACGTCTTCTCCGGCGACATCAACAAGGTCGATCAGGAGAACCGCTTCGGCAGCAGCGCCGCGTCGAAGGACATCACCGACATGGCGCAGCTCTTCCGCCGCTCCGACGTCGTGCTGCACGCGATCGACATCAAGGGTCTGCGCTCGCAGGTCGACGCGAGCGCCGGCGCGAAGAAGTCGTCGAGTGAGTCGCTGTTCCTCCTCACCAATCCGACCGGCGGCACGGTCTTCAAAAACGCGAACGACATCAAGGCCAACTTCGCGCGCATGCTCAAGCAGCAGGAAGTCGTTTACGTCCTCGGCTTCACCGCGCGCGGCACCGGCAAACCAGGGAAGTTCCACGAGCTGAAAGTGAAGCCGAAGAGCGGCCGCGCCTCGCATCGCGCCGGCTACTACGAGCCGGGCAGGATGAGCGAGCTGGAAAAGACGCTCAGCATGGCCGAGATCCTCGTCACCGACGCGCCGGTGAAGGACGTCGACGTCACGCTCGCCGCGACGCCGCTTCCCGGTCCCTCGGGCAGGTCGCGCGTGCCGGTCATGGTCGAGATCCCCGGCCCGCGCCTTCTCGAGGGCGTCACCGGAACCGCCGCCAACGCCAACCTCTATCTGTACGCGTTCGACGAGAAGAACCAGGTCGCCGACTTCATGCAGCAGCGCATCGGTCTCGATCTGACGAAAGCCGGCGACACCGTGCGCGCCGGCGGCGTGCGCTACTTCGGCACGCTCCGCCTTCTGCCGGGGAACTACGCGATCAAGGCGCTCGTGCGCGTCGAAGAGTCGGGCCGCGCCGGATTCGTGCGCAGCGACATCACCGTGCCGAAGTTCGACACCGCCGTCGTGCTGCCGCCCGTGATTTTCACGGAGCCGGCGAACTGGGTGATGCTCCTCGGACCGACGCGCGGCGACGACTACGCGTATCCGTTCTCGACCGGCGACGCGAAGTACATTCCGAAGCGCGAGGCGAGCCTGAACGCGAGCACGGAGCACAAGATCGCGCTCTTCCTCAACCGTGTGCCGCTCGAGAATCTCGAAGTGAAATCGGAGATCGTCGGCTCCACCGTGCAGCCGAATGTGAAGCTCCTCGGCCGCACCAGCGCCGACGACCGCGGCACCGTGAAGCTGCTTTTCGGCTTCACGCCGGGCAACCTCCCGGCCGGTGAGCACGAGCTCCGCTTCACCGTCAAGGCGAAGGATGGGAATCAGTCGGTGGTGACGATACCTTTCCGAGTGCTATGAAACCTGGCACCAGGCGCTGGCTCCTCGGAGCCGGCGCCCTTCTTGTCGTCGCCGCCGCCGTCGTCGCGTTCCTTCGTTTCCGGACGCCGTCCGGCGATCCCGACATCATCCTCGTCACGATCGACACGCTGCGCGCCGACTGCGTCAGCTTCACCGGCCACTCGAAGGTGCAGACGCCGTATCTCGACGAGCTCGCGCGCGGCGGCATCTATTTCGAGAACGCGCATGCGCACAACGTCATCACCTTCCCGTCGCACACGAACATCCTCACGGGACTGCTGCCGTATCAGCACGGCGTGCGCGACAACGCCGGCTTCACGCTCGACGCGAAGCACCACACGGTTGCGAAGCTGCTGAAGGAGCGCGGCTACGCCACCGGTGCGTTCGTCGGCGCGTATCCGCTCGACGCGCGGTTCGGGCTCAATCCCGACTTCGATGTGTACGACGACAAGTACCCCGAGGGGACCGCGGTGAGCGCGTTCGTCGTGCCGGAGCGCCCCGCCAGCGAAACGCTCGCCATTGCGCGCGACTGGTACGACTCGCTGCCCGATCAGAAGAAATTCATGTGGGTGCACATCTACGAGCCTCACGTGCCGTATCACCCGCGCTCTCCGTTCAAGGAGCAGTATCCGAAGGATCCGTACCTCGGCGAAGTCGCGTCCGCGGACGACTTCCTCGCCGGTTTCCTCCGCCCGATCCTCGAGAAAAAGCCCGACACGCTGGTCATCGTCACCGCGGATCACGGCGAAGGCATGGGCGAGCACGAGGAAGTCACACACGGCCTCTTCGCCTACGAGGAGACGCTGAAGATCCCGCTCATCGTGTACGAGAAGGGACGCGTGAAACCGCGGATCGAGAAGAGCTTCGTGCGCCACATCGACATCGTGCCGACGATTCTCGCGCGCCTCGGCATTCAGAAGCCGGCGGAACTGAAGGGCGAGTCGCTGCTCGACATCAAAATGCCGCGCGACACGTACTTCGAAGCGCTCACCGCGTCGATCAACCTCGGATGGGCGCCGCTCGTCGGCGTGATCCACGAAGGGCACAAGTACATCGACCTGCCGCTCGCCGAGTTGTACAACCTGCCGCTCGATCCGCTCGAGAAGAAAAACATCCTGCGCGAGAACCGCCGCATGACCACGCGCATCCGCGCGATGCTCGCGTCGTCCGCGCCGTCGCCGGCCAACGCCAGCGCCAGCCGCAACGTATCGCCGGAGGAAGCGCAGAACCTTCTCAGCCTCGGCTATCTCACCGGCACCGCGGCGGCGAAGAAAACCTACACCGCCGACGACGATCCCAAAAACCTCGTGCACTTTTACGGCCGCATGAATCGCGCGGTCGCGCTGTATCAGGAAGGGAAGTGGGACGAGGCGGTGCAGGTCGCGCAGAAGCTGCTCGACGAGCGTCCCGAGATGACGATGGCGAAGGACATGCTCGCGTTCGTGCTGCAGCAGACCGAGCATCCGGAGAAGGCGGAGAAGATCCTGCGCGACGCGATGGCGAGCGGGCAGGCGAGCGACACGATGAAGCGGCGCCTCGGCCTGCTGCTCAGCGAGCGCGGCGACGCGAAGGAAGCGGTGAAGATCCTCTCCGAGTTTCAGAACTCGAAGGATCCGGAGCTCCTCAACGCATACGGAATCGCGCTCGCGGACCTCGGACGCATTCCCGAAGCCGTGCGCCAGTTCGAACAGGCGCTGCAGATCGACAAGACCAACGCGACCTCATTCCAGAACCTCGGCATCGTCGCGCTCCGCGTCAACGACCTCCCGCGCGCGCAACAGTTCCTCTCGCGCGCCCTGCAACTCAACTCGAAAATGCCCCTCGCCCTGAACACCCTCGGCGTCGTCTACGCCCGCCAGAACGACTTCACCCGCGCCGTCCAGTCCTGGCAGCTCGCCGTCCTCGCCGACCCCCGCCAATACGACGCCCTCTTCAACATCGGCCTCGTCGCCGCCCGCTCCGGCCACCCCGACCAGGCCCGCAAAGCCCTCGACCAGTTCGTCCGCACTGCCCCCCCCGAACGCTACGCCCGCGACATCGCCACCGCCCGCCAGGCCCTCTCCCAGCTGCGGTAGCCGGGGGTCAGGTCCGGGATCGGAGGTGGTTGGAGGCGCAGCGGTAGCCGCCGCTGTGGGTCACGCTTTTCGTGAGGGGTGGGAAGAGGACGAGGTTGTAGCCGGCGGCGGCGAAGACTCGGCGCGCGTAGGCGTCGGCTTCGGCGTTCAGCGATGCGAAGCCTTCGGCGCGGCGGTGCTCGAGGACGACGTTGTTCCAGGTGAGCAGGTAGTCCTTCGGCGCGTCCTTCGATGACAGGTTGAGCAGCGGGAGGCGGCGGACGGTGAGGCCGTTTTTCGCGAGGTGGGCGGCGATGGTGTCGAGGAACGTCTGCAAACCGGGCGGCGGCGGCTTCGGCGATTTCAGGATCGAGAAGTCGCCGACGAGCGCGGTCTTCGTCTCCGGCAGCAGCGTCACGATCGAGTCGAGGTCGAAGCCGCCGCCGCCGCCGAGGCGGCGCATCAGCGCGACGTCGGCCGCGAGTGGGTGCACGAAGCGCACGGGCCGGCGATAGAGCGTTTCGAGCTCGCTCGCTGCATCGCGCACGGCGTCGAGGTACTTCTCGATGCCGAGGGGCGTACCGAACGTCTCGACCGGCACGCGCTTCAGCTGCAGCATCTGCAGCGCGCGGATCTCGACGGTGTGAATGCTGATCCACGCCGCGTCGCGCGTCAGCAGAATGTGTCCGTTGTGAAAGGGAATCGGCGCGACCGTCCACCGCGCGTCGAAGTCGCTCTGCGCCAGCGCGCGGACCATGTTCGCGTCCTCCTCGCGCTCCGGCTGCAGATTCGGACGGTTGACCAGCACGACGCCTCCGGCCTTCGTGCGCGCAACGATGAACGGGTCGCGCGGCCACGGCGTGTACGGCCGCGAGAACGTCGGCACGATCGTGACGTCGATGCCCTTCACCCACTCGGCCATCCGCTCGTCCGCGAGCACGAGGATGCGCCGCTTCGGCGCCGACGCGCGCACCGCTTTCAGGAACGCGCGCGCGTCATCCGGCGTCGGGAAGAAGCCGGAGTTGATCGAGTAAATCGACGTCTCGATCGCGCCGGTATCGTCGGGCATGCGCACGTCATCGCCGAGCTCCACGCGACGTGCGCTGCTGCGATGCGGAATCGACTCCCATGCCGCTGCGATGGCTTCGAATGAATCGAAGTCGAGCGCGAACGCGCCGTTCAACTCGCGCAGGACCGGGCCGCGCAACGGCGCGCTGAGCGTCGCCTGGCGGATGAGTGGAACGATGCGCTTGCGAAACTCGCGATCCTCGGCGAATCGCATGGGATCGACGACGAGGAACGGCAGGACCTGGCGGACGTCGTTCGTCCGTCCCGCGCGCGCGCCGGCAAGCGCGATCAGAAATTGCGACACGTTCGCCTGCAGGCGCGAGTCGATGGTCATCATCGACGACCCGAGCGCGCGCAGCGTCACCGCCACCTGTTCCGGCTTCTCGGCGAGCGCCCGATCGAGCTCCGCCGGCGTGAATCTGGCCAGCACCTCGCGCGCGTACTGCTCGCCCGTCGCCACGTCCGGCCATGGCGTCGGCGCCGACGCGATCGTCGTCGCAAGCAGAAGGACGGCGAGGGGCCGCAGCACGCCGAGCGAAAACGTGCACGCATTCCGTATACTTCCCCCTGATTGGAAGAAGGCCTCCCCGAGTTCGAGCGACGCATCGGATACACCTTCGGGCGGCGCGACACGCTTCGCCGCGCGCTCACTCACAAGTCGTACTCCCACGAGGCGAAGGGCGAGAACGTCCGCCATAACGAGACCTACGAGTTCCTCGGCGACTCGGTCCTCGGCTTCGTCATCGGCGACCTGCTCTTCCAGCACTTCCCGCATCTCGACGAGGGCGCGCTCTCGAAAATGAAGGCGTTTCTCGTCAGCGCGCCGAGCCTCGCCGCGAAGGCGCGCGAGTACGAGATGGGCGAAGTGATCCTCCTCGGCGTCGGCGAGGAGAAAACCGGCGGCCGCAAAAAAGACTCGCTGCTCGCGAACCTCTTCGAAGCCGTCATCGCCGCGATCTATCTCGACGGCGGCGTCGGTCCCGCGCGCGCGCTCATCGAGCGTTCGTTTCAGGGCGACATCGCGCGCATCAACCAGCAGGACCTCCTCTTCGCCGACTACAAGACCGCGCTCCAGGAGCTCGCGCAGGGGAGGGGACTGCAGTTGCCCGACTACAACGTCGTCGCCGAGGTCGGGCCCGATCACGACAAGAAATTCGTGGTCGAAGTGAAAGTCGGCAGCCTCACCGCGCGCGGCGAAGGATCGTCGAAGAAGGAAGCGCAGCAGCAGGCCGCGAAACAGGCGTTGGGCGAATACTCCGCGCGCTATGGATAAGCGGCCGGCGATCGCAGTCCTCGTGACCCTCCTCCTCGCCGTTCCCGCGGCGCCGCAGCGCACGGACCTCGATCGCATCCGCACCGACATCACCCGTCTGCGCGCGCGGCTCGACGCGGTGAAGCAGCAGGCGCAGTCCGCGGCGCGTGAGCTGGAGGAAGCGGATCTCGAGCTCGGCATCCGCACGCGCGAGCTGCAGCTCGCCACCGAAGAGGAAACGCGGCTCGGCGTGGAACAGCAGGCGCTGCAGACGCAGATCGCCGCGCTCGTGCCGCGCATCGCGCGGCAGAAGGACGATCTGCGCAAGCGGCTCGTGGTCCTCTATCGCCTCGGCGGACTGAGCTACGTCCGCATGCTGCTCGCGGTCGACGTCGACATGAACCCGATCGAGGCGATCTCGATGCTCAGCTATCTCGTTTCGCACGACGCGCGCGCCGTCACGCGATTTCAGACCGCGCAGCGCCAGCTTCAGGAGCGGCAGACGACGCTCGCGGCGCGCCAGCAGGAGCTCGTCCGTACGCGGCAGCAGGTCGAAGAGCGGCGGCGCTCCGTCGCGCTCGCCGTGCGGCAGAAGCAGAACCTCCTCGCGCGTCTGCGAGTCGAAGAGAGCGGTGCCACGCAACAACTCGCGACGCTGGAAGAGAAAGCGCGGCGGCTGCAGCGGCTCGTCGACGCGCTCTCGCGGCAGCAGCGCGGACTCGCGCCCGACATCGACATCCGCAGCGTGCAGGGCGCGCTCGCGTGGCCGGTCGAGGGAAAGGTCATCGAGCTGTTCGGGCGACAGCGTAACCCGAAGTTTTCAACCTGGACGACCAGCAATGGCCTGAAAATCGAAGCAGTTGCGGGCACACCGGTGCGCGCCGTGTTTCAGGGAACAGTTCTTTTCACGCAGTGGTTCAAAGGATACGGAAACCTGGTCATACTGGATCACGGCAACCGCGTTTTTTCGCTGTACGGCAACGTGAAGGCGCCGACCGTCGCGGTCGGGGACCGGATCACGAGCGGCCAGCCGATTGCAGGAGTGGGCGAGAGCGAGGACGCGAGCTCCGGCCATCTCTATTTCGAGATTCGCCGGGACAACCGCCCGGAGGACCCACAGAAGTGGTTGCGATGATGACGAAAAAGAAAATCGCCTTTCTCATTCTTTCGGCCGTGATGATGATCCTGCTGCTCGCCGGCGCGCTGTTCGGCCAGGCCTCGCAGAAGCAGAGCGTCTATCGCTACATCAGCATCTTCTCCGAGGTCCTCGACCTCGTGCGGAACAACTACGTCGATCAGACCACGTCGGAGCAGCTCATGGACGGCGCCTTCACCGGCGTCACCGACGCCATCGACGAGTTCAGCTACTACGTTCCGCCAGCGCAAATGAACGCCTACAAGAATTTCGTCGACGTCGAGGACAACGGCCTCGGCCTGGTGGTCTCGAAGCGCTTCGGCTACGCCTACGTCATCGCGCCCGTCGCGGGCTCGCCGGCGGAGAAAGCCGGCATCGAGCGCGGCGACTTCATCGAGAAAGTGAACGGCGCGACGACCACCAGCATGGCCGTGTGGCAGCTTCGCAGTGCGCTTCGCGTCAACGGACCGGTGAAACTGCAGATCCTCCGCGGCGGCAACACCAAGCGCGAGGACATCACGCTGCAGCCGGCGACGTTCCATCCCGTCGCACTCGAAGCGAACACTATCTCCGGCGTCGGCTACATCAAAGTGCCGTACTTTGAAAAAGGAACGGCCGCGCAGTTCCGCTCCGCGCTCGAAGACGCGCACAAGCGCGGCGTGCGCAAGCTGATCGTCGACGTTCGCGGCAACGCCGGAGGCTCCGTCGAGGAAGCGATCGCCGCCGCCGACGACCTGCTCACCAGCGGTCTGATCACCGCGCTCGAAGGCCGGAAGATCGATCCGAAGCGCTGGCAGGCCGATCGCGCGACGTCGTTCGACGGCGAGATCCAGGTGCTCGCGGACGTGTCGACCGCCGCCGGCGGCGAGATCTTCGCGTCGGCGATTCGCGGCAACAACCGCGGCAAACTCGTCGGACTCACCACCTACGGCAAGGCCATCGTGCAGCGCTTCGTCCCGCTCCCGAGCGGCGGCGGCGTGCAGATGACGGTCGCGCATTACACGACTCCGGACCTCAAGCCGATCAGCGACGCGGGTGTTCGTCCCGACGTCGTGGTCGATCTCACCGCGCAGGTGCTCGAGACCGAGGAGACGAAGGGCAAGCCGAAGAAGGACGCCGAGGACCTGATTCTGAAGAAGGCGCTCCAGCTCTTCGGCGTGCAGCCGCCGGCGGCGCAGAAGAAAGCGGCGTAACATCGTCGCTGCATGGATCTTCGCGACGACGCCGCACGTTCGACGTTTCGCACGATCGCCATCCTCACGCTGATCCCGATCGCGGGCCTCGCCGCATTTCTCCTCTGGACGTCTCTGACACCGGACCCCTCTCCGCCGCGAAGCGAGCGTCCCGGAGAAGTCGCCTCGACTCCGCCCGTCCTCGAAACCGCGCTCCCGGCCGTCCGCGCGAAACCGCGCCGCGGCCGCGGCGAGATCGTCCTGATCATCGACGACCTCGGCTTCGAGGGTCAGCCGCTCGAGCGCGTGATGTCGCTCGACCCGAACGTGAACTGCGCGATCCTGCCGAATGCCGAGAGCGCCGCGGAGTTCGCGGAGAAGCTCAACGCGCGCGGATTCGAGATCCTCTGTCACCTGCCGATGGAGCCGCGCGGCACCGAGGCACCGGGGCGGAACGCGATCCTCACGTCGATGTCGGATGACGAGATCGCGCGCGCCACGCGCGAGAACGTCCGCGCCATTCCTCATGCGCGCGGAGTCAACAATCACATGGGATCGCTCGCGACGACGGACCGCCGGGTGATGAACAGCGTGATCGGCGCACTCCCCGAGGGCATGTACTTCATCGACTCGCGCACCGCGGGCGGCTCGATCGCCGGCGAGGTCGCGCGTGAGCGGCACGTGCGCACCGCGACGCGGCACGTCTTCCTCGACGACGTGCCGACGGAGTACTCCGTGCGCAAGCAGCTGGAGATGCTCGCCGACACCGCCGAGCGGCGCGGCATCGCCGTCGGCATCGGCCATCCGCGTCCGGCGACGATGCGCGTGCTCGCGGAAATGCTGCCGGAGCTGCGCGCGCGCGGCTTCCGCTTCGTGCGCGCGAGCGAAGTGGTAAGGTAGCGCGCCGCGTGCTGCTCGCCCTTTTTCTCATCGACACCGCCGCCGGCCTGTACCTCTTTCTGCCGCTCGTCGGACGCCGCAACGCCGGCGTGAAGTTCTACCGGCTGATCCTGATCGTCGCCGGCGCGCTCGCTCTTTGCGCGCTGATCGCGCATGCGCTGGCCGGCCGCCGCGATCTCGCGATCGCCGACGCCGCGGCCGCCGCGCTCACGCTGCTCGTCTGGTTCGTGCTGCGCTATCCGAAGCGCCTGATCTACCGCGCGTCCGCTTCGCTGCTGGGCATTGCGTACGTCGTCGCCGCCGTCCTCGCGTATCACGCCGCCGTGCGCCCGCCGCACCTCGCCTGGAGCATCGCCGGCGCGCTCGCATCCACGGCGCTCCTCGGCAGCGTGAACCTGGCCATGCTCCTCGGCCACTGGTACCTCGTCGTCCGCGGCATGTCGATCGACCCGCTCAAGCGCCTCACCATCGCGTCGCTGATCACATCACTCGCGAAAATCGCCCTCGTCGCCGTCGTGCTCGTTGCCACCTGGCCGTCCCCGATCCTCCGCGACCTCTTTTTCTGGATGCGCGCCGGCTGGGGGCTGCTGATCCCGCTGATGCTCTACCCGATGGTGTGGGGCACGGTGAAGATCCGCTCCACCATGGCCGCCACCGGCATCCTCTACGTCGACGTCGTGGCCGTCGTCATCGGCGAAGTGCTGGGCGGCTGGCTCTCACGCCTCGTGCACATGCCGTTGTGAGGGTTGCATGTGCCGCGCATGTTGACATGCGCGGCGCATGAATGCATGTTGGGAGCATGGGCAAGATGGTTCAGATCAGGAACATGCCGGATGCGATTCATCGCACCGTCAAGGCGCGTGCTGCACAGGAGGGGATGTCGCTTTCCGATTACCTGATCCGGGAGATCCGAAAATCAGCGGAGCGGCCGACGATGGCAGAGATGATGGAACGCCTCTCCAAATTGCCACCCATCATCACGAGCAAATCCTCGGCTGAGATCGTCCGTGAGGGGCGTGAGGAGAGAATGCGTGAGCTCGACCGCCGCTTCGACAGCCGCAACCGCCGCCGTCGTTGACGCTTCCGCCATCGTCGATCTGATCACCCAGGGCGTCGCAGCAGCGACGTTGCGCAGCCGCCTGCTCGCATACGACCTTCTCTATGCTCCTGCGCTCATCGATGTCGAAGTCATGCATGCTCTTCGGCGCAATGTCTTGATTAATGAGATGGATGCGGACGCGGCCGAGGCGGCAATCGAGTACTACGGAACAATCGAGATCATGCGCTTTGCTCACGACCCGCTGATTCGGCGGATCTGGCAGTTACGCGGAAATCTGACAGCGTACGATGCTGCTTACGTTGCCCTTGCGGAAGGCATGCGAGTCCCGCTCATCACCCTCGACGCGCGCCTCGCCAAAGCCGCCCCTCCCACCATCCGCGTCGAGCTCATCGCCTGACCACCGCCCGCACCAGCATCAGTGACCCTCTTCCGCGCCGGGGGGAGCGGCGCCGTAGACGTGGCGATCGTGGATCACGAGATCGAACGGCTTCACCGACTCCGGGATCGGATAGCCGCGATGCACAGCCTGGCACTGGTAGCAGACCACGACGTCCTTCACCACGCGCCAGACGATGTAGTCGAGGATCGTGACGCCGAGGAGCGAGAGGCCCCACGTCCAGGGAACGAAGATCGCGCCGACGACGACGAGCGCGATGCCGGTGCGGCGGTTGAAGTCCTTTTGAAAATACAGCTGGTCGTGGCCGCACGCGGCGCAACGCTCGATCGACTCCGGCGCGACGACTGGCGACGGCTCGCCGCACTGCTCGCACGCCGACGGAGGCTCGCCCGCGGCCCGTGCGAGCCGCTGCTCGCACTTTGTGCAGAGAAAGTGGATGCTCGACACGCGCGCATGCTACTCGCGAACGAGTGTCGATGCGACCGCGGCGATGCGCTCGGGGAACACCGCGATTGCGGCCACGATCACGGCCAGTGGAATGCCGATCGGAGTCGGCAGCAGGAGCGTCGCTGCGAACCCTCCGAATGCGATCCAGTAGAGCCGCAGCAGCAGCGGTGTGCGCCGCCGTTCGCCCGCGTTCAGCCGCTGCGCAACGCGCGCGGCGAAGAATGGACGAAGCGACGGCCGCGGCCGCGCGCGCAGGGATGCCAGCGCGTCATCGGGTGTCATCGTGCCTCCGGCAGCAGGTGCGCGAGCCGCTCTCGCGCGCGAAAGAGATAAGACTTGATCGTGCCGACGGGTGCGCTGAGGAGCTCCGCGATCTCGTCGAGCGGCGCGTCCGTCCAGTAATGAAGATAGACGACGGTGCGATAGACGTCCGGGAGCGACTCGACTGCCGCCGCGACGATCGCGTCGCGCTCCCGCTCGGCGAACGTTCGATGCGGATCGTCGATCGAAGCGAGGTCGCGCAGTACCGAGGCATCGACATGCGGCAGTCGCAGCCGCGCTGCGCGGCTCCGGTTGATCGCCACGCTGTACGCGACGCGATACACCCAGGTGCCGAACTTCGCCGCACCGCGAAATTGTGCGAGTTTTTCATGAATGCGCAGGAACACATCCTGCGTTGCTTCCTCGGCATCCGCGTCCCTGAACGGTCCGAGCACCGACGCCACGAGACGGAACACGTTCTCCTGATGGCGTTCGACCAGTTCGCGGAACAGCGCTTCGTCGCGCGATGCGAGGTAACGGGCGACGAGTGCCTCATCGTCCATCACGCGGTCGCATGACCAGGTACTGGAGCCAGAGACCGACGCCGAGGAAAATCGGGATCAGCGCGAACGGCCAGACCTGCTGGTGATACGGATCGCCCGACATCCACATCGCGAGCAGCGTTCCCGCGCCGCCGAGGACCAGCAGGATGCCGGCGCCGAGCGGCCAGCGCGGGTTCACTCGCAGCAGCCCGAGGAGCGTGTCGATGCGATGCGGGGGCGCGGGATCGTAGTCGGGGACCTCGGGCATCGGAATTCCTTTCTCCATGGCGATGAGCCGTTCGCGGTGAATGAAGTCGAGCTTGATCTGGTACCGGCGGATGTTCAGCCACTTCAGCGCGAGAAAAAACGCCGCCGATCCGAAGAGAAACAAAATGCCGATGAGCTGGTGGCCGAAGACGTCGAGGTCCATGTTCATTTCTGCCTCCTGAGCGCCCAGACCGCCGACGCGAGGTAGCGCGGCGCGCCTGTCTGATCCCGTACGATGACGAAGCTCTCCAGTTGTGTCCCGGGTGCCGGCCGGTAACGATCGGGCCCGATTTTCGTCACCGGCAGTGTCTGTCCCGCGAACTTCGCCACCATCGTTCCGTTCTCCTCCGCCAGCTCGACGCGAATGGCCTCGCTGTTGATGTACGTACCGGCGAGCTGCGAGATCTCGTTCTCCGCAATCGGAAGCACCTGGTCCGAGGGAGGCGATGACGCGGGTCCGCTGACGAATTGATCGATCACATCGAACGCGACTCCGGAAAGGATCGCGCCGCTGCGATTCGCGATGATTGCGACCGCGACGCGTTCTTTCGGCAGAATCATCACGATGCTGCCGTACCCGCTGCGCGCGCCGGTGTGCACGGCGAGCCGCGTGCCGCGATACTCCTGCACGAGCAGGCCGTAGCCGTAGTGCCGGTCCTGCGGTGCGACGCGGACGCGCGGCGTGGACATGCGCGCGAGCAGAGCCGCATCGCGGTTGAGCAGCGTGACGAAGAACCGTCCCAGATCGTCGGCACTCGTGAAGAGCGATCCCGGCGGATAGTTCCCGGCATGCTCGGCGAACGGCCGGACGACACCTTTGCCATCGTGTCCGATCGCGAGCGGATACGTCATCGCCACCAGCGGACGGAAGGTGCTGTGGGTCATCCCGGAGGGACGCAGCACGAGCTCATCGATCGCGTCGCTGAACGCTTTTCCCGCGGCGGTTGCGATCACGTCTCCGGCGACGACATATCCCGGATTCGCGTACGACATGATCTCGCCGGGCGTCGTGAAGAATGCCTCCTCACCGAACGCGCGTACCCGCGCGTGCAGCGCGCTCTCGTCGAGCGGACCCTGCATCGGCGCGTCATCGCGCAGCCCGGCCGTATGGGTGAGTAACTGTTCGAGAGTCAGGATGCGCAATGGCGGCGAAAGATCGCGGACGACCTCGCCGATCGGCTGGTCGAGACGCAGTTTGCCGGCGTCGACGAGGCGCAGCGCCGCTGCGGCGACGAAGAGTTTGGTCGTCGATCCGAGGCGGAACAACGTCTCCGGCGTGACCGGCGTCTTCGTTTCGGCGTTCGCGGCGCCGTAGCCGTGCGCGTACACGACTTTCTCGCCCTGGACGACCACGATTGCCGCGCCAGGGACGTTCTTCGACTGAAGGTGGGCCTCGATCGCGCGGTCGACGGACCCGAGATCGAGGCAGAGAACCAAAGCTGCAATGAGAGTCATACAGCTTTGGACAGGGCCACCGCGGCGGCGGTTGCAGGTCGCGGCTACTTTGCGCGTTCGAGGTAGCGGTTGTCGACCGGGTCGACGATGATCTCTTCGCCCTCGGTCACGAACGGCGGCACCTGCACCACCACCCCGTTCTCCAGCGTCGCCGGCTTGTAGGACGACGACTGCGTCGAGCCCTTCACCATCGGCTGCGTCTCTTTGATGCGCGCGCGGATCGACTTCGGCAGCTCCACGCCGATCGGGCGCTGCTCGTGGAACTGCACCTGGATCTTCAGGCCCGACTCCAGCCAGGACGCCGCATCGCCGAGGTCCTCCTCGCTGATCTCGACCTGCTCGAAGCTCTCCGTGTTCATGAAGTGATGCGCGTGGCCGTCGGAGTACATGTACTCCATCTCGTGCTGGTTGATGTAGGCCTGCTCGATGTTGTCGTTCGAGCGGAAGCGGTGCTCGAACTGATTGCCGGTGCGCAGATTGCGGAGCTTCGCCTGGACCATCGCGCGGAGGTTGCCCGGAGTGTGGTGACGGAATTCCATGATCTTGCAGAGGTCTCCCTCGAAGATGATGACCATCCCTTTGCGGATATCGTTCGCCTGCATGTGAATCCTTTCAGCTAAGATCGCCGGGGGAGAACGCAAATCGTGAAGACCGCTCGCATCCTGCTCGCCGTCGCGCTGCTGGTTACGGTATTCGCCACGGCATGCCACCCCGACCGCGAAGCCCAAACCACAGACACGACAAGCGATATTCCTGTCGGCGTGTATGCGGCGCTGACCGGAGACCAGGCGGCGTTCGGGAACGCGACCGTGCAGGGTGTGAAGCTCGCCGCCGAGGAGATCAACGCCGCCGGCGGCGTCCTCGGACGGCAGATCCGCCTCGTCATCGACGACGATCAGAGCCGGCCCGATCAGGCCGCGTCGGTCGTCACGAAACTGATCACCAGCGACAACGTGATCGCGGTCATCGGCGAGAACTCGTCGACGCAGTCGCTCGCCGGCGCGCCGATCTGCCAGGCGAGCAAAGTGCCGATGATCTCGCCGTCGTCGACCAACCCTTCCGTCACCGAGAAAGGCGACTACATCTTCCGCGTCTGCTTCACCGATCCGTATCAGGGGAAGGCGCTGGCGGCGTTCGCGAAGAACAGCCTGAAGCTCGACACGGCCGCGATTCTCGTCGACAAGAAAACCGATTACTCAGTGGGCCTCGCGCAGTTTTTCCGGAAGGAATACGAAGCGCTGGGCGGAAAGATCGTCGCCGAACAGAGTTACTCCGGCGGCGACACCGACTTCCGCCCGCAGCTCACCGCGATCCGCACGACGAAGCCGAAGATGATCTTCATCCCCGGCTTCTACACCGAGGTTGGTCAGATCGCGATTCAGGCGCGCGACCTCGGCATCACCCAGCCGCTCGTCGGCGGCGACGGCTGGGACTCGCCGACGCTCACCGAGATCGGCGGCAAGGCTCTCGACGGATCGTATTTCTCGAATCACTATTTCTTCGGCGACCCGCAGCCGCGCGTGCAGGACTTCGTGAAGAAGATTCGCGAGCGCCACGGCAGGAACCCTGACGCGAACGCCTCCCTCGGATACGACGCGCTGCACATCCTCGCGCGCGCCATCCGCGAGGCGGGCTCGCTCGATCGCCCCGCGATCCGCGACCGCATCGCCGCGACGCGCGAGTATCCCGGCGTCTCCGGCACCATCACCATGGGCCCGGACCGCAATCCCATCAAGCCGCTGGCGATCATCCGGCTCGTGGACGGGCAGATGCAGTTCGCGGAGTGGGTGAAGCCGTAGCGCGCTGATTGGTACAGTGGTACCATCGTACCGATAGACATAGGTGTGTTTCAGCTGCTGCCGCGGCCCGAGGGCGTCTCCGAGCAGCAGGTGCTCGAGCAGGCGCTGTGGGAAGTCGAGCTCGCGGAGCGGGCAGGCTTCGACGGCATCTGGATTGCCGAGCATCACGGATCGTCGTTCGGCACGATTGGCGCGCCGTCGGTGTACGCGGCGGCGGTCGCGCGGATGACGTCGCGCATTCGCATCGGGTACGCGGTGGCCGTGCTGCCGCTGCATCATCCGCTGCGGCTCGCCGAGGAGATCGCGTGGGTGGATCGGCTCAGCGGCGGGCGGGTGGCGGTCGGAGTCGGGCCGGGGTTCAGTCCGTTCGAGTTCGAGCTGCTCGGCGTTCCGATCGCGGAGCGGCATGCGCGATTCGAGGAGGGGCTGCGCATTCTGCGGCGCGAGCTGAAGGTGCCGCTGCTTCGCGCCTGTTCCTCGATCGAGGCCGTGCGTCACGCCGCGAAGGAGGGGATGCCGGTGCTGCTCGGATTGAAGTCTGTTCCTGAGCTGGCGGAGCGAGTGAAGGCCTACGGCGATCCCGCGAACATCCACGTCCTGCGCCGCATCTGCGTCGCTGACACCGATGCCGAGGCGCTGGCGCTGATGCGCGAGCCGCTGCTGTGGGAAGAGCGCGCGATGCACGCGATCGGCGGGCCCGTGGTCGAGGACGACGAGGCGATCCGCGCCGGACTCGAAGGCTCGCTGTGCGGCTCGCCGGCGACCGTCGCGCGCCAGCTCGACGAGCTGCGCGCAATCGGCATCCGCCACATCATCGGCTGGTTCCACTTCGGGAACATGCCGTACGAGAACGTGCGGGCGTCGATGAAAGCGGCAGCTAGCGCTGCCGCACTCCTAAATCCTTGATCCTCCGCGCGGCGAGCACGTAGGTCGACGACGCGACGTCGGTGGCCGGCTTCTCGACGCGGCGGTAGGCGGCGAGGGCGGCGTCGGTGGCACCGTAGTTTTCGGCGATGCGGCCGAAGACGTACCAGTCGTGATCGGCGGGCTCGTCGCGGCCGGCGTCGTCCATGCTCTGCAGCAGCGCCTCGCGCGCCTCGAGGCTCTTGCCGGTCTCGGCGTAGAGCGACGCGAGCGTGTGCAGGAGCGCGGGGCCGGCGCCGGGGAGCTGCATGGCCTGGCGCGCCTCGGCGAGCGCGCGGTCGAGGTTCACGCCGCTCAGCAGCGCGTTCCAGGCGATGTTGTTGTAGTCGCTCGCGCTGGGGCGCAGCTCCTCGATCACCTGCCGGTAGAACTTGTCGCACGACGCGTAGTCGCCGCGGTTCATCGCCGCGCCGCCGAGGGCGCGGATCGCGTCATCGTCCTTCGGGAAACGCTCGAGGCGCGCGGACGCGAGCTTCGTGATCGCATCGGCGCGATCGAGGCGTGCCAGCGCGGCGACGTGCATGTTGAACGCGACCGCCGAATCCGGCGCCGCCGTCGAGAGACGCTCCACCACCGGCAGCACGCCCGCGTAATCCTCGCGCACCGCGAGCAGGATCGCGATGGAGTGATCGATGCGCAACCGCTCCTCGTCCGTCGCCGCCTTCTCGCGCGCGGCATTGAGGATCGGCAGTGCGCGCTCGCCGAATTCCTTCGACGGCATCAGCATCGCCGCAGCCACGCGCATCTCATCCACCGTCGCCGAGGGCTTCGACTTCGCCCAGTACTTCGAGAACGGTGTCGTCTCCAGCGGATCGTCGCCGCCGGCGGCGGGAAACTCCTCGCGCGTCCAGTTCAGCCACTGCCGCGCGATCTCGGGCTTGCCGGCATCGAGGAGACGCAGCACGCTGAGTCCGATCAGCGCGGGCGACTTGCGCGTCGCGCTGACGCGGTACTCGTCGCCCTCGCGGACGACGAAGATCGTTTCCTCGCGCCCGCCCTTGCCGACGGCGCTGCTGCGGATGCGAATGCGATAACCGGTCGCGTCGTCTCCGTCCTGCACGAGCTGCATCGACGCCAGACCGAGGTCGGCGTAGAACTCCATCGGCAACCCCTGCTGGCGCGCGGCGTTGAGCATGACGACGCGCGTCATGTGCCACTCCGACTCCTGCGCCTCGGCCTTGAAGTACGAAGCCTCGTCGGCTGCATAGAGCTCGGCCACGCGCTCGGACGTCAGTTCGGCGATGAGTCCCGCGAGCATCAGCTTCTTCACGACGCTCTTCGGATCGTCCTTCGGCATCGCGACTTCCTCGTACGGGCGTGCCTTGCGCAGATTCTCGACCTGCTGCCGCGCCTCGCTCGAGGGCGAGCCCTGGGTCGCCTCTTCGATCAGATCGGCGGCGGTGCCGTACATGCGCAGCGCGAGGAGCATGCTCCCGGCATTGCGCAGGATCTCCTTCCGCTGCGCCTGATCGCCGGCGCCGGCTTCGCGGATCGCGGCTTTCGCGCCGTCGGTCGCGCCCGCGGCGACGACGCGCCACAGATTCTGCTGCACCGGATCCGACGCCGTCTTCACCGCCTCGCGCAACTCGTCGAAGCGTTTCGCGCGCGCGAGCGCCACGTAGAGCTCCGGCTCGTACTGCTTCTCGTCCATCGCGATCAGCGCGCGAAACTCCGCGATCGCGTCGTTCACGTTTGCGCTGCGGCCGAAGAGCAGACCCTCCTCGCCGTACTCGAGCAGCTTCGCCAGCTCGCCGCGAATCGACTGATCCTTCGGATCGAGCTCCTTCGCCTTGCGATACGCCGCGACGGCGCCCGGCAGATCGAAGCCGCGGCGGAACGGGCGGCCGAAGAGATCGTGCTGCAGGATGATGCCGTGCATGCGGTGCGCGCGCGCGTACGACGGCTCGAGCGCGATCGCCTTTTTGATCTGCTCGCGCGCCGCGTCGCCCATACCGCCCGCGAGCAGCGCCTTCGCGATCTCGACCTGATGCCGCCCTTCCTTCGGATGGGCGGAGGCGAGCTTGCGGAACTCGACGAGCGCGGCGGAGATGTTGCCGTTGGCCAGCTCGAGCTGTCCGCGCTGATCGAAGCCGATCATCACGGCCTTGGTCTCGATGAAGTCCTTGAACGCCTTCTTCGTCTCTTCGACTTCGGAGGGCGCGAGACGCCGCTTGCCGGTATCGAAGCGGAACGTCGCGAAGACGGAACCGCGCGCGTCGGTCGTGAACTCCTTCGACAGCGTGGTCGTGCCGAGCTTCACGGTCTCGTTCTTCGGCAGCGTGCGCGGCTCGAATCCGGACGGCGGCACGATCTGATAGCGCCACTCGCGCACGAAAGGGCGGCGCCAGACGAAGTCGCTGCGCCGCGTTTTCTTCGCCTTCGTCGCGTCGTCGTCCTTCTCGTCGATGAAGTTGCGCAGCGACCACGGGAGGCTTTGCAGCAAACCGGCGGGGAAGATCGCGACCGCGGCCTCGCCGTCCATGGCGAGCCCGCGCGACGCCTCGGCGGCCTCGATGCGGATGCGGAACGGCGAGGTGAGGTCGTGCGGGTCGCTCACGTCCATCTTCGACAGCGCTTTCGCGGAGTAGTAGTTCTTCGCGTACTCCTCCATCGACTCGCGATACTTCCGGCGATCGGTGGAGACGTAGAAGCGGCGCATCGACGACTCGTCCGCGCCGGAAGGCTCCGTGGTCTCGACGACGGACGCCTTTCCTTCCTCGGGGATCGTGAAGACGCGCGTCTCGAGGCTGCGATTCGCGGTCGACTCGTACACCGGCGTCGTGGCCAGCGAGGTCGTGTCGGCGCTCGCGATCAGCGCGAAGCGGCCCTGATCCATCAGCGGCAGCTCGCCGGCGCGCGAGTATTCGTCGGTCGGATCGACCCACAGCGGCTCGGGGCCTTCGACGACGACGATCGCATGGTTGAACATGCCGAGGCCGGGGAGATCGTGCGGGACATCGAAGTCCTCGCCCGCGCGGAGCAGCGCGACGTGCGCCCTGATCTTCGCCTCGCGCAGCAGCGCGACGAGCAGCGTCGCCTTGTCCTTGCAGTCGCCGTAGCGATTCGAGAGCACCGTCTGCGGAGGACGCGGAACGACGGACGACTCGCCGACTTCGACGCCGGCGTAGCGGACGCGCGTCTGAATCCACGCGAGCGCCTTCGTGACTGTGGAGGACAGGCAATCCTGCCTGTCCTGACAGGCACGATTGCCTGTCCCCCACGCCTCGCGAGCTTCCTTCTCGAGCGACGCGTTCGCGATCTGCTTCTCGACGATCTCCGCGTAGCGCTTCGCGAGGTCCTGCCACGACTTCGCGATCGAGACGCCGACCCACGGCAGCGGCGAGACGTCGAACGGCAGGTCCCACTCGAAGTTTTCCTTCGGGGCATACGGGCCGCCTTCGTACACGATGTGCTGGCGTCCGTCCTTCTCTTCTTTCCGCGGATCGATCTTCGCCTGATTCACGAACTGCAGCGCGAGCGAGAGCGGCGCGTCGACGACGAGCCGCGCGCGATGCACCGGCTGATAGCCGCCGAAGAAGAAGACGTCGCTCGAGGCGAGGTCGTACAGCGATTCCTTCGATTTGTAGGTGATGAGCTGCTCGACGACCGATCCGACGGCGACCGCCGGCAGAGGCGCGCGAATGACGCGGTTGTCGCTGAAGATGTCGAGCGATTCCTCGGGTGCCGGCGCTTCGATGAGCGCATGCGCGTCGAGTACGTGGACGGTCCCGTCCTTCGTGACCACGCGCGCCTGAATCTCCGGACGTTCCTGCACCCACGGCGCCCACGAGGCGTTGACGGAGCCCCAGTTGTCGATCGCGGAGTCGTTGGCGATGCGATAGACGATGCGCTGCGTGCTGACGCTGCCGCCCTTTTCGTCGAACGTGTGCGTCGCCTCGTCGAGGAGGATGACCGCGCCCGACTCGCCTGCCGGCACGGCTTCGGCCGCGGCGAGGAGCGCCTTCGGATCCGCCGTCAGCGGCGCGCCGTCCCACGGCTCCGCCGCGGCGAAAAGGGAAGAGGCCAGCGCGAGCAGCAAAGCGAGTGCGCTCAAGCGAATACGGACGGTCATGACGGCTCCTGGATAGTTATTCGGACGCGGACCGGGCATGGTAGCACGCTATACTGAACCCATATGCGCAAACTCATTCTCATCATGCTCGTACTCGCCATCGCAGTCCCCGCATTTGCTGAGACGTTGCAGAAACCCGGAAAGTGGCAGATCAGGATGCAGATGGAGATGCCCGGCATGCCGTTCAAGATGCCGCCCATCACCACCGAAGTCTGCCTCACCGAAGACGACATCAAAGACCCGCAGAAAGCGCTGCCCGGCGACGCGAAGAACCCGTGCACGATCAGCGACTACAAGGTCGACGGCAACACCGTGACCTGGACCGCCGACTGCCCGAAGCAGAAGACGAAAGGCAAAGGCGAGATCACCTTCACCGACGACTCCTACACCGGCACCATGAAGATGCAGATGGAGGAGCAGGAGATGACGATGAAGTACTCGGGTCAGTGGAAGGGTGCCTGTAAGAAGTAGTTACGGCATCCAGAAATCGCGTGCGTACAAACGCACGAGCTTCGTCTCCGGTCCCTCGGCGCCGCGCACATACGCTTCCCACGCATCGAGCTGCTTTTCCGGCCCGATGGTGAAGTAGACGGCGCCGGGGACGTCTTTTCCCTTCACGTTGTAGCCGGGGAGGAGGCGTCCGTAGACGGCGTCCTTGCGATCGAACAGTTTTTCGCCGAGCTGCGGATCCTTCCGCAGCTCGAGGATCGACTGGCGGAACTTCTTCACCTGATCGGGCGGCTGGTTGTCGGCGAGGTCGGCGGCCATGTTCTCGGCGCGGTTCTCGTACGTCGCGGCGGCGCGCGTTTCGCCGAAGACCTGCGCGATCGAGTAGTCGGCGAGGCGCGGGTCGCGCTCGGCGGACTTCAGCGTATCGACGACGAACTTCACCGTCTGCGGGATCTCCGGCGTCCGCTCGGCGTAATAGCCCATCCGCCCCGACTGCACGCTCGCGCGCAGGCCGTTGCTGTACGCCAGTCCGTTCGCGAGCGTCTTGAGGAAGATGCCGTGCGCGCCGTAGCCGGAGTGGAGGCGCGAGGCGAGATAGTCGAGCTGCTTCTCGCGATCGCCGAAGTCGGAGAAATGCGCGCCCGGCACCGACGTGATGATCACGCCGTTCTTCATGTTCGGCGCGAGGAGGCCGACGTACACCGGCGTCGTGACCGTGGTGTCGCGCGCGCGGAGGCGCGCGTCGATGAGACGCGTGTCCGACGCCGGCGGCAGCGCGGGCGCGGCTGCCGCGTCGAGCGACGCCGCGAGTGCGTCGACCGTGGGCGCGAGCTCTTTCTGAATCGTGGTGGAGGAAACGAAGAACATGCGCGCGTTGCCGCGGCGCAGCAGGTTTTTGCGGAGCGCGTCCAGATTCGCCAGCGCCTCGGCGGGCGGCGTGAGCAGGTCATCGCGCAGCGCCATCACGAGATACGCCCAGTCGCTGGCGAGGCTCGCGTCCGGGATCTCGATCAGGGTCAGATCGAGGTCCTTCGCCAGGTCCTTCCCGATCGGCATCGCCGTCGCGGAGAGTGCCGCGAACGTTTCTTCCTTCGTGAGCATCTGCTTGAGCTGCACGCGCGAGCCGGTGCGCTGCGAGAGCTCGGTGAACCACTTCGCGAGCGTCTCCCGATCGCCGGCCGGCGCTTCCTTCAGCAGCCACTTGAGGCGCAGCGCGTTGTGCGCGCGCGTGAGGAACGAGTCGGTCGCGAGATAGGCGGGATTCGTCTGCACCCGATATGCGGTCGACGGGTTCTGCACCCACGACTCCTCGGAGCCCTGCATCGTGTTCCGCAGGCCGCTCAGCGACTGATCGACGACGTCGCGGATGCGCGGGAGGTTCTCGGGACGCCAGTCGGGGTGGTGCAGCACGAGCGTCATCCAGTCGATCGCGCGCTTCGCCTCGCTGGTGCCGATGCCGGCGCCGCGCACGACGAGCTCGACGCGCTCGGTGCGCGGATTGGTCGAGAAGTTTGCGTCGAGGCGGAGGATCTCCTTCCGCAGACGCTCGGACATTTCTTCGTTCGAGACCGGTCGGCCGTTCTCGATGACGCCGACGCGCGTCAGGAGCAGCGGGAGCAGCGAGAGATAGCGGAGATGCGCGCGCGGCACGCGGTCGGCGCGCAGGGCCAGGCCGAGGGTGGCGCTCGACATGTTGTCGAACGTGGAGGTCACGATGGGGATGGTGGACTCGAGCGTGCGCGCCGAATACTGCAGCTGGTCATCGAGCGTGAGCGGCGGATTCTTCACGAATTCGGGAGTCGAGATCTTCCTGGCCTCTTCCTCGATCCGCGCGGCCTCGGAATCCTGTTCCTTCTGATAGCGCTTCAGCGCTTCCTGCACGTCGGCGACCGCGTACTTTTCCGCGAGGCGCTTCGCCTCCGCGTCCGCGCGCGCGGTGCGCTCCGTTTCCTCGCGCTGCAGCAGCGCCGGACTCGGCGTCGCGGCGACTGCGTATGGCGTCACGCCGGTGATCTGCCATTTCGCCAGATATTCGCGCCAGATGTTCTTGCCGGAAGTGAGCTGCGAGCGCACCCAGGTCATCTGCGGCTTCAGCGTCACGGACTTGCGGAACTCGGGCGTGCGCTCGAGCATCAGCAGTTGATCCATCCACGACGAGCCGGTGCCGCGGAAGCCCCACGACGGCGGCGTATTGACGAAGTTCGCGAGCTGGCGGTCCGACTCGATCACACGGCTCAGCGCGCGGTCGTTGAATTCCTTGAGCTCGGGCGAGTTGTCGGCCAGGCCGGCGATGCGATTCAGCTCGTCCATCACCCTCCAGCGGACGGAGATGATGTTGGCGGTGCTCAGGCTCGGGACGACGACGTTGTCGAGGATGAACGCCACCGGGTGACCCTGGTCGCGCTCGATGTTGCTGAAGACGCCGGTCGCGCCGGTGTCGATTTTTTTCGTTTTGCTGTCGACGAAGAGCTTGTAGAGGTTCGTCGTCGCGTCGCCGGCGAAGGTCTCGCCGAAGAGCTCGAGCAGCACCAGCTCGTTCGCCGGCAGATTCATGCGCGTCGCCGGCCAGACGAAGGCGAGAGGGCTCGGCTGCTGGTCGTTGCGGTTCGGATATTCGTCAATGACGATGGTGCCGGGAGGGGCGGCCTTCGGCGCCGGCAGCGGCTTGCTCAGCGCCGACTCGCGCTTCTTCGGCTCGCTCTCGACCTTCCCGAGGATTTTGTCGGTGCGATCGAGCACCTCGGTCAGCGGCACGTTCTTCGGAAACGAGACCAGCGTTCCCATGTTCGCCAGGTAGTACGACGACGCGTGGAAGTTGCGGATGTCCTCCGGCTTCATCGTGCGGATGCCCGAGGGCTCGCCGCCGGAGTTGTACGCCAGCGGATGCTCGGCGCCGTACACGAGCTGGCCCGCCTTGCGGAACAGCACGCGATAGCGGTTCGCGCTGGAGCTGGTCATCTCGTTGTAGACCGAGCCCTTTTCCTCGAGCCGCAGCGTGCCGTCGGCGTTCTGCGTGACGCCGAAGCTGCGCACCTCGCGGCGGATCTCTTCGTCGGTGTAGTTCGGATGGAGCAGCGCATTGAGCTCGGCGGCGAAGAGATCGAAAAAGACGTCTTTGCCGGCGGTGGTGTTGAAGTGATAGCTCGTGCGCCACTGCTGCGTGAACGCCGTCGAGCCGGAGAGCCACATCGTGTCGAGTCCCGCGAACGCGCGGCCGGTGGTGCCCTTGCCGAGGAGCAGATGCTCCTGCGTGTGCGGCTCGCCCTGATCGCCGACCGGCACGCTGTTCACCCACGTGTAGCCCTGCGGAACGGACTCGATCTGCAGGTAGTCGAGCGTGAACCCGCTGCGGCGATGAATGAACCGCGCGCCCAGCGGCTTGTCGACGTCGTTGACGTACAGCGCGTCGACACGGAACCCGTCGACGACGTCGCCCTTCTTCAGTTGCTCGAGCTTCACGTCGGCAGACACCGACATCGACATAAGGCACAGCAGGATTGCAGCGATACGCATGGATTCTCCCGAAGTCTCAAAGTCGCAGAGTCTGCAAGTCTCAAAGAGAAACCTCTCACGGACGGTTGCATTTCTGCAACTCTATGAGACTTTGAGACTCGGAGACTCTGAGACTCGCTCCGCCCACCACAACTGCGCGCACATCACCAGCATCCCCGCGTCGCGCAGCAGGACCAGCCACATATCGCGGATCCGCTCCTCGTGCGTCCTGCCGGCGGCGGAGACATCGAAGCAGCCGCAGTCGATGGCGTTGCCGCGGAGGAGGTTGAAGGCGATGGCGATCATGAAGGTGATCAGCAGCAGGGCGACGATGGTGCGTGAGGCGCGGGTCCAGATGCCGAGGATCAGGCAGAGTCCGGCGAGCAGCTCCAGCCACGGCATCGTCAGCGCGCTGAGATTGATCAGCGATCCCGGCAGGATGCGGTAATTGAAGATCATGTGCGCGAAACCCGGCGGGTCGGCGATCTTCGGCCAGGCGGCGACGACGAAGATGATCCCGAGCGCGATCTGGACGCGCAGCGTCAGCCAGGGATGAGTCAGCCACTTCATGGATTCGTACCGCTCCTCGTCGCGCCGCCGCGTTTCTGCCAGTCCGGATACCCGTCCTTGTACACGTAGACGTTGTTGAACTGCACGCCCCACAGCTTCTGCGCGAGCATGTGCGAATCCTCGCACGCGCCGCCGGAGCAGTAGATGACGATCGGCAGGTTCTGATCGCGCGGATCGCTGCGCTCATTGAACAGCGCATTGACCTTCTCGTCGACGTCCACCTCCCACACCGAGAACGACCGCGCGCCGGCGATGTGTCCTTCCTCGTACACCGACGAGCGTCGCGCATCGAGGAACAGGGCGCCGGCCTTGTGCAGCGCGGCGACGTCGTCGCCGCTGATCTCGACGTACGGCTTGTCGGGATGCGGAGTGAAACGCGCGGCGGAGTCGGGGGCAGGGGCGGGAGGAATGGGGGCTGGGGCCGGCTTGACCTCCGGCTTCGTGACGGGCGGCTGCGTCGTGGTGGTCGCGGTCGTCGTGGTTGCGATCGGCGCGACAGTAGTGGTCGCCGTCGCCTGCGGAACCGGCTCGAGCGTCGCGGTCTCCGCGACCGTCGCAGTCGCCGTCGGAACCGGCATCGGGGTCGGCGGCACTTTTTCCGGCACGCGCGGCGGAACGGTGCGAGCGTTCGGATAGTAGTGGCTGACCAGCTTGAGCCGCCGCTGGCGCGACGCGAAGCCGTTCGCGATCACGGCGATGGCCAGCGAGGCGAGGACGAGGAGGACGATCTGAACCGTGGTGCTTTTCAGTCGCATGCTGTGAGTATGACGCAACAGCGTCCGCGACGTTTCTAGTCGGCGCGCCGCAGCACCACGACGGCGTGCGACTGCACCCGCAGCGCCTGGCCGGCTCTCCACTCGTGATGCTCGCGGAGATCGGGAAGCGGCTCGTTCGTATCGAGCACTTTCGTCCAGCGGTCGCCCCACGGACTGGTCGGCAGCGTGAACTCGATCGGCTCGTTGTGCGCGTTGAAGAGGAGATAGAAGCTGTCGTCGACGATCGGCTCGCCGCGGTGATCGGGCGTCGGAATCGCGCGCCCGTTGAGAAACACGCCGACGGTGCGCGAGAAGGTGCTCATCCAGTCCTGGTCCGTCATCTCCTGCCCGTCGGGCTTGAACCAGCCGATGTCGCTGACCCCCGTGCCGCGCACCGGACGGCCGAGGAACCAGCGGCGGCGCTGAAAATTCTGGTGCTCGCGGCGGAATTGAATCAGCCGCGCCGTGAACGCGAGCAGCACATCGTCGACGTGCGACCAGTCGAACCAGGAGAGCTCGTTGTCCTGGCAGTAAGCATTGTTGTTGCCGTGCTGCGTGCGCCCCATCTCGTCGCCGCCGACGAGCATCGGCACGCCCTGCGAGAGCAGCAGCGTCGTCAGGAAGTTGCGCTGCTGCCGCGCGCGCAGCGCGTTCACCTCCGGATCGTCGGCCGGACCCTCGACGCCGCAGTTCCACGAGCGGTTGTCGTCCGCGCCGTCGCGATTGTCCTCGCCGTTGGCCTCGTTGTGCTTCTCGTTGTACGACACGAGATCGCGCAGCGTGAAGCCGTCATGCGAGGTGATGAAGTTGATGCTCGCGTACGGACGGCGTCCATTGTCGGCGTAGAGATCGGAGCTGCCGGTGAGCCGCGTGCCCAGCTCGTCGATCATCTGATCGTTGCCGCGCCAGTAGTCGCGGATGGCGTCGCGGTACTTGCCGTTCCACTCCGACCAGAGCGAGGGGAAGTTGCCGACCTGGTAGCCGCCCTCGCCGACGTCCCACGGCTCGGCGATGAGCTTCACCTGCGAGATGACCGGGTCCTGCTGGATGATGTCGAAGAAGGCGGAGAGGCGGTCGACGTCGTGCAGCTCGCGCGCGAGCGTGGCCGCGAGGTCGAAGCGGAATCCGTCGACGTGCATCTCCAGCAGCCAGTAGCGCAGCGAGTCCATGATCAGCTGCAGGACGTGCGGGTGCCGCATGTTGAGGCTGTTGCCGGTGCCGGTGTAGTCCATGTAGAACCGTCCGCCGTGCGTGCGGTAGTACGCGCCGTTGTCGATGCCCTTCATCGAGAGGATCGGCCCGAGGTGGTTCCCCTCGGCGGTGTGGTTGTAGACGACGTCGAGGATCACTTCGATGCCGGCGTCGTGCAGCGCCTTCACCATCTCCTTGAACTCGGTCACCTGCTGCCCGAGCTGTCCGCTCGCGGCGTATTCGTTGTGCGGCGCGAGAAAGGAGATCGAGTCGTAGCCCCAGTAGTTGCGCAAGCCTTTGTCCAATAGATGCTTGGCGTGGATGAACTGATGGACCGGCATCAGCTCGACCGCCGTGACGCCGAGCTGCTGCAGGTAGCGGATCGCCGCGGGATGCGCGAGTCCGGCGTACGTGCCGCGCAGGTTCTCGGGGATTCCGGGATGCCGCTTCGTGAATCCCTTGACGTGCATTTCGTAGATGATCGTCCGGTGCCACGGCGTGTGCGGGCGGCGGTCGTGCTGCCAGTCGAACCAGGGACTGATGACGACGCACTTCGGCATGAACGGCGCGCTGTCGTCGTCGTTACGTGAGTTTTCGGGATCGCTGAAGCGATACGGGAACACCGCCTCGTCCCACTGCACCTGTCCGTCGACCGATTTGCCGTACGGATCGAGCAGCAGCTTCGCCGGATTGCAGCGCTGGCCGTTGTCGGGGTCCCACGGTCCGTGCACTCGATATCCGTAGCGCGTGCCGGGGCCGACGTTCGGCAGGTATCCGTGAAAGATGAAGGAAGTGACCTCCGGCAGATCGACGCGCGTTTCCGCGCCGCCGGCGTCGAAGAGACACAGCTCGACGCGCGACGCGACCTCCGAGAAGAGCGAGAAGTTCGTGCCGACACCGTCCCAGGTCGCGCCGAGGGGATACGGCTTGCCCGGCCACATCTTCACGCCGGTCTCGTCCGCAAGCAGAGTGCCAGTGAGCGAGGTATGAGGTATGAGGCATGGGGTATGAGGAGCTCAGACTCATCCCTCGTACCTCATGCCTCGTGCCTGTTGGTCATGGCACGCGTATCGCTCATCCCGATCGTCGCATGCGCCGGCAACCGAACGACCGCAAGTGCACGTACGTCGTCCTCCTCGATCAGGCTCACGACCTCCGTGAGCTGGCCCGCTATCTGACGACCCTCGGCGTCGCCGACTGTGACGTCGTCATCCTCGATCCGTCGCCGCGTCCCGTCTTCGAAACCAACGCGCGCACGCTGCGCTGGGTCGGGCGGCATCTGCACGTCCCCGCCGGACCGGTGGACCTCGTGCGCTGCGCGAATGCGGTTGCGGCGTGCGAGAAAGTGATCGTCGCGACGGAGGAGGTGCGCTATACCGCCGAGGCGCTCGTTCGTTTGTGCGCGCTGCTCGAGCTGCATGAAGTCGTCGAGCCGCAGGACTACCTCGATCCGCTCCCATGGTGGGGCGGCATCGACGCCGGCGGGATCCTGTTGCATCGCGGCATCGAGCCGCAACCCGAGCACGGCGCGACGTTCGGCTTCCGCCGCGGCGCGGTCCGTTCGCTCCGGCACCTCGGCGCGGCCGGCGACGAGCTCGATCACGATCCCGCGCGCCGCCTCGCCGCGCATGGCGCGGAGGTGTACGCCGCCGCGGATGTCTTCGTGCGCCGCGAGCCGCGCGCGCTCGCCGAATGGGTCGCGCAACGCCCGCGCCTCGCCGGCCACGATTTCACGTTCCCGGTGAAGACCGCGTTCTTCCTCACGCTGCTCCCGCTCCTGCTCCTGCTCGCCTTCATCGGCGGCCCGCGACTCGCGAGCGGCTACGCCGGCGTCATCTCATTCGTGGCCCTCGGACTCGCCGTCCGCGGCCGCATCGGCGCCGCGTCGTTCTTCCCCTGGCGCGCCTGCCTCTTCGCCCCGCTCTGGATCTTCGAGCGCAGCGTGAGCGTCTACTGGGCCCTGCTCCGCCGCATCAGCGGCGCGGACGTCGAGACCACGCGAACCGCGATTCCGGACCGCGCCCGCGGTCAGCGTGCGGCGAGCGGGGAGTAGTCAACCTCCAATCGCGCCGGCTCCGAGCCAACCTGCGCGAACCAGGTGACGCGGTTCGCGACGCAGTCGAGCTCCACGATGTACGTGCCTGGCTCGAGGGGCGGGAGGTCGAATTCGAGAGCGATCTCTTCCTGCGGGGCGAGGGCGCGGGGCAGTGGCTGGCGGACGTATTCGAAGTCGATCAGGCGGCCGTTGGCGGCGTAGAGATGGCCGCCGAGGCTCACGCCGCCGAACGGCTCGTCCGCGGGGAGCCATTTCGCGCGGCCGGTGTTGCGCACGGTGACGTGGACGTGGAGATCGCGCGTGACCGACGCGTGCACGGTCGCGCGGAGGCCGGCGGAGTGGCGGCTGTCGATCTCCTCGGTGCCGGCTTTGGTCAGGAAGAAATCGCGCACGTTGTGCAGGTAGGCGCGCGTCGACTCGGCCCAGCGCGCGTAGGTGTTGCCGGCGGCGAGCAGGTCGTCGTACTCGGCGAGGGACACGTGGAACGGCGGCACGTTGTGCGCGGCGAGTTTCAGGTCCGCGAAGCCGAGGCGCTGCGCGGCGGCCCAGAGCGCGTGAATGTCGATGTCGTTCTCGACGACGCCGTAGGTCCGCATCTCGTATTGCGACTGCGCGGTCGTCGAGTGCAGCGGCCCTGGTTCCGCGAACGCGGCGATGCCGCCCGGCTTCAGCACGCGGCCGAACTCGCGCAGCACCTCCTCAGGATTCGTCGCGTGATGGAACGCGTCGAAGCAGACGACCCGATCGACGCTCGCGTCGGGCAGTTCGATGCTCGTGCCGTTGAACACAAGGAAGCGCGGCTCGAAGCGGTCGCCGATCGGCTGCTGCCGCTCGAACAGCTCGCGCGCGATGTTGAGCGCGGTCTGCGAGACATCGAGCAGGATCGCTTTGCACCCCAGCTGCGTGAGGTAGCGCGACAGCCATCCCGTGCCCGCGCCGTATTCGAGCACGGTCATGCCCGGCGTGAGGTTCAGCCCCTGCAGGATCACCGCGAGGTTGATGAGCAGCTGCGGCGCATCCTCGGCGCGGCTGAACGGCTTCGCGAGATGGCTTTCCCATTCGCGCAGCGACGCGAAGTACTCCTCGGCCGTGCGATTGAGCTGCTCGATCGGCGTCTCCGCGATCAGCTTCTTTACGTCGATGAAGCCGGGTGGAGGAGAGGCGATCTCGCCTGTCCGGACAGGCAGGATTGCCTGTCCTCCATCGAGTTGCGCGCGGCGGAGTGCGTACACGATCACGCTGTCGAGGTCTCCGTGGCGCGTGAAGACGACGTGCGGCGTCTCGAAGCCGGCGTCCTGCAGGATCGCGAAGACTTCGTTGAGGTCGTAGGCGTTGCTCTCGATCAGCGGGAACGACGCCGGCTTGCCGCGCAGCACGTTCGCGATCGCGTTCACGCCGGGGATTCTCCGCGCCGCGCGCGTGAGCGCGACCAGCGAGGACGCGTTGACGCGATACGGAAAGTGAAACACGCCGACGCCGCCTTCGCGCACGTGGAGCGTGAGCTGCCGCAGCAATGCGAGACCTTCACTCCTGCGCATCCGCTGCAGGACGAGGAAGCAGTTCACGAGGTCGAAGGTTGAAATTCCAGACCTGACCCCCGTCAGCTCGACGTTCGAGATGCCGGCTTTGGCGAGGTGCGTGCGGGCGGTGGCGAGCATCGACGGCGAGCGGTCGACGCCGGTGACGTTCGCGGCGCGGCGGGCGAAGGGGAGGAGGAGGCGGCCGACGCCGCAGCCGTATTCGAGGACGGTCTCGGGCGCGAAGTGCGGGGCGACGCGCGCGCGGATGATGGAGTAGAGCTCCGACACGTACGCGTCGCCGCTGTCGAAGAACTCGGCCTCGGCGGCGGCATCGAAGTTCGCGCTCAGGTAGCGCGGGTGCGTGAGGACGGCGAAGTACGGCTCGCGCGCGGCGAACGCGTCCCACGCGCCGGCGTTCATGCCTTCGCTGCGAACGCCTTCAGTGCCTCGTCCTCGGTGTCGTAGACCGTGAACATCGGGAGGAGGTTCGTCAGGCGAAGGGTCTTCGTGACGCGGTCCTGAGGTTTGAGCAGCCGGAGCGACGCGCCGCGGCGTTGCGACTCGCGGTACGCCTGCACCAGCTCGCCGAGGCCGTTGCTGTCGATGTAATCCATCTCGGAAAGGTTGAGGAGCAGCTTCTTCCCGCCGGAATCGAGAATCTCACCGATGATCTGGGGCAGTACCGAGTCTCCCACCCCGATCGCGAGGCGCCCCCGGAAGTCGACGATCGTCACATCGTTGGCTTTGCGAACAGCGATATCCATGGCTCCGGATCATACTTCATCATTTCTTCACGAACGTCGCTACCATCGAAAACGTGCGCAAACGCGTCCTCCTCGTCGAAGACGACGAAAAGACCCGCGCGATGGTGGCGCTGTATCTCAACCGCGAGGGCTATGACGTCTCGACGGCGGATGACGGCGTGCGCGCGCTCGAAGTCGCGCGGAGCGTCTCGCCGCATCTGGTCGTGCTCGATCTCATGCTGCCGCGCCTCGATGGGCTGCAGGTCTGCCGCGAGCTGCGGGAAAGCGGCGACGCGGCGATCATCATGGTCACGGCGCGGTCGACGGAGGAGGACAAGCTGGCCGGGCTCGACCTCGGCGCAGACGACTACGTCACCAAGCCGTTCAGTCCGCGCGAGCTGATGGCGCGCATTCGCGCGGTGCTGCGTCGCGCGGCGGACGAGGATGTGATCGAGGCGAACGGTCTCGCGATCGATCGCGTGCGCCGCGAGATCCGCGCGGACGGCGAGCCCGTGGCGGTGACGCCGACCGAGTATCGGCTGCTCGAGACGCTCGCGCGCGCGGCGGGCCGCACGTTCACGCGGCAGGAGCTCGTCGAGCGCGCGCTGGGCGAGGACTACGACGGGCTCGATCGCACGGTCGACGTCCACATCATGAACCTGCGCCGCAAGCTCGGCGAGGCCGGCAAAGCCATCGTCACCGTCTTCGGCGTCGGCTACCGGTTCGCCAGATGATCCTGCGCTCGCTGCGGTGGCGGCTCGTGATCGCGATGGCGCTCATCATCGCGGGCGTGCTCGCCGCCGCCGGTTTGTTCTCGAGCGTGACGGTCAAACGCGAGTTCGATCGTTTTCTCATCGCGCAGCGCCGTTCTGACGCGCAGGCTGCGGCGCTGATTCTTCGCTCCGCGCCCGCCGGCGGTCTGCACGACGCGCTCGCGCGCGTGCACGCGCAGCTCGGCATGCGCAGCGTCGTCTTCAACGCGCGAAACGAGATCATCGACCGTTACCCCGCGGACGTTGCGGCGTACGACATTCGCCTCGCGCCCGACGGCACGCTGCACCTCGCGCGGCGCGGCTCCGGCAGGCTGGAGACGCTGATGCTGCGCGTGATGCCGGTGGCCGTCGGCGATGCGCGCGTTTACTTTTTGCCCCCGCGCGAAGAGCGAGGCCGCACGTTCCGCATCTCCGTCGACCGCTGGCTGATCGCGGGCGCGATCGCGGCGACGCTGCTCGCGATCGTGGTGATCACGACGCTGTTCCGCCGCGTCTTCGCGCCCGTGGAGGCGCTGACCGCGGGCGCGCGGGCGCTCGCGAGCGGCCGGCTCGACACGCGTGTCGACGTCCGCGGACGCGATGAAGTCGCGGAGCTCGCGTCGTCGTTCAACTCGATGGCCGAGGCGCTGGAGAGGAATGAGCGGGCGCGGCGAAACATGGTCAGCGACGTCGCGCACGAGCTGCGCACGCCGCTGACGAACATCCGCGGCCAGATCGAGGCGGTGCAGGACGGCGTAATGATCGCGGACGCGAAGTGGCTCGCGTCGGTCGAAGAAGACGCGGCACTGCTCGCGCGCCTCGTGGACGATCTGCAGCAGCTCTCGCTCGCCGAGGCCGGGCAGCTGCGGCTCGAGCTCGAGGATGTCGAGGTCGCGGACCTCGTGGAGCGCGCGATCAGCGGACTCGCGTTCGCACGGCTCACGCGCGACGTTCCGTCCGGACTCATGCTGCGCGTCGACGCGCGGCGCATCGTGCAGGTGCTGCGCAACCTGCTCGTCAACGCCATCGCCCACGCCACCAGCATCGACGTCAGCGCGCGCGCTGCCGCGGACCGCATCGAGATCCGAGTCTCCGACGACGGCCCCGGCGTCCCGCCCGAGCATGCCGAGCGCGTCTTCGATCGCTTCTACCGCGCCGACGAATCGCGTTCGCGCGCGACCGGCGGCGCGGGACTCGGCCTCGCCATCGCGAAGGAGCTCGTCGAGCTGCACGGCGGATCGATCCGCTACGAAAAGCCGGCCTTCATCGTGACCTTCATCAGATCTTGATGAGCGCCTCGTACCTTCGCAACATGAAACGCACACTGCTCATCCTCGCTCTCACATTCGCAACGCTGCTCTCGGCGCAGCCGAAGAAACAGATGGTCCGCATCGGCGGCGGACGGCAGCACGACACGAAGGACTGGCCGCGCGCGGAAGCCGGCCTGCCGGCGCTCGAGAAGTTTCTCGGCGAGATGGTGGCGCGCGACCTCTTTTCCGGAACGGTGCTCGTCTCGCGCGGCAACGAGACGGTGCTGTTCAAATCGTTCGGCCTCGCCGACAAGGCGCAGGGCATCGCCAACGCGAACGACACGAAGTACAACATCGGCTCGATCAACAAGATCTTCACGAAGGTCGCGCTGCTGCAGTTGCGCGCCGAGGGGAAGATCGATTTCTCGAAGACCCTGCGCACGTACCTGCCCGACTACGCGTCGCCGATCGCCGACCGCATCACCATTCAGCAGCTGATCGACATGAGCTCGGGCATGGGCGACTTCTTCGGGCCGAAGTTCGACGCGGCGTCGCGCGACGGGATCCGCACGCTGCAGGACTACGTGCCGTTCTTCATCGACCGGCCGCTCGAGTTCGAGCCCGGCCAGGGCCGCCGGTATTCGAACGCCGGCTACATCGTCCTCGGCCTGGTGATCGAGAAGCTGAGCGGGATGAGCTACTACGACTACGTCCGCACGCGCATCTACGAGCCGGCGGGGATGAAGGACTCGGACAGCTATCCCGTCGACGCGATCGTCGCGCGCCGCGCGACCGGCTACATGGGACCGAAGCACGAGCGCTCGAATATTTACGAGCTGCCGGCTCGCGGCTCGTCCGCCGGCGGCGGCTATTCGACCGCCGAGGACCTCGTGCGGTTCCTGCGCGCCCTGCCGAAACTGCTCTCGCGCGAGGACTACCTGCGCTTCATCGGCGATCCGCCCGCGGTCGGCTGGGGCGGCGGCACGGGCGGCGTCAACGCGGCGGTGGAGGCGGAAGGGGAGTACACGATCGTCGTGCTCTCGAATTACGATCCACCCGCGGCCGAGCACGTGGCGATGAACGCGCGCCGCGCGCTGGGGCTGCCTTTGGACGAATGAACCTCATCCTGCTCTTCGAGGAAGACTTCACCGAGCCTGGCCTCGTGCGCCTCACCGGACGCCGTCTCGAGCACGTGACGAACGTGCATCGGGCGGCGGCCGGCGACGCGCTGGTGGTCGGCGTCGCGAATGGGAAGATGGGGACGGGCGTGGTCACGCGGCTCGATCGCGACGCGCTCGAGTTGCGCGTCACGCTCGATCGCGAGCCGCCGCCCGCGATTCCGCTCACGCTCATCCTCGCGCTGCCGCGGCCGAAGGTGCTGAACCGCGTGCTCGCCGGCGCGACGTCGCTCGGCGTGAAGCGCATCGTGCTCGTCAACGCGTGGCGCGTGGAGAAGAGCTACTGGAAATCGCCGCGCCTCGGCGACGACAACCTCCTCGAGCAGCGCGTCCTCGGACTCGAGCAGGCGCGCGACACGATGCTGCCCACGATCGAGCTCCGCCGCCTCTTCCGGCCTTTCGTCGAACGGGAGCTGCCATCGATCGCCGCCGGCTCGCTCGCGCTGGTCGCGCATCCGCGCGCCGCGGCCGAGTGTCCACGCGCCGTGACGACGCCGGTCACCCTCGCCATCGGCCCGGAGGGGGGATTCATTGAGGAGGAGATCGCGTCGCTGACGCGCGTTGGCTTCACCGCCGTGTCGATTGGCGAACGCGTACTGCGCGTCGAGACGGCCGTGGCGGCGCTCCTCGGACGTTTATACTGACCCGCCGATGCAACGTCCTCAGGTCCTCTTTCTCGTCAAATTCTTTGCCATCCTCGTCGTCGCCTACCTGCTGATCGCGTGGAATCCGGTCAACGATCGCGTGATCGTTCCCTTCACCGCCGGAATCACCCGGATGTCGGCGGTGGTCCTCAACCTGATGGGGGAACAGGTGACCGTCACCGGCACGGTCATCTCCTCCTCGCGTTTCGCGGTGAACATCAACAACGGCTGCAACGGTGTCGAGGCGATGCTGATCCTGCTCGCGTCGATCGTCGCCTTCCCGGCTTCGGTACGCGCGCGCGCGATGGGACTGCTCCTCGGCGCGATCGCGGTGCAGCTCCTGAACGCGGTCCGCATCGTGACGCTGTTCCTCCTCGGCGCGCACTACCCGCACCTCTTCGACACCTTTCACACCGCGGTCTGGCAGATCGTCATCATCCTGTCGGCCATCGTCTTCTTTCTGATCTGGAGCGCGCGCGTTGCCACGCCTCGACTGGCGACTCGCGGTTAAGGCGATTGCCGGCTTCGCGCTCGGCCTTGCGGTGTGGCTGCTGCTCTCGCCGCTGTACGACCGCTTCCTCGCGCGCGCGACCGAACTGGCGATCCGCACGTTCGAGAGGCCGGCGGTGACGCGCCTGAACGTCGCGGACGATGGCTACGTCACCGTCGACCGCACCGACTTCGATCCGCGTTCGAAGCGGCCGGCGATTCCGCTGCGCGATCTCACGTTCAACTTCCTCCTGCTCACCGCGCTGTTCGCGATCAGCAGGCGCCCGTTCTCCGATCGCAACATGCTCGGATTTCTCATCGCGTCGGTGATTCTGATGGTGACGCACGTCTTCGGCGCGGCCGCGGAAGTGATGTCGATCTACGTGGCGAAGCTCGGCCTCTGGAGCACCGTTCACTACGGCGCGTTCGCCCGCAATTTCTGGAGCGTGGCGAACCATTTCTACCGCCTCGTGCTCATGTACGCGCTCGCGTTCTCCCTCTGGTGGATTTTCCGCTCCGACGGCCGCGAGCCCGCGCCGAAGGTCCGGAAAAAAGCACGGAAGTAAGTCGGGGTTGCGCCGCGTCCTCGCCGAGAGGTAAAACACACACTTCGGGGGGATGTTGTCGCATGCGCCTGGTCACCCGTGGTGACCTCGATGGTCTCACCAGCGCCGTGATCATCACGATGAAGGAGCCGGTCAGCGAGCTCCTGCTCGTGCATCCGCAGGACATCACGGACAAGGTGATCGAGGTTCGCGCCGACGACATCCTCGTGAACCTGCCGTACGACCCGCGCTGCGGCACGTGGTTCGATCACCATCTCCTCACCGACAGCAACGAGAAGCCGCCGGAGACGTTTCGCGGCAGGTACGGACTCGCGCCGTCCGCCGCGCGGCTCGTCTACGAGTACTACCTCGATCAGGATCCGAACGACGAGTCGCTGCGCCGGCTCGGTGCGCTCGTCGACGAGACCGACCGGCTCGACGCCGCGCTGCTCACGCCCGACGACGTGGAGAATCCGCGCGACTACATCCTCCTCGGGTACACGATCGACAGCCGCACGGGACTCGGCGGCTTCGAGGATTACTTCACGACGCTCGTCGAGGCGCTGAAGACGAAGTCGATTCAGGAAGTGCTCGCGCTCCCCGTGGTGCGCGAGCGCGTGAATCGCATCCGCACCGATCAGGCGGACTTCAAGCGGCTGCTCAGCCGCAACAGCTTCGTGCTGAACAACGTCGTCGTCACCGATCTCCGCGAGATCGAGCGGCTGCCGGCCGGCAACCGCTTCCTCGTCTACACGCTCTTCCCCGACGCGAACGTGTCGCTGCGCGTGCACTGGGGCCCGCGCCACAACAGCGTGATCGCGGCGGTGGGCCACAGCATTTTCAATCGCACCTGCCGGACGTCGGTGGGCGAGCTGATGTCGCGCTACGGCGGCGGCGGCCACCGCGGCGCGGGTACGTGCGTGCTGCCGATCGACCAGGCCGCCGACGCGATCGACGAGATCCTGTTCGAGCTGCAGGCGAACGGGTGAAGCTCCGCACGGCTCGTGCCGACGAGACGGAGTGGATCAACGCGCGCTATGCCGAGGTGCGGTTCCTGCCTTCGGACCTCGCGCACGAAGTCGTCGTCATCGCCGAGGTCGACGGCGAGCCCGCCGGCCTCGGACGCCTGGTCGACGTCGACGAACGCTCGTGCGAGCTCGGAGGCATGCTCGTGTTCGACCGCTTCCGCGGCCGCGGCGTCGCCCGCGCGATCATCGACGAGCTGCTGCGTCACACGCGCGGACGCGACGTGTACTGCATCCCGTTCGCCGATCTCGAGCCACTCTACACTTCCGCCGGATTCGCGCGCTCTGGCGACGCGCCGCTTTCTATTCGCGAGAAATTGGAGTGGTGTCGCGTCACCTACGATCGGCCCGTTGTGCTGTTAGCACAAAGTGAAAAGGAAAAAGGCAAAAGGTGAAAGTGGCGGAGCTACTTTTCACTTTCTCCTTTTTCCTTTCACCTACCATCGAAAATACGCCGGATGTCCCTCTTTCACTGCCACGAACGTCCCGCGGCACGTCGCCGTCACTTTCCCATTCGCCTCGATCGAGGCCTCGACGACCGCGCGATCGTCGGTCGACTCGACGACCTTCGCGCGCATGTGCAGCATCGCGTCGAGCGGCGTGGGGCGTTTGAGCGTGACGTGAAAGTCCGACGTGACGGTGGCGGGGAGCTCGTCCGCGCCGCGCGTTTTCATGAAGTGATACGCCGCGGCCCAGTTGCTGTGGCAGTCGAGCAGCGACCCGAGGATGCCGCCGTTGACGATTCCTTCGAAGGCGAGATGATGCGGCTCCGGGTGCCAGTCGCACACCAGCTCGTCCCCCTCGGCGAAGCTGCGAATGTGCAGCCCCTTTTCATTTGCCGGCCCGCAGCCGTAGCATCGGTTGTTCGGCGCGTACGTTTCCTGAAGACTCTTCATGGACGCCAATCCTAACGCTCATGCCCTCGTCTTTACCGGCCATCGCATCGATGCGCCCGGACGGAAGCGGCCGCGCTTCCCGCCGTCGAAGGTGGGCGCCGTTCGCGAGGAGCTCGAACAGCAGATCGACGCGATCATCGCCGAGCGAGGCCGCGACCTCCTCGGCATCGCCGGCGGCGCGTCGGGCGGCGACATTCTCTTTCACGAAGCGCTCATTCGCCGCGATATCCCGACGCTTGTTCTGCTCGCGTTGCCACCCGCGAAATTCGCGGCAGCGTCGGTGGACCCGGAATGGGAGGTGCGTTATTACGCGCTGCTCGAGCAGTGTCCGTACGAGGTGCTGCAGGAAGAGCACGACGACACGCTCTGGGTTCGCAACAACGAATGGATCCTCGCGCACGGACTCGCGCACGGCGTCGACAACATGACCCTGCTCGCGCTGTGGGACCGGCGGCCGGGCGACAGCTTCGGCGGCACGGACGACATGGTGCAGCTGGCGCTCCGTCACCGCGTGCACGTCGTGCAGATGCAGTCGCTCATTCAGTGAGGCCGCTCGCGGAACGCCTTCGCGATCGCACCGATGTACAGCCCCTCGTTCGCCTCGTACGTGCCGCCCTCGCCGTGCAGGCGCGTCATCGTGCGGCTGCCGGCGTGATGCAGCGCGACGAGCGACCAGTCGCAGTCGAACACCGGACTGCCGGAGCTGCCGGGATCCGTCGGCGAGCGGTAATGCACGCGCGGATCGTCGTAGTCGATCAACAGATTGTCGTCGATTGAAAACGACAGCGTCCCGCCGAGAGGATGTCCGATGACGTAGAGGCGCGCGTTTTCGTCGCGCTCCGGCAGCGAGGTGGCGACCGGGATCGGTGTGACGCCGTCGGGATTGCGATCGAGGCGCGCGATCGTCGCGTCGAGCTTGTCGGGGAGCGACGACCAGAGGATCTCGCCGATCCTGTACGTCTGCGCGCCGCCATCGAGCGCCTCGAACGTGACGACGGCCTTCTCCGCGCGGAGCGCGTTGCGATAGTCGGGGCTCAGCACGTGCGCGTTGGTGATGAGCAGCCAGCCGTCGCCGGCGGCGGGATCGAGATCGCGCTCGTGCACGAGGAAGCCGGTGCCGAGTCCCTTCGACGTCTCGCGGCCGAGGCGCGCGACGGCGCGCGAGCGATCGAGGCCGGTGCGATACCACTCCAGCGTCCTGTATCGATCCGCGCCGAGGACGAGCTGCAGCATGCTGTCGGCCTCGCACGACTCGTCGCCGCCGGCGTGATCGATGCGCGCGCCGCCGCCACGGCGCAGCAGTCCCGCGCGAAGCACCTCGAGGATCGCCGCACCCTCGTAGCCGAGCGACGCGAGCTGCCACACTTCCGTGAACTGGCGCAGCGTGCTGCCGACCGCGAACGCGTCGGTGAGCGGATGCGCGAGATAGCGGTCGAGCCATTCCAGCGCTTCCTTCCACCGCCCGAGCGCGATGCACGCCTCGGCGGCGGTCGCGTACGACCAGTGATCGCCGCTCGCAACCGCCGTCGCGAGCGTCTCCTCGGCCACGTCGTTCGCCGGTGAGAATCCGGCGATGCCGTCGCGCGCGGCTCGCGCGCGCAGCGCGACCGCGTTGATGCCGCGCCACGTGCCGGCGTCGTAATGCTCGATCGCCTTCCGCATCAGCCGCTCGCGGCGGGTGGGGGAGAGTCCGTGCCCGTTCACGTACGACTGCTTGTACGCGCGTCCGACGAGCCCGTGCGCCTCGGCGTCGTCTGGCAGATCGTCGGGGCAGTCGTCCATGAGCTTTTCGAGAAACGGGATCGCCGCGCTGATCGCTCCCTGCTCGATGAGCGCCTGTCCATACAGCTTCCGGACGGTGAACGAGTCCTGCTCGGACTGGATCAGCGCGTCCGCCAGCGGCTGCAGCAGATCGAACCAGCGATTCGCCTGCAGCGGATACAGCGCTTTCAACGCCAGCGCCTCGTCCAGCTTCTCCTCACGGCGGATGAAGTCGATCAGCGCGCCGACCTGTTGTCCGGCCCGATCGCGCTCATAGCGCGTGGCGGAATCCACGACCGCCTGGACGAGCTCAGGGGCAGGCATTGCCGAAGTATAGCGAGCGGTCTGCAGTTCGCGTCATTCGTCACGAAGGAAGCGCGCGTATTCGATGACCGCCGGGAAGAACCGCTCGAACCGACGCTCGAGCTCCGCGCGCGAGTCGACGAGATGCCGCGTCGCGTCCGCGAGCTGCGGCCGGCGCGAGAAACGGCGCGACATATTCGCCAGCGCCGAGCGGATGCCGCCGATCTCGCGATACGACAGCAGCCACTGCTCGTCGCGCATCCGCGGATAGACGAAGCGGAGCAGTCCGGGCAGCGAGTCGATGTGCGGATCGAGCGTCGCGTACGTCCGCTCGAGAAACGTTTCCAGCGGCTCGCCCGCGTACTCATCGAAACGCAGCGCGAGAAAGTGATCGATGAACATGTCCGAGATCACGCGCGCGTAGTGCCCGTAATCCGCCGCGATCACCCGGCGGAACGCGCCCGACTCCGGATGCGAGTCGGTGAACGCATCGATCCTCCGGTGCTGCACGATCCCCGCGCGAATCGCCGGCGAGAAGCGGTCGCCGAGGACGCCCTTCACGAAATCGCCGGCGAGATTGCCGATCAGCGACTCCGGCGTCGGCGCGGCGAGGAAGAGATGCGCGAGGTGATTCATGTGGCCTATCTTTGCAGAATGAACATGAGTGACGTCCGCCCGCTCTTCGCGTACACCGAATGGGCCAACGCCCGCATCTTCGAATGCGTCGACGGTCTGCCGGAGGCAGAGTACACGCGCACGATCGAGTCGAGCTTCCCGTCGATCGCGGCCACGCTCGCGCACATCGTCTCCGCCGAGTGGGTCTGGCTGCGCCGATGGAAAGGGGAGAGCCCGACGGTCGTGCCGGAGTGGGCCGGCGGCGCGCGCGCAGTGCTGCACGAAAAACTGCGCGAAGTCGAAGCCGAGCGCGCCGCTTTCCTCGACACGCTGACCGACGCAGCGCTTGCCGAATCATTCAGCTACCGCAGCGTGAAGGGCGACCCGTTCACGCGCCCGCTCGGCATCACACTCCAGCACGTCGTCAACCACTCGACGTATCACCGGGGGCAGCTCACGACCATGCTCCGTCAGGCGGGCGCGGCACCGCCGTCGACGGATTTCACACTCTTTTTCACGAACCCAAAATAATCTTGCCTTCGACCGGCGTTTCGGGCATCGTTAAGCGTCGCCTTCGTCCAAAGGGCGTCCAACGAAAAAGCACCAGGAGCCCGGGTTGCCGAGATCCGTCGCGCGGTTTGCGGTATCGATCGCAGTCGTGTTGTGCGCCGCGGGCGTGCGGGCGCAGGCCATCTCCACGCTTTGTGATGAGTCCGAGGTTGCGCTCGACGCGCAGCACTCCATCGCGCGGCTCGAGCGCTGCGGCGAAGGCGCCGCGGACGAGCTCCTCTGGTACCTCGACCGCATCGACCAGATCGGAGGCGCGCTCGACGGCTCCTTCGATCGCCGCAACGGCGGCGCCGGCAGCGTCATCTACGTCATGGACACCGGCGTCCTCGCCGCGCACACCGAGTTCGCCGGCGCGCACGGAAGCCGCGTCATTGCCGGCATCGACGCCACGTCCGGAGTCGACATCGGCCACTCGCGCTGCACCAGCGGGAACAAAGCGACCGCCCCCTGCTGGGACGGCTTCGAAGAACTGCCGTCGGCATCGCACGGCACGAGCGTCGCGTCCATCGCCGCCGGCCGCAACATCGGCGTCGCCCCCGAGGCGATGATCGTGAGTGTGCGGGTCATGAACGAGCGCGGCCTCGCGAACACGCGCACCTACCTCGACGGCCTCGACGCCGTGATCCGTCACGCCTGGGACCCGAAGTCGCCGCACTTCCGCACCGGCATCGTCAACATCAGCGGCTGGGTGCTCGAGCGCCTCCAGGGCACGAGCGCCACCGGCCGCGCGATCGTCACGTACGCCGCCGTCGAGAAGAGAATGCGCGACATGATCGCCGGCGTCGACGCGAACGGAAATCCCGACCCGAACGGCAAGCGCTTCCTCTTCGTCGTCGCCGCGAACAACGTCGACGGCGGCTGCGGCGCCTCCGGCGTCATCGACCGCTTCCCCGCGATCCTCGGGCAGACGATCGAGGGCATGATCACCGTCGGCGGCATGACCGCGAGCAACACCGCCTGGAGCGGCTCGTGCCGCGGCTCCGTCGAGGTGCTCGCCCCCGCGCAGTCGATCTTCAGCGCGACCATCACCGGCCTCGCGGACTACCGCGGCCGCCGCCCGAACCTCCGCTCCGGCACGTCCTTCGCCGCCCCGATCATCTCCGGCATCGCCGCCCGCCTCCTCGCCGACCGCCCCGACCTCACGCCTCAGCAACTGGAGACGTGGATCGATGCAACGCCGTCGCGCGTGATGAACCCCGAGGCGACGATGGCCGGCGGGAAGGTGGCGTACGTGCGCTCGATCGCGCCGGTGGCCGCGGCGTCTTCGAGCATGCGGGCCGCGCTCGAGCCGTAGGGTCGCCCTCATACAAACGATCAGCCGATCGCTTGCAAACGATGGGACGCGCGCCGCAAACGAAGCGCGCACGCTGCAAATGTGGCGTGTCCGGAAGCAAACGAAGGGACGATCGCCTGCAAACGAGGCGTGCACGCTTGCAAGCGAAGCGCGCACGCTGCAAACGGAGGGCGCACGCTTACGTTGTCAGCGTTGCCGCTTCCGTTTGTAACGCATCCCCCTTCGCGTGCATGCGATCGCCCATCATTTGCAGCGTGCGCGCTTCGTTTGTCAGCGCACGGTCCATCCGCTGTCAGCGGACGGCGTGCATTTGCAACCGCCAGGGTCTTCGTTTTCAACGGCGCCCCCTGCGTTGTCAGCGCTGCCGCTTCCGTTTGTAACGCATCCCCCTTCGCGTGCAAGCGATCGCGCCTCATATGCAGCGTGCGCGCTTCGTTGTCAAAGCACGGTCCATCCGTTGTCAGCGGACGGCGTGCATTTGCAACCGCGAAGGTCTTCGTTTTCAACGAGCGGTCTTCATCTGCAACGGCGAGTACTCGCCGACGAAGCGTCGGTTCCACCAGTTGCCGGTGCGCGCGCGTTCTTCGCGGTTTGTGAACCAAAACTGCCATCGCACTGTCCTCACCGCGTGCGGCGGCGCGCTCGCGAACGGATTGCCGCCGAACAGTTGCAACACCTCGGGCTCGTTCGCAAGCAGCCGCTCCTGCACTGTCATCACCCACGGATTCGCCGGCACCGTTCCGAACGACGCGAACCAGAGATTCCAGTCGAACCGCGGCTGATACGGCGCGTAAATGCCCGGCGCGAGCCTCGGATCCTGCGGCTTGAATCGAAAGGGATACGCGATCCACGCCTTCCCGTCGCGCGTACCCTGGAACTCGATCTCGTACCGCTCGCGAGTCATCACCGCGAACAACCCGTAGTTATTGACGATCCGGAATTGCGCCAGCGGATCGAATCGTGTGAAGAAGAAGAGAACGCCGACGATCTGCTGCGCGTGACGGTCGATCAGGTTCGCCATCGACCGACGATACCGCCGATCACCGTCTCGGACCACTCCTGTACCAATAGCTCTTGTGATCTCACCTGATTCGAGCAGCATCAGGCTCCTTCCTATCGTCTGGAACGGGCGAATCCCCGTTGGAACCGCCTCGGAGGCTCGATTCCGCAATGGGTTACGCCGGTTTCATTCAGGCGACCGTCGTCGGCCTATTTTGGACAGCATCGCAGAGAGGCGGGGGGCCTGGTTCTGAGGCCCGCGCTCGGGCCACGTGTTTTCAACAACTTACGAGACGAAATCCACGGGATTCTGGCTATTTTGGACAGCAGTGAGTCTCGGACTTACCTCTTTGGTTCGAGGCTACGCCTGGGTAGGGAAATGTTCTCGCCGGTCACTCCTTTGGTAAGGCTATGTGCGTGCGTGCTTTGCGCGTGATGTGGATAACTAGAGATTATCGCCGCAGTACCACGCTTCCGTTGCCGAGGTTCTCGGAATGAGCCCCAAAACAGCCGTCCTTGTCCTGGCCGCGAACCCGACAGATACGCCATCCCTTCGACTGGATCACGAAGTCCGCGAGATTCAGTCTGGCCTGCTTCGCAATAGATCGCGAGCTTTTCAAATCCGCCAGGATTGGGCCGTGCGACCTCGAGATGTACGACGCGCGTTGCTCGAGCATCGACCGCGCATCGTGCATTTCTGCGGTCATGGTACCGGTGAAGAAGGGCTGGTCCTCGAAGACGACGCCGGCACCAGCCAGATCGTATCGACCAGCGCTATTGCAGGTTTATTCGCCCTGTTCAGCCATCAGGTCAAGTGCGTCGTCCTCAACGCCTGCTTTTCCGAGAGCCAAGCGAAGGCAATAGCACAACACGTCGAATGCGTGATCGGAATGAGTCGAGCGATCGCTGACCATGCTGCGATCGAATTCGCGGTCGGGTTCTACGATGCAATCGCCGCAGGAGAAGAGTACGAGGTCGCGTTCCGATTCGGCTGTAACGCGATCGAGCTCGCTGGTCTGCCTGGTCACTTAACGCCGGTTCTTATCGGAAGAAAGAGCAGCTTGCCTGTGCCGGTTGTCGCAGGCGCTGCGCCCCTCAGCCATAGTGTTCCGCGCACACACTCTGCAGGCGATGAGATCACCATCAAGTCCCTGCGAGCCCTCAACGCATCCGGCTGTACGACGGAAAGTGTGATGAAACGGCTGGAGCAGCTCGACTACGACAACGTCGCTGGCCTGGACACGGTGTCGGAGGGTACGGCCGGCCAATGGGAAACGATAGCAGACAGTAATCCGGATGGCTATGCATTTCTGGTGAATGGAGTAAACGAAATCGTCGGCTATTGGCACTTCGAGGCTTTACCAAACGATCTCTTCGCACGAGCACGGGAAGGCGAGCTCGAAGACAGCGACATCGCTGTAAACAACGTAACACTACTTTGCGCTCCGGGGATACTAGACATTTATTTCATTATCTTCGTAGTGGAAAGGCGATTTCGCGGCTTACGGGCAAACCGCCTTCTTCTGGACGCCTTCATCGAACGCCTTCAGGAACTCACCGATGTCGGCATCCACGTCCGGAGGATCTGCGCCAACGCGTTCACTCCCGAAGGAGTCGGACTCTGTAAAAGCCTTGGAATGCAATACACTCAGCCACATCGACGCATGGGAATGATGTTCGAACTGGAGGTCAAAGAGTCGGATGTGCTGATGCGATCAACACCACGGTTGCGCGCCGCAGCAGCGCAACGTCTCGCGCTGAAGGCGTGAAACGTCCGCGATCCGTCGTTCTCACTGCTTACCTGCCATCTCGAGTCCATAAATGCGCCGTGCGGCCATCAGGTTGATCCGGCCATACCCGGGATAACCTTGAAGCTCAAAATAGGACTGATCCATCAGCGGGAGGTCGGACGGTACCTGTGGAATAGCGAAAACAAAGTAACCACATTCGGGGATGATCGTTGTTCGAATCAGTTCGCGTTCGACGAGAGCATAATAAACGCTCCTGAAGTAGTCTGGCATCAGGCGGTTGATGCTGTCGCTCGCGGTGAGCACGTTCAGGGCGCGACGGGCGAACGCCAGATCAGACGCGCTGGCGCCGCCGACCGTACTTTCATACAGGAACACCAGGTCATCGTGAGTGCTCGATGGGTGTAATAAATAGGCAAAGCGGAAGAACGGAACGGCGAGAGCCTTGGCCGGGCACACGAGGCGAAATGTCAGCTCCGGATCAAGGGCGGCGGTGCGCTCGCTCCTCTCCTGGCTCCACTTCATGTATTGAAACGAGCCGTCCACGAATACCAGCGATCTCGTTGCGCGTTGCCAGTCCGCAATCGTCGAGATCTGTGCCATTGGGACACATCTGCCGGCGTACCACACAGGATCGCACATCAGCAGAACGGAGTGGTGCGATGGGAGATTCATCGAATACTGTGCTTCGTACGCGTGCAGAGTGGCGACAGGTGTGACGTTTATGTCCAGCGACTCGAGAAGATAATAGAATGTATGGTAGAGCGGCGGTATGTAATACACGTCCGTGTACCCGCAGCGTCGAAGCCAGATCGCAAACGCGGCGAGGAACGAGCTGGAGCCCGGGCCTGCAACGATGTTGTTGTGCGATAGAGCTAGTCCTTCGGCCTGCGAGTGGAAGTTGCGGATTGATTCCAGGAGAGATTCGTCTTCGTCGAAGTAGATATAGCTGTCGCGCAGACGTCCCCCTCGGATGAGGCTGGATAATTCGCGACCGAGTAGTTGTTCGATCAATGGATTATCGCAATTCCAATCTGACAGGAACTGGTCGCGGTTCGTCTCGATCGCGTTGTCCAGCAGGCGGTGTTTCAGAACGAGGGCGTCGAGGTCAGGTCGTCTTTTCAATTGCGATAATCTCAAGTTATCGCGCGATCAGAAGCACCTCCTGTGACGATTTCACCTCACACA